>Ga0256404_1000067_pt1 | contig 232037 bp, 206 predicted proteins | sample RumenRJG_01DNA_FD_185990 | JGI IMG/M metagenome (GOLD analysis project Ga0256404, IMG submission 185990) | Bovine rumen microbial communities from Lethbridge, Alberta, Canada - RJG_01 | ecosystem: Host-associated > Mammals > Digestive system > Stomach > Rumen | place: Canada: Alberta...
TCCGGTGATGATGGCTGAGAGGAACCACCTGTTCCCATCCCGAACACAGCAGTTAAGCTCTCACGCGTCGAAAGTACTTGGGTGGAAGCGCCCTGGGAGGATAGATTGTTGCCGGTTTGAAAGAACCCCTTTACGTGAAAACGTAAAGGGGTTTTTTACTGCCTGAAAACTGTAGGGACAACAGGCGGCAAGGGCTTCGGGAACTTCGCCGGCGGTTGAAATTCGGGCCGGAAAATAGTATAGTATATATATTGGCTGATTCTGCCTGTAAATCGAGAGTTCGCCTTATTTTCAGATATATGGATCAGGAGATAGTTTGATTATGCGAATTGTAGTAGTTGGGGTCGGAAAGACCGGTTACAGTATTGCCAAGCTGCTGGCGGACGGCGATTATGACGTCGTCGTCGTCGAACAGGACGAGGAACGCCGGCAGGTCATCAAGGATTCCCTCGACGTGCTGGCCATCCGCGGCAACGGATGCAGCCCCGAGGTCCTGTCCCTGCCCGAAGTCCGCAATGCCGATGTCTTCATCGCCGTGACGGACAGTGACGAAGTGAACATGGTGGCGTGCCGTCTGGCCAAGGCGTACGGCGCCAAGCATACGGTGGCCCGCATCCGCAACGAGGGGTATACGGCCAAGGATCAGGAACTGCTGAGCAAGGAACTCAAGGTGGACCTGAACCTGAACCCCGAACGCATCACGGCCAATGAAATCAACCATGTCCTCATGACGCCGGCCGCGCTCGACGTCGACGATTTCGCCAACGGGAAGGTGCGTATGTTCGGCACGCGCCTGACGGAGTCCTTCCCGTATCTGAACAAGCCCCTGAAGGACGTGAAGCTGCCCGAAGGCATCCTGATCGCCATGATGTTCCGCAACCATCAGATGATCATTCCCCATGGCGACGACGTCATGAAGGTCGGGGACAACGTCTACTTCATCGGCCATCAGCAGGTCATTCAGGAGTTTGCGGAAATCTTCGAAAAACGCTATGAAAAGCTGCAGCGGGTGCTCCTCATCGGAGCCGGGCGTGCAGGCCGCATGCTGGCCAACATGCTCGATAAGGAAGGTATCTTCGTCAAGGTCATCGACCAGGACGAGGAACGCTGCCGCCAGCTGTCGGAACAGCTCGACAACGGCCTCGTGCTCTGCGGCGACGGGACGGATATCGACCTGTTGACGGAAGAAGGCGTGTCGGAAGCGGACTGCATGATCTGCCTGACCGACGACGACAAGCTGAATCTGCTGCTGGCCCTCCTGGGCAAGCACCTGGGGGCCAAGAAGACCATCGTCCGCGTGGCCCGCAGCGAATATGTGGACATCATGGAAAAGGTCGGCGTCGACATCGTACTGTCGTCCCGCCTGCTGAGCGCTGCCGAAGTCATGCGCTTCGTGCGCCGCGGCGGCGTCGTTTCGGTGGCCCTGTTGGAAGGCGCCAAGGCCGAAGCCATGGAATTGAACGTGGAACCGGGCTGCAAGGTGGCCGGCAAGAGCCTGATCAAGGCCGACCTGCCGCGGGACTGCCTGGTCTGCGGTATTGTACATCACGACGTGGCCTTCGTCCCGAACGGCCACAGCGTCATGAACAGCGGTGACAGGGTCATCGTCTTCGCCAAGAGCGAAGTCATGCAGGATGTCATCGACTGCTTCGGTAACAAATAATTCCGGAAGGATCGCAAAGTACTATGCGGGATTATCCTGTTCTGCGTCTGATGGGGATCGTCTTCCTCATCCTCACGGGGGGCCTGTGTCCCTCCCTGCTTTACGCGCTGATGAATGAACCGAGGATGGTGCTTCCTTTCGCCGGTACGGCGCTGATCGGGCTGTCGTTCAGCGTCTACGCCCTCAAGTCGACGGAATATGCCAGACGCATGCGCCTGTCCGTCCGCGGGGGCATCCTCTTCATGGGGTCGGCCTGGTTCGCCATGAGCCTCTTTTGCTGCCTGCCGTATTGGACATCGGGCCACTATACGCTCCTGCAGGCGCTGTTTGAGAGCGCGTCTGCCCTGACGACGACCGGCACCAGCTGTATACCGGACGACGTGCCGTATCCGTCCAGCCTGCTGATCTGGCATGAAATCATCCAGTGGCTGGGCTCCATGCAGGCCATGGTCCTCTTTTCCGTCATCATGCCCCGTATGGGGGCGACGGCGGCGGCCATCTTCTCGGCGGAAGGGCAGGGGGTATCGGCGGAACGCACGCTGCCCCAGATTCACGAAATCGTCCGGCTCCTGGTCATGCTCTATGTGGGCCTGACGCTGTTCCAGACGGTCTGCCTCATCCTGACGGGGCTCGACCCCCTGACCTCGCTGCGCATGGCGGCGTGCACGATTTCGTCGAGCGGGTTCATCCGGGACACGAATTTCCTGGAAGAACACAACAGCATCGCCATGGAAGTCGTCATCGCCTTCTTCATGCTCGTCACGGCCACGAACTACGTGCTGCTGTTCCGCCTGGTCCAGCGGCGCTATTCCGTGTTCCTGCACGACAGCGAACGCAAATGGTATGTGGCCATCGTGCTGATTACGGCGGTGGCGGTCATTTCCAATCTGCAGTGGAACCATGTGTATGACAGCTTCGGGCAGTCCGTGCGCTACGGCCTGTTCCAGGTCATTTCCATTTTCAGTACGTCGGGCCTGGCTTCGACGGACTACACGAACTGGCCGCCCTTTGTGCACATGCTGCTTTTTTACGCCGCCATCATCGGCGGCTGCTCGGCTTCGACGGCAGGCGGCATCAAGATTTCCCGCCTGGTCGTACTGACCAAGATCTGCATCCTCGAAGTCAAGAGGGTGCTCCATCCGAAAATGGTCAGCTCCGTCATCATGAGCGGCAAACCGGTGGCGCAGAACACGATCATCGGCGTTACGCGCTACCTGTTCGTCTATGTGCTGCTCATGCTGATCCTGACGGCCCTGTATTCCCTGACGGGGACGGGCATGATCGAAGCCCTTTCCACCATCGTCGTCTTTTTGAACAATGTCGGGCCGGCCTATACCGTCCTGGGGGAAACTTCCAATTTCCAGAACCTGAGCAGTTTCGGCTACATCGTGCTCTATTTCGCGATGATCGTCGGACGTATCGAAATCGTTTCCTTCGTCATCCTGCTCCATCCGGACTTCTGGAAACAACGCAAGGGCTGGTGATTCCTTTTGAACATTAAGATCGTCCTGTATCTGCTGGGCAAGCTCAGCTGCTTTCTGGGGGCCTTCTACACGGTGCCGTTCCTCGTCTCCCTGTATTACGGGGACGAAGGCAGGGGCATCTTCCCGGCCTGCATCGCGCTGTGCGTCCTGCTGGGGCTGCTGTTCACCAAATACGGGCATTACAACCGGTATACGGAGCTCATCTCCAACCGCGACGGCATCCTGGTGACGGTCCTCGTCTGGATTATGGCGGCCGTGCTGGCGGCCATCCCGTACGCCGTGTCGGGCCGGCTGGACCCCGTCAGCGCCTATTTTGAGGCCATGTCGGGACTGACCACGGTCGGCGCCACGGTCATCGCCGATGTGGAAGTCTGGCCCAAGAGCCTTTTGTTCTGGCGTTTCTGGACCCACTGGCTGGGCGGCCTGGGCATCATCGTCATTTTCCTGGCCATCCTGCCGACCATCTCGGGCAGTGCCGTTCATCTGTTCGACGCGGAGAGCACGGGCTTCGAAGAAGGCAAACTGAAACCGAAACTGAAGAGCACGGCCCAGATCCTGTTCACCATTTATGTGGGCATCACGGTCCTGACGGCCGTCCTGCTGCTGGCCGTGGGGTTGAGTCCCTACGATGCCATCTGCCACGCCATGACGTGTATCGCCACGGGCGGCTTTTCAAACTACAATTCCAGCGTGGCCGCCTTCCACAATCCCTGGGCGGAACTCATCCTGGGGCTGTGCATGTTCACGGCGGGCGGCAACTTCAGCCTGTACTACAATGTGTTCCGCAAGGGACCGAATCTGCTGCTGCACGATGACGAATTCCGCACCTACGCGGGCTTCATCGTCGTCATCGGGACATTGATCACGCTGAACCTGTATTTATCCGGGTTTGACGGAAGCCTCCTGCATTCGTTCCGGGTGGCTTTCTACCAGACCACATCGTTCACTTCCACAACCGGTACCGTATCGACGGACTTCGAACAGTGGCCGGCCTTCTCCAAACTGCTGCTGTGCCTGCTCTACATTACGGGCGGCTGCGCCGGGTCCACGGCGGGCGGCGTGAAGATGTGCCGCATCGTCGTCCTGTTCCGCGGCCTGCGCGTGGATATCCTGCATATGCTGCACCCGAAGACCATCCGCCGCGTCCATTACAACGGCAAGGTCATCCGGGGCAAGACGATGCATATGATCCTGAGTTTTTTCACCATCTACGTGTTCACCATCGGCGTTACGTCGCTGATTGTGGCTGCCACGGGCACCGATGTACTGACGGCGCTGACGGCGTCCGCTTCGTGCATGTCCAGCGCGGGACCGGGATTCGGCTCCATCATCGGGGCCACGGGAACCTACGCGCCGCTGCCGCTGGCCGCAAAATTCGTCCTCACGTGGAACATGGTCATGGGCCGTCTGGAACTGTTCGTCGTGCTGGCGCTCCTGAACCGGAGCTTCTGGCGTGGCAACAGCCGCTGGTAAGATACAGACAGTACGTAAGATAGAGAAATACGGCGGGAAGCCGTACATTGATTGCAGGAGGCAAGAAGAGCATGAAGACCTACGAATTGGCGTATGGAAAAACCACCATGAAGGTGGATCTGCCGGAGGAAAAAGTCATTTACGACCTGGTGGGCAAACAGGCGGCGGTGGAGGAGGACATCCCCGCTGCGGCCCTGGAAGCCCTGCGGCATCCCATTGACAGCAAACCGCTGCGGGAACTCGTCAAACCGGGCGACCACGTCGTCCTCGTCGTCAGTGACGAAACGCGCCTGTGCTATACGGACCAGTTCCTTCCGGTCATTGTGAAGGAGCTGAACGACGCCGGTATCCCGGACAAGGATATGGACGTCGTCATCGCCACGGGTACGCACCGCGCCCAGACGCCGGAAGAAGACGAACTGGTCCTGGGCAGGGAAATGGTGCGCCGCCTGCGCGTGCACCAGCACGACTGCCGCGACAAGGCGTCCCTCAAATATATGGGGACCACGTCCCGGGGCAACAAGGTCTATATCAATAAACTGGTGGCCGAAGCCGACGTGGTCATCGCCACGGGCGCCGTCACCATCCATCCCATGGCTGGTTTCGGCGGCGGCCGCAAGGCCATCGTACCCGGCGTGGCCGGTCTGGACACGATCAACCACAACCACGTGCTGGCCCTGAATCCCGGCGCCGGCACGGGCTGCAACCCGAACGTGACCTCGGCCAACTTCAAGGACAATCCGTTCCACGAAGACCTGATGGAATGCGTGGAATTCGTCAATCCGGCTTTCCTGTTCGATGTCGTCCTGACGGCGGAAGGCAAGCTGCATGAAATCGTGGCGGGCAACTGGAAGACGGCTTTCTTCAAAGGCTGCGAAGACCTGCTGAAGATTTCCGGCATCCCCATCAAGCAGCAGGCCGACGTGGTCATCGCCTCCGGCGGCGGCTATCCGAAGGACATCAACCTGTACCAGGGGACCAAGACCCACATGAACGTCGAAAAGGCGGTCAAGGACGGCGGCATCGCCATCATCTTGCTGGAATGCCCGGACATTGTGGAACCGAAGGTGTTCACGGACTGGCTGCTCAAGGACGACCTGAAGAAGATGGAGCAGGAAGTGCGGGACAACTTCTATATGGCCGCGTTCGTGGCCTACAAGTCCCGCTGCATCATCGACACCCATACGGTCTACCTGGTCACGCGCAAAGAGAATTTTGACTTCGTCCGCAAGACCGGCCAGATTCCGGCGGCTTCCCTGGAGGAAGCGTGGAAGATGGCCCAGGCTCAGCTGGCGAAGGAAGGCAAAAAGGATTACACGGTCACCATCATGGGCCATGCGCCTGTAACCCTGCCGATCCTGGAGGAGGAAGGCAAATGAAGGTATACGAAGTTCCTTATGGCAAAGGCAGCCAGCAGGTGCTGCTGCCGGAGGAGAAGGTGTCCCAGGTGCTGCTGCCGCCGGTGACGGAGCATCCCCGCACGGTGGAGGACCTGATGCGGGACGCCCTGGACCATCCCATCGGTTCGCCGAAACTGGACGAAATCGTCCGGGCCGGCGACAAGGTGGTCCTCGTCGTGAGCGACATTACGCGCACGTGGGCCATGTTCGACAAGTTCGTGCCGATCCTGGTGGCGGAGCTGAACAAGATCGGCGTGCCCGATGACGACATCAGCGTCATCATCGCCACGGGCAAGCACCGCCTCAACACGGCGGCGGAAAAAGAGGAAATCCTGGGCAAGGATTTGTACCGCCGGCTCAAGGTTTACGACCACGACCCGGCGAAAGAGGCCTGCGTCTACTACGGCACGACGAAGCGGGGTACGCCTGTTTGGATCGACAAACGGGCCGCCGCGGCCGACAAGGTGATTTTGACGGGCGGACTGTCCCCGCACATCTATGCCGGATTCGGCGGCGGCCGCAAGAGCGTGCTGCCGGGCATCGCGGCGGCGGAATCGATCAACCACAACCATAACATGGCCCTGACCGACGAAGTGGGCGGCGGCGTCAATCCCGACACGTCCATCATGCGGCACGAAGGCAACCGCGTCAGCGAGGATATGTGCGACGTGGCGGCCCTCTTCCGGCCCGATTTCCTGGTCAACGTCATCGTCGACGCGGGCGGCAATTTCTATAAGATTGTCGCCGGCGACTGGTACAAAGCCTGGTATCAGGGCACGAAAGATGTCATGAAGCTCCAGGGCGTGGCAACGAAGCAGAAGAGCGACGTGGTCATTGTGTCCGGCGGCGGCTATCCGCACGACATCAGCCTCTACCAGGGCATGAAGTGTTACGCGCCGGGCGCGGCGGCGTTGAAGGAAGGCGGCATCCTGATCGCGGTCCTGCGCTGCCAGGACATGGAGGAACCGCCGGAATTCTTCGACAGCTTCCGCTATACGGACATGCTGGAGATGGAGAAGGCCGTGCGGGCCGATTTCACGGTGCCGTTCTACGTGGCGTTCTACATGTGCTGCCTGGCCCGTTCCTTCACCATCATCCTGGTGACGGAACCGGAAAATTTCGCCGCGGCGAAAAAGACCGGCGTCATTCCGGCGGCCACGCTGGAAGAAGCCTGGAAGCTGGCACAGGAGAAGCTGGCAGAGCAGGGGAAACAGGACTACACCATCAACATCATGCCCTACGGCGGCGACACGCTTCCGATTTTAGGGTAAACCATAAGGCCTCCGCCTCGGCGGAGGCCTTTTTTTGCCCATTAGTTAGAAATAACTAACTTTCAAGTTGATTAATCACGAATCAGCCGGGGCATGTTTGTTAATTGAATATATAAGCAAAAGGGATTTAATTACTTATGATATAAAAATACTATTGATAATTTATACTGATAGTGATATTATGGGATAGAAAGTTCACAAAGATTTTAAAATGTCCTTTCTGTTGGAATGGATGCATGAACGGGAAAGGAGGGTTCCCGTCCGGATGCAGTTTCAAAATAAGGGGAGGTACATTTTAAAGAATATTTCTAGGAGGAATCCACCATGAAAAAATCTTTAGTACTGGCCATGGCTATGGCCCTGGGCGTAACGGCTTCCGCTTACGCCGCCAATCCGTTCTCCGATGTACCTGCCGGTCACTGGGCGTATGACAGCATCGCCAAACTGGCTGCTGCCGGTGTCATCGACGGGTACGGCGACACGACCTTCAAAGGCGACCGCCTCATGACCCGTTATGAAATGGCCCAGATCGTAGCCAAGGCGATGGCAAAAGGAGCCAACGTCGATAAGCTGGCTGCTGAATTCGCTGACGAACTGGATGCCCTGGGCGTCCGCGTTGCCGCTCTGGAAAAGAAATCCGACAACGTCAAGATCGGTGGCGAAATCCGTCTGCACTATGCTTCTTCCAACAAGAAGGGCGACTTTGATGCTGACGGCAAGAGTGAATCCGGCCTGCGTACCCGTCTGTACTTCACGGGCGCAGTCAACGACAACTGGGACTATGTAGCCCGGCTGGAAAACCAGCAGTTCTTCAATGGCAACGGCGATGGCGAAAATTACGCTGGCGAAGATACGGACGTCAATGTCAATGTGGCTATGCTGGATGGCCGCCTGGGCGGCGTCAACATCCAGGCCGGCCGTATTGACGACGTGTTTGCCGACGGCTACATTTACGATGGCGAACACGATGCCATCCGTGCCAGCTATGGTGATAAGGTTTATGTAGCCGGTGCTTACGGCAAACCGACCGACCTGAACGAAGATGAAGACGAGGCCCTGTTCAAGGAATTCTGGCAGGCTGAAGTAGGTACTAATACGGGTTCCTTCGTAGACGGCAAAGTCGGCTTCATGTCCTTCAAGGATTCCGACAGCACTGATTTCAAGACCGCTACGGGCGACGACAAGGACAACATCTGGTATGCCGGCCTGAACTTCAACATCGCCAAGGATACGGTCCTGAGCGGCATGTACCTGAAGTCCGACGTCGATAAGGCGGGCGACCTCGACCTGGATGACGACGGCTACGTGGTAGGCCTGTCTTACCGCGGTGCAGATCCGTCCGAACCGGGCAGCTGGGGCCTGGCTGCCAACTACTATGACCAGGGTGCCGGCACCTACACGGCCCACACGATCGATGGCTATACCGCCAACGATGGCGATGGCTGGGGCTTTAAGGGCTGGAGCGTCAACGGCAACCTGACCGTCGCCAAGAACATGGTGGCCAACGTGACCTACTATGACACCAAGGCGAAGGACGGCGATGACACGGCCAAGCACCATGTCCTGTGGTCCGAACTGAACATTTCGTTCTGATAAGGCGGACTGGGCATATTGTGTACAATATTCTTGAAGCGGCATAGCCTGTTTTCAAGAATGTTGTAACGAATGTAACAGTATTGCTTTTGCGAAGAATCCCTGCATGATTTATAATTAAGTCCTGTAGGGATTCTTTTTCTATCCCTTTGTTTTTTATATCATGCATGAGAGGGGTTTTGACTATGAAATTATCGAATCGTGTACTGGGACTGACGACTTCCCCCATCCGTAAACTGACGCCTTACGCGAATGCCGCGGTCAAGGCCGGGAAAAAGATCTACCACCTGAACATCGGCCAGCCGGATATTCCGACGAGCCCGAAATTCCTGGAAGCCATCCGTTCCTTCGACACGAAGGTCATTTCCTATGGTCCGTCCCAGGGCAATCCGGAACTGCTGAAAGCCATTGCGAAATATTATCAGGACTGGGGCATGGATTACACGGAAAAGGACATCTACGTCACCAACGGCGGCAGCGAAGCGCTGCAGTTCGCTGCCATGAGCCTCTGCGACCCCGGTGACGAAATCCTGGTCTTCGAACCCTATTATGCCAACTACAGCACGTTCGCCAAGCTGGCCAACGCGGTCATCCGCGCGGTTCCCACCCAGGCGGAGAACGGCTACCGTCTACCGGCGAAGGAAGTGGTGGAGCAATACATCACGCCGAAAACGCGTGCCATTCTGCTGACGAACCCGGGCAACCCGACGGGCGTCGTCTACACGAAGGATGAAATGAAGATGATCGCCTCCCTGGTGCTGGAGCACGACATCGCCCTCATCGCCGACGAAGTGTACCGTGAATTCGTGTACGACGGCGAATATACGAGTTTCGGCACGTTCCCGGAACTGAAGGACAACCTGATCATCATCGATTCCGTATCCAAGCGGTACAGTGCCTGCGGCGCCCGTATCGGCTGCGTCGTGACGAAGAACGCGGAACTGTGCCAGCAGTTCAACAAACTCTGCCAGGGCCGCCTGTGCGCGCCGGAACTGGAGCAGGTCGGTGCCGCCGCCATTTACGAACACACGCCGAAATCCTATCTGGAAGAGGTCAACAAGGAATACAAGCACCGCCGCGACACCATCGCCGCCGGCCTGGCCGCCATTCCCGGCCTGATTTCGGCCCAGCCGAAGGGTGCGTTCTATGTCATGGTCAAACTGCCTGTCGATGACGCGGAGAAGTTCGCCATCTGGATGCTGCAGGACTTCGAGGACAACGGGGAGACCGTCATGATCGCCCCGGGCAACGGATTCTACGCCACGCCGGGCAAGGGCGTGGACGAAGCCCGTCTGGCCTACGTGCTCAACTGCGATGACCTGAAGCGGGCCATGGACCTGTTGGCCAAGGGCCTGAAGGCTTATCCGGGATACACCCTGAAATAACAGGACACAGCAAAAGAAAACCAGGAACTGTCACGGGACGGTTCCTGGTTTTTTGCGTTCAGTCGGTGTGTTGTTCTTTCAGGGCGGCGACGAGGTCCGGGGGCAGCTCCGCCGTGATTTCGAGGCGGCGCCCCGTGACGGGGTGGCGGAAGCCGATCTTCCAGGCGTGGAGGCCGTGGCGGGCCTGTTCGCCCGGCGTGCCGTACAGGTGGTCGTGCCAGAGCGGGAAGCCGGCGGCGGCAAAGTGGACGCGGATCTGGTGGGTCCGGCCGGTGTAGAGGCGGCAGCGCACGAGCGACAGGGGGCCGCAGCGCCGGAGCAGCCAGTACTCCGTCCGGCAGGGTTTGCCGGCGGGGTTGATTTCCCGTTCGATGATGCTGCCTTCCTTGCGGGCGATGGGGGCGTCGAGGATGCCGTGCGCCTGCGGCGGTGCTCCCACGGTGACGGCCAGGTATTCCTTGAGCAGGTCCTGGTGGGCGAGGGCGGCCTGCATGCGCGGCTTTTTGGCGAATACGACGAGCCCCGACGTGAAGCGGTCCAGGCGGGAGACGGGGTGAAGCCCCAGGTCCAGGCCGCGGTACGCGTAATAGCGCTTCACGTAGTTCCACAAGGTACAGCCGTCTTCCCGGGCCGTCGGATGAACCAGCATGCCCGCCGGCTTGTTGAGGACGAGGAAGGACGCGTCCTCGTAACAGATGGCGGACGGATTTTCGGCCAGTTCGGGCCAGCCTGCGATATAGGGGTTTTCCCCGGTGCCTTTCGGCGTACCGTCGGGGAAAAAGTGGATTTCCTGCATGTGTTCCATAGTCTCTTTCCTGATGGTCTTTCGTTGACGTTAACAGTAATTAATGCTATTATGAATTATAGTTCAATTGTAAATCCATGCTTCTCCATCCCTCCGGGGAAGCTTTTATTTTGTCTCCAGTATACCTTGCTGAAAAAGGGAACGCAAGGCATGCCGGCGGCGTATCCTGTAATTGAAAGGAAGGATTTTCATGAAACCTGTCCGCTATATATTGCTGCTGCTTTGCACCGTTTTGTTCCTGGTTTCCGGCTGCCAGCCGAAGAACGCGGCCACGACCGGCCAGTCCGCTGACACAGGGAAGGGGTACGCCGTCGTGACCGACGGGGCGGGCCGCAAGGTCACGCTGGCCAAAAAGCCGGAGCGGGTCGTCGTGCTTTCCCCGTCCCTCATGGAAATGGTGGACGCCGCCGGCGGTACCGTCGTCGGCCGGCCTGATGCCAAAAAGGAACAGATTCCGGAAGCGATGCGCAAGGTGGAAAGCGTGGGCCACGTCTACAACGTGAATATCGAAAAGGTGGTCGGCTTGAAACCGGATCTGGTCATCGGCAACGTGAAGCAGCATGAAAAGTTCCGCGATATCCTGGAATCGAACCACATTCCCGTGATTTACCTGCAGCCGAAGACGTATGACGAAGTCAAGGCTTGCTTCGCCGTCATCGGCCAGGTCTACGGCAAGAAAGATGTCGTGGACAAGAAGATTGCCGAAATGGACCGTTCCATTGACGAAATCCGCTCCAAACTGCCGAAAACGCAGGAGAAGGTCGTCATCCTCCATGCCACGCCTTCCACGGTATCCGTGGAACTGGAAAACAGCATTGCCGGCTGCGTGGCCAAGATGCTGGGCTTCACCAACGTGGCTTCGGGCAGCAAGGCCATCGACGGGAAACCGGACAAGACGCCTTACAGCATGGAAGCCCTGGTGGAAAAGGATCCCGATGTCCTGTTCATCACGTCCATGGGCGAACATTCGAAAATCGAGGCACGCCTGAAGAAGGACGTCCAGGGGAATCCGGCCTGGAATTCCCTGCGGGCTGTTAAAACCGGCAAAGTCTATGTCCTGCCGGAAAACCTGTTCCTGCTGAACCCCGGCCTGAAATATCCGGAAGCCGTACGGTTCATGGCGAAAGACATCTTCCCGGAGGCAGTGAAATAACATGGAAACGAAGAAACAAGGAGGGCTGCCAGACCTGTCCGAAGAAGTGACGCGGTTCGGCATGAAGCGCGGCGCCTGGCGGGCCCTCATGCTGGCCGTCTTCGCCTTTCTGGCCCTGACGGGCCTGTTCCTGTCCATCGCCAAAGGGGCGGCGGACATTTCCCTGGCCCAGGTCTGGCAGATCCTGACGAATCCCCAGGCCGCCCCGGCGGACCAGATCATCTGGAACATCCGCCTGCCCCGGACCATCGTAGGCGCCCTGGTAGGCGTGAACCTGGCCTTGTCGGGCGCCATCCTGCAGGCCATTATGCGCAACCCCCTGGCAGACCCGCACATCATCGGCATTTCGTCCGGCGCGGGCCTGGCCGGCATCGCCATCATGATCCTGTTCCCGACTTTGGAATACCTGATTACGCCCGTGGCGTTCTGCGGTGCCATGGCGGCGGCCGTGGCCATCTACATCCTGGCCTGGAAGAACGGCATCAAGCCGGTGCGCGTCATCCTGGCCGGCGTGGCCGTGTCCGCTTTCCTGAGCGCCGGCATTTCCGGCCTGCTGATTTTTTACAGCGACCGCGTCAACGGCGCCCTCATGTGGATGGTCGGCGGTCTGGCTGCGCGCAGCTGGCCCCATGTGACCATCATCGTGCCCTACGCCGTCGTCGGCCTGATCCTGGCTGTCTGCAGCGCCCATTACCTGAACATCCTCGCTTTGGGCGATGAAATGGCCAAGGGCCTGGGCGTCAACGTCGAAGTGACCCGCATCATCCTGACGGCCATTGCGGCCCTGCTGGCGGCCAGCGCGGTCAGCGTCGTCGGCCTGCTGGGCTTCGTCGGCCTCGTGGTGCCCCACATGTCCCGCCTCATCCTGGGCTCCGATTACCGCTTCCTCGTACCCGGCGCGGCCCTCCTCGGCGTGGCCATCGTCACCTTGAGCGATACTTTCGCGCGGACCATCTTTGCGCCTGTGGAGCTGCCCGTGGGCATCATCATGGCGTTTATCGGCGCGCCTTTCTTCTTGTTCCTGTTAAGGAGGGAGATCTGATGAACGGCACACCGGAAACCATGAGACAAAACAAGACGGGGGAGGCCATGATCGAAGTCCGCGGCCTGTCCGTCGTGCTGAATAAAAAACCCATCGTCCACGATGTATCCTTCACGGCAGAGCAGGGAAAGATCACGGCCATCATCGGCCCGAACGGCTGCGGCAAGAGCACGACGCTCAAAGCCATCTGCCGGATCAATCCCATTTCGGCCGGGACCATCACCCTGCTGGGGCGCGATGTGCGGGATTACGGGTACAAGGAATTCGCCCGCAAACTGGCCATCCTGACCCAGTCCCCGCAGGCGCCGGCGGATCTGACGGTCCGCGACCTGGTCGCCATGGGGCGCTTCCCGTACCGTTCCTTTTTCGGGAAGGCTACGGCGGAGGATAAGGAATTCATCGAATGGGCCCTGGCGGAAACGAACCTGGAACAGTACCAGCACCGCATCCTTTCCACGCTGTCCGGCGGCGAGCGGCAGCGTGCCTGGATCGCCATGGCGCTGGCCCAGAACCCGCAGGTCCTGCTCCTGGACGAACCGACCACCTACCTGGACATCTGCCACCAGCTGGAAGTCATGAAGCTGTTGTACCGGCTGAACAAGGAACTGGGCCTGACGGTGGTGCTTGTTTTGCACGACCTGAACCAGGCCGTCCAGTTCGCCCACCACGTCGTCGTCCTGAAGAAGGGCACCCTGGTCACCGCCGGCTATCCGCGGGACATCATCAACGTGGACCTGCTGCGCGACGTGTTCCGCGTCCGGGCCGAAGAGGTCGTGAGTCCGTCCGGCGTGCGCGCCCTGCTGCCGCTGGACCTGTATTGAACCGGCGTTGGCCGGAAATAACTCCATTCACAGGAGTATCTGCGTATGATAAAAGCGTTTCTACACTACTACAAACCATATAGGGTCATGGTGCTCCTGGTCATCCTGGGCTCGTTCCTGACGAGCGCCCTGGACCTGGTGTTCCCCATGATCGTCCGCAAAATCATCAACGATGCCTTGCCGACAGGAGATATGCGGCTCCTGCTTTCGCTGTCGGCCCTGCTGCTCGTGCTCTACATCATCAGCTACGCGGCCATGTACTGGGTCAATTACAAGGGCCGTGCCATGAGCATCAACATGGAGAACGACATGCGGCGCGACCTGTTCGCCCATCTCCAGGACATGTCCTTCCGCTTCTTCGACAACACGAAGACGGGCCAGCTGCTGGCGCGCCTGACCGGCGATATCCAGGAAATCGGGGAACTGGCCTTCCGGCTGCCGCATGATGCCGTCGTCTGCGGGTTCACCATGGTGGGTACCATCTTCATGCTGCTCTACCTGAACCTGCCCCTGGGCCTTTTGATCACGGCGCTGCTCTTGCTCAAGACCTGGCATGCCGTGGCCATCAACCGCAAAATGAAGGCCGCCTTCCGGGAAAACCGGCGGCGCAACGGCGAACTGACGGCCCAGACTTCGGAAGCCCTGAGCGGCATCCGTATCGTCAAGGCCTTTGCCCAGGAAGATGTCGAACAGGAACGGTTCATGAAAGGGGCCCGCGACCTGGCCGCCATCCGCAAGAAATCTTACCGGCTGCTGGCGCGCTTCACCAGTTCGGTCAACTTCTTCACGAACATCACGAACCTGGCCGTCCTCGTGTCGGGCGGCTTCATGATTTATGCCGGGCGCATCACGCTGAGCGACTTCATCGCCTATCTGCTGTATGTGAACCTCTTCATGCGGCCCCTGTACCGCCTGACGGTCCTGTTGGAAATGGGCCTGCGCGGCATGGCCGGGTTCACGCGCTTCGAGGAAATGATGGCCCTTCAGCCGGATATCACGGACGCGCCCGATGCCCTGCCGTGCCCGGAATTCAAGGGGGAAATCGAGTTCCGCCGCGTTTCGTTCAGCTATACGCCGGAACATCCGGTGCTGCAGAACCTTGATTTCACGGTGCGGCCCGGAGAAACGGTGGCGTTCGTCGGGGAGACCGGGGCAGGGAAGACGACCGTGTCGAGCCTGCTCCTGCGCTTTTACGAGCCCCAGTCCGGGGCCATCCTGATTGACGGCACGGATATCCGCCGTTTCCGCCAGAAGGAACTGCGCAGCCGCTTCGGCGTGGTGCAGCAGGATGTCTTCCTCTTTTCCGACTCCGTCCGCGAAAACATCGCCTACGGCGTGCCGGGGGCGACGGACGCGCAGATCCGGCAGGCCGCGGAACTGGCGGCGGCGGACGAATTCATCCGGAACCTGCCTGACGGCTATGACACGCAGATCGGGGAACGGGGCGTCAAACTGTCCGGGGGACAGAAACAGCGCCTGGCCATTGCCCGCGTCTTTTTAAAGAACCCGCCCATCGTCATCTTCGACGAGGCCACGTCGGCGCTGGACAACAAGACGGAGGCCATGGTGCAGGAATCGCTGGAGAAACTGGCGCGGAACCGTACGACCCTGGTCATCGCGCACCGCCTGTCCACGGTGCGGAACGCCGACCGGATCATCGTCATGAGCGGCGGCCGCGTGGCCGAGTCCGGTTCCCATGCCGAACTGATGGCGCGCAAGGGAACGTATTACCGCCTTTACACGGCACAGCAGAACCTCGTCTGAAAAAGGCGGGGTTCATCATTTGAAAAGAAGGCCGTGTCATGGCATTTCCTGTTGTCTGAAACGGGGATTTATGCTATAATTTCTACGTAAATTTTTACAACTGATATATCGAGGGTCCGGGTATTCGAAAAATTTGAATGGCAAGGCGGTGCAACGCCGCCACGATCCCGTCACTGTGATAAACGGAGGGCGTACAGCGCGTTTCCGTTTTAAGTCAGATACCAGCCCGGATGTGCTGTACCGTAATCCACGAGCGATGGAAATGGCGTAAAGCAGGGCGCAGTGTGACCACAAAGCTGCGGCCTGGGATTTTTATGAAGATTTCTGCGGGTTACGGCAGAAATCTTTTTTTGTGTATGTATGAGGTGATTGCATGGAAGACGAACTGACCGTGTCGCAGGGCAAGCTCATGCGCCGCGGTTACACGACGGGCAGCTGCGCGGCAGCGGCGGCCAAGGCGGCTGCGGCCATGCTCCTGTCCGGCGAGGAGTTCCGCCAGGTGAAGCTCGATACGCCCAAAGGCATCGCGCTGACCCTGGACGTGCTCGATATCTGCCGTGCGCCGGGATTCGTGTCGTGCGCCATCCGCAAGGACAGCGGCGACGACCCGGACGATACGCACGGCGCCCTGGTCTATGCCACGGTGAGCCGGCCGGACGCGGAACCGCCGGCAGAGGAACATATGCGTCCCCTGACGGCTTCGGTGGAGCAGCTCGACCCAGGCGTGGAAATCTGGGGCGGCCTGGGAGTCGGCAAGGTGACGAAACCCGGCCTGGCGCCCAAACCGGGCGGACCGGCCATCAACCCCGTCCCGCGCCGCATGATCACCAAAGAGGTCCAGGCCGTGAAGGCCCGGTACGGTTATGACGGCACGCTCCGCGTCGTCATTTCCATCCCGGCGGGCACGGACATCGCGCCGAAAACGTTCAACCCGCGCCTCGGCATCGTCGGCGGTCTGTCCGTCCTGGGGACGAGCGGCATTGTGGAACCCATGAGCGACCGCGCCCTCATCGAGACGATGTACGCTGAAATGGACTCGCGCAAAGCCAACGGATTCGAGGACCTGCTCGTCTTTTTCGGCAACTACGGCACGGACTTCGCCCGGGACGAGATGCACCTGGACGTGTCCCAGGCGGTCACCTGCAGCAACTTCGTGGGCGAACTGCTGGACTACGCCGTGCTCAAAGGCTTCCGCAGCCTGCTGCTCATCGGCCATTCGGGCAAGCTGATCAAGCTGGCCCAGGGGGTCATGAACACCCATTCCAAATACGCGGACTGCCGCAGCGAGTTCCTGGCCCTGCAGGCCCTGTTCGCCGGCGCTCCCGTGTCCGTGGGCAAGGAAATCTACGGCTGCAACACGACGGACGAAATGACGAAGATCCTGAAACGGGAGGGATTGTTCGAACCCGTTATGGCGAAGGCGATGGAAAAAATCGATTTCTACATGCAGAAACGCGTCCATGGCCGCCTGCAGACCGGCGCCATCCTCTTCTCGAATGTCTACGGCATCCTGGGGAAGACGGAACAGGCGCAGGAACTGCTGGAACGGCTGCGGCGCAATGACGCAAGGAAATGATAAGGATACAGACGAAGAAAGGGGTATCATCGAATATGAAAGGTAAACTGTACAGCGTGGGCGTAGGCCCCGGCGATCCGGAACTGATGACGGCGAAGGCCATCCGCCTGATCAAGGAATGCGATGTCCTCGCCATTCCGCAGGGCGACAGCGACGTGCTCGTCGCGAAGAACATCGTGACCGGCCTCATCGACATCTCGAAGAAGGAACAGCTCATCGTCTACATGCCCATGGTCAAGGACCATGACGTCATCACCAAGGCGCACCGCAAGGGCGCTGACGATATCGAGAAGTACCTGGACGAAGGCAAGAACGTGGTCTTCATCACCCTGGGCTGCCCGACCGTGTATGCAACGTGCATCTACGTGCACAAACTGGTAGGGAAGGACGGCTACGAGACGGAACTGGTTCCGGGCGTGACGAGCTTCTGCGCCGTGGCGGCGAAACTGAACACGTCGCTCTGCGAGAAGGCGGAACCCCTGACGATCCTGCCCGGCAGCTACAAGGAATCGGACCGGTTCCTGGATATGCCCGGCAACAAGATCCTCATGAAATCGGCTTCGGAAATCGGCCGTGTCCGTGACGAAGTGCTCAAGCGCGGCCTGCACGCGCAAATGATTGAAAACTGCGGCCTGCCCGGCGAAAAGATCTACAAGGACCTTCGCGACGTCGATGACAAGAGCAGCTATTTCTCGGTGATTCTGGTTAAGGAAAAGGAGTTTGAAGACTGATGATTTACTTTATCGGCGCCGGCCCCGGCGCGGCTGATCTGATTACCGTACGCGGCAAGGAACTGCTGGAAAAGGCAGACCTCATCATTTATGCCGGTTCCCTGGTCAATCCGGAACTGCTGCAATACGCGAAACCGGGCTGCAAGATCATGAACAGTGCCGTCATGACGCTGGAAGAAGTCATTGCCGCCATGGTTCCCGCCGCCCAGCGCGGCGAACTGGTGGTGCGCCTGCATACGGGCGACCCCAGTGTCTACGGTGCCCACCGCGAACAGATGGACATGCTGAACAGCTACAACCTGGACTACGAAGTCGTACCGGGCGTAAGCTCCTTCTGCGCGGCAGCCGCCGCCCTGAAGGCGGAATATACGCTGCCCGACGTCAGCCAGTCCGTCATCATCACCCGCATGGAAGGCCGCACGGGCGTGCCGCCGAAACAGAAGATCGTCGATTATGCCAAACACCATGCCACCATGGTCATCTTCCTGAGCGCCGGCATGCTGGAGAAGCTGCAGAAGGAACTGATGGCCGGCGGCTACAAGGCCGACGAACCGGCCGCCATCGTCTACAAGGCTTCCTGGCCGGACCAGAAGGTGTTCCGCTGCACCGTCGGCACCATTGCCGAAACGGCAGCCAAAAACAACATCCACAACCTGGCCCTCATCACCGTGGGCGGGTTCCTGGGCACGGCTTACGAACGCAGCGAACTGTACAACCCGACCTTTGAGACGGGCTTCCGCAAGGCCGACGCCAGCAAGTGCATGTAAAACCGGAAACGAAGTAAGATGCTGCCGGCCCGGCGGCCGGCACGGAAGAGAGATACAGAAGGATGGTACCATGAACGCGCTAATCTTTTCCTTTACGAGGAACGGGGCGAAAATCAGCGTCCGGCTGGAAAAATACCTGGAAACCTGCGGCTTCGAGACGGAAATGTACACCATGCGCCGTTACGCCGACCCGCAGGCCGGCCTGAAGGTCATTGCGCCGTCCCTGAAGGAATTGTGCGGCATGGCGTTCCAGACCTGCCGCCTCATCATCTTCATCGGGGCCACGGGTATCGCCATCCGGACCATCGCACCCTTCATCCGCAGCAAGGTGAAGGACCCGGCCATCGTCTCCATTGACGAGCAGGGCCGCTTCGTCATCCCGCTGCTGTCGGGCCATATCGGCGGTGCCAACGCCCTGGCCGCGGGCATTGCGGAATTTCTCAAGGCCGTTCCCGTCATCACGACGGCGACGGACATCAATGACCTGTTTGCCGTGGACGAATGGGCGGCCCGCCACAATATGGCCATTTCCAACCTGCCCAGCGCCAAAACCTTCGCGTCCTATCTGGTGGACTGCAAGAAGGTGGGCGTCAAGAGCGATTTCCCCATCCGGGGACCGCTGCCGAAGGGCCTGGTCCTGGCGGAGGAGGGGCCGGTCGGCATGGCCATTTCCCTGCACAAGTCCGTGCAGCCCTTCGTGGAAACGGTGGTCCTGCGGCCCCGCATCCTGCACCTGGGCATCGGCTGCCGCAAGGGGACGACCATGGACGCCATCGAGGAACTGGTCATCCGGGAGCTGACCCGGCTGCGCGTCACCCTGAGCGTCGTGACGGGGCTGGCCTCCATCGACGTGAAAAAGGACGAACCGGGCCTCCTGTCCTTTGCCCGGGAGTACGCCCTGCCCATCCATTTCTACACGGCGGCGGAACTGCAGGCCGTGGAGGGCGATTTCACACCGTCCGCCTTCGTGGCACAGACCGTCGGCGTGGACAACGTGTGTGAACGGGCAGCCGTACTGGACAGCCGCGGCGGCAGCCTGCTGCTGCGCAAAACCAGCGCCAAGGGCGTGACCCTGGCCGTGGCCATGGAAGATTTCACCGTGGATTTCAATAAATGATTTGCAGGCACGGGACGCGTCCTGTGCAGAAGGAGTTAGTGACATGAGCAAAATTTACGTAGTCAGCCTGGGACCGGGCGGGAAGGAACAGATGACCTACCGGGCCGTCAAAGCCCTGGAATCCTGCGATGTCATTCTGGGTTACAACGTCTATATCGACCTGATCAAAGATGATTTTCCGGGCAAAAAGTTCCTCAAGAACGGCATGCGCAAGGAAGTGGACCGCTGCAAGGCCACGCTGGACGAAGCCCTGAAGGGCCAGACCGTCGCCATCGTCAGCAGCGGCGACGCCGGCGTATACGGCATGGCGGGCATCATGCACGAAGTAGCCGCCGGTCATCCGGAAGTGGAAATCGAAGTCATTCCGGGCATCACGGCAGCCTGCTCCGGGGCGGCTGTCCTGGGCGCGCCGCTCATCTGCGACTTCTGCCTCATTTCCCTGAGCGACCTGCTGACGCCGTGGGAAAAGATTGAAAAACGCCTGGACTGCGCCGCCCAGGGCGATTTCTGCATCGCCATCTACAATCCGCGCAGCCACAAGCGTGCCGATTACCTGCAGAAGGCCTGCGATATCCTGCTGCGCCATCAGCGCGGCGACGTTCCCGCCGGCATTGTGCACAACATCGGCCGCGACGGCGAATGCTGCGAAGTGACGACGTTGAAGGAACTGCGCGACCACACGGAAGGCGTCGATATGTTCAGCACCGTCTTCATCGGCAATTCCCAGAGCAAAGTGATCAACGGCAAGATTGTGACGCCGAGAGGATATCATTTATGAAACGGGTTGTCTGGCTGATTGCGGGGACCAGCGAAGGCCGGAAACTGGCGGAAGCCTTGTCGGACCTGGATGTGCGCGTCCTCGTCACGGTGGCGACGGAATACGGCGCCTCCCTGTATCCGGAAAAGGAGAATGTCGAGGTCTATGCCAAGCGCATGACCTATGACGACATGTGCGCGTTTTTGCGGGAAAAGGATCCCGAACTGGTCGTGGACGCGTCGCACCCGTACGCGAAGATCGTGACGGAGACCGTGAGCCGCGCCTGCCGCGACCTGGGGTACGAATACCTGCGTATGCTGCGCCCGGCCACGCCGCATCCGGACTGCATCGACGTCCACAATTTCGACGAGGCCGTGGAAGTGCTCAGCGGCACGGAAGGTCCCGTCTTCCTGACGACGGGAAGCAAGAACCTCGTCGATTTCACGAAGCTCCCGGACTACAAGGAGCGCGTCACATGCCGCATCCTGCCGCTGCGGGGATCTCTGGACAACGCCCTGAACCTGGGCTATCAGCCTTCCCACATCATCTGTATGCAAGGGCCTTTTTCCAAAGAGCTGAACGTGGCCATGTTCCACCAGTGCGGCGCCCGATACGTCGTATCCAAGGACTCGGGCAAGGCCGGCGGCTTTGAGGACAAACTGGCCGCTGCCGCCGAAGTGGGGGCGAAACTCGTCCTCATCGACCGCATCCCCGAAACGGGGGATGACCTGGAACGGGTCCTGGAAATTTTACGGCAGCGCTTCGGAAAAGGGGCTTAAAAGGAGTTCATTATGCTGAAAGTCAATGTCATCGGCATCGGCCCGGGCAATCCGGACCTGTTGACGGGCGAAGCCCGCAACGCCATCGCGGAAAGCACGATCCTGGCCGGCGATAAGCGCATGGTGGCCCAGTTCGGCGAAGGGAAGAAGGTCTATACGACCTTCCGCACGAACGAGCTGGCGGCCATCGCGGCCCAGGCGGACCCCGAAAAGGACGTACTGGGCATCCTGGTTTCCGGCGACGTCGGATTCTTCAGCCTCGCCCAGACCATCACGGGCAAGCTGCCGGATTGCGATGTCCGCCGTTATTGCGGCATCAGCAGCCTCGTCTATTTCGCGGCGAAACTGCAGATGAGCTGGAACGACGCGGCCATCGTCAGCATGCACGGCCGCAACCAGCACCTGGCCGCGGCGGTCTTCGAACACGCGAAGGTCTTTTCCCTGACGGGCGGCGACAACCTGCCCCAGGTCCTGTGCCGCCAGCTGTGTGACACGGGCCTCGGCTATGTGACGGTCTACGTGGGCTCCAATCTGTCCTATGAAAATGAAAAGATCGTGAAGGGGACGGCGGAAGAGATCGCCCAGGGCGATTTTCCCTCCCTCTCGGTCATGATGATCCTGAACGATAAGGCGGGACAGCCTGTCCGCCGGGGCGTGCACGGCCTCGACGACAGCCTCTTCCTGCGCGGCAAGGCGCCCATGACGAAACAGGAAGTGCGTTCCGTGTCCATTTCGAAACTGCAGCCCCGGGCGACGGATGTCATTTACGACATCGGCGCCGGCACGGGTTCCTGCTCGGTCGAACTGGCCCTGCAGGCCCCGCTGGGTTCCGTCTATGCCTTCGAGCAGAAGGAAGAGGCCCTGGAGCTGCTGGCCCGGAACAAGGAAAAGTTCCGCTGTGACAACCTCATCATCGTGCCCGGCGAAGCGTCGGAGCACCTGGCGGAAGCCCCTGCTCCGGACTGCGTCTTCATCGGCGGCAGCGGCGGCAAAATGGGTAAGATGCTGGATGACATTTACGGCCGCAACCCCGCGTGCCGCATCGTCATCAACGTCATCGCCCTGGAGACGCTGTGCGCCGTGGTGGAATATTACAAAGCAAAACCCGGTTACAGCCTGGACATCGTCAACGTGTCCACGGCCTACAACCGCAAACTGGGCCGCTACAACCTGATGATGGCCCAGAATCCGATTTATGTCATTACGGCCGTCCAGACGGCGGAATGACCCGTGCCGGTTCCGGACGTTCCTGTTCCGGTGCCGGCCGATGTATATCAGGAGATGATCGCCATGACAGCTATTGAGACCCTCCGCGTACCGCGCCTTCTGCTGGCGGCGGCACAGAGCGGCAGCGGCAAGACGACCCTGTTCTGCGGCATCCTGCGTGCCCTGTTGAACAAGGGCCTGCGGGCCGCCGCGTTCAAGAGCGGCCCCGACTATATCGACCCCATGTTCCATACGCGCGTCATCGGAGCTCCTTCCCGCAACCTGGACATTTTCCTGACGGGGAAGGAGAACGTGAAGCGCCTGCTGGCGAAAAACGCCGCGGACAAGGACATGGCCCTCCTGGAGGGTGCCATGGGGTATTACGACGGCATGGCCAACTCCTGCGACGGCAGCGCCTATGACCTGGCACGGACCGTGGGCGCGCCGGTGGTGCTCATCGTCAACGGCAAAGGTGCCGCCCTCTCCATGGCGGCCATCGTGAAGGGCTTCAAGGATTTCCGTCCGGACAGCAATATCCGCGGCGTCATCCTGAACAATGTGACGGAAATGACGTACCGCTTCTACAAGGACACGCTGGAAAAGGAAACGGGTGTCCGCTTTTACGGCTTTTTCCCCCATATGGCGGACTGCAGCCTGGAAAGCCGCCATCTCGGCCTCGTGACGGCCGGGGAGGTAGGGAACCTGGAGACGATCGTGCAGAAACTGGCGGACCAGGCGGCCCGATCCATCGACCTGGACGGCCTGGTGGAACTGGCCCGTTCCGCGGCGCCCCTGTCTTACGAACCGCTGGATATCCGGCCCCTGGGACACGTGCGCATCGCCGTGGCCCGCGACAAGGCCTTCTGTTTCTATTACCAGGATGCCCTGGACCTGCTGGCGGAAATGGGGGCGGAGATCGTGGAGTTTTCCCCGCTGACCGACAACGTATTGCCGGACTGTGACGGCCTCTACATGGGCGGCGGTTATCCGGAACTCTATGCCCGGCAGCTGACGGACAACGAGACCATGCGCCGCGACATAAAGGAGAAGCTGGCCGGCGGGCTGCCCTGCTATGCCGAGTGCGGCGGCTTCATGTACCTGATGGAGGGCTTCAAGGCGGACGACGGCTTTTATCCCTGGGTCGGCGCTGTAGAGGGACGGTGCTGGATGACGAAACGCCTCGTGCGCTTCGGGTACGTCAACCTGACGGCCCACGTGGACAATGTCCTCTGCAAGGCCGGCGGGTCCATTCCGGCCCATGAGTTCCATTATTCCGACAGCGACCAGAACGGGACCGCCTTTACGGCCGTGAAGGCCCTGCGCACGTTGTCCTGGCCCTGCGCCCAGGCGACGGAAACCATGTATGCCGGGTATCCCCATATCCATCTGTGGGGCAATCCGGAATTCGCTGAAAACTTCGTGCGCGCCTGCGTACGTTACCAAAAGAAGGGTGCTTCCAAATGATGCTTCTGGGTTCGATTGTCTGCGGGTTCATCCTGGACCTGCTCATAGGAGATCCCCACGGCTGGCCGCATCCGATCTGCCTCATCGGCAACCTCATCGGCTGGCTGGAAAAAAGGGTGCGGGCCGTGGCCGGGGAAAATCCCCGGGGCCTGCTGTGCGGCGGGTTCGTCATCGTCGTGGTGACCTGCTTTTTGTCCTTCACCGTGCCGTACGTCATCCTGAAGGCGGCGGAACGGTTCCATCCGTGGCTCCGCTTCGTGCTGGAGACCATCATGTGTTACCAGATCTTCTGCACGCGCTCCCTGCGCGACGAGAGCATGAAGGTCTATACGGCGCTGGAGGCGGGTGACCTGCCCCTGGGCCGCAAGATGCTTTCCTGGATCGTGGGCCGCGATACCCAGGACCTGAGCGCGGAAGAGGTCATCAAGGGCGCCGTGGAGACCGTGGCGGAAAACACGGCCGACGGCATCCTGGCCCCCATGCTCTACATGTTCCTCGGCGGCGCGCCCCTGGCGTTCCTGTACAAAGGCATCAACACGATGGATTCCATGATTGCGTACCGGGACCCGAAATACCTGTATATCGGCCGGGTGGCAGCCCACCTGGACGACGTGGCCAACTTCGTACCAGCCCGCGTCTGTGCCTTCTGCATGCTGGCGGCGGCCTTTTTCACGGGACTCGACGTGCGCCGGGCCTGGAAGACCTTCGTCCGCGACCGTTACCATCACCTGAGCCCCAATTCGGCCCAGACCGAATCCGTGGCGGCCGGCGCCCTGCACCTTATGCTGGGCGGGGACCATTACTATTTCGGCAAGCTGGTCCATAAACAGACCATCGGCGATGACCTGATGCCGCCCAAAGCATGGCACATCAAACAGATGAACGTGCTCATGTATTTCACGGCCATCACGGGCCTGTTGGTCTTCAGCCTCATCCGGGCCCTGTGGGTCTTCCACAGCGCGAGCCTTATGTAAGGAGCTGGAATGCGATGTATCAATATGTTCACGGCGGCGATATCTACGGAGCGGACGGCCTTCCGCAAAAGAAGGTGCTCCTCGATTTTTCCGCCAATATCAATCCCCTCGGGATTCCCTCGGGCGTACGCCAGGCAATCCGCGACGCCATCGCGGGCTGCGTCAATTATCCCGACCCCTTCTGCCGGCGCCTGCGCGCCAGGCTGGCAGAGCGGCTGGGCGTGCCGGCGGAACGGATTTACTGCGGGAACGGCGCTTCCGACGTGCTGTTCCGTCTCGCCTTTTCCATCCGGCCGAAGCGCACGCTCGTGCTGGCTCCCACCTTCGCCGATTACGAACGGGCGGCCACGGCGGCAGGCAGTAAGATGGACTATTTCGTCCTGCGCAAAGAGGACGGCTTCCGCGTGACGCCGGACCTGGTGCAGGCCATTACGAAACGGACGGGAATGGTCATCCTCTGCAACCCGAACAACCCGACGGGGCAGCTGACGGAGAAGTCCCTGCTCCAAAAGGTGCTGCAGAAATGCGCGGACCTGGACATTCCCCTTATCATCGATGAATGTTTCCTTGATTTTCTGGCGGACCCTGCAGCCTGGTCCCTGCTGGACCTGACGGGCCGCTATCCCAACCTGGTGATCCTGAAGGCCTTTACGAAGAGCCACGCCATCCCCGGTGTCCGTCTCGGCTACTGCGTGACGGGCAATGCGGACCTGCTCGACCGGCTCTACGCCTGCGGCCCGGACTGGAATGTGTCCGGACTGGCCCAGGCGGCCGGTGTCGCGGCCCTGGAGGACGAGTCCTACATGGAAGCGACGCGGCAGCTGATGGCGCGGGAGCGGGAGTACATGACGACGCAGCTCCGCCGGCTGGGCCTGACGGTCTACGACGGCGCGGCGGATTACCTGTTCTTTTACGCGCCGCAGGACCCGGGCTGGGGCGCCCTTTTGCGGGAGCGCGGCATCCTTATCCGGGACTGCTCCAATTACCACGGCCTCGGCAAAGGGTATTACCGCGTGGCCGTGAAACAGCGCCGGCAGAACCGGCAGCTGATTAAGGAAATGAAGGAAATTAAGAAGCATGCGTTCATTACTGATCTTGATTGACGGGCTGGGGGACGACCCCATTCCTGCCTGGAACGGCCTGACGCCGTTCGAGCGGGCCTCCCATCCCCATATGGACCGCCTGGCGGCGCGGGGGAGGACGGACGCGGTGAGCATCTGCGAAGCCGATGTCGTGCCGGGCAGCCTGACCTGCATCCTGCGGCTCCTGGGTGTCCCAAAAGAGGATTTTCCCGCCAACCGGGCGTACCTGGAACTGTTGGCCCAGGACCGCGATGTCTCGGAGTACGAGATGGTCCTGCGCTGCAACGTGATCTCCCAGGACAGCGCCGGCCGCCTCGTGTCGTTCAACGGCATGGGCCTGTCGGGGCGGGAGCTGGAAGAGATTGCCGGCCTGTTCAACCACTTTGCCCACACCATCGAGTTTCTACATCTTTCCGATTACCGCAACCTGCTGATCATGAACCGCAAGGACGCGGTGCTGCAGGTCCAGACGGCGCCGCCCCACGAAAGCATGGGCATGCCGGTGGACGAACTGCTGGCGGAACTCAAGGATGCGTCGCTGGAAATGAAGGTCTTCACGGAGAAGGCGGACCACCTGCTGGAACGCTACAACCGCAACGGCCTCACGTACCGGCTGTATCCCTGGGGCGCGTCGTGCCGCACGGAGATTCCGTCGTTCCGGTCGCTTCACGGACTGGACGGCGCCATCGTGGCACAGACGGAGATCGTGCGGGGTATCGGCAAGGCCCTCCGGATGGAGGTGCCGCCCCTTTCGTACTGCACGGCCGATATCGACACGGATGTGCGGGAAAAACTGGCGGTCACGTGCCGCATGCTGCACCGCTATCCCTTCGTCATGACCCATTTCAACGGGACGGACGAGGCGGCGCACCGCCACGACTATGAGGGCAAGGCCCGGTTCATTTCAAGGATAGACAAGGAGTTTCTGGGACCGCTGCTGGAACATGTGACGGAACCGCTGCGGATCCTGATCTGCGGCGACCATGTCACGAGCAGCGTGACCGGCCGCCACACGCGGGGCAAAGGCCCGGTGCTGACGGCTATAGCCGGCGGGGAGGGGTCCGTACCCTCCATCCGCAATTATCACGATATCATTGAATTTTTAAGGAAGGCGGTCGATGAAAATGACTAAAGCGATCATGGTGCAAGGGACGATGTCCAATGCAGGGAAGAGCCTGGTCACGGCCGGTTTGTGCCGTATTTTCCATCAGGACGGGTACAAGGTGGCGCCGTTCAAATCCCAGAACATGGCGCTCAACTCGTTCATTACGGCCAAAGGCGCCGAAATGGGCCGGGCCCAGGTCGTGCAGGCCGAGGCGGCGGGCATCGAACCGGATGTGCGCATGAACCCCATCCTGCTGAAACCGACCAGCGACAGCGGGTCCCAGGTCATCGTCAACGGCAAGGCCATCGGTACCATGCCGGCGGTGGAATATTACAAATACAAGAAGAACCTCGTGCCGGACATCATGGAAGCTTTCAATTCCCTGTCCGCGGAGAACGATGTCATCGTCATCGAAGGCGCCGGCAGCCCGGCGGAAATCAACCTGAAGGACCAGGATATCGTCAACATGGGCATGGCCCGCATGGCCAAGGCGCCGGTCCTGCTCGTGGCCGATATCGACCGCGGCGGCGTGTTCGCCTCCATTTACGGCACGCTCATGCTGCTGGAGCCGGAAGAGCGGGCCATGGTGAAGGGCGTCATCATCAACAAGTTCCGCGGCGACGTGAAGATCCTCAAGCCGGGCCTGGACATGCTCGAAGCGAAGACGGGCATTCCCGTCATCGGCGTGCTGCCCATGCTGCATGTGGACATCGAGGACGAGGACAGCCTGTCGGACCGCCTGACCCAGGAAAAGGACAAGAATGCCCTCATCGACATCGCCGTCATCCAGGTGCCCCGCATGTCGAACTATACGGATTTCAACGCCCTCGAACTCATTGACGGCGTGTCCGTCCGCTACGTCCGCTCCGTCGAAGAGCTGGGCGAACCGGATATGATCGTGCTGCCGGGCACGAAGAACACCATCGACGATTTGAAATGGATGCGCCAGAACGGCCTGGAAGCGTCCATCATCCACAAGGCCAGCAACGGGACGGTCCTGTTCGGCATCTGCGGCGGGTACCAGATGCTGGGCCGGAGCCTGGCGGACCCCTTCGGCTTCGATTCGGGCCACAAGGGCAGCGTCACGGCGGGCATGGGCCTGCTGGACACGACGACGGAATTCATTGAAAACAAGCGCACCATCCAGATGAAGGGGCGTTTCAACGAAGTGAAGGGCATCTTCCACGGCCTCACGGGCAAGGAATTCTACGGCTACGAGATCCACAGCGGCGTGACCCACCTGGATCCGGCCAAGGCCCTGACGACGGCGGAACCGGTCAACGAAAAGGGCGAAGCCTTCCCCGAAGGCAGCCAGAACGTGCACGACGAAGTCAACATTTACGGCACGTACATGCACGGCATCTTTGACGCCGAAGGCGTGGCGGCCACGGTCGTCGAAGCCCTGCTGGCGAAGAAGGGCCTGTCGCTGGACGATGTCAAGGTCATCGACTACAAGGCGTACAAGGAACACCAGTACGACATCCTGGCCCAGAGCCTCCGGGAAAACCTGGATATGAAGAAGATCAACGAAATCCTGCAGGCAGGTCTGTGACTGCCGGAAAGGGAGAACAAGATGACGGAAGCGGAAATGAAGGAAAAACTGGGCCTCGTCCACATCTATACCGGGGACGGGAAGGGCAAGACGACGGCGGCCATGGGACTGATCCTGCGGGCCAGCGGCCGGGGACTGCACGTGATTCTGCTGCAGTTCATGAAGGGCCGCGGCACAGGGGAACTGAACACGCTGCGGCTGCTGCCGGGCGTGCAGGTCTTCCGGGCCAAGGAGATGACGAAGTTCTCCTTCCAGATGACCGACGCCGAAAAGGCGGACGTCCGCGCCCGTCATAACGCGCTCCTGCAGGACGTGATTGCAAAATGCCGCGCCGAAGGGACGGACCTGCTGGTTCTGGACGAAGCGCTCGGCGCCGTCGGCACGCACCTGCTGGACGAAGCACCGCTGCTCCAATTCCTGGACACGAAACCGGCCCACCTGGAAGTGGTCCTGACGGGACGCAACCCGTCGCAGGCCCTGCTGGAGCGGGCGGATTACGTGACGGAAATGGTGAAACGCAAACATCCTTTTGACAAAGGCATTCCCGCCCGGGACGGCATTGAAAAATAAGACGACCGGCGCCGCAGGCAGTCTGCGGAACCGGTCCCACGGAAGAAAGAGGTAACGACATGAATCTGGAAAACGTACTTCCCATGGATATCGAGAAAAGAAGTTTTGAAATCATCACGGAAGAGCTGGGCCAGCTGAAGCTGGATCCGGAAAAGGAGAGCATCATCAAGCGCGTCATCCACACTTCCGCCGATTTTGATTATGCCCGCAACCTGCGCTTCAGCGACCACGTCGTCGAAGATACGCTCGCCGTCCTGAAAAAGGGCGGATTCACCATTGTGACGGACACGAAGATGGCCAACGTGGGCATCAACAAGACGGCCCTGGCCAAATTGGGCGGTACGGCGGTCTGCTTCATGTCCGACCCCGATGTGGCCGCCCGTGCCAAGGAAGCGCACAGCACCCGCGCGGCAGCCTGCATGGAAAAGGCCTGCACCCTCGAAGGACCGGTCATCATCGCCGTGGGCAATGCGCCGACGGCCCTCGTCCGCCTCGATGAACTGATCCGCGAAGGCAAGATCAAACCGGCCCTGGTCATCGGCGTGCCGGTGGGCTTCGTCAACGTGGTCCAGTCCAAGGAGATCATCATGCAGAGCGGCGTGCCGTACATCGTCGCCGTGGGCCGCAAAGGCGGCAGCAACGTGGCCGCGTCCATCTGCAACGCCCTCATGTACAAACTGACGGCGACAAAGGAACAGACGAACAGGAAATGATTCCGTCCCGGCCGGACCGGGGCGCGCAAAGGGGAACCGGAAGGTTCCTCTTTTTTATTTCTTTTTCCGGCCTGCTGTTATATAATGAAAACGAAAGCATGTTTGTTTTACGGCCGGGTACGATGTCCCGGCCTGCAAGGTCCGCAAAAGAGACGAAGGGCAGGTGACGGTTCATGGGCGGGTACAGGGACGGGGAAGACCTGTTCGCCATCCTGCGCAAGGAGTATGAACCGGAACCCATCCGCCGGCGGCGGCCCCGCGCGGCGCTGCCGGAACCTTTGCAGCGCCTGCGGGAACTGGAAGCGTCCCCGGCGGCCTACGAATCGCGGTCGAAACTGTTCTATGAACAGGCCCGCCTGGCGGCGCAATACGAAGACGATGCGGCTTTTAAAGGGGCGTGCCATTATTTCGCCCCCACGTACGAGGATCTGTCGGACGAGGAACTGCGGGGGTACTTCGGCTGGCGGACGAGGCTGCGCCGGGGCCGCTGGGAAACGGCGCCGGACGCCTTCATCTTCCTCTATGTGTTCGAACTGATCAACGGCATCGGCACGGCGTCGCCGGAAGATGGATACGCGAAACTGGAAGCCGTGGCGGCCCACTACGGGCCGGAAGATTCCGATTTGCAGCGCAGCCTGCGCGCCTGGATGCGCGATTACCGGATTTACTACGACCTGCCTCCGGCCGGCGCGGGACAGGATGCCTTGCCGGAAGGTGAAGATGAGACAGCGTCCGATCCCTCTTTCCAAGTGCTGCTCCAGGGCGGGGAAGCGGCCGACGGGAATCTGTTTGACGCGTTGAACCGGTTTTCCTCGTACCGCCTCGACAATTCCCGCCTCTACAAAGCCGACCCGGCCTTCTGCACGGCCCTGGTGGCGGAATTCTACCGCCAGCTGCAGGCATCGTACCAGACGTTATGCCCCGGCCGGAACCTGCTGGAAGATTATGTTCTCGAAAAAGACAGCGAACCGGTGCGGCTGTTCCGCAACAGCCGGTTCTGGTTCCGGCCGGACGACCGTTCCTTCACGGTCCGCCTGGGGCCGTATGACCGGTACGAGGACGACCACGGGCAGTGGTCGCGCATCCGTTACCTGTTTTCGCCGATGCGGCAGCGGCGCCTGGGCGACCTGCTCAAGTCCGTCGATGCCATGGCGCGCCGTCTGCGGAAACTGCCGGCCATCCGGCAGCCCCTGGATGAGGCGTGGCTGGCACCGCTGTTTCGGCAGACGCTGGCGGCCCTGTCCCGCAAGGAGACGGAAGCGCGGCGCCGCAGCGTCCGCATTGATTTTTCGCGCCTGTCCGGCATCCGCAGCGATGCGGCCGTCACAGGGGAGAAACTGATGACGGAAGAGGAGCGGTGGAACGGGCCGGAGGCAGCGGCAGAACCGGCGGCAATACCGGAACCGGAGCGGCCCGGTGAAGCGGAACCGGCCCCGGACGAAGCGGAGCCTGCCCCGGGCGAAGCGGCTGCCGAAGTATCAGCGGCGGAGCTGCCGGCCGGCCTGACGCCGGACGAGTACCGCCTCGTGCAGTGCCTCCTGTACGGCCGGGACTGGCACTGGGCGGAAGCGGGCGGCCGCATGGTGTCCCTCCTGGTGGACGCCGTCAATGAGAAACTGTATGACGAAATCGGGGACGCGGTCCTGACGGAAGGGGACGGACCGGAACTGGTGCCCGACTATATAGACGATTTGAAAGGATTCATTAAGCCATGAAGATACCGAAACGCATCGCGCGGACCGTCATCGGCTCCCTGAAAGGGGGCGTCGTGCCCCGCATCGGCCTGCCTTACATCACGGTGGGACGCAAACGGGAGATTGATGCCTTGCTGCACGATGTGGAGATCATTGCCGACGGGGGCGCCTCGTTCCGTTTCATTGTAGGGCGCTATGGCAGCGGCAAGAGTTTCCTGCTGCAGACCATCCGCAATTACGTGCTGGAACGGAATTTCGTCGTCGTCGACGCGGACCTGTCGCCGGAACGGCGGCTGCAGGGCACCCACGGACAGGGCCTGGCCACGTACCGCGAACTGGTGCAGAACATGTCGACGAAGACCAAGCCCGAAGGCGGGGCCCTGACGCTCATCCTGGACCGCTGGATCGCCAAGATCCAGCACGATGTGATGGCCGAAAAGGGGCTCGGCGTCCTGGACGCCGGCCTGGAACCGCTGGTGGAGCAGAAGATTTCCGATGTCATCTACCATTTGAACGAAATGGTCCACGGCTTCGACTTTGCGCGGCTCCTGTCCCTGTATTACCAGGCGTACCGCAACCAGGACGCGGACCTGAAGGCCCGCGTGGCCAAATGGTTCCGCGGCGAGTACCACACGAAGACGGAGGCCCGGCAGGACCTGGGTGTGAACGTCATCATCAGCGACGACGACTGGTACGAGTACCTGAAACTGTTCGCCAGTTTCCTGAACCAGGCGGGCTACAACGGGCTCTTCATCCTGATCGACGAGCTCGTCAACATCTATAAGATTCCCAACGCCATCACGCGGCAATACAACTACGAGAAGATCCTGACCATGTTCAACGACACCCTGCAGGGCAAGGCCCACCACCTGGGCATCGTCATGGGCGGCACGCCGCAGTGCATCGAAGACCCGCGGCGCGGCGTCTACAGCTACGAGGCCCTGCGGTCGCGCCTGGCTTCCGGCCATTTCAGCGACGGGTACAAGGACCTGCTGGCGCCGGTCATCTACCTGCAGCCCCTGACGCCGGAAGAGATGCTGGTCCTGACGGAAAAGCTGCGGGACATCCACAGCGAACTGTACGGTTACGCGAGCACCGTGACGGACGACGACCTGGCGGCATTCATCCGCATCGAGTTCGCCCGCGTCGGTGCCGATTCCCATATCACGCCGCGCGAAATCATCCGCGACTTCATCGAGCTGCTGGACCTGGTCTACCAGAATCCGGACAAGACCATGGGGGAATTCATGCAGTCCGATTCCTTCACCTACGCCCAAAACGAGGTGGAAGAAGAGAAGGTGGACAAGGAATTCGCGGAGTTCACGCTGTAAGGCGAAACGAGGTTCATGATGGCCATTTTTGATGAATTTGCGCCCTTCGTACAGGACTTCATCTACCGCCACCGCTGGGAGGACCTGCGTCCGATCCAGGTGGCGGCAGGCGATGTGATCCTGCACACGGACGAAAACCTGCTGCTGACGGCGTCGACGGCTTCGGGCAAGACGGAGGCCGCCTTTTTCCCGATCCTGAGCCAGTTTTCCCAGGATCCGCCGCAGTCGGTGGGCTGCCTCTATATAGGCCCCCTGAAGGCCCTCATCAACGACCAGTTCCTGCGTCTGCAGGAGCTGTGCGACGAAGGCGGCATCCCGGTGTGGCACTGGCACGGCGACGTGTCGCAGTCCCACAAGGCGAAACTGATGCGCCATCCTTCGGGAATCCTGCAGATTACGCCGGAATCGCTGGAAGCCATGCTGCTGCACAAGCACATGGCCATTCCGAAACTGTTCGGCGACCTGCGCTACATAGTCATCGACGAGGTCCATTCCCTGCTGCGGGGCGACCGGGGCGGCCAGACCCTGTGCCTCATCGAACGGCTGGGGCGCCTGGCCGGGGTCAACCCGCGCCGCATCGGCCTGTCGGCGACCATGGGGGACCCGGAAAAGACGGGTGCTTTCCTGTCCCTGGGCACGGGGCGCAGGACCCTCATCCCGCAGGTGAAGGCACCGGGCGTGAAATGGCGCCTTTCCCTGGAACATTTCTATGTGAAGGACACCCAGGCGGGGGACGGCCGCACGGATATCGAGGCCAGCCCCGTGCTGGACGCGAAGACGGATTCCGCCCCGCTGCAGGCGGATCCGGGCCTGGGTTACATTTTTGAACATACGCGCGGCAAAAAATGCCTCGTCTTCGTCAATTCCCGGGAAGAGTGCGAAGGCGTGACGACGACGCTGCGCCAGTATTGCGAACTGCGGCACGAGCCGGACCGCTTTTTGATCCACCACGGCAACCTGTCCGCGTCGTACCGGGAAAGCGCGGAAGAACTCATGAAGGACGAGGCCCACAACCTGACCGTCGTGACGACGGCCACGCTGGAGCTGGGCATCGACATCGGCCGCCTCGAGCGGGCCTTCCAGATCGACGCACCCTGGATGGTGTCGTCCTTCCTGCAGCGCCTCGGCCGGACGGGACGGCGCGACCTGCCGCCGGAAATGTGGTTCGTCATCCGCGAGGACGAGCCGGAAATCCGGGCCATGCTGCCGGCGACCATTCCCTGGAAACTGCTCCAGGCCATCGCCCTGGTCCAGCTCTATCTGGAGGAGCGCTGGGTGGAGCCGCCGCGCCTGGACCGGCTGCCTTACAGCCTGCTGTACCACCAGACCATGAGCATCCTCGCCTCGTGCGGCGAAATGTCGCCCCAGGCCCTGGCGGAACGGGTCCTGTCCCTGCACTATTTCCACCGCGTCACGCAGGACGATTACCGCGTCCTGCTGCGTCACCTGCTGCAGCAGGACCATATCCAGCAGACGGAGCGGGGCGGCCTCATCGTGGGGCTGGCCGGCGAACGGATCATCAACTCCTTCAAGTTTTACGGCGTGTTCCAGGAAAGCGAGGAATACACGGTACGCAACGAATCCCAGGAACTGGGGACCGTCGTGGCACCCCCGCCGCCGGGTGAGAAAATCGCCCTGGCCGGCCACGTGTGGCGCGTCCTCGAGGTGGACCGCAAACGCCACCTGATTTACTGCGAACTGGTCAAGGGCAAGGTGCCGGCCTATTTCGGCGAATGCCCGGGCGACCTCCACACCCGCGTCCTGGAACGCATGCGCCAGGTCCTGAAGGAAGACCGGTCCTACCCGTATCTGATGAAGAACGCCGTCGCGCGCCTGCAGCAGGCCCGCTATACGGCGCGGCAGTCCGGGGCGGCGGACGATGTCCTGATCTTCCTGGGCGGCAAAATGTGGTGCCTCCTGCCGTGGCTCGGCACCTACGGCTTCCTGGCCATGGAGCGCTTCCTGAACCTGAAGTGCGCCGACCGCCTGGGCCTGAAGAATCTCGATCCTTTCCGGCCGTTCTTTATGCAGTTCACCATGGAGGCCGACGCAGAAACCTTCTTCCGCGTCCTGGCCGAAGAAGGGGAGAAGCTCACGGATCCCATGGACCTGGTCTATCCGAACGAAGTGCCGGTGTTCAACAAATACGACGAATACGTACCGCCCGAACTGGTACGCAAAGGCTTCGCCTATGGCGTCCTGAATATGGAAGAAGTCAAACAGAGGGTGCGCGCGTGGGCAGCAGCGTATCTCCCGGAAAATAAGCAAGGGGGCAATGCAAAGGAGGGATTGTCATGAAGAAACGGATGTTTTTACAGGGAATCGCCACGGCGCTCTTGTGCCTGGTCATGGCGGTGCCGGCCCTGGCGGCCGACCAGGAGGAAATCACGCGGCGGCTGCAGGGGACCTGGTACGATGTGCAGGATCCGGCCATCACCCTGCAGGTCGACGGGGACATGCTTACAGGCGGGACCATCGGAAAGGCCCCCATCGAGACCATCTATAACGTGGCGGGCGGCGACGCCACCTTCGGCGCCGGCCTGATGCTGGGAACCGGCCGCAGCCAGGAATTGAAGGAGGTCCGTTTCGGCGCCGTCAACCTGACCCGGAACGGCAGCCGGAAACACACGTACCTGTTCCTGGACGGCGCCGTGTACCGTACCACCCGCGAGCCATATTACAATGAATCCGTGCAGGGCATCTACCTGGGCATGGCCCAAAAGGATGCGGCCGAAGTGCTGGGCGGCCCCGGCAAGCAGGTGCCGCAGAAGTATCCCGGCACGTACCCGGAATATGAGTACCGCGGCCTGGGCATCCGCTTCACCGTGCAGGACGGCATGATCATCAGCATCACCCTGTTCAATCCGGACGGCCGCACCTGCCCGTCGCACTTTGAGAATTCGGGCCTGAACTGCAACGATCCGCTTTCGGCGTACGCGGCCAAATACGGCCTGCAGGATGCAGCGGCCGACCACGCCAATGCCATCGGCGGGCGGGAATACCTGTGGTTCAACATGGACGGCAGCAACACCGTCACCCTCTCGCTGCAGGGCGACGGAGAGGAGGACGGCGAGTCCCTTCCTGCCGCCGTGGGCTAAAAAATGGTTCATTATATAGGCCGGATGTGTTATAATACCTTTAACTATATACTAAAATAAATCGTGATTTTCAGGAAAGAGGGGGCTCCGTAAGGCAAGCCCTGCATTAGGAGGAAAAGAAGTTGCCGGTATTGGATTTGATTACCGTTGACAAGGACAAGTGCGTGAAGTGCGGCCTCTGCGTCGCCGATTGCCCAGCCTGTATTCTGGACATGGGACCCGAAGGCCCCGAATGCCACGTGGACCGCGGCTGCATGAGCTGCGGCCATTGCGTCGCCATCTGCCCGACAGGCGCCATGAACAACAAATATACGCCGCGGTCGGAAATGGTTCCTGTACCGGAGCACAAGCTGTCCGAGCAGGAAGCCTACGATTTCCTGCGTTCGCGCCGCAGCGTGCGCCAGTTCCGCAAGGAGGCGCCCAGCGACGAAGACATGCTGAAGTTGCTCAATATGTGCCGCTATGCACCGACGGCCGGGAACAGCCAGGGCATGTACTTCACGGTCATCCGCAATCCGGAAACGATCGCGGCCATCCGCAAAGCCACGGCGGAGTGGATGCAGGCCGAAGTCGACGCCGGCACGGTCAACAAGCGGTACTTCAAGGCCGTGCTGCATACATACAATGAAAAACACGTGGACATCATCACGCGCAACGCGCCGGCCCTCGTGTTCCTGTCTGCACGCCGCCTGAACATCACGGGCGTGAGCAACAGCGAACAGACCGTGGCCTACGCGGAATTGTTCGCCCCTGCCATCGGGCTCGGCACGACCATCGCCGGCTTCGTGCAGGCCTGCGGCATCGCGGGGTACCAGCCGCTGCTCGACCTGGTCGGCGTACCGCCGAAGCAGAAACTCGTCGGCTGCCTGATGGTCGGCTATCCGCGTGTCAAATACAAACTGATGCCGGAACGGCAGCACCTGAAATACGTATTCAAAGATTGATGAATTGGCGCGTCCCCAGGGGCGCGCCTTTCTTTAAGGAGGAGCACCATGGATTACAACGATGTACTGGCTTCGGCGCGCGGCAAAGTGGGAGACGTATGCAAGGCCTGCGCCGTCTGCAACGGCAGGGCCTGCGGCAGCCGCATGCCCGGGCCGGGCTGCAAGGGGACGGGGGATACGGCGCCCCGCAACTACGACAAGTGGAAGGAAATCCGCCTGAACATGGACACCCTGACGGCAAAAGCCCCCGTCGACATGTCGACGGAACTCTTCGGCAAGCGCCTGCGCTATCCTATCCTGGCCGGTCCCGTCGGCCTGGTGCAGCTCCATTACAGCGACGCCTACACGGACCTTTCCTATAACGACACCCTCGTGAAGGCCTGCGCCGCAGCGGGCATCGTCGCCATGACGGGCGACGGGGCCGACGACGCGGTCGTGCCGGGGGCCTGCGCGGCCATCAAGGCCGCCGGCGGCATGGGCATTCCCACCATCAAACCCTGGGGGGAGGAAACGCTGCGGGAAAAGTTCCGCTATGTCCATGATTCCGGGGCCTTCGCCTGCGCCATGGACGTGGACGGGGCCGGGCTGCCCTTCCTCAAGAAACTGCATACGTCGGCCGGTACGAAGTCAGCGGCCGAACTGGCGGAAATCATCCGCATGGCCGGCCTGCCCTTCATCGTGAAAGGCATCATGACCGTCCGCGGCGCCCTGAAGGCGAAAGAAGCCGGGGCGGCGGCCATCCTCGTTTCCAATCACGGCGGCCGCGTGCTGGACCAGTGCCCTGCCACGGCCGAAGTGCTGCCGGAAATCGTCGATGCCGTGGGCAAGGACATGAAGATCATCGTCGACGGCGGCATCCGCAGCGGCACGGACATCTTCAAGGCCCTCGCCATCGGTGCCGACTGCGTGGCCATCGCGCGGCCTTTCGTCGTTTCCGTCTACGGCGGCGGTGCGGAAGGCGTGCGGCTCTATGTGGAGAAACCTGTCAAATCTGTCCATGTGTCCTCCTCATGATTGTGCGGAAGGCGTGCGGCTCTATGTGGAGAAACTGGCGGCCGAACTGGAGGACACGATGGAGATGTGCGGCGCCCACAGCCTGTCGGAAATCACGCGCGACATGGTACGGCTGCCCCGGTGACAGGACGGACCGGCGCCATGTATCCAGTATATTTTCCTTTCCGGCCCCTGCGGGTAAGGAAAAAATCCTTCAATCCTGCTATAATGTAGGAAGAAACTCCATGCAAGAGAAATTCCGCACGCAGGTGCGGGGAATAAAGGGAGGCACGATTCATGCAGAATCAGACGAAACAGGAACTGGAACTGGTGGAACAGGAAATCCAGACGTTGTCGGAGGAATTGGACAAGATGGCGAACAGCCTCGAAGTCATCCGCCGCCGCCTGCATAATGCGAAAGTCATCGAAAAAGCGCTGGACAAGGACGAGGAAGCGCCCAAGTCCGGCTGGGAACCGGCACCGGTGGACATCATCCACTGCGCGCCCTACCTGCATAAGGACGGCACGGTCGTCTTCGAACGGGGCGGCAAGCTGATCATCGTTCCGTCCACGGTGGTGCAGAAAGCCATGGCGGCCACCACCCTGGTCGGCTTCTTCAAGGCCTTCGGCCTCGACGTGGAAGACAAGCGCGCCAAGGAAGGCGCCCTGTGGCTGCACGGCAACAAGGAAATGATTTATCCTTTCGTCGAAATGGCGGAGGGCAAGTTCGGCATCGAAGGCTGGTACACGAACCGCGGCCTGTCCATCGGCTATAACGACGGCTGGTTCACGAACAGCAGCAAATAAGCGGACCCCGCGAGGGGGAGGACGGACATAAAAAGGAGGGCATGACCATTGGAAGCGTTGGACTTGATCCGTACGAGGCACAGCTGCCGTAAATTCACGGCCAGGCCGGTGGAACCGGAAAAGGTGGAACAGGTGGTGGAGGCCGGGCGTTACGCGCCGAGCGGCGGAAACAACCAGTATACCCATTTCCTCGTCATCAGCGACCGGGCGGTCCTGAACGAGGTGGCACGCGTCGCGCGGGAAGAGTTCGCCAAAATGGAAGTGACCTCGGACACATACCAGTCCCTGGCCAACAGTATCCGTTTCAGCAAGAAAGGGGACTACATCTTCCACTATAACGCGCCGGTCCTGATCCTGACGGCCAACCGTGCGGATTACGGCAACGCCATGGCGGACTGCTGCTGCGCCGTGGAGAACATGCTCCTCATGGCCAACGCGCTCGATCTGGGAAGCTGCTACATCAACCAGCTGAAATGGCTGAATGAGAATCCCGTCATGACGGAATACCTGCGCACCCTGGGTCTCAAGGAGGGGGAAAAGGTCTTTGCCTCCCTCGTCCTGGGCTATCCCGATACGAGGGACGGCCAGCCGTTCCGCCGGGTCGTGGCCCGCAAGGGGAACCCCGTCACCTGGATTGGAAAGTAAAAACCGTTGAAAACATGCGCCCCTGCCGGGAAACTTCCACTGGTTTCCGGCAGGGGCTTTTCCATGCCTTTTTTCCGTCAGGACGGTTGAGATTAGGGGGAAAGGGTGCTATAATGTGATATAGCGAATTTACACAAAATTTGCAAATATGAAACAAATTTTTCTAAAGTTTTACGAAAACTTTACACAAATTTTACATGGAGGCGAGGAAAGATGATGAAGAAATCCCTGATGCTGGCAGCGGGCACGCTGCTTTCCCTGGCCGCGGTACTGGGCGGCTGCGGCGGCGGTGGTGACAAGAAACAGGCTGCCAAGACGGACAGCGGCAAGGAACTGACGGTCTACACGGCCCGCAGCGAAAGCCTGAACAACGCCGTCATCCAGAACTTCGAAAAGGATACGGGCATCAAGGTCAACGTCGTGGTTGCCGGCACGGGTGAAGTCGTGAAGCGTGTCGCTTCCGAAAAGAACAACCCCCTGGGCGATGTGCTCTGGGCAGGCAGTGAAGCCATGCTGGCTTCCAAGCAGGACCTGTTTGAAAAGTACGTTTCCAAGGAAAATGACAAGATGATGCCGGAATTCCGGAATTCGACGGGCTACTTTACGCCGGCCTTCTCGGATCCGACGGTCTTCATCGTCAACAAGAAACTGAAAGGCAACATGAAGATCGAGGGCTTCGCGGACCTGCTGAACCCGGCCCTGAAAGGCAAGATCTCCTTCGGCGATCCTGTCAACTCCTCGTCCGCCTTCCAGTCCCTGGTCTGCATGCTCTATGACATGGGCAACGGCGATCCGTTCAGCAGCAGCGCCTGGGATTACACGGACAAGTTCTTAAAACAGCTGAACGGCAAAATGGCCAACAGCTCCAGCCAGGTCTTCAAAGGCGTGGCCGGCGGGGAATATGTCGTAGGCCTGACCTGGGAAGATCCGGCAGCGAACCTCGTAAAGAGCGGTGCTGACGTGGAAGTCGTATTCCCGAAGGAAGGCGCCCTCTACGCTCCGCAGTCCGTACAGATCATCAAGAACTGCAAACACCTGGAAAATGCCAAGAAGTTCATCGACTACATGCTGTCTGAAAAGATCCAGAACCTCGTAGGCACGACGCTTACGGTACGTCCGCTGCGCCAGGGTGCGAAACTGGCTGATTACATGACGCCGGCCAGCAAGATCAAATTGGCTCCGAAGTACGATGAAAAGTGGGTTTCCCAGAATAAGGATAAATTCACGAAGACCTTCACGGAACATCTGGAAAAGAGCCTGTAATCTGTCAGAATCCCTGATTTGATTTTCCATAGCGCCAATCCTTTTGGCGCTATTTTTTTCGAATCCCAAAACTAGCAACAAACCGGAGGAGTAGGAAGTATGAGTGTTTCAATCAATATCGACAATGTCGTCAAAAAGTACGGGGACAACACCGTCATCAAGGGGCTGTCCCTGCATATCCGGCCCGGCGAGTTCTTTACGCTGCTGGGGCCGTCCGGCTGCGGGAAGACGACCCTGCTGCGCATGATCATCGGATTCAACTCCATCGAAGGGGGTACCATCAAGGTCGATGACACGGTCATCAACGATATCCCCGTCAACAAACGGAATATGGGCATGGTGTTCCAGAACTACGCCATTTTCCCGCATATGTCCGTCGCGCAGAATGTCGCCTTCGGTCTGAAGCAGCGTAACGTTCCCAAAGACAAGATCGACGGGATGGTCGATGAAATCCTGAAGGTCGTCAAGATCGACCACCTGAAGAAACGCATGCCGACCCAGCTTTCGGGCGGCCAGCAGCAGCGCGTGGCCCTGGCCCGCGCCATCGTCATCCACCCCCAGGTGCTGCTCATGGACGAACCTTTGTCCAACCTGGACGCCAAGCTGCGCGTGGAAATGCGCAACGCCATCAAGCATATCCAGCAGCAGATCGGCATCACGACGGTCTACGTAACCCATGACCAGGAAGAAGCCCTGGCCGTTTCGGACCGCATTGCCGTCATGCACGACGGCGTCATCCAGCAGGTAGGGTCGCCGAAGTTCATTTACCAGCGCCCTGCCAACCGGTTCGTTTCCAACTTCATCGGCCTGTCCAACTTCTTCAAGGCCACCCTGCGCAATGCAGGCGGCCGGCCGGCTGTGGATTTCGGTTCCTACAGCGAAGCCATGGACAACCTGGACCTGTCCGCCCTCGGCAAAGCGTCCGCCGCGGAAGCGGACGGCTCCGCCGTGACGGTCGCCGTCCGGCCGGAAGAGTTCTTCATCCGCCCGCAGGACGGGGAAGGCATGGACGCGGTCGTACAGAGCTCCGTGTTCCTCGGCATCGCCATTCATTATTTCATGACCACGGCCGACGGGCAGGAAGTGGAAGTCATCAAGCCGTCCGATACGGAACGCATCATCCCGAACGGCACGGCGGTCAAACTCGGCGTCGACCCGGCCCGTATCAATGTGTTCACGGAAGACGGGATGAAGACGCTGATCCGTTCGGAGGGTGGTGAAGCGTAATGAAGAACAGGAAGTTTTCCCTCTGGACCATCTTCACGCTGGCCATTCTGGCGTTCTTTGTGCTCTTCGTGGTCTACCCGCTCTTTCTGATCATGTACCAGAGCGTCATCGACCCGGTCAACCACCAGCTGACGCTGGACTATTTCACGAAATTCTTCGGCCGCAAGTTCTACTGGATCACCCTGGTGCACAGCTTTGCCGTCACCATCTGCGCGACCCTGGTGGCCGCCATCCTGGGACTGCCCATGGCCTATCTGCTGCGGAGCTACAAGGTGCCCTTCAGCAAATATGTGAACATCCTCATCGTCATTTCCTATCTGTCGCCGCCTTTCATCGGCGCCTATGCCTGGATTCAGCTCCTGGGGCGTAACGGCTTCTTCACCAAGATCGTGAACAGCCTGTTCGACCTGCACTTCGGCGGCATCTACGGCTTTTCCGGCATCGTGCTGGTCTTCTCGCTGCAGTCCTTCCCGCTGATCTACATGTACGTGTCCGGTGCCCTGAAGAATCTGGACAATTCCTTGAACGAAGCGGCGGAAAGCCTGGGCTGCAATGCCTTCCAGCGCGTGACGCAGATCATCCTGCCGCTCGTCATGCCGTCCCTTCTGGCAAGCTCCCTGCTCGTGTTCATGCGCGTCTTCTCCGATTTCGGTACTCCCATGTTGATCGGCGAAGGCTACAAGACCTTCCCGGTCTTGATTTACACGCAGTTCATGGGCGAAGTGAGCACGGACGACCATTTTGCCGCCTCGTTGTGCGTCATCGTCGTCGTCATCACCCTGTTCCTGTTCTTCCTGCAGCGCATGCTGGCCCGTCATTATTCCTACGCCATGACGGCCCTGAAACCCATGCAGCAGGTACAGGCGAAGGGTTCGAAGAAGTTCTTCTCGTACCTGTTCGTCTACGGCGTGTGCTTCATCGCCATGCTGCCGCAGCTGACGGTCATCTTCACATCGTTCTTGGAAACGGTGGGCGGCGCGGTCTACACGGGCCGGTTCTCCCTCATGAACTATGAAAACACGCTGCTGTCGAAGGATAACCTGTCCATCTTCAACACCTACGCTTATGGCATCTGCGCCATCATCCTGGTCGTGGTCCTGGGCATCCTCATTTCCTACCTGACGCAGCGCAAGCCGTCCGTTTTGACCAACATCCTCGATACGCTGACCATGTTCCCGTACATCATTCCGGGTTCCGTCCTCGGTATCGCGCTCCTGTCCAGCTTCAACTCCGGCGTGCTCGTATTGAGCGGCACGGCGCTCATCATCATCATTTCCCTGACGATCCGCCGTATGCCGTACACGATTCGTTCCAGCACGGCCATCATCTCGCAGATCAGTCCGAGCGTGGAAGAAGCAGCCATCAGCCTGGGTGCCAGCGAATTCAAGACCTTCCGCAAAATCATGGTCCCCATGATGCTGCCGGGCGTTATGGCCGGTGCCATCATGAGCTGGATCACCCTGATCAGCGAATTGAGTTCCAGCATCATCCTGTACACGACGCACACCATGACGCTGACCGTCGCGATTTACGCGGAAGTCATCCGCAGCAACTTCGGCAATGCCGCGGCCTATTCCACCATCCTGACGCTTACGTCCATCGTGTCGCTGCTGATTTTCTTCCGTGTTACGCACAGCGAAGACATCAGTGTGTGATTTTGGTCACACGTTGGCGCCCTTATGGGGTATAATGGAATAAAGAAAATCAGACAGACCGGGCCGGAGGTGCACGCGCGCCTCCGTACCGGTCCTCGTTGTACCCGGAACCTGCGCGTTATCCGGCGATTGGCAGAAGGGAGTGGGATAGGATGCGTGGCTTGGAAAAAATCGGTAACAAGATGGCGGCGGCCTTTCTGGCACTGGCGCTGGCCGCCGGCGCGACGGCCTTCGCGGCTGCCGGCGGAAATACGGTGCCCGGGGAGCAGGCAATGCTGCCGCTGGGCCTGAAGGCGGCCCTGCACGGCGGCCAGGTGCTGCCGGAACCGGGCGGGCTGCTCACGCCCAACCGGCAGACCCTGAGTTCGGCTGTTTCGGCGGCCGGTTACTACAAAGGCATCCGGCTGGCCGGCAAGGTCCGCGTGGTGGAACACTTTCCGGACATCAAGGTCAAGGTCGTCAACAACTTTCCGGACCTGCGGGTCAAGGTCGTCAACAATTTCCCCGACGAAATCGGGGAGTGGCAGTTCGTGGAACACTTTGAGGATTTCTCCATCCAGTACGTCGACAGCTTCGAGGACATCCGGGTCCAGTTCGTCACTTCGTTCCCCGGTGTTCCCTAATCGTCCGGAAACTGGTATAATGGAATTCATCAGATGACGACAGCAAGTGTTGGACGAAACGGAGAGAGGAAGTGGAGCATTTGTATTTGAACGATATCGTGAAGGACCACCCGGCGGAAAAGGCGGCCTTCATTTTCAAGGACCAGGTCACGACGTACGGCCAGTTCCGGCAGAACGTGGAAGCCAAGGCGGCCTTCCTGCAGTCCCGGGGTATCCGGGAAGGGGACCGCGTCGGCCTCATCAGCAAGAACTGCCCGCAGTTCGTCGAGACCTATTTTGCCTGCGCGCTGGCAGGGGCCATCGTGGTGCCCATCAATTTCCAGCTCGTGGCGGCGGAAATCGCCTATATCTGCCAGGATACGGGCATGAAGGTGCTCATTGCCCAGAAGCCGATTGAACTGGCGGACGCCCTGGCTGAGCTGGGCGTGGAAAAGTCGCCGGAACAGTTCACCTTCGAGGAAATGGTTCCGCCTGCGGGAACGTCGTTCCACGCCGTGAACCGCAAACCGGAAGAGGCCGTGGCCATCATCTACACGTCGGGCACGACGGGCCGCCCCAAGGGCGCCGTCTTGTCCCAGAGCGGCATCGTGGCCAACACCATCGGCATTTCCAAACGCGTCAACATGCATGAAGAGGATATCTCCCTGTGCGTGCTGCCCATGTACCACTGCTTCGCCTGGGTCACGTCGGTCTGCGGCAACCTGTATTTCGGCGCCACCATCGTCGTGCAGGAGACCTTCCATTACGGCGATGCCATGAAACTCATCCACAAATACCATATCAACGCCATGTACGGCGTGCCGACCATGTTCCAGCTCTTTGTGAACAGCGCCGACCCGGCGGAACTGGCGCATTTCCGTTATTTCGTCAGCGGCGGTGCCGCGCTGCCGCGCGTCCTGTACGACGAATTCGCGAAAAAGTTCGGCCAGCATGTGCAGGAAGGGTACGGCCTGTCCGAGGCCAGCCCCGTCGTGACCTGCTGCCCGACGGGCAAACCGCGGCAGAGCTCCATCGGCGTGCCCATCTTCAACGTGGAGGTACAGATCCAGGACGAAGAGGGCAGGGAAGTGCTCGTGGGCGAAGTCGGCGAATTGTGCACCAAGGGCCCGAACGTCATGCTGGGCTACTGGAACCGGCCCAAGGAAACGGCCTACGCGCTGCGCGGCGGCTGGCTCCATACGGAAGATCTGGCCTACCGTGACGAAGACGGATACATCTATATCGTGGACCGCCTGAAGGACATGATCATTTCCAGCGGCGAAAACGTCTACCCCCGCGAAGTCGAAGAAGTGTTGACGGCTCATCCGGACATCAGGGAAGCCGCCGTCATCGGCATTCCGGACAAACTGCGCGGCCAGGCCATCTGCGCCTACGTGGTGCCCGAAGAAGGGGCGAACCTGACGAAGCGCATGCTGCGCAAGTACCTGCTGGGGAAGATCGCCCAGTACAAGGTACCCCGCGAATTCATCCTCTGCAACGAACTGCCGCGCAACAATACGGGCAAAGTGCTGAAGAAGGTCCTGCGGGAGAAATCCATCGTCGACCTGGTGCATCGCTTAAAGTAAATGGCATACAAAAAAAGGAGAGCTGCAAAGCTCTCCTTTTTGTTTGGCGGAACCGCTTGTATTATTTGATGACCTGTGCATTTTCGGTGGTAACCCGTTTCCGTTCGGCGCGGTCGACCACGGAGGCAACGGCCACGTCGCCGGTGATGTTGACGGTCGTACGGAACATATCGAGGACACGGTCGATGCCGGCAACCAGGGCCAGGCCTTCCAGCGGCAGCTGTACGGACTGGAGCACCATGGCCAGCATGATCAGGCCGGCGCCGGGAACACCGGCGGTACCGATGGAGGCCAGCGTACCGGTGAAGATGACCATGACGATGTCGGACATGGACAGGTTGACGCCGAAGACGTTCGCGATGAACAGGGTGCAGACGCCCATGTAGATGGCCGTGCCGTCCATGTTGATCGTAGCGCCCAGAGGCAGTACGAAGGACGTGACTTCACGGGACAGGCCTAATTTTTCCTGGGCGTTCTTCATGTTGACCGGCAGCGTACCGGACGAAGAGCAGGTCGTGAAGGCCAGCATCATGGCTTCGGACATGCCGCGGAAGAACTTGACCGGCGAAATGCCGCCGCCGAAGGAAGCCAGGGAAGAATAAACGAAGACGCAGTGCAGGATGCTGCCGATGGCCGCGCAGGCGATGACGGACAGCAGCGGGAGCAGCACTTTGGGGCCGTTCTTGCAGACGACGGGCAGCAGCAGGGCGAACACGCCGAAGGGAGCAAAGCGCATGACCATGGTGATGACCTTGTAGCAGACTTCTGCGCAGGCATCAAAGAAGTTCATGAGCAGCTTGCCGCGTTCGTCGATCTTCGTGATGGCGACGCCGACGAAGAGCGAGAAGATGATGACCGGCAGGATGTCGGCTTTGGCCATGGAAGCGACGGGGTTCGTCGGAACCATGTTGACCAGGACCTGCATGAAGGTCGGGGCGGCCTTCACTTTGGGCGCAGCCTTGCCGACCGCTTCCAGACCCATACCGGGCTGGATGACGCCGGCAACGGCGAAACCGATGATGATGGCGATGGCCGTGGTGACCAGATACAGGGCGATGGTGCGGGCACTGATGCGGCCCAGTTTCTTGCTGTCGCCGCCGAGGCTCGTGACGCCGACGATCAGGGAGCAGAAGACGACGGGCACGATCATCATCTTGATCAGGTTGATGAAGATGGTGCCGATCGGGGCAATCCACTTCGTGATGAAGGGCAGGTTGTCGGGGCCGGCCAGGAGGCCGCACACGACGGACAGGATCAGGGCTGCGAAAATTTGAATGGACAGGTTCATACAGATTCCTCTTTCCTCTTTCCGCGGGACAAAGGTGTCCCCCGGGGTAATGTTTCTACCATTTTAACACTTTTTTGCCAAAATTTATCGTTTTTGACGAAAAGTATACATGTATACATGTATACTTGTGGCTATTTGGCCGGGGGAGCCTTCCGGCGGGCTCCTGTATTTGAAAACAACTTGTGACACGGGAGCTGTTTTTTAGGCATTCTCTACAAAATATGGTATAATTAACTATTCTGAATGATACAAGAGAACAGATTGAATGGAGAGAAGAAATGACCGCAGAACTGAAATATTACCACGTCCTGAACTACGGCTGCCAGATGAACGAGAGCGACTCCGAACATTACGCGGGCCAGCTCGAGGAGATGGGCTACGCGCCGACGGATTCCCCCGCGGCGGCGGACGTGATTGTTGTGAACACGTGCTGCGTCCGGGAGAGCGCGGAACTGCGCATCCTCGGCAAAATCGGCGAACTGAAACGCGTCAAGGCGCAGCATCCGGGGCAGATCCTCTGCGTGGCCGGCTGCATGGCCCAGAAGGACGGCGAGTCCCTCATGCGCAAGTATCCCCAGATCGACCTGCTCCTGGGAACTTCCTATGTGAATTCCTTTAAAAAGGTGCTGCAGGACTACCTGAACGCCCACAAGAAGGGCGTCTACACGAGCCTGGAAGTGCAGAGCAGCGAATTCGAGGGCACGCGCGTCCGCGAAAGCGGGTTCAGCGCCTGGATCCCCATCATGTACGGCTGCAACAATTTCTGCACGTACTGCATCGTCCCGTATGTGCGGGGCCGGGAGCGGAGCCGCAGCATCGCGAACATCCTGGACGAGGTGCGGGGCGCCGTGGCCAAAGGCTACACGGAAATCACCCTGCTGGGGCAGAACGTCGACTCCTACGGGAAGGACTTTCTGCGCGACGGGGCCTATGACAAGCTCGGCGTGACGGATGCCTCCGAAGCCCGGGAACCCTTTGCCGCTCTGCTGCGTGCCGTCGACCAGGTGCCCGGCATCGAACGGGTGCATTTCATGACGAGCCATCCCCGCGACATGTCGGAAGAAGTCATCCGCACCGTGGCGGAAGGGACCCATCTGTGCGAACAGTTCCATGTGGCCCTCCAGTCGGGCAGCAACCGCATCCTGAAGGCCATGAACCGCGGCTATACGCGGGAACGCTTCCTGGAGCTCGTGGCGACCATCCGCCGCTACATTCCCGACGCGGCCATCACGACGGACATCATCGTCGGGTTCCCCGGCGAAACGGACGAGGATTTCGAAGATACGTGCCGCCTCGTGGAAGAGGCCGGATTCGATTCGGCCTATACGTTCATCTATTCGCGGCGCAGCGGCACGCCGGCCGCCCGGATGACGAACCAGGTACCGGACGATGTCAAGCACGCCCGGCTGCAAAAGCTCATGGACGTGCAGAATGCCCGCTCCCTGTGTATCAATCGCGCCTTCCAGGACCGCACGGTCGAAGTCATGGCCGAAGGGCCGACGGAAAAGGATCCGGCGGTCTGGTCCGGCCGCACGCGGACGAACAAACTGGTTCTGTGGCCCCAGAATGGAACGGTCCGGACACCCGAAGGCAGCGACCTGCCGGTCCAACCCGGCCGGCTGGTGCACGTCAAGGTCACGGCACCGCAGACCTGGCTCCTGAAAGGTGTCCGCACCGACTGACAACAGTCCGCAGAGGCGGACGGAGGATAAGATATGGCAAATTCACTGACGCCGATGATGCAGCAGTACATGGAGTACAAGAACGAGCATCAGGATGAACTGCTCTTTTACCGCATCGGCGACTTTTTTGAGATGTTCTTTGACGACGCCAAGACGGCGTCGCGGGAACTGGGCCTGACCCTGACCGGCCGGGACGGCGGCCTGGACGAACGCATCCCCATGTGCGGCGTGCCGTACCATGCCGTGGACGGCTATATCGCCAAGCTGATCAAGAAGGGCTACCGCGTCGCCGTGTGCGACCAGATCGAGGACCCGAAGCTGGCGAAAGGCCTCGTGAAACGGGCCATCGTGAAGATTGTGACGCCCGGCACGGCCCTGAACGAATCCTTATTGGAAGATGCGCGGAACCGCTTCCTCGTCAACCTGGAGGAAGACGACGGTGTCCTGTGCCTGGCCCTGGCCGACGTGTCCACCGGCGAGTGCCGCTGGTTCACGGCGAACGGCAGCGAACGGCTCCTGGCCCTGGAAGAGCAGCTTTTCCGCCTGCAGCCTTCGGAAATCATCTACAAGACGGGCATTCCCGAATGGGAAGAACTGGACGGCTGGCTGAAGAACAAACTGCCGGGCTGCGTCTGCGCTTCTTACGAATTGCCGGCCGATGCGCCGGATTTTGTGAAGCAGCATTTCGGGGACATCGGGCTGGATCCGCTGGTGCGGGAAACGGTGCAGGGGCTGCTGGCCTACCTGCATGCCACGGTCATGGCGGACCTGTCCCAGATCAACCGGCTGGAGCGGATTTCGACGGAACAATACATGAACCTCGATGCCACGGCCATCCGCAACCTGGAACTCATCCGGAACATGCGGGACGGCGGCAAGAAGGGGACGCTCCTCGACGTGCTCGATTTCACGTCCACGTCCATGGGTTCGCGCTGCCTGCGCAACTGGATCGAGTGCCCCATCCTGGACATCGTCAAGATCCGGGAGCGGCAGGACGCCGTGGAAGAGCTGGCGGGCAATCCGGAACTGCGGGACGCCATCCAGGACCACCTGAAGGAAGTCTTCGACCTGGAGCGCATCCTGTCGCGCCTCGAGGTGGGCAGTGCCAATGCGCGGGACCTGGTGAGCCTGCGCGCCTCCCTGAACGCGCTGCCGCCTTTGAAGGAACGCCTGCAGGAAGCGAAGGCCGGGCTGCTGCAGAAACTGTCGGGTTCCATCCAGCTGCACCAGAAGATCCGGGACACGCTGGCGGCGGCCATTGTGGACGACCCGCCCTTCACCATCCGCGAAGGCGGCATGATCCGCGACGGCTACGACCTGGAACTGGACGAACTGCACAACATCGCCCGGAATAATTCGGCCTGGATGGCCGATTTCGAGCAGAAGACCAAGGCCGCTACGGGCATCAAGAACCTGAAGGTTGGCTATAACAAGGTCTTCGGCTACTACATCGAAGTCAGCAAGGGACAGACGAGCCAGGTGCCGCCGGAGTTCGTGCGCAAGCAGACCCTGGTCAACGCCGAACGGTATATCGTGCCGGAGCTGAAGGACTTTGAAAACAAGATCCTGAGCGCCAAGGAAAAGATCGAGTCCCTGGAATACTACATCTTCAACCAGATCCGCAAAGAGATCCGGGAAGAGATTCCGGAAATCCAGGATACGGCCCACGCCCTGGCCAGACTCGACGTGCTGGCGTCCCTCGCGACGGCGGCCTGCAAATACGACTACCACCGCCCGGAACTGAACACGCGCGGCGAAATCCGCATCCTGGACGGACGGCATCCTGTCGTGGAACGGCTGCTGGACAAGGAAATCTTCGTGCCGAACAATGTCACCATGAACAGCACGGACGAGCGCATGATCATCCTGACGGGGCCGAACATGGCCGGCAAATCGACGTACATGCGGCAGGTGGCCCTGCTGGTGCTCATGACCCAGATGGGCAGCTTCATTCCGGCCCGCAGCGCCGACGTCTGCATGGTGGACCGCATCTTTACGCGCGTCGGTGCCAGCGATGACCTGGCGACGGGGCAGAGCACCTTTATGGTGGAAATGAACGAAGTGGCGCAGATCCTCAAATACGCCACGCGGAACTCCCTCATCATCCTCGACGAGGTGGGCCGCGGCACCAGCACGTACGACGGCATGGCCATCGCCCGCGCCGTCATGGAATACATTCAGGCCCACATCAAGGCCAAGACCCTGTTCGCGACCCATTACCACGAACTCATCGGGATGGAAAATGTCATGGAAGGCATTAAGAACTACTCCGTGGCCATCAAGGAACGGGGCAATGACATCGTGTTCCTGCGCCGCATCGTGCGCGGCGGCACGGACCGCAGTTACGGCGTCCACGTGGCACGCCTGGCGGGCCTGCCGAAGAAGGTCCTGGAACGGGCGGACGAACTGCTCCAGGAATATGACAGCCATAAGGGGGAAGCGGCAGAAGCCGCACCGGCACAGGCCGTGGCGGAACAGCCGGCCGCCGGGGACGACGGCATGGGCTCCCTGTTCGCCTCGTCCCTGACGGACGAACTGCTGGGCCTGGACGTTATGAGCATGACGCCCATCGAAGCCATGAACGCCCTCTTCAAGCTGCAGCAGGAAGCCAAGAAGGAAAAGGGTATGTAAAGAAGAGGTATCGTCATCATGCAGGAAGCAGAAGTACGCCTTCTGGATACGAACACGTCGAACCAGATCGCTGCCGGCGAGGTGGTGGAAAAACCGGCCTCCGTCGTCAAGGAGCTGGTGGAAAATTCCCTGGACGCCGGCGCGGACAGCATCGACGTGACGATTTTCGAAGGCGGGACGGAATATATCCGCGTGGCCGACAACGGGTCGGGCATGAGCGAAAGCAATGCCCGGCTGGCCCTGAAACGGCACGCGACGAGCAAGATCCGGGCGGCGGAAGACCTGACCCGGCTGCACACGCTGGGCTTCCGCGGCGAAGCGCTGCCCAGTATCGCCTCCGTGTCGGAGTTCGAGCTGCTGACCCGCACGGCAGGGCAGGATATGGCGACGTCCCTCCGCGTGAGCGGCGGCAAGGAGGAAGAATGCCTCCAGACCGGCGGTCCCGTGGGGACGACGGTCATCGTCAAGGACCTGTTCTTCAACGTGCCGGCACGGCGTAAGTTCCTGAAGACCGTGTCCACGGAAGGACGCTATATCAGCGAAATCATGACGCGCATCGCCCTCGCGCGGCCCGATGTGCGTTTCAAACTGACGAACAATGACAAGGAAGTCCTGGTCACGCCGGGCAACGGCAGCCTGAAGGACACCATTGCGGCCCTCTACGGCAAAAGCGTGGCCGGGGACCTGCTGCCGGTCAACCTGAACGGCACCGACGTGTCCGTCCACGGCTATATCGGCAAGCCGACGCTGCTGAAGGGCAACCGGAGCTGGCAGACGCTGCTCGTCAACGGGCGCAGCATCCAGAGCCCCATGCTCGGCAAGGCCATTGAGCATGCCTACCAGTCCCAGATCCCGAAACGGGGCTTCGCTTTTGCGGTCCTCGACATCCGCGTCGCGCCGGACAAGGTCGATGTGAATGTCCATCCGCAAAAAAGCGAGGTCAAGTTCAGCGACGAAGGGTCGGTCTACAAGGCGGTCTACAAGGCCCTGGCCGACGCTCTGACGCGGCCTATGCACGCGGATAAGGAAAACGGGGCCAATGCCGCCTTGATGCCTGCTCCGGGAGCAAAGCCGGACGGATTGCCTGGTACGGCGGCGCCCTTTGCGGGCGGAACGGGCCGTACTTCGTTCCGTCCCGAGGAGCCGGCCCTGCAGGGGTTCGGCGGTTTTACGAAACCGTCGTTCCACGGCGGCAGCGGCCCGCGGCAGGAGGAAGGGCGGCCCAGCATCTGGCGGCAGCCTGGCGCGGATTACGGGGAAACGGCTCCCAAGGAGCCGGTCTACACGATCGGTGAAACGCGGGACAAGCTGGCCGAGCAGGAAAACCTGGCCGGCGGCAACGCCATCGCCATGCAGGAGCCGGGTGAGGACGGCGTGCTGGAAACCATCTGGCCCATCGGGCAGGTGGACCGGACCTTCATCATCGCCCAGTCGGAGGACACGCTGTATTTAATCGACCAGCACGCGGCCCATGAGCGCATCCTCTACGACAAGCTGGTCCTTTCGCACCAGGATATCCCGGCGCAGCAGCTCCTGATCCCGTTGTACATCAATCTGCAGGCCGACGAGGTGGACCTGCTGGAGAAATATCACGACGCCTTTTACAAGCTGGGCGTCGACGTCACGCCGGCCGGCGACACGTCGGTCCGGGTGGACAGCCTGCCGGCGGATATCCCGGCGGAAGAGGCGGAGGAGTTCATCCGGGAAATCGGGCAGTATCTGCAGGAACACCGCACGCCGAACGCGGCGGAAATGCGCCAGGACGTGCTCCATATGGCGGCCTGCCGCGCGGCCATCAAGGCGGGACAGCTGCTCAACATGCGGCAGATGCGGCAGCTCATCATCGAGCTCTGCAACACGACGCATCCCTTTACGTGCCCCCACGGCAGACCCTGCATGATCGCCGTGTCTTCGGACGAGCTGTACAAGATGTTCAAGCGGACAGGGTTCGACCTGCCTTCGCGGAATGCGAAACCTTATGACAAATAATGAAACGGGCACGGGCGCGGTGGCTTTCGCCGTCACGACCAGTGCCAAGGAAGACAATGCGGCCCTGGCCGCGACGGCCCGCCGGTGGGCGGAAGAGCTGGGGACGCGCTATGTGCCCCGCGAGAAGGGGCAGACCCTGCCGGCCATGCTGGAACGCTACGGCCTGGCGGCGCTGCTCATTGCCGCGGAAACGGGCCCCCGGGTCTATACGCCGGAGGGGACGATGTTCTATCATCCCGGCTTGGGAACGGTACGGTGGCAGCGCGTGGCCGTAAAAGGGGAAGGGGACAACTTTCTCCGGGCCCTCGACGTGCGCCCCGGCCAGAAGGTGCTCGATGCCACGCTGGGACTGGCAGCCGACGCGCTGCTGGCGTCCCACGCGGTGGGGCCCGCAGGCCGGGTGACGGGGCTGGAAGCGTCGCCGCTCCTTTATTTTCTGACGAGCCGCGGCGTGCGGACCTACGAGGGCAAGTTCCCGGAACTGACACAGGACCTGCGCCGCATCGAGGTCGTCCGGGCCGAGGCATCGGCCTATTTGAAACAGCTGCCGGCGGACAGCTACGACGTGGTCTATTTCGACCCCATGTTCCGCCATCCCGTCCGGCGTTCGTCGGCCATGCAGCCCCTGCGGCCCCTGGCCTGGAGCAGGCCGTTAGCCCCGGAGACGGTGGCGGAGGCCCTGCGCGTGGCACCGCGGGTCGTCATCAAGGAACGGACGGAAGAGATCCTGCGGGAGTACGGCTGCCGCACCTTTACGGGCACCCGTTACAGCGGTGTCCGCTTCGGCATCCGCACCCGCGAAGATAAACGGTAAGAAATTCAGCAGGAATTTCAGGAGAGGGAAAGGAGGGGAATCCGGTGCAGGAAAAACTGGTCGTCATCCTGGGGCCGACCGCCACCGGCAAGAGCCATTGCGGCATCGAGCTGGCGAAACGGTTCGGCGGGGAAATCATCTCCGGGGACAGCATGCTCGTCTACCGGGACATGGATATCGGCACGGCGAAACCGACGCCGGAAGAACTGGCCTGTGTCCCTCATCATCTGGTGAATATCCTGCCTCCTGACGCGGATTTCAGCGTCGTCGATTTCCGGGAGCAGGCGGCAGCCCTCATTGCCGACATTACGGCGCGGGGCCGGCTGCCCATCCTCGTCGGTGGAACGGGACTCTACATCAGGGCCCTGCTGGAGGACTATCAATTCAGCACGGTGGACAGCGATCCCGCGCTGCGCCGTCACTGGGAACGGTATGCGGCGGAACACGGCCCGGAAGCGCTCCACGAGGAACTCCGGCGCGTGGATCCGGCCGCGGCGGCTCGGCTTCATCCCCACGATGTGCGCCGCGTCGTGCGGGCCCTGGAAACGGCGGCGGGCGGCGGCAGCGTGTCGCAGGAGCGGGCGCCGGAACCGGTGTACGATGCCCTGGTCTTCGGCCTGACCATGAACCGGGACTACCTGTACGAGCGGATCAATGAACGCGTGGACCACATGCTGGCCGCCGGCCTGGAAGACGAAGTGCGCCGCCTGCTGGACGCGGGCGTGCGGCCGGACTGCCTTTCCATGAAGAGCCTCGGCTACCGGCAGATGGCGGACTATCTGACGGGGCGCAGCAGCTTTGAGGCGGCGGTGGACGAAATCAAGAAGGGGACGCGCCATTTCGCCAAACGGCAGTTCACGTGGTACCGGCGCATGCCCTACGTGCACTGGCTGCACCTGGACCGGCCGCCAAATTACGAACAATGTGTGACCACCATGGCCGCTCTACTTGTAGAATGGCTGGAAAAGAGTTAATATTAAACTGAACACCGGTATGAAAAATAAGAAGAAACCCCGGTTGCAGTGAATTTTGAATTATTTATTTAGGTTGAGAGGGTGGAAGAGTATGAACAACAATGGTACAAAGACGACAATGAACCTGCAGGACAGCTTTCTGAACCACGTGCGCAAGGAGAACCTGCCCGTGGTCATCTATCTCGTGAACGGCTTCCAGATCCGCGGCATGGTCCGCGGTTTTGACAACTTCACGGTCATCATCGAAAACGACGGCAAGCAGCAGCTGGTTTACAAGCATGCTGTTTCCACCATTTCCCCGGTTGCGAACATCACGATCATGCAGCCGGAAAAGAGGGACTGAGTCCCTCATGGCGTAAGGGACAGTTCCATAGGGTACGGACGGAAAGAGAAAACGGCGCCGACGCGTTGTTTTCTCTTTTTCCCAATCCTGTGGGAAAATTGACAGGCCGGGGCAGGGAGCGCATATGGATTATCTGGAACTGTTTTTGGAATACCTTCAGGTCGAACTGGGCCTGTCCGAAAATACCCAGCTTTCCTACCTGCGGGACCTGCGCCTGTTCTGCAAGGCCTTCGGGCTGCAGGAAAAGGACCTGGCCGCGGTGGAGCGGCAGCAGATCGTGCGCTACGTGACGGACCTGAAGATGAAGGGCCGCGCGGCGGCGACGATTGCCCGCAAACTGGCGGCCTTGAAGGCTTTCTACCGCTTCATGGTCCAGGAGGACTACATGCCTTCGGACCCGGCGGAAGCGGTGGAGGCAGGCACCAAGGGAACCCATCTGCCGAAGGTCCTGACGGAGGACGAAGTGGAAGCCCTCTTGTCGGCGCCGGACCTGACCACGGCCGAAGGGCTGCGGGACCGGGCCCTGCTGGAAATGCTGTACGCGACGGGTATGCGCGTATCCGAAATCGTGAACCTGAAAGTGGAAAACGTCAATCTGGAGATGAAGTACGTCCTCGTCTTCGGCAAAGGTTCCAAGGAGCGCATCGTACCGCTGGGCAGCGTGGCGGCCGGGTATCTGGAACGCTATCTGAAGGAAGCGCGCCCGACCTTCTTCGTGAAGGACGAAGAGGACCCGCAGACGGTCTTCATCGGCCTGGGCGGCCAGGGCCTGACGCGGCAGCGCGTCTGGGAACTGATCGGCCAGTACGGCCGGAACGCGGGCATCCTGAAACACATTTCGCCCCATATGCTGCGCCATTCCTTCGCCACGCACCTGCTGGACAACGGGGCGGACCTGCGCAGCGTCCAGGAAATGCTGGGGCACGCAGACATTTCCACAACCCAGATTTATACACATCTTACGAACAAAAGGCTCCGGGCGGTTTACGAGAAGGCGCACCCGCGCAAGTGAGGGCGCCGGAACCGGACCGGAAATATGCATGGAGGAGGTCGGACCATGTCCGATAGAAAAAAGAAGAGCGGCGGCCTGGGGCCATTCATCCTGGTCGTCGTCGCGGCGCTGCTGATTGCCGGCGCGGCAGGCATGTTTTATGCATCCCAGAAGAGCAAACCGAAAGATTTGTCCACGGCGGACAAGAATGAGGCCTTCGACCTGATGGAGGAATCAAAGTCGGCCCACCATACGCTGGACGAGATCCTCATGAAGCATAAGGACACGTGGCAGCTGCAGGACACGGACCGCAAGGAAAAGGCGGAAAAGATGCCTTCGACGGGCGTGGAAGTCCATTACACGCAGCGCGAGGTGGATATCGGCGTACCGCCCACGACGGAACTGAAGGGCGCCGCTGCCTGGCTGAAAGAGCAGCTGCAGGGCAGCAAGGTCCTGCATGTCCTGGATGAGCGGAAGGCCAAGTACAACGGGTACGAGGCATACCGCATGGACCTGGGCATCCGGGTCAAGGCGGGCAAGACCGAGACGAAGACCTTCGTGACCGATACGGTCTACTTTTTCCATAACCGCAACCTGACCAAGAAGGACAAGGACATCCCCAAGGTGACGGGCGAGGCGAAGGTACCGCCGGACGGCGTGAAGCACCACGGCAGAATGGCCGTGGTCATTGACGACTGCGGGTACGACAACGCATCCCTGCGCAAACTGCTGGCGACGAACCTGCCCTTCAGTTACGCGGTCATTCCCTATAAGGGCGGCAGCAGCGAAGCCCTGCGCCTCATCAAGGCGTCAGGGCGTACGGCCATGCTCCATATGCCGATGGAACCGATGAACCGGGGACAGATGTCCGAGCCGGGCCGCACCATTACGGTGGATATGTCGGCGTCCCAGATCCAGAACATGCTGACGGCCGCCCTGGACAGCCTGCCGGGCGTCGAAGGCATCAACAATCATCAGGGCTCCCGCGCGACCAGCAATGCGGAAACCATGCGGGTGGTCATGAAAACCTTGAAAAACCGGGGACTTTTCTTCGTGGACAGCCGCACGAGTTCCAGCTCCGTCGGGCTGAGCACGGCCCGGCAGTACGGGGTGCCGTCCGTCATGAACAGTCTCTTTCTGGACAACAGGGCTTCGGCCAGCGCCATTTACGGCATGATCCGCGAGGCCATGAACCGGGCTGACGCGAACGGCAGCATCGTCGTCATCTGCCATGCCCGTCCGGCGACGGCGGAAGCGTGGACGACGTATCTGAACGACATTCAGGCAACGGGCATCCGCATCGTGCCTGTGACGAGCCTGCTGCGGTAACGCGGCACGCGATTTTACGGACGTAAGGGAGGAATGTGGCATGACACCGGAAGAAGTCATGACAAAATACGAAAAATACATCAATCCTGCGGCAACGCGCCTGTTCCGCTTCATGGGCCTTTCCAGCGTGGAAGGCAGCGCGGAAGGCTGGACCGTGACGGATACGGAAGGGAACAGCTTCATCGACTGCCTCGGCGGGTACGGCATGTTCGCCCTGGGCCACCGCCATCCGAAAGTGGTGGAAGCCATTGAAAAACAGCTCCACGGCATGCCCATGAGCGGCAAAGTCATGTTCAACGAACCCATGGCCGAACTGGCGGAAAAACTGGCGGCCATCACGCCGGGCAGGCTGCAGTACAGCTTTTTCTGCAACAGCGGCACGGAAGCGGTGGAAGGATGCCTCAAAATGGCGCGCCTGGCTACGCACCGCACGGAAATCGTGGCGACGGAGAACGCCTTCCACGGCAAGACCTTCGGCTCCCTGACGGCGACGGGACGCGACCTTTACCGCGACCCCTTCAAGCCGCTGGTGCCCGGTTTCCTGCACGTGCCTTTCGGCGACATCCACGCCCTGGAACAGGTCGTGACGGACAAGACGGCAGCGGTCATCGTGGAACCCATCCAGGGGGAAGGCGGCATCATTGTACCGCCCGACGGCTACCTGAAGCAGGTGGAGGAACTGTGCCACGCCAAAGGGGCCCTGTTCATCGCCGACGAAGTGCAGACCGGCATCGGCCGTACGGGCCGGTGGTTCGGCTGCGACCATGACGGCGCCAAGCCGGACCTGATGGCTGTTTCCAAAGCCCTGGGCGGCGGCATCATGCCCGTCGGTGCCTTTATCGGGACGGAACAGGCCTGGGCCGGCTTCATCGAAGCGCCCTTCGTCCACACGTCGACCTTCGGCGGCGGCGAAATGGCCTGCGCGGCCGGTGTGGCCACCCTGAACGTGATTGAGGAAGAAGGCCTGCTGCAGCAGAGCGCGGAAAACGGCGCCTACTTCAAGGCCGGCCTGGAAAAGATCGCCGCCGAATTCCCGAAGGTGATCCGCGAAGTCCGCGGGCGCGGCATGATGATGGGCCTCGAACTGACGAAGGAAGGGGCCGGCGGCATGCTCATGGCCCTGATGATCGCCCAGCATGTGCTCGTGGCCTATACGCTGAACAATCCGAAAGTCATCCGCATCGAGCCGCCGCTGATCATGCCGGCCGGCGTCATCGACAAGGTGCTCGCCATCCTGCATGACGCGGTGAAACAGGTGGACGATGTAGTGGACGAACTGTAAGCAAAGAGAGGGAACAGAAATGCCATTTGTAAAGACGGACATCGTGATTCGCGGCGACAAGCAGGCGATCTACGATGTCATTAAAGATATGGTTTCGTATCCGAAATTCATGAAGAACCTGGTCAGCGTCGAAGTGCTCGAACAGCACGGCGACACGGACGTGACCCACTGGGTTTCCGACGTGGACGGCCGCAAGATCGTCTGGACGGAGAAGGATTTCTTCTATCCGGCGGAACACCGCATCACGTACAGCCAGACCGAAGGGGACCTGAAGAAGATGGAAGGCGCCTGGGAGATGGAAGATGTTCCCGAAGGGGTCAGGGTGTCCCTGTCCGTGGACTTCGAGTTCGGCATCCCCATGATTGCCGGCCTCCTGAACCCCATCCTGGTGCGCAAGGTGAAGGAAAACAGCAATGCCATGCTGGAAGCCGTCAAGTCGCAGATTGAAAAGGCCTGATGGGGCAGGCTCCGGACGGCAAATTGTCAAAAAGTGTAAAAATTGTTATAATGATTTGAAGACTGCAGCATAAATCCGGCCGAAGGGCCGGTTACTGAAGGAGATAAGGAGAATGAAGACTGCCTTTTTAATGACCCTGCTGACGGTACTGCTCGTCCTCGTGGGCGACTATATCGGCGGCGGCCAGGGCATGGTGTTTATGCTCATCCTCTCTGTCGCCATGAATTTCTTTTCCTACTGGTACAGCGACAAGATGGTGCTGGCCCAATACCGGGCCCGTGCCGTGGATGAAAACAGCGCCCCCGCCCTGTACGGCATCGTGAAGCGCCTGGCGGAACGCGCCGGCCTGCCCATGCCGAAAGTCTATATCATCGATGACCAGGTCCCGAACGCCTTTGCGACAGGCCGCAATCCGGAACACGCGGCGGTCGCCGTGACGACGGGCCTCATGAATTATCTGTCCCCGAAGGAGATCGAAGGGGTCCTGGGCCACGAAATGACCCATGTCCGCAACCGCGACATCCTGATCGGTTCCGTGGCGGCCACCATGGCCGGCCTCATTACGACCATCACGCGGTTCGCCTTCTGGTTCGGCGGCGGACGGGACAATGAAGACCGCAACCCCGTGGCAGCCATCCTGCTGCTGGTCCTGGCGCCCATTGCGGCAGCCATCATCCAGCTGGCCGTATCGCGCAGCCGCGAGTACAAGGCCGACGAAGGCGGCGGCCGCCTGTGCGGCAACCCCGATTACCTGGCCGATGCCCTGGAAAAGATTTCCGGTGTGTCGACGCGCCGTTCCATGGCCCACGCCACGGAAGCCACGGCCCACATGTTCATCGTGTGTCCCTTCAGCAAACGGGATATGTCGACCCTGTTCAGCACCCATCCCGCCACGTCGGAACGCATCCAGCTCCTGCGTAAGCAGGCGGCGGAAATGAGGGCCCGCGGAGAAATCGACAGCAACACTTGATTTTGGTTCGTCCCCGATGTAAAATTCTGTATCGGGATCTATATCAATCTATTTTAATTTAAAAGGAGACTAAAACATGGATCAGAAATCTTTGGTACTGGTAAAACCGGACGGAGTCCGCAAACACCTGATTGGCGAAATCATCAGCCGCTTCGAACGCCGCGGCCTGAAGATCTGCGCCCTGAAAATGCTGGTTATGACCAAGGCACAGGCTGAATATCATTATGCAGAACATGTAGGCAAACCGTTCTTCCCTGAACTGGAAGCCTTCATCACCGGCGGCCCGCTGGTTGCCATGGTTGTGGAAGGCCCGAACGCCATCAAGGCAATCCGCACGATGATGGGCGTGACCGACCCGATCGAATCCACCCCGGGTTCCATCCGCGGTGACTTCGCCCTGGACAAAGGCGAAAACGTAATTCATGGCAGTGACAGCCCCGAAGCCGCTGAACGTGAAATCAAGAACTTCTTCAAACCCGAAGAAATCTACTAAGAACCACCGGCTCAGACGGCACCGCCGCCTGGGCCTTTTTTAACATCCCCTGAAGGAGGTAAGGAATATGAAGAAAGCTGCAGTCTATACCCGTACGGGTGACAAAGGCACGACGGGACTCTACACGGGCGAACGCGTTTCCAAGTGCTCCCCCCGCGTCGAAGCCTACGGCACGCTGGACGAAATCACGTCGGCCCTGGGCCTGGCCCGTTCCCTCGTCAAACGGGACGATGTGCGGGAAACGATTTTCGAAGTCCAGAAACTGATGATGTCCATGATGGCCGATGTGGCCAGCCTGAACCTGCCGCAGCCCTATATCACGGAAGAGCACGTCAAAAAGTTCGAAGAAACCATCGACAAGTATGACGCCCTGCTCCAGCCGCTGAGCCATTTCCTGATCCCCGGCGGCAACCCCGGCGCCGCGGCCCTCGATATGGCACGCACGACGACGCGCCGCGCCGAACGGCAGCTGCTCCGCCTGAATGAGGAAGAGCCGGTCAACCCGCAGCTCCTCATCTGCGTGAACCGTCTGTCCGACCTGTGCTTCATTCTGTCCCGCGTGGAAACGGAAGTAGGGGCGAAGTAACCCCGTTTTTTCAGTAAAAAAGGACTCCCTGTGGAACTGGTGCGTTTTGTACCGCGTTGTTCCGCAGGGAGTCTTTGACGTTGCGGAACAGCCGGCCCGGATTGTCATGAACCCGGTTTTATAGTATAATGGGCATTGGAAATGTTTTACCAGGTGTGGCCGATGCGTCGGCCGCTTAATAGGGAATACCGGTGTGAATCCGGAGCAGTCCCGCTACTGTAACAGGGAGCCTGCCGCAATCTGCCATTGGGAAACCGAGAAGGCGCGGCAAGGCGGTGAACTGAAGCCAGGAGACCTGCCTGAAAGAGGGAACCATCGTACCTACGGGAGATAGGGAAGTGGCTGTTCAGGCAGATACGCAGGTTGTCTCTTTGTGAGACGGCCTGCTTTTTTTACTGCCGGGCTGAAACCGTTCACCCGGGAAAGGAGTCACAACGCATGGGAGCGAAAGCCGAAATCGTATTGGTATTGGGAGGCGCCCGCAGCGGCAAAAGCGAGTTCGCCGAGACCTATGTCCTCCATGCCGGGGCCTGCTGCGGCTATGTCGCCACGGCGGAAATCCTGGACGAGGAGATGCGCGAACGGGTGCGCCTGCACCGGGAACGGCGCGGCAAACGCTGGCTGACCTTCGAGGCACCGTACCACGCGGAAAAGGTGCTGCCCGAGGCGGGGCAGCGGACCGACGCCATCCTTTTCGATGACATCACGATCTATCTGTCCAACCTGCTGTACGGCAAGGAGGCGCTGCAGGGGACGACGACGGAAAAGGCGGCCGCCGCGGCCCGGCGGATCGGGACCCTGCTCGAGGCGGCGCGCGCCACGGAACGGACGGTCGTCTTCGTCTCCAACGACGTGGGCGCCGGCATCGTGCCGGACAACGCCATGGCCCGGGAGTACCGGGACATTGCGGGCTGGGTGAACCAGCAGATCGGGGCGGCGGCGGACAAGGTCTTCTATGTCATCGCCGGCCAGGCCGTGGACATCAAGCGCCTGGCGTTCCGTTTCGATGAGACGGCAAAGCCCTGACGGGCCTGCCGCGGATTCACTGGGAAAATCAGATAAGGAAGGAATCAATCATGCTGGATGAATTACAGATTGCAAAACCCGATGAGGCCATCCGCCGCCATGTGCTGGCGGAATGGCGGCGGGTCCTGCCGGAAGGCGAGGAGCTGGGGGACCTGGAAACCATGACGGCCGATTACCTGGCCATGACGGACGGCAAAGGCCTGCGCGGACTGCGGCCGGTCATGCTGCTCATGTGCGGGGACCACGGCATCGCCAAATACGGTGTCAGCGCTTTCCCCCAGGAAGTGACCCTGCAGATGATCAACGGCTACGGCCGCGGCACGGCGGGGGCGAACGTCATGGCGCGCCACGCCGGGGCGGATGTGGTCGTCGTGGACGCCGGCACCAACTTCGACCTGTCCGCGTACAAGCATGTGCGGCAGTGCAAAGTGGCCTGGGGCACGGACGATTTCACGCAGGGACCGGCCATGACGGCGGCGCAGGCGGAACAGGCCCTGCGCGTCGGCATGAAGATTGCCAACGAAGCCATCGACGGTGGCTGCAATATATTGGAAACAGGGGAAATGGGCATTGCCAACACGACCTCGACGGCGGCCATCGCCGCCGCCTTCCTCGGCCTGACGCCCGAAGAGACGACGGGCCGCGGCAGCGGCATCAATGACGAGCGCCTGCGGATCAAGACGGACGTCGTCCGCAAGGGCCTGGCCGTGAACAAACCCGTCCGCGGCGACGGCTTCGACATCCTCTGCAAAGTCGGCGGCTACGACCACGCGGGCCTGGCGGGCATGATCCTCGCCGGGGCGGCCCGCCACGTACCGACCATGGTGGACGGCGTCAATGCCACGGCGGCAGCCCTGCTGGCCTACGGCATCAACCCGGCCTGCGCCGGCTACCTGCTCTGTTCCCACCTGTCTTCCGACCTGAGCCACCGGAAGATGCTCGAAGTGCTGGGCCTCAAACCGATTGTGGACGCCGGTATGCGCCTGGGCGAAGGAACGGGCGCCAATGTGGCCATGAGCATCCTGCGCACGGCCCTCAACACATACCGGACCCTGACGCAGGCTTGAAGGTGAACGTATGGAAGACGCAACGAAACAGGAAACCAAACCGGAGGACCTGAAGAAGAAGGGCACGGAAGTGGAAGAGGAGACAGGCTGGCTCAGCCATCTCTATCTGCACCTGCCGTCCCGGTCCACGGGACCCTTCCGCTATGTGCGGGACTTTTTCACGTGCCTGGAATTTCTGACGCGCATCCGCGTCACGAAGCGCGATGTCTGGTTCCCCGACGATTTCGCCCGGTCCGTCCCTTTTTTCCCATTGGCCGGCCTGGTCATGGGCCTTCTGATGTGGGCGGCCCTGGCCGTCGCGACGCGGCTCCGCTTCAGCGGGCTGCTCTTGGGAATCTTCCTGGTGCTGGCCGAACTGTTCTTTATCGGCACCCTGATGTACGACGGATTCATGGACACGTGTGACGGCATTTTCAGCGCCCGCACGCGGGCCCGCAAACTGGAAATCATGCAGGACAGCCACGTCGGCGCCAACGCGGTCATCGGCGCCATCGTCCTGATCCTGACGAAAGCGGCCCTGTTCAGTGTCCTGCCCCTCTTGGGCAGCGGCCTGACCCTGGTCGTCATGTACGTGTTCACGCGCACCCTGATGACGGTCTACATACTGGCGTTCCCGAACGCGCGGCCCGGCGGCTTGGGCGAAATGTTCAAGCAGGGCGGCCGGCCCTGGTACATGTGGGCGGCCATCGTCGCGGCCATCGCCCTCATCACAGGCCTGGCCGGACCGTATCATCTCCTGATCTGCGGCGTGACCGCCATCGTCTGCCTGCTGCTGGCCCTGTGGGTCCGCTCCGTGCTGGGCGGCCTGACGGGAGATACATTCGGTTTCCTGACGGAACTGGGGGACATCCTCTTTTTACTGATCCTGTTCTGCGTGGTACGCGACACGCTGCCGTTCTGACGGAACAGGGAACGACTGACGGAAAGAAAAGAAGGTTGAACAATGCATATTGAAGAATTGGCGACACAGATCATCCCGTTGAGCCGCGAGCTGGAGGCGGCGGCCCAGAAACGGTTCGACAGCCTCATCAAACCCGTGGGCTCCCTGGCCATGCTGGAAGAAATGACCTCGCGCTACGCGGCCATCCTCGGCTCGTCGGACAAGCAGCTCGTCGTGGTCCCGGAAGTGCGGCTCCTCATGCTGTGGGGCACGGAAGCCCACAAGGACCGGATTGAATCCATCATGCTGGGCGAGGCACCCGTCCTGGCCCTGGCCGGCCAGGTGCATGCCAAGGTGCTGCCCCAGTTCCTGACCAGCGACAATACCTACGACCTGGTCGAGGAAGGGGCCATGCTGACGAGCGAATACGTGAACGAGGAAAAGGCGGGCATCCTCTGCCAGGGAAGCCTTTCCCCGTCGCCGCTGCCGGAACGCTGGCAGCCGCTGCTGGCCGAAGAGGACGGCCTCAAGTTCCTGGAAAAGGTGAACTGCCCCGAAATCAGCGCCATGTGCGGCTCCATCCTGCAGGCGGCAGGCATGCGCATCCCCGTCATCCTGGACGGCGTGGCGACCTGCGTGGCCGCCGCGGCCGCGTCGAAATTCAACGCCGCCGTGCTGCAGTACTGCTATGCCGGGGCCCAGTCGGAAGAGGCAGGGGCAGAGGAAATCCTCCGCTTCCTCGGCCTCAAGGCGCCCCTCAAGCTGCACCTGAAGGACAGCCGCGGCAACGGTGCTCTGACCGCCCTCAATGTGTTCGATGCCGGCGTCAAGGCGTACCGGGAGATGGAAACGTTCCAGGAAGCAGGCGTCCACGAGGAAGAGGAAGCCTATTCCCTGAAAGTGCAGGAAGAGAAGAAACAGGAGGCGCATCACCATCATGGCTAAACTGTATCTGATCCGCCACGGCGAGACGGATTACAACACGACATACCGTTTTCAGGGCCAGTCGGACATTCCCCTGAACAAGACCGGCAAAAAGCAGGCCGGCCAGCTGGCGGCCTTTTTCCGCGGCATCCCGCTGGACGCCATCTACTGCAGCAGCCTGGACCGGGCCCAGGAAACAGCGAAGACCATCGCCAAGGCCAAAGGCCTGAAACCGGTCGCCCTGGACGCCTTCCAGGAACTGAGCTTCGGGGAGTGGGAAGGCCTGACCGGCGAGGAAATCCAGAAGCAGTACGCGAAGGAATGGAAGGACTTTTTCGCCAATCCCGCCGACACCATGATTCCGGGCGGCGAAAGCATGAACGATGTCCAGAAGCGCGCCTATCCGGCCCTGCGCAAGATCCTGGAGAAGCATCCCCAGGGCGATGTGGCCCTCGTGGCCCACGGCGGCATCCTGCGCGTCCTGATCTGCACCATGCTGGGCATGGACCTGAACCGCACCTGGCACCTGCACGTGGGGAACGCTTCCACGACATGCTTCTACTACTGGGGGAATTCCTACACGCTGGAATATGCCAACATGACATACTATCTGGACCAGCCGTCCCTGGAACTGGAAATCTGACCGGCCCTGTGTTAACAGATTGCAGCAGGATGTATCATACTATGTAACAAATTCCGCAAAATCCCCCTCTTTGGGAAGAGGCAGGAAATGCCGCAAATTTGTTCAATTTTTACGAAATCACTCAGCTTTCCTTAAATGTGTATACTTATTTCTAAGGAAGATAAAATTTCGTTGACAAAAAGTCTTTTTCTGTTATACTCACTTTAGAGTATCTCTAGGCTGGCTTGATAGTGAATCGCCTTTAAACGTAACATCATGTGAAGTACGGAAGCGGTGCATTGAGAGTTTGCTCCTATGGGGTAACAAGAAAAAGGAGTGTAGATCAAGATGTATGAAGACAAGACCCTGAAGTGTGTTGAATGCGGTGATGAATTCGTTTTCTCCGCTTCCGAACAGGAATTTTATGCTGAAAAAGGCTTCACCAACGAGCCGAAGCGCTGCCCGAAATGCAGAGCCGCCCGCAAAGCCCGCATGAACGGAACCCAGCCCCGCCAGATGTACAAAGCCGTCTGCGCAGACTGCGGCAAGGAAACGGAAGTACCGTTCCAGCCTTCCGATGACCGTCCCGTTTACTGCTATGACTGCTTCATCAAGCGCAGAAACAAGAGAAGCCACGAAGAATAAGGATTGTAAGACCGGCTGTCCGACAGCCGGTCTTTTTGTTTGCCTGCCGGCGGCCGGAATTTTAGAAATTACACCATGAAACCGTCCCCGGTGTGGTATAATATCGGTAAGAATGCCCAAATGGCAAGGCGGCCCGGAGCCGCCCGTTTTATCCCCAAGGAGGGATCCTTATTTTACAATTTAAAGATGTGGCCGTGAAAGACCGCGCCCTTTTTGAAACGTACCTGAACAAGCCGGACCATATGGGGTCCGAATGCGCCTATACGAACCTCTTCATCTGGCGCGACTATTACCATACGTGGTGGACGGAACTGTACGGGTTCCTCGTCATCAAGGTCGAGGTGGAAGGCAAGACCTTCTTCCTGCAGCCGTTCGGCGGCAGGGACGAAGACCTGCCGCTCCTTTTGGCTGCCCTGAAGGACTACGCCGACGGTCCCTTCGAGTTCCACGGCATCTACGACAAGTCCGTGGAGCGCCTGGGCAAGGTCGTGACCGACCCCGTGTTCGAGGAGGACCGGGACAGCTGGGACTACGTGTACCTGCAGAAGGACCTGGCCACACTGGCGGGACGCCGGTACCACGGCCAGAAGAACCACTACAACGCCTTCAAGAAGGAAAACCCCGACTATACCTTTGAATTCATCAATCCGGAAAACTACGCCGAATGCCTCAACTTCGGCGAAGAATGGTGCAAGACCCGCATGGACACGGATCCCAGCATCTATTGGGAATGGCGTGCCCTGCAGGAGGCTTTCGTCAATTTCGAGGCCCTGGGCCTGCGCGGCGGCGCCATCCGCATCGGCGGCCGCATCCAGGCTTTCGGGTTCGGCAAGGCCATCAACGACGTCATCTGCGACGAGAACGTGGAGAAGGCCAATCCGGAAATCCGCGGCCTCTACACGGCCATCCAGAAGGAATGCGCCGAAAAGGTCTGGACGGACATGACCTACATCAACCGCGAAGAAGACATGGGCAGCGAAGGGCTGCGCAAAGCGAAGGAAGCCCTGCATCCTGCCTTCATGGTCAAGAAGTACAATCTGCTTGTGCGTTAGGGAAACCAGAGTGAGGGAAAAGACACCGATGGAATTTCGTATTGCGGGGGCGGAAGACCTGCCGCAGATCATGGATTTATGGGACTACTGCTTTGAGAAGAAGGACGATCCCTTCTTCCAGTGGTATTTCCGGGAGTATTGCCTGCAGCATAATATCGTGCTGGGCGGGTTTGACGGGGCAGGACATCTTTGCAACATGCTGCACCTGAATCCGTACCAGATTCTGCTGCGGGGCCGGGAAGAGACGGCACCCTACGTGGTGGGCGTCGCCACGGACCCTGCCGCGCGGGGACACCACCTGACGCGGGGCCTGCTGGCTTCGGCTTTTGCGCTGCTGCGGAACCGCGGCATCGATTATGCGTTGCTCATGCCCGTTTACGCCGGCATCTACCAGCCCTACGGCTTTGCCTTCTGTTATGAAAAACACGGCTACGACATGCCGCTGGAGGACCTGGCGGCCCTGCCGGAAGGGGAGGAGGACTTCGCCATCCGGCGCTATGACCGGCTGGACAAGGACTTGTTCGCCGACGTCTACGCCGCCTGTGCCGCCAAATACAACGGGCTGGCCATCCGCACGGATTTCCAGTGGGACAAGCTGCTGGCCACGCACAGCCTCGAACACGTGCAGGCGGCCGTCGCCTTTGACGGGGAAGGCCGTCCGGACGGTTATCTGTTCTACAAGGTGACCGGGGACCGGGTGTTCTTCGTGCAGGAACTGCTGGCCGGCTCGGCCGGGGCGCGGCTCGCCCTGCTGCGCTTCGCCGGGGCCCATCGTTCCGCCGCGGACCGCTTCCGCTGGCTGGCACCGGCCGACGACGCAACGTACCTGTACCTGCCGGACGCTTCCCGCGCGGGGACGGTGCGGCCTGCCATGATGGCCCGCTGCCTGGACGTGGTCCACGTGCTCCAGGAATACGAAGTGCCGGAAACCTGTCCGGACCTGGCCTGCACCCTCGCCGTGGAAGACGGCCTGGTGGAGGAGAACAACGTCGCCCTGACTCTGGTGGTGGACGGCGGGGAACTCCATGTGCTGCCGGCGGACACGTCCGTGCCCGGCGCCGTCCTGGACATCGGCACGTTCACGCAGCTCCTGTTCGGTGCCTACAGCGCCGCCCGCCTGCAAGACACGGGCCTGTTGGAAGCCGCTGACGAACGGGTGGTGCGGGCCCTCGATGCCCTGTTCCCGCCGTGCGTGAACTACATCAACGAAGATTATTGATTAATGGTAACCATGTATATATAATAGTCATGTATTGCAATGTGCAGTGAACCAAAATTGGTAAATGGAGGCCGACACATGGGAGACATCAAACGTATTTTTGTGGAAAAGAAGGAAGCCTTTGCCGTCGAAGCAAAAGGTCTGCTGGCAGACCTGCGCGACAACCTGCGCCTGGGCGGGCTGAAAAATGTCCGTATCCTGGCACGGTACGATGTCATGGGTTTATCGGACCGGGAATTCGCGGAAGCCAGGAAACTGGTCCTTTCCGAACCCCCCGTGGACACGGTGACGGAAGAACTTGTGACGGCACCGGATGAGCAGGCCTTCGCCATCGAGCTGCTGCCCGGTCAGTACGACCAGCGCGAAGATTTCGCGGAGCAGTGCATCCAGCTGATTTCCCAGAACAAGAAGCCCGTCGTGGCGGCTGCCAAAGTCTTTGTCCTCAAGGGTGCCCTGACGGATGCGGAATTCGCCGCCGTCAAAAAGTACCTGATCAACCCCATTGAGGCCCGGGAAGCGGCCATGGAAAAGCCGGAAACCCTGGAAGACACGTGGGCGGAACCGGCCGACGTGGCCCGCATGGACGGGTTCCTCGACCTGGACAAGGACGCTGTGGCCGCCCTCCAGCAGGAACTGGGCCTGGCCATGAGCGTCGAGGACCTGCTCTGGATCCAGAAATACTTTAAAGAAGAAGAAAAACGCGTGCCGACCATTACGGAAATCCGGGTGCTGGATACGTACTGGTCCGACCATTGCCGCCATACGACGTTCATGACCAACCTGGACGACATCACCATTGAGCCGGGTGTCTACGCCAAACCGGTGGAAGACGCGTTCCGCGCCTACCTGGCGGCCCGCGACGAAGTATACGGCAAAGACACGAAGCGGCCCATCACGCTGATGGATATGGCCTGCATCGCGACGAAGAAACTGAAGAAGGAAGGCAAGTTCCCCGACAACGACGATTCCGAGGAAATCAATGCCTGCTCCATCGTCGTGCCCATCGAGGTGGACGGCAAAAAAGAGGAATGGCTCGTCATGTTCAAGAACGAGACCCATAACCATCCGACGGAAATCGAACCGTTCGGCGGCGCGGCCACGTGCCTCGGCGGCGCCATCCGCGATCCCCTGTCGGGCCGTGCCTATGTGTACCAGGCCATGCGCGTCACCGGTGCCGGCGACCCCCGCATGCCGATTGAAAAGACCCTGCCCGGCAAGCTGCCGCAGCGCAAGCTGACCATCGGTGCCGCCGCGGGCTACAGCTCTTACGGCAACCAGATCGGCCTGGCGACCGGCCAGGTGCAGGAATACTATAACGACCGTTTCGTGGCAAAACGCATGGAAATCGGCGCCGTCATGGGTGCCGCGCCGAGAAACGCCGTCATCCGCAAACGTCCGGAACCGGGCGACCTGATCGTCCTGCTGGGCGGCCGTACGGGCCGTGACGGCATCGGCGGCGCCACCGGTTCTTCGAAGGAACACACGGTGAACTCCCTGGCGGAATGCGGTTCCGAAGTGCAGAAAGGCAATCCGCCGACGGAACGCAAGATCCAGCGCCTCTTCCGGAATCCCGACGTGGCCCGGCTGATCAAGCGCTGCAACGACTTCGGTGCCGGCGGCGTGTCCGTCGCCATCGGCGAACTGGCGGACGGCCTGAACATCAACCTCGACAAAGTAACGAAAAAGTACGCCGGCCTGGACGGCACGGAACTGGCCATTTCCGAATCGCAGGAACGCATGGCCGTCTGCATCGCCCCCGGCGACTGGGACAAGTTCTCCGCGTTCGCGGACAAGGAAAACCTCGAAGCGACGGTCGTCGCGACCGTCACGGAAGAACCGCGTCTTGTCATGTACTGGCGCGGCGACAAGATCGTCGACATTTCCCGCAAATTCCTCGACACGAACGGCGTGGCACAGCATGCCAAGGCCGTCGTGGAGGCAGTGACGGGGGATTCCGTGTTCGACAAGGTGCCGGACGCCGTCACGGCGGCACCGGACCTGCATGCGGCCTGGCTGGCCAACCTGGGCCGCCTGAACGTGTGCAGCGAAAAAGGCCTGTCGGAACGGTTCGACAGCACGATCGGCCGGGCGACGGTCCAGATGCCTTTCGGCGGCCGGATGCAGCTGACGCCGGCCCAGGGCATGGTGGCCCAGATCCCCGTGCTGCACGGCCATACGGACGCGGCGTCCCTCATGGCCCACGGCTACAATCCCGACGTGGCCTGCTGGAGCCCCTTCCACGGCGCCATGTACGCCGTTACGCAATCCCTGGTCAAGGCGGTCGCCCTGGGTGCCGACCCGGACACGCTGCGCCTGACCTTACAGGAATATTTCCAGAGCATGAAGGCTCCTTCCGACTGGGGCCTGCCGGTGGCAGCCCTGCTGGGCGCCAACCTGGTGCTCGAAAAGATGGAAGTCCCCGCCGTGGGCGGCAAGGACTCCATGTCCGGTACCTTCAACGACGAACTCAACGTACCGCCCACGCTCGTCTCCTTCGCTGTCAATGTCATTGACGGCCGGAAGACCGTGACTTCGGAATTCAAACAGGCCGGGGACAAGGTCGTATTCCTGAGCACGCCGCTTTTGGAAGGCGCCATCCTCGACTTCGACGCCCTGCGCCGCAACCTGCGCACGGTCCACCAGCTCATGCTGGAAGGCCGCATCCGCGCGGCGGCCGCGGTGGAAGAGGGCGGTATCGCGGCGGACCTCACGAAGATGACCCTGGGCAACGGCCTGGGCTTCTCCTTCATCAAACCGTTCCCGCACACGGAAAGCCTCTTCAGCCTCCAGCCCGGCGGCATGCTGCTCGAAGTGGCGGCCGATGCCGACACGGATGCCATGTTCGACGGCCTGGACCACCTGGTGCTGGGCTATGTGACGGACAAACCGGAAATCCGCCTGAATGACACGGCCTGGACGAACGCCGAGCTGACGGAAGCCTGGACGAAACCGCTGGACAAGGTGTTCCCGGCCAAAGCGCCTGTCGTGGACACGCCGGCCGACCTGCAGGATATGCCTCTGTACCATCAGGAACTGCCGCTGACGGCACCCTTCTCCCTGGCGGTACCGAAGGTCTTCATTCCGGTCTTCCCGGGCCAGAACTGCGAATACGATTCGGCACGTGCCTTTGAAAAGGCCGGTGCCGCAACGGATACCTTCGTCGTGCGCAACCTGACGCCGGCGGCCATCGAAGAGACGGTCGAAGCCATGGTGAAAGGCATCCGGGACGCCCAGATCATCATGCTGCCCGGCGGCTTCAGTGCCGGCGACGAACCGGACGGCAGCGGCAAGTTCATTGCCACCATGTTCCGCAATCCGCGCATCGCCGATGCGGTCAACGATCTGCTGCAGAACCGCGACGGCCTCATGCTGGGCATCTGCAACGGCTTCCAGGCCCTCATCAAGCTGGGCCTCGTCCCGTACGGCGAAATCCGTCCGCTCGAAGCCGATTCCCCGACGCTGACCTTCAACACCATCGGCCGCCATCTGTCGCAGATGGTTTATACGCGCATCGTTTCCAACAAGTCGCCGTGGCTCAACCTGGTCGAACCCGGTGATATCCACGCCATTGCCATATCCCACGGCGAGGGCCGTTTCTACGCGCCGGCCGACACGATCCGCGAACTGTTCCGCAACGGCCAGGTGGCCACGCAGTACGTGGACCTGGACGGCAAACCGACCATGGCCAGCCCCTTCAACCCGAACGGCTCCCTGTACGCCATCGAAGGCATCACGAGCCCCGACGGCCGTGTCCTCGGCAAGATGGGCCACAGCGAACGCTACATTCCCGGCCTGATGCAGAACATTTACGGCGAAAAAGACCAGCACATCTTCGAAGCCGGCGTGCAGTACTTCAAGTAAGCGGCAGCACGTGACGAAAAACTAAAAAGAACATAAAAAACAACCTCCAGGCAAGCTGTCTATGGCTTACCTGGAGGTTTTTCCTTCCGCAGGGTTCCGTTATTTGTTGAACTTGAACAAGACGCCGCTCGTGGGGCGGGAGTTCTGTTTTCTGGCCAGATCCTTCGCGGTCTGCGTGTCCCTGTATTCCGAGGCACTTTCTTCCTCAATATGGATGCGGCCCCGTTTGCTTTCGAAATCGTCGATGACCCATTTCAGGATCTGTTCGATTTCCTTGTTGACGGAGCGGCCGTTCATTTCCGCGATATATTTCATCTTCGCCATGATGAGGGGATGGATGCGGAGCGTAAAGCGGGATTGTTCCATGGCACACATGATAAAGCCTCCTTCAGAATGACGTCATTTCAGTGTCATGTTTCTGCTTTCATTATAGTGAGTTTGGGACAAAATGACAAGACGCGGGGAAAGGAACCTGTCGTCCCCGGCCGAATTATGATAAAATAAAAATGTGTGTGTGAAAAGGCAATTACCGAAAAAGGAGTCATACCATTGCAGAATCTGAATTTGGAAGCAGCAAAACAGGCCGCGGCCAAAGGCGGCTTTGAAATTGTAAAGGCACGGTTCGTGCCCGAAGTGAATTCCCGCGTGTATCTGATGAGCCACAAGGTCAGCGGGGCCCGTCTGTTGTTCCTCGCCAATGACGACGACAACAAAGTCTTCGATATCGGGTTCCGGACGCCGCCGTCCGATGACACGGGCGTGGCGCACATCATGGAACATTCCACCCTGTGCGGGTCGCGCAAGTACCATGTCAAGGAGCCGTTCGTCGAACTGGTCAAGGGGTCGCTGAACACGTTCCTCAACGCCATGACCTATCCCGACAAGACGGTCTATCCCGTGGCGAGCCGCAACGCGAAGGACTTCCGCAACCTGATGGATGTCTATCTGGATGCCGTGTTCTATCCGCTGCTGCGGGAAAACAAGTACGCCCTGAAACAGGAAGGGTGGCACTACGAAATGAAGCAGCCGTCGGACCCCCTGGTCTGGAACGGCGTCGTCTACAATGAAATGAAGGGCGTCTATTCCGCACCGGATGCCCTGCTCGAATACTACGGCAAAAAGATGCTCTTCCCCGATTCGCCGTACCGCTTTGAATCGGGCGGCCTGCCGGAAGAGATTCACAACCTGACGCAGGAAGCCTTCGTGAACTTCCACAGCACCTATTACAGCCCGGAAAATTCCTACATTTATCTGTACGGCGATATGGATATGGCGGACACGCTGGCGTTCCTCGATACGTATCTGAAGGATTTCCCCAGGACGGGGAAGGTCCATTCGGAAATCCCCTTGCAGAAACCCTTCGACAAGACCGTGGAGTACGAGGGTACCTATTCCGTACCGGCCGGCGAAGCGACGGAAGGGAAGACCTTCCACGAAGTGCAGATCGTCGCTTCGGACATGCGGGATTTGAAGACGACCTTCGCCATGAAGATGCTCGAGTCGGTCCTGCTGGAATCGGAATCGTCGCCCCTGCGCCGGGCCCTGCTCGACGCCGGTGTGGCCGCCGATATCACGGGCGGCTTCAGCGGCAGCATGCTCCAGCCGGTCTTCAGCGTACGCGCATCGGGCAGTGACAAGCAGAACAAGGAGCCCTTCATCAAGGCCCTGTACCACAACCTGCAGAAGATCAGCCGCGAAGGCATCGACAAGGAACTGCTGGAATCGGCCCTCAACGCGACGGAATTCAAGCTGCGCGAAGCCGATTTCGGGCCCTATCCGAAGGGACTCATCTTCGGCCTCGACATCATGGACAGCTGGATTTACGACATCGACCCCTTCGAGGCCATGAGTTACGAAAAGATTCTGAAGGAACTGCGGGACGCCATTCCGACCCGCTATTACGAATCCCTGATTGAGACGAACCTGCTGGACAACACGCACCGCGTCATCCTGACCCTGGCGCCGGAGCCGGGCAAGGAGGAACGGGAACAGGCGGCCCAGGCCGCCAAACTGGCGGAATACCGCAAGACCCTGAGCGAAGCGGAACTGGAAGGGTTCTGCGCGGAATGCGCCGAACTGCACCGCCGGCAGGGCGCGCCCGATGCACCGGAAGATTTGGAATCCATTCCGCTGCTGAAGCGCGAAGATATCCGCCGGAAGACGGAATGCCTCCAGGTGGAGGAAGAGCAGGCCGGCGGCGGTACGCTGCTGTACCAGGACCTGCCGACGAACAAGATCACCTATCTGAACTGGTATTTCGACGTGTCCGGCCTGGATCCGGCCCTGCTGCCGTACTGCAGCCTCTTGAGCGATGTGCTGGGCAAGTTCAACACGCAGGAATACAGCTATGCGGACCTGGCCAAATACACGGCCATGTACACGGGCGGCATCGACCTGAACTTCGTGTCCATGGGGGAGACGGGGGACTGTAGCAAGTATTCCCTGTACTTCGTCATGAAGGCGAAGTGCCTGACGGCCAAACTGCCTGAACTGTTCAAAATCATCCGCGCCTTCAGCATGCACACCCTGTTCGAAGACAAGGACCGCCTGAAGGAACTCATCGGCCAGATCAAGACCGACTGGGACAACAACTTCTTCGAGCGCGGCCAGTCCGTCGCCCTGACGCGGCTGGGATCCTATTTCTCCGCCTGCACGCGCGTGACGGAGCAGGATTACTTTTCCTACTATGAATTCCTGAAACACCTGACGGAAAATCTGGACGCGGAACTGGACCATGTCTTCGCCGTCCTGAAACGCCTCATGGGGTATTTCTTCAATAAGACCCGGTATGTACTGTCCTACAGCTGCGATGCCTGCGACCGGGAGAAGGTGCGCGCGGCGGCCCTGGCCTATGCGGCCGGCCTGCCGGACAGCGGGATTGCCGGCAAACCGGTCGTGCCCTTCGCGGCACCGGGCCACAACGAAGCCATCGCGACGGCGGGCAAGGTGCAGTACGTGACGGCCGGCGGCGACTTCATCCGCCACGGCTTCCGCTACACCGGCGCCATGCTGGTCCTGGCCACCATGCTGCGCTACGACTACCTGTGGACGAAGATCCGTGTCCAGGGCGGCGCCTACGGTGCCAACGCCACCTTCGAACGCAACGGCGCCATGGTGCTCTCCACGTACCGCGACCCCCAGCTGGAAAACAGCCTCCGCACTTTTGCGGAACTGCCGGCGTGGCTGCGGAACGTACAGCTTTCGCCGCGTGAGATGACGAAATACGTCATCGGTACCATGAGCGGTGTCGACGTGCCCCTGACGAATTCGATTAAAGTTTCCCAGGCCGCCATCCGCCGCTTCTGGAAGGTGACGGACGCCATGCGGCAGCAGACGCGCGACGAAATCCTCGATGTGACGCCCGACGACATCCGCGCCCTGGCCGACGTGGCCGAAGCCGTCCTGCAGGACCGCCATATCTGCGTCGTCGGGGGACAGGCCGCCATCGACGGGGCCCGGGACGAGTTTGAGTCCGTTTTGAAGGCGTGAGGGCGGAAACCGTCCATATTCTGACAAATCCCAGTTGACCGAAACTGTTACAAACTTTATAATATATGTGTTATGTTACTTTTTTAGTTAGTTTCCCATTTTTTAATAGTTGTGCTCTGCACAAAGTTTGTAAAGAAGTAGTGATAGGAGGAAAAAGATGAACAGTTACACAATGGACCTGGGAGGCAGACCGCTTACCCTCGAATTCGGTGAAGTCTGCAAACAGGCGAACGGCGGCCTGCTCGTACGCTATGGCGATACGGTGGTGGTAGTGGCCGCAACGGGTACCAAGACCCCGCGGGAAGGCGTGGATTTCTTCCCCCTGACCGTCGACTTTGAAGAAAAGATGTACGCCGTAGGCAAGATCCCCGGCGGTTTCATTAAACGCGAAGGACGTCCGAGCACGCACGCCATCCTGACGAGCCGCCTCATTGACCGTCCCATCCGCCCCATGTTCCCGGAAGGCTATCATAACGACGTGCAGATTGTCTGCACGGCCGTTTCCGTAGACCCCGACAATGCCCCGGACATCCCCGGCATGATCGGTGCTTCCGCCGCCCTGTGCGTATCCGACATCCCCTTCCTGGGACCCATCGCCGGCGTACGCGTCGGCCTGGTGGACGGCAAATTCATCGTCAACCCGACGGTGGAACAGTTCAAGGTCAGCCGCCTGAACCTGGCCGTTGCCGGCACGAAGGACGCCATCCTGATGGTCGAAGCCGGCGCCAAGGAAATTTCCGAACAGGAAATGCTGGACGCCATCTTCTTCGCCCATGAAAACATTAAGAAGATCTGCGACTTCATCAGCAAAATCCAGGCTGAAATCGGCAAACCGAAGATGGAATTCACGCCGGTACAGCCCCGCGAAGAACTGGTGAAGGAAATCGAGGAATACGGTTCCGCCAAGCTGAAGGACGCCCTCATGGACGCCAACAAGCTGGAACGCGAAGAAAACGTCGACAAGGTCAAGAAGGAAATTGCCGAAGTATTCCTGGAAAAATATCCTGACGAAGGCGCCGATGTCGCTTACGTCATCCAGAAACTGGTCAAGAAGATCGTCCGCCACACCATCGCCGTGGAAAAGGTACGTCCCGACGGCCGTGCCCTGGACGAAGTCCGCAAAGTTACGTGCCGCGTCGGCGTGCTGCCCCGTGTCCATGGTTCCGCCCTGTTCACCCGCGGCCAGACCCAGATCCTGAACGCCTGCACCCTGGCTCCGCTGCGCGAAGCACAGGTCATCGAAGGCCTGGGACCGGAAGAAACCCAGCGCTACATTCACCAATACAACTTCCCGCCTTATTCCGTAGGCGAAACGAAACCGCTGCGCAGCCCGGGCCGCCGCGAAATCGGCCATGGCGCTCTGGCAGAACGCGCCCTGCTGCCTGTCATTCCTTCGGAAGATGAATTCCCGTACACCCTGCGTCTGGTGTCCGAAGTCCTGGAATCCAACGGTTCTTCCTCCATGGGTTCCGTCTGCGCCAGCACCCTGTCCTTGATGGATGCCGGCGTGCCCATCAAGGCTCCTGTAGCCGGTGTTGCCATGGGCCTCGTCAAAGACGGGGACTTCTTCACGATTCTGACCGATATCCAGGGCCTGGAAGACGCCCTGGGCGATATGGACTTCAAAGTTGCCGGCACGGCCCAGGGTATCACGGCCATGCAGATGGATATGAAGGTACACGGCATCAACCGTGAAATCTTCGAACAGGCGCTGGCCCAGGCCAAACGGGGCCGCGAATTCATCATGGGCAAAATGATGGAATGCATCAGCGCGCCGCGCAAGGAACTGTCCAAGTGGGCTCCGAAGATCACGTCCATCATGGTGGATCCGGACAAGATCGCCAAGATCATCGGACCTGGCGGCAAGACCATCAAGAAGATCTGCGAAACCACCGGTGCCAAGATCGATATCGAGGAAACGGGCAAAGTCTACATCGCTTCTCCCGACACGGATGCCGTGGAAAAGGCCATCAAGGCCATCGACGGCCTGACTGCCGAAGCCGAGGTAGGCAAGATCTACACGGGCAAAGTCACCCGCATCATGAATTTCGGCGCCTTCGTCGAAATCCTGCCGGGTAAGGAAGGCCTGGTCCACATTTCCCAGCTGTCCACGGAACACGTCGACAAGGTGGAAGATGTCGTGTCCGTCGGTGACGAAATCGCCGTCAAGTGCGTCGAAATCGACAACAAGGGCCGCATCAACCTGTCCCGCAAGGCTGTTCTGCAGGGCCGGTAATACGTAAAACCAGACAGCACAGGAGGGTCTGTCCCTTCTGTGCTGTTTTTTTATATCGCCGTTCGGCCCGCGTTTATGGTACAATGAGGGCAGGAAAGCATTTTCAGGCAGGAGGTGGAACCATGAACCTGTACATTTGGCGGCACAACAAGACTTATCATTCCCACAGCATGATTGACGAACCGTGCGTCCTCAACGAGTTTTATCTGGACGCCCTGGCCATCGTGGCGGCCCCGTCCGTGGACGAGGCGCTGCAGATGCTGGCGGCCCGGAACGAGGGCTGGCGGGTGGAAGATTTGCGCAAGCTCGAGCCCCAGGTCATTCCCCTGGACAAGGGCGGCGTCGTGTTCACCCAGGTCCGCGGTTCCATCGACCACCTGTGACAACCATCACTAAAGGAGCATCAGTTGGTATGAAGTTACGTGGATTTGAAAAGATCAGCGCCTATAAGGACGCGGACATCGTCCTGCCCGTGCGCAAGACGGAGACATCGGCCGGCTACGACATCTGCCTGGCCGAAGCGGTGGAACTGGCCCCGGGCCAGTCGGTCATGGCGGCGACGGGCCTCAAGGCCTATATGCAGCCCGACGAATTCCTGAGCATCCATATCCGTTCCAGCATGGGCATCAAGAAACATCTGCGCTTGCTGAACAGCGTGGGCATCGTCGATGCCGATTATTACAACAACCCGGACAACGAGGGCCATATTATGATCGCCCTGGAAAACATGGGGACAGAGACGGTGCGCATCGCCAAGGGGGAACGCGTGGCCCAGGGCATCTTCACGCGCTACCTGACGACCGACGACGATGCGGACACGGTCAAGGAAAAACGCAGCGGCGGCTTCGGCAGCACGGGCCGGAAATAAGAAGGTGAACGGCATGGACAAGATTCCGGAGGCCGCCTTCTACCTGGGTGACACGGTGGAAATCGCCCGGCACCTGCTGGGCAAGCTCCTGGTCCACGAAACGCCGGAGGGCACGGCGGGCGGCATGATCGTCGAGACGGAAGCCTACGTGGGGGCCGTGGACAAGGCCTGCCACGCCTGGCACAACCGCAGTGCCCGGACGGAAGTCATGTTCCATGCCGGCGGCGTGGCGTACGTGTACCTGATTTACGGTATGCACCACTGCTTCAACGTCGTCACGGGACCGGAAGGGGAGGGCAACGCCGTCCTCATCCGCGCCCTGGAGCCGGTTTTGGGCACGGACCTGATGAAGCGGCGCCGCGGCACGGCGTCGGAACGGAATCTGTGCAACGGGCCGGGCAAATTGTGCCGGGCCCTGGCCATCACGAGGGAAGATTACGGCGCTGACCTGCGGCACGGCAGCCTGCGGATCCTGGACTTTAGGACCATTCCGGCAGCGGAAATCGCCGTATCGGAACGGGTGAATGTGGACTATGCCGAAGAAGCGGCCCGTTTTCCCTGGCGTTTTACCGTGCGGGACAATCCGTTCGTGTCAAAAGTCCCCGGCCACGCTTCCAAAAGTAGCGAAAAAAAGAAAAAATTGCATCAAAACGGTTGATTTTGTTAATTTCGGTTTGACATCCGGCAGGCGTGGCTTTATAATGATGATAAGTCTTTTGATAGAGGCGCGGTGTTTATGAGTATCCCGTGGAGAGGCATCTGGGAAGCGGGCCAAAGGAAACATCGCCGAAGGGGCCGGACCGGCGGGTTCAGTCAGCTGGGCCTGCAGTGAAGAATTGCAGGACTGTCGCCGTCAGGGCATGACGGCGGAGAGCTATCTCAAACTGCGGAACCGTAAGCCGTTGAGAGGAGCTCTCAACGGCTTTTGTTTTTCTCTTCAGACAGTAAGGCCTCCTGCAGGGGGCAAGAAAAGGAGTGCGGAAAGATGATCAAAGTATTGGTGAATGGTGCCCTGGGCCGTATGGGCAGTGAAGTCGTGAAGGCCGTGTTCCGGGCGGAGGGCCTGGAACTGGCCGGCGGGGTGGATCCCTGCGGTGCCGGCAAAAAGCTGGTCCTGCCTGACGGAACGGAAGGCGCCCTGTATACGGACCTGACGCAGGCCCTGGACCAGGCCAGGCCCGATGTCGTCGTCGACTTTACCCGTCCGGCCGTGGTCATGGATTCCCTGCGCATCATCCTGGGCAAAGGCATCCATGCCGTCGTCGGCACGACGGGCTTTACGGACGAACGCCTGGCGGAAGTGAAGAAACTGGCGGAGGCGAACCACACGGCGGCCCTCATTGCGCCGAACTTCGCCTTGGGCGCCGTCGTCATGGTGAAACTGGCGGCGGAAGCGGCCAAGTACTTCCGCGATGTGGAAATCATCGAAAAGCATCATGACCAGAAACTGGACGCGCCGAGCGGCACGGCCATCCTGACCGCCCAGAAGATTGCCGAAGTGCGCGAAGCGCATAAACAGGGACATCCGGATGAAAAGGAGACCCTGGCGGGCAGCCGCGGCGGCGATTTCCAGGGCATCCGCATCCACAGCATCCGCCTGCCGGGCTACGTGGCTTCGCAGGAAGTCGTGTTTGGCAGCCAGGGCGAAACGCTGAAGATCATCGATGACCCGGTCAACCGCGAATGCTATATGCCCGGCGTCATCCTGGGCTGCCGTAAGATTCTGGAACGGCAGGGACTGGTCTACGGACTGGACCAGATCCTGGATTGAGCAGAGAACAGGGGGGAACCATCATGAAAAAATACAATGTGGCTATTTTAGGTGCAACCGGTGCCGTCGGCTCGGAATTCCTGAAGCTGATCGAGGAGCGGAATTTCCCGTTTGCGGAACTGCGCCTGCTGGCATCGTCCCGCAGCGCCGGCACGAAACTGACGGTCTGCGGCAAGGAATACACCGTGGAAGAAGCGACGCCGGATTCCTTCAAGGACATGGACATCGCCCTGTTCGCCGGCGGCAGCATTTCCAAGACCTTTGCGCCGTACGCGGTCAAGGCCGGTGCCGTCGTCATCGACAACTCGAGCACCTTCCGCATGGATCCCGAAGTGCCGCTGGTCATTCCCGAAGTGAATCCCGAGGACATCCTGAAACATAAAGGCATCATCGCCAACCCGAACTGCTCGACCATCATCATGGTCATGGCCCTGAAGCCGCTGTACGATCTGGCGCGCATCAAGCGCATCGTCGTATCGACCTATCAGGCGGTCAGCGGCGCGGGCAAGGAAGGCATCGACGAGCTGACGGACGAGACGAAGGCCTATGCCGAAGGGCGCGAAATGGTGCCCCATATCCTGCCGTCGGCGAGCCTGGCCAAGCATTTCCCCATCGCCTTCAACCTGATTCCGCAGATTGACGTGTTCCAGGACAACCTGTACACGAAAGAGGAAATGAAGATGGTCAACGAGACCCACAAGATCCTCCACGACTACGACATGGGCATTACGGCGACGACGGTGCGCGTTCCCGTGTACCGCAGCCATTCCGAATCGGTCAACGTGGAATTCGAGAAGGACCTGGAGCTGGACGATCTGCGCAAGGCCATCGACGCCTTCCCGGGCATCCATATGATGGACGACCCGCAGAACCAGGTTTATCCGATGCCCCTGTACACGTCCGGTGACAACGACTGCTACGTGGGCCGCCTGCGCCGCGATTTCTCGCAGCCGAACACCTTCAACTTCTGGGTGGTGGGCGACCAGATCCGCAAGGGCGCGGCCCTGAACACGCTGCAGATTGCGGAAACGATGATCAAGAACGGCTGGATTAAGTAACATGAAGATTCTGGTACAGAAATTCGGCGGCACGTCCGTACGGACCCCGGAAGCCCGGGCAGCCGCCGTCAGCAAAGTGAAGAAGGCCGTCGCGGACGGGTTTACGGTGGCCGTCGTGGTTTCGGCCATGGGCCGCGAGGGCGAACCTTATGCCACGGATACGCTGATCCGCACCCTGAAGGACTGCAACCCCGGCGTGGCGGGCCACGAACTGGACCTGCTCATGTGCTGCGGCGAAATCATTTCCGCCTGCGTGTTTGCGGCGGAACTCCAGAAGGAAGGGTTCAAGGCCTGCGCCCTGACGGGCGGCCAGGCCGGCATCGAAACCGACGGGACCTACGGTTCCGCCCATATCCTGAATGTGGACCCGCGGCCCCTCATGAAGATCATGGCCCAAGGCATCATCCCCGTTGTCTGCGGGTTCCAGGGCCTGAGCCGGGAGGAACACCAGATGACTACGCTGGGACGCGGCGGCAGCGACACGTCGGCGGCGGCACTGGGCGTGGGACTCAAGGCATCGGCCATTGAGATTTACACGGACGTGGACGGCATCATGACGGCTGACCCCCGCATGGTCGACAACGCGCGCATCATGTCGTGCATTTCCTACGGCGCCTGTTGCGAACTGGCGGAGCAGGGAGCCCGGGTCATCCACCAGCGGGCCGTGGAAATCGCCCAGAACGGCAACATTCCCCTTTATGTGAAATGCACCTTCGACGACGAACCGGGCACGCTCATTACGAACGCCGGCACGCTGGCCGAGCGCACGGGGCTGGAATCGCAGAGCTTCGTGAACGGCATCACGTATATCAAGGGCCTCACGCAGTACCGCGTCACCCTGGACGGCGCCCGGGAAGGGCAGGAGCTGTTCCAGACCCTGGCCGACGCCGGTATCAGCGTCAGCTGCCTGAACCTGTCCCTGACGGAGTCCATGTTCTCCGTGTACAGCGACAAGGCTGATGCCTGCGCCGCCGTACTGGAGCGGCACGGGTTCAACTATAAGCAGAACGACCACTGCGCGAAAGTGTCCGTGGTCGGCATCTCGGTGCGGGGCATGCCGGGCTTGATGGCCTCGTTCGTCAATGCCCTGAACGAGAAGGGAATCGCGATTTTGCAGACCGTCGATTCCAATACATCCATTTCGGCAATCATCAAAGAAACATCCCTCAAGGATGCCGTGGTTTCCCTGCATGAGGCATACAAGCTGAACCGCTGAGGCACGGGAACCGGTCAGAAAAAGCACGGCCGCAAGGGCCGCAGGAAGAAGGAGAGAACGATTATGAAGAATCCGTATTTTGGCAGACTGCTGACAGCGATGGTGACTCCCTTTGACGCAACGGGCGTCAATGTGGAAGCCGTGAAGAAACTGGTGGAATTCTGGCTGGCCCACGGGTCCGACGGCCTCGTCGTGACGGGGTCCACGGGCGAAGCCGCCACCATGACGACGGAAGAGAAGAAGCTGCTCTGGACGACGGTCGTCCAGCAGGTGAACGGCCGCGTACCCGTTGTGGCGGGCACGGGCAGCAACAACACGGCGAACTCCATCGAGATGACGAAGCTTGCCGAATCCTGCGGCGTGGACGGCGTCCTGATCGTCGGGCCGTATTACAACAAACCGACCCAGGAAGGCTATTACCGCCATTTCAAGGCCATTGCCGACAGCACGTCGTGCAAGGTCATCCTCTATAACGTGCCGGGCCGTACGGCCGCCAACATCGCGCCGGCGACGGTGGCCCGCGTGGCCAAGGACTGCCCGAACGTGGTGGCCATCAAGGAAGCGGCGGGCAATGTCGCCCAGGTGGCGGAACTGTACCGCATCCTGCCGGCTGACTTTACGATTTACAGCGGCGATGACGGCCTCATCCTGCCGTTCATGTCCGTCGGCGCCACGGGCCTTATTTCCGTGCTGAGCAACATCGACGGCGACATTCTGCAGCAGCTCATGCAGGCGTACGAAGACGGCAAGGTGAAGGAAGCCGCCGACCTGAACAAGAAGATGGTTCCCCTGGCCAATGCCATGTTCCTCGAAACGAACCCCATTCCGGTCAAGGCGGCCGTTTCCCTCGTCACGGGCATAGACTGCGGCGAACCGCGCCTGCCCCTGACGCCTATGAGTGAAGGCGCCCTGGAGAAGATGAAGGGCATTCTGAAAGAATACGGCCTGATTCACTGAAACAATTTGCAATTTGCGGCAAAATAGCTTATAATTTGTTCACGTGCTGAAACAGACATCTGCTTATCCTGTTTTGGGAGAACTCGGGATGGGCAGGTGCCCGTATCAGATACTTTTAAGCGTATTCTCTAACCGTCGGTTATTGAATACGTTTTTTTTTATGTGTTATAATTTTTATATATGTGCGATGTTCGGATGTTCGGATGGTCGGACGGCAAGAGGCGCGGAAGGAGGGATTGTGTTGCAGGGATTCAGGAATATGGGGCGCCTGGCTGCCTTGCTCTGCCTGGCCGTATCCTTCGCCGCGCCTTTCCGCGTTTCTGCCGCGGCAGAGACGGTGCCGCAGGCGGTGGCGGGCCGGGCCGTACGGCCGGAAGAGACGGCGGCCTGGTGGTGCAGCCGCTATGGGGCGGCAGATAAAGTCGTCCTGGACGCGGCGGGCATTGCGGCCCTCAACGAACGGATCGCGAAGTCTTCCGACATCTGGAGCGGGGCGGTCACGGCGGAACAGCTCGCTTCTTTTGCCAACGTGGACGGGGCGGCGCTGCGGCGCCAGCTGGCCGACCCGTGGCCCCTGCGCCGGGAGGAATACCTGGAAGGACGCCGCATGACAGAAGACGATGCCGCAACGTTCCGGGCCAATCTGAACCTGGATGCGGTTCCTGCCAACGTGACGGGGCGGTTTGCGGTCACGACGGCCCATACATCGCTCCGGGTCCTGCCGACGGACCGGGGCCTGTATGATTCGGCCGACGCGGACGCACGCTATTACGACAACGTGCAGGATTCCGTGCTCGACGCGGGGGAACCGGTCGTGGTCTGGCACACGTCGCGGGACGGGCGGTACGTGTTCGTGCGCTGCCGCACCCTGTCGGCCTGGGTGGCGCGGGACGACGTGGCGTACTGCGCGCGGGACGATTGGAACCGCTATGCCGCGCCGCAGCAGTTCCTGACCGTCCTGGCCAGGGATGTGTACCCGGCGGAGGCGGGCGGCACGTGGCACGGGAAGGGACCGCGCCCCGGTTACGATTACGGGGCGGATCCGGCGTCGTTCAAGGGCATGCTGCTCCAGGGTTCGAACCTTTTGTACACGCGGCGCGTGCCGGCGGCGGACGGAGAACGCTGGGAAGTGCTCCTGCCGCAGCGCGACGCGCAGGGAGCCCTTACGGAAAAGAAGGTACTGCTGCCGGCCGGACCGGCACTGCGGGAAGGGTATGCGCCGTATACGGCGCGCCAGGTCCTGGAAAACGCCATGCAGTTCCTGGACAGTGTGTACGGCTGGGGCGGTAACTACGGCAGCGTCGACTGCTCGTCCTTTGCATGGGCGGTCTACCGCGCCGAGGGCATCTGCCTGCCCCGCAATTCCGGCCAGATCCGCAGGGCGCCGCTGCACACGGTTTCCCTGGCGGGACTGGGAACGGCGGAACGGCTGGCCGTGCTGGCCCAGCTGCCGCCCGGGGCCCTGCTGCACCTGCCGGGCCATGTGATGATTTATCTGGGCCTGAAGGACGGCGTGCCTTACGCCATCCATTCCTTCAGCAGCCATTATGTGAATGGAAAGAAGGTCTATGAACGGCGCGTCGAAGTGACGGACCTGCTGCTGTGCCGTTCGACGGGCCGCACCTTCCTGGACGAGCTGACCTGCTGCCAGGAAGTACGATGAAAGGAGAAATCAAATGGAATCGTTCCTCACGCTGAAAAACGCCGCGCCCGCGGCGTCCGTGTATGCACAGGCGGAAGCCGTCGTGCTGCTGCTGTGCAGGGAGTGCCTGCCGGCGCTGGATGCCATTGAGCTGCCGCAGGACCTGCAGGAAGCCGTGCGTTACGCCGTGGCCAAAGATCCGGAAGTGACCGCCAAGGGACATGTGACGGAACTGGTCCTGCCCCGGGAAGGCGGTTTCACGCGCCTGATCCTCGCCGGTTCCGGCGCGGGACGGGAGTGCACGCCCATCCATATGCGCCAGGCCGCCGGGAATGCCGTGCGCGCCCTGGTGAAGGGCAAGGCGGCCGAGGCCGTCGTGGCCGGGCCGGTCCTGCTGAAGGCCACGCGGGCCCATTATCTGAAGGCTGTGGCCGAAGGGCTGCTGCTCGGCAGCTACCGGTTCGATAAATACAAATCGGAGAAAAAGACTCCGGCGCCTTTGTCCATCCGCATCGTGAACGGCGTGGACGGGGCCGGTGCCGTGCTGCAGGAGGCGGAAACCGTTGCTGCCGCCGTCTGCCACGCCCGGGACCTGGTCAATGAGCCGGGCAACATCGTGACCCCGGAACTGCTGGTGGAAGACGCCGAAGAGACGGCCTCCCGCTGCGGGATGGAGGTCGAGGTCCTGACGGAGACGGAGATGCGGCAGAAGGGCATGCACGCCCTTCTGGCCGTCGGCGCGGGCAGCATCCATCCGCCCCGCCTGGTCACGCTGCGGTACCGCGGGGCCGGCGACGCGCCGTTCCTGGCGTTCGTGGGCAAGGGTATCACCTTTGACAGCGGCGGCATTTCCCTGAAGCCCGACGCGGGCATGGGCGAGATGAAGGACGACATGACCGGTGCCGCTGCCGTCCTGGGCGCCATGCAGGCCATTGCGGCCCTGCACCTGAAGGTCAACGTGCTGGGCATCCTGGCCTGCGCCGAAAACATGCCGTCCGGTTCCGCCCAGCGGCCGGGGGACATCATCCAGGCGGCGAACGGGAAAACGATCGAGGTCGTTTCCACTGATGCCGAGGGACGCATGGTCCTGGCCGACGGCGTCTGGTACGCCGGGGAGAAAGGCGCGTCCGAAGTGGTGGACATCGCCACGCTGACGGGGGCCGTCATCATCGCCCTGGGCGAAGAGGTTTCGGGCATCGTGGCCAATGACGACAAACTGGCTGCCGCAATTCAGGCGGCAGGGCACCGCGCGGGCGAAGCCTGGTGGCAGCTGCCCCTGTTCGAAGGGGCGGACGAAATGATTGAAAGCACCTGTGCCGACGTGAAGAACAGCGCGGGCCGTCCGGCTGGCACTATTACGGGCGGAGCCTTCATCGGCGCCTTTGTGAAGCCGGGCCTGCCCTGGGCCCATCTGGACATCGGCGGCACGTCGACGGCCAAAAAGACGAAGGGCTTTATCGTGGAAGGCGGTACGGCCTTCGGCACGGCCACGCTCATTGAATATGCAAAAAGCCGCCAGGCCTGAGGCAGGGCGGCTCACGGGGAACGGAACGTTCCGGAAAGGGAAGGAAGCACGATGACGGATTTAGTGGAAAGGGCAGGCAGGCCGGGTGAGGCCTTGACGGGCCTGGCGGACCTGCACATGCACAGCACCTATTCCGACGGCATCTACACGCCGGAAGAACTGGCCGCCGCCGCTGCCGCCGCGGGCATCCGGGTCCTCTCCGTGACGGACCACGATACCCTCAAGAGCATTCCCTATGCGGCCCGGGCGGCTGCCGCCCAAGGCCTGCGCTATATTCCCGGCGTGGAACTGAGCACCCGCCAAGAAGGGCGTCAGGTGCATATCCTGGGCTACGGGATCCGGCCGGACTGTGCCTTTATGGAAAAGCGGCTGGCGGAAGTCCGCAACGCGCGCCTCATCCGCCTGCAGGAAATCCTGGACAAACTGCATAAACTGGGCATCGACCTCACGGTGCCGCCGCCCAAGGACGGGGAACGCGCCGTGGGACGACCCCACGTGGCCCGGGCCATGGTGGCCGCCGGGTACGTGTCCGATGTGGAAGAAGCCTTTGCCAAATACATCAGCGAAGGAAAGCCTGCCTATGTGCCGCAGCCGAAGATGACGCCTGCCGAGGGAGTGGAACTGATCCACAGGGCCGGCGGCATCGCCGTGCAGGCCCATCCGGAAGAAGTGGGCAGCCGGGACCTGGTACGGGGCCTTTTGGACGAGCTGCCCTACGACGGCATCGAGGTCTGGCATCCGTCCGCTTCGCCGGAGTGGCAGGACTTTTGGAAGAAGGAAGCGGAAAAGCGGCACCTGCTGGTTACGGGAGGCAGCGATCTGCACGGAAATGCCGGCCGTTTTCCGGAACATCTGGGGGAATGGAAAGTCCCTTTGCAAAATATTACAGCATTTTTAGCCTATTTCGGGATTCCATAACGGAAATTCGGGCTGAATTTTCGACCAATCAGCAGATTCCGGTTAAGTTATGGCGCCAAGTATGTTATGATTAGGACAAGAAAGAAGAGTACAGGTGGATCCATATGGAAGTCATTGCCTTTGTAGGTCCCAGCGGTTCCGGCAAAAGCCACCGTGCCATCGGTGTGGCCCATCAGTATCAGTGCCAGGGCATCATCGATGACGGCCTTTTGATCGAAGGGGCGAAGATTCTGGCCGGGACGTCGGCCAAAAGCGAACAGAACAGGGTACAGGCCGTGAAGCGGGCCATCTTCTACGATGACGCCCACGCTTCCGAAGTGCGCCAGGCCCTGGCCCGTTCCGGTATCCGGCGCCTCCTGATCCTGGCTACGTCGGACAAGATGATCAACAAGATCACGGAACGCCTCAGCCTGCCGAAGCCTTTGAAGACCGTCTACATCACGGACATCGCCACGCGGCAGGAAATCAAGAAGGCCCACGAGGCGCGGCTCCGTTACGGCAAGCATATCGTGCCGGTGCCGACGGTGGAACTGAAGCAGCATTTCGGCGGCTTTTTCGCCAACCTGCCGTACAACCTTTTTTCGAAGAACCGGAACAAGAGGGAAGACCGCCGGTCCATTGTCCGTCCGGCTTTCAGCTATTACGGACTCATCCTCATTTCCGACTATGTGATAGAGGACATCATCAACCTGATCGTGGAACGCATGGTCGGCGTGGCACGGGTCAACTACATCCATGTACGCCGCCGTTCCGACAGCCGCGGGCTGTTCGTCCACGTGGAGCTGGTCCTCTACTATGGCGTCCGCGTGTTCGAAGTGAGCCGCATCCTCCAGAGCAAGATCAAGCGCAAGGTGGAGCGCATGACGGGCATGCAGGTACAGAAAGTGAATATCTCCATCCGGAGCCTCGAAGTGCGCAGCAGCGCCGATGGCGGTCCCGCCCTGGCCAAGTGACGGGCGCCGGGTTTATGACGAGTTCCCTGTGGTGATTCCCATAATCTAAGATAAATTGAAGGAGGGAATGTATTTTGAAGATTCACGAGTATCAGGCAAAGGACATCATGAAATGGTACGGCATCGACGTCCCGAACGGACGTGCCGCATTCAGCCCTGAAGAAGCCGCGCGGATTGCCAAAGACCTGGGCTCTCCCGTCGCTGTCGTCAAGGCGCAGATCTATGCCGGCGGCCGCGGCAAGGCCGGCGGTGTCAAGATCGCCCACAACATCGACGAAGTGAAGTATTTCGCTTCCCAGCTGCTGGGCAACAAGCTGGTGACGAAACAGACCGGCCCCGAAGGCAAAGTCGTCAACCGCCTGTTGATTGAAGAAGGCATCAACATCGAAAAAGAATACTACCTGGGCATGACCATCGACCGCGATTCCGCACAGATCGTCATGATGGGAAGCGCCGACGGCGGTATGGAAATTGAAAACGTGGCCAAGGAACATCCGGACCACATCTTCTACGAGTACGTGGATCCGGCCGTAGGCCTGGAACCGTTCCAGGCAAGACGCCTGGCGTACCGCATGCGGTTCCCGGAAAACGTCATCAACAAGGTCGCCAAGACCATGGAAAACATGTACCAGCTGTTCGTGGAAAAGGACTGCTCCCTGGCAGAAACGAACCCGCTGGTGCTGACGACGGACAACCGCATCGTGGCGGCTGACGCCAAACTGAACTTCGATGACAGCGCCATTTACCGTCATCCGGAAATCTACGCGCTGCGCGATGAAAACGAAGAAGATCCGAAGGAACGCGATGCCGCGAAGGCGTCCCTGTCCTATGTCAACCTGGGCGGCGATGTGGCCTGCATGGTGAACGGCGCCGGCCTGGCCATGGCGACGGTCGACCTGATCAAGTTCTACGGCGGCGAACCGGCCAACTTCCTCGATGTCGGCGGCGACTCCACGGTCGAAAAGATTGCCGAAGCGTTCCGCATCATGCAGTCCGATGACCAGGTGCACAGCATCTTCGTCAACATCTTCGGCGGCATCAACAAGTGCGATGTCATTGCCGGCGGTATTGTCGAAGCAGCGAAGGTCGTGGGCCTGAAGGTTCCCGTCATCGCCCGTCTGGACGGCACGAATGTGGCCGAAGGCCGCAAGATCCTTGCAGAAGCCAACCTCCCGATGGTCCATTCCATCCCCAAGATGGAGGAAGGGGCTGAACTGGCAGTGAAACTGGCTGCCGAAACGAAAGAGAAACTGGCTGCCGGGAAGGAGGCTTAATCATGTCTGTATTTGTCAATAAAGATACGAAGGTCGTGGTCCAGGGTATTACGGGCCATCAGGCCAAATTCCATACGAAAATCGCCCTTGATTACGGCACGAACATCGTGGCCGGCGTGACGCCGGGCCACGGCGGGGAAATCGTCATGGGCATCCCCGTGTTCAACACGGTTTCCGATGCCGTTGAAGCAACGGGAGCCAATGCATCCATCATCTACGTACCGGCCCGTTTCGCGGCGGACTCCATCATCGAAGCCATTGACGCGGGACTGGATTTCGTCTGCTGCATCACGGAACATATCCCCGTTCTGGATATGATCAAGGTGCGCGCTTACCTGAAGGGCAAGAAGACGGTCTTCCTGGGCCCGAACTGCCCGGGCATCCTGACGGTGGATGAATGCCGTCTGGGCCTGCTGCCGACCTATATCCACAAGAAGGGCCACGTCGGCGTCATCAGCCGCTCCGGCACCCTGACGTACGAAGCGACGTACCAGCTGACCATGGCCGGCATCGGCCAGACCACCTGCGTCGGCCTGGGCGGCGACCCCGTCAAGGGCATCGACTTCATCGACGCGCTGGACGCCTTCAACAAGGATGACGATACGTACGCCGTGGTCATGATCGGCGAAATCGGCGGCGACGCGGAAGAAAAAGCAGCCGAATGGATCACGAAGAACATGAAGAAACCGGTCATCGCCTTCATCAGCGGCCGTCAGGCACCTCCGGGCAAACGCATGGGTCATGCGGGCGCCATCATCAGCGGCGGCAAAGGCACGGCGGCGGATAAGATCAAGGCCCTCAACGAAGCCGGCATCGAAGTTGCCGACACGGTGGCCCAGATTGGCGAAACGGCGGTGCGCGTCCTGAAGAAGGCCGGCATCTACGAGAAGTGCCATACGTGCTGAGTGAGGACGGACCCGTGCCCGGAATCACCAAGTTGTAAATAATTTAACAATCCCATCGGACAATGCTCCCCGGTGCGCCCAAATCCGGGCGGAATCGGGGAGTTTTGTTGACGGGGACGGCATTCTGCCTTACAATAAAAAAAGAAGGGATATCCTCTGAACTGCAAATTCAAAGGCGAACTGCAGTTAAGCGGGTATCCCTATGTTTTTACGGGAAGCGGCGGGCAAAGCCTGCCGGGGCAGGCTTCTTCCTTACTTTCCGGCCTGCGGGGCTTCCGGTTCCTCGTCTTCCTGGTTGAAGTAGAAGGCGGGAGAAGGATAATAAAATTCGCAATGTTCGAAATTCATCGTTTCCGTAGTAAATTTGTCCAGCACGGCACGGGAAACGCCTTCCTCGAAGTCCACGACGGTGTTCTTGTTGATGTTGGCGTCTTCCACGATGATGAGCAGGTACGGTTTGGCTTCCGGTGCATCGGGCGGAACCTGGCTGCGGTCCAGGGGCAGGCCCGGGACGATCAGGATCTGGCCGGCATCTTCGCCATTGGCATCGGTCAGGCGCGCACGGTAGAAGTTGTTATATAAGGTGCGGGCGAGACGAAGATTATAAACGGAATAACTGTTCATTTTGTTACACTTCCTTTAAAGTTTTTATACATCTTTATCTTAACACAAAACAGGCCCAGTGAAAAGGGGAGACCCTGCATTTTGTATACATCATACTTTTCTAAATTTGTATTTTTTTGCAGGAGTTTAAAGCCCGACGGCGAAAGTCTAAAATAGTACTAGTAGAATCTGTTTCAGACGGAGCCGGGAATTTGTTATAAAATGCATGTTTTTTCGCATTTTATATAAAAATTACGGCACACAAAGTTATGTGGCAAGGAGGGGTTATTTATGAAGAAGTTGTTAGCGTTCCTTTTGGCGTTCTGCGTCATCGGGTCTGTATTGGCAGGCTGCGGCGGCGGTGGAGACAAGAAGGATGCCGGTAAGGCAGATGGCGGCAAGAAGTTCATCAACATCGCCACCGGCGGTACGGCAGGCACCTACTATCCGCTGGGCGGCGCACTGGCCGACATCCTGAACAAGAACATCAAGGGCGCGAATGCATCGGCACAGTCTACGGGTGCATCTGTAGCAAACGTCAACCTGCTGAAGGATGGCAAAGTGGATATCGCCTTCATCCAGAACGATATCGCCTATTATGCCGTCAACGGCGTGGAAATGTTCAAGGATAAGAAGGTACCCAGCCTGAAAGGCCTGGCAACCTTGTATCCGGAAACCATTCAGATCGTAACCACCAAGAAGACCGGCGTCAAGACGCTGGCTGACATCAAGGGCAAACGCGTGGCCGTAGGCGCTGCCGGTTCCGGCACCGAAGCCAACGCCCGCCAGATCCTGAACATGGCCGGCATCACCTATAAAGACATCAAAGTACAGTACCTGTCCTTCGGCGAAGCTGCTTCCGCTTTGAAAGACGGCAACGTCGACGTGGCTTTCGTAACGGCCGGTCATCCGACTGCCGCTATCCAGGACCTGTCCACGCAGCATGAAGTCGTGCTGATCCCGGTTGACGCAGCCATGGCTGACAAGCTGATTGCCAAGTATCCGTATTACACCAAGCTGGTCATTCCTGCCAACACCTACAACAAAGTCGCTGCCGATACGCCGGCTGTCGCAGTACGCTGCATGCTGGCCGTTACCGACAAGATGGACGCCGACACCGGTTATGCGGTCGTCAAGGCCCTGTATGGCAACCTGGACCGCATGAAGGCAGCCCACAACGTTGGCAAGAACATCACCAAGGCTTCTGCCCAGGACGGCATGTCCATTCCTCTGAACGCCGGCGCGGAAAAATTCTTCAAAGAAAAATAACGCCTGCTGAACAGGGAATTTAAGGCAGAAAGTTCAAATGTTCATGTTTAACCCAGACCGGACCCCGGTGTCCACCGGGACCCGGTCTTTTTTAAAAAGACCGGTTTCTGCGATTTTGGTAGTGCTTTTTGTTTTATTAGTGCTGCTCGGATGGTATGGGAACCAGCTGATCATCGCAATCATACCGGAAAACGGACTCCCGGCCCGGACGTTTTACGTAGGGAAGGGCGGGGAATGGAGCTATCATTATACCCATTCGGTGCAGCTGACACCGTGCGACGAGTTTTTCCGTGTCAACGGACCGGACGACATGGTGATGACCCGCACCGTGTACCAGTCTTTCGGCGTCGGCCTTCCGTATGACCCGAAGGACGGAAAGTTTACCGCCCTGGACAAAGAGGGCAAGTTCGAAATGGAGATGAACCGGCCGTACCGGTCGCTCCGCTTCCGGACCGCCGTGCAGGCGCGGCCCAAGATTTTCCACGGCACGCAGGTATATGACCTCTGTGATCTGTATGGACAGGGGACCCTGGTGGAAGTCAGGGCCTTGAAACGATATCAGTTCTGGCTGCTGTAGTATCTTTTGGAGATGGGAAAGGATGTGAGGACAGATGGCTGATGAAACAAAAAAGACTACGGCGCCGGCAGAAATGTCGGCGGAAGAAGTGTTGAAGAAGTACGATAAGGAATCCAACACCCGCAACCCCGACGGTTTTTGGGGATATGTGATTTCCGCTATCTGTATTTTATTCGCCGTGTTCCAACTGTACACGGCCATATTCGGTGTCTTGGATGCGCATCTGCAGCGCACCATCCACCTGGCTTTCGGTTTGAGCCTGATCTTCCTGCTGTATCCGGCAAGGAAGTCCTGGTCCCGCAAAAAGATGAATCCCCTGGATGTCATCCTGGCGATCCTCAGTGTCTGCGCGACCATGTACCTGGTGGTTGATTATGACGAGCTGGTCCTGCGGTCCGGCATGAACACGCAGCAGGATGTCATCATCGGCCTCGTCGGTACGGTCCTGATTTTCGAGGCGGCCCGCCGCACCGTCGGCTGGCCTATGATCACCGTCGCCCTGATCTTCGTGGCGTACGCCTTCCTCGGCCCCTATATGCCGGGCATCATGGCGCACCGCGGCGTCGGGTTCGACGAACTGATCAGCCACCTCTATTACACGACGGAAGGTATCTTCGGCGTCCCCATGGGCGTATCGTCGACCTTCATCTATCTGTTCATCCTCTTCGGCGCCTACCTGGAAGCGACGGGCCTGGGCAAGTTCTTCATTGACCTGGCCAACGCGCTCGCCGGCTGGGCAGTCGGCGGTCCCGCGAAGGTCGCCGTCCTGTCGTCCGGCCTGATGGGCACCGTTTCCGGTTCCTCCGTGGCGAACGTTGCCGGCACCGGTTCCTTCACCATCCCCATGATGAAGAAGCTGGGCTACCGTCCGTCCTTTGCCGGCGCCGTCGAAGCAGCCGCCTCCACGGGCGGTCAGCTGATGCCGCCTGTCATGGGCGCCGCCGCCTTCCTGATGGCGGAATTCGTCGGCACGCCGTACATCAACATCGTCAAGGCCGCCGTCATTCCGGCCATCCTGTATTACACGGGCATCTGGATCGGCGTCCATTACGAAGCCAAAAAGTACGGCCTGAAAGGCACGCCGCGCGAAGAGCTGCCGAAGTTCGGCGCATTGCTGAAAGAGAAGGGCCATCTGGCCATTCCCCTGATCGTCATCGTCTACCTGCTGGTCACGGGCTATACGCCGATGCGTGCCGCCCTGTACGCCATCGGCCTGACCATCGTCTGCGCCTGCCTGCGTAAGAACACGCGCATCACCTTCAAGGATTTCGTCAACGGCCTGATCAACGGCTCGAAAGGCGTCCTCGGCGTCCTTATCGCCTGCGCCACGGCCGGCATCATCATCGGTGTCGTGACGAAGACCGGCGTCGGCCTGAAGCTGGCGACGGCCCTGTTGGATCTGGCCGGCGGCAAACTGATTCCGGCCATGTTCTTCACCATGATCACGTCCCTGATCCTGGGCATGGGCGTGCCCACGACGGCGAACTACGTCATCACGTCGACAATTGCGGCGCCGGCCCTGGTACAGATGAACGTACCAGTCCTGGCGGCCCACATGTTCGCCTTCTACTTCGGCATCGTCGCCGACGTAACGCCGCCTGTCGCCCTGGCAGCTTATGCAGGGTCCGGCATTGCCGGCGCCAACCCCATGAAGACCGGTGTCAACGCGGCCAAGCTGGCCATTGCCGCGTTTATCGTCCCGTACATCTTCGTACTGGCTCCGGAACTGCTGATGATCAACGCCACGTTCCTGACGGTGCTGCTGTCCACGATTACGGCCATCCTCGGCATGTGGGGCCTGTCCCTCGCCATGATCGGCTTCTGCCAGCACGTGCTGACGATTCCGCAGCGCATCGTGTTCTTCCTCGGCGGTATCTGCCTGATCATTCCGGGCACCTACACCGACCTGGCCGGCCTGGTCATCCTGGTGCTGTGCTTCCTGTGGCAGAAACGCAATACCGGCGGTCCGTTGCAGAACCGTTCGGAAGATTAAGCATCTGTTGTCCTAACGTATCCCGGAAAGGTCCGTCCTTTCCGGGATTTTTGTTTTTTGGCGGAAAAAGGGAAAATTTGCGTACGAAAAACCGTCTATTTCACATTTTTTTCACATTTGGACACGGAGCAGGGGAACAAACAATTGTTTTTGCGAAATGTTTGCGGTATAATATCGTCAGAGTTAAGGAACGGCTGCGATACCTATTTAATAGAAAGATTTGCATCGGAAATACACATTTGGAGGTATAGTTTTGGAGAAAAATCAGAAAAAAGTTAACATCATTCCTTTAGGCGGTCTGGGCGAAATCGGCAAGAACATGACCGTATTCCGTTATGGCAACGACATGATCCTGCTCGATGCGGGCCTCATGTTCCCGGAAGACGATATGCTGGGCATCGACCTGGTCATCCCGGACATCACCTACCTGGTGGAGAACCAGGACAAACTGAGGGGCATCTTCCTGACCCACGGTCACGAAGACCATATCGGCGCCCTTCCGTATATTTTGAAACAGCTGGATGTGCCTGTCTACGGTACCGCATTAACTCTCGGTATCCTGGAAGGCAGACTGGAAGAAGCCGGCGTTTCCACGGCCAACCTGAATGTCATCAAGTCGGGCGACCGCATCCGTGCGGGTGCCTTCAAACTGGAATTCATGCGGGTCAACCACAGCATTCCCGACGCCATCGGCATCGCCATCCACACGCCGATCGGCCTGATCATCCATACGGGTGACTTCAAGATCGACCAGACGCCGGTGGACGGGCAGGTCATGGAACTGAACCGCTTTGCCGAATACGGCGACCGCGGCGTGCTCCTGCTCATGGCGGACAGCACCAACGCGGAACGGCCCGGTTATACGCCGAGTGAAAAGATGGTGGGCGAGACCTTCGACAACGAATTCCGTCATGCGGAAAACCGCATCATCATCGCCACCTTCTCGTCCAACGTGCACCGTATCCAGCAGATCTGCGACACGGCGGTGCGCTATAAACGCAAAGTGGCCGTCATCGGCCGCAGCATGCAGAACGTTGTGCGCATCTCCCTGGAACTGGGTTACCTGAAGGTGCCCGAAGGGACCATCATCGATATCGATGAAACGCGCAACTACACGAACGACAAGATCGTCATCATCTGCACGGGCAGCCAGGGTGAACCTATGTCCGCCCTGACGCGCATGTCCATGGGCGAAAACCGCAAAGTACAGATTGTGCCCGGCGACACGGTCATCATTTCCGCATCCCCCATTCCCGGCAACGAAAAGATGGTTTCCAACACCATCAACCATCTGTACATGCTCGGTGCCGAAGTGGTCTATGAAAAGGCCAACGGCGTCCATGTTTCCGGCCATGCGAGCCAGGAAGAACTGAAAATCATGCAGAACCTCGTGCGTCCGAAGTTCTTCATGCCGGTGCACGGCGAATACCGTCACCTCATCAAGCATGCCGGTCTGGCGGTGGCCCGCGGCATGGACAAGAAGCATATCGTCATTGCCGAAAACGGCTCCGTCGTGGAACTGACGCGCGACAAGATCAGCATCAACGGCAAAGTGCAGGCCGGCAAGGTGCTCATTGACGGGCTGGGCGTCGGCGATGTAGGCAATATCGTGCTCCGCGACCGCCGGCAGCTGTCCCAGGACGGCATCATGATCGTCGTCGTGGGCATCGACAAGGCCACGAACCACGTCACCAGCGGGCCGGACATCGTGTCCCGCGGGTTCGTCTACGTCCGCGAGGCCGAAGACCTCATGGACCAGGCGAAGGCGAAGGTGCAGGACGCCCTCGACAAGTGCGAGGACAACAAGGTGACGGAATGGTCCGCCATCAAGGGTGCCATCCGTGACAGCCTCGGCCGTTTCCTCTTCGACAAGACGAGAAGACGCCCGATGATTTTACCGATCATTATGGAAGTTTAATATAGTTCAGCAGGGGACGGGTCTCTTTCCAGGCTCGTCCCTAACATGTCATTTAAAGGGGCATGCCGTGAGTAACAGAAAACGCATTCCAAAGGACAACAAAAAACAGGAAACGCGCCTTGTGGACGCGGAAGAAGTCCGCAAGGGACAGGAACGGCGCAGAAGCATCAAGGGCCTTGTATTGCTGCTCGCGGGGCTGCTGTGCCTGCTTTCCTATGCCGGCGTCATCAAGGGCTCCTTCGGCAGCCTGACGGATGAATTCCTGCGGTACGGCTTCGGCATGGGTGCCATCGTGGTGCCGCTGGTGATCCTCATCCTCGGCTTCGGGTTCCTGGTGCGCCGCCGCAACTGGCTGGCCACGAAAGGGTTCTGGCTGGCCGCCGCGGCGTATCTGTGCCTGCTCGGCCTGTTCCAGCACTTCTTCGTGCCAGCGGACGACCTGTTCACGCCCCATCTGCTGCCGGAAGGCGGCGGCCTGGCCGGCGCCCTGCTGCTGTCGGCCCTGCGCAAGGTCTTCGGCGTGACGGGCGGTGTCATCGTGGTCATCCTGGGCCTTTTGGCCTGTCTGTTCGCCGAAGCGTACCACCTGGGCCTGTTCCGCCGCGAAGCGGACGGGGACGACGGGGAACTGGAAGATGTCTCCCGACGCCGTACGCCCCGGCCGGAAAGGACGCGCCGCCGCGTCAGCCGCCAAGGGGACCGGGAAGAAGACGCCAAACCGGCCGGTTCCCTGTTCGGACGCTTCCATGAGGAAGACCGGGAACGGGAACATTCGGCCCTCGACGTCTACCACGACGAAGAATTTTCCGAATTCAACGCCGATATACGGAAAAAGGGTCCCTTCGAACGCATCCTGGATTTTGGCAGGAACGTGGGCCGGCAGAACGAACCGGAATCCGGGGAATCCTTCGAGGACAATCCCTTCCTGAACGGGGAGGAGCGCCGTGACGGCGTTCATAACAACATCATCACCAACGAAGAGGCCGACGAAAGCTACGGCACGGAAACCCGGGGCCACGGCAAACCGCACGAAGGTTCGGAACCCCGTGCTCCCCTGAGCCCGATTTATCCGGAGGAACAGCAGAAAGTCGTGCTGCGGCCCAGCGCCGGCAGCTGGACGGGAGCTGCTCCGGCCGCCCCGGCCGGGGAAGGAGAGGACGGATTCCTCACATTCCCCGAAGCGGAACAGGGACCCGCCGAACCGGAAATGCCGGCATCGCCGGAACCGGCTCCCGCCGCGGATTCAGCACCGGAAACCGCCGTTCCGGAGACACCTGCCGGAAGCACTGCAACGGTTGCGGCAGCGGCCGTTTCCGCCGCCACGGCAGCCACGGCAGCGGCCGCTGGTTCCGTAACGGACGGGAAAGAGGACGGCCAGCCGGAAGAAGCCGGCCGGAGCCGCTATATCTTCCCGCCGCTGAGCCTCCTGAATGACGCGGTCAAGACGGATCCGCGCAATTACCAGTCCGAAATTGCGGAAAAGGTCCGTATCCTGGAACAGACGCTGGCCGATTTCAAGGTCAACGCGAAAGTCATCAACGCGACCCGCGGCCCTGCCGTGACGCGGTTTGAACTGAAACCGGCGCCGGGTGTCAAGGTCAGTTCCGTCGTGAACCTGGCCGACGACATCGCCCTGCGCCTGGCCGCGCCGGGCGTGCGCGTGGAAGCGCCCATTCCGGGCAAGGCGGCCATCGGCATCGAGGCGCCGAACGCCAAGAACGACCCGGTCAACTTCAAGGAAGTCGTTGACAACGACGCCGTCCGGAAGGATCCGTCCAAGCTCTGCGTGGGCCTGGGACGCGACATCAGCGGCAACATCATCACCATCGACCTGGCCAAGATGCCGCACCTGCTCATCGCCGGTTCGACGGGCAGCGGCAAGTCCGTCTGCGTCAACACGCTGATCGCGGGCATCCTCTACAAGGCGCGCCCCGACGAAGTGAAGCTGATCCTGGTCGACCCGAAAGTGGTCGAACTGACGAACTACAACGGCATTCCGCATCTGCTGACGCCCGTCGTGACGGATGCGAAAAAGGCCGCTTCGGCCCTGCACTGGGCCGTGGCCGAAATGGAACGCCGTTATCAGTCATTTGCGGACAATCATGTCCGTGACATCAACGCATATAATGAACAGGCCAAAGAGAAGATGCCCTTCATCGTCATCGTCATCGACGAAATGAGCGACCTTATGATGGTCGCCCGGGCCGATGTGGAAGATGCCATCCTGCGGCTGGCCCAGAAGGCCCGCGCCTGCGGCATCCACCTGGTGCTGGCGACCCAGCGCCCGTCCGTCGATGTCATTACGGGTATCGTCAAGGCCAACATCCCGTCGCGTATCGCTTTTGCCGTCGCGTCCCTGACGGACTCGCGCACCATCCTCGACATGGGCGGTGCCGAAAAACTGCTGGGCAAAGGCGACATGCTCTTTTCACCGATCGGCACGAACAAGCCGCTGCGTGTGCAGGGTGCCTTCGTGAGCGACGCGGAACTGAACCGCGTGACGGATTTCATCAAGAACCAGGCCATCCCCGTCGAATACAGCGACGAGGTCACGTCCGTGGAACTGCCCAGCGACAGTCATAACGAGGGCAAGGGACCGGACGGCGGGGAAGCGGGTGCGGAAAACCAGCAGGACGAACTGCTGGAAGACGCAATCCGCCTGGTCCTCGACCTGGGACAGGCATCGGCCTCCATGCTGCAGCGCCGCTTCCACGTGGGCTACAGCCGGGCGGGACGCCTGGTCGACACAATGGAAAGTATGGGGATTGTAGGACCTGCCGTGGGCAGCAAGCCCAGGGAACTGAAGATGTCCCGGCAGGAAGTGGAAGAACGGTATTTGAAGGGCGGTGATGGTCATGACAACGGAAAATGAAAATTCCGTGCAGGGCGGCAAGGAGACTGCCGGCAGTGCGGGGAATGTCGGCGCCATCCTGCGGGAAGAACGGGAAAAGAAGGGCCTGACGCTGGAAGATGTGTCGCTCCGTACCAATGTGCCGAAGCATTATCTGGCAGCGCTGGAAAACGAGGAGTTTGACAAGATTCCCGGCGATGTCTTCGTGCGGGGTATCATCCAGCGGTACGGAAGCTTCCTCGGCATGGACGGCTTCAAGCTCGTGGCACGCTACCGCGCGGCCCGCGAAGGGGAGGACAGCGTGCAGCGGCACGCCGTTCCGGTCCGCGAGTCGAAGAATGTGCGCATCCGGCCTTCCTTCAAGGTGGACCGCGATGCCGGTGCCGGCCTGGGAACGGATCACAGCCACCGGGCGCTCTGGATTATCGCCGCGGTGATCGTCCTCGTGCTGGCGGCCCTGGCGGCGTACCATTTCTTCGGCGGCCCGTCTAAGCAGGCAGCCCCTGCGGCGCCGGCCAAATCCCTGACCCAGACCCTCGGGTCCTTCCTGCCGGGCAGCGGGAACAAGTCCGGGGAACAGGACAAGACCGCGGCCCCGGCTCAGCCTGACCAGGCGAAAGCGGCTGCTGCCGCCATCCCCGGCCGGGTGAAACTGGAAATCCGGGCCGCCCGGGGCGACTGCTGGCTGCGGGTTTCCGAGGCCGGCGGAAAGGAACTGTATCAAGGAACCCTGCGGGAAGGCGAAGCCCGTGCATTCGAAGCTGCCCGGGACCTGACCGTCCGCATGGGCCGTCCTTCGAGCCTGGAAATCGTCTACAATGGCGCCGCGCAGGCGAAGATCGATTCCGAAGTTCCGGTGGAACGGATCTACAAGCCCGCGGGCGCGCAGCGACAGAATCCCTGATGTATTGAAAAAGACAGAAACGCAAGGAATTGCAGGAAGAAAGAGGTCCATATGACGCAGAGATTTCTCCCCGTTTGCCGGGAAGACATGGAGGAGCGCGGCTGGGAACAGGCGGATTTCCTGTTCGTCAGCGGCGACGCCTACGTCGATCATCCGTCTTTCGCACCGGCCGTCATCGGCCGCGTGCTGGAAGCTGCCGGTTACAAGGTGGCCATGCTGCCCCAGCCGGACTGGCACGATCCGTCCGCCTGGACGGCCCTGGGCAAACCCCGCCTGGGCGTGCTCGTCTGCGGCGGCAATCTCGATTCCATGCTCTGCCACTATACGGCGGCCCGCAAACCGCGTACCGTCGATAAATATTCCCCCGGCGGCGCCATGGGCTGCCGCCCCGACCATGCCACGGCCGTCTACGCCCGCATGGCCAAACGCATCTGGCCGGACCTGCCCGTCATCATCGGCGGCATCGAGGCCAGCCTGCGCCGGTTCGCCCACTATGATTACTGGGAAGACAAGCTGCTGCCTTCCATCCTGGCCGACAGCGGGGCCGACCTGCTCGTCTGCGGCATGGGGGAGACAGCCATCCGCGAAATCGCGGACTACCTGGCCGGCGGGGCTTCCGGCGAAGATCTGCACTACATCCGCGGCACGGCCTTCCTCACGGATTCCCTGGAAAACGTGGAGGATTACGTGACCCTGCCTTCGCTGGACGAAATCCGGCGGGACAAGACGATGCTGGCCCGGGCGTACCACGTGCAGAACGAGAATTTCGATCCCCATTACGGCAAAACCCTGGTCCAGGAAAACGGGAAGGGACGGTATGTGGTCCAGAATCCCGCAGTCCTGCCCCTGACGGAAGCCGAAATGGATGCCATTTACGACCTGCCGTACACGCGGCAGTGGCATCCCATGTACGACAAGGACGGCGGCATCGCCGCTCTGGCCGAAGTCAAATTCAGTATCGTGAGCAGCCGCGGCTGTTTCGGCAGCTGCTCCTTCTGCGCCATCCACGCGCATCAGGGCCGCATCATCCAGGCCCGCAGCCACGCTTCCATTTTGCGGGAGGCCAGGCTGATGACGCAGATGCCGGACTTCAAAGGCTACATCAACGATGTGGGCGGCCCGACGGCGAATTTCCGCCATCCGGCCTGCAAAAAGCAGCTGACCCAGGGAGCCTGCAGCTTCCATCAGTGCCTTTTCCCGGCGCCGTGCCCGAACCTGGACGCGGACCACAGCGATTACGTGGCCCTGCTGCGGGAACTGCGGGCTCTGCCGGGCGTGAAGAAAGTCTTCATCCGCTCCGGAATCCGCTACGATTACCTGCTGGCGGACCACCGGCGCGACTTTTTGGACGAACTCTGCCGGTACCATGTCAGCGGCCAGCTGAAAGTGGCGCCGGAACACATTTCCCCGCCTGTCCTGCAGCGCATGGGCAAGCCCGGGAAAGATGTCTATCTGCGTTTCGTCCGCGAATTCAACCGAAAGAACCGTGAAATCGGCAAGGAACAGTATCTGGTGCCGTATTTCATTTCCAGCCATCCGGGCTGTACGCTCCGCAACGCCGTCGAACTGGCGGAATTCCTGCGGGATACGGGCCGGCGCCCCGAACAGGTGCAGGATTTCATTCCCACGCCGGGCAGCGCCTCCACGGCCATGTATTATTCCGGCATCGACCCCTATACCATGGAGCCGGTGTTCGTCACCCGCAATCCCCATGAAAAGGCGATGCAGCGTGCCCTGATGCAATACACGAACCCCCGTAACCAGGCCCTGGTGCTCGAAGCGCTCCGCAAGGCCGGCCGGGAAGACCTGATCGGTACAGGTCCCCGCTGCCTCGTCGCGCCGGAAAAGGGACGGATGGGCAAGGGCAGGCCGGAAAACCGGCGGCCCCGGGGAAAACGATGATCAGCAAGGAGTTTTGCATGAAGAAGATTTTTCAGCTCGCCGTCGTCCTGCTGTGCCTGGCAGGACTGGCCGGCGGCTGCGGGCAGGGCACCGGCGGGGCCGACACGGTCACGCTCTATTCCGACCTGGATGAAAAGTTCGTCCAGGCCATGGCCGACAAGTACAATGCCCGCCGGAACGACAAGGAAAAAGTGAAGGTCGCCGTGGCGAAAAAGGACAGCGACCCCCAGGCCGCCGACGTGGTCCTGGGCAGCACGGACCTGCTGCGCCGGCTGGCGGACCAGGACGCGCTGCAGCCGGTCCCTTCGGAATACGCCGACCTGCTGCCGGAAACGCTGAAGGACAAAAAGGACCGTTGGCTCGGCGTCTTCTATGACCCGGCGGTCATCCTGGTGAACCAGGCCTATTCCCGCCAGGTGGGCCAGGAAAACATCGAACACTGGCTGGACCTGACCACCCTGCCGTCGGCCCGCATTTCCATGGAGAACCTGACGAACACGGAGTCGACGAAGAACTTCCTCGCTGCCGCTTCGTCCCATATGGGGCAGGATGCCTGCCTGGACTTTCTCCGCAAACTGCGGAACCAGACCCGTTTCGCCAAATATGCCATCAGCCCGGTACGCATGACCGCGACGGGCGATGCGGATATCGCCATCACGCGCCGCAGCCAGGTCTTCAAATACCTGCAGAACGATTTCCCGGCCTACGCCTTCATTCCCGAAGAAGGTTCGCCCATCGAACTGTTCGGCGCCGGCCTCGTGAAAGCGGGCCGGAAAGGGAAGAAGGCCGTCTCCTTCGTCAACTGGCTGCTCCAGGATTCGGAAGCGCGCACGGTGCTGACGACGGAACGGTGCGGCTTCCTGCCGGTACTGCCCCAGGGACGCAAAGGACCGGTCATCGATACGGGCGTCCTGTGGACGAACACGTTCTACAAGGATGCGGAGGCCGTGCAGAAACTGGCCAACATCTGGATGAAGGAAATACGCATTGATGCGGCGGAGGTAGAGAATTGAAATTAGGATTAGTGAGCCTGGGATGCCCCAAGAATCTCGTCGATTCCGAAGTCATGCTGGGTGTCATCGAACAATACGGCCTTGAAATCACCAACGACCCGGCGCAGGCCGACATCTTGCTTGTCAACACCTGTGCCTTTATCGAATCGGCCAAACAGGAGTCCATCGACAACATCCTGGCCATGGCGGAATACAAAAAGACCGGTTCCTGCAAGTATCTGATTGTGACGGGCTGCCTGGCCCAGCGCTATGCCGCGGAAGTGTTCCAGGAAATGCCCGAAGTGGACGCCCTGGTGGGTACCAATGTGTTTAAGGATATCGGAAAAGTGATCGGCCTCGTCCTGGAAGGGCGCCGCGTGCTCCATATGAAGGACGGCGACCTGCCGGAAGCGGCGAAAAAGGATGGCGGCCTGCGGCCGGCCGTCACGGCGGCTGCGGAACCCTTCGCACCGGATCCGCGCAAACTGACGGGCGAACCGTACAGCGCCTACCTGAAGATTGCCGAAGGCTGCAACAACCGCTGCTCCTACTGCGCCATTCCGCTCATCCGCGGACCCTATGTCAGCAAACCTTATGAACAGGTCCTGGCAGAAGCGCGGGATTTGGCCGCGCGGGGCGTGAAGGAACTCATCGTGGTGGCCCAGGACACGACCGTCTACGGCGCGGACCTGTACGGGAAACTGCGGCTGGCGGAACTGCTGAAGGATCTGAATGACATCGACGGCATCCGCTGGATCCGCGTCATGTACATGTACCCGAACACCTTTACGGATGAACTGATCGAAGCCTTCGCCACCCTGCCCAAGCTGTGCCATTACGTGGACCTGCCGCTGCAGCACGCCAGCCAGCGCCTGCTGCGCGCCATGAACCGCCACGACAGCATGGCCCATACGAGGGAACTGCTGGCGAAACTGCGCAAACGCATTCCGGACATCGTCATCCGCACGACCTTCATCGTCGGCTTCCCCGGGGAAACGGACGAGGATTTCGAGGAACTGAAACGGTTCGTCGAGGAAGAACGCTTTGAAAACGCCGGCGTCTTCACCTATTCCCGTGAAGAAGGAACGGCGGCGGCCGAAATGCCTGGCCAGATTCCGGACGCTGTCAAGGAAGACCGCTACAACGAACTGATGGCCATCCAGGCCGGCATTTCCGAAGAGCTCCATAAAGCGGAAGAAGGGAAGGAACTGGAAGTCGTCGTCGAAGGCTACAACGAAGACGGCGAAAACCTGGCGGAAGCCCGTTCGTACCGCGAAGCGCCGGACATCGACGGCATGATTTATGTGGAAAACGCGCCGGGACTGAAACCGGGCGACTTCATCCGCGTCCGGGTGGATCAGGGGTTCGACTACGATGTCGTGGCCCTGCGCGTGGATTAAGGAAAGATAAGGTGGAACGCGATGCGCGTGGAAGTTATTACGACGGGCACGGAGCTGCTCCTGGGCGAAATCGTGAACGAGAATTTCGTCTATCTGGCCCGCGAATTGAACCAGCGCGGCTTTGACGTGCTGTATCAGACGACGGTGGGCGACAACCCCGGACGCATCAAGGAGGCCCTGCGGCTGGCGGCGTCCCGGGCGGACATCGTCATCACGTCGGGCGGCCTGGGGCCGACCCGGGGCGACATCACGAAGGAAGAGGTGGCCGAGTACTGCGGTGCACCGCTCTATATGAACCTGGAGGTGTGGAACCACATCCAGGAACTGTTGTCGCGCCGGAATGCCTGCATCACCAGCAACAATGACAAACAGGCCTATGTGCCGAGCGGCGCCATCGTCCTGCGGAACGAGGTAGGGACGGCGCCGGGGCTGGTCCTGAAACATCCCGAAGACAAGACGGTCTTCATCATGCTGCCGGGACCGCCGTACGAACTCCGGTATGTCTGCGAGCACGAGTTGTTCCCTTATCTGGAGAAGGAATACGCCCATCTGGGCATCATCAAGTCCCATACCCTGAAAGTGCGCGGCCTGGGCGAATCGCGCGTGGCGGCCATGCTGGACAATCTCATCGTGCGGCAGACCAATCCCACCATCGCCCTCTACGCGCGGCACGGGGATATTTTGGTGCGCCTGACGGCCAAAGCGCCGTCGGCACCGGAAGCAGACGCCCTTATCGCGCGTATGCAATATAAGATTGAAGCCATCATCGGCCGCTATGTCTACGGCTACGACGAAGACAGCCTGCCCGAAGTGCTGGGCCGGGAACTGCTGAAAAAGCAGCAATGGATCGCCTTCGCCGAATCCTGTACGGGCGGCCTGGTCACGAGCCTCATGACGGATGTCCCGGGCAGTTCCGCCTACGTGAAGGGTTCCGTCGTCTCCTATACGGAGGCCGTCAAGAACAGTGTTCTGGGCGTGAGCAAAACGGACTTGTCCCGGAAAGGGGCCGTCAGCCCGGAAGTAGCCCGGGAGATGGCCGAAGGCGTCCGGGAAACGCTGGGGACGGACCTGGGCGTCAGCGTTACGGGCCTGGCAGGGCCCGGCGGCGGTACGAAAAAGAAACCCGTCGGCCTCGTCTATATGGCGGTGGCCGATGCGGACGGCACGGTCTGCCGCGAATTCCATTTCAGCGGCAGCCGGACGCAGATTAAGCTGCGCGCCGCCATGGCGGCCATCGGCCTGGCCTACGACCGGACCCAGGGCCTGTTGGAACCGACCGAGGAAGATGAAAAGGCGACGCGCCAGTCCCGTGAGAAGAAAGCACGGAAGGCCGAGCGGGAAGCAAAAAGACAGAAACGGCTGCAAGCCGGTGGAGGAGAAAAATGACGACACAAACGGAAAATTTCGGTGAACTGGTATTGGAAAAACGCGTTGTGACAGCCCTGAAGGACATGGGCTTTGAAGAACCGTCGCCAATCCAGCTGCAGGCCGTTCCTTTGCTGCTGGAAGGCAAGGACATCATCGGCCAGGCACAGACCGGCACCGGCAAGACGGCTGCTTTCGGCATCCCCATCGTGCAGGGGATTGAAGACCACCGCCACATCCAGGCCCTGATCCTGAGCCCCACGCGCGAACTGGCCATCCAGGTGGCGGAAGAAATCGGCAACATCGGCCGCACGAAGCATATCCGTGCCGTGCCTGTCTACGGCGGACAGCCTATCGAACGGCAGATCCGCGCCCTCAAGAGCGGCGTCCAGATCGTCATCGGCACGCCGGGCCGCCTGCTGGACCATATCCACCGCGGCACGATCAAACTGGACCACGTCCGTTACCTGGTTCTGGACGAAGCCGATGAAATGCTCGACATGGGCTTCATCGACGACATCGAGGAAATCCTGGGCCATATCCCGACGGAACGGCAGACCATGCTCTTCTCGGCCACCATGCCGCGTCCTATCCTGAGCCTGACGAAGCGCTACATGCGGGCTCCCCAGATGGTCACGGTCAGCAAGGAGGAAATCACCGTTCCCCTGATTGAGCAGTATTATTTCGAAACCCGCGACAAGGTCGAAGGCATTTCCCGCCTGCTGGACGCCGGCATCGACGGCAAAATGATCATCTTCTGCCGCACGAAACGCGGCGTCGACGACCTGGTTGCCGCCCTGGGCAGCCGCGGCTACATTGCCGAAGGCCTGCACGGCGACCTGACCCAGACCCAGCGGGACCGTGTCATGAAAAAGTTCCGCGAAGGCCGCCTGGACATCCTCATCGCGACGGATGTAGCCGCTCGCGGCCTTGATATCGATAATGTGCAGTATGTCATCAACTACGACATCCCGCAGGATCCGGAGAGCTATGTGCACCGCATCGGCCGCACGGGCCGTGCCGGCAATACGGGCGTCGCCCTGACCTTCATCCTGCCGCGGGAATTCCGTCAACTGAAACTGATCGAGCGGGTGGCGCGGACGCGGATCCGCCGCCGCGAACTGCCGACGACGACGGATGTCCTCGAACACCAGCGCGAACAGATCATCTCCAAGATGCAGTCCTTGCTGGAAATTGATGATTACGCCGACTATATGCCGATTGTGACGGCCCTGAGCAAGGAATACGAAGTGGAAGAAATCGCCGCCGCCGCCCTGAAACTGATGCAGGAAGGCAACAAGGCCCTGGAAATCCACGAAGAGAAGAACACCATCAGCGACCTGACCAATACGGGCGGCCGCCCCGGTATGGTGCGCTTCTTCCTGAATATCGGCCGGAACCAGAAGGTGACCGTGCCGGACCTGGTACGGGCCATCTCCAAAGAAGCGGAAATCCCGGCCCGCAGTATCGGGTTAGTCAATATCTTCGACAAGTTCTCCTTTGTGGAAGTGCCGGAGCAGTTCGCGGAACGCGTACTGGCTGTGATGCACAAGAACAGCATCCGCGGCTACAGGGTGAACATCGAGCCGGCCCGCGCCAGACAGTGACGCGGACGGCAGGGAAGGGTGCCTGAGGGCACCGGGGAGGAACCCTCATCATGCGTGAAATCCTTGGTAAGGTGGACGGACTGAAAAATTCCGTCCTGAACGCACTGGAACAACTGTATGACCTGGAAATTCCCGACTGGCAGGTCCTGACGGCGGAGGCCCTGGAAAAGATGGCCTCCATTACGGCCGCCATCAACCGGGAAGTGAACATTTATGTGGACCGTCACGGCAAGGTGGTCAGCGTGGCCGTGGGGGACAGCAGCACCGTGACGCTGCCCGATGTCGACCTGCGGCGCGGCCGCAACCGGCTGAGCGGGGTCCGCTGCATCCATACCCATCCCGGCGGGGACGAACGCTTGAGCGGTATCGACCTGTCGGCGCTGCGCAACAACCGGTACGACCTGATGGCCGCCATCGGCGTGGACGAGGAGAACCCGGCCGCGTCGAAGCTGGACTTCGCCATCATCACGGGGCGTGATGACAACGACCAGCTCGAGGTACAGGAATACGGGCCGGTGACGGCCAGGGACCTGGAGGTCCTGTTCCTGCCGAACCTGATCACGACGTCGGAAAAACTGCTGGCCTCGGAAGACAAGACGGAAAACAATAAGGACGAGCGGCCCGAACGGGCCATCCTGGTCGGCATGGAATACGGTAAACCGGGACGGACCTTGTGGACGGCGGAAGATTCCCTGCAGGAACTGAAGCAGCTGGCGGAAACGGCCGGGGCGGACGTCGTGGCCCTGTTCAACCAGAAGCGGCCCAAACCGGATCCGGGATTCTTCATCGGCCGCGGCAAGGTCCGGGAGCTGGCGCTGTTCGCCCAGCAGGAAGATATCGACCTGGCCGTCTTCGACGAGGAATTGTCCCCGGCCCAGGAACGGAACCTGGAACGGGCCCTCGGCATCAAGGTGCTCGACCGTACGGCCTTAATCCTGGACATTTTCGCCCAGCGGGCCCGCACCAACGAAGGCAAGCTGCAGGTGGAACTGGCCCAGCTGCAGTATTCCCTGCCGCGCATCATGGGGCAGGGCCTCACGCTTTCCCGTCTGGGCGGCGGTATCGGTACGCGCGGACCCGGCGAAACGAAACTCGAAACGGACCGCCGTGTCATCCGGGACCGCATCGCCTATATCAAGGGCTGCATCGACAAGGTTGCCAACGTGCGGCAGCTGCATCGTACCAACCGGTCGCGCAACCGCGTGCCGACCATCAGCCTGGTCGGGTATACGAACGCCGGCAAGTCGACGCTGCTGAACACGCTGACCCAGGCCGACGTCTATGCCCGCGACCAGTTGTTCGCCACCCTGGATCCGACGACACGGCAGCTGGAACTGCCGGATAAACGGGAAGCCATCCTGACGGACACGGTCGGATTCATCCAGCGCCTGCCGCACCAGCTGGTGGCGGCCTTCAAGTCGACGCTGGAAGAAACGGTGGAGGCCGACCTGCTGCTCCATGTGGTGGATGTGAGCCATCCCCTCTACAAGGAACAGAGCAGTGCCGTCTACCAGGTACTGGAAGAGGTAGGGGTGAAGGACAAACCCATCCTCACGGTGTTCAATAAAATCGATAAACTGCCGCCGGACAGCGGTTTGCTGGAACAGCTGCGCGCCATTCCGGAAAGCGTCTGCATTTCCGCCAAACAGGGCACAGGCCTGGATGACCTGATGGAACTGATTACGGAACATCTGCAGATGAAGTCCGTCGAACTGGAGCTGCTGATTCCGTACAGCGAATCGGGCAAGGCGGCCAAACTCCATACGGCAGGGACCATCCTGAAGGAGGAATACCTGGCGGAAGGCACGAAGGTGACCGTCCGGCTGGATATTTCCGAGGCGGATGCCTGGCAGCCCTACGTAGTGGAACCGAAAGCCTGACGGGTACCAGCCGTCACGGCAAAAGCGAACAAAGAAACAAACAAAAATATAGAAAGCAAAAGGTGAAGAAAAGGCAATGGAAATCTCCCAGCAGCAATGTTCGGTAAAGTTTACCGATCTCGAAAAATACGCTATGGACCTCGTAGCGAAACAGACCCACTATTACGATGAAATCTCTTTCTACAACACACACAAGGTCGTACAGGCCTTCCGCGACAACATGGTTTCCGATTATTACATGAAACCGACGACGGGGTACGCCTACGACGATGTGGGACGTACGAAGCTGGATGAGATTTATGCCGACATCTTCAATACGGAAGCGGCCCTGGTCCGCTCCCAGTTCGTGTCCGGCACGCACGCGCTGGCCGTGGCCATGCTGGGCAACCTGAAACCGGGCGACGAAGTCATTGCGGCTACGGGCGCCCCCTACGACACGATGCAGACCATCATCGGCTATCCCGATCCCGTACCGGGTTCCCTGGTCGACATGGGCGTGCAGTACAAGGAAATCAAGATGCGCGGCAACAAGATCAATGTCCGCGCTGTCCGTGAAGCCCTGACGGACAAGACGAAGATGATCCATATCCAGCGTTCCTGCGGCTACAGCAATGAGCGCGAAACCCTGGACGTGGCTTCCATCGGCGCCCTCATCAAATCCATCAAGCGGGTGCGCCCCGATGTCATCTGCTTCGTCGACAACTGCTACGGCGAATTCACGGAAAAGCTGGAACCGACCGATGTCGGCGCCGACCTGATGGCCGGTTCCCTCATCAAGAACCTCGGCGGGGGACTGGCCCCGACGGGCGGCTATATCGTCGGCCGCAAGGATCTGGTCTACAACGCGGCCTGCCGCCTGACCGTTCCCGGCCTGGCCGGTGAAATGGGGGCGACCCTGGGGGATACGGCCCGTGAATTTTACGAAGGCCTGTTCCTGGCCCCGCACGTCGTCATGCAGGCCGTCAAAACGGCCGTCTTTGCCGCAGCCGTCTTCGAGAAGCTGGGCTACGAAGTGAAACCGGGCCCGGAAATCCTGCGCCACGACATCATCCAGTGCATCACGCTCCATACGCCGTACCGCCTGGAGAAGTTCTGTGAAGCCATTCAGGCAAATTCCCCCGTGGACGCCCACGTCATTCCTGTACCGGGTGACCTGCCCGGTTACGCGGACCCCATCATCATGGCAGCCGGCACGTTTGTACAGGGCGCGTCCATTGAACTGAGCTGCGACGGACCCATGCGCGAGCCCTACAATGTTTTCCTGCAGGGCGGCCTGACCTATGAACATGGACTTTTGGCCATCATGGAAGCGGCCAAACAGATCGGCAGGGCAGACCAGGAAGAGTGACTGAAAGCAGAAGGACATTGTAATGATATCAATATGACATCACAACGATGATGGAATGACAGCAGTTACAGTTTCCGTCCTGACAAAACACCATAGGGAAATAACAAAAAACGAGGCAGAACCCGGTTCAGGGTCCTGCCTCGTATCTTTTTAGGCAATGGGACGGTTTACAATATGGTACGTATTAATGAATCCAACATCAGAGCATCCGGAAGACGGCAATGACTTTTCCTATGACGTGGATGTTGTCACCGCCTATGATTGGTTCGTACTTATCGTTTTCCGGCTGCAGACGGATATTCCGCAAATCCTTGAAATAGCGCTTGACCGTCGTGCGGGGACCGTCGATTTCGCCATCGATGAGGGCCACGACGATATCGCCGTTGTTCGCGTATTCCTGCTTGCGGACGACGATGTAGTCATGATCCAGGATGCCGGCGTTGATCATACTGTCGCCGGTCACGGCGAGCATGAACACATTTTCGCGCGTACCGATCAGATCCAGCGGAATGGGGTAGGTTTCTTCAATGTTTTCCACGGCAAGGATTGGTTTACCGGCCGTCACGTTGCCGACCAGTGGCACGGGAATGACGGTCTTGTTGCGCCAGGAAGCGTCCTGGGTCAGCTCGATGGCACGCGGCTTGGCGGAATCGCGCTGGATGAAGCCCATTTCCTGCAGCTTATGCAGGTGGTTATGGACGCTGGCCGTGGACGACAGGCCGACGGCCTTGCAGATTTCCCGGACGGAAGGCGGATATCCTTTTTCCATCGTGAAATTGCGTATATAATGAAGAACCTGACGCTGCCGTTCGGTCAGCATATCTTCGGTATAAACGCCGTCAAAGTCCTTGGGAATCATGCTTTTATGCCTTGCCATAATGTAAAACCTCCGGAAATGATAATGAATCTGCAGAACATTCATTTGATAGACAGTTTTTAACAACTTTATTATAGCAAATGGAACAGACAGTGTCAAACACTTGTTCAAAACTGTTTGCCAAAATGCCTGCCGGAAGAGGAGGTAAAAACAGGGCCGGTTTTCCAGGTGATTTTCCGGACCGTTTTTGGAAAGGGCCGTCCTGATTTACTTTGTTATTTTACGTCCGATAATATATATTATGTTAAATCTAAATCAAAAAAGAGGCCCCGATCCGTGCCTCAGCCATGGCCTTTGGACCACTGCCCCGGAAAATCAGTCTGTCCGCATTCATTTCAAAGCCATAACGCGTTTAAATCGTCTTTGAACGTTTTTAAACAATTTTACGAGTAACTTATCGTCTGCAAAAGGAAAAGCTTCTCAAAAACGATTTTACGAGGTCGTTTTGAGAAGCTCTTACTTTTTTCGGATTCCCGTTTATTCTTTTGGGGTACACGGACCGGTTCTGGTCTCGTCGGGTTCCTCTCCGGGCATTCCCAGTACCGGTATCCATTCCGGCTGCAGGTCGTCCGTATTTTTCCGGATCAGGAACATCGCACCTGCCTTATCCTTATAAAGGGAAATGCGTCCGTTGAACAGCAGCGGATAATCGGGTTTTTCCCTGCCGACGCCTTCGCCTTTCAGATAGATGGTCATTTCCTGGTCCGACGGAATCCTGCGCGTCTTGAAATTCAGCACATCCAGGTACTGGCGCAGCGTCGGACTTTTGACGCCCATGTGCAGCGCCGCTTCGACGGCCAGGCCCATGAAGCGCAGGTCGTTATGGAGCGTCCGGCTGATATGCTTTTTCTGGTCTGCCGTGTACGGCCCGCTGTAACTGAACAGGATGCTCGGCAGTTCCTTGTAGTGCCGTTCCAGATTCAGCGCCGTTTCAATGCTGGCGGGGTCTTTGTAGTTTTTCTCGCGCAGCGCCTGGCCGAACAGGTCGTAAATGCGCGGCATGGTCAGGCCCCGCAGGCCCAGCGTCAGCGTGCCCAGTTCCGCCGCCTGGGCCGGAACGTCCACCAGTTTGTCCAGCCGGGTCTGGCAGTAGATCCAGTCATCCGGCAGCCGGACGAACTGCTGCAGCACGGGGTCCCGGTATCCGTAGGGTTCCGCGGCCTTCTGCGGCGCAAAGAACGTGATGTTCTTCAGAAAATCCTCGCGGATGTTCTTCTTGGCATTCAGGTCCTCCGTATTTGCCGCCGTCAGTTCCCGGGACTTCTTCGTCCGCTTCAGCGGCGTGTATTCCTTTTTCAGGGCGTCCTTCTGGTTGTTCAGGTTCGGCAGCTCGAAATTTGTAGTGATAATGTAGAGGATATCGTTGGCACTGGTCAGGGCCAGCTGCATGTCATGACGCGCAAAATTCTTCCCGCCGTCTTCTTTAAACGATGTATCTTTTTCTTCATCAGGCAATTTTTCCACCAGATGGATGAAGACGTAAGGGGTTTTGCCCCGTTTCCCCGTGGACAGGCTGATGTCGGCATGGTCCAGCAGGGATGACGGAATCACGGCCAGGTGCGACGACCCGTCCTTGGCTTCAGCGGTGGTGCCTGCTTCGTCCCCTGCCGCAGGAACGGTGGGCTCTTCTACCAACACGTCGTCTTCCGGCGTGCGGTAATGATCCAGGTTATAGAGGAAATAGTCGGCCTTGTTGGGGTCGATGCCATTGCGTTCCATCACGGCCAGGTCTTCGTAATTTTTGATGAAGTCCTTCGTGGTGAACTTTTTTCCCGTGGCGGCTTCCACCTGGGCGGCCGGTACGGCGTAGACCAGGCAGGTCGTCGACGTGTCTTCCGTAATGGTGATTTCCGGCTCGTCGTCCGCCGCCTGGGACGGTTCCTTATGCTCCGGCGGCGTCTGCAGCACGTAGGCGTAAAAGTCCTTCCCGACGAACTGTACGGCCGGATCGGGGGTCTTCACGCGGAAGCCCGAATCCGCATCGGTGTACAGCGTTCGGCTGCCCAGGACCGGGGCGGCGGTTCCCAGGGCCAGGGCCAGCGTGAGGGCCGCCGCCGTGATACTTTTCTTTAACATCCTAAAACCTCGCTATCGGATGGACGTCCCGGCGGCCTCAGCGGCCGGTCAGGTAGGCGTCGATTGCTTCTGCGGCGCGTTTGCCGGCGCCCATGGCGGAAATGACCGTGGCGGCGCCGGTTACGATGTCGCCGCCGGCAAAGACGCCGGGCATGCTCGTGGCGCCGTTTTCATCGGCCACGATGTTGCCGCGCTTGTTGATTTCCAGTTCCGGCGTCGTATCCGAAATAAGCGGATTGGCACCTTGGCCGATGGCCATGACGACTTCGTCCACCGGCAGGACATGGTTCGAACCTTCCACCGGTTTCGGCGACCGTCTGCCGCTGGCATCGGGTTCGCCCAGTTCCATTTTGACGCATTCCAGGCCGGTGACCCAGCCGTCTTCGCTGCCCAGTACCCGCACAGGGTTGTTGAGCAGATAGAACTGCACGCCTTCGGCTTTCGCGTGGGCCACTTCTTCCTTACGGGCCGGCAGTTCGTCCTCGCCGCGGCGATAGACGATGTAGACCGTTTCGGAACCCAGGCGCAGGGCCGTGCGGGCCGCGTCCATGGCGACGTTGCCGCCGCCCACGACGGCGACCTTCTTGCCGGCGTAGACCGGCGTGGCCGCTTTCGGGAACGTATAGGCCTTCATCAGGTTGACACGGGTCAGGAATTCGTTGGCGGCATACACGCCGTTCAGGTCTTCCCCATCGATATGCATGAAGTGGGGCAGGCCGGCGCCCGTGCCGATATAGACGGCGTCGTAGCCTTCTTCCTTCATCAGTTCGTCAATGGTGAAGGTGCGGCCGATGACCATGTTGGTCTTGATTTCCACGCCCATCTTCTTCAGGCCGTCGATTTCATGCTGGACGATCTCTTTGGGCAGACGGAACTGCGGGATGCCGTACATGAGCACGCCGCCTGCCACATGGAAGGCTTCGAAGATCGTGACATCGTAGCCCTTCTGGGCCAGGGAGCCGGCGCAGGCCAGGCCTGTCGGGCCGGAGCCGATGATGGCGACTTTCTTGCCCTTCTTCTCCACTTTCGGGGCCTCCACGGCGTCCAGGCCGTGTTCCCGTGCGTAGTCGGCGACAAAGCGTTCCAGGCGGCCGATGGCTACCGGTTCCCCTTTGATGCCGAGGACGCAGCGGCCCTCGCACTGTTTTTCCTGCGGGCAGACACGGCCGCAGACAGCGGGCAGGCTGCTCTTTTCCTTGATGATGCGGATGGCGGACGCAAAATCCCGTTCCGCCACGGCATGAATGAATTTCGGGATATAGATGTTGACCGGGCAGCCTGTGACGCACCGGGGCTTGGGGCAGTTCAGGCAGCGCTGTGCCTCTTCCACCGCCGTGTCTTCGTCATAGCCCAGGGCGACTTCCTCGAAATTATGTCTCCGGACATCTGCCGGCTGTTCCGGCATCGCGTGACGGTTTACTTTAAGCATTTGCATTCACCTCCGCAGCTCCATTCCTCGGCTTCCTGGGTCTTGTACATCCTCTGCCGCTGCATGAGGTTGGCAAAATCCACTTTGTGGGCGTCGAACTCCGGTCCGTCGACGCAGGCGAACTTGTTCTCGCCGCCGACGAGGACGCGGCAGCCGCCGCACATGCCCGTGCCGTCGACCATGATGGTGTTCAGGCTGGCAGCCGTATAAACATGGAACGGTTCCGTCGTGCGGGCCACATTGCGCATCATGACGACGGGGCCGATGGTGATGACGTAGTCGACCTTCTCTCCTTTTTCCAGCATTTCCTGCAGGGGCTGGGTCACGAAGCCTTTGCGGCCGTAGCTGCCGTCGTCGGTGCAGACGATCAGCTCATCGCTGACGGCGCGCATCTTGTCTTCCCACAGGACGAGTTCCTTCGTGCGGCCGCCGATGATGGAGATGACCCTGTTGCCCAGTGCCTTGTAGGCCCGGGCAATCGGGTAGACCGGGGCGACGCCGATGCCGCCGCCGACGCAGACGACGGTGCCGAACTTCTTCATTTCCGAAGGACGGCCCAGGGGTCCGACGATGTTCTGCAGCTCGTCGCCGACGCCGAAATCTTCGCAGATATGCTGCGTCGTGGCGCCGACTTCCTGGATGATCATGGTGATATGGCCTTTTTCACGGTCAAAATCGGCAATCGTGAAAGGCACGCGTTCGCTTTCCGGGTCGGACAGTACGATGACGAACTGTCCCGGCTGGCATTTCCGGGCAATCAGCGGGGCTTCCACGACCAGTTCGTAGACAGCGGGGGAAACTTTGATTTTACTTAAGATTTTCGCCATGTTGTTCGCTCTCCTTGTTTCTCTATTCCTGCTCCCCTGTGGGGAGCGCCGGGTTCAGTGGTGCGTGAGCCGCGCGGCGATCTGCCCTGCTTCCGCGTAGATCTTTTCCGCGTCCAGGGTCTTGACTTCGCCCTTCTCCATGATCACCCTGCCATTGACGATGACCGTATCGGCATCGTTGGCGCTGGCAGCGTACACGAGCAGGCTCATGCGGTCGTGACGGGGATACCAGTACGGTTTGTCCATATCATAGAGCACGATGTCGGCCAGATAGCCTTCTTCCAGTTTGCCCAGGTCCTTGTACCCGATGCATCTGGCACCCTGGTACGTGGCCATGTCCCAGGCCTGCGCGGCCGGAATGCACAGCGGGTCGTACGTGACGCCCTTGTGCAGCATGGCGGCCAGGCGCGTTTCCTCGAGCATGTCGAGGTTGTTGTTCGACGTGGCGCCGTCCGTGCCGAGGCCGACGGTGATCCCTTTGGCCATCATCTTCTCCACGGGCGCGATGCCGCTGGCGAGCTTCAGGTTGCTCTGCGGATTGTGGGCCACGCGGGCGTGCTTTTTCGCCATCAGGTCGATTTCTTCGTCCGTTGCCCACACGGCGTGGGCGATCAGGCAGCCCCGGTCCAGAATCCCCAGGCTGTCGGCATAGGCGATAGGCGTCTTGCCGTGCTGGGCGACGCAGTCCTTGACTTCCTGCTGCGTTTCCGAAAGGTGCATGTGCATTTCACTGCCCAGTTCCCCCGCCGCTTCGACGAGCAGCTTCAGGTACTCTTCCGTGCAGGTGTAGGGCGCATGGGGCCCCAGCATGACGGTCAGGCGGCCGTCCGCCTTGCCGTTCCAGTCTTTGTAGAGGCGTACGTTTTCCGCCAGGCGCTGGTCTTCCTTGTCGTATTTGTCACCGGTCAGGCCGCGGGCGAGGCAGGCACGGATGCCCGATTCCTCGACGGCTTTGGCCGTTTCGTCTTCAAAAAAGTACATGTCGGCGAACGAGGTGGTACCGCCTTTGAGCATTTCCAGGATGCCCAGCTGGGTGCCCCAGTAGCAGTCGCCGTCCTTCAGGCCCGCCTCGGCAGGCCAGACCTTGTTCTGCAGCCAGTCCATGAGCGCCATGTCGTCGCCGTAGCTGCGCAGCAGGCACATGGCGATGTGCGTGTGGGCGTTGACCATGCCGGCCGCCGCCAGTTTGCCCGTGGCATCGATGACTTGCGCGTCGTCGTAGCCTTCGGGTTTGTCTTTGCCGATATAGGTGATTTTGCGGTCCGTGATGCCGATGTACTTCTTCGGGTAATCCGGACCGTCCGTTACGATTTCTGCATTCTTGATCAGGATTTTGGACATGTTTTCACTCCAGTCTATTCCAGTCCCTGCTGGCGTTTCGAATAATGTTCCTCATAAAAACCGTTGATGTAACGGCACTGTGCGTCCGTCAAGGGCACGACGCTGCCGCCGGCCGCCAGAAAGATGCGGCAGGCTTTTTCCAACAGTTCGGCGCAGGTCAGGGCCTCTTTGAGCGACGTGCCCCAGCAGACGGCGCCGTGGTTGGCCAGAAAGGCGGCCCGGTGTCCGTCCAGGGCCTGTACGACGCTGGCGCCCAGCTCCGGTGTGCCCGGCAGGGCGTAGGCAGCGCAGCGGACCGCACCGCCCGTCAGCTGGACCAGGTCCTCCACCAGCGGAGGCAGGTCCCGGTGCGAGACGGCCAGGGCGCTGGCGTAAATGCTGTGCGTGTGGACGATGGCCCGTGCCTTGGGGATGGCTTTGTAGATGGCCAGGTGCAGCGGCAGTTCCGACGACGGCAGCAGGCTGCCGGCCTGTACGGTTCCGTCCAGGTCCGTCACGACGATGTCCTCGTCCCGGAGAGCATCATAACTGCGGCCCGACGGCGTGATGGCGATCAGGCCTTCCCCCGCCCGGCGGCTCAGGTTGCCCCAGCTGCCCACGGTGAGGCTTGACGCCAGCAGGCGGCGTCCGGTTTCGACGACTTCGTGCCGTGCCGCGGCAACGTCCGTATGGATTGCATCGGTCATATGGTTCCCTCCCCTGTCCTTCCGCGTGCGGAAAGCCGCATCAGGCATGATGCAGGTAAGCTTCCTGTTCGGGGCTCAGCTTGTCGATGTCGAAGCCCATGGCGTGCAGCTTGATCATGGCCACTTCGCGGTCCAGTTCTTCCGGCAGCACGTAGAGTTTCTTTTCCAGTTTGCCCTTGTTTTCCAGCAGGTGGCGCATGGCCAGGAACTGCATGGCGAAACTCAGGTCCATGATTTCCGTCGGATGGCCGTCGCCGCAGGCCAGGTTGACCAGGCGGCCTTCGCCCAGCAGGTTCAGCTGGTGGCCGTTGGCCAGGGTGTAGGCCGTGATGTTCTTGCGCGCTTCAAAAGGCGGCTTGACGCTCAGGGCTTCCAGGTCGTGCTTGTTGATTTCCACGTCGAAATGACCGGCGTTGGCCAGGAGCACGCCGTCCTTCATGACTTCCATGTGTTCCTTGCGGATGACGTCTTTGCAGCCCGTCACGGTGACGAAGATATCGCCTTTCTTGGCGGCTTCCTGCATGGGCAGGGTTTCAAATCCGTCGAAGACGGCTTCGATGCCTTTGATCGGGTTGACTTCGGTTACGACGACGCGGGCGCCCATGCCTTTGGCACGCATGGCCACGCCTTTGCCGCACCAGCCGTATCCGGCCACGACGACGGTCTTGCCGGCCACGGCCAGGTTGCTCGTGCGCATGATGCCGTCCCAGGAGGACTGGCCCGTGCCGTAGCGGTTATCGAACAGGTATTTGCAGTTGCAGTCGTTGACGGCGATCATGGGGAAAGCCAGCTTGCCGCTGTCAGCCAGGGCGCGCAGGCGGTTGACGCCCGTCGTGGTCTCTTCACTGCCGCCGTACAGGTTCGCAATCAGTTCGCGGCGCGTCGTGTGCAGCTTGTTGACCAGGTCGCCGCCGTCGTCGACGATGAGCTGGGGATGCGTATCGAGCGCCTTGTCCAGGTACATGTCGTATTCCTTGTCCGTGCAGCCGTGGGTAGCGAAGACCTTGATGCCGTTTGCTACCAGGGCGGCCGCTACATCGTCCTGGGTGGACAGGGGGTTGCTGCCCGTGACGGTGACGTTGGCACCGCAGTTCTTCAGGGTCAGGGCCAGGTAGGCCGTTTTGGCTTCCAGGTGGATGGTGACCACCATGTTGATGCCTTTGAACAGCTGCGTGGGGCCGTATTTCTCGTTGAAGTAGTTCAGAAGGGGCATATGGCCCTTCACCCAGTCAATCTTTTTCTGGCCCGATTCAGCCAGGTTGATGTCGCGGATTATGCTTTCCATGAATCCAATTCCTCCTTTAAAACTTTCGCCTGTAAGGCTTGTATCGCTTCGGGATACGGCGGCCGCAGCACACCGTATTCCGTGATGATGCCCGTGATGAGGGATGCCGGCGTCACGTCGAACGCCGGGTTGAAGACGTCCGCGTCAGGCGGCGCGGAGTAAGTGCCGCAGAAGCGGCGGACTTCGTCGGGATTCCGCTGTTCGATGGGAATCTGCGACCCTTCGGCCAGTTCGAAGTCAAAGGTGTTGGCCGGGGCGGCCACATAGAAGGGGATGCCGTGGGCTTTGGCCAGCAGGGCCACGCCGTAGGTACCGATCTTGTTGGCCGTGTCGCCGTTGCGGACGATGCGGTCCGCGCCGGTGATGACCATGTTCACGCCTTTCGTCTTCATGACCCAGGCGGCCATGTTGTCCGTGATGGCCGTGACGGGAATCTTGTCCTGCATCAGTTCCCACACGGTCAGGCGGGCGCCTTGCAGCAGCGGCCGGGTTTCGTCGGAATAGACCCGTTCCACCCTGCCCTGCTCCCAGGCCGTGCGGATCACGCCCAGGGCCGTGCCCCAGCCGCAGGTGGCCAGCGCGCCGGCGTTGCAGTGGGTCAGGATGACGGCTTTGTCCGGCACGCAGGCCGCGCCGTATTCACCCATCTTCCTGTTGACGGCGATGTCCTTGTCATAGACATGCCGGGCCAGCTGCTCCAGGCGGGCGTCCAGGTCCGCGCAGCTGCAGTGGTCCGCCGTCCCCTTTTCCGCCGCCCTGTACATGAGGTTTGTCGCCCAGGCCAGGTTGACGGCTGTCGGACGGGCCGCGTCCAGTTCTTCCTTTACGGAATGGTAGCGTTCCAACAGGGCAGCGGGGGCGGCAGCCTTCCCTGCCTCTTCCACGCACTGCCGCCAGCCGAGCACCATGGCGTAGGCCGCGGCGGCGCCGATGGCCGGCGCGCCCCGGACTTCCATGTCCCGGATGGCCCGGATGACCCGGTGGTAATCGGAACAGGCAACCCATTCCACGTGCAGGGGCAGCTTCGTCTGGTCCAGCAGGACCAGGGTCCCCTGCTTCCATTCCATTGTCAGGACCATGTTCAATCAGACTTCCTTCGTTGCTTATTCTTTTTCAGGATACAGCTGGAACCCGCCGAACTCCTTCATGGCGTGTTTGCACAGGCAGATGTCCTGGACGGGTTTGTTGTAGTTGATGAAGCCCGTGATGACCTTTTCCATGTTGCGGATGGACTGGGCCATGGCTTCCTGCACTTCGGCATGGGACAGGGGCGTCTTGGAGATGCCGGCGCCCATGTTGGTGACGATGGCCACGTTGGTGTAGCACATTTCCGCTTCCCGGGCCAGGACGGCTTCCTGGGCGTTCGTCATGCCGACCACGTCGCCGCCGAGGATGGCATAGGCCTTGATTTCCGCGGCCGTTTCAAAGCGGGGACCTTCGGTGCAGACATAGCAGCCCGTCTTGTGGAAGGGGATGTCCGTCCGGGAAAGGATGTCGATGACTTTCGTGCGCAGCGTTTCGCAATAGGGATGGGTGAAATCCACATGGCCCACGCCGCGGACCGGATTGTCGTAGAACGTGTTGATGCGGCTCTTCGTGAAGTCGAGGAGCTGGTCGCAGACGACGAAGTGGCCCGCCGTCATTTCGGGGTTCAGGGAGCCCGTCGCCGACGTGGCGAAGATTTCTTCCGTGCCCAGGCTCTTGAGGGCCCAGATGTTGGCCCGGTAGTTGATCATGTGGGGAGCCACCGTATGGCCTGCGCCGTGGCGCGTGATGAAGGCGACCTGGTTGCCCGCCATCGTGCCGAGGCTGCATAATGCCTTCCCGTAGGGAGTTTCAATGACTTTCGTTTCAAAATCCTTCATGGCTTCGGGGCTGTAGATGCCCGTGCCGCCGATGATGCCTATTTTACGCATAGCCAAATACCACCTTTCTTATTTATCGGTTTTTTCCATAGTTGGTTCCGGCCGTCCGTCCAGACGGTCGATGAGCTGCAGCAGTTCCGGCATGGATCCGATCCAGTGGTCCGGGTGTGTCGCAGCGAGGGTGTTCCGGTCGACGAGGGTGTATTCCACGGCGACGGTCTCACAGCCCGCTCCCCTGCCGCACAGCATGTCGAAGGGGGAATCGCCGACCATGAGCACTGTCCCGGGGGCCGCCTTTTTGTCCCGTCCGGCAAGGCCGAGGGCCTCCAGGGCGCGCAGGGCGCCGTCCGGATCGGGTTTGGGCCTGGACACCAGGTCGGAGGAAATGACACAGTCGAAGAACTCTTCCAGTCCGACACAGCGCAGGCCGCGCCGGCAGGTCTTGTTCAGTTTGCTCGTCACGACGGCGACGGGGAGATGGCGTGCCCGCAGGGCTTCCAGGGTCTCCCGCACGCCCGGAAAGGGTTGGATGAGCCGGTCGTGGACCACGTCCTGCCGTGCCCGGTACACGTCGCAGATGGTATTGCCCTTCTCCGCGCCGAAGAGGCGTACCAGGGACGGGCGCAGCGGCTGCCCGAACGTTTCCAGGTAAGGCTGCAGCGGGGCCTTGTGGCCGAGCACCTTTTCCGTCGCGTACGCGTAACAGTCGAAAATGACCGGCGATGTGTCGGCCAGGGTTCCGTCAAAATCAAAGAGGATTCCTTGTATCATGTGCCTTTTCCTTTACTGTTTTTAACAACAACATCACTACTATATCATACCACATTTTGTAGTTCCGTTCCATAAGAAACACCAGCCGGCAAGGGCGTCAACAGCAAAAAGGGCATAAAAAAACGTCTGCCCTTCCGGACAGACGTTGGTGTTTCATTTTTTGCGGAACGCGACCTGCTTCGGACCGATTTCCACGACGTTGTCGGGAATCACCACATCATTGAAGCTGATGCTGCGCGTATGCAGCGTGTGGTTCCAGACATGGTCCTTGCGGTGGATCCAGCCGAGGGCCGTGATGGGGATCCAGCTGTAGATGAAGACCGGATAAACCAGCAGGTACAGCCAGGATTTGAAGGAAGCGCGGATCTTCCACATGACCGCCACGGGGAACACATACTGGCCAATGCCGATCAACTGCCAGACCTGCATGGGCAATACATCGTACAGAACGTTGGTATAGAACGGTACGAAGTTGTAGATGTAGGTGCAGATGACGAAGAACGTCGAGAGCAGCAGGAAATACGGCTGAATCAGGTTGATCATGGCGTCGAGGACGACGATGTTGTGTTCCAGGATGCCTTTCTTCAGCATTTTCGGGATGTAGCGGCCGGCTACGTCGAAAATGCCCTGTGCCCAGCGTTTGCGCTGGTTCCAGGCAGCCATGAAGGTCAGGGGCTTTTCGTCGTAAATGACGGCATCGTGGGCCCAGGTCGTGGGAATGTCTTCCATGAGGGCCTTCATGGTGAATTCCATGTCCTCCGCCAGGCAGGTGGCGCCCCAGCCGTACCGTTTCAGGACGGCCGTGTCAATGCACATGCCCGTGCCGCCGAGGACGCAGGACAGACCGATGTTGTATTTGGCCAGGTGCCAGACGTGGTTGACCATCCAGAAGGAGATGGCGAACATGCCGGACACCCAGGTGTCGTTCGGGTTCTTGGAGTCCAGGTAGCCCTGGATGACCTGCTCGCCGCTGCACAGATGGTCGTTCATCACTTTCAGGAACTGGGGATGGACGAGGTTGTCGGCGTCGAAGACGCAGACGGCATCGTACTGGCGGTCCAGGCTGAAGAGGCGCTGGAACATCCAGTCCATGGCGAAGCCTTTGCCCTTGCCCGTTTCGCTGAACCGTTCGTACACGATGGCGCCGGCCTCGCGGGCGACCTGTGCCGTATTGTCGGAGCAGTTGTCGGCCACGACGAAGATGTCGTACAGTTTATGGGAATAGTTCAGTTTGCGCAGGTTTTCGACGAGCTGCGCGATGACCGCGTGCTCGTTGTGGGCGCAGACAATCAGGGCGAATGTCTTTTGCTCGGGGTATTCCTTGACCTGCTTCATTTTACCGAACAGGCCGAACCACGAAATGACGAAGTAGTAGATCGTAAAGAAGACGATGATCAGCTGCAACGGTATCATGACGACATCGAAAACAGAGCTCATTCAAACACCTCAGCCTTTCTGCTGTTTGTGGAACAGCATGACATAAACCGCATTCAGGACGCCTGCGATGAAATACGTGAACATGCAGACGAACGGCCAGCCTGTAGGACGCTGCCAGAGCAGGTACAGGCCGATGACGATTGCCAGGATGACGGGATAACGGAACATGGGGTTGCCGTGCCCCTTGAAATCGGGAAACTTCACATTACTGTAGAGGATGATGGCGATGGCCAGCGTCATGACGGCCGTCGGAACGGGCGGGAAATTGAATCCCGAGAGCACGTAGGTCGCGATGCAGCAGGCACCTGCCGGAATGGGCATCCCCTGGAAATAGCCACGCACGGTGGCGGTATTTACATTGAAGCGCGCTAAACGCATAGCGCCGAAGAACGTATATAATCCGGCGATTATTTTACCCCACCAGCCCAGGTCTGTCAAGCCGAACTGATAGATGAGGATGGCCGGTGCCACGCCGAAGGCTCCCAGATCACAGAGGGAGTCCATTTCGACACCGAAAGGGCCGGAAACACCGAGGGCCCTGGCCGCCCTTCCGTCGAGGGAATCGGCTACGACGGACAGGATGATGCAGATGGCCGCCCGGAAAAAGTCATTTTCAATCGTAAAGAAGATGGAAACTACACCGAGTATGAGACTGATGCCGCTGATGGAATTGGGCACAATCCGCTTGTAGTTCATTGCTTAAGCCTCCCCATGACGGTGATTCCCGCCTTGACCTTGTCCCCTTTTTTGGAGAAGATTTCGACGTCCTTGGGAACCACCAGTTCCGTGCAGGAACCGAATTTGATCATGCCGTAGATTTCGCCCTGTTCCAGCTCGCTGCCCAGGTTGACCCAGTTGTCGATGCGGCGGGCCAGGATACCCGCAATCTGGATGACCAGGAATTTCAGGCCGCCCTTCTGCAGGCCGATGGCGAACCGTTCGTTTTCGAAGGCTGCCTCTTTGTCATACGCCGGCAGGTAATGCCCGACGGTATAACGCTGGTATTTGATGGTACCGTCCAGGGGGGCGCGGTTGACGTGCACATCGAGGACGGACAGGAAAATGGTCACTTTCTTGGCGTCGGCGTTGAGGTATTCGTCGTCGTAGAATTCCGTCACGCCCATCACCGTGCCGTCGGCCGGTGAGTAGAAAATGTTCGGGTCCTTCTTCACATCGCGGTACGGGTTGCGGAAGAAGTAGGCGAAATAGGCCGCCAGCAAAAGCGGAAGCACGATGCCGAAAACGCCGAACAAGAGGTACAGGATGACGGCAATCACAAGCATGGCGCCGATGAAGGGATAACCCTGCCGTAAAATATGCATGTCTGCATCTCCTTTCCCTGGTATCCGCTCTTTGCTGCGGGAATACAAGATATTGCGTTCTAACTGATTATTTTATACTATTTAAACTCGTTTGTCTATTTCTTTTCTTTTTTTTCGGACCGGACCGCCAGCACGAATTTCGGCAGGGCCATCATGCGGCCGAAACGGCTCGGCTGCTTCAGGAGACGGTAGAGCCATTCGAGGCGGGCCTCCTGCATCCAGCGCGGGGCGCGCTGCACTTTGCCGGCCAGCACGTCGAAACTGCCGCCGATGCCCATGAGCAGGGACGGTTTCAGGCGGGACGCGTACTGGTCCAGCCAGTTCTCCTGCTTGGGGGCGCCCAGGGCGGCGAAGAGCATTTTGGCACCGCTGTCGTTGATGCCCTTGACGATCTCCGCTTCCTCTTCCGGCTTGAAATAGCCGTTGCGGCAGCCGGCGACCTGCAGGCCGGGCCAGCGGCGGACGGCTTCTGCGGCAGCCTCGTCGGCGATGCCGGGTTTGCCGCCGAAAAAGTAGACGGGAATGCCGTGCCGCGCCGCTTCTTCCAGCAGGCGCAGGTACAGGTCGTAACCGGCCACGCGTTCGGGCACGTTGTACCCCAGGTAATTGCCGGCCCACACCGTGCCGGCTCCATCCGGCAGGACCAGGTCGGCGCGTTGGAGCAGCAGCTCCTTGTAGGCCGGGTCCTCGTGGGCCATCATGATGATTTCCGCATTGGCCGTCACGACGAACGTGCGCTTGCCCGCCAGGGTGTTCCCCGTCAGCAGGGCAACGGATTCATCCATTGTCAGGGCGTTCACACGGACGCCCAGTATCGAAGCGATCTTATCCACCGCAGACTCCTTTTCTTTCCGGTTTGCGAAAGGTCCGTCAGACCATGGCCTTGTCGGCCGGGACGACGAGGAACTGCAGGTCCGGATTGCGCTGCAGGATCCAGTTCAGGGCCCATTCGTTGTTGACCAGGACGACGGGGCGGTCCTTCTTGTCATAGACCAGCATGCCGTTGTCCAGGCCCTTCAGTTTTTCAATGCTTTCGGGATTTTCCGCGTAAACCCAGCGGGCTACCGTGAAGGGCAGCGGTGTCATGACGAGCTGGGCGTTGTATTCGTTCTTGAGCCGGTATTCCAGCACTTCGAGCTGCAGTTGGCCCACGACGCCGACGATGAAGCTTTCCAGGCCGACGTGTTTCTGGCGGAAGACCTGGATGGCGCCTTCCTGGGACAGCTGGATGATGCCCTTTTCAAACTGTTTGCGTTTCAGGGAATCCTTGGGCTGGACGCGGGCGAAGATTTCCGGCGGGAAAACGGGGAAATCTTCGAAGCGGATTTTCAGCTTGTCGTCGCTCAGGCTGTCGCCGATGCCGAAGATGCCCGGGTCGAAGAGGCCGATGATGTCGCCGGGGTACGCCTTATCCACGATGGTGCGTTCCTGGGCCAGGAACTGCTGGGGCTGGGCCAGTTTGACATCTTTGCCGCTCTGCAGATGATAGACCGACATACCTTTTTCGAAGGTGCCGGAGCAGATGCGCATGAAGGCGATGCGGTCCCGGTGGGCCGGGTTCATGTTCGCCTGGATCTTGAAGACGAAAGCGCTGAACAGCGGATTGTCCGGCTGGATGATTTCGCCGTCCTGCAGCGTGCGGGGTTGCGGTGCCGGGGACATCTTCAGGAAGCGTTCCAGGAATTCCTGGACGCCGAAGTTCGTCATGGCGGAACCGAAGAACATGGGCGTCAGGTCGCCTTTGTTGACATCGTCCATGGAGAAGTCCTCCCCTGCCATGTCGAGCAATTCGATGTCGTTCTTCAGGTTTTCGAACAGTTCGTCGCCGATCATCTCGTGAATGACGGGATCGTCAATGTCCGCCGTAATCTCTTCCAGCTGTTTGCTGCCGTGGCTGGCGTCGCTCTTGAAGAGGGAAACCTGTTTCGTGATGCGGTTGTAGACGCCTTTATAATGGCCGTCGATGCCGACGGGCCACGTAATCGGATACACGCGGATCTGGAGGACCTTCTCCACCTCTTCCATGAGGTCGAGGGGTTCCCGGCCGTAGCGGTCCAGCTTGTTGATGAACGTGAAGATGGGCAGGTGGCGGCGGTGGCAGACCCAGAACAGCTTCTTCGTCTGCGGTTCCACGCCCTTGGCCGCGTCAATCAGCATGACGGCGCTGTCGGCCGCCATGAGGGTGCGGTACGTGTCTTCGGAAAAGTCCTGATGGCCCGGCGTGTCGAGGATGTTGACACGGTAGCCGTCGTAATCGAACTGCAGGACCGACGACGTAACGGAAATGCCGCGCTGCTTTTCAATTTCCATCCAGTCGGAAACGGCATGGCGGTTCGCCTTGCGGGCCTTGACGCTGCCGGCCAGGTGGATGGCTCCGCCGTAGAGCAGCAGTTTTTCCGTCAGGGTCGTCTTGCCGGCGTCCGGGTGCGAAATGATCGCAAAGGTGCGGCGTTTGTCTATGTTTTCCTTCAATTCATCCATGAATGTGTTCCCTTTCTCGTTCCCTGTTCTCAGAAGTCGTTCTTGTCACTGTTGAATGGCTGGTACGTTCCGGGCCACTGGCTCCGGGCCTGGCGGCGCTTCATGGTCGTCGGAGCGGCCTGGGAGCGCGGCGCGGCCTGCATGTTGAGCATGATTTCCTGCGACTGGTAGGACTGCAGGGCCACGAGCAGTTCGTCCAGAATGTAGTCCGGCACTTCTTTGTCCGTCAGCAGTTCCCCCTCGTCGGAGAGGCGGATGCCCAGGTTTTCGTAATGTTCCCCGCCGTACGTCGTGAGGGTGGCGGTCATGGTGCCGTCGTCGGCTTTATGGAAGAAGCAGTCCTTCAGCTGGCGCGCTTCCTTTTCCTTTTCCCAGGCGGCGTAAAACGTGTACAGGCGGCGCTGCGCCTCGACGGGAATGTCTTCGGCCGTCACGACGGCTTCCGTGTCCTCGTTGGGCGTGCAGTCCATGTCTTCGTAGACCGTCCCGTCTTCGAGCCGGATGGTGACGGTCAGCACGTAGTCCGCTTCGTGGAATTCCGCCGCCGCGATCTTCCATTTTTCCTGCCAGGCGCGGATGCAGTCGTCGCAGACGAATTTGACGTCCTTTATCTGCTGGGCGGAATAGTCGTCCTGGTAATGGATTTCGTGTTCCGGCCTGAATTCCTTGCCGCAAATGGAGCAAACCAAGGGTAACGTACGGATCATGTCTTTCTGCCTCTTTCTCTGTCTTTCTGCCGGATTCCGCCGGGAACCCGGACTGCTGTCCTTACAAAAAAAGCCTTTACGGAGCAGTCCGTAAAGGCCATTGATTCGAAATGGTCGGAGCGACTAGATTTGAACTAGCGACCTCTTCCACCCCAAGGAAGCGCTCTACCAAGCTGAGCCACGCCCCGAATCACATGTGACATTATAATACGGCATACGCCTTTTGTCAAGCATTTTACAGGAGACCCCGCCGTAAATTTTCCGGCCTTTCCGGGGTCTGCATCGTATGGTTTATTCCGCCAGGATCTGCGCGCCTTCCCGGTTCAGCCGCAGCTTGTGGTAAGCGGCCCGCTGGCCGTTCCGGGCCAGGGCGTCCGTCATGGCTTTCCCGATGGCGTCCCCGTCCGCTTCCGGCGAGGCATAGGCCATGAGGGTGGAACCGGCGCCGCTGATGATGCACTGGTAAGCACCGGCAGCGCGTCCGGCCGCAAAGGCGTCTTCCAGGCCGGGAATCAGGTGGGCCCGGTAGGGCTGGTGCAGCTTGTCTTCCATGGCACAGGCCAGGAATTCAGGCCGGTTGGAAAGCAGGGCGCCTACGAGGAGCGCCGTGCGGGATTCGTTAAAGACGGCATCCTTGTGCGGCACCTGGGCCGGTATGGCTTTGCGCGCCAGGGCGGTCGACAGCGGCTGCTCCGGCACGACGGCGATGAACTGCAGGTCCATGGCCGGTTCGATGCGCAGCGTGCGGGGCTTTCCCTCTTCCAGGATGCTGATGGTGAAGCCGCCGTAAATGGCGGGGGCCACATTGTCCGGGTGGCCTTCCAGCTCATTGGCGTAGTCCAGGATGCGTTCTTTGGGGAAATGGCAGCCCGTCAGCTCGCTGGCGGCGAGGACGCCGGCCACGATGGCCGTGGAGCTGCTGCCCAGGCCGCGGCTCTGGGGAATACGGTTCTGCATGCGGATGGAGATGCCGATGCGTTTCCGGTCGGTCACCTCGTTCCAGACACGCAGGAACGAAGCGTAGGCCAGATTGCGCCCCGAAGGCTTCAGCCAGGCCCGGCCTTCCCCTTCCACGTCCAGGTGGAAGCCGAACCGTTCGTCCGTCACCGTATAGTAAAAGTCGTTGCAAAGGTCCAGGGCCAGTCCCAGGCAGTCAAAACCGGGACCGCAGTTGGCACTGGTGGCCGGTACCCTGACATGGATGGATTTCTTCATAATGATAGCCTTTCCCTGCCGTCACTTGCCGGTTTCTTCCAGGCGCGGGTCTTCCACGCGGAGGACGCTGCAGATCTTGTCGACGACCGGCAGCACGCTCAGCGTCTGTACGGACAGGTCGAGGTTCATCTTGCTGATGTTGTTCGTAATGACGACGATTTCCGCCTGCCCCGGTTTCGGCAGCTTCTTCTGGATGACGTTGTACAGGCTGACCTGCTGGGCCCCGAAGGCGGCAGCGATGGCAGCCAGTACGCCCGGCTTGTCCTGTACCTGCATGCGGATGTAGCACGGCGACATTTCCTTGTCCGGCGGGCACAGCTTCTTTTCGTTGTAGCACGTGCAGCCGATGCGGTTGGTGGAACCGTGCAGAATGTTGCGCGCCGTATCCACGATATCGCCGCAGACGGCGCTGGCGGTCGGCAGGCGGCCGGCCCCGCGTCCCAGGAACATGGCTTCGCCCACGGCGTCGCCGTTGATGTAGATGGCGTTATAGACATCGTTGACGCTGGCCAGGGGATGATGGAACGGCAGCATGACCGGATAGACGTTGGCGCTGACACCGAACTTGGGGTACCATTTGGCGATACCCAGCAGTTTGACGGCATAGCCCAGGTCCGCCGCGTATTCCACATCAATGGTTTCCAGCTGGTCGATGCCTTCCACATGGACATCTTCCAGGCCGATGCGCATATTGAAGGCGATGGAGGCCAGGATGGCGATTTTGCGCGCCGCGTCGAGGCCTTCCACGTCGGCCGTGGGGTCCGATTCGGCATAGCCCAGGGCCTGGGCCTGTTTCAGCGCGTCCGCATAGGGCATCTTGTCCTGTGCCATGCGGGTCAGCATGTAGTTCGTCGTCCCGTTGACGATGCCCATGACGCTGCGGATCTTATTGGCCGCCAGGCAGTTCTTCAGCGGCGTGATGATCGGAATGCCGCCGCCGACGGACCCTTCGAACTGGAAATCGACCTGCTTTTCGCCGGCGATGCCCAGGAGCTCTTCGCCGTATTCCGCAATGAGGTCCTTATTGGCCGTGACCACGTTCTTTCCGTGTTCCAGGGCCTTTTCGATATATTCCCTGGCAGGATGGATGCGGCCCATCAGTTCCACGACGATCTGGATTTCCGGGTCGTTGACGATGTCGTCGATGTTGTCCGTCACGGCAAGGTGGTATTTTTCCACAACGTCGTTTTTGGCGCCCGTATTGCGGAGCAGCACCTTTTTGATTTCAATATTGCAGCCGGCCCGTTTCGCTATATCTTTCTGGTTCTCGTTCAGTACGATGGCGACGCCGCCGCCGACCGTACCGCAGCCCAGAAGGCCGATTTTGATGGTCTTGCTCATGCTGGTCCCCTCCTCCGGTCCTTCCCGGACCGGTCCGAATGCACTTCCATGGAAATGGCCGGATTACACCTGACCCAGTACTTCGAGGCGTTTGACGCCGTCGATCATGCGCAGCTTGTCCAGCAGCGCTTCCAGGTCGATGGTGAGGTTGTTCGTTTCAATGGAAATGGTCGTGTTGGCCACGCCCTGCAGGGGGATGCCCTGGTTGATGGTCATGATGCTGCCCGAATCGGCGGCCACGGTGTTCAGCACCTTGGACAGGACGCCCGACTTGTGTTCCAGCAGCAGGGACAGGGTGATGATCTTGTCCTTGCTTGCTTCGTAGAACGGGAAAACGTAATCCTTGTACTTGTAATAGGCGCTGCGGCTCAACCCCATCTTTTCCACCGCTTCGTTGATGGTCTTCACTTCGCCGCGCTTGAGGATCTCCTTCACCTTGATGGTCTTCTTGATGGCCTCCGGCAGGATTTCTTCCCGTACCAGGTAAAACGTCGACTTGTCATTCATGTTCATAATCTCCTTCTCCAATCGCTTTATATTCCGGTCTTTTTTTCTCCCGGTTTCCAATCCAGATTCTCACTTACTTCATGTGGCCCGGTTTGATTTTGCTTTCCGTGCCATTGGCCAGACGCTTGATGTTATCCTTGTGGCGGATGACGACGAACAGCGCGGCCAGCGTGCCGAACGCCGCATAAGGCCAGGGATACGCGAAGTACCAGGCCGAGCCTGCCGCAACCACGGCAGCCACGATGGAACCCAGCGACACGTAGCGTGTGATGGCCACGAGGACGGCCCAGACGACGAATCCCACACCGGCGCTCACAGGCAGCATATACAGGAAGAGGCCGAGTCCGGTCGCCACTCCCTTGCCCCCTTTGAACCCCAGAAACAAGGAATAGTTGTGTCCCAGCAGGGCACCCAGCGCCGTAATGGCCACCAGGGCCGCGCCGGCACCGATGCAGTGGTCGGCGATATACAGCGGCACAATGCCTTTGAGCATGTCCCCGATGAGCACGATGGCCGCCGTTTTAGGCCCGACGGTGCGGAACACGTTCGTCGCGCCGATATTGCCGCTGCCGTACTGGCGGATGTCGATGTGGTGCAGTGCCTTGACGAGCCATAACCCGTTGGGGATGGACCCGAAAACATAGCCCAGCACAAAGACGCCCGCTGCCAGCAAATAGGAAAAATCCATGGGTCTTTAATCCTCCTCCTCGTTCCTTGCCCGCACGATCATATGGATAGGCGTGCCTTCGAAACCGAAGGATTCGCGCAGTTTGTTTTCCAGGTAACGCTGATAGGAAAAATGCATCAGTTCCGGATTGTTGACGAAGAGCACGAACGTAGGCGGCTTGATCTTCACCTGCGTGGCGAAGTAGATCTTCAGCTGCTTGCCCTTGTCCGTCGGCGGCGGATTGATGGCGCACGCGTCTTCGATGATCTGGTTGAGCACCGAAGTCGAGATGCGCATGGAACTCTGTTCCGCCACGTATTTGATGACTTCCGGCAGGCGGTGGATGCGCTGCATGGTCAGGGCCGACACATAGACGACCGGAGCGTACTGCAGGAACACCAGTTCCTTCCGCAGTTCTTCCGTATACCGGAGGGTCGAGGAATTGTCCTTCTTATAGAGGTCCCACTTGTTGACGACCAGGATGATGCCTTTGCCGGCGTCATGGGCGTAGCCCACGATCTTCTTATCCTGTTCCGTGACCCCGTCCACGGCGTCGATGACCATGAGGACGACGTCGGACCGGTCCACGGCCCTGAGGGACCGGATGATGCTGTACTTTTCAATCAGTTCGTCAATCTTCCCCTTGCGGCGCATGCCCGCCGTATCGATGAAGAGGAAGCGCTGACCGTCCCGCACCACCGGGGTGTCGATGGCGTCGCGCGTCGTGCCGGCCACATCGCTGACGATGGACCGCTCCTCCCCGACCAGGGCGTTGAAGATGGACGATTTGCCCACGTTCGGGCGGCCGATGAGGGCCACCTTGATCTCGTCCTCGTCGTCGTCATCGGCGATAACGGGAACCGTCTGGTTCACTTTTTCCGTCAGGGCGTCGAGCATGTCGCCCAGGCCGATGTGGTTGGCCGCGGAAATGGGGATCGGGTCACCCAGGCCCAGGTTGTAGAATTCGTAGACGCCCAGCTCGTGTTTGGACGAATCCGCCTTGTTCACGGCCAGGACAATCGGTTTCTTGGATTTACGCAATAACTTCGCCACTTCCGCGTCTTCGTCCGTAATGCCGGTCCGGGCATCGCAGACGAACAGGATGACGTCGGCCTCGCGGATGGCGATCTGCGCCTGTTCCCGGATGGAAACGGCAATCTTGTCCGTGTTGGCGATTTCGATGCCGCCTGTATCGATGATGATGAATTCCCGGTCCAGCCATTCCGTCGTCGCGTACAGACGGTCGCGGGTCACGCCCGGCGTGTCTTCCACGATGGAAATGCGCTCGTTGGCGAGCACGTTGAACAACGTGGATTTGCCGACGTTCGGCCGTCCGACGATGGCTACAATAGGTTTGGCCATATCTGTTCTCTCCTTCTCAGTGGTCGATGCCGTCCCGGATCGGCACGCCTTTGGTGTAATAGTGCTTCACTTCGTGCATATCCGTGACAAGGTCGGCCATATCGATCAGTTCCTGCGGCGCTTCACGGCCCGTGAAGACGATTTCCGTACCATTCCGGTGCGACTGCAGGAACGCAATGACTTCGTTCGTGTTGACAAGGCCCCTGGCCATGGCGAGGTTCATTTCGTCCAGGATCACCACGTCCGCCTCTTTGGCGGCGATGACGCGCTTTCCTTCTTCCCAGGCGGCCTGTGCCATCTGCACATCGACCGGGTCCGGGTGGCGGAAATCGACGAAACTGTCACGGCCCATCTGCCGCAGGGCGAAGCCGGGCAGATAGTGGAACGCCTTGGCTTCCCCGTATTCCGGGTCCCCCTTCATGAAGCAGATCATGACGACGCGGGCACCGTGTCCGACAGCCCGGAGCGCCAGCCCCAGGGCGGCCGTCGTCTTGCCTTTGCCGGTCCCCGTGTACACGTGGATCATTCCATAACCTTTCATAGCTTCTCCTTCTCAACTGACAAGTGTCCACTGGACACCGTATTTCCACATAATATAATTATACAGCAAATTCTGTTTATCTCAACCATGTAAAACGGAACGCCGTCTTACGGGAAAACGCGGATGTACTCCGTCGGGTTCGCCGCATCTTCCCGCGCGCGGTCCGGCAGCGTCCGGTCCGGCGCCGCGTGTCCGTCCGTCCACTCCCCCTCTTCCCGGAGCAGCAGGCTGTGCAGTTCCGCCGCCCCGCGGGCGATATGGACGGGGCGTGCGGCCCGGCGCCGGAATTCGGCAAGGGGCACGTCGTCCAAAAAGAGGCTGTCCGCATTGAGGACGGTTCCCGGCAGGATGACCGGGCGGTCTTCCGGTACGGCCCGCAGGATATCCGTGGCGGTCAGCAGGCCCGTGACATTGATGGTATGCCCGAAAAAGTCGTTGACGACGGGTACCAGCACATGGTCCGTACCATACCGTTTGTTGAAGGCTTCCAGGTACGGGCGCAGCTGCCCGTAGGCCGAAACGCCGACGGGCACGGCGTAATTCCGGACGGCCGGCACGATGCCGTCCGCACTGCGGCGCTCCGCCTTGTTCCACTCTTCCGTAAAGTTGCGCGTCAGGCCGATGCCGTTCTCCAGCTGGGGGAACCCGTCGTACCAGTCTGCCGGCGGCAGAGGCCTTCCGGCGAGGATGTAGAATTCGTCCCCCAGGTAAATGAAGGTGCGTCCCAGCCTGCGGCGGCACTCTTCCTGCCAGGCCGTGACCGTGTCCACCAGCTGCCGGGCTTCTTCCGCCGTAAAGAGACGCAGGTCCGGCAGGTTTTCCGTGTTGCGCGTGATGCCGACGGACACGACGGCCATGTCTTCCACACAGTCCGCGTGGGCCAGCAGGTCCCGGTACGATTTTTCCAGGACGGCGCCGTCATTCCAGTCCGGGCAGCAGACAATCTGCGCGTGAATATGGATGCCCGCGTCAAAGAGGCGCTGCAAATCCTGCATCAGATTGCCGGCACGGCGGTTGAACATCATCTTCTGCCGCACGGCGGGATCCGTCGCGTGCACCGAAACGTAGAGGGGCGACATGTGGGTCGTAATGATGCGTCGGTAATCGTCTTCCGTCAGGTTCGTGAGGGTCACGAAGTTGCCGTACAGGAAGGAAAGGCGGTAGTCGTCGTCGCGCACGTAGAGGGTCTTGCGCAGGCCCGGAATCATGCGGTCCACGAAACAGAACACGCACTTGTTGTGGCAGAGGCAGACCCTGTCGAAAACGGCCTGCTCGAACGACAGGCCCAGTTCCTCGTCCGGTTCCTTTTCCAGGGCCACGTCCCGCAGGGTGCCGTCCGTGCCGCGGATGGTGAGCGTGACATCCGTGTCCGCCGCGGCGAAGCTGACGTCCAGTATATCGCGCACCGGCAGGCCGTTGACGGCGCAGAGATGCTCCCCCGGCAGAATGCCGGCTTCGGCCGCCAGGCTGTGCCGCTTGACGCCGCTGATGATGCCTTCCTGTCTGAATTCCTTCGCTTCCATCTGGGTGCTCCTTCTTGTCCGTACCTGTTTCCGGTACGGTCACATATCTCATTATACAATATTTTACGATGAAAAGACATATGTCCTTTTCAAAAAATCACGTAGCATAAAAAAAGCCCGCTTACGCAAGCGGGCTTTTGTCTGCCGTGATTATTTGCGGATGTTCAGTTTCGCAACAATGGCGCGATACCGTTCGATATCCTTTTTCTGCAGATAGTTCAGCAGGCCACGACGCTGGCCGACCATCTTCAGCAGGCCGCGGCGGGAATGATGATCCTTCTTGTTGTTCTTCAGGTGTTCCGTCAGGGCGGTGATGCGGGAGGTCAGTACAGCGATCTGTACTTCCGGGGAGCCCGTGTCGCCTTCATGGCGTGCATTTTCCTTGATGATTGCCTGTTTTTCTTCCGTAGTCAACATAATGAAATACCTCCTGTAAATTAAATCCGGCCGGTACGGGGCAGGCGTCGGAGATTCGCTCTTCTCGGCACCGGTCATGCTCAACTATATTAGCACAGGAATGTCCTTTTGTAAAGGACTTTTCTGTTCCAAACCAGATTTATTGCCGGTCTGTGCCGGCCGTTTCCCGGAAATAGCGCCGGGCCTCCTCCCTGTCCTTTTCCAGCTGGGCCTTCAGCGCGTCCAGGGAAGAAAAGCGCTGCTCAGGCCGGAGAAACTTGCAGAACCCCGCTTCCAGGGTGGCTCCGTACAGATCCTCGTGGAAATCGAACAGGTTGATTTCCAGCACTTCGCGGATGACATCGTCGAAGGTGGGATTCATGCCCAGGTTGCCCACGCCCTGCAGCAGTCTTCCTTCGTACTGCACCGTCATGGCGTAGACACCGCCGGGCGGCAGGGCCGTCCCGTTGCGGTTGACATAGAGGTTCGCCGTGGGGAACCCCAGGGTGCGGCCGCGGCGGAAGCCGCGCTGCACGGTTCCTTCCACGCTGTACGGCCGTCCCAGCATCGCTTCCGCGTCAGCCAGGCCGCCGGCGGCGATGGCACGGCGGATGCGGGTGCTGCTGATGGGCTCGCCCCGGTATTCCAAAAGGGGCCGCACGATGACTTCAAAGCCCTTGATGCGGCCGTTCTGCTTCAGCATGCCCGTGTTGCCCGTTCCGCGGAAGCCATAGGAAAAGTTGGCGCCGCAGACGAGGCAGCGGAAGTCGAGCTTGCGCAGCTGCTGCAGGAACTGTTTCGGCGATAAGACGGCCAGCTGGCGGTCAAAGGGGATGTCGACGAGCAGGTCGACGCCCAGCTCCTTCAGCTTGCGGATCTTTTCCGCCGGCGAGATGAGGGACTGCGGGACGGCACAGGGGTTGATCAGCGTGAAGGGATGGTTGACGAAGGTCAGCACAGCCAGTTTCAGGCCGTGTTCCGCTGCGTAATCCCTCGCGTGGCTGATGACGTCGATGTGGCCGCGGTGGAGTCCGTCGAATGTGCCCAGGGCAATGACCGTGGGCACGCCGCCGGTCTTGTCGGAGAAATCCGTGTTATTGATTAAATCCTTGATGATCTTCATGTTGGTTGGTCTTCTTCCCGTGTTTCTTCCGGGGGACGGGGCGCCTGGTGCAGGATTTTCAGGGCCCGCACCTTCTCTTCCCCGCAGCGCGCGACGCCCAGAAAGGTTCCGTTCAGGCAGAGTGCGTACGTGCCGTCTGCCAGGCCGCGGACCGTCGTTGCGACGCCGCTGGTGATGCGGTAAGCCTGCCAGGGCGTGGCGGCCAGCCGCGGCAGGTCCTGCACGGCCCGTTCCGGCGGCAGCAGGGCCGCCTGCGGGTCGGCTTCGACCTCTTCCAGGGTGCGGGCATCCTCCAACAGATACCCGTCCACCCGCGTGCGCAGCAGGAACGTCATGTGGGCCGCCGTGCCGAGCGCGGCAGCGATATCCTCCAGAAGCGTGCGGATATAGGTGCCCTTCGAACATTCGATGGCAAGGCGGAAATACGGCGGGTCCCAGTCCAGCAGTTCCAGTTTATGGATGGTGACAGGACGCGGTTTCCGTTCGATTTCGATGCCCTGCCGGGCATATTGATACAGTTTTTTGCCGTTGACCTTTAAGGCGGAATACATGGGAGGCGTCTGCAGGATGGTTCCGCGGAACCGTGCCAGGCAGGCTTCCAGGTCCGCTTCTGTCAGGGGCGGTACCGGCCGTTCCTCTATGATCCGGCCGCTGTCATCGCCCGTATCGGTCCGCGTCCCGAAGCAGCCTTCCGCCCGGTACTCCTTCGAACCCGTCGCGGCATATTCCAGAAGGCGCGTCGCCGTGCCCAGGAAGACCGGCAATACACCGGCCGCGTCCGGATCCAGTGTGCCTGCGTGGCCCACCTTCTTCTGTCCGTAGACGCGGCGCACGCGGCTGACCACGTCGTGGGACGTCAGGCCCGGCGGTTTGAGTACGTTCAGGATGCCGTCGCTCATGCCAGTGCCGCCTCGACCACTTTCAGGACGATTTCCTTCGCCTGGGCCAGGGGCGCATGGATGCTGCAGCCGGCCGCCTTCTGGTGGCCGCCGCCCTGGAAGCCCAGGGCGATTTTCGCCACGTCGACCGCCTTGGAGCGGAAGCTGACCCGCGTCAGATTGTCTTCGACCTGCTTGAAGAGGACGGCGATTTCCACTCCACGGATATAGCGCGGGAAGGAGATGAAGGCGTCCGTATCCACGTTATGGTCGTACAGTGCCAGCGGAATCTCGACGTAGGCGATGCGCCCGTCCTTCAGGAAGGTCAGTGTTTCCAGGACTTTGCCCAGCATCTCGATCTGGCTGCGGTCCTTGACTTCCATGTTGTCCGAAATGAAGCTCGGATCCACGCCCATGTCGATCAGCTTGCCTGCCGTCTCCATCGTGTGGGATGTCGTGTTGGAATACTTGAAGGAGCCCGTATCCGTGTACAGGCCTTCGTAGACGCAGGTGGCCGTGTCCAGGTCGAACCGGACGCCCAGCGCCAGAATGAGGCTGTAGATGATTTCCGCCGTGGCTGCCGCCGTGGCATCCAGGTACAGATAATCAGCGAAACGGGTGTTCGTCTTATGATGGTCGATGTTGAGGACGCCGCCGGCCTTGACGACCTGCATGGCGTTCCCGGCCCGGTCGGCGGAGCTGGCGTCAATGATCACCAGCAGGTCCGCCGGAATCGATTCCGAAGGGTCGAACCGGCGGAAGTCGTCGATGCCCGGCAGGAACCGGTAGACATCGGGCAGGTCGTCGTCCACGTTCAGGATGACTTCCTTCCCCAGCGAACGCAGCGCACGGGCCAGGGCCAGCGCACTGCCGAGGGTGTCCCCGTCGGGGCTGATGTGGCTGACGAGGACCAGCTTCTGCGCCTTCTTCAGCAGGCCGGCCATTTCTTCCAGATTCAGGATCTTACACATCTTATTTTCCTTCGTTTTCCTTGATTTGACGTAACAGGCTGTCGATGTGGGCACCGTACTCCAGGGACGTGTCCTTTTCCAGGATCAGTTCCGGAGCGAAGCGGAGCCGGATGCGTTTGGCGATTTCCGTCCGCAAAAATCCCTTGGCCCTGTTCAGGGCGTCCCAGGCTTCCTTCTGTTTGTCTTCGGGGCCGTAGAGGCTGACGAAGACCTTGGCCTGGCTCATGTCGTCGGTCAGTTCCACACCCGTTACGGTGACGAACTGGATGCGGGGATCCTTCACATCGCGCAGGAGCATGTTGGAAATCTCGTGCTGGATCTGTTCCTGCACCTTTTCAACTCGTAATCTAGCCATAAAATGTTCCTTTTATCCGAGGCGCCCCTTATTGCGGAGCCACCTCTTTCATTACGTACACTTCGAACTGGTCGCCCACCTTGATGTCGTGGAACTTGGCCAGCGTGATGCCGCATTCGAACCCGGCCTGGACTTCCTTGACGTCGTCCTTGAAGCGGCGCAGGGATTCCATTTCGTCTTCGGCGATGACGATATCGTCGCGGTAGACGCGGATCTTGGCATCGTTCGTGACCTTGCCTTCTGTTACATAGCAGCCGGCAACGATCAGTTTGGAAATCGTGATGACCTGGCGTACTTCGACGCGGCCGATGATGTCTTCTTCGAACTTCGGAGCCAGCATGCCTTTGACGGCGGCCTCCACATCGTTGATGGCATCGTAAATGATGCGGTACAGGCGGATGTCGACCTTTTCCTGTTCGGCAACTTTACGGGCGTTCGCATCGGGACGTACGTTGAAGCCGATGATCAGGGCATTGGCGGCCGAAGCCAGCATGACATCGGACTCGTTGATGGCGCCGACGCCGGAATGGACGATGACCGTCTTGACTTCGTCGTTCTGGATCTTGAGCAGCGAAGCGCACAAGGCTTCGACAGAGCCCTGCACGTCGGCCTTGACGACGATGTTCAGGTCCTTCAGCTCGCCTTCCTTGATGCGGTTGAAGATGTCGTCCAAGGAAACCTTGGCAGATTTCTGCTGTTCGGCCTTCGCTTTCGCGATGCGTTTTTCCGCGATGGTACGGGCCAGTTTTTCGTCTGCGGCATCGAGAATGTCGCCTGCCTGCGGAACCTCGTTGAGGCCCAGCACTTCGACAGGTACGGACGGACCGGCTTTGCGCACCTTTTCACCACGGTCGTTGACCAGGGCACGGACGCGGCCGTGGGCCGTGCCGGCGATGATGTAGTCGCCGATGGTGAGGGTACCGCGCTGTACCAGTACCGTGGCCACAGGGCCGCGGCCTTTATCCAGCTTGGCTTCGATGATGACGCCGTGGGCCGGCAGCTTCGGGTTGGCTTTCAGTTCCTTGACTTCGGCCACGAGCAGGATCATTTCCAGCAGGTCGTCGATGCCTTCGTGCGTATGGGCGGAAACGGGAACCATGATGGTGTCGCCGCCCCAGTCTTCCGGAATCAGTTCCAGTTCGGCCAGTTGCTGCTTGACGTGGTCCGGGTTGGCAGCCGGTTTATCGATCTTGTTGATGGCGACGATGATGGGCACGCCGGCAGCCTTCGAGTGGTTGATGGCTTCGATGGTCTGCGGCATGACGCCGTCGTCAGCGGCTACGACCAGGACGGAGATATCCGTGCACTGGGCGCCGCGGGCACGCATGGCCGTGAAGGCTTCATGGCCCGGCGTATCGAGGAAGGTGATCTTCTTACCCTTGGAGTTGACGACGTAAGCGCCGATGTGCTGCGTGATGCCGCCGGCTTCGCGGGCCGTCACATGGGTCTTGCGGATGGCGTCCAGCAGGGACGTTTTGCCATGGTCGACGTGGCCCATGACAGTGACGACAGGCGGACGGGTGATCTGCAGTTTCGGATCGTCCTCCACTTCCGGAATTTCCGTCGGATCCTTTTCCGGCGGCAGCGGTTTGACTTCGACGCCGAATTCCGTGCCGACCAGGGTGGCCGTATCGAAATCGATGTCCTGGTTGATGGTGACCATTTCACCCAGCAGGAAGAGGCTCTTGATGACTTCGGCGACTTCGCGCTTGATCAGTTTGGCGAATTCCTGCACATTGATGGATTCGCCGATTTCGACGCTCGTCGGACGCACGATCTGGGCGGCCGGCTGCTGCTGACGGTTCTCTTTCCGGTTGTTCTTGTTGTGTTTGTTTACCCGCATATGGTCTGCACTGCGCATGGGCCGGCTGTCGCGGCTCGCATAGGAGCCCTTCAGCTGCTTCTCATGCTTCTTGTTGTATTTTTCCCGGCTTTCCTTGCCGCGCGGAATGTCGTCGGCCACGGCCGCCGGTTTCCGGTTCTGCTGGAGGCGGTTCCGGTTCTGGCCGTTGTTGTCACGATCTTTGTTGAAGCCGCCGCCCTGGCGGTTATCCCGGTTGAAGCCGCCGCCCTGGCGGTTATCCCGGTTGAAGCCGCCGCGGTTGTCGCGATTGCCGTTGTTGTGGTTGAACCCGCCCTGACGGTTGTCACGGCCGCCCTGGCGATTGTCCCGGTTATCGCGGTTATCATTGCGGTTGAAGCCGCCCTGGCGGTTGTCGCGGTTATCGCGGTTGTCATTGCGGTTGAAGCCGCCCTGACGGTTGTCGCGGTTGTCATTGCGGTTGAAACCACCCTGGCGATTGTCGCGGTTGTCGTTGCGGTTGAAGCCGCCCTGACGGTTGTCACGGTTATCCCGGTTCCCGTTGTTGACAGGGGCAGCCGGCTTGGCTTCCTGCGCGGGTTTTGCGGCCGGTTCGGCCTTCTCCGCCGGCTGCGCGGCCGGAGCGGCCGGTTTCTTCTTCTTGAAGTTGGCGTAACGGTTCCGGTCATTCGGGAAGTTACGCTGGTCGTCGGACTGGTGACGGCGTCCGTTGTTTGAAGAACGGTTGCCCTCCCCTTCCTTGTTCTTGACGGTCAGGATGACCGGCTTGACGATCATGGACGGATGGTCCGACAGTTTGGGACGCGCCGGTTTCGCCGGTTCCGTCTTTTCCGCCGGTTTGGCAGCCGGAGCAGCCGGGGCGGCCGGTTTCTTTTCCGGTGCCGGCTTGGTCTCCTGTGCGGGTTTGGCGGCCGGTGCCGGTTTGGCTTCCTGCGCGGGCTTCTTTGCCGGTGCCGGTTTCGGTGCCGCCGGCTTGGCGGCCGGTTCCGGTTTGGCGGCGCCGCCGTGGTAACGGCTGTTGATGATCGCCATGTCGTTGTCATCGATGCCGCTTACGTTGAATTTCTTGATATTGTGTTTTGCCAGCAGGTCCAGGATTTCCATGCTGGGCACGCCCAGCTCCTTCGCTACTTCAAAAATACGTTTCTTCTTCGCCATTCAGCACCTCCGCTTACTCTATAGACATTTTCTTTGTTAACAATGCAGCAAGTCCTTTGTCCGTAATCGCGGCAGCCGCGCGGGGTGCCCTGCCGAGGCAGCGGCCCAGCGCTTCACGTGTCAACATGCGGATTACGGGAATGTTTGCTTTTTCTGCCAGATGGACCAGTTCTTTTTCCGTGTTGGGAGACACATCCGTGGCGATGACCAGAAGCACGGCTTCCTTCTTCTCCACGGCCTCCCGGACGGCGGCATCACCGGAAGCGGCATGCCCGGCTTTCTGAGCGAGGCCCAGGACTCCGGCAGCTTCCTTTTCAGCCATTCTTCAATTCCTCCAGCAGGTTCTTGTAAACATCATCACTTATCTGTTTGTCAAAGGCTTTCTCCAGTCTATGACCCTTATAAGCTTTGGTGATGCATTCCTTGTCGGGGCAGACATACGCGCCGCGTCCTGCCTTCTTGCCCGTGCGGTCCAGCTCGATGGTCCCTTCGGGGGTCCGGACGATGCGGATCAGCTCTCTCTTGGGCTTCATCGTGTCGCAGCCGATGCACTTTCGCAGCGGCACCTTTTTCACTTTCGCTGTCACTGTTCCTCACCGTCCTCCTTGGCAGGAGCCGCGGCGGCATCCGCCTGCGACTGGCTCTTGATATCGATCTTCCAGCCCGTCAGTTTGGCGGCCAGGCGGGCGTTCTGCCCTTCCTTGCCGATGGCCAGGGACAGCTGGAAGTCCGGCACGACGATGCGGCAGATCTTCTCGGCCTCGTCGGCGTCGGCACGGACGACCTGTGCCGGGGACAGCGCGTTGGATACATACGTGGCGGGATCGTCATTGTATTTCACGATGTCGATCTTCTCCCCGCGCAGCTCGTCGACGACGGCCTGTACCCGCAGGCCCTTGTGGCCCACGCAGGCGCCGACAGGATCCACCTTCGGGTCGTTCGAGTAGACGGCGATCTTCGAACGCATGCCGGCTTCCCGGGCGACGGACTTGATTTCCACCACGCCGTCGTGGATTTCCGGTACCTGCAATTCGAAGAGGCGCTTCAGCAGGCCGGGATGCGTGCGGGACAGCATGATCTGCGGTCCCTTGCCGGTCTTTTTGACCTCGACGATATAGAACTTCATGCGGTCGTGCGACGCATACCGTTCACCCGGAATCTGTTCGTTCGCCGTCAGGATGCCGACGGTGCTGCCCAGTTCCACGAACACCGTGCCGCGTTCCACGCGCTGCACGATGCCGGTCACGATATCGTCCTCGCGGCCCACGAATTTATCGTACACGATGTTGCGTTCCGCCTCGCGGATGCGCTGGGTGATGATCTGCTTCGCATTCATGACGGCGACGCGGCTGAAGTCCTTCGGGAACACTTCCTGTTCCACGATATCCCCCACGACGTAGTCAGGATTAATGACCTGCGCCTGGGCCAGGGAGATTTCTTCGTGCGGACGGACCACTTCTTCGACCACCTTGCGCTGCTCGTAGACGTGGAATTCGCCGGTCTCCTTGTTCAATACGACGCGCACCGGCTGGGAGCTGTCGTAGTTTTTCTTGTAGGCGCTGACCACTGCCTCTTCCACAGCCTGGAACAGGATTTCGGGGTTGATGCCTTTCTCTTTGCCTAACAGGGTGATGGCCTGTACAAACTCGGAATTCACTTTTTAATAATCCTCCTTAAAAGTCGATATGGGGTTTTACCACTGCGATCAGTTTCCGTTCTATCACAGACGCCTTCGCGTCGGTCTTGCCTTTTACGATCTTGCGGATTGTCAGCGTGTCCGCATCGTGGGCATCGAGGATGCCCGTCACGTTCTTCATCCCCTGCCAGGGCTCAAAGAAGGTCAGGTCCACCTTTTTGCCATAGTTCGCGGCAAAATCGCGGTCCTTCTTCAAGGGGCGGTCAATGCCCGGCGAAGAGACTTCCAGATAATACTTTTCGCTGATGGGGTCTTCCCTGTCCAGGATTTCCGTCAGCTGTTCGCTGACCTTCTGGCAGTCATCGATCTCGATGCCGCCGGGTTTGTCGATATACACCCGCAGGTACCAGTCCTTCTGGCGCACATACTCCACGTCCACCAGGCTCAGGTCCGTGCCTTCCAGAATCTTTTCCGTCACGGAGGCAATGTACTTTTCGACTTCTTCCCTCTTCATGCTTTCACCTCGCATTTTCCTCCAAGAAGCTCTCCTGGTACATAAAAGTATCCGAATATAACGAAAGAGCGGGTTTTGCACCCACTCTTTCTAGCAGCTTCATAAATTTTCTTAGGCCATTATACCATGTTTCCCGGCCGTTTACAACACTTTTTTGTACAGTTTTTTACATTTAATGGCAGGAAAGATGTACCTGGCCGGACGACCGCAAACGATGTATGTCAGAACAGGGACATCTGGTTCGTTTCCGGCAAGTCGCCCAGGGCCCCCAGGGCGTTCAGCGCGTCCAGGGCGGTCTGGCCCACATGGCCCAGATTCCGTTCCTCGTCCGTCAGCGGCAGGCCCTGCAGCGCTTTCTCGTGAACAGCGCTTTCCACCTTGCTGCAGCGGGACAGCAGGTCCTCCATGGACAAGAAGGGCTGGTCTTTTTCCCTGGCTTCTTTCGCCGTCAGGGCCAGTGTACAGCCCACGCCGTCCCCTACACCGGGCAGGGCCGACAAGGGGATGCGTACACCCTTCACGCCGTCCTCTTCGGTCGGAATGAACCGGTGTCCGTGGGATTTGTACAGGTCGATATTGAAGAAACGGAAGCCGCGGGCCAGCATTTCCAGGATCAGCTGCAGGTAGATGACGTTCGTCTTGGCGACGGGCGACGCCTGGAACCCCTGGGCGTCCACGTTCTTGATATACTGGCGGATATATTCCTCGCCTTTGTAGATGAAGTTGGCATCCACGTCGGCGCGCTGCGTGAAATAGGCCGCGTAGTAGGCCGTCGGATAATGGACTTTGCAGTAGGCGATGCGGTAGGCGTTCAATACGTACGCCACGGCATGGGCCTTCGGGAACAGGTACTGCACGGTTTCGCAGCTCTTCATGTACCACTCGGGCACGCCGGCCTTTTCCATGGCTTCGCGCATCTGGGGCTCCAGGCCCTTTTTGGCGGCCTTGCCCTTGCGCACGTATTCCATGGTCTTGAAGGCCAGGGTCGGGTCGACGCCGCGGGCGATGAGGCTCGTCATGACGTCGTCACGGGTGGAAATGGTCTGCTCCACCGGCCGGTGGTCGCGCTGAATCAGGTCCTTGGCGTTGCCCAGCCATACGCCCGTGCCATGGGAATAACCGGATATGCGTACGATATCGCTGAACAATTTCGGCTTCAAATCGGAAATCATGCCCAGCGTGAAGGTCGTGCCGCATTCGGGAATGCCCAGGGTACCCACGTTCGTGCCGATCTGTTCGGGCGTGACGCCCAGTACTTCCGTACCGGAGAACAGGGCCATCGTTTCCGGGTCGTTGATGGGGATCTTCGTCGGGTCGATGCCCGTGAATTCCTGCAGGCGCTTGATCATGGTCGGGTCCACGTGGCCCAGGATATCCAGCTTGACCAGGCGGTCATTGATGGAATGGTAATCGAAATGGGTCGTGATGATGTCGCTGGTCTTGTCGTCGGCTGGATGGTTCATGCCCGTAAAGTAATGGATGTCCATATCGCGGGGAATGACCATGATGCCGGCCGGGTGCTGGCCCGTGCCGCGTTTGACGCCGTTCAGGCCTTCGGCGAACTTGCTGATGAAGGCCGGATGGACCGGGAAGTTCTTGTCCTCGAAATATTTGCGGGCATAACTCCAGGCCGTCTTCGGAGCCACCGTCGTGATGGTGCCGGCGCGGCACACGTTGTCGCGGCCGAAGAGTTCTTCCGTGTATTTGTGGGCCGAATGCTGGTATTCATCGGAGAAGTTGAGGTCGATATCGGGCACTTTGTCGCCGTGCAGGCCCATGAAGACCGCAAAGGGGATGTTGTGTCCGTCGCGGACCATTTCCGTACCGCATTCGGGGCACATCTTCACCGGCATATCGAAGCCAGAGGCGTATTCGTTGTTCGTGAAGAATTCCGTGTGACGGCACTTGGGGCACCGGTAATGGGGCACCAGCGGGTTGACTTCCGTAATGTCCGTCATGCAGGCCACGAAGGACGAGCCGACGGAACCACGGGAACCGACGATGTAGCCGTCGTCCATGGAATGTTTGACCAGTTTGTGGGCGATATCGTACAGCACGGCGTACCCGTGGTTGATGATGGCGTCCAGTTCCATATGCAGGCGGTCTTCCACAATCTTGGGCAGCGGGTCGCCGTAGAGGCGGTGCGCCTTTTCGTAGCTCAGGTCGTGGATTTCCTGTTCCGCGCCCGGCAGGGCCGGCGAATAAAGCTGGTCCGTGTCCGGGACGGGTTTCATGGATTCACACTGGTCGGCAATCTTGTTCGGGTTCGTGATGCAGATTTCTTCGGCCGTTTCCGGGTCGAAATAGGAGAATTCCCGGAGCATCTCTTCCGTCGTGCGGTAGTAGAGCGGCGCCTGGAATTCGGCGTCCTTGTAACCCTGGCTGTGCTGCAGGATTTCGCGGGTCCTGGCGTCTTCCGGATTCAGGAAGTGGACGTCGCAGGTGGCGCAGCACAGTTTGCCCAGTTTCTGTGCCAGCTCGTAGACCTTCTTGTTCATGGCCATGAGCTCTTCCTGGGTGAACACTTTCTGGCGCGTCAGGAAGGCGTTGTTGCCTAAGGGCTGGATTTCCAGGTAATCGTAGAACTTCGCGATTTCCAGGACCTCGTCCTCGGTCATTTCCTTCTTGAAGAGCTTCTCCACCGCGCGGTACACTTCGCCGGCTTCGCAGGCCGAACCAATGAGGATGCCTTCGCGGAATTCCGAGAGAACGTCGCGGGGAATCATGGGACGCGTGCGGCTGCCGTTGCCGTTCAGGTAGTTGAGGTGCGACAGGGAGATGAGTTTATACAGGTTGCGCAGGCCAATCTTGTTTTTGGCAATCAGGATGATGTGATGGGACCTGATCTTGCCCGCATGGGGCAGGCCCTCTTTCAGGATATCCCCTTCTTCGGGCGTGATCAGGTAGCCTTCGCAGCCCAGGAGGAGCTTGATATCCCCCTTGATTTCTTCCAGGGCCTTGGTGCAGAAGGGGAAGGCCTGCACGACGCCATGGTCCGTGATGGCGATGGCCTTGTGCCCGAAGCGGATGGCCGTCTCCAGCAGTGCCGTGATGTCCGTGATGGCGTCGAGCTTGCTCATCTTCGTATGGCAATGGAGCTCCACGCGCTTGACGGGGGCCTTGTCTTCGCGGACGGCCTTTTCGTCCGGGAGTATGCGGATGGCCGAGGCCAGGATGGTCATGGCATCGTGGTTGAAGCGGTCCGGTTCCGCTTTCCCCTGGACCTGGCAGCGGACGCCTTTTTTCAGGTGCTTTTCCACGTCACGGCATTCTTCGGCGCTGTCGAACATCACTTTGACATAGACGCCGTCCTGGTCGTCCGCCAGGCTGAAGAGCAGCAGGAACTTGTTGTTCCGCAGTTCTTTTTCCGTATAGGCTTCGAATTTGGTGCCGTCCTTATTGAGGGCGCCGACCAGACAGCCTTCAACGACGACGCTCTTTTCCGCCTCCTTGAGCGTGTTCATGGGACGGACGGAGCCGCGGATGTGGCGGCCCAGCAGATACCCGTCGGAGTGTTTGTCCCCGTAAAGGGCTTCATAGGCGTGGCGGTACGCCTCGTCCTCCATGGGGTCTTTCTTCGTTTTGGCGGGCGCGGGGGCCTGCGGGACGGCTGCCGGCGCGGCGGGTGCCGCGGCAGCAGACGCTGCGGGGGCTTCGGCGGGCATGCCGTTGAGCAGGGTCTCTTCCCCGCCGGCAGAATCCGGGGACGGCATACAGGCTTCCGGCGGCAGGGGGATTTCCTCTGCCGGCGGAGCGGCAGGGACATCGTGCTTTGCGGCCCGCGGGGCCGTGTTCCCCGTCCGGGTCTTGACGTCGAGGCGGTTCCAGCGGATTTCCGTCATGCCCAGCTGCTGCTGCAGCGCGTCGGCAATGAGGCCGAGCAGATCCTCGCCCGGATCGCAGGGGGCGTTGTAGTCAATCTGCCAGGCGTTCTGCAGGCTGGCGGCCCACAGTTTGTGAACCCGGAGGACTTTGCTTTTCAGTTTCTGTTCAGAAGAAAGAGACAGTGAATTCACAAATTTACCGAACTCACTGTCGTCAATATCAATATAGAAATCAGGTTTCATGGGTTTATCCTACGTTCTCGATGGTCAGGATTCCGTCAATCTGCTGAATCCCCATGGTGATGCTGCCGGCGTCCTGTTCCGGGCCGAATTTCAGGTAGAGCTCCAGAACGATCTGCTTCTTCGAAGCATTGTTCTTCACGTTGATCGTCTTGACTTTCACGCCGCTTTCGGTCAGGTAGTTCGTGACGCTCGTAATGAGGCCGGGATTGTTGACGGCCGTAATGCGGATGAATTTACGGTCCGGCATGCGGCCTGCGTTGAAGCGCTTTTCCCAATTATGGAACGTGATCAGCGTGACCATCGTCACGACGGTGGCCACGATGCTGATGAAATACATGCCGGCACCCGTCGCCAGGCCGATGGCGGAGACCATCCACAGGCTGGCCGCCGTGGTCAGGCCGCGTACGGTCAGGCCTTCGTGCAGGATCGTGCCGGCACCGAGGAATCCGATGCCGCTCACGACCTGGGCCGCAATACGGGCAGAGTCACGGTTGCGGGGATACTCGAACGGTACCTGGTCGAACCCGTCGAACCCGTACAGCGAAACGAGCATGAGCAGGGCCGAACCGGCGCATACCAGGATGTGCGTACGGAACCCGGCGGGGCGGTCGCCGCTGCCGCGTTCCATGCCGACGATGCCGCCGAGGATGGCGGACAGGATCAGGCGGATCAGCATTTCAAACTGTATGGAGTTGAGGAATTGGTTCAACCAGACTTCCATAGTGACACCTCGGAAATTTTCTCAGGGAATTACTTCTTCAGGGCCTCCAGCATTTCCCGGATTTTGGCGATGTAGTCGTCGGCCGGCAGCAGCACGGTTTCGCCGGTCTTGCGGGTCCGTACTTCAATCTGGCCGTTCTGCAGCGTCTTCTTGCCCAGGGTGATGCGCAGGGGGAAGCCGTACAGGTCGGCATCCTTGAACTTGACGCCGGGGCGCTCGTCCCGGTCGTCGAGGATGACTTCGATGCCGGCTTTCTGCAGTTCTTCGTAAACGGAGAAGGCCTTCTCCTTAATGGTTTCGTCTTTGATGTTGACGGGGACGATGATCACGTGGTACGGGGCGATTTCCACGGGCCAGATGATGCCGTCCTTGTCGTTGTTCTGTTCCACGGCGGCAGCCATGGTGCGGCCTACGCCGATGCCGTAGCAGCCCATCTGCATGGGAATGGGTTTGCCGGCTTCGTCGAGGACGGTGGCGCCCATGGAGGCGCTGTATTTGTCATGGAGTTTGAAGATCTGCCCTACTTCGATGCCGCGGGCTTTGGAGATTTTGCAGCCGCAGTGCGGGCAGGGGTCGCCTTCCTGCATGAGGCGGATGTCGGCGACGTAGGTCGGCGTGAAATCGCGGCCCGGGTTGACATTAATGAAGTGGTAGCCCACTTCGTTGGCGCCGCAGCAGAAGTTGTGCATCTTCATGACCGACTGGTCGCAGATGATGATGACCTTCTTCGGGTCCAGCCCGCAGGGTCCCATGTACCCGCCGTGCGTGCCGGCGGCTGCCAGCATTTCGGCCGGGGCCATTTCGATTTCCGGAACGCCGGCCGTGTTGGCGACCTTCGTTTCATTGACTTCGTGATCCCCGCGGACGAAGCAGAGGATCAGTCCCTTGCTGCTGGCATAAGCGACGGCCTTGACGGATTTCTCCACGGGCAGTTTCAGGTAGTCGCAGACGGCCTGGATGGTCTTGCAGTCCGGCGTTTCCACCTTCTGCTTTTCCTTCATCTCTTCCGGCTCGGTCTCGATGGCCTTGAATTCCGCCTTTTCCGTATCGGCGGCGTAGTCGCAGTCCTTGCAGTAGCAGATTTCCGCTTCACCGCTGTCGGCCAGGACCATGAATTCATGGGAGCCGTTGCCGCCGATGGCGCCGCTGTCTGCTTCAACCGGACGGAAATAGAGGCCGCAGCGGTTGAAGATGTTCGTATAGGCCTGGTACATCTGTTCGTAGGACTTATCCAGGCCGGCTTCGTCGATATCGAAGGAGTACGCGTCCTTCATGACGAATTCGCGGCTGCGCATGAGGCCGAAACGGGGGCGCCGTTCGTCGCGGAACTTGTCCTGGATCTGGTACAGGTTCAGAGGCAGCTGGCGATAGGAATTGACATCCATATGGGCCAGGAAGGTGATCATTTCCTCGTGCGTGGGGCCGAGGCAGTAGTCATGGCCGTGGCGGTCCTTGATGCGCCACATTTCTCCGCCGTAGGCGTCCCAGCGCCCGCTTTCCTTCCACAGTTCGGAAGGCTGCAGGATGGGCATCAGGATTTCCTGGCCGCCGGCGGCGTCCATCTCTTCGCGGATGATGTTCTCAATCTTTTTCAGGACACGCTGTGCCAGGGGCAGGAACGTGTACATGCCCGTAGCGGTCTTACGCATATAACCGGCGCGGAGCATGAGCTTGTGGCTCGGAATTTCGGCTTCTGCCGGAACTTCACGTAACGTGGGGGCATACAGTTTGCTGACTAACATTCGGATTTCTTCCTCTCCTCTAAGAGTTTATCGATTTCTGCGAATAGTGAAGGAACGAGTTCCGCTTCGGGAACCTTCTTCAGGATTTCGCCTTTACGGAAGACGAGGCCTTCGCCTTTGCCGCCGGCAATGCCGACGTCGGCTTCCCTCGCTTCGCCGGGGCCGTTGACCACGCAGCCCATGACGGCTACCGTGATCGGGTCCTTGATGTCCGCCAGGCGGCGTTCCACCTGGGCGGCCAGTTTTTCCAGATTGATGCTCGTGCGGCCGCAGGTCGGACAGCTGATGAGCGTCGGGCCGTGCTGGCGCAGGCCCAGGGCCTTGAGGATTTCAAAGCCGGCCTTCACTTCTTCCGCCGGATCCCCCGTCAGGGATACGCGGATGGTGTCGCCGATGCCCTCGGCCAGAAGGGTACCGATGCCGACCGCCGACTTGATGAGGCCCGAGTGGACCGTACCGGCTTCCGTGATGCCGACGTGCAGCGGATAATCGCACTGCCCCGCCAGGAGACGGTATGCGTCGAGCGTGAGGGGCACATCGTGGCACTTGAGGGATACCTTGATGTTGCCGTAGTCCATCTCTTCCAGAATATGGATATGCCGCCAAGCGGCTTCCACGAGTGCTTCGGCCGTGGGATGGCCGTATTTTTCCAGCAGGTCCTTCGGCAAAGACCCGGCGTTGACGCCGATGCGGATGGGGATCTGCCGCGGTTTGGCGGCTTCCACGACGGCCCGTACGTTTTCACTGCCGCCGATGTTGCCCGGGTTCAGGCGCAGTCCGTCGACACCGGACTCAAGGGCCTGCAGGGCCAGCCGGTAGTCGAAATGGATGTCGGCGATGACCGGGATGGGGCTCTTGGCCGTAATCTCTTTCAGGGCCAGGGCCGCGTCCATGTCGGGGACGGCGCAGCGGATGATGTCGCAGCCCAGATCGGCCAGTTTCCGGATCTGGGCCAGCGTGGCGGCGGCGTCCTGGGTCTTCGTATTGGTCATGGATTGGACGGCGATCGGCGCATCTCCGCCGATCTTCACGCCGCCCACCTGGATCTGACGTGTTTTTCTGCGTTGTATCATCAAACACAGCTCCTTCCTGGTTTCCCTGGGAAACAGGTTTTGGATGACTCACAGCTGCCTGTGAAATTCATTGCATTTTCTTATTATATTCCATTTGGCGGCAGAATGCCACCATGGCACCCGTCAGCGGGTGAAATCCATGTAGGTCGCCAGAATGGTGATGGTCAGGATCATGATGACGCCGGCCTTCTGAATATTGAGCATGGCCTTTTTGCCCAGCTTGTGGCCCGTGACGGCTTCGCTCAGGAGGATGAAGAAATGACCTCCGTCCAGCGCCGGCAGGGGCAGCAGGTTGATGACGGCCAGGTTCAGGCTCAGAAGCGCCATGAACTGCAGCAGCGTGGAAAAGCCCTGGTGGGCCATTTCCCCGGTCATTTTGGCCACGCCCACGGGACCGGCCAGTTCCGCTCCGGTCTTGCCGGTCACCATCTGGTAGAGCGCCAGGTACATGGACTTGAGGATGTTGCCCGTGGCGCGGACCGAGGTGACGGCGGCCTGTCCGGGACCGAGATGGACCCGTTTGACCGACGAGACGACGCCGATGAAAGGACGGCCCGTATCGGGATTGACCGTCGGCGTCATGGTCAGGGCCTTGCGGGCGCCGTTGCGCTCGATGACGACTTGCGTCGGCCTGGTGCCGGCGGAAGCAATCTGCTCCCGCACGCCGGCCCAGTCTTCGACGGTCTGGCCGTTGATGGTCAGGATGCGGTCCCCTTTCTGCATGCCTGTCGCGGCAGCGGCGTATCCGGGAACGACCTCGCCGATGACGGGCTCGTTGACCGGCAGGTTCACGCCGAACACGATGAACAGGACGAAGAAAATGAAGACCGGCAGCAGCAGGTTCATAAGGGAACCGGCCAGGATCACGAACATGCGGGCCCAGACGGACTTGGAATTGAAGCCCCGGTCCAGGTCCGGCGGATCGTCGGGATCCATGCCGGCGATGCGGTTATAGCCGCCCAGGGGCAGCAGCCGTAAAGAATAGAGGGTCTCCCCTTTCTGTTTCTGCCAGATTTCCGGCCCGAAACCGATGGCGAATTCGTCGACCCTCATACCTGTCAGCTTCGCCGTGATGAAATGGCCGAACTCATGAATGGAAATGAGCACGCCGAAGACGAAGATGCAGGCCAGTATCGTTACAAACACAGAAAACTCCTTTCCCGTTACAGGCTGGCAATGAGGCCTTCGGTGTAACGGCGGGCTTGCGCGTCGGCCTCCTCGATCTGTTCGATGCCGGGGCGGGACACGTTGTGGTGTGCGTCCACGGCGCGCCGGATCAGTTCAGGGATGTCCAGGTAGCGGATGCGTCCCTGCAGGAAGGCGTTGACACAAACTTCATTTGATGCATTGAACACGCAGGGCAGCGTGCCTCCCTCTTTTCCGCAGACGATGGCGATGCCCAGGGCCGGGAACGTTTCCAGGTCCGGTTCGAGGAAGGTCAGAGGGCTGGCCTTGACCAGGTCGAGCTGCCCGTAGGCGCAGTGATACCGTTCCGGGAACGAGAAAGCGTACTGGATGGGCAGTTTCATATCGGGAATGCCCATCTGCGCGATGACGGCGCCGTCGCAGAATTCCACCAGGGAGTGGACGATGCTCTGGGGATGGATGACGACGTCGATCTTGCTGTATGGTACATGGAAGAGCCAGTGGGCCTCCATGACTTCGAGTCCTTTGTTGGCCAGGGTCGAACTGTCGACGGTGACCTTTTTGCCCATGTTCCAGTTCGGATGGTGCAGGCTCTGCTCCACCGTCACATGGGCCAGCTCTTCCCGGCTCATGCCGAGGAAAGGACCGCCGGAAGCGGTCAGGATGATGCGTTTGACTTCGTCGTGCGTGCCGCCGCGCAGGGATTGGAAAATGGCGCTGTGCTCGCTGTCGACGGGCGTCAGGCGGACGTGGTTCTCTTCCACGGCTTCCATGACGAGGTGCCCCGCAGCCACCAGGGTCTCCTTGTTGGCCAGGGCGATGTCCTTGCCGCTGTTGATGGCGGCCAGGGTGGGACGCAGGCCGGCGTAGCCGACCATGGCGCCGAGCACCGTATCCGTTTCTTCGTAGGTGGCGGCGGCCAGGAGGCCTTCTTCCCCGCTCAGGATCTCCGTCTTCCCGTCGTACTGGCGTTTCAGTTCCTCTGCCGCGGCAGGGTCCGTCAGGACGGCCAGGTCCGGCGTGAACTGGCGGATCTGTTCCAGCATCTGGTCCACGCTGCGGTGGGCCGCCAGGGCGCGTACTTTCAACCGGTCCGGATTGGCAGCGGCCACTTCCAGGGTCTGCCGGCCGATGGAACCGGTACTTCCGAGTATCGTGAGGTTTTTCATGTTTCCTCCCAACGGTGCCTCAGACACCTAAGAACTTCATGACGTAATAGGCCGCAGGGGCCGCAAAGAGCAGACTGTCCATCCGGTCCAGCACACCGCCGTGACCCGGGAAGAAGTTGCCCGAATCCTTGATTTCAAAAGAACGTTTCAGGATGGATTCCACCAGATCCCCGACAGGCGCGCAGAAGGCGACGGTCAGGCCCAGCAGGAAGGCCGCGGCAGGCGTCGCGCCCAGCCAGCAGTACGCAATGGCGGCCGTAATGCCGAAAGACCATACGAAGCCGGCCACGGCGCCCTCCATGGACTTTTTGGGGCTGACGGAACAGAATTTGTGTTTGCCGAAAGCCATGCCGAAGAAATAGGCAAAGGTGTCGCTGGCCCAGGTGCCGAGCAGGACCATCCACACGGCCGCCTCTCCCCTGGCGAAGTTGAGTCCCAGGACGGAGACGCTGTCCCCGGGGTATTCGCGCAGCAGGATCACATGGGCGAACAGCAGGCCGATGTAGAGCAGCGCGCAGGTGGAAAGGGATGTATGGATGGGCCAGTCCGTTTCACCGTACTGGCAGTGGCGGAACAATCCTTCGAAGAGGATGCCCAGGGTGGCCGCGGTCAGGATGGGCAGGAGCAGGTCGGGGCGCGCGAAACCGGCCGCTGCCTGCATGAGGAACACTGGCAGGGCCGAAGTCAGGACATACATGTTACGCCCTTTGGTGGCCGCCATGCGTGCGAATTCACGCCAGGCCACGACGGCCAGGACCATGACGGCGGCCATGAAGAGCCAGCCGCCTTTCGTGACGATGAACACGGCGACGGGAATCCCGACGATGGCGGTTAAGATACGTTTGAACACTTTTGTTTCAGTCCTTTGAACGGTTTTAGATTGAACCTGCTGAACGGCCGGTCAGACCGGTCATTTCTGGATCAGGCCGCCGAAACGGCGTTCGCGTTTCTGGAAGGAGGCGATGGCCTCCACCAGCATGGCCGGCGTAAAGTCGGGCCAGTAGACCTTGGTGGTCCACATTTCCGCGTAAGCGATCTGCCAGAGCAGGAAGTTGCTGATCCGCTGGTCGCCGCCGGTCCGGATCAACAGGTCGGGGTCCGGCAGGCCGCGGGAATAGAGATTATCTTCGAACACGGAGGCATCGATGGCATCCGCGGACAGGCTTCCGTCCTGGATACGCGCGGCGATACCCTTTACGGCATGGAGGATTTCCGCCCTGCCGCCGTAGTTGATGGCTAAGTTTAAGATCAGGCCCGTGTTGTCTTTCGTCACCTCGATGGCGTGATCCATCTTCTGGCAGATGACTTCGGGCAGTCCCTCGCGGGAACCCATGAAACGGACCTGGACATTGTTATCGTTGAAGTCCTGGATTTCGTTTGTCAGGTAACGGCTCAGCAGTTCCATGATGAAATGGATTTCCGTGACGGGCCGTTTCCAGTTTTCCGTCGAAAACGCATAAGCGGTGATGATTTTGACGCCCAGGTCATTGGCGGCCCGGACGATGGTCTTCAGGGTTTCGGCGCCGGCCTTGTGACCGTACGTGCGCACTTTTCCCTGTGCTTTGGCCCAGCGGCCGTTGCCGTCCATGATGATGGCGATATGCCGGGGGATGTTGTCCGGATTGAGGCCGGCCGTATCCACATCCACCTTGCTTGGCATGGGCTGAATCACATTTCCGAAGATATGGTCGAACATAAGGTGGTCTCCTTGACAAGAGAAGGTCCGTAAAAACAAAACGGGCGGCCCTTCCCGCAGGGGAAGGGCGCCTGATTGTTTCAGACCGCGTAAAGCTTAGTCCTGGCTGATGGCGCTGACCGGGCAGTTAGCAGCGCAAGCGCCGCATTCCACGCAGGTACCGGCGTCAATCTGGTATTTGCCGTTGCCGTCTTCTTTCGGAGCGCCTACGGGGCAGACGCTGGCACAGGTGCCGCAGCCTACGCAGGTGTCGGAGTCGATTTTGAATGCCATTTCAGTGAACCTCCCTTCTCTTCTTATACATGACAGTGATGACTGATTTATGCTGAGGCAGCAGCTGCTGCCGTACAACATACGCTTTCAGGGTACCGTCGCCGTCTTCCTTGCCATAGGCCGGCGGTACCGTTCTGACTTCATATTCCCAATGCGCCCCGCGCAGTACTTCTTCCGCCTTTTCCAGCGGCAGGGATACCACATCCGGCGCGTCTGTTTCCTTCATAGGGCGGTGCCTCAGACTTCCATGATTTCCTTTTCTTTGGCGGCGATGACTTTGTCGACTTCCTTCATCATCTTGTCCGTCAGTTTCTGGGCCTGGTCCTGGCCGTCCGTGGAATCGTCTTCCGTGATGGTCTTGGCTTTTTCGGCCTTCTTGATGCCTTCAATGATGTCACGGCGCATATTGCGGATGGAGACGCGGGCCTCTTCCGTGTGTTTGCGGGCCGTCTTGACGAGCTCCTTGCGGCGCTCTTCCGTCAGCATCGGCATATTCAGGCGGATGCAGGCGCCGTCGCTGTTCGGGTTCAGGCCCAGGTCGGACGCCATGATGGCACGGGACAGTTCCTTGATCATGGTCTTGTCCCACGGCGTGATGACGATCATGCGGGGTTCCGGAACGGTCACGTTGGCGACCTGGTTGATCGGCGTGGGAGCGCCGTAATAGTCCACGGTGATCTTGTTCAACAGTGCCGGAGTGGCACGGCCGGCACGCAGGCTGGCCAGGTCTTCCTTCAGATGGGAAATGACCTTCTTCATTTTCGCTTCGTTTGCTGTGAGTAAATCATCTACGACTGACATTATTGTTCGCCTCCTACGGTGGTTCCCACAACGGTTCCCTGAGCGGCTTTCAGGATGTTGCCGGGGGTTTCGATGTTGAATACTACGATGGGGATGTTGTTGTCCATGCACAGGGAAATGGCCGTCGAATCCATCACGTTCAGATGGCGGTTGATGACATCGATGTAATCGAGATGGTCGAATTTCTTGGCATCCTTGTGGACAGCCGGATCGGAATCATACACACCGTCGACGCCGTTCTTGCCCATGAGGATGGCATCGGCTTCGATTTCGGCGGCACGCAGGGCGGCCGTCGTGTCGGTGGAAAAGTACGGATTGCCCGTGCCGGCCGCAAAGATGACGACACGTCCCTTTTCCAGGTGCCGTACAGCCCGGCGCCGGATATAGGGTTCGGCAATCTGCCGCATCTCGATGGCCGTCTGCACACGCGTCGGGACATCGAGCTGTTCCAGGGCGTCCTGCAGGGCCAGGGAGTTGATGACCGTCGCCAGCATGCCCATATAGTCGGCCTGCGCGCGGTCCATGCCTTTGTTGGCGCCAGAAAGGCCGCGCCAGATGTTGCCGCCGCCGTTGACAACGGCGACCTCCAGACCCCGTTCCTGCACTTCCTTGATCTGTCTGGCGATGGAATTGACGGTTTCCGGATCGATGCCGAATCCCTTCGCCCCTGCCAGGGCTTCCCCGCTCAGCTTCAGCACGACGCGCTTGTATTTCAATTGATCAGTCACGTTCCTATCCCTCCTGTTTGAATTTGTGCTGCCCGTGTTCCGGAACCGGGACACAAGCGATATTGAAGGGAATTGACGCTCGCCCCTTCATGTTGTGTTTATTATAGCACATCCGCCGCCTCTTGAAAAACTCCGAAGGCCCGAAAAAGCGATAAATTTGAAAAATCTCAGACAGGCTGTCAGCGGCAGGTCGGCGTAAAAAAAGAGGACATCGTGCGATGTCCTCCTTTAGAGTTTGTGAATGTACGCTGGAAATTACTTCTTGATGAAGGAAGCGACTTCTTCAGCGAAGTTTTCCTGCTTCTTTTCGATGCCTTCACCCAGCTGGAAGCGGGCAAAACGAGCAACCTCGGCGTTGTTGGCCTTGAGGAGCTTCGTGATGCTCATCTTGTTGTCGCGGATGTAGATCTGGTCAACGAGGCAGACTTCTTCGTAGTACTTGTTGATACGGCCCAGGATCATCTTTTCGATGATCTTTTCGGGTTTGCCTTCGTTGCGGGCCTGTTCCGTCAGGACTTCCTTTTCGTGTTCCAGTTCAGCAGCAGGAACTTCGGTCCGGTTCAGGTAAGAGGGGTTGGCAGCGGCAACCTGCATGGCGATGTTCTTGCCCAGTTCCGCGTCGCCGCCCTTCATGTCGACCAGGACACCGATCTTGCCGCCGGCATGGATGTAGCTGTAGACTTTGCCTTCCGCGCTTTCGAAACGGACGAAGCGGCGGACGGAAATGTTTTCACCGATCTTGGCGATGGCTTCGGTAACGACATCCTTAACGGTCTTGTCGCCCATCTTGGAAGCCAGCAGGGCATCCACATCGGCCGGATTGGTTTCGGCCACATGCTTGGCGATGGAGACGGCCAGGTTCTTGAAGTCGTCGTTGGCGCCTACGAAGTCGGTTTCGCAGTTTACTTCGACGATGACGCCGACTTTGCCGTCTTCGGAGATATAGGATGCGACAGCACCTTCGGCAGCCACACGGCCAGCCTTCTTGGCAGCCTTGGACAGGCCTTTTTCACGCAGGTAGTCGATGGCTTTTTCCATATCGCCGTCGGTGGCGACGAGGGCTTTTTTGCAGTCCATCATGCCTGCGCCGGTACGTTCGCGCAGTTCTTTTACCAATGCAGCAGTAATGTTCATATTTGTTTTCTCCTCGATTTCACTAAACGGTTCAATCAGTTCGGTTCCATCCGTCAGACGATTGGATTATTCAGCGTCCTTGGCAGCTTCTTCAGCGGGAGCAGCTTCGTTTTCAGCGGTCTGCTGGCCCTGACGGCCTTCCAGGACTGCGTCAGCCATCTTGCTGGACAGCAGGCGTACAGCGCGGATGGCGTCGTCGTTGGCAGGGATTACGTAATCGATTTCGTCCGGATCGCAGTTCGTGTCAACGGTAGCTACGATGGGGATGTGCAGTTTGCGTGCTTCCAGAACAGCGATGTGTTCCTTGCGCGGATCTACGATGAACAAGGCTGCGGGGAGCTTCTTCATGTCCTTGATGCCGCCCAGGTTCTTGTTCAGTTTTTCCATTTCATGACGCAGGCCCAGGACTTCCTTCTTGGGCAGTACGTCGAACGTGCCGTCTTCTTCCATCTTTTCCAGCTGGCGCAGACGGGCGATACGTTTCTGGATGGTCTTGAAGTTGGTCAGCATGCCGCCCAGCCAGCGTTCGTTCACATAGAACTGGTTGCAGCGCGTAGCTTCTTCGCGCATCGCTTCCTGTGCCTGCTTCTTGGTGCCGACGAACAGGATGCTGCCGCCGTTCTTGGCGGTTTCACGAACGAAGTTGTACGCTTCGTCGACCTTCTTCACGGTCTTCTGCAGGTCGATGATGTAGATGCCGTTGCGTTCGGTAAAGATGTACTTCGCCATCTTGGGGTTCCAGCGGCGGGTCTGATGACCGAAATGAACACCGGCTTCCAGTAACTGTTTCATAGAGATGATTGCCATTTTTACATTCCTCCTGTTTTTTCCTCCGCAGTCCTCGTTTTTGATCGCACCGCGCATGCGGACAGACGTCAAATCAGGCTGCGTGTGTATTGAACACTTGAAAAATTATAGCATACCGCCTGCCGTTTGGCAAGTATCTGTATACTTTGTTACAAAAAATTTCCTTACCGGGATTTCCCACCCATCAATCCTGGATGTCCAGGGTCGCCAGGATGGCAGCGGCCATGTCCTGGGGAGCGATGATGTCCTTGTGCAGGACGGGCAGCTGTTCCAGCTTCGTAATCTGCGCGGGCAGCGGCAGTTCCGTCACTTCGTGGAGCGCGTGGGCCGCGGCGAAGGGGCCGTCCCCCGTCACCTTGTCGGCCTTGTTCAAGCCTTCCAGGACGGACTGGCTGAACTTGTAGGGGCTGGCCGTCGACAGCACGATGCCGTAGCTTTCATCGCTGGAAACCAGACGGTATTTCGCCAGGGCGTGCCAGGCGACCGCCGTATGGGGATCCAGCACGTACTGGAAATCGTTATAGGTGGAACCGATGGTATCCAGGGTTTCCTGCTCGTCCGCCCAGGACGCGTAGAAAACGTCGCGGATCTCGTCCAGGACGGCGGCCGGAATCCGGTAGGTCCCTTCCGTGTTGAGCGCCGCCATCCATTCCGCCACCACATCGCCTTTGCCGCCCGTCATGTCGAAGAGCAGGCGTTCCAGATTGCTGGAGACGAGGATGTCCATGGACGGGGAAATGGTCTTGTGGAGGGGGCGGTTGCGGTCATACTTGCCGGTATTGATGAAGTCCGTCAGCACGTTGTTCGTGTTGGAGGCGCAGATGAACTTTTTGACGGGCAGGCCCATCTTGCGGGCGTAATAGCCGGCCAGGATGTCCCCGAAGTTGCCCGTGGGAACGCAGAAGAGCACACCCTCGCCCGGTTTGATGCGCTGGGTGGCCACGGCGTCGGAATAGGCTTTGAAATAGTAGACGATCTGCGGTACCAGGCGGCCCCAGTTGATGGAGTTGGCCGAGGAAAAGGTCCAGCCGAATCCGTTGAGCCGTTCCGCCAGTTCCTTGTCGTTGAAGATTTCCTTGACGCCGCGCTGGGCGTCGTCGAAGTCGCCTTCGATGCCGAAGACCTTCGTGTTGCTGCCGGTCTGGGTGGTCATCTGGAGTTTCTGCACGGGGCTGACGCCGTCTTCGGGATAAAAGACGATGACTTCCGTGCCGGGCACATCGGCGAAACCTTCCAGGGCGGCTTTGCCCGTATCGCCCGACGTGGCCGTCAGGATGACGATACGCCCTTCTTCCCCGGTCTTTTCCCGGGCCCGCGTCATCAGGTGCGGCAGGATCTGCAGGGCCATGTCCTTGAAAGCCATGGTCGGGCCGTGCCACAATTCCAGGATATCCGCGTGTTCGGACACCTTGTGCAGCACGACGGGTTCCTTGCCGAACTTTTCTTCACTGTAGGCGGCCAGGGCGCATTCCATCAGCTCTTCCCCGCTATAGTCCGTCAGGAACCGCTGCAGGATCTGGACGGCCGTCACGGCATAAGGCTGGCCGTGCATGGCCAGGATTTCTTCCAACGAAAACTTGGGGAAACTCTGGGGCACGAACAGGCCCCCGTCCGGGGCCAGGCCGTTGCGGATGGCATGGGCCGAGGAAACCAGGTCCCCGCTGCCTCTCGTACTTACATATAACATTTGCGACCTCCTGTAACACTACATCATTCCATGGTAAGGGCCGCCAGCACGGCCTTCGTCGCCTTCGCGATGCCGTCGGGCGCCGCGATGATCTGCATGCCGCGCATACCGGCGCTGATGGCGATTTCATCAAAAAGCTGGCACGTTTCGTCCAGATAGACGGGATACTCCTTTTTCGCACCCAGGGGAGAGCAGCCGCCGCGGATATACCCGGTCAGGGGCAGGAGCTCCTTGAGGTGGACCATTTCGCAGCGCTTGTTGCCGCTCGCCCGGGCCAGGGCTTTCAGGTCCAGCTCCCCGTTGCCGGGAATGACGGCGAACAGCACGCCGGTCTTGTCGCCCCGGACGCAGAGGGTCTTGAACGTCTGTTCCGGCAGCATGCCCACTTCGTGCGCCACGTGGATGGCATCGAGATGCTCCTCGTCCACGGGATAGGTCTGCAGGCGGTACGGAATCCCCAGTTCGTCGAGGATGCGCGCCGCATTCGTCTTCTTCGTCTTTTTCATTTTATGTCACGGCTCCGCTGCAGCGGAGCGGAACTTACCTCCCTCCCGGGGATCTTTGGCAAGGTCCCTGTATCTAAATAGTTTACCTTATTTTTCGGAATCTGTGTAGTCTTTTTCCGCAGAAGGCGTCCGGACGGCGGAAGCGGTGCGGAAACCGTGGCAAATTGCGCGTCACTCTGCTATAATCAGATGTAGTTATATATGGTAGAAAGAAAGGATACACCATGCCTCTTAAAATTGCTTGCGGACAAATGGAAGTCATTCCGGGCCGGCCGGACCTGAATACCCGGAAGATGCTGCAGATGATCGAACAGGCCAGGGCGGAACAGGTCGATGTCATCCTGTTTCCGGAAATGGCCATTCCGGGGTACCTGGTCGGGGACCGCTGGGAACAGCCGGCTTATCTGGACGACTGCGTGCAGTACGGCGAAGAAGTCATCGCGGCTTCCCAGGGCATCACGGTCGTTTTCGGCAACGTGGCCGTGGAAAAGCGGCGTTTCAACCACGACGGCCATCCGCGGAAATACAACGCGGCCTTCGTGGCCCAGGACGGCAGACTGCTGCCGGGTATGGCCGGCAAGGACTTCGTCATGAAGTCCGCCCTGCCGAACTACCGGGAATTCGACGACCTGCGCTACTTTACGGCGGCGCCGCAGGAATGCGATGTCCGGCACCTGAAGTTCGCCAAATCCGTCGTGCCGGTGCCCGTCACCATCCGCGGACAGGAATACCGGCTCGGCATCATGCTGTGCGAAGACGGCTGGACGGAACATTATCCTTTCCATATCCCCCGCCTGCTCGTGGAGAACGGTGCGCAGATCCTCTGCAACATTTCCTGCTCCCCCTTTACGTTAGGCAAGAACGGCAAGCGGCACCGCGTGTTCGGCAGCCAGGCTGCGGAACTGAAAGTGCCCGTGGTGTACTGCAACAACATCGGGGTGCAGAACAACGGCAAGGACGTGTTCACCTGCGACGGCCAGAGCTGCGTCTACGGCCCCGGTGGCAAAATCCAGTCGGCCGCCCCCATGTACGACGAGTACCTGCTGGTATTCTCCTGGGACGAAGCGACGGACCGCATCCGTGCCGCGTCCTATAAAGATGAAATCGTGACTATCGAAGACGACGAGGCGGAAGTGACCTACAAGGCAATCCGCTTCGGGCTGGACCGGTTCCTGAAACAGCTTGGCATCAACCGCATGGTCCTGGGCATTTCCGGCGGCATCGATTCCGCCGTGGCCGCCGCCCTCTATGCCGATGTGCTGGGGCCGCGCCACGTGCTCCTGATTAATATGCCGAGCCAGTACAACTCGACCCTGACGAAATCCATGGCCCAGCAGCTGGCCGAAAACATCGGTGCCAACTACACCGTCGTGCCGATCACGGACAGCATCACCCATACGGTGAGCCAGCTCTACTCCCCCATTCACAGCTATGATTCGAACCGGGATTTCAAGCTGACCCTGGACGGACTCATGTACCAGAACATCCAGGCCCGGGACCGCGGTTCGCGTATCCTCGCCGGGTTTGCCGCGGCCTACCGCGGCGGCTTCAGCTGCAACGCCAACAAGGCCGAACTGAGCGTCGGCTACGGCACGTTCTACGGCGATATCGCCGGCGTCATCGCGCCCCTCGGCGACCTGTGGAAACACCAGGTCTACGCCCTCGGCCGGTATTTAAATGACAAGGTCTATCAGAAGCAGGTCATCCCCCAGGCCATTTTCGATATCCAGCCCAGCGCGGAACTTTCCAAGGAGCAGACCGTCGGAACCGGCGGCGATCCGCTGCGCTACGAATACCATGATTACCTGCTCCGGGCTTTCGTGGAAAACTGGGACAAGGTTTCGCCCGTCGAAATCCTGGAACATTACCGGGACCACGATTTGGACACGTTCCTGGGCTGCGAACCAGGCACGACGGACCGGGTCTTCCACAGCAACGCAGACTTTTGCGCCGACCTGGAACGGTGGTACGGCCTGTTCACCGGACTGGCCGTGGCCAAACGCATTCAGGCGCCGCCCGTCCTCGCCCTCAGCCGCCGCGCTTACGGCTACGATTACCGCGAGGCCCAGCTGCCTGCCTACCTGCCGCGCCGCTACGCGGAACTGAAGGCGGAACTGATGAAGCAGGAACGGCTCTTTTAATCAGTAAAAAATCTCCGCACGGTACGGATTTGTCCGTTACCGTGCGGAGTTATTTTTTGCCTTATTTTTCGTAAACCAGTTTCATGGCGGCCCGGGCCATGGCCGCCGTGTCATGCCCCACGCCGGGCACCGTGGCCAGATGCCAGGCAAACGGCACTCCCTGCTGCCGCGCCTTTTCCTGCAGGGCGGCATAAAAACGGCGTCCCCGTTCCAGACGCGTCTGTCCCTGGGCGTCCGCTTCCGGCGTCTTGCGCAGCGAGCCGCTGCGCTTTATGTCGGACTCGCCCAGGAGGACCGTGACCGGTTTCGCGAAGGCCGCCGACAGATGCTGCGTTTCCGGCGGCAGGCCCTGCAGCCCGTAAGGGAACCGGACGCCGTCGTCCGGCATGGTATACCAGCCGGCGTTGGCGAGCACATAGCGGTCCCCTGCCCTGCCCTTGTCAAAAAGGACGTACCGGTGCAGATACTGGGATCCGGCGGAATGGCCGAACAGGGTGACCGTACTGTCCGGCGAAGCATAGGCCTTCAGCACGGCATCCCGCACCTTTCCGGCCAGAGGCAGGGTCCATTTTGCGGCCGGTTCCACGCGGCCGGCCTGATTGTCCCGGACCGTCATGCGGCCCAGGTTATAGGCACTGCCGGGATAGCGGTCCTCCGCAAAGAGGGGCGACGCCACCAGGACTCCGCAGCGGTCCGCCTGTTCCTGCAGGGCCCGGCAGGTCTCTTCGGCATCGCGGTGTTCGCCCGGAAAGGCGAGGAAGACCGGGCCGCCCTGTTTCCAGGAAGCCGGCCGGTAGCAGTAAATAGGAATCTGGTCCGCGCCTTCCTGATAGAGAACCGTACGGAATCCGCTTTCGGCAGAGGTCGTTTCTTTCTTCGCGGTTCCCGCGCAGCCCGCCGCCAGGACCAGCAGGGTAAGAAGTACAGCCAGGCAGGCCCGCAAACCGGCCCGGCATTGCGACATAGGATTCATGTTATAAAGTGATCTCCGCGGCTTTCGCCAGCGTCTCCTTCGCTTCGCGGACGATGCGTTCCACGACATCTTTGCAGGGCAGCACGTCGTTCAGGACGGCCAGGCTCTCGCCCACCATGATGCTGCCGTTGACCGTGTCGCCATCCTTCATGCCGATGCGGGATGTGCCCGTGCCCAGTTCCATGAGGGTTTCCTTCGGGGCACCGCTGGTTTCCGCAGCCAGGTATTTTTCCGTGAAGGCGTTCTTCAGGCAGCGCACGCCCATGCCGCGGGAATACCCCGTGACGACGTTGTCCGTGTCGACGGCATGGACGATCATGTCCTTCACCTTCTGATGGGCCGGGCATTCCGTCGTGAGCAAAAAGCGCGAACCCATCTGGACACCGTCGGCGCCCATGAGGAGTGCCGCCGCCAGGCCGCGCCCGTCCGCGATGCCGCCGGCTGCCAGGACCGGAATGTCATAGTGGTCCTTGAGCACGTTTTCCAGCAGGGACATGGTAGAAATGGTGCCGATATGGCCGCCGCCTTCCATGCCTTCGATGACCATGGCATCCACGCCGGCTGCAGCCACGCGCTTCGCCAGTTTCACGTTCGGGACGACGGGAATGATCTTCACGCCGGCTTCATGGAACGGCTGGATCCAGGGTATGGGACTGCCGGCACCGGTCGTGACGAAGGCGGCCTTTTCCCGGCAGACAAGGTCCGCAATTTCCCTGACATTGGGCGCCATGAGCATGAGGTTGACGCCGAAGGGTTTGTCCGTCAGGCTTTTGGCTTTGCGGATCTCCGCTTCCACCCAGTCCGTCGTGCGTCCGCCGGACCCGATGATGCCGGCACCGCCCGCATTGGATACGGCGGCGGCCAGCGTGCCGTCGGACGACCAGGCCATGCCGCCCTGGATGATGGGGTAACGGATACCCATGAGTTGCGTGAATCTATTCTGCATCGTATGTACCTCCTGTGTAAACATGCACAATTATTTTTTTCATTGTATCACAAATCATTATTATTACTACAGAATCTTGACATAAAAAATGCAACATATTGGCCGCCCCCTCGATTCATGGTACAATGAATATGCACATACAATGTCTGGAGCCAAAGGAGGAGCAATACATGAAGAACCTATTTCGTTTACTGACGCTGTGCCTCGCCCTGCTCAGCTTTACGGCAGGCCCTGTGCTGGCGGCGCCGGAGCAGGCCGTGACCGACCGGGGCAGACTGGCGGTGGCCGATGCCCTGGTGAAACAGGCCCAGCAAAAGAGCGTCCAGGCCAAAGGCCGTATCACCCTGGAGTCCGTCCTCATGAATGCCATCGTGGATTTCAAGGCAGAAGTGGCGCAGGAGCCGCAGTCTGCCGGCAAGGTCACCGGCAAGATCACGCTGACCACCGTGGCCGATGAGAAAAAGCGGGTGGTCCCGCTGAACCTCTATGTAATGCAGGAAGGCAAAGAGCTCTGGAGTTACGCCCAGCGGGAAGACGGTTCGTGGGTCCGCGCCGTCACGGAAGACGAAGCCTTCGGCAAGGAATCCGTTATAACCCGGGAAGAGGCTTTGGAAAAACTGCAGACCGTCACTCCCGTGAGAGATGACGGCAACCTTGCCACCTACCAGGTCATCCTCACGAAAAAGGGTGTCACGGAACAAGCCATCCCCAAATCGATTCCCAAGCTGGGAACGCTGACCCCGGAACAGCGCCAGGCCATCGCCAAGGCTTTGGACGAACAGGCCTACACCGTGACCATCAATCAAAAGGGCCTGCCCGTATCCTGCGAAGCCGATGCGACCAGGTGCCTCCAGACCCTGCTCGATGTAGCCATCGACCAGGCCGCCAAGGAACAGAACCTGACAGGCATGCAGAAAGAGTTCGCCAAAGCCATCATGCAGACCGTCCAGCTGCGCTTCCAGGCGGATCTGACCTACAAAAAGCGCAAAGCCCCCAAGGTACCGAAAGCAGCCCTGAGCGCCCGCATCGTAAAACAGGAACAGCCGGGGGACGAAGTGATCATCCACTCGGACAAGCCGTCCGGCAAGGCGGCCTGAGCCTGTGCCCCTCGTTCCGTCCGGCGTGCCGCCTGAATCGGGCCAAGTTGCTACTTTTTTAACACTTCACCGGCCTTTTGCCGCACCGCCCGCGGCAGGAGGCCGGTTTTGTTGACACTGAAATTGAAACCTTTTACAATAAAAATGTTACGTAAGCCCCAAACAGACTATATTAAAAAAGGGAAAGAGGTATTCACCATGTGTAGTTTACGTAGTAATCTCGTCAAAAAAGGCTCTACCCGCGCCGCCCACCGTTCGCTGTTCTATGCCCTGGGCTTCACGGAAGAGGACATGAAGAAACCCATGATCGCCGTGGTCAACGCCCAGAGCGAAGTCATTGCCGGCCATGCCCACCTGGATGACCAGGCCAAATATGTCAAATACGGCATTCTGGCTGCCGGCGGCGTTCCGGTCGAAGTACCGGCCATCGGCATCTGCGACGGCATCGCCATGGGCCACGAAGGCATGAAGTACCCCCTCGCCAGCCGCGAACTGATTGCGGACAGCGTGGAAGCACTGATCAACGGCCATGCGTTTGACGGCATGGTCATGATCCCCAACTGCGACAAAATCGTCCCCGGCATGCTGATGGCGGCCCTGCGCGTGAACATCCCGACGGTGTTCTGCAGCGGCGGTCCCATGCTGCCCGGCCGGTACGAGGGACACGACATTTCCATTTCCCAGGCCTTCGAAGCCGCCGGCCGTTTTGAAGCCGGCAAGATCGACAAGGCCGAACTGACCTGCATTGAAAAGGCCGCCTGCCCCGGCTGCGGTTCCTGCGCCGGCCTGTTTACGGCCAACACCATGAACTGCCTGACCGAAGTACTCGGCATGGGCCTGCCCGGCAACGGCACCATTCCGGCCGCCTTCCAGGGGGACCGTGCCCGCCTCGCCAAGAAAGCAGGCGAAACGGTCGTCCGCCTCGTGCAGGAACAGGTCCTGCCCCGCGACATCATGACCCTGAACGCCTTCAAGAACGCCATCACCGTCGACATGGCCATCGGCGGCAGCACGAACACGGCACTGCACCTGCCTGCCATCGCCCACGAAGCCGGCATCCGGCTGCCCCTTTCCCTGTTCGACAAGATTTCCCATAAAACGCCGTACCTCACCAAGCTGAGCCCCGGCGGCACGCACCATATGATCGACCTGAACGAAGCCGGCGGTATTCCGGCCGTCATGAAGGAACTGAGCAAACTGGGCCTCATCGTCAAATCCTGCCGCACCGTGACGGGCAAGACCATCGGCCAGCTCATCAAGAACGCCGACATCAAACGGCCCGATGTCATCCACTCCGTGGAAAAACCGTACCGCAAGACCGGCGGCATTGCCGTCCTGACCGGCAACATCGCTCCGCACTGCTCCGTCGTCAAGGAAAGTGCCGTGGCGGAAGAAATGCTGGTTCATGAAGGTCCGGCCCGCGTCTTCAACTCCGAAGACGAAGCTATCAAGGCCATCTGCGGCAAAAAGATCAACAAAGGCGACGTCGTCGTCATCCGCTACGAAGGCCCCAAAGGCGGCCCGGGCATGCGCGAAATGCTGAACCCGACCTCCGTGCTGGCCGGCATGGGCCTCGACAAGGACGTGGCACTCCTGACGGACGGCCGCTTCTCCGGTGCCACCCGCGGCGCCTGCATCGGCCATATTTCGCCGGAAGCCCGCGAAGGCGGCAACATTGCCCTCATTGAAGAAGGCGACATCATCTCCATCGATATCCCTAACCGCAAGCTGAACGTCAAAGTTTCCGACGCGGAACTGGCCAAACGTCGCAAGGCCTGGAAGTGCCCGCCTCCGAAAGTGAAACACGGGTACCTGGCACGCTATGCCGCACTCGTTTCCTCTGCCGCGGAAGGCGCTATCCTGACGGCACCCGGCGAAGACTGGGACATCAACAAATAACGCAGAAATAACGAATACCGGTCCGGACAGTTGTCCGAACCGGTATTTTTCTGTCTTATGGGATTGTTCCTGTTCAGGCGAAGAAGCTTGCAAACAGGCGGTACAGGAAGAAGACTGCGGCTGCCACGAGGGCGAACATGAAAAAGGCCGGCAGCAGGAAGAAGATGAGGCAGACGATGACGATGAGCAGGACGGCCCAGAAGAGGATGCCGCCGAGGCCGCCCAGGTTGAACTGGTGGACCTTGAAGCCCCTGTTTCCCCTGCCCGTCTCCGGATCTTTTCCGTCGGCCCGTTCGTAGGGGCCTTCCCCGTAGGTTTCCTGGTACTCCCCCTCCCGGGCGGAATCGTCCCCCCAGGACTGGCGGGACCCTTCGTGGACCGTACCGTCGAGTTCGATGGTGTCGCCGCCGAAGCTTTCCCGTTCCTCCACGGTCAGGCTTTTGGCTTCCTTCTCCACCACGCGGTGGCAATAAGGGCATTCGGTCAGGTTGTCGTCGAATTCATGGTGACAGAAAGAACAAATCATCTGTTTCTCCTTATATTTTCAGGACCATGGCGAGCATGCCGGGTTCGCCCACATACCGCGGATCGAATTCCGTCAGCTGCAGGGCATTCCGGATGGTTTCGTGATACTGATAGATGGTCTCCCGGGAAATCCGGAAGGTACTTGTCATAGAGGGAATCGGGAAATCCTGCAGGTCGTTGATCTTCGTGAAGGCGATCATGCAGGCGATGGCCCAGGCGAAAAAGCTGACATCGTCATCGAGATGGTCCAGGACGGACCGTCCCTCGGGCGAAGCGGCAAAGTCGCTCCAGAGGGCCTTGATCCGGGCCGTTTCGCGGAACCCGAAGTTGGTCATGCGGCTCAGGATGGACAGGGCCTGGATGACCGTGTCCTCTTCATCCACCGGCGCCGGCTGGTAATCGCGGATTTCCGTCGTATAGGGGAACGACGAAACATAGGAAGTTTCCATGGCCAGCTTGGCGGCTGCCAGCTGCACGACGGCGGCATTGTCCTGGAGAAAGACCTCCATATCCGCCGCTTCCGGTTTCTGGATGGCATACCACTGCTGCAGGTGGCTGCAGACATATTTGATGCGCAGTTCCGCCGATGCCGTGGTCTTAAGGCCGCGCAGGTACGTGAACACCATGTTGCCGTTATCCATTGCGTGCCCCACGAACAATACATCGGTCGTGTCAAAATCGTCGTCAATCGGCAGGGACAGATACAAAATACCGCCGGACAGCAGGTCCTTGCAGTAATACCAGCCGCCGGCCTCTTTGTCGCGGCGGACCTCCGTCAGGAGCACGAAGCGCGCGGTCAGCAGGCTGTCCAGTATATCCCGGACGGCCTTCAGGCGGCCGACGCTTTCTTTCGGATCCGGCTGGTAGGTGTCGACATAGGTGCGGATCGGCGTCTTGCCCGTGGCGAGCAGGTGGTAATCGAACAGGAAATATTCCCAGAACGCTTCCTCATCCCGCGTTCCCCGGACCTGGTCGTACTCGCGCATGTTTTCCGACAGGCCGAATCCCAGGGCCGTGGCATTGTCCCGGTCTTCCTTGTATTCGGACGTGGAAAAATAGCGGCGCATGTCGTACAGGACATCGTCCAGGTAATTGTCCATGTCCAGGTAGACCTTGGCGTTCAGGTCCGTATCGATCTGCTGATGATGTTTCAGCAGGTCGTACCGGAAATTTCCCTCGTCATCGACGAGGAGCAGTCTTTTATTTTCTTCATCCAGGACGAGGCTGCGGCACTTGTCCGCAAAGGAATCGTCCGTGATGGCATGGCGCATTTTCAGGAAATGCAGCAGGCGGGACCAGACGGTGAGCATCTGTTCCGCTGTTTCATAGGTCAGGGCGAAGTCGGCGATGTTGCGGCTGCACCAGCCGAAACAGTCGATGAAGTCGTCTGTCCGCATATCCCCCATTTTGATGTCGACGTTGCCGCAGTACACCAACAGGGTCAGGACGCAGTTCCACGTGTCGTACAGTTCGTCTTCGGTAGCGCCGCGGAAGGCTTCCGTGCGGATGAAGTCGTCGGCGAAACGCCGGGACAGCCATTCGCTCCACTCGCTGGAGTTGCCGTAGAAGTCGGCAATCAGGTCATAAACATTGTGCATTTGTCAACCACTCTCATTCTTCGCCGAGGATCATGACTTCCGGCACCAGTTCCACGCCGTCCGTACGGCGGATGACAGCCTGGATATGGTGGATCAGGGCGATGACGTCGGCAGCGGTCGCGCCGCCGGCATTGACGACGAAGCCCGCGTGTTTCGTGGATACTTCGGCGCCGCCGATGCGGTACCCCTTGAGGCCCGCCTTTTCCACCATGGGGCCGACGAAATGACCGGCCGGCCGGCGGAAGGTGCTGCCCGCGCTGGGCATTTCCAGCGGCTGCTTGGACTGGCGGCGCTGGCTGAAGTCGGCCATTTTGGCCTGGATGGCGGCCGGGTCGCCGGGTTTCATTTCCGTCGTGATGTCCAGCACGATGGCGTGCTGTTCCTGCAGGACGGAATGGCGGTAACTCAGTTTCAGGTCTTCTTTCCCGACGGTGCGGATGGTGCCGTCGTAATCGAGGAGACGGGCCGCCGTGACGACGTCCTTCATTTCCCCGTCATAGGCACCGGCGTTCATGAACAGGGCGCCGCCGATGCTGCCGGGAATGCCGACGGCGAATTCCATCCCCGTCAGGCCGGCTTCCCCGGCGAGGCGCGAAGCCGCAGCCAGGCTCAGGCCGCTGCTGAAGATCATGCGCGACCCTTCCCGGCGGTGGTATTTCAAGACATTGCCGAGGACCAGCACGATGCCGCGGATTCCCTTGTCCCGCACGAGCACGTTGGACCCGTTGCCCAGTACGGTCAGGGGCGTCTCCGTCTGCGCGGCAAAACGCAGCACGGCCGCAATGTCCTCTTCCCTGCCAGGCAGGACGAGGGCGTCGGCCGGACCGCCGATATGGAAGGACGTGTGGGCGGACATGGGTTCGTCAGCGCGCACTTCCCCTGTTACCAGGTCCCGCAGGCGGGACACCAGTTCTGTTTTCTCCATCATTTGTTCTCGTTACCCCGGCTTCTTAATCAGTGACTTCTTTGACGACATCCGTAATGGTCTTGGAGATGTCCTGGAACATGAGCTGGAAACGCTGGAAGGCGTTCAGGTATTCCACGGCCAGCGGGTTCAGGCTCAGCGTGCGCATCATGCGGTCGAACTCTTCCTGCTTTTCCGCCGGCACATCCTTTTTCTGGTACTTGAGGATTTCCACTTCCTGGCCGAGTTTCATGAAGCGGGACACGAGGTTCTTCGTGTCCGGTTCCGCTTCCAGCTTGGCCTTGGCGTCCTTCAGGACCTGGAATTCGCGGGTGGCCCGCATCTCTTTGGCTAAATTCGAAGCAATATCGTATACGTTCATGTTGGGTCTCCTATCTTCCAATGGTTATACATGGTTATACATTATCACGCGTGCGGCATTTGTCAAGGCAGTTGATTGTAGGGAATGTTCAGGTGGGCATAGCCGGAGATGTCCCCGTACACGAAATGCCACCATTCCTGGTCGCCCTGCCGGAAGCCGGCCGTGGTCATGGCGTCTTTCAATAAATCGCGCAGCCGCCGGGCTTCCGTCGTACTGCCGGGATAGTCCGGATACTGGCGGACGGATACTTCGTCAAAGTCGCTGGGCATTGCCAGGGGCGTTCCGGTGGACAGGTCGTAAAGGCCGACGTCCACGGTCATGCCCGTGTTGCGGTCCTCGCCCTTCGCCGGCAGCGGCAGCATGCCTTTCCGGTTGCCGGGCAGCAGGTCCGACGCGAACTTCGAAAGGTACCAGGGCCGGTAGGCTTCGTAGACGATCAGCCCGTACCCCTTTGCCGCCAGGGCGGCAGCGGCCTTCTTCAGGCCTTCTGCCGCCTGGGTCGAGGCATAGGCTTTTTGGGCCGTGTCGTGCAGTGGGCGGCCGAAGATGTTGTTGTCCGTGGCGTAGCGCAGATCCAGCTTCAGGGAAGGCACGGCTTTCTGCAGGTTCACCAGGGACGCCGCGGTTCCCTGTTTCAGTTTTTCCGGTTCCGCCGTGCCGGCGGCCGCCGTCTTCAGGGTCTCGTAATCACCGGAGAGGGTGACCCGGAAGACATGGCCGTTCTGGCCGGGGAAAAAGAGCCGGTTGAAACTCTTGCCCCCGACGCGGCACAAGGCACCGTAGCCGTTGGCGTCGCGGTCGAATTTGACCGGCGCCTCCGTGCTCAGCAAAGGTCCCTCTTCCGTCAGGGTGTACGAATCGAAGTGGACCTTGGCCAGCGGAAAGATATTGCCGCCGCTGAAGTCGCGGTCCGTATCGCTGAAATGATAGACCAGTTCCAGCCGCCCTTTGTTCTCCCGGATGAGGAAGGTCGTCCCCGTGCCGTAATACATGCCGAGGATGTAGCTCACGTCCTTCGGAACGGGAGCTTTTTTCGCAGCCAGGACAGGGGCGGCGCCCAGCGTGGCCAAAAGTACCGCCGCCAGGAGCGGGGCCAGGGCCTTTTTCGAACCGGCCGCAACGCGCCGGTACCAGGTATGGCGATTCATCAGGATGCCTCCTTCATTTATCCGCGTCCGTAAAGGGCGGGACGGAAATGCGCAGGCGCACGTCCGCCAGGGAATTGAGGATCTTCCGCACCTCTTCGCTGCGGGCCGGATCCATGTCGGCGTAGACGATTTCCTCTTCGTGGCCCGCTTCGGCGATGATGTACCCGTTCGGGTCCACCAGGCGGGAATGGCCGTAGAACACGTCGTCCTTGAAGGTGCCCACGGCATTGACGGCAGCGACGAACAGATGGTTTTCAATGGCGCGCGCCCGGCACAATACATCCCAGGCGTAGCCGCGCCGGTCCGGCCACTGGGCCGGCACCATGATGAGCTGCGCGTCCTTGAGGGCCAGGTAGCGGTACAGTTCGGGGAAGCGCATGTCGTAGCAGAGGGTCGAGGCGCACTGGACGCCGTTCAATTCGTACACTTCGAACCGGTCGCCGGAAGCGAAGAAGTCGTCTTCGTGGAACATGCCGAACAGGTGCGCCTTGCCGTAACGGCTGAGGACTTTGCCTTCGGCGTTGATGGCGACGGCGGTGTTGTAGATCCGGCCGTCTTCCCAGCGCATGGGGAAGGAACCGGGCACCAGGGCGCAGTGATGGCGCGCCGCAAGGTCCTGCAGGCGGTGGATCAGTTCGTTGTCGGGCGTTTCGGCCTGTTCCTGGAGGTGTCCCAGGGAGTAGCCGGTCGTCCAGATTTCCGGCAGGATGGCCAGGTCGCTGTGGGCGGCAGCCTCTTCCAGCATTTCCAGCCCGTGCGCCGTATTTTCGGGATGGTGTTTTTCCTTGATCTCCATTTGAACCAGTGCTATCTTCATCAATCGGTCTGCCTTTCTATTAAAATGGTATTGTTTTCTGCTTACTGTTCCCCGGGCCAGCGGCCGTCGTCCGCCAGGCGGTCGATGACCACCCGCTCCAGGCGCCGCATGCAGCGCGTGAACACGAATTCGCGGCTGCCGAGGGACGGAACCAGGGCGGCTGGAAGACCGGCCAGATGGGCTCCCAGAACATCCGTGAACAACTGGTCGCCGACGACCAGGAGGGACAAGCCGGCGGGCAGCAGCTCCCGGGCCTTGCGGAAGGCGCGGTTCAGGGGCTTGCAGGCCCAGTCCACGACGGGTACGCCCGTGAGGCGGCGTACTTGGTCCACGCGCCGTCCCCCGTTGTTGGATACGAGGACGACGGCGATGCCGCCGCTGCGCAGGATGCGGATCCAGTCCAGGTATGCCGCATCCGGCGTGAGGCTGTCCCGGCGCAGGAACGTGTTGTCCAGGTCCAGGATGATTCCCTCGTACCGGTTCCGCCGGAGCCAGGCCGGCGTGAGGAAGGTCAGGCTGCGGAAGCGGTATTCGGGGACGAGCAGGTCAAGCATCTTCTCCTCCGTCCTTCCCTTCCGGAACGACCGCCTTGGGCGGGAAGGTCACCATGAAGCGCGTGCCCTGCCCCACCTTGGAAAAGACTTCGATCGTACCGCGGTGGCGCCGTACGATTTCCTTGGCGATGGCCAGTCCCAGGCCCGTGCCCTTGACGGCACTGTTGTAATGGGACTTGTCCACTTTGTAGAAGCGGTCGAAAATATAAGGCTGGTCGGCTTCCGGAATGCCCGGGCCGTTGTCGACGACGGACATTTCGAAACTGCCGTCTTCCAGCATCTTCGTCTCATAACGTACGAAACTGCCTTCGGGGGAATACTTGATGGCGTTGTCGCCCAGGATCAGGACGAGCTGGACCATCTGGTCCCCGTTGCCGTAAATTCGGCAGCCCTCCTGGAGCTGCAGGTCGATGGTGATGTGTTTCGGGTCGGCCTTCACCTTCAGCTGCTCCGCCACGGAGCGGATGATGTCCGCCATCGGCAGGGCTTCCACTTCTTCAGGCGTCAGTTTGTCCGACGCCTGCAGGCGGCTGATGTCGAGCAGGGCCCGCACCAGGCGTTCCAGCCGCTGCGTTTCCTTCGAAATCAGTTCGCAATAGCGTTTGTTGACCTCTTCGTCCGCATGGGGATCGTTCAGGTTGTCCTGGATGATCTCGATATAGCCGCGGATGATGGTGATGGGCGTGCGCAGTTCATGGGATACGTTGGCCACGAAATCGCGGCGCGTCTTTTCCATGCGGGCCAGTTTGCCCAGATAGGTGCTCAACTCTTCACTCAGATGGTTGATGGCCATGCCCAGTTCCGCCACTTCGTCGGCTCCGTTGACGGAGACCTTGACGGAATAGTTGCCCTTGGCGATGGCCACGGTGGCATCCTTCATAGCGACCAGGGGCTTGACGATGAGCTGCGTCAGGCGCCGCACCATGAAGAGGCTGATGATCAGCGCGATGAGGCCGACGATGGCCGTGAAGATGTAGATGTTCCGCAAAATGCCGCCAAAGCCGCTCATCGGCTCGGCCAGGAGGATGGCCCCCTTATGGCCGGACCGGGAACCGTACGGGATACCGACCAGCATGACCTGCTGCTTGAAATACGGATGGTAGACCTGGGAGCGGACCGTGCCGCCTTCGTAAATGTTGTCCAGGATTTTGTTGACATGGTAGGATACGGTACCGCTCTTGATTTCCTGTGCCAGGCGCGACGTGTACTCGAACCGGGGAATCAGGTCCGCCGGGGCGGCCACGTCCGGTTTGGAGCTGTTGCCCTTGCCGTGTTCCTTGGCCGCGGCATCCACGTCGGCGCCGATGTTGGAGGCGGCCAGCAGGTTGTAGTTATCGTCGAACAGCCAGATACGGGCCCCCACCAGGTGATCGATGGCGATTAAGTACCGCATGAGCATGTAGTGGTTCGCGTCATTGTCAATGAAATATTCAACTGTCTCCGCCATTTCGCGTCCGCGTTCGGACAGCTCCTCTTCGCGGAGCTTGACGAAATAATCGGCAATCAAATAGGAAGTACCCGCCGAGACACCTACCACGACGATAACGATGATCGCCATGAAGCTGTACATGAGGCGAGTACTGAGGGATTTATTCACATTGCACCTCGGATTGCAGGATTCGGATTACGGCAGAAAGGAACCGCTGCGGGCGGTCCCTCTCAGGCCTTGGCCTGTTCGGCCGGCTGCTTCAGTTCGAACTTGTAGCCGACGCCCCACACCGTGGCGATGTCCCACGTGGAGTCCTTCGGCACGGCCAGTTTCTGGCGGATGCGTTTGATGTGCGTGTCCACCGTGCGGGTGTCGCCGAAATAGGTGTAGCCCCAGATGGATTCCAGCAGCTGGTTGCGGGAATAGACTTTGCCCGGCGTGGAAGCCAGGTACCACAACAGTTCAAATTCCTTCGTCGTGAAGGTCACTTTGCGGCCGAACGACGTGACTTCCATCTTTTCCTGGTCGATGAAGAGGCCCGGGAACTCGATGGTCTTTTTGCCGGAAGCCAGCTGAAATCCGCCGGCGCGGCGCAGCACCGCCTTGACGCGGGCCACCACCTCGCGGGTGTTGAAAGGTTTCGTGATATAGTCGTCGGCACCCGTTTCCAGTCCCAGGATACGGTCGTCGTCATCGTCCTTGGCCGTCAGCATGATGATAGGGATATCATACTGTTTGCGGACTTTTTCGCAGACCTGCAGGCCGTCCATGACGGGCATCATGATGTCGAGCAGGATGATGTCCGGATGTTCGGCATCCACTTTGTCCAGTGCATCCTGGCCGTTTTCCGCCTCGATGACCTGGAACCCTTCCTTCTGGAAATAGACACGCAGGATTTCACGGATCTGCGGCTCGTCGTCCGCAATCAACACTTTGTAGTTGCTCATAATTTTGTCCCACCTTTTTATTGTACAATCTTTGTTGGAAATGCCGAAAACAGCCTCCGGGGAGTTTGTTTTCTACATTTAATGCCATAAGCTTTTCTTATTATATCAGAAATCGGCGGGGAATTTAACACTCTCCGCCCACTTTCACAAAAGGTTTACAACTTGCACGGAAGCGTAAAAAAACAGACAGGCCATCGGCCTGCCTGCTGTAAGTTCACATTCAGTTGTCTGTCGGACGAAAGGCTCAGTATACGCGGCCTGCGCCGATGTACCGGGCACCCCAGTAACCACCGAATACGCTCGACACCATGACGCCGTTGCTGGAGGAGCAGTGGATGAACTGTCCGTTGCCAACGTAGATGCCTACGTGGGAAGCACCGGGGGCATAGGTCGTGAAGAATACCAGGTCGCCAGGACGCAGGGACGACGAAGAAATACGCGTCGAAGCGTAGTACTGCGCGTCTGCCGTACGAGGAATATAGATGCCGGACTGGGCGAACACATAGCTCGTGAAGCCGGAGCAATCAAAGCCGTAAGGAGAAGTGCCGCCGAACACATAAGGAACGCCCATCATGCTGTAGGCACTCCGTAGGATCGAGCGGGTCAGGGCACTGTTGCCGGAACGGTTGACCGGCATATCGCGGTTCATGAGGCTGCGGTAAGTGGCTTCGCCGACGATACCATCGACTTCCAGACCGCGTGCCGCCTGGAATTCACGGACTGCTTCTTCCGTGGCCGGGCCGAAGACACCGTCCACCGAACCGATGTTATAATTCATAGAAGCCAGCTGCTTCTGAATTTCAACTACTTCAGATCCACGGTCACCGGCCGAGAAATCTGCAAACGTCATTGTCGCCGTCAAGCACGATAATGCGACAGCTACAATTGTAGAAAATACCTTACTCCTGGTTGACACTGTAACGCACGTCCTTTCACTGGTTTGATCGGAGTGAAGACCCCTCAAAGGTCATTCATGTTTGTCTGTTTGCGTTCGTTCATGTCGTGCCACAGAGTGTACAGCAACCACCGGACCCCTTCAGCCGCCGGCCGAAATACTCTCTCAAATCAACACAACTCGCGTTTTTGCTAAACGTTTACAGAGGTTATTATAGCACAAATGGCACCTCAAAATGTGAAAAAATGCGAAGTTATTTCAATGTGTCACTTTGACGACTATATGATGTCATTTTGCGCATTTGTCAACCATGCGGTTTGTCGAAAATTGTATACTGTTTTAATACAATTTATCACCGGATTTTTAGCACCATGGAATTTCACAAGTCATAAAGTGATCCGTGAAAATTTTCCTTGACAATACAAGACAATACAATAAGAAAAAAGGCTGCCGTTTCCGGCAGCCATGGTTTCGAGTGTGAGTATTCAATAAGCCGAGTTCTGTACCGACGAGCGGTGGCAATCATTTATCTATACCAGGGATTACTCCCCGGTTACAGCGACACAACCCGGAAGGTTCAGCGGGCAACATCATCCCTTCCCTATTTGGTCTTACTCCGAGTGGGGTTTACCAAGCCAAGTAATTACTTACTTGCTGGTGCGCTCTTACCGCACCGTTCCACCCTTACCAGGCAAGCCTGGCGGTACACTTTTCTGTGGCACTATCCCTGAGATTTCTCTCGCCGGACGTTATCCGGCACTCTGCCCTTTGGAGCTCGGACTTTCCTCACCGTCCGCAAGGGACGCCGCGATTGCCTTTTATACTCACGAGCGTAGTATACCATACTGTGTTTCAATTGGCAAGTACGCCTGCTTCCCTTTTTCGAAAAAATATCAGGACTTTTTATAGGATATTTTAAAAAAATTTATAACACAATGGCAATTTCTGTCATTTCGGAGTATTATAATAGCAGGATAAGTAAAGTTTGGTTAGGGAACAAAATACTAGGGGAGGGATAGGAATATGCCTAAAAATGGAGCTACGGAGACAATTGCCAGCCGCATATCGTACCTTATCCGCAAAAAGAAGCTTACTTCGCGGGAATTCAGCGAAATCTGCCAGATTCCGGTTTCTTCATTATTTGCCTACACGTCGGGCAAATCGGAGCCGAAAGCTTCCACCGTCATGCGGATCTCCAAAGCCTTTCTGGTCGACCCGGCCTGGCTTATGGGGGAAGGCGAGCTGGAAGACATGTACGATGCGACCAGCAGCCTGCATATGAATGCACCGGTGGAAAAAGAACTCCAGCATTACCTGCGGGAACTGGACGACGATTCCCAGATGATGATCTTGCGGATCACGAAAGCACTGGCCCTGCAGAAACAGGAACAGTGAGCAAAACTGAAAATCCGGATAAGAAAAGAGGGATGCGGTTTTTCCGCATCCCTCTTTTCGCCTTCTTTTTACCGTTTCAGGTAAACGCGAAGGTACTCTTTGTAATGTTGGAGCGAAGCCAGTAAGATGTCACTGGTCGTCGAATAAGGAAATTCATCGCTCAAAACGCGCGCATAAGGAAGCATCGCCTTGATTTCCTTGACGGTCTTCTTCAGCTCTTCGAGCTCTTCCGGGCTTGTCCGGACCTGGTAGAACTTGTTCATGCTCTCGCCGTGGACTGGCTGCCTCTTTTTCCTTTCCATACCTGATTATCCCCTTTCTTTGTAGACGCCCGGACCAGCGCAAGGTTTTTGATGGGTCCCTTGCAATTTTTTATCTCTGCTTGGTCCTTACGCCCGTGGTGCATTGGAACTACTACTGGATCTACTGATGGAACTACTGGATCTGATGGGTCTACGGGGGTCTCTGTGAAACAGCTTTACGCCGGCCGGTACGCCGCAGCAGGATTATTTCTTAAGGAACAGGTCCCGCTTGAGCATATAGTCGAAACTCCAGCTGCCCTTTGCTTCCGCCGTGTCGAACTGGTTCATGACGGCATCCAGCTCGTCGGCGTAGTGCACGATGAAGGCTTCTTTGGTGACACATTCCATGGGGGAACCCTTTTCCCTTTCCCCGTGATGGGAAAGGATGATGTGCAACAGTTCCTGGATGGAGGCGGCAGGAATCTTCTGGTCCGCCGCGGCATCCCGGACCATGAGCGCGGAAATGGTGATATGGCCCAGGAGTTTGCCTTCCGTCATATACGGGAAGCCGAGCTCCGTACTGATTTCCCTGACCTTGCCGACATCGTGCAGCAGGGCGCCGCTGATAACGAGGTCCATATCCACATTCCCAATGGTTTCGGCCATGGATGCTGCCAGTTCCGCAACATTCACCGTATGTTCTAAAAGGCCGCCTAAATAGGCATGATGCATTTTCATGCCCGCAGGGGTCTTAAAAAACGTCTTACAGAATCCGGGGTTAAAGACGGTTTCCAGTATTTTCCGCAGCGTCGGTGTATGGACGCGTTTACACAGAGCCTGAAATTTTGCTTCATAGGCCTGGTGGTCAAAACGGCCTTCCGGCATGAGCATGGACACATCGTCTTCCGGTTTCAGCGGTTCGATGTGTTCAATCAGGACCTGCAGTCCGGTGCTCGAATACTTGGAAATATCGACTTTCCCTGATACGAAATAAGCCTGCGGTTTGGAATTATCCGAGTTCCGGATGATTTCGACCGTATTGGCATCAAACGTGATATACGGCAGGGAGCCGCTCTTGTCTTCTACATTACCCCGGGCAAACAGGCTTTCACTCGGCGATTTCGATCTGCCTGTCTTGATGGTCTTCAAAATCATCGGCTGGAAAACGTTTTCCCCAGCAACCAGTTCACTGATCATGAATTTATCACTCCCGGAAATTTTCTATAAATTTATTACTCCTATATCATATCACATAATCGTGACAGATGTATGTTAATTTACACGTTTTCTTTTAATTTGACGGCAAAGAACCGGCTCAGAGGATTTTCAGCACCGGTTTTTCCCGGGCCACCAGTACCCGGACGGCATACCCTTCCTTGCTCAGGCGCAGGGCCAGCCGGTCCGCAAAATGATTGACGGCGATGAGTTCCGTCCCCTGATGGGTGCCGTCGATGATGTTGATGCCCCTACCCTGCGCATCCTGTGCGTCGTGGTACTTCACGTCGCCCGTGACATACGTGTCGGCGCCGGAACGTACCGCTTCTTTCAGGAAGTCCATGCCGGAACCGCTGCAGACGGCCACTTTATGGACGGATTTTCCGGCTGGGACGACCGTGATATGGTCCAGGCCGAGCTTCTGTTTCACTGTTTCGGCGAAGGCGTCCAGTTCCATCGGCTGCGGCAGATAACCGACGCGGCCCAGGCCGGCCAGGCGGCCTTCCTGGATGGCGCAGAGCGTTTCCCGGTTGTCCAGGCCCAGCAGTTCCGCCAATACGTCGTTGATGCCGCCTACGGCGCTGTCCAGGTTCGTATGGGCGCTGAAGACCGCGATGCCCTTTTCCACGGCTTCCAACAGCAGGGCCGTGCGCCAGTCCTCATCGGTCAGGCGCCGGATGCTTTTGAAGATGGCGGGATGGTGCGTCACAATCAGGTTGGCATGCAGTTCCTCTGCCTGCTTCAGCACATCGGACGAAAAATCCAGGGCGCACAGAATGACTCGGACAGGCATGCCCATATGGCCTGCCATGAGGCCTACGTTGTCCCACTCTTCCGCAAGGGAAGGCGGTGCTATCTCGTTCAGGATTTCAATGACGTTCTTCACGGACGCTGTCATGTTGTAACAACTCCTCTAACTCTGTATGGATTGCCTGCCAGTGACGGTATTTTTCACTGGCCGCCGCTTCCCTGCTGTGTTCCATCTGCCGGAGCAGTGCCCCGTAATGGTGTTCCAGTTCTGTCAGCCAGACGCGGCGTAAGGGTGAATCTTTGCGCAGGATCACAGGGCCTGCTGCCTTTTCCAGGTCCGTCAGGGTCCCCTGCCGTCCCGGTGTAACGACTAAAATGACGTAGAGCCGTTCCCGCTCCTCGCAAAGGACTTCGTCGCGGATACAGTACCCGTGTCCCGCAAGCCATTCCCGCAGTTCCGCCTGCCCGTTCATGGGCTGCAAAACGAACGTGCGGACACCGGAGGCGATGGCCGGATTTTCCTCCAAAATCATGCGGATGGTACTTCCGCCCATGCCGGCAATGACGACCGCTTCGGCTTCACCGGGCCGCAGGCCGGCCAGTCCCGGCGCCTGACGCACCTCGATGCGGTCCCCCAGCGCGTACCGGGACACCGTTTCCCGGGCCGCGGCACAGGGTCCTTCGGCAATATCGGAGGCAACCACTCTGGAACAGCGGCCGGACTGGATCAACAGGACCGGAACGTAGCCGTGGTCCGTGCCGATGTCGGCTGCTGTCTGACAGGCAGGAACCAGCGATGCCACCGTTTCCAATCTCACTCCTGCGTTCATAACAATATCCCCTGATAACTTGAATTTTGTTATTTACATTATAACAAAAAGCGTTGTCAGGGGAAAGATGCAAAGCGTATTCCTTTTTGTTCCGCCTCAACCCCTGGCCGGGTTCTGCAGGCCGCCGTTCTGATACAGTTCGCTGGCCCCCTGGTACCACGCGATGGCGCGTGCCTCCAGGGCGGGATCCGGCGGAAGCTTTTCGTAGCGGCTCTTATTCCAGTCCGCAATGCGGAAGACGGCGGACTTTTTGCCGGGTTTCAGGATGACCAGCCGGTCTCCTTCCACGTACCCCAGCGTCTGGTAGGTGCTGATGAAGGCACGTTCCTGCCCGGCAGGCACGGCAGCGATGTCGCGGCCCATGAACCGGGAGGTGTAGGAGATGCCCAGCATGCCCAGCAGGGTCGGTGCCAGGTCCATCTGGCTGATCAGGCGGTCATTGACGGCGGGGGCAATCAGCGCCGGAGCATAGACGAGACACGGGATATGGTACTTGTTCACAGGCAATGCCGTTTTTCCTGCCGCCGAAGCCTGATGATCCGCCACGATGACGAAGACCGTATTGTCGAACCAGGGACGGCTTTCCGCCTTTTTCAGGAAATCATGGATGGCCCAGTCCGTATAACGGACGCCGCCTTCCCGGACTCCCTGTTTCGCCTGTACCCGGTCTTTGGGGAAAATGAAAGGCCGGTGGTTGCTGGTCGTCATGACCATTTCGAAGGCCGGCTCGCCTTTTGCCGCATGGTCATCCAGGGCTTTCAGGACCTGATTGAACAGGGTTTCGTCGGCCACGCCCCAGACGGACTCACAGGTAATTTCCTCCTTGGGAATGGAAAGACGGTCCAGCACGCGATAGCCGTTGCCATCGTAAAAGGCGTTCATATTATCGAAATAGCCGTATCCGCCGTAAATGAAATCACTGGCATACCCGGCTTCCTTCATGGCACCGCCGAGTGTGGCGAGACCTTCGAAAGCAGGCCGGCGCAAAATGGATTGGCCCGGCGTCGGAGGCACGGCCAGGGATAACGCTTCCAGTCCTCGGACGGTACGGGTGCCCGTGGCATACATACGGGAGAACCGGTAACATTTTCCGGCCAGTTCGTCAAGGTGGGGTGTCCAGTCGACGCGTCCCTTGTAAACGCCCATATAATCCGTACTGAGGCTCTCCACCGTAATCATGACGACGTTCGGCTTCTGCAGCGTCATGGCATTCTGGTTGACGACCCGGCGTGTGATGTCGAGTCCCTTTGTCCCCTTGTAGTCCAGGAACGTGACGTTCGGAGCAGCCAGGGCCTGTTTCAGGTCCTGTTTCACCGTATCGTCGTCTTCCTGTTTGTAAAAACGCGGATAACTGATTTCATTGTGGAAATAGGCGTAGACGAACCCATAGGGCCCGTTGCCGGCCAGTTCCACATTGCACACGTTGTCGCTGACCCCGTCCCGCCAGGTATCGTTCGGCACTTTGACGGCCAGGATGCACAGCACCAGAACGGCGCAGCACCCTGCCAGGGCCCCGGTCCTGCCTTTTGCTTCAAAATGCCGGGGATACAGGCGTCCCTGAAGCCAGGTCAAAAGAGCCGCCGCGGCGGCAATAGACGGCAGGATGACGGGCATGTTGAACGATTCCCGGATCTGGCCGATCATTTCCTGCGTATAAACAAGATAATCGACGGCAATGAAATTGAAATTCGTATGGAATTCCTGCCAGTACAGATACAGTGCCGCCAGCGTAAAGATCATAAAGGCGTTCACGGCGAATGTCACCGCAAGCACAGCCCGGCGCCCTGCCTTCCGGTTCAGCCAGCGCGTCGGCAGAAGCCAGAGCAGCAAGGCCAGCGGCAGCGTGAAGAAGACGCCGGCCGATGCATCGTAGACCAGCCCTGTCAGGAACGTACGCAGCAGATCCCCGGCCGACAGGGACACCATGTCCAGCGAAGTCAGGAGATTCACGGCGCGCAAGATGGATTGCGCTGCCATGTACGTCAAAAAGAAGAGGGCGAGGCAGCGCGTTCTGCCCTGCCGTATCTTGTCAAACCATTGCATAAGCAGTTCTCCTTTGTGATATGGAGTAGAGAGGTAGAAATGCCTCTGTTTCGCTCCATTCTAACAAGGAGGGTTAAAGGCGGGACAACAGAAAATTAAACAAAATATAAATTTACCTTAAAAAAGCATAAAACACGTCCTGCAGGCGTTTGCAGTTGTACGTAAAGGTCCGTATAATCATAGTAGGAACCAGACTCTGCTTTTGGAAAGAATTGAACCGGGCCGGCAGCCCTTTTTCGAGGTATCACCATGAATATCAAGAACCGCTTGATTTTATCCCACATACTGACTTTCTTCATTCCCATCGTCATGACCTTTTTCGTTTTCCTTCTGTGCGCCGCCGGCCTGGCCGTTTTCGCACACAGCGGGAACCATATTTACGCTGAAAACGACAACCAGTTCCAACGCATCACCATGGCCATCCACCATACGGTGTTCCGCAGCCTGCGCAGCCATCCGGACGGAGATTTGTCCGGTATGTGGCTCATGGGCTTGCTGGATCCGGACTACAACTGCATCGTGGTCAACCGGGAAGGGCTGGTCGTCTACACTTATGGGAACCAGTCCCTGGCGAAAAACCTCACACCGGAAATGAAGGAGATCATGCTCTCGCTGGAACAGGCTCCCAGCGGGGTGCGTTATGCTTCATCCAAAAAAGAGAACTTCTATATGGAAAAACAGATTGTGAAAGGCCAGGCTTATACGCTTCATTACTTCAACCGGATTGCACCGCCTGCCTCGGACGAAGTTTTCGAACACGCCCTGCACATTACGGAACTCTTCTGCGCGCTCTCGCTGCTGGCCTTCATCGTGCTCTCGAGCTGGTTCCTGTCGCGCTTCGTGCTGCGTCACATCATACCGCCCCTGAAGGAGCTGCAGTATGCCTCGGAGCGTATCCAGGAAGGAGACCTTGGCGTCCGCATCGGTCACGGCCGGCAGGATGAATTCCGTCCGGTGGTCGACGCCTTCAACATCATGGCCGTCAAGCTGCAGGATTCCCTGAAGGAACGGGAACGGCAGGAAGAAAACCGCAAAGAGCTGATTGCCAGCATCTCCCACGATATCCGCACCCCCCTGACGGCCATCAAGGCCTATGTCGAAGGGTTGAAGGACAACGTGGCCTCGACGCCGGAAAAACGGAAACAGTACCTGGATGTCATCGACCACAAGACGGAGGACCTGAACCGCATGGTGGAACAGCTCTTCCTGCTTTCCAAAATCGATTTGGGCGAGCGGGCCGTTCCCATGAAACAGCTCGACCTGGGGCAGTCCCTGCGGAACATTGCGGCAGAAAACGAGCTGCACTGGAAACAGGCCGGTGCCCATGTGGCGCTGACCGTGCCGGAAAACCCCGTTCCTGTCCGGGGCAGCGGGATGCTGCTGGAACGGATTTTACAGAACCTGGTTTCCAACAGTGCCAAATACAGGACATTGCCGGAAGCGGAAGTCCAGTGCCATCTTACCATGGAAGACGGGCGCGCGGTCCTGCGTGTGTGGGACAACGGCCCCGGCGTGCCGGAAGACCTGCTGCAGCGCCTGACGGACCCCTTCTTCCGGACCGATAAGGCGCGCACGCACACGGCGGACGGGAGCGGCATCGGCCTGACCATCGTGGCCCGGTCCGTAGCCCTCATGCAGGGCACGCTGCAAATTGAAAATGTGGTACCGAACGGGTTGTCCTTCACGATGACCTTCCCGCTGGATAAGGAGGAATGACGATGAAAGACATGATTCTGATCATTGAAGACGACAAGGATATTGCGGCCATTGAAAAAGATTATATGGAAATCAACGGATATGGCGCCGTCATCAAGGGCGACGGCCGCGAAGGCATGGAAGCGGCCCTGACAGGTCATTACAGCCTGATCCTCCTCGATGTGATGCTGCCCGGCATAGACGGCTTTGAAATCTGCCGTAAGATACGGGACAAGATTGATACCCCGATCCTCATGGTGACGGCCCGCAATACGGACATCGACAAGATCCGCGGCCTAGGGCTGGGAGCCGATGACTACATTGAAAAGCCCTTCTCCCCTGCCGTCCTGGCGGCCAAAGTGAAGTCCCAGCTGGCGCAGTACAAGCGGCTGCGCGGCACAAAGGAGCTGCGGCGCATCTCCCTCGGCGGCATCGCCATCGAACCGGACACGCGGCGGGTCTTCGTCGGCGAACAGGAACTGTCCCTGCCGAACAAGGAGTTCGAACTGCTGGCCTTCCTCATGGAGAACCCGGGCGTCGTCTTCAGCCGGGAAACCCTGTATACCCGCATCTGGGGCATGGATTCCCTGGGCACGACGGACACCATCCCCGTCCATATCAACCGCCTGCGCGAAGCGGTGGAAAAGAACCCGTCCAAGCCGCGGCACCTGCTTACGGTCTGGGGCGTCGGCTACAAGTTCCAGCCCTGAACATCCTTTATACACTAAAACGAAAACCGGCTCTCCAGCCGCATCGGAACCCATAGGGCATCCGAACGGCGGAAAGCCGGTTCTTTTTTGATTGTTTTGAATGAGTAAGGTCAGCGGGCACGCCGGCCGGAAAGCGGCTGGAGCGGAGCCGTTCCCAGGTACTTATCTGCAAGCTGCCGCAGGGCCGGAACGATCTTTTCCGCCAGGAATGCGGCACCGCAGGCCAGCAGGATGCCGGCCGCCACGTCACTGGGGTAATGGACGCCCAGATAAAGCCGGGAAAACGACGTCAGGGCTGCCAATGCCAGGGCCGGCATGCCGAAACGCCGGGGCAGGAAGCGGTACAACATCAGGGCGATGGCGAAGGCCGCCGCCGTATGGCTGGACGGGAACGACGACCCGCCTGCATGCACGACCGGAATCAGGTCATAAAAGGTTTCATACGGGCGGGGACGCAGAATCAGGTGTTTCAGGATTCTCGTGCCGGCCAGGACCGGCAGCAGGGCCGAACAGGCGTACAGCACAGCCGTTCTCCCCTGCTTTTGGTACCGCAGGACGAGCCAGACGGCGAGGCAGGCGAAAACCCAGAAGGCGCCGCCGGTCAGGGTGTTCCAGAAGAAGTCCCCGCCGGAAGTGCGCAAATGCTGCTGTATCCACAGCAGGACGGAATAATCCCATTCCGTAAGTTCCGTGGCAAGATATGCTACCGCTGCATCCATTGTTGAAATCATGATGGTCACCCACTTCCTTGTTTGCTGCCTTTACCATAGCAGACAGACATAAGGAATAGGTAACCGGAAGCTTACGGAACGATAAAGAAAGCCTAAACTTTACTTAAACATTAAGGAGACCGTCGAGGCGGTTCATGCGGAAATCTTCGACAACCGCCATAAACCGCTGCGTATGAACAGGATTTTCATTGAATCCGAACAAATGGGACGGACACTGGCAGTCCGTACAGCCGAACCCGTCGACGCGCCAGTCCGCGATGCGGCCCACGGCCGCTGCCAGGTCGTGTTCCAGGTCATCCGCCGTACGGATGGGGATCAGGGCCGTGACGGATGCCTGGTCCCGCAGATAGTCGATATGCCAGTGCATCTGCTTGCGCAGCCGGCTGTGCCGCGCCAGCCGGGCGGCCAGGGCACGGCGTGCGGAACCGGTGTAGACATAGAAGCCCGCAGGATACTGCCGCAGTCCCAGGGCCCCCGTATCGATTTCCGTATCCCGGGCGAGCTGCAGGACGACCATGTAATCGCCCCGGTCCTGGTTCTCCCTCGCCAGGATTGCGGCCGGATATTGCAGCAGGCGCACCGGTTCCGGAACGGTGAAGGTATTGTCCCAGCGCAGGGCCAGGGCCTTCCAGTCCAGTTTGGGCGCAGCTTTGTAAAAGGCCCCGGCGAAGGCGGGATCCGTGTGGTAATCCGGCAGGAACCAGCGGGCGCGGTCCCAGTGCACGAGGAACAGGACGCCCGTATGGATGCCCTGGTCCGCCATGGCGGCCAGTTCCAGGATATGTTTCCTTCCCCGTTCCGTCACGGCATCGGGAAACATGGCCCCGTTTTTACTGAACAGGGTGCAGGACTTCACTTCCACATAGAAGCGGTCGTCCCCTTTTTGCAGCAGCAGGTCGAAACGGCTGTCTCCCACTGTCACTTCGCGCCGCGCCAGATGCCAGCCTTCCCAGCCCGGAATCTGCTGCGTGTCCGCCAGCCAGGCAGCCACATCGTTGTTGTACTGCGTGTCGAGCAGGATGGGTACACCGTCCCGTTCAATTCCGACCACGTCGTACGGGGTCTTGCGTCCCGGTTGTGCCGCTTTCCGGACATACAGGACCGCATGGGGGAACAGGAGTTCCCACATGCGGCCCGGGTTCGGCATATGGCACGTGACAACGGGGCCCGCGTCCAGCCGGACCGTGGCGATGAAGCGGTTCGGGCGGCTGACGAAGGTACCCCTGTATAAGTCTTGTGATATGCGTAACATTCTTTAATTATCCTGCTTTCTTTCTGCCGGTTCCGCAGCTGCGGCGGGAGCGGCGGGCTCCACGCCGTCTTTGGCGTCCGCTTTCTGGGCTGCAGGGAACGGCCGGCGTTCGTGAACCGGTCTCCGTCCTCGCCCGTTCTTCAACTTTTCTTTACGCAGACGCAGGTAGGCGATGCGCGGTCCGTACGGAATCGCTTCTTCCGCCGGAGCTTCCTGCTGTGCCGGTGCCTCCTTTTCCGCGTCCGCCTTGCCTTTACCTGCTCCTGCCGGTTCCACCGGTGCAGGCGCGGGTTTGACGAAATCCGACTTGATCGGCACGCCTTCCGTTTTGAGGACTTCAGGCACCTTCACGGCTGCCGCATCTTTTGCCTCTGCAGGGGCAGGGGCTTTTTTCCGGGCCGGCCGGGCCGGTCTGGGCGGTTTGGGAGAAGGCGTCTGCTTCATTTTTTCGCGCTGGGCCTTGTCCAGCACGACGACAGGGCTTTCGTTGGTTTTCCGGGGTTTCTGCACGGGCCGTTCCCGGCGTTCCGGGCGCTCCTTCTTCGGTTCCCGGGCCTCCGGAGCCTTTTGCTCCTTCCGTTCTTTCCGCTCTTCCCGTTCGTCCTGGGTATTCCGTTCGTTCCGTTCATTCCGGCTGCCGCGGCGTTCCCGGCGGCCCCGGCCGCCTTTCGCGTTGCTGTCGATGAATTCCTGGATGATGAAGCGCGGACGGTGTTTCACTTCCAGATAGATTTTCCCGATATATTCCCCGACAATGCCGATGGAAAACAGGATCAGGCCGCCCAGGAACCACAGGGAAACGATAAGGCTCGTCCAACCGGCAATGGTGGCACCCGTAAAGTGCTCCACCAGGGACCAGATGAGGACACAGCCCGCCACGACGGAAATGCCGAGGCCCAGTTTGAGGATGTAGCCGATGGGATTGTTCGTCAGCGACGTGATGCCCTGCCAAGCGAGGGCAATCATCTTTTTCAGGGGATATTTGCTTTCGCCGGCCAGGCGCTCCTTGCGCTCATAGTACACGCAGTCATGGTTCAGGCCGATCATGGGGATCATGCCGCGCAGAAAAAGGTTGACTTCCTTAAAGTCCGAAAAGGCTTCCAGCGCCCGCCGGTCCATGAGGCGGAAATCGGCATGGTTGTAAATGAGGTCCGCTCCCATGAACTGCATGAACTTGTAGAACCCCTGGGCCGTGAAGCGTTTGAAGAAGGTGTCGCTCTCCCGGCTCTTGCGGACGCCGTAGACGATGTCGCAGCCGCCCAGGTATTTGTCGACCATGGCGTCGATGGCATCGATGTCGTCCTGCAGGTCCGCATCCATGCTGATGGCGATGTCGCATAAATCCCGGACCGTCAACAGGCCGGCGGTCACGGCATTCTGATGGCCCTTGTTGTGGGCCAGGCAGATTCCGGAAAAGATGTCGTCCTTATGGCACAGCTCCTGGATCAGGGCCCAGGTCTTGTCTTTGCTGCCGTCATTGACGAAGCAGATCTTGCTGCGCCGGCTGATTTTGCGGCGCCCCATCAGGTCATGGATCTTGTTCTTCAGCTTTTCTGCAGAATCCATCAGGACTTCCTGCTCGTTATAGCAAGGAATCACCATATATAGAATCGGTTGTTCGTTCATAAACATATCCTTTAAAAATGTCTGAATCAGGGCTCGCTGGCGAACAGGCAGATGCCCTTGTGTTCTTTGACGAGCCGCCAGTTTTCGCCGCCCATGAGGTCCTTCTGTTTGCGGTACATGTACTGCCGCATGAGGATATACTTGGGCCGGCCGTCGGCTTTCAGTTTCGCGAGGGTCTCCTCGTTGTTCGTGTCGGCTTCGATGCCGGGGATATCCGTGTAGAGCATGAAGCCGGGCCGCAGCTGCTTATCGATGTAGAGCGCGCGCTGCGGTTCCGTGGCCAGTGTGTGATACTGCAGGGCCATGGTCTTGACGCTGAAACGGTCCTGTGCCAGGGGCATGAGTACCACGAAGGCCATGACCATGGTGAAGAGGCCTGTCACCACGTGCAGCCAGGCACCCGTCTCCCCTTTCCGGCGGAACAGGAGCACGAAGAATACGGCAAGGCCCAAGATGATGGTGCCGATACCGAGGACCAGGCCGCCGGAAGCCAGTTCCGGCATGGACTTTCCTCCGGCAATCCAGCCGGCGCCCAGGAGCAGGAACATGATCAGGCTGCCGACAGCCCACGATTTGAAGGTGCTGACCTTCTGGCTGAGCATGCGGTCGATGTTCCAGCCGATCAGGCCCGCCAGGGCCGGGGCCAGGACGAGCATATAGGAAACCTGTTTCGTCTTCGCCACGCTGAAGAAGAGGAAGACGAAGGCGGCCCACACTTCCAGGAAGAGGAGCACATGGCGCTTCTCCCCTGCTTTCGTGATGCCGTTTTTGATGGACTGGACCAAAAGGCCCGTCCAGGGGAACATACCCAGGATGAGGACCGGCAGATAGAACCACCAGTGCATCCGGGACGGGTGCAGCGGTTTCGCGAAGCGCTGCATGTTATGGAACCCGAGGAAATCGTGAATGAACTGCCAGCCGTGGTTCTGGTACATATAGACATACCAGGGCGAACCGATGAGGGCCGTCAGGATCAGGCCGGGAATGACATGCATATGGAGCATTTCCTTCAGGTTGCGCGTCAGCAGCAGGTAGCAGAAAATGATGCCGCCGGGAAAGACGACCCCGATGGGGCCTTTCGTCATGACGGCCAGACCGCAGCATACATACATGAGCCAGTATTTGCGGTGCATAAAGCAGAGCAGCGATGCCGTCATGAAGAACAGCAGCGTCGAATCGGTGACGGAAGCTTTCCCCATGTACATGAGCATGACCGAAGTGCCCATGACCATGCCGGACCAGAAGGCGGCCCTTGCATTGAGCAGCCGTTTGAAGGAAGCATAGGTCAAAAGGACGCTGAACACGGCCATCAGGGAAGCCGGTATCCGCGCCGCAAATTCGGAAAAGCCGCCGCAGATCTTCAGGGACGCCACGACGAGCCAATAGAAAATGGGCGGCTTGTCGTACCAGAACTCATTGTAGATACGGGGCGACAGATAGTCATGGAACCGGATCATCTCTTTCGCCGTTTCGGCATAGACCGGTTCGTCGGGATCGAGCATGGCGACGCCGCCGATGCCGCAGATGATGTTGAAGGCGACGATGACGGCCAGGAGCCAGAAGGCTTTGCGCGATGAATAGTTCAAAATGATATCCTTTCTGCGTGCCGGTCAGGCAGCGGAAAATTGTTTGGCGAACGGTACGAGGGCCTTTGCTTCGTCCGTCCGCAGCTGGGCGGGATCCAGGCCGGCAGGTCCGTCGCCGAGGCGGACGCGGTCCAGCCCGTCAGAGTCCTTAAAGATCTGGAAGAGCAGGATTCCGTTCGGCAGATTTGCCGCTTCCAGGGCCTTGATGCCTTCCTCATCGGGGCGGTCGTGATAGGCCATCACGTAATACGTGCGCTCATCCATGGTTTCGCCGTTCCTGAGGCACTTTTCCTTGTACAGGTCGGCCGCCCGCTGGCCGTGGCCGACATCGTAGGCATCGTTGTCGCGGCGGCAGTCGTGGTAGACGGCGGCCAGCGCCAGGGCCCGGCGGTCTTCTGCCTCCAGTCCTTTGCGGTGGGCGATCAGGAGGGCATAGAACAATACCCGGCTGCAGTGCTCCACCGTGTGGATTTTGCTGTTAGGGCGGTTGAAATGCACGTTCTGTTCCATAAAGCTGACCCATTCCCAAAAGTCACCGGCAATTTCCGGCCAGTCGGGAAGATCCATCAACAATTCCATCTTCAACATGCCGCGATGCTCCTTTGTCTCGTGTTCTCTGTATTCCGTGGCTTAATAGCCCAAATCTTCGTCAATCAGGATGACTTCCATATCCATGTGGTTCATCTTTTTCCAGTAGATGGTCTGGGCGCTGCAGATGCGGTCGGGACTCATGCAGTTATAGCAGCGGTCCTGGCGGATGGCGCAGGGCGTGCGGTAGTGATGCCGCGCGGCGTTCTTCGGTGCCGCCACGTTGCGGGCGCGCCAGCAGGCGTCGTCCAGCGTGGGCACGATTTTGTTCCGTCCGACGACGAAATAAACCTTCTCGTGGCCGAAAAGCGACCCGGCCACGCGGTTTCCCGTACCATCGATATTCACCATCTCGCCCGTTTCGGCCAGGCCGTTCACGGATGTCAGAAAGATATCCGTCACCAGGCACTTGCGCGCTGTCGCGTAGAAATCGTCCCCTTCATGCGGATGCTTCGGGTCATAGACTTCGTTGTGCCTGGACAGCCGGTCGTAGAGGCCCATGGCGATCATGGATTCCGAATCGCCGAACCCGACGAGCCGGCCGTCAATCTGTGCGTCGAGCCAGTCCGTCGCCTCTGCTGCCGAAGCAAAACAATGGACCGTATACCGTTTTTGTTCCAACGCTTTTTTGACCTTCGTGAAATCCATGGTGCCTTCCCTCCTTAGTATACACAGGAAAGATAAACTTTTATTGAATTATCGGCGCGTGCCGCCTTAAATGTCCTTTTCCATGGCCAGCAGGGCGGCGCCGGCAGTGCAGGCCGGGCAAAAGCAGTATTTGCCGCCGGCGGCCTTTACTTTTGCGGCCTGGGCAGAGAGGGCGGCTGCCTGTTCCGCGCCGAACAGTTTGCGGGCGTCTTCGGAAGCAAAGAAGTCGGAAACCTCGTCAATGGTCTGGACATCGTCCTTCAGTTCCGCCACGAGCGCACGGCCGGCTTCCTTTTCCCGGTCCGTGCCGACGGCAGCCACGTACCGTTCCGCGGCTTTCTTCATTTCGGGGCAGATGCTCGGTGCCTTCAACAATTCTTTTACTTTTTCCAATACTGCGATTTTTGCCATGAGGGACACTCCTTTCTTTTTAAAAATGCCCGGCCTGCGCCTTCCGGAAAAGGGAATGCAGACCGGGCAATGTCCTTGCAGAATAATGGTGGGCCTACAAGGATTCGAACCTTGGACCAATCGGTTATGAGCCGACGGCTCTACCGCTGAGCTATAGGCCCGCGACAAGCTTTATTATACATCAGGAATGTGGTTTTGCGCAACCTCAGTCCGTGACGAAATCCCGCAACTGGGCCGGGCGTTTGCTGCGCAGACGGCGCAGTGCCTTGGCCTCAATCTGACGGATACGCTCGCGGGTGACGCCGAAATGCTGGCCCACTTCTTCCAATGTGCGCTGCCGTCCGTCTTTCAGGCCGAACCGCAGTTCCAGGACTTCCCGTTCGCGCGTGCTCAGCGTGTTCAGGACTTCGTTCAGTTTCTCCTTCAGCAGGGCGAAGGACGCCGCATCGGCCGGGGCCGGCGCGTCATGGTCTTCGATGAAGTCGCCCAGATGGGAATCTTCTTCTTCGCCGATAGGCGTTTCCATGGAAACCGGTTCCTGGGCAATCTTCAGGATTTCCCGAACCCGTTCTTCCGTCGTCTCCATCTGTTCCGCGATTTCCTTCGGAGTCGGTTCGCGTCCCAGCTCCTGCAGCAGCTGCCGGGAAATGCGGATCAGTTTGTTGATGGTTTCCACCATGTGGACCGGAATGCGGATCGTGCGGGCCTGGTCCGCGATGGCGCGGGTGATGGCCTGGCGGATCCACCAGGTTGCATAGGTGCTGAACTTGAAGCCCTTGTTGTAATCGAATTTTTCAACGGCCTTGATGAGGCCCAGGTTGCCTTCCTGAATCAGGTCCAGGAACAGCATGCCGCGGCCCACATACCGTTTCGCAATGCTGACGACCAGGCGCAGGTTGGCTTCGGACAGACGCTGTTTGGCATCCTCGCCGAGCAGTTTGTAACGGCCCAGCAGTTTCCGGAAGCCTTCCGTCAGGTCGGCCAGTTTCTTTTCCCCGGCCTTGGACGGGGACTTCTTCACCTTTTCCTGCAGCAGGTTCATCAGGATATGGATTTCATAGAGGCTCTTCGACGTCGGTTCGTTGGTATCTTCGCGACGGTGCACGGCGCTGAGCCAGTTTTCACAGGGTATCTTTTCGGACTCCATGAGGTTATGGAGACGTTCCCGTTCATTCTGGGTGAAGTACTGCGTCTTTTCCGCGAAAATTTCCGGCGTGACCTGTTTGCCGTCTTTATGCAGCTGTTCCAGCGCGGCGATGGCCAGCGGAATGGAACGCTCGTCCGCCAGGCGGTTTTCTTCGTCCAGCAGGGTCTCGATGCGTTTGATGATCTTGTCCCGGGAGGACTTGGAATTCAGTTCCGTCACATCGGGATTGATCTTCTTGTTGGCTTCGATGCGCAGGGCCTGTTTGCCCTTGTCCATGCGCTTGGCCAGTTCGACTTCGTCCTCGCCCTGGAGCAGGCTGACGCGGCCGATTTCCTTCAGGTACATACGCACCGGGTCGTCAATGGCCACGGCTTCGTTTCCCGTACCGTCCGTCAGCGTGGTCGTTGCAGCCAGTTCCGCATCCTCGTCGTCGCCGTCCTCATTGGGAGGCAGCACGTCGTCATCGTCTTCTCCCTCGTCCGGAACGACGGTGTAATTGCGCGACGCCAGGTATTCATAGACAAATTCAAGGGCGTCGTCGGACGTCACATTGGCCGGCAGGATGTCATTGATTTCCCCGTAGGAAATTTGTCCGCCGTTCTTCGAAGCGCGCAGTTCCAGATCTGCCAGTTTCTGGATCGGGAAGCCTTCCGGCGCATTGGCGAGCATCTCTTCGCTGAGGTTCAACTGCGGTTTCTCTTCTTTCGGTTCCGCCGCTTTTTTGGCAGTCGTCTTTTTTGCCGGTTTCTTTTTCACCGTCTTTTTCACGGCCTTTTCGGTGGCCGCCGGTTCCGCCTTGGCAGCAGCCGGCTGCTTGGCCGGCTTTTCCGTTTTCACGGTTTTCACCGGTTTCGCCTTTTTGGTTTCCTTGGCTTCTTTGGGCTCTTTTTCGGCAGCGGGTGCCGTCGTTTTGGCGGCCGTGGCTTTTTTGGCAGCAGTCCGTTTTTTGGGCGCAGCAGACTGAGCCTCCGTCTTACGGGGCTCCGCCGCTTTCTTGCCTGCTGCCTTCTTCGCTGCGGAAGCGGTCTTCTTTTCCGCAGCGCCACTGACCTTTTCCGGTTTTGCCTTCGCCGGTGCGGCTTTTGCTTTTGCCGGTTCCGGTTTTACCTTGGCCGTTTTCGCTTTCGCCGGCTCTTTCTTTGCCGGTTCCGCCTTGACGGCTGCTTTTTTAGCGGGTTTGGCGGGTTTAACCGTGTTGGCGGACTTCTCCGCCTTCACGGTCTTACTGGTCTCGGCTTTGGCCTTGGCCGGCTTTTCCGCCGCTTTCTCCGTCCGGGACTGCTTTTCCTTTTCCGCAGCGTTCTTCTTCACTTTCTTCGTCTCTTTCGCGGACGTCTTTTCCGCGCTTGCGGCATGGGACTTCTTTGCTGTCTTGGAAGCGGATGCACTGGCTTTCTTGGTGGTCTTCTTCACTTTTTCTGCGTCAGCGGCTGCCATATTCTTTTTTTTGTTTGTTTCTTTCTTAGTCGTTGCCATAGAGCTTTGTAATCTTCCCTCTTAAATCATTACATATTTGAAGCTCTTCACTGAGCCTCGGATCATTGGTTTCGGCATAACGCCCTGCCAGGGCGCTGTGCTTTTCGTACTCCGCCTCCAGATGCTGGCGCTCCATGAGGAGCACGCAGTCTGACACGGTCTGCGCCTGCAGTTCCGGAGACATGGTGCCCGTATTGTCGAGGGCCAGGATACGCGCCGTTTCGGCCCGTACTTCCCCGTCTTCATCCCCCAGCAGTTTGTCCGCTATGCCCGCCTTGTCCTGCCGCAGGTTCAGCACCTTTTCAAAAAGGCGCTGCCGTACGGGGGACTTGAAGCCGATGGCCCAGAGTTTTTCCTCCTGCAGGTCAATGAGACCGGGGTTGCGGATGAAGAGCAGCAATACGGTGGATTCCGCCTGCGCCAGGGCGTCAGGAACGGAAGCCAGTTCCGCGGGCTGCGGAGCCGGTGCGGGCGCTGCTGCGTTCCCGTCCGGACGACGCCGGTTCCGGCGGTATTCATTCCGGATCAGGCCTTCGTCAATGACGAGGAGCTGCGCCACCTTCTTGATGTATCCGGCGGCTTCTATTTCATTCCTGCACTCGTGCAGGTAAGGAACAATATTCGACACGGCCCGGACTTTTCCTGCTAATTCCGTTACATTATTTTGAGAAATGACATAACGGATTTGGAATTCCGTTCCGTCCCAGGCATTTTTGACGACCTGTTCGAAGGCTTCGCGCCCTGCTTTGCGCACGTACTCGTCAGGGTCTTTCCCTTCCGGCACGTTCAGGACTTTGACGTTCAGGCCGGCCTGTTTGGCGATGCTGACAGCGCGGACGGCATTGCGCCGGCCTGCGTCGTCGCTGTCGTAGGCGAAGACGACGGTCTCCGCGATACGGCTCAGCAGTTTGGCATGTTCGCGGCTGAAGGCGGTTCCCAGGGAAGCCACGGCCCGGTCGACGCCGGCGGCATGAAGACTGATGGCGTCCATGTAGCCCTCGACCACGATGGCTTCCTTCGCGGCCCGGATGGCCCGGATGGCGACATCGAGGCCGAACAGGGTTTCCCGCTTCTGGAAGATTTCCGTTTCACCCGTATTGATGTATTTCGGCACGCCGTCCCCCAGCACACGTCCGCCGAAGGCGATGATGCGCCCCCGCGGATCTTTGATGGGGATCATGAAGCGGCCGATGAAGGCGTCCAGCAGGCGTCCGCTCTTTTCGCGGATCAGCCCGGCCCGCAGCATCTGCTGGTCCGTGGCGCCTTTTTTGGCAAGATTGTGCCGCAGGGAACTGAAGCCCGGCAGCGAGGCACCCAGGGAAAAACGGCGGATGGTATCCTCCGTGATACCCCGGCTGTGCAGGTATTCCTGTACTTTCGTGCCGTATTGGGTCTTGGTCAGGCAGGCCGCAAAGTAACGGCCGGCCAGTTCGTTGACGCCGTACAGCTCCTCTTTCGCCTTGGCGCGGCGCACATCGGCCGCCGTCCGGTGGGTTTCCGGAACGGGGATGTGGGACCGTTCGGCCAGAATGCGCAAGGCTTCGGGGAACGTCACATTCTCTATCTTTTCCACAAAGGTGAAGACGTCCCCGCCGGTATGGCAGCCGAAACAGTAGAAAAACTGCTGTTCCCTGTTGACGGAAAAGGACGGTGTCTTTTCCCCGTGGAACGGACAGCAGGCCCAATAGGAACGGCCCCGTTTCTGGAGGGAAACGTAGCCGGAGATGACATCCACAATATCGGAGCTGTCCTTCACTTTTTGTTTGAAATCTTCAAAATTCTGATCCATAGCAGCTCCTTTGTTTCCTATACGCTTATAATTCTAGATGGATAAAAAAAATCCTGCTTTTTTTGGATTTTTACTTGACAATTTAAAAAATATATGAATGAGTAATCCCAGTGCACACATTTTCGTGCAGCCATGCCCGTCTGTCAGTTCACCTTGGGTACGAAATTGTCGTTGAACAGGGCGATGGCACTGGAATCCGTGAGGCCGGCGACATAGTCGATGATGGCCTGTTCCTTGCCGAACCGGTCAAAGGAAAGCTGAACCTTTTCCGGCAGGCGGGACGGGTCCTTCATGTACATGTCGAGGATGGACAGGACCACGTGGACGGCCTTTTTATGTTCCTTTTCCAGGACCGGTCCTTCGTAGACATAGGCGAACATGAAGTCGCGGAACTGCTCGACGGCTTCTTCGTAATACGGGTCCATGAGGATTTCGCGGCGGCCGGCGGAACATTCCACGATGTTGTGCACCAGGATGTCCAGGATCTGCGTCGGTTCCGCCCCGAGACGCATGGCGACGAGTCCCGGCAGGGATTCCTTGCCGATGATGCCGGCCTTGACGCCGTCGTCGAAATCGTGGCACAGATAGGCGATGCGGTCGCAGCGGCGCACGACGGCGCCTTCCGGCGTGGCCGGCAGGCGGGAGCCCGTATGGCAGAGGATGGCGTCCTGGACGACCGTCGTCAGATTAAGGCCCCGGCCGTTGCGGCCGTAATAGCGGACCACGCGCAGACTCTGTTCATTGTGGTTGAAGTGACCCATGTACTGGCGGATGGCCTTTTCCCCGGCATGGCCGAACGGCGTGTGTCCCAGATCATGGCCCAGGGCGGCCGCTTCAATCATATCCTCGTTCAGCTGCAGGGCGCGGCCGATGGTACGGGCAATCTGGGAGACCTCCATGCTGTGGGTCAGCCGCGTGCGGTAATGGTCGCCGGGCTGCAGGTAGACCTGGGTCTTGTGTTTCAGTTTGCGGAAGGCCGTGCTGTGGATGATGCGGTCCCGGTCCCGCTGGAACCGCGTGCGCAGGTCATCGTCCTCTTCTTCGGTCAGCCGTACGGCTTCCCGGCTTTTGGCCGCCCAGGGGGCCAAAAGCTCCATTTCCAGCTGTTCCGTTCGTTCGCGTGTGTTCATGTTGTTTCCTTTCCAAATCGTGGGTTGTCAAAAATAAGACTAAAACTGCTCTCTCCGTCAGCTGGCACATACCAGCCCCGACGGAGGGAGCAGTTGCTGTTCTGGACAGGGTCAGGCTTCCCCGTGATAACGTTCCTGGTTTTTATGGTAATAGTCAAGGACGATGCCCGCCGTTTCCTCAATGGCACGGTTCGACACGTTGATGACCATGCAGTGGACGCGGCGCATAATCGCCTTGGCGTATTCCAGTTCCTCGTTGATGCGGTTGATGTCGGCATACACGGCCTTGTCGGACAGACCCATGGTCTTCAGGCGCGTCGTGCGGATGTCGATCAGCTTGTACGGATCGATCAGAAGGCCGATGATGCGGTGCGGCGGCACCTTGAACAGTTCCGGCGGCGGCGCGATTTCCGGCACCAGGGGCACGTTCGCCACTTTGAGCTGTTTGTTGGCCAGGTACATGGACAGCGGAGTCTTCGAAGTACGGGAAACGCCGATGATGACGATGTCCGCCTTCAGGAGGCCCAGGGGATTCTTGCCGTCGTCGTATTTGACGGCGAATTCAATGGCTTCGACACGCTTGAAATATTCATGGTCCAGGGCGTGGATCAGGCCGGCCTGGTTCTTCGGCATCAGGCCGGAGTTCTTTTCAATGGCACGCAGCATCGGTCCCAGTACGTCGACGACCTGCAGGTTCAGGGCCAGGGCCCGGTCCGCCAGGTGTTTGCGCAGTTCCGCGCTGACAATCGTATAGCAGACGACGGCGTGGTTCTCCTTCGCTTCTTCCAGCGTGCGGTCGATCTGCTGCTTATTGTTTACATAAGGAATACGGATGACGTCGAACTGGGTTTCCGTAAACTGGCTTACCGTCGCCTTGATGACCGATTCCGCCGTACCGCCGATGGAATCGGACAATGCATAGATGACGGGGTTCTTCGAGTTACCTATGATCGTTCCCTCCCTTGCCTTCTGCGATATCCACCAGCAGCCTGGTGAAATTCGTCTTGGTGATGCGGCCGACGATTTCGTAACTGCGGGTCTCTTCATCCACGCAGCGCACGACCGGCAGGCCGTCCACCTCGTTGTCAATGACTTTGCGCGCCGCGGCGGCGACGGATTCTTCCGGCGTGACCATGACCATTTTCGACAAGGGGGTCATGACCATGACGACCGGCACATCCTTCAGGTCCCCGCTGTTGTTCGTCGCGGCCTTCAATAAGTCTTTGCGGGACACGACGCCGACGAGCAGGTTCTTTTCATCGACGATGTACACGGAACCGACATCTTCCAAAAACATGGTGACGACGGCTTCGTACGCGTTTTTGTCATTGGTGATTGCAATGGGCATGGACTGGATGTCCCCCACGCGGATGGCGGAAATTTCCTCCATCAGCATGCCCAGCGTATTCTTTCCTGTATAAAAATACCCTACTTTCGGACGCGCGTCAATGATGCCCCCCATCACGAGGATGGCGAGGTCGCTGCGCAGGGCGGCGCGGGTCACATTCAGCTGACGGGCGATATGGTCGCCTGTGATGGGACCGCTTTGCCGCACGATTTCGGCGATGCGTTTCTGTCTGTTGCTCAGTGCCATTGGATGACTCACCCTTTCTGTTGTCGGGCCTGAACCGTTTTCCAACGGGAAAACCGGATGATATAGGACGTATTTTGTATTATGACACCATATAGTATACGCTAATTATAGGAAATTTTTAGAAATTGTGCAACTTATTTTTTCAATTTCTTCATTAAATCATGTAAAAATTTCCCAGATGGTCATACTATACGTCCTGCAGCCAGACCCGGCCGCAAGGGTGAAACGCTTCCGGAAGACGGTCTTACCAGCCGCGGCCGGCACCGCCGCCTCCGCCGGAACCACCGCCGAAGCCGCCACCGCCTCCACCGAAGCCGCCGCCTCCGAAGCCACCTCCGAAGAAGCCGCCACCGTAGTAGATACCGCCGTGCCGCGTCCTGCGGAATCCGCCGCCGCCACCGCCGCCGGGGCCCCCGAAAAAGAAGCCGAACAGGATGAGGGCGACGACGATGAAGGCCGCCACGTCGGACATGTCGATTTCCCGGGTGCGGCCGGCAAAGCGCGTATTGGCGGAAACATCGAGATTCTTGATTTCCAGGTTATATTCCTTTAAGACGGTCTGCAGTACTGCCGTGTACCCTTTGGCGATGCCCTGGTCGTAGTTCCCCTGGCGGAAATAGGGCAGCATGTAGTCGTCCTGGATCCGCCCGGCCAGGCCGTCCGGCAGGGCGCCTTCGAGCCCGTAGCCCACTTCGATGCGGGAGCGGCGGTCGTCCACTGCAACGAGGATGAGGACGCCGTTGTTCAGCTTGCGGTCGCCGATGCCCCACTGACGCAGGACCGTGAGGGCGTATTCCTCCGGTGTCTCCCCTTTCAGGCTCCGCACCGTGAGGACGGCAATCTGGGCCTTCGTCCGTTTGGACAGGGCCCGTGTGTAGACGTTGATCACCTTTTCCGTCTGGGCGGAAAGGACGCCGGCCTCATCCACGACGAACGTCCCGTCCGCCGGTTTCGCCGGAACGGACGGCGCGGCCAGGGCCTGTGCGGAAGGCAGGAACAGGACCTGCAGCAGCAGCAGGCAGAGCACAAATATCTTCTTCAATGGAATGCCCCTTCCGATAAAGCCGGTCAGAATTTGACCTGCGGCACCTTCTTGGCGGATTCGTCCGCCTTGAAATAGTCACGGGCGGAAAAGCCCATCATACCTGCCACGACGTTCGTCGGGAAGGTCTTGATCTTCGTGTTGAACTGCTGAGCCGCCGTATTGTAGTCACGGCGCGCCACGGCCAGACGGTTTTCCGTGCCGGCCAGTTCGTCCTGCAGCTGGATGAAGTTCGTGTTCGCCTTCAACTGCGGATAGGCTTCGGAAATCGCCAGCAGGCGGGACAAGGCATTGCTCAGTTCGCCGTTTGCGGCGGCCGTTTCACGGACCGTCGAAGCGCCGGCCAGTTTGCTGCGCGCGTTGGATACATCGGCAAAAACTTTTTCTTCATGCGAGGCGTATCCTTTTACGGTATTGACGAGATTCGGAATCAGGTCGTTCCGGCGCTGCAGCTGGTTTTCCACCTGGCTCCACTGGGCCGTCACATTTTCGTTGGCGGCGACGAGGCCGTTGTAGGTGCTGAAACAGAAACCGCCCACAATCACGACGACCGCAATCAGGGCAATAAGGAATTTCTTCATATCGTTCTCTCCTCCGTATTTTAATTTATATTTAACTGATAGGAATTACAGGATATCGACTTCCCGTATAACTTTATCGTACAGGACGCCAATCGGCCTGTCAATAGAACGGGCGGCCCCATTTGTGAACAGATTGCAAAACCATAAAGGAAGAACCGCCGGTTTTTCCAAATCGGCGGTTCCCATGGTTTTCTTCAATTTTCGGCAGCCGTTATACGGTGCCGTGCAGGCCTTATAACCCGGCCTGTTCCTTCAGGGCAGCGGCCTTGTCCGTGTGTTCCCAGGGCAGGTCCACGTCCGTGCGGCCGAAATGGCCGTAAGCGGCGGTCTGTTTGTAGATCGGGCGGCGCAGGTTCAGGCTGCGGATGATGCCCGTCGGGCTGAGGGCGAAGTTCTTGACGACCAGTTCGGCAATCTTGTCGTCCGGCAGTTTGCCCGTGCCGAAGGTATCGACCAGCACGGAAACCGGTTTGGCCACGCCGATGGCATAGGCCAGCTGGATTTCGCAGCGTTTCGCCAGGCCGGCAGCCACGATGTTCTTGGCCACGTAACGGGCTGCGTAGGCAGCGGAACGGTCCACCTTGGAGGGGTCCTTGCCGCTGAAGGCGCCGCCGCCGTGACGGGCCATGCCGCCGTAGGTATCGACGATGATCTTACGGCCGGTCAGGCCGCTGTCGCCGGCAGGACCGCCGATGACGAAACGGCCCGTCGGGTTGATGAAGTATTTGGTCTTGTCGTCCAGCAGCGCAGCCGGAACGACCGGTTTGATGACCTGTTCGATGATGTCTTTGCGGATCTGTTCCTGCGTCACATCGGGATCGTGCTGGGCGGAAACGACGATGGTGTCCACGCGGACCGGTTTGTCGTCGTCATATTCCACGGTGACCTGGGTCTTGCCGTCGGGACGCAGGTAAGCCAGCGTCTTGTTCTTGCGGACTTCCGCCAGGCGGCGGGCCAGCTTGTGGGCCAGGGAAATGGGCAGCGGCATCAGTTCCGGCGTTTCATCGCAGGCATAACCGAACATCATGCCCTGGTCGCCGGCACCGGTCTCGTCGTCCTGGGCAGCGCCTTCCTTGGCTTCCAGCGCCTTGTCGACGCCCATGGCGATATCGGAAGACTGCTCGTCGATGGAGATCAGCACCCCGCAAGTGGAACCGTCGAACCCGTATTTGGCACGGTCATAGCCGATGTCCAGCACGGTCTGGCGGGCAATTTTCGGGATGTCCACGAAGCATTCCGTGGAAATTTCGCCGACGATATGGATCTGGCCGGTCGTGACGAGGGTTTCGCAGGCCACGCGGCCATTAGGATCTTTTTCCAGGATGGCATCGAGGATGGCATCGGAAATCTGGTCGGCCATTTTATCAGGATGGCCTTCCGTTACGGATTCAGAAGTAAACAGTTTACGCATAACAAAACTCCTTTCGTTGATAAACAGGTTGAAAGTAAATATCAGAAACAATCTATATACTGGTCTCATCTGAACGGGAGGCACAAAAAAAGATGCCCTCGCAAGATGTGAGAGCATCGGATAATCTTGTCCTCATCTTGCGATTTCTCGTAAGGAATTAGCACCGTTGCAAGGCCCTCCGGCCTTCCATGGTTGCTGCGGTTTCACAGGGCCAGTTCCCTCCGCCGCTCGTGATGAGATATTCACTTTTCGGATTCATTATAGCAGGTTATCTGCAGAATGCAATAGGTTGACCGGCAATTTTAAAGTTTGTTTACAATTAAGATTTTCTCTCAATTACAGAAGAATCTTTACTGCTTTGCCGCACGCCGTTCCAGGACGCGGTCGATCAGGCGCAGCGCCACGTCGTCCTTGGACATCTTTTCCAGGCTTTCCACCGTGCCGTCCGGATACAGGAACTTGACGATGTTCGTGTCCGTGTTGAAGCCGGCACCGGCCTGGGACACATCGTTGGCGACGATCATGTCCAGGTTCTTCTTGCGGACCTTGGCGGCGGCGTTTTCCAGCAGGTGCTGCGTTTCCGCGGCAAAGCCCACGAGGAACTGCTGCTGCTTGTGCGAGCCGAGGATCTTTAAAATGTCCGGGTTCTGGTCCATGACGACGGTCATGCCGTCTTCCGGGTCGATTTTCTTGATTTTCTGGTCCGCCACATCGCGCGGTTTGAAATCGGCCACGGCGGCCGCCTTGATGACGACGTCCACGTCGGGATAGGCAGCCAGGCAGGCGTCCAGCATCTGTTGCGTCGTCTCCACGCGCACGACTTTCGCATACGGCGGAGGCGTCAGGGCGCTCGGACCGGTGACGAGGGTCACGTCGGCACCCTGGAGAAGTGCTTCCCGGGCCACGGCATAGCCCATCTTGCCGCTGCTGCGGTTGCCCACGTAGCGGACGGGATCAATCGGTTCCCGCGTGCCGGCGGCCGTGACGAGGAAACGCAGGCCGCGCAGGCGTCCTTCCCGCAGGGCCGTGAAGCGTTCCAGGAAGGCGATGATTTCCGGCACTTCGGGCAGGCGGCCGGGGCCGTTCACGCCGCAGGCCAAATGTCCCGCGTCCGGTTCCATGACCGTGTAGCCGCGGCGCCGCAGCGTCTCCAGGTTTGCCTGGGTGGCCGGATTGGTATACATACCGGAATTCATGGCCGGGCAGACGATTTTCGGGCAGGGCGTGGCCAAAAGGACCGTGCTCAGCAGGTCATCGGCGAGCCCGCAGGCCGCCTTGGCCAGAATGTTCGCCGTGGCCGGCGCCACGACCAGCAGATCCGCCCACTTGGCCAGGGCAATATGTTCCACGCTGTGTTCGCCCCGGTTGTCCCACATGGTGACTGCCGCCGGGTTGCCGCTGATTTCGGAAAAGAGCAGCGGCGAAACGAACTTCGTGGCATGTTCCGTCATAACGACACGGACCTCGGCGCCGCGCTTACGCAGCTTGCTGACCAGGTCCACTGCTTTGTAGATGGCGATACCGCCGGAAACACCCAGCACTATCTTTTTCCCGTTTAACATAGATGTCGCTCCTGTATCGGTGTGCACGCCGCGTTATTTTTTGCGCGTGTAGGTGATTTTGCCGTCAGCGATTTCGCGCAGGGCGATGCTGACTTCCTTTTCCGGCAGGACCTGGCCGGGCTTCGTCAGTTCGCGGGCCCGTTTGGCGGCCAGGATGGCCAGGGTGTACTTGCTGTCGACCAGCGTTGCCAGATAATCGATGTTAGGGTCTACCATACTCATAATGTATCAAGCCTCCGTATTGTGATGAATGATTTTATCGACGATGAAATAGGTGCGCGCCGCGCGGTACCGTTCCGCTTCCAGAAGCGTCATGACTTTGCGGGTGGCCTTTTCCGCTACATCGTTCACGATGATGTAGTCGTATTCGTTGGCATAGGATAATTCCTTCGTGGCCGACGCCAGGCGTTTCTCGATGACGTCGACGGCATCGGTGCCGCGCTTGTAGATGCGGGCGCTGAGTTCTTCCAGCGAAGGGGGGACGATGAAGACGAAGACGCCCGACGGGAACACCTTCTTAATCTGCAGGGCGCCCTGGATGTCGATTTCCAGCAGCACGTCCTTGCCTTCGTCCAGCAGTTTTTCCACATAGGGACGGGGCGTGCCGTAATAGTTATCATAAACTTTCGCGTACTCCAGCAGTTCGCCGCGGAAGATCATGTCCTTGACCTGGTCCACGGTCTTGAAGAAGTAGTCCTTGCCGTCCACTTCGCCGGGGCGGGGCTGCCGGGTCGTGACCGAAATGGAATAGCCTAAATCGGGCAGCTGCTTGCGCAGCATGCTGCAGATGGTGCCTTTCCCGGCGCCGCTCGGCCCGGATACGACCAGCAGGATGCCCTGGGGTTTCGAATTCGTTTTACGCATAATCATATCAGTCGTCTTCCTCTTCCGTATCAGAATTTACCCGGTTTGCCACCGTTTCCGGCTGTACAGCCGACAGGATGATGTGGCCGCTGTCCGTCACAATGACGGCGCGGGTGCGGCGGCCGTACGTGGCGTCGATCAGCATGCCCTTTTCGCGGGCTTCCTGGATGATGCGCTTGATCGGTGCCGATTCTGGACTGATGATGGATACAATGCGGTTGGCGGCGACGATGTTGCCGAAACCGATGTTGATCAACTTGATATCCATGAAAGGATTCCTCCCTGTCATTCGATGTTCTGGATCTGTTCGCGGATCTTTTCAATTTCCGCCTTGATTTCCACAACGGTTTTCGCCAGTTCGAAATCGTTGGCTTTGGATGCGATGGTGTTGGCTTCGCGGTTGAACTCCTGAATCAGGAAGTCCAGCTTGCGGCCCACGGGTTCGCCGGACTGGAGGATTGTGCGGAACTGCCGGATGTGGCTCTTCAGGCGGACGATTTCCTCCGTGATGCTGATGCGGTCGGCGAAAATGGCCACTTCCTGCAGCACCCGTTCGGGGTCGATGGCGACACCCGTTTCCGGCTGCAGTTCGCGCAGGCGGTCTTTCAGGCGGACCAGCAGCTTCTCCTCGTATTCGCGGACGACCTGCGGGGCCCGGGCCTCGATGGTCTCCACATCTTTTTCGATGATGTCGAGCCGTTTATAGAAATCGCCTTCGATGTTCTTTCCTTCGGTTTCCCGCATGCTGACCAGATTGGCCACGGCCTCGTCCACGGCGGTCTTCACTTTGGGCCAGTAGGCGTCGCAGTCGAACAGGCCTTCCTGGGTCCGGATGACTTCGGGATAACGGGCCAGGCTGAGGATTTCCGACTGGTCGTTGAAGACGGGGTCTTCCACGCCGATGGCCCTGCCCACTTCCAGCAGGGCTTCGTGATAGGCTTTGGCCAGCGGTTTGTCCACCGTGACCTTGATGGCGTCTTCGCTCGTATAGGAAGCGGTCACGAAGACATCGATGCGGCCGCGCGCCACGGAAGCCAGGATGGTCTTGCGGATCTTGTCTTCCAGAGGATTCAAAAAGTGCGGCAGCCGGATGGCTGTTTCCGTGTACCGGTGGTTCACGGTCTTTATCTCGACGACGACGGAAAAGTTCTCTTCTTCGTATGCGCCCCGGCCGAAACCGGTCATGCTCTTTAGCATGGAAATGCCTCCTTGCGTATGGTATACTACTACTGTTAAACTGTTTTCCTATTATACATCAATCGGCCCCTTAAATCAACCGAACGGCCGTCAAAACTAAAGCAAGAGGAAGAAAAACCATGAATTTGGAAGGAATCACCCTTTTTACGCTGACCCGTATGCTGCAGCAGGAAATCACAGGCAGCCAGATTTACCGGATCACCATGCCATCCGCGCGGTCCCTGCTCCTAGGCCTGCGCCGCAGCCGGGACAACGTGCAGCTCCTCATTGATGCCAACGGGTCTGCCCCGGCGGTCTGGCTCACGGATCAAGTGCCTGACACACCCGTGGAACCGCCGGCTTTCTGCATGCTCCTGCGCAAGCACCTGGAAGAAGGCCGCGTGACGGAAGTTTCCCAGCTGGGCCTGGACCGGGTCATCGACCTGGAAATCAGCCTGCTGGGCCGGAACAGCCGCATTGAGACGAAGCACCTGATGCTCGAACTGACCGGCAAGAACGCCAACATCATCTTTACGCAGGACGGCGTCATCCGGGACAGCCTGAAACACATCAGCCCGTCCGTCAACTCCCTGCGTGCCATCCAGCCCGGCGCCGCCTACCTGCCGCCACCCCCGCAGGACGGCCTGCCCCTTCTGGGCACGGCTCCCGAAGCCATTACGGCCGCCTTGCCGGACGCCGTCACGGACAGCCTCGTGCGGGACCTGATTGCCGCCACGACGGGCATCGGCAAAGGGACGGCCCAGGAACTCCTGGCGCGGGCCGGAATTCCCCTGGCCGCCACCTACCTGACGCCGGCGGACCGGACCCGGCTGACCGAAGCCATCGGTACGATGCAGCGGGAAATTCAGGACGGAAAAGTCTACACGGCCTTTCTTTCCCGGCAGAACCGGTGCCAGACCATCGTACCCTACACGCCGGCCCTGGTGCCGGACAACAGCCGGACCACGGCTTTCCCGGATTTGAACGAAGCCCTGAACTACGCGGCGAAACTGGAGCCCATCGTCCTGCCCGAGCGGGAACTGCTGCAGAAGACCGCCCGCAATGAAACCGCCAAACTGGCCAAAAAGGCCAAAGCTTTGGAAAAGGACCTGGCCGCCGCGCAGGACGCGGACAAGCAGCGCGTCATCGCCGACAGCCTCATGGCCGCCCTCTACGGGATCCAGAAAGGACAGACCTCGTGCCGTATCCCGAACATCTACGACGGGTCGGAACTGCAGGTCACCCTCTCGCCCGTCCTCACGCCTGCGGAGAACGCGCAGAAATATTATAAGAAGTACACCAAACTGAAACGGGCGCAGCAGGCCCTGGCGGAGCAGCTGGCCGAAACGGAGGCCGCCCGCGATTACATGGACACCATCGTGGAAAGCCTGGAGCTGGCGACATCGCGCCGGGAAACGGCGGAAATCCGGGAGGAGATGGAAAAAGCCGGCGTCCTCAAGGCGTCCCGCAAGAGCATTCCCGTGCCGAAATCGCACCCGCTGGTCATCCGCTTTTCCGAAGATACGCAGATCTACATCGGCAAAAACAACCGCCAGAACGACCAGCTTACCTTTAAAATAGGCAACGGCAGCGACCTGTGGTTCCATGTGCAGAAGATCCCCGGCAGCCACGTGCTGCTGAAGACATCCGGGACGGAGCCGGAGCCGGAAGCCGTGGAAGCGGCCGTGCTGCTGGCGGCCTACTTCAGCAAGGCCCGCAATGGCAGCAGCGTACCCGTCGACTGCGTGCCGCGGCGGTTCGTGAAGAAGCCGGCCGGTGCCAAACCGGGGTTCGTGATCTTCACCCACCAGAACACGTACTACACGACGCCGAAAGAGGAACTCGTCCGGCCCCTGCTGGAGAAAGCGGAAAAATAACGGAAGCCCTGTCCGCCGCTGTCCCGAAAGACAGCGGCAGGCAGGGCCTTTTGTTTATGCGGCAGGAATCAGTCCACCGTATGGATGCGGCTGGCGTCGAAGCGGTCGCGCTGTTTGGCTTCGGCCATCGGGTACCCGACAGGCAGGATGGCGAAGACTTCCCGGTCTTCCGGCAGTTTCAGCACGGCTTTGGCCTTTTCCATGCGGTCGGGCACGGGGGCCACGGAAATCCAGACGGAGCCCATATCGAGCTGGGCGGCTTCGAGCAGCATGTTTTCCACGCAGCAGCTCATATCCATATGTACGAATTCCGGCGCTTCCAGGTTCGTCGTGCGGTACACGGCGACGATGGCCGTCGGAGCCTTGGCGACAGGGCCGGCGTACGGACTGCACTTGGCAAGGTCGGCCAGGACCTGTTTGTTCGTTACCACATAAAATTCCCAGGGCCGCTGGTTGACGGCCGAAGGAGCCTGCATACCGGCACGCAGGATCTTTTCGATCGTGGCATCATCCACGTCGATGTCCAAAAACGTACGCATGCTCACACGTTTGAAGATTGCCTCCATTCAAATCCTTCCTTTCAAAACAGTAGGCATTTATCGGGACAAGAAGGCCTTGAGGGACTTCTTGAAACCGGCAATTCCAAAAAAGGCGGACCGGTCGGGCACATAGTCCGCCGTCACGTTGCGGACCAGGGCGGGATCCGGTACCTTGCCGACGGCGGCAGCCACGGAATGGTCCGGCCTGTCCCCCATCACGAAACGTCCTTCGTAATAGACGGACGGCTCCTTGCCGTAGCAGGCTTCGACACAGTAATGATACGTGCCGGCCGGCAGGGCTTCGCTGCCGTTGAAGTTGTCACCGTACCAGGTGTACTGGAGCCGTGTATCGGCCGGTACGGGCACGATGGCGGCATTGATGTCCTTCCACTGCTGCCGGTCCAGGACCCCGGCGTTGATGAACCAGCGGTTGAGGCCCGTCGAGTAACCGTCCCAGGCCTGCCGGGCCGCTTCTTCCGTCACGGCCAGCGTCCGGACATATTCCCGGCGGTCATTTTCAATCCACAGGGCGAACTGGTTGGGGTCGCGGCGGTCGCGGGCCTGTTTCAGGGCCGTGTCCTGCCGCTTGTCTATGCCCACGGGCTGCCAGTCCAGGCGGAACACGGTGTAGCCGAGCGTTTCCGCACCGGGGCGCATGACGCCGCCCGGCGTGCGTTGGATGCCGCAGCCGGCAGCTGCCAGGATCAGGAATACGGAAGCCAGGACGAGACAGAAAAGCGGCAGGTGCCGATGCCGGCGGCCCCGGCTTTTCCTTCCTGCTTCCGTCCGTTTCATGGTTCCTTCTCCTTCCCCCCTGCCGGGCTGTGCTTCCTTTTTATCATAACACATTTCCGGCCCGTTGGTACACCGCGCGGATAAGGAACTTCCCAAGGTGTTGTAAATACCCGCTTATTGCGAATTCATATCATTATGAACATTTTATGACAAAGGATTTACAGCAATTGATAGTTTGTGCTAAAATAATACAAGATAAATTAAGGTTCATTCTGTAAAGTTTGAGACAGTAAGGAGTTGTCGGACTGTGGCTTATTCCCAATTCCGCTATGCCGTGAGCCTGTCCCTGGAAGGGCGGCCCTGCACCATCGTCGGCGGCGGCCGGGTGGCTCTCCGGAAAGCGGTGTCCCTGTTGGACGCTGGCGCCGCGGTGACGGTCATCGCCCCGCGTCTGGATGAAAGGCTGCGGTCCCTCGGCGGGTCATCGCCGCAGCTCCGCCTTCTTGAACGACCCTATCGCGCCGGGGACTTGAAGGGCGCTTTTTTAGTGATTGCCGCCACGGATTGCCGCGACGTCAATCATGCCGTCGTGGAGGAAGCCCTCCGCCGGTCCTGCCTGGTCAACGCCACGGATGACCCGTCTGCCGGGAACTTTTCCGTGCCAGGGACCTACGCGGCCGGTGCGGTCCGGTTTTCCGTTTCCACAGGCGGCAATCCCCGGTTCACCCACCTGATCCTGGGGGATCTGGCCAGACAGTACGGCCCTGATTTCGGGGCTTTTTCCACCTATCTGGACTCGATGCGGGACCGCGTGAAGGAACTCCTTCCCGATTCCGATTCCCGCCGCCGGTTCTGGCGCGGCGTATTAACGGACGACGTGGTGGAGGAAATCCGCCAGGGTCGTCTGGAGCAAGTAAAGGAGCGCATTGCAAATGAAATTGATCGTTGTCGGGCTCAATCATAAAACGGCGCCCGTGGAAATCCGGGAACGTTTTAATTTTTCCCGGAACCGCATCAAACATATCCTGCGGATTTTGAAGGATTCCGATGAATTCGTCGAATCCGTCCTCATTTCCACGTGCAACCGTACGGAGCTGTACCTGGTCTCCCTCGATGGCGAAGAGAGCGTGGAAGAGCTTTTCCGCAGTATCGAACGGTATGCCGGCAGCGGTTTCCGCCGCGATTATTTCTATACCTTCACGGGACGCGACTGCGTGGCCCATCTGCTGAAGGTCGCCAGCAGCCTCGATTCCATGATCGTCGGCGAAGGCCAGATCCTGAGCCAGGTCAAGGATGCCTATCACCTGGCACGCAAGGCCGGCAATACGTCGACGGTCTTCAACACCATCTTCAACCAGGCCATCGCGACGGGCAAAAAGGTCCGCACCAAGACCCATATCGCCTACCGCAGTGTTTCCGTGTCTTCCGCGGCCGTCGACCTGGCCATGCAGATCATCAATGATCTGAGCACGGCGGATATCCTCGTCATCGGCGCCGGCAAGATGAGCGAACTGACGGCCCGCCACCTGATGGACAAGGGCGCCCCTTCCATCTTCGTGTCGAACCGCAATTACGACCATGCCAAAGTGCTGGCCGATAAGTTCAACGGATCCGTCATCCGTTTCGACCGTTTCCTGGAACACGCGGCCAACGCGGACATCGTGATCACTTCCACCGGTGCGCCCCACTACATCATCGAGCATAATGACCTGTCCCTCGCGCTGCGGAACCGGCGGAAACCCACGCCGCTGGTCCTCATCGATATCGCCGTGCCGCGCGACGTCGACCCGGAAGTGACGGAATTGGGCAACGTCGTCCTGTACAACATCGACGATTTGAAGAATGTCGTGGAAGAGAATAAGGAGATGCGGGCCCAGGACGCGCAGGCGGCACTGGCCATCATCGAGGAAGACGTGGACGCCATCCGCGAACGCCTCCGCTACCTGTCCATGCGGCCGGTCATGCTGAAACTCCATGACAAGTTCGATTTCATCCGCAACCACCTCGTGCAGAAGGCCTTCCGCAAGATGCCGGACCTGACCAAGGACGAGCAGCGGAAGATCGAGCTCTTGAGCGAAAAGATGCTCTACAAGTTCCTGCGCAACCCCATGATCAACATGGTCAATGCCGCCGGGACGGACGAAGAAGATAAATACAAGGAAAGCATCAACCAGCTGTTCCTGTTGAATTTAAAGGAAGAGGATGAATACCGGGATGAAACAGTCTATCATTATTGGGACTAGAAAAAGCCTGCTGGCCCTGTGGCAGAGCAATTACATCAAAAGCTGCCTGGAACAACGCTATCCGGAGCTGAAGGTGGAATTGCAGAAGATCGTCACGACGGGCGACAAGATTCTCGATGTCCCCTTGGCACAGATCGGCGGCAAAGGCCTGTTCACAAAGGAAATTGAGACAGACCTGCTGGAACGGAAGATCGACCTCGCCGTCCACAGCCTCAAGGATATGCCGACGAAACTGCCCGAAGGCCTGTGCCTGACGGCCGTCACGGAACGCGCCGCCGTCGGCGATGCCTTTGTCAGCAACAAATACGAACACTGGGCGGACCTGCCCAAAGGTGCCGTCGTCGGCACGTCGAGTCTGCGCCGCCGGGCCCAGCTCCTTGCCAAACGGCCGGACCTGGATATCCGCGACTTGCGCGGCAACGTCGATACGCGGCTGCGCAAACTGGACGAAGGAAAATACGACGCCGTCATCCTGGCCGCTGCCGGCCTGACGCGCCTCGGCCATGCAGACCGCATCCGGGAGACCCTCCCCTATGACCTCTGCATTCCCGCCGTCGGCCAGGGAGCCCTCGCCATCGAATGCCGCGAAGACAACGAGGAAGTGCGGAAACTGCTCGATTTCCTGAACCACAGGGAAACGAAAGTCTGCACCGACGCGGAGCGTGCCTTTTTAGGGCTGGTGGAAGGCGGCTGCCAGGTGCCCATCGGCGTCCATGCGGACCTCGACGGGGACAGCCTGCATATCCAGGCCATCATCGCCTCCCTGGACGGCACACGGCTTATCCGCGACACCCTGGACTGCCCTGCGGCAGAAGCCGTGGAAGGCGGCCGCAAGCTGGGCACCCGCATGCTCGACCACGGCGGGCGGGAAATCCTGGCGGAAATCCTCTGATTGCGGCCGGACCGGGTCCGGCTTTTCTGAATCGCTATCCATCCATGTCAATATACAGATCATGAAGCAAAGGAGCTTATTTCATGGCGAACAAAGGTAAGGTTTATTTGATTGGTGCAGGTCCCGGGGATCCGGGCCTGTTGACCCTGAAAGGCCGGGACTGCCTGGCTCAGGCCGACGTCGTCGTCTATGACCGTCTGGCGGATCCGCGCATCCTGGGCTGGGCCCGCGAAGATGCGGAAAAGATCTACGTCGGCAAGGCGTCGAGCCACCACACGATGAAACAGGAAGATATCTGCCAGCTGCTGGCCAAACTGGCGGCAGAAGGAAAAACCGTCGCACGCCTCAAGGGCGGCGATTCTTTTGTGTTCGGCCGCGGCGGCGAAGAAGCGCTGCTGCTGCGGGAAAAAGGCCTGCCCTTTGAATTCGTGCCGGGCATTACGAGCGCCATCGCCGTGCCGGAATACGCCGGCATCCCTGTCACGCACCGCAAGGTGGCCGCTTCCTTTGCGGTCATCACGGGACACGAGGATCCTACGCGCACCCATTCCGGCATCAACTGGAAGGGCCTCGCCACCGGCGTCGACACGCTGATCTTCCTCATGGGCGTCGAGAACCTGAAGAACATCACGGCCCGTCTGGTGGAAAACGGCCGTCCGGCCGACACGCCGGCCGCCCTCATCCGCTGGGGCACCCATCCGGAACAGCGCACCCTCGTCACTACCCTGGGCAATGCCTACGACGATGTCCAGAAGGCGCAGCTCAAACCGCCGGCCATCTTCATCGTCGGCAACGTGGTGAAGCTGCGGGACCAGCTCAGCTGGTTCGAGACGAAGCCCCTCTTCGGGAAGACCTTCGTCGTCACCCGCGCCCGCGCGCAGGCGAGCAGCCTGACGAAGCGTCTCGAGGAAGAAGGTGCCAAAGTCATGGAAGTACCGGCCATCCGCATTACGGAGCCGGAAGACTACGCTCCCCTGGATAAGGCCATTGACAATCTGGCACAGTACAAATGGGTTCTCTTTACCAGCGCCAACGGCGTGGACCTGTTCTTCGAACGCCTGGCATCCCACGGTAAAGATGCCCGTGCCTTCGCATCCTGCAAAATCGGCGCCATCGGTTCCGCTACGGCGGATACCCTCGACGCCTACGGCATCAAAGCGGACCTCGTCCCTGCCACTTACAAGGCAGAAGATCTGACGGAAGCGCTGCTGCCCCGGCTGCACAAAGGCGATAAAGTACTCCTGGCCCGTGCCGCCAAGGCCCGCAACGTGTTGCCCGACGCCCTTAAGGCTGCCGGTGCCGACGTGGATGTCGTCGCCGTCTACCGGACCGTGGCGGACTGCGAAAACAAGGACGAACTCGTGGCGGCCCTGCGGGATGGAACCGTGGACTGCGTCACCTTCACCAGTTCCTCCACCGTGACGAACCTCTTGGACGCCCTGGGCGCCGACAAAGGCCTCCTCGACGGCGTGACCCTCGCCGCCATCGGACCCATTACGGCCAGAACCTGTGAAAAACAGGGCCTCTCCCCTGCCGTCATTGCGGAAACATACACCATTGACGGGCTCGTCGAAGCCCTGAAGAAACATTATACTGAAACCCATTGATATTTTTTCTGACTAAGGAGATGCATTACATCATGACCGGTTTTCCTATTTATCGTCCCCGCCGCCTGCGCGCGACGGAGAATCTGCGCAGCATGATCCGCGAAACTTCGCTGAGCGTCAAGGACCTGATTTTCCCGCTCTTCGTCGTTCCCGGTAAAAACGTCAAGACGGAAATCGAAACCCTGAAAGGCAATTACCAGTGGTCCGTGGACCGCGTCATGGAAGCCGTCGACGAAGCCGTCGCCCTCGGCATTCCCGCCGTCCTGCTCTTCGGCATCCCTTCCTACAAGGACGCCATCGGCAGCTCCGCCTGGGATGACAACGAACCGGTCCAGATGGCCAGCAAAGCCATCAAGGCAAAATATCCCGAACTGGTCGTCATCACGGACGCCTGCTTCTGCGAATACACGACGCACGGCCATTGCGGCGTCCTGGACGCCAAGGGCGACGTCGACAACGACCCGACCCTGGAAAACCTGAAGAAGCTGGCCGTCAGCCAGGCCCGCTGCGGTGCCGACATCATCGCCCCGTCCAACATGATGGACGGCTATGTCGCCGCCATGCGCCAGGCCCTGGATGAAGCCGGTTACACGAACGTGGCCATCATGGCCTACAGCGCGAAGTTCGCTTCCGCCTACTACGGCCCCTTCCGTGCCGCCGCTGATTCGGCCCCGGACCACGGCGACCGCAAAGGCTACCAGATGGATCCCTGCAACAGTGACGAAGCCCTGCGCGAAGTGGCCCTCGACATCGAGGAAGGCGCCGACATCGTCATGGTCAAACCGGCCATGGCCTACCAGGATGTCACCCGCCGCGTCCACGATACCTTCAACCGCCCCCTGTGCGTCTACAACGTAAGCGGTGAATATGCCATGATCAAGGCCGCCGCCGAAAAGGGCTGGATTGATGAGAAACGCATCGTCATGGAAACCATGCTGAGCTTCAAGCGCGCCGGTGCCAAGATGATCATCACCTATTTTGCCCTCGAAGTGGCAAAATGGCTGAAGGAAGACAAGTAATCGGAGGCAGACATGAATTTCACTAAATCGGCTGCGATTTTCGCAGAAGCCAAACAAGTCATGCCGGGCGGCGTCAACAGCCCCGTCCGTTCCTTCCGCAGTGTCGGCGGCGTACCGCCCTTCATTGTGAAAGGCAGCGGCAGCAAGGTCTGGGACGTGGACGGGAATGAATACATCGACTACGTGCTCTCCTACGGTCCCCTGCTCATGGGCCATGCAGCCCCCATGGTGGGCGAAGCCGTCAAGAAGGCGACGGATAACGGCACCAGCTACGGCGCCCCGACGCCCGATGAAGTTGGTCTGGCAAAGCTCGTGACGGAACTCGTTCCGTCCATTGAAATGGTCCGCATGGTCAATTCCGGCACGGAAGCGACCATGAGCGCCATCCGTCTGGCCCGCGCCTATACGGGCCGCGAATACATCGTCAAGTTCATCGGCTGCTACCATGGCCACAGCGACGCCCTGCTCGTCCAGGCCGGTTCCGGCGCCTCCACCTTCGGTGTGCCGGACAGCCCCGGCGTCACGAAAGGCACGGCGTCGACGACCCTTTCCGTGCCCTTTAACGATCTGCCGGCCCTGGAAAAGGTCTTTGCCGAAAAAGGCAAGGAAATCGCCGCCATCATCATGGAACCGACGCCCGGCAACATGGGCCTCGTCCTGCCCCATGACGGCTACCTGCAGGCGGTTCGCGACCTGACGAAGCGCTACGGCGCCCTGCTCATCATCGACGAAGTCATGTCCGGTTTCCGCGCCGCCCAGGGCGGAAGCCAGTCCCTGTACCACATCGACCCGGACATCACCTGCCTGGGCAAAGTCATCGGCGGCGGCCTGCCTGTCGCCGCGTACGGCGGCAAACGGGAAATCATGCAGATGGTCTCCCCCGTCGGCCCCATGTACCAGGCCGGCACCCTGTCCGGCAATCCGCTCGCCATGGCGGCCGGCATCGCGGCCCTGACCTACATGCGCGACAACCACGTATGCGATACCCTGACCCAGAACTGCACGAAACTGTGCGACGGGCTGGCAAAAGCAGCAGAAGAGGCCGGCGTACCGGTCCATGTCCATCACCTGGGCTCCATGTTCACGGTCTTCTTCTCCGCCAAGGATCCGGAGAACTACGACGATGTCTGCGCCTGCGACCAGGAAGCCTTCAAGATCTACTTCCACACCATGCTGGAAAACGGCATCTACCTGCCGCCCTCCCAGTTCGAAACGAACTTCATCTCCCTGGCCCACAGCGAGGAAGATTACGCGAAGACGATTGCGGCCGCCAAAAAGGCATTTGCAGCCGTCGCCGCGGCAAAGAAATAAATATTCCGCATGCAAAAAAGGACGTTTCCGGTTTTTCCGGGAACGTCCTTTTCGTTATATACCTTTTTACAGCCTCTGTGCCTTTTGCAGGAAGGCTTTATAGCCGCGCATGGTTTCATATACGTCGGCCTTGCTCGTCGCCTCCCAGGGCGAATGCATGCTCAATACGGCGACGCCGCTGTCGATGACGTTCATGCCGTAAAGGGCCATGATGTAGGCAATGGTTCCGCCGCCACCCAAATCGACCTTACCCAGTTCGGACATCTGGAAGTTGACCTTTTCCGCTTCGTAAATCCGGCGGATCTGGGCGATGTATTCGGCGTTGGCATCGTTGGAACCGGATTTGCCGCGGGCGCCGGTGAACTTGTTCAGGACCATGCCGCCGCCCAGGTAGGCCACGTTCTTCTTGTCGAAGCTCTGGGCATACAGGGGATCGAACGCGCTGCTCACGTCACTGGACAGCATGGTGCTCCGGGCCAGGCAGCGGCGCAGGGCCAAATCGCCCGGCTTGCCGGCCAGGGCCAGCAGTTCCGCCACGGTGTTCTCAAAGAATTTGGACTGCATGCCCGTGGCACCGACGCTGCCGATTTCCTCTTTGTCGACGAGGATGCAGCAGGCCGTCCGTTTCACATTCTTTACGGCAAGCATGGCTTCGAAGGAACCGTAGGCGCAGACGCGGTCGTCCTGCCCGTAGGACAGGATCATGCTGCGGTCGAACCCGGCTTCGCGGGCCCGTCCGGCCGGAACCACTTCGAGTTCGGCACTGAGGAAGTCTTCTTCCGTCACGCCGTACTGTTTTTTGAGGATGTCGAGGACGCCTTTCTTGACGGCGTCCTTTGCGGCCGAATCCTTTTCTTTGGCATCTTTCGCGGCCTTGCCGAACCGCAGGGGCCGGTTGCCCACGATGACGTCGAGGGCTTCGCCTTCAATGACCTTGGCAGCCGGTTTCACCATCTGTTCCTGGGCCAGGTGGATGAGCAGGTCGGACACGAAGAAGACCGGATCGTCCGGCTTCTCGCCGACGGCGATCTTCACCACCGTGCCGTCCTTTTTGGCGATGACGCCGTGGATGGCCAGTGGCAGGGTGACCCACTGGTATTTCTTGATGCCGCCATAATAATGCGTATCGAGCAGGGCGAATCCGCCAGCTTCGTACAGCGGGTCGGACTTGACGTCGAGGCGCGGGCTGTCGATGTGCGCGCCCAGGATGTTCAGGCCGTCTTCCAGGTCGTCGCTGCCCAGGTTGAACATAACGACGCCTTTCTTCATGTTGATGCGGTACACCTTGTCGCCCTTCTTCAGCGGCGTGCCCTTGGCGATGTAGTCATCCAGGGGCCGGTAACCGGCAGCCTTCATTTCGGCTTCCATCACCTCGACGGCTTCCCGTTCCGTCTTGGCGCTGCTCAGAAAATCGATATAGCCCTTGCAGAAGGCGTCACAGTCCTTTGCCTGCTTCGCCGTGTAAGTCTTCCATGTATTCTTTTTCTCCAACGTTATCACTCCTTACAGTTCACACATGATGCGGTACATTTCCCGGAATTTCTCGATCCGGTACTGTTTGGGCATCATCTCCATGGTGTTGAGGATGGTGTACCGCTCCTTGCGCACGTCTTTGGCGTAGACCCAGGCCTTGACGAACATCTCCTCCGTAATGCCCCGGCGGGCCGGGTTGAGGTCGATGCCGTAGGACTTGAGCAGGTCCACGAGGATGGTGTAATCCCGCCCCTGCAGCATAGCGGCGCCGATGGTGCCGATGCCGACGACGATGCCGTGCGGCAGTCCGTGGTTGTAGAGTTCGTCCAGGGCGTGGCAGAAAAGATGGTCCGAGCCGCTGCAGGGACGCGAATTGCCCGCGATCTGCATGGCCAGGCCGCCCATGACGAGGGACTGGGCCAGCATCTGGATGCCTTCGGGCGTATCGAAATTCTGCACGTTGGAATACAGCAGGGCCGTGACGGCACGCTCGCTCAGCATATAGGCGAAATCGTTCGTGTGACGGCCGTTGAAGCGGCAATCCAGGGTCCAGTCGTAAAGGGCGGTGTAATTGCTGATGACGTCGCCCACACCGGCCTGCATCAGGAGGCGCGGCGAGTTGCGGATGATGTCCGTATCGATCAGCAGGCCGTCCGGCGTCTTCGACGTGAAGGAGTGGCTGCGGCCGCCTTTGGCCAGGAGCACGGATACGGGCGAGCAGACGCCGTCGTTGCTCAGGGCCGTCGGGATGGCGATATAGGGGATGTTGGACACGAAGCCCGCATATTTGGCCGTATCCAGGGCCGTTCCGCCGCCGAACCCGATGATGAGCCGGAACCCTTCCATGCTGATTTTTTTCGCTACCATGACGGCGAAGTCAAAGGAGCTCTTCTCCACCGTCACGACCTTGTATTCATGCAACTGGGACAGCATCTCCACCACTTTGTCCTGGAGACGCTGCAGCAGCCCTTCCGTCGTCAGGATCAGCACCTTGCCCGATTCCTCGCCGGGCAGATAGTAATGCAGGTTTTCCTTCAGTTCCGCCAGGGCATCCGGTTTTACCTGCATAAACAAAGGCAGGCTGAAATTGTTCATCCGCGGTTCCTCCTCGCTCCGGCCCGGGGCCGGCGTCCTTTACCTACATCATACCCGCGGTTCCGCGCAAAGTCCAGCAAAGTTCCCGTAAAGACCAGGGGAATCTGATGCAGTTCCGCGATGGTGGCGGCACCGGTCAGGACCATGATGTCCTGCAGGTCGGCCAGCACATCCTTCAGGGCCGAAGCCGCCGCGTCGACGCCCAGGCCCAGGGTCAGGGCGAGCACATTGGCACTCATGCCGGCTGCATCGGCACCGAGCGCGAGGGCCTTTGCCACGTCCAGGCCGTTGCGGAGGCCGCCGGACGCGATGACCGTGTCCCAGGGAGAAGCCGCCTGGGAAACATCCAGGAGGGACCAGGCCGTGGGAATGCCCCAGTCCGCCAGGAACTGGCGGCGTTTGTCACCGCTCCGTGCCGTCTCGATGGCAGGAAAACTCGTCCCGCCGGCACCGGCCACGTTGAAGCACGTAAAGCCCAGGGCCTGCAGTTCTTCCACCTGCTCACGCGCCATGCCGCAGCCCGTCTCCTTGAGGATGACGGGAACGGTCACGGCCTCCCGGAGACGGGCCAGGTTATCCCGCAGGGCCGCGAAATCCCGGTCCCCTTCGGGCATGCAGAGTTCCTGCGCCGCGTTGAGGTGGATTTCCAGCGCATCGGCATCGAGCATGGCGACGGCGGCGCGCGCCTCTTCGGGCGTGGCCAGGGCGCTCAGGTTGGCAAAGAGGATACCGTCGGGATATTCTTCCCGCACGATGGCGTAGGAATCAGCGTGACGGCCTTCCTTTACGGCCCCGTACTGGGAACCGACCGCCATGGCACAGCCGGCGGACCGGGCCACGCGGGCCAGCTGGCGGTTCACCCGTTTCGTCCCTTCCGAACCGCCGGTAATGGCGTCGATGAAAAGGGGCACGGGCAGTTCCAGGGACCCGATGCGGGTCGCCAGGCTCACGCGGTCCGGATTGACCGGCGTCAGGCAGTTGTGCAGGAAACGGACGTCGTCCAGCCCGGTGCTGCGTCCGCCGTCTCCTAATTGCAATGCGTAGTGGATATGGTCCAGCTTGCGTTGTTCTCTCGACATAATCATTTCCTCCGGGTTCCCTCGGATTCACAGGTTGGCGGGCCAGACAGGTCCGCTAAAAAAAGAGGACGGCCTGCACCGTCCTCTTTCGTGGTCTTATTACTTCTTCAGGCCTTCCAGCTGTTCTGCCATGGCGTTGTTCGTCAGGGCTTCGTCGCTGTTGTGGCTCATGTATGCATCCATCTGCGCTTTTTCAGCGTTCTTCTTCGCGCGGGTCAGGGACAGGCCGATCTTTCTGTGGGCACGGTCTATCTTGATGATCATCGGTTTGACTTCCTGACCGATCTTCAGGACGTCTTCCGGTTTTTCAACGCGTTCTTCCGCGATTTCGGAAACGTGGATCATGCCTTCCACCTTGTCATTCAGGCGTACCAGGGCGCCGAAGGGCAGGAAGCGGTCCACCACGCCGTCCACGACGTCGCCTTCCTTGAAGCCGGCGGCAGCGGCAATCCACGGATCTTCCATGGTAGCCTTGATGGACAGGGAAACGCGGCGGTTTTCTTTATCGATCTTCTTGACGAAGACTTTGACCATGTCGCCTTCCTTGGCAACATCGCCGGCCTTGACGCCGCGGTCATAGGACAGTTCGCTGTTGTGCACCAGGCCTACCAGGCCATCGACAACTTCAACGAACAGGCCGAATTCAGCAACCTTGACGACTTTACCTTCATAGATTTCGCCTTCGGCAATCTTGCCGTAAGCAGCTTCTTCTTTCGCCAGGCGGGCAGCACGGGCTGCTTCACGGGCAGCTTCGCGGTTAGCCAGCCATTCTTCGTGTTTCTTGGCTTTTTCAGCTTTCAGGAGGTCGCGGCGGGAAACGACGATACGCTTCTTTTCCGGATCGACTTCAATGATTTCCGCATCCAGTTCCTGGCCGACATACGGAGTGAAGTCGTCGATGTGGCGCAGTTCCACATGGGAGGCAGGCATGAAGCCTTCGACACCTTCCACGGCAACGGCCAGGCCGACTACCGGGCGTACATTCTGGCCTTCGGCATCGCGGTCGCGGTCACGGTTGCGTTTCTTGATGACGCGCAGCACTTTGACTTTGGCCGGGCGCTTTTCCCCTTCTGCCAGGGGAGCAATATTCTTCCAGGCAGCTTCCTTTTCCGCACGGATCTTGGACAGACCTACGAAATCTTCGGAGCTGGAGGGAATGACGACGGCTTCCACTTCGTCGCCGACATTCAACGTGTTCATCAGTTCATCGCCATTGGCGTCAACCGCCCAGTCCTTCCAGGCAATCAAACCATCGCGAGTATATCCGAAATCGACGAAAACGCCTTCTTTATCTACCTGACTGATTTTACCTTTGACGAGCTTGCCGGGGTGAACGCCGAAATCCTCCATACTGGCGTCCAGCATCGCTGCAAAATCGCCTTCCATTTTCTTGTTTTCCATGTTTTCCATTGCCATGACAGCCTCCTTAATTATGCGATCCGGAGTTGATGCTCCGGCCGTAATACCTACTTTCCTGCACCCATGGAACATTTCCGGGGAAAGTTCCCTGGCGGTCTCTACTTGATAGCACCGGGGGCAGATGGCACTAACCAGCTCGGTCAAGTGTTTTGTGTTCGCACTGTTCCTTCCGCCAATGACGATAAAGGCATCTACCTTGTGCGCCAGTTCCGCCGCGGCCTGCTGCCGCTGGGACGTGGCCAGGCAGATGGACTTTTCCACCCGGTATTCGCCGGGTCTCGCCTGTTGCAGCGCCTGCAGCATTTCATCAAATTTCGCGCTCTCGAATGTAGTCTGGCTGAGGACGCAATATTTGCGCGCAGGTGGCACTTCGCCAATATCATCCTTACATTCTAAAATAATACCATTTTTTTTACAAAATGCCAATATACTTTTTACTTCCGGATGTTCTTTTTCCCCGATAATGACGACGAAATATCCGTCGGAAACCGCCTGTGAAGCCTTTTTCTGGTTCATTTTGACATTCGGGCAGGTGGCATCCAGAATATGTAAATTTTTTGTGGCAGCTTCTTCATATACTTCCGGAGCGACGCCATGGGAACGGAAGATGACCGTCTCCCCCGGCGCGAACTCATCCAGGGAGTCCTTGCACAGGACCCCTTTCTGTTCCAGGGCTTCCGTGAACTGCGGGTTGTGGATGAGCGGGCCCAGCGTCGCCGCCGGCAGGTGATCCACGGCACTTTCCGCTATCTCTACGGCCCGTTTGACGCCGTAGCAGAAACCGCAGGGATTGGCTACAATGACTTCCATATAAGATACCTGAACCTTTTTCGTTATTTTCCGGACGATTTTGCCTCTACATCATCTGCTTTGGCAGCGGCGGCCTGTTCCGCCGCTTTCGCTTCCCGTTCGGCCAGCCGTTTGCGGCGCGCCGCTTCGGCTTTTTCGGCAGCAGCCGTAATGGCCTCGAAATGCTCCCGTTCTTCCGGGGGCACAATCTGCCGTTGCAGTTCGATGACCCGTTCGCGCCATACGGCACCCAGTTTTTCCAGGTTGTCCCGGCCGATGCCGCCTTTGGCGTCGTATTCGAGCGGTTTACCGAAGAGGATGCGGACTTTCGGCCAGCCGGAGTGGCGTTTCAGGTCACTGCCCCAGATTGCCGTGGGAATGATGACGGACTTCGTCTTCACGGCCATCATGAAGGCACCGCCGCCGGCCCGTCCCAGGGCGCCGGTCTTACTGCGCGTCCCTTCGGGAAAGATGGCGAGGATGCCGCCCCGCTTCAAGACGCCGAGGCCGGTCTTGATGGCTTCCCGGTCCGCCCCGCCGCGTTTGACGGGGAACACGCCCAAGTGGCGGATGATGAATCCGAAAACAGGGTTGCTGAACAGTTCTTCCTTGGCCATGAAGTTGACCGGCCGCGGGCAGGCCGCGCCGATGGTCGGCGGATCCAGCAGGCTGATGTGGTTGGCGGCCAGCACGACCCGGCCTTCCTTCGGAATGTTTTCCGTACCCTGGATTTCCCAGCGCAGCCACACTTTGAAGATCCAGGGAAAGGTGAGGTGACAGAATCCGTAGAAGCTCATGCCCGGGGCCTTCTTTCCGCGGCCAGTTTCAGGATGGCGTCCGTCACTTCGTCAATGGACATGTCCGAAGTGTCCAGGTAGACGGCATCTTCGGCCTGTTTCAGGGGACTCGTTTCCCGTTCCATATCCTGTTTGTCGCGGGACGCGATGTCGGCCTGCAGTTTTTCATAGTCGACGGCCTGGCCTTTGGCTTCCAGTTCTTTGCCGCGCCGGCGCGCCCGTTCTTCCACGCTCGCCGTCAGATAGATCTTGCACGGCGAATCGGGAAAGACGACGGTGCCGATATCCCGTCCGTCCAGGACGACATTGCCTTCGCGGCCCATGCGGCGCTGCTGCGCCACCATGGCTTCCCGCACGGCCGGTACGGCAGCAACGCGCGAAACGAGACCGGTCACGGCGGCGGAGCGGATGGCTTCCGTCACTTCCGTGTCGTCCACGAACACGCGGTTGAGGCTGCCTTCGGGCCGGAAGCTGATGCGGATTTCCTGTGCCAGCCGGCCGGCCAAATCCGGCGAGAAGGGCTGTCCCGTCTGCAACAGTTTCCACGTCACGGAGCGGTACATGGCCCCCGTGTCGATATAGGCAAAACCAAGGGCGGCCGCCGCCTTCTTGGCGATGGTGCTTTTGCCGGCGCCGGCCGGTCCGTCGATTGCGATTACGAAACCATTCTTCAAGTTAATCACCTTTTACCGTTATTTTACATCGTCCGCAGCGGCGGCAGCCGTGCCGGCCACGTAGCCGCTGCTGAAGGCGGCCTGCAGGTTGAAGCCGCCTGTATAGCCGTCCACGTCCATCACTTCGCCGGCAAAGTAGAGTCCTTTCACTTTGCGGGAAGCCATGGTTTTCGGGTCGATTTCCTTCAGGCTCACGCCGCCCGCCGTGACGATGGCCGCTTCCACGGGCAGCGTCCCGGCCAGGGGAATGGAAAAATGCTTGAGCGTTTCCCGCAGGGCCTGGCGTTCCTGTTTGGAAACCTGGCTGACGGCTTTGGCGCCGTCCAGATAGGCCGCATCCAGGATGGCGGCGACCAGCGGCTGCGGAACGAGTTTGCGTACGGCTTCCGCCAGGGTCCGTTTCCCGTCTTCCTGGAAATCGCGCAGGATGCGGGCATCGAGCTTTTCTTCGTCCAGGGCGGGCTTCAGGTCCAGGACCAGGTCCAGGCCCCGGTTGCCGTAATGCGCGAGGCGCGCCGCCGCCCGGCTCATGGTCAGGGCGATCGGACCGGCCACGGTGCCGCGCGTGAATAGCAGTTCCCCGAATTCACTTGTCACGGCCTGTCCGTTGTCACACAAGGTGGCACGGACGTTTTTCAAGGCCAGGCCGTCCAGCTCTTCCGTAAAGCCTTCTTCCGGCTGAAGCGGTACCAGGGCCGGCAGCAGCGGTTCCACCGTGTGGCCCGCTTTTTCCAGGACGGGCACGAAATTGCCGTCCGAGCCGGTTCCCGGATAGGAAGCGCCGCCCGTGCAGACGATGACGGCGTCCGCGTCCAGCACGTGGGCCGGGCCCAGCTTTTCCCGGCGCTGGGAAGCGGAACGGTAGTCCTGCCCTTCCTTGCGTCCGTCGTCTTCGACGTTGCAATAGCGCACGCCGGTCACACGGCCGTCCTTCAGGACCAGGCCGACCGCCTGGGCGTTCGTCACGACGCGCCCGCCGGCCTCCGTCAGGATGGCGAGGAGCGTGTCCAGGACATCGCGCGCGCGGCCGCTGGCCGGAAAGACCCGGCCGCCCCGTTCCTTTACGAGTGGCAGGCCGTGGCTTTCGAGCAGGTCCATCATGTCTTCGTTCGTGAAGCGGCGCAGGGCACCGTTCAGGAACTTGCCGTTGCCGGGCAGGTTGCGGATGAACTCGGGAATGGCGCAGGTATTGGTGATGTTGCAGCGGCCCTTCCCCGTAATCATCATTTTGCGGCCCGGGACGTCCATCTTTTCCAGGATGATGGTCCCGGCCCCGTTCCGCGCCGCCGTGATGCCGGCCAGAAGGCCCGCCGCACCGCCGCCGATGACGACGACCCTGTTGCCCTTACCCATGGAGGCCACAGGCTTTCTTGAGGGAGGCCACTTCCGCGTCGCTCAGGTCGCGGCAGCGTCCCCGGCCGACGCCCTGCAGCGTCAGCGGTCCCATCTTCACCCGTTTCAGGTAGCGCACGGGGAACCCGATGTAGTCACACATACGGCGCACCTGGCGGTTCCGGCCCTCGTGGATCGTCACCTGGAAATGGGTCAGGTTCTTTTCGTGGTCGTACTGCATCAGGTTGACCGTGGCAGGCGCCGTCATGCCGTCTTCCAGCTTCACGCCCATGCGCAGCATATCCAGTTTTTCCTCCGGGACGATGCCCGGTACCGTCACTTCGTAGGTCTTGTTGACCCCGTGGCTCGGATGGGTCATGGCCTGGGCCAGGTCCCCGTCGTTGGTGAGCAGGAGCAGGCCTTCCGTGTTGTAATCCAGCCGGCCTACGGGAAAGACCCGTTCCGGCACGTCGCGGACATAATCCGCCACGGTCCGGCGGCCTTCGGGGTCCTTCATGGTCGTCACGACGCCGCGGGGCTTGTAGAACAGAAGGTATACCTTCCGTTCCCGCCGGATGGGCTTGCCGTCCACCTGGATGAAGGCCCGGTCATCCACCTTGGTGCCGAGTTCCTTGATGACGCGGCCGTTCACCTTCACGCGGCCTGCCGTAATGTATTTTTCCGCTTCGCGCCGCGAAGCCACGCCGGCCTGGGCCAGCACTTTCTGTAAGCGTTCTTCCATCAGGATTCTTCCTCTGTCTTTTCGTCTTGTCCGGTTTGCCCGGCCGGCTCAATCTGTCCGGCTTGTCCGTCCTGCCCTTCCGGCTTGGGCTGCCCGCCCGGTTCCTGTGTTTCCGTCGGTTCCTCCGCGGGGAAATCGAGGAGGGACAGCTGCTGCGGATGGCGGGCCGCCTCCTCTTTCAGCAGTTCCGGCATTTCCGGCAGGTCCTTGAGGGAGCGCAGGCCAAAGACCGTCAGGAACCGGTCCGTGGTCTTATAGAGGATGGGATGGCCCACCGTCTGTTTGCGTCCCGCTTCCGTAATGAGCTGCCAGTCCAGCAGCGTGTTGACGACGCCGTCCACTTTGACGCCGCGGATGGCTTCCATCTCCGCCCGCGTGACGGGCTGGCGGAAAGCGATGATGGCCAGGGTCTCCATGGCCGCGTTGGACAATTTCAATTCCTGCGTGACGGCGAGCTGCCGCACGGCCCGGTCGAATTCCGGTTTCGTGCACAGCTGGAAGCCGCCTCCGACTTCGCGGAGCATGATGCCCCGGTCCGACGCCTTGTACGTTTCCTGGAGGGCCGTCACCAGTTCCCAGACCTGCGGTTTGTTCAAGCCCAGCAGTTCCGAAAGCTGGGCCACGCTCAGCGGGTCTCCCGCCGCAAACAGGATGGCCTCCAGCTTCGCCATTTCAAACTCCTGCGGCATCTGCGGCATGCGGCTCTCCTCCTTCCCGTAGGAAAATGTAGATCGGTTCAAAGGCCTGGCTCTGGGTGATGCGCACCATTTTCAGGCGCAAAAGTTCCAGTACGGCCAGGAACGACGCGATGCGCTCGCTCTTCAGCCCTGTCCGCACAAAGGCCTGGTTCAGTTCCACCCCTTCCGGGTGTTTATGCAGGTAATCCACCATATATTCCATCTTCTGCCGTATATCGAATTCCTGCCGTTCCACCACGGCGGTCTCCTTCACGAAAGGGCTCGTGAGGGACGCCAGGGCTTCCAGCAGGGCCTGGACGGGATAGGGATGCAGCTGCCGCATCTTGCTGTCCGCAAAATAAGGCTTGCGGACGTGGTACTGCGAGGCATCTTCCTGAAGGGCCGCCAGCTTGCGGGCCACCTGCTTGAAGCGCTGCAGTTCCACCACCATGTCGATCAGGGCCTGGCGGGGGTCTTCCTCGTCCCCGTCCTCGCCGTCGGGCAGTTTGGGCAGGAGCATGCGCGATTTGATCTGCAAAAGGCGCGCCGCCATGACCAGAAAGCCGCTCGCGATCTCCAGGTCGAGCTCGGCCATGGAGTTCAGGTACGCGATGTACTGGTCCGTTATGGTGACAATGGGGATGTCGTATATGTCTATCTTTTCTTTTTCAATCAGATGGATCAACAGATCCAGCGGTCCTTCGAAATCAAGGACCTTTACCACGGGTTCCGCCATAAGACGCCTTTCAGAAGAGGATACCGGCCACCCTGAAGCAGAGGTTCAGGAACAGCTGTGCCAACGGTCCGAGGATGTAGTTCGCAATGCCGCTGTAGCAGATGATGATCAGGATCCAGAAACCGTAGCGCGAAACCATGCTGTCGTATTTATAGGCCGTTTCGTAGCTCAGGAAGGTCTCCAGGATTTTGGAGCCGTCCAGCGGCGGGATGGGGATCAGGTTGAAGAAGCCGAACCACACGTTGTACAGGATGGTCCAGTACAGGAAACTGTAGGCCATGCCGGACGAGAGGCCCAGGCTCTGCCGCAGCTGCAGGATGAGGACGCACAGGAAGGCGATGAGGAAATTGGCTCCCGGGCCGGCAAAGGCGACTTTGCGCATGCCGGAATTGTAATTCTTGTAATAGCGCGGGTCCACCTGGACGGGCTTGGCCCAGCCGAAGCCGACCAGGACCAGCGCGATGGTGCCGAGGATATCGAGATGCGCCAGCGGATTCAGGGTCAGTCGTCCCGTCATGCGCGGCGTCGGATCCCCGAGGCTGTCCGAAACGCAGGCATGGGCATATTCGTGCATCGTCAGGGCTATCAAAAGGGCCGGCGCGCGGAACAGCAGGGTCGATAAATCAAGAAACACGCTTGTTACCTCCGATTCTTGGTTGGGAACGGTCCGTCAGAAGGGTTTGGCCAGCAGGCCGATCTTCTTCTTGACCTTCGTCAGGGTGCGGTTGGAAATGGATTCCGCCCGTTCGGCGCCCGTCTTGTAGGTCGCTTCCAGATAGGCCTTGTCCCCCATGAGGCGGGCGAAGTTTTCGCGGATCGGGCGCAGTTCTTCCGAAACGGCTTCGCCGACGGCGGTCTTGAAGTCGCCGTAGCCTTTTCCGTCGAATTCGTCTTCGATTTGTTCGTAAGTCTTGCCCGTCACGACGGAATAAATCGTCATCAGGTTGTTGATGCCCGGTTTGTCGTCCCGGTAGCAGACATGGGCTTCACTGTCCGTCACGGCGCTGCGGAACTTACGCATGATCGTGTCCTCGTCGTCGAGGATGGAGATGCGGGATTTCGGGTTCGGATCGGACTTGGACATCTTCTTCGTCGGATCCTGCAGGGACATGATTTTGGCCCCTTCTTTCGGCAGGTAGGCTTCCGGCAGCTTGAAGACGTTGCCGTAGATGCCGTTGAAGCGGTTCGCCACGTTGCGCGTGAATTCCAGATGCTGCGTCTGGTCCGCGCCGACAGGCACGTAATCCGCCTGGTAGAGCAGGATATCCGCCGCCATCAGGGACGGATACGTGAAAAGTCCCGCGTTGACGTTGTCGGCGTGCTTGGCCGACTTGTCCTTGAACTGGGTCATGCGGGACAGTTCGCCGAACATGGAGTTGCAGGCCAGGATCCAGCCCAGTTCCGCATGGTTATGGACATGGCTCTGGATGAAGACCAGGCTCTTTTCCGGGTCGATGCCTGCCGCCAGGAGCAGGGCGAAAGCTTCCAGGCTCTGCTTGCGCAGGTCCGCCGGTTTCTGGCGGATGGTCAGGGAATGCAGGTCCGCCACGAAATAATAGCAGTTGTAATCTTCCTGGAGCTGTCCCCAGTTGCGGACAGCGCCGATATAGTTGCCCAGCGTGAAGACGCCCGTAGGCTGGATTCCGCTGAGGATGATCTTCTTCTTTTCCGGTTTTGCTTCCACCGGAGCCGTCATTGTTGCATCTGACAAAGTAAATCCCCCTTCAAGGAAAAAATAAAGAGTACATAATGGCATATGTACTCTTTATTATACGCTATTTTCAGCTTTTTTGCCAACTGCAATCGTGCCGCGCCGTACCCTTAGAATCTTGGTTGTCAAGACATGTGTTACACTCTTGAATTTGAGAAATACTCTGTTACAACCTGGTTTGGGCTTCTGAATGCTAGGGATGTCTTGGCTGTGCCGTTGTAGCGTTTTTCATGCTTTTCC
>Ga0256404_1000068_pt1 | contig 231695 bp, 205 predicted proteins | sample RumenRJG_01DNA_FD_185990 | JGI IMG/M metagenome (GOLD analysis project Ga0256404, IMG submission 185990) | Bovine rumen microbial communities from Lethbridge, Alberta, Canada - RJG_01 | ecosystem: Host-associated > Mammals > Digestive system > Stomach > Rumen | place: Canada: Alberta...
TTCATGTATATTACACCTTATGTCAGACCTCCGGCAAATATCAATCAGAATAGTCACCGGACGCTGCCTGTCCTCTGTCCATCAATCTTTCATAGAACTCTTAATAACGCATCCCTTTCGGAAAGCGGATGCAAAGGTAGAAACAATTTACGACTCCACAAAATATTTTAAGAAGAATTTTAAAAAAAAAATACACCTACCATAATAATTAGAGATATAAATATAGGTGTAAATGGGACTATCTTTCGATTCTCATCAAGAGCAAACCAATTAATATCCAGAGAATCTCTCTTACTCTACAGATAATACTAACAAAAATACCCAGCGCCGCAGACAGGCCCATAGCAGCAATAGAAAGAACGAAGCCACCTTCTTGAACACCCAGTTGCATGGGCAGGAAACCTATCATATTGGCAAAAAGCGTAGTAAAAGAAAGAATCAATACAGAATGTAAGAAAGTTAACGCTAAGCCCGAGAAGCCGCCCCCACAATCTACTCCAAAAAGCAGCAACATAAAGAAAATTTCCAAACTTTGCACGATGCGAGAGATGTACTCCAAAGAAAGACTCGTGTAAAATGCACGTTTATCACGCTGATGAAGGGAAATTATTTGCGCGTCAATATTATGCAATAACTCATCGTTTTTCTGTATGAAACGGTTGCTCCAATTTTTCAATCCTGGGATTTTACCCACCCATCTTATCAGTTTAACAACCAATCCTTTCTGATAACCTTTCCCCAAAACATAAAACGCCACCATACAGAAGACAGCAATCAAACCAAGTATTATACCCACAGGCATAGAATATGGCAAGTCGCCCACTGCAGCGAGAGCCAAATAGATAAATATTGAAGAGAACCAAAGGAAGAAATGAGCAAAAAAATGCATCATTGCATACAATATAACAGACGAAGTAGCACTTTCTTTGTTAATATGCTTCGAAAGTTCCATAATGCGATAAGGTTCCCCCCCCAAGCCACCGACAGGAGTAGCATAATTCAGCGCGTAGCCAACGATGGTCAATTGATATATTCGCCAGAACCCCACCTTTTCATCTTCATGTTTATTGCTTAATATGATACAACGCCAAGCAATTGCATTCAATCCATAAATAAAAACCCAAACGCCGACAATAGGAATTAACCAATAGCCCGCCTTGGTCACATGCTCCCATAGTTCAATAAAACTGACATCAAAAGTCAGCATCATGACTACCACAGCCGCCAAGCCTACGATAAAAAACAGGTTATTCAGTTTTTTCCTTGTCCACTTCATATTTACATTTTTTGGGCAATTCGTTTGCAAAACATTTCATGGCGATGATTAATATACCAGGCAAGTAGAGACATCGCTATAATTTCGAACAAAAAATTAAGTACAGGTACATCCAGCAAACATGCCAAGAAGAATATAGAAGAACGGAAATTGAAAGTGAGCAGTCCATTCCATTTCATCAAAGCCAATGACTGGTCATGAAACTCTTGACGAATAGAAGCCGGTACATGCTCAATGCCACCATACTTTTCTTTCATGAGCAACATCATACGCTGAAACTGTGGAGTAACCTTTTCTTGCTTTCTCGTATAGCCAACATACGAATTCAAGAAAACCTTCCAAATAAAATTACCTTTCCAAGGAGTCTGAGCATAGATTTCTTGTTGTTTTATCGAATTATCAAGTTCGCTACCTTTCTCCCCTTTGAGAAAGAACAAATGTACTTGAATGTAATAATCGGCCAAACGAGATTGAGAACCCATGCAACCGAAACCTGATATCAACGCCAAAAGAACAACGATAGAAGTAGCTATAATAGTATTCTCAAAAGTGTTATCAATGCCCAACCATCCAAATTCCAAATCGTGATATAGATAAAAGCGATAAACAATCGCAATATAAATAAAAATAAACCATACGAACCCCGCAACACCATCCAAGATGCGACCTAAACGACTTTTTTGTCCAGTAAGGCGCGCCAATTGACCATCTGTACAATCAAAAATGTCAGCCCAACAAAGCAAAAAAATAGCTATCAGGTTAAAGAAAAGTCCCCAGAGTCCTTCATAATAAAAACTACCATGCGCAAAGAAAACACAACTTCCCGCTCCGATGATAATAGACCAGATAGTAACAGTATTGGGATGAATGCCAAATTTAGCAAAAAAACGTGCCAAATGATAACAGAATGGACGAACTACATGAAAGTCAAGCCAGTCCTCTGTCTCTGCTGATTTAAGAGAGGCTAAATAACCTTCTTTCTCTTTATTATTTTCAATCATTTATTACAACTATTAAGGAACACTTGTTTAATAGTATCACACACCACCTGTGTTTGTTCCCTTCGTCCTAAAGTTATTCGCAGACATGACTCCAAGCCTTTATCTGCCATGAACTTAATTTTATAATCTTGAATATCCAATGCCTTTTTCAGTTCTTCTTTTATCTCTACCGGATACTTGATTAAGATAAAATTAGCAACAGACTTATACACCTTGAAACCTGGCAGGTTACCAAGCTCTCGCTTATACAGTTGACGCCCCCATTCCATGTCATCTGCCACCTTACGGTAATGTTCATCACTATCCAAAGCAGCTAATGCTACAGCCTCAGAAAATCTGTTATAGCCCAAATACTTGTTAACATAACTGATAAACTGATCATGTCCTTTGCCTATAAATCCGAAACCCACTCGCAACCCTGGCAACCCATAGAACTTTGATAATGTCCTTGAAATTATCAAATTATTATAATTGTTCACCAATGGAGCAATATAGTTAGTATCTGTTGAAATAAAGCTCGCATAAGCCTCATCAATGAGCACCATTGTATCGCTTGGGATATTTTCCATAATACGGCCTATTTCATCAGGCATAAGTCCATTGCCAGTTGGATTGTTTGGAGAAGCCAAGAGTAACATGCGTGGATGCACTCGGTTGGTGTATTCAATCACCTCATCAACATCGTAAGAGAAAGTATCTTCAATTTCATGCAATGGATACATCACAAAGTCACCACCACATTCGCTGGCTACACGATTATAATACCACCAAGAAAACTCTGGTATCAAGATGGTCTTATTATCACCCACCATCAAGAAATAATGAATGGCATTTTTCAACATATCCTCGCCGCCGTAAGTTAGCAAGACCTGCTCCTCAGGCACACCATAAATTTCACTCAGTCGAACAGAGATAACGCTTTTCTTACCCTGGTCATATATTCGGGTGTAAAAACAAAGCGTCTTAGGGTCGAAGTTCTTAATAGCCTCTACCACTTTCTGGCTCGGTTCAAAGTTGAATTCGTTTCTATCTAAAAAATTCATTTCAATATAGTTTAAGTCAATATAGGTTAGCTGGTATCAGCTTCTTAGCATTTTCAAAATCCTCTACCGTATCAAGTTCTATCGAAAAGAAATCTGTTGTATCTACTATCTTGAAGGTATGTCCTTGCGGGATCAAGCGTTCGAAAGCTTTTTCATAGAAAACATCAATAAGGCCTTCGACTACAATCATGTTTTGCAATTCCAGAAAAAGGGACTTACTATAATCAGCAGTTATTTTCTCAATGCCGACACTCTCACCTATGGCTTCTTGGATAGAGCATACTTTACTGATTTCCTTCACACATTCCTCGTCATCCACAATTACCTTTATTTCCTCTTCACCCAGCTCATGGCGGTTCAGTGCCAACACGCTCCCATTCTTTTCTATAACAGCAGGAATTATAGCTGGATCAAAAAGGATGTCGCTGTCAAGCAGCAAGAAATCCTTCCCTTCAGTATAAGGTCTCGTCAACCATAAAGAGAAGATATTGTTATTGTGAGCATAATCAGGATTATCAATAAAATGAATGGTAAGAGACGGATAGTTGGTTTTCAAAAAGTCCTCAATCATGCTATTCCTATAGCCTGTAACCACCACCAGTTCATTGATACCGGCTTCTACGACAGCATCTACCGTACGCTGCAAAAGAGTACGCTGTCCGACTTTCAGCAAACACTTAGGACACTCGTCTGTCAGTGGGCGCAACCGTTTCGCCATTCCAGCGGCAAGAATAACACCAATCATAAATACTATGTAAAGCAATATTTGGCGCAAAGTTAATCATTATATTCGAATAATGATACATAAGCCGTCAAATATTTATTTAAACACTACCTCTCTCTTGGGTAAAGAGAGAGATATAAATGTTTTTTATCATGATCCGCTGTTTATCCAAGAGACACAAGCCAACTGCATCGTTCCACACCACGAGTTATGGACAAAAACAAGCCAAACAATCACTCACACTTTAACACATCAGCAGGCAGCCTACTTTGTCACATCGAAGCCCAATCGCAGGTTGTCATACTGTTTGCTTACCTCGCCAATCACCTCCAGCGTTTGGTTACCGCTCAGCGCCGTAATGGTTTGTAACACCTTCAGCAACTGCTTTGCTTCAAAAAGGATGGCAATTCCGTTGGCATTGCGCTTGGCATAGCCGTTGAAAATCAGCAACAATGTTTTGTAGGTTATCTTGCCGGAGTTCTCGTCATAAGAGTAAGTACCGCTTAAAGGAATACCCTTGATGTTGGCAGAAAAAGTCTTGTCCTCATTATAGGTAAAGACCGTATTTGATGCTGCCAAGCCCAGGGCTTTATACGTAGGCAGCAGTTTCTCCTTAATTTGGGCAGCCACCACCTCGCCTCCAGCATTGGCCAATGCCTTCTCAGAGGTAAATGCCACACCAGGACCATAGTAATTCCACTTACCGATCAGTTGTGCCTGTGTCAGTTTGTTGGTGCCAATAACACTTGATATGACATTGCCTATTGTATTAGGATTGCCCAGGATGTCCAAGATGCCACCTAAGGATCCTGAGCCTTCTGAACTGGTAGTTGTTGTTCCGCCATTTGTACCCGTCATGGTTCCCATCGAGCCACAACCCATCATCATTGCACCCGTCAAGGCAAGTGCCAAAAGTTTCATTTTATTCATAGTCAAACAGGTATTTTAAGGATGATAAATCAGTTTCTTGGTCTTCACGTCCCGAGAGAAGTGTTTGAAATGCTCCCACATCTGCTCGGCAGCTGGCACAAAATTCCAGTGCCCGTAGTGCATCACAGCCACCAGCTTCATCAATGGCACGTTGCCCTTGTTGAGATAGCCTATCTCCATTGTGATCCCCTCCCCCTTGTTGGTCTTGATGGTTTCGGGGTTGGAAACAGCCTGTCCGAAAGCCTCGTTCCTACCGAAGTCGTAGTCCTCCACAACATCCATGCCGTTCATGGTCTCATAGACCTGCCAAGCATACACTATGCTATTGTTCTTCCAGTCGTTACCCTTTGGATAGCGTACCACCATATCATCAGTACCAGCCACACAAACATAGGCCGTTTCCACTGCGCCACGCTTCTGGACAGCCTCGTTCATAAGGGCATTGCCGCCAATACCTAATAACGCATTACCAGGAAAGATACCACCGCTCATGGCACCGATAGCAGCAAAAAGATGAGATTTCTTGACACCCAATGCACTTGAGGTCATAGCACCAGCCGACAAGCCTTCGGTATAGATGCGACTTGGATCCAACTGTGGATACTTCTGCAGAATCATATACACTGTGTTCTCAATACCGTCATGTCCCATCGCCGCATAACCAGGCTTGCCTTGCCACTCCAACTCAGCCACGAATATTTTCTCTTTGGCAGCCAACTGTATCCAGCCCGATGTATCAGCCTGAGTACGAGGATCGTTATTATTTCCATGCAGCAACAGAACCAAGGGCACAGTCCCCTTCTCAGCACTCATCACGCCCTCAGGAATATATTCATACCACAAGGTCTTGGTTTGTCCGTTACGTTCCTCGTTTACCACGATGTTACGCTTCACCTTCAAGTCGTCCAAGTTCAAGAACGGCTCGAGTTCATACACACCATACTGCCCGTGCTTTTGTCCCTCATACCAAGTATGGCGGTAGTTATTGAAACGGTAATTCTTCTTCAGCAAAGTATCCCAGGCATCCTTGAAAATCTCGCCCAATGTCTGTGTAGCAGTATTGCTCACCACCACGCGCAGCAAAGGTTCTTCTGCATTGGTGTAGATCTGCATCTGCTTCTCCTTGCCCGTCAACACTGCCTTATTGTTAGCAATATAAGGCTTAGCGATATTGGCTGCATTCTTGCCCACGATAAAAGCAGGCACCGGAGCCGCATTAGCAGCGACTTTGCCAGCTTTGCCGTTGATGCTTACGATGCCAGCCAACTCTCCAGCATGATTGGCTACCACTTGGTTTACGAAAGTGGCACCATTGCCTATGCCTATGATTTTCAAGTTAGCGAAGGTGCGCAAGCTATCCAGCATTGTCTCATAAGCTTTCAAGTCAATGTCGTTATTATAAGTATCGCCTACCGGATTAACTACGCCAAAACTGATATTGAATTGCTCCAGCTGCTTATCAATACCCAGCTCTTTTATCAGATCCATTGCCTGCGCCTCGTCCACTTTTTTATCGGGATACACCAAATAGAAAGGAGTAAAACCATTCAAGTGACCATTTTCCTGTGTCAGGTCACCCATTTCCATCGAGCGATACACATACGCTTTCTGCTGCAAGCCCTTCATTTCAGTGAGCTTTACATCAGCATCCTGTTGCGGAGCCTGCGCCTGCATCAGTCCAGCCACCGCCATTGTTATTACCAATAGAAAGAACTTTTTCATATGAATTACATAAATTGTTTTTTGCAAAAATAGTAATTATTCTATATCATTGTACTTTTTTTCATAATAGTTTAATCATGTTGGATTATTAATTGTATTTTTGCAGCAGAGAAACCAAAACATATAAATATGGAAAAGAATGCTAAACGTGTCCTTCATGTCGAGATTAACGACGATGTAAGGAAACTAACCATCGAAGGTGTTGACAAAGATCAACAGGTAGTGATGCGCCAGGAGCTCAATGAGGATGAGCTGGACAATGTGACAGGGGGAGCTTCATTCGAAAAATGGTGTAGGGATGATAATAAAGAATAATTATGGAAGAGAAGGCTAATCGTGTCCTTCATGTCGAGATTAACGACGATGTAAGGAAACTAACCATCGAAGGTGTTGACAAAGATCAGCAGGTGGTGATGCGCCAGGAACTCAATGAGGATGAGCTGGACAATGTGGCAGGGGGACCAAGGGTAATTCCTGCACGAATTCCTGAACATCCTGGTGCTTGTCATTCTCTATAGATACTAGGGAAACCCTTAATGCTGATTGACATTGTCAATCTCATTTATACCCTCTTGGTTCGGATATCCCCAATGAGATGCATTGGAGTGAGGTAAGCGCAGTCGTCGAATGAATCAGTATAAGAGAGAGGGTACCCACAGCGAGGCCAGTCTCTTTGCTTTTCGCTTTGACTCCCTTTAGAGGGCTGCCATGCAACTTGTTACGCCTAAGTTGGTAGCTATGGCTGTGAGGATGGCAATAGGCGTTTGAAAGATGAATTTCAATGTTTCTTATTTTCATAGTAGTTTAAGTATAAGTTTGCGTAACATTCTTTGCTCTTCGCCTCATGGATGTGCCGACGGCTGACTGCGAGCAGATATTTGTGTCTGTCCTCGGTGCTCCAAAAAGTCTCAATTTTCAATTGGCTTCGCCCAATTCCGTCGCGCCTCGGTTTTCCCATGCTTGCCTTGGTTCTGCCTCACTGCTCCAGAAAGTTTTTTTGTTTTGTGTTTTTGCTACAGACTACTTCGGGCTGCAGCTCCCGCTTTTGTGATCACTGTTCAAAGTGACAATACATATTCTATATACGCAAATGATATACTAATTAATATTATTATTTTTTCTTCAACCACCTGCTTGTGATTGTACCCCCTTGTCATTGCACGCATATTTATCCAGCTGCGCCAGGGCCATTATAGCCCCCAGCCCCCCACATCGTTTCGTTTAGAAGAAGAAAAATGGTGGTTTTATGAGAGTTAAACCGTCAGTTTTATTCTGGTAAGCGTTCAACTTACTGGCGGCACTGGTTTGCGGTAATCGCAACAACGCAACATCGCAACATTTGTTTTTTTATCATTGACCGAATGGATGGCAATTCCGCTTTAGCTAAAAGTTGTTTACTGTTTTTTGTTGTTTATTCATTGAGTTGACTTCAACCGTGCAGTCAGTGAAGATTGCACGGTTTTTTAATCTTACAAAAACAAATAGGTATCCCATAGTTCAGTTTGATCTGCTCGAGTGCTGAAAAGCAGTCTCTCGCCAATGCAAGGTAACGGTGGGGATGATATAAGGTTCAATGAGTTTTGCAGCCTCGGCATCCATATAATCCGGAGTAGAGAAGGTGAATGTCAAAGAAGTGTCATCTGCCGACAAATCAGCTTTCATCAGCAGTATATCAGCTTGGCGATAGGCATTGCGCAAGGTGTAAGCAGCATCTTCGGGCAAGGGTTTGAGGAATTGCCCTATGGCAGGCATAGAGGGAAGATAGTCGTTAGTCTGCAAGGGTTGCCAATCAGTGGTATAAAAGTTAATGTGGCTATCGCAGGCAGGAGCACACACCGTTGAAACGGTGCAAATCAATTGGGTACCGTCAGCCTTAGTCAGCACTTTCATTTGAAAGGTACTTTGCTCACTCATCTTCACCTCGAGAAAATCACCAGACAGCTTCGTCATCTCCGACTTCCCCCCTAAGCGGTTGTTCACCTCCGCCTTCATGTTACTGTCGAGAAAATCAATAAAGTCTTCGCGGTTTACCTTGGTCAGCAAGGTACTGAGCGAGTCAGGCATATTCACAAAGCTCTCCCTCACTTGCTGGGCAAACGTCATCTGACAAGCCGTCAGTAGTACTAGTATGATAAAAAACGTCCTATTCATCGAATAATTTAACTCAATCTTTACATCCTTCCCCACCCTTGCACACCGCCTCTTATAGAAAAGAGAGCTATTAACACAGCAGTGGCAGCCTGCTAATTAAGGTGAAATGAACTCTTAATTTGTCCCCAAATATAAGAAGAACATTCCAATTAGCACCAAAATTAAATCAATAACTTTACTTTTTAAGTTCTTTTCACGGAAAACAAGCGCCCCAAAGAGGAATGACACCACCACACTGCTCCTTCTCACCATCGAAACGATAGAAACCATAGAGCCATCCAAGCTCAGTGAATAGAAGTAAACGAAATCTGCCGCACAAAGAAACAGAGAGATGCAGACAATGGTCCATTTCCATCGGAAAGGCGTAATATTCTTGCGTTGTGGCCACCAGAGGAAAGCAATGATGGAACCCATGATAAACGCCTGATAAACGTTATACCACGATTGCACCAACATAGGGTTAAGATGATTCATCAAATATTTGTCGTATAGGCCACTGACAGCCCCCATGACAGCCGCCAGTACCACATAAAACACCCAACGGTCGTGCTTGAAATCTATGCCTTCTTTCCGTCCTGAACGGCTCAGCAAGAAGAAAGAGAGAACGGCCAACAACACACCAATCCACTGATAAAGGTTCAGACGCTCGCCAAATAACAACATGGCCCCAATCAGTACCATCACAGGGCGCGTGGCATTAATGGGACCCACAATAGTAATGGGCAAGTGCTTCATAGCAAAATAGCCCAACATCCACGACGATAGTACGATAAACGACTTGAGCAATATCAGTTTGTGTGCCTCCCACCCTGCTGTTGGTACATAAAAAATAGTATCTTGCAGTATTTGGGGTGACCAATGTGACACACCGATGAAAGGCAAAAACAGCAACGAACAAAAAATAGTATTCAGAAACAACACCGGCAAGACGGCATTGTCCTTGAGCGACTGTTTCTTAAAAACGTCGTAAAAGCCCAGCAGGGCGGCAGATAGGAATGCTAAAATCAACCACATGGCTGCAAAATTAGTATTTTTTGCCCAAACTTAATTAAAAAGAAATATCAGTTATATTTTTTTTCTTCAAATTATATGCGTATATTAGCGCAACTTTTTAAATCATTACTAAAAAACAAACCAATTAAAGAAATAGAATATGGCTATATTATCCGAAGACAAAAGACTGATATCATACGAATCAATGCTGGCATTCCCCAATGTCACCTGTTTCACCACCACGCGTTTTGGTGGCGTCAGCACAGGCAACTACGGTTCATTGAACTGTGGCATCTACACGGATGATGACCCCAAAAACATCCAGCAGAATCTTGAAATCGTACGCAACGCACTGCCTAAGAAACCTGCAGTGCTTGCCATCCCCCACCTGGCTCACGGCACCGACTATGCCCACTTAGGCAGATCATTCCTGAGAGGTACGGAGGAAGAACGTCGTGAACGTCTGGAATGGAAAGATATCCTGATGACCCGAGAAAAGGGCATCTGCGTATGTGTCACATCAGCCGATTGTCTTCCGATTGCCATCTATGATGCCAAGAATGAAGCAGTCTGCATGGTACATGCGGGATGGAGAGGCACTGTAAAGCATGTTACACTAACCGCCTTACAGAAGATGCAACAGAAGTTTGGCACCTTGCCCGAGGATGTACATATCGTTGTAGGCCCCGGTATCTCATTGGCTGGTTTTGAAGTGGGTGATGAAGTATATGAGGAGTTTAAGAACTCCAGTTATCCGATAGAGCATGTAGCTGAATGGGTACCCCGTTCGCACAAATACCACATCAATCTATGGGTAGCCAACCGTTTGGATATGCAGGAGTTTGGTGTTCCCTCCTCGCAAATTGAAATGTCGGGCATCTGCACTTACCTAAGGTATCAGGAGTTTTTCTCAGTACGTCGCTTAACCAGAGATTCAGGTCGTTTATTAACAGGAATCATGTTGAATAAATGAATATAGAAGTATCAGAGGAACTGAAGAGTAAATGCCCTGAGTTTAAGGGCGTAGCAGTAGAGGCTTGGGTGACCAACACCAGCTTTAGCCAAGAGTTGTGGCAGGAGATTGACGCCTTTACCCGGCAATTGCGTACTGAAAGCAATGTGGATGACTGCAAGGAACAATATGCCATTGCTGCCACAAGAACGGCCTACAGACGTTGCGGTAAGGATCCCAGCAGGTATCGTCCATCGGCAGAAGCCCTACGCAGGCGACTGCTTCGAGGGTTAGACCTCTATCAGATTGATACATTGGTGGACATCATCAACCTGGTTTCATTGTATTCAGGCTTTAGCATTGGAGGTTTTGATGCGGATAAGATTGAGGGCGACAGACTTATTTTAGGTATTGGCCGTGAGGGGGAGCCTTACGAGGGCATTGGGCGAGGCGTGCTTAACATTGACGGATTGCCCGTATATCGTGATGCCATAGGTGGCATTGGCACCCCTACCAGCGATCACGAGCGTACAAAAATGGACATACATACCGTTCATCTACTGGCCATCATCAATGGCTATAGCGGCGAGAAAGGCCTGCAAGAAGCAGCAGAGTTAACTATAGACTTACTCAAAAAATATGCATCGCTAACCAAAAGCAAGGTAGTGTATTTTGAATAATGAAGAAACTGACGGTCATATTATTTACTTTTTTACTGCCTCTGCTGACTTGGGCTCAGGATTATTATGACGTAGGAGTGAAACACATCAAAATCAACACTGCAAGCGAGTTGAACGACAAGCAGGAGTTGATGATCTGTCCAATGGACCTGATGGAAGAAGGTTTCCACTTCCCCTTGCCAGGTTGCAAGATATTATCGCCCTACGGAACGAGAAACGGCAGGATGCACTCAGGGTGGGACATCAAGACCTTTGCGAACGACACCATTCGATGCGCTTTCGATGGTGAGGTAGTGATGTCACAATGGTATGCCGACTATGGCAACTGCGTGATTGTGCGCCATCCCAACGGCCTGGAGACACTCTACAGTCACAATTCGAAGAACCTGGTAAAAAAGGGTGACAAGGTGAAGGCGGGTTCGCCCCTCTCATTAGAAGGACATACAGGCAGGGCCACAGGCGACCATCTGCATTTCGAGACGCGTGTAAACAACCAACATTTCGACCCCAACCTGCTTTTTGACTTTGAAAACCACCGTTTAAGGAAAGATTGTCTGAAAATATCGAAAAAAAAGAGCGGTATCAAGGTGAAAAAAGTGAAATGAAACGCTTACTTTAGTTATGACAGGCTGCACCTTAACAATTCTCAAATTTATTTTGGAATTGTATTCGTTTTGCGCTATCTTTGCAACCATATTAACCAATATTGTTTGAATGATAGAAAAACTGATTGTACTCGAGGACGTAGACCCCATCATATTCTATGGCGTCAACAACACCAACATGCAGCTAATCAAGGCACTCTATCCTAAGTTGCGTATCATTGCCCGAGGCAATGTCATCAAGGTGCTGGGCGATGAAGAGGAGTTGTGTGCATTCGAGGAAAACATCATCAAACTGCAGAAATACTGCACCGAATTCAATTCCCTGAAAGAAAAAGTTATTATAGATATAATAAAAGGTAACGCTCCGCAAGCGGAAAAGTCTGGCAACGTCATTGTATTCAGCGTAGTGGGGAAACCTATCATCCCTCGCAGCGAGAACCAGATGAAGTTGGTAGAAGCAATCAACAATAGCGACATGACTTTTGCCGTAGGTCCCGCGGGGTCAGGAAAGACCTATACAGCCATCGCTATGGCGGTGCGTGCCCTCAAGAACAAGGAGAAGCGCAAGATTGTACTCTGCCGTCCGGCAGTAGAAGCCGGAGAAAAGTTAGGCTTCCTCCCAGGTGACATGAAGGAGAAGATTGACCCTTATCTGCAACCGCTTTATGATGCACTACAAGACATGATACCAGCAGCCAAACTGCAGGAATACATGGAAACCAATGTCATTCAGATTGCACCGCTGGCTTTTATGCGAGGAAGAACCCTGAGTGATGCTGTGGTGATACTGGACGAAGCACAGAATACCACCACCCAGCAAATCAAGATGTTCCTCACCCGTATGGGTATGAACACCAAAATGATTGTAACAGGTGACATGACACAGATTGATCTTCCACCCTCGCAGACTTCGGGTCTGGTACAGGCGTTGCACGTCCTAAGGGGCGTGAAAGGAATCTCGGTGATAGAGATGAACCAGAAAGACATCGTGCGTCATAAGTTGGTGGAGCGCATCGTAGAGGCATACGACAAGTTTGACAAAGAAAAGAAAAACGTAATTAAAGAAAAAGATAATGAAAGCATTAACAAAAACTGACTTTAACTTTCCCGGACAAAAGAGCGTGTACCACGGGAAGGTGCGTGACGTATATAACATCAATGACGAGAAACTGGTGATGGTGGCTACCGACCGCATCTCAGCTTTCGACGTGATCCTACCAAAAGGCATACCCTTCAAAGGACAGGTCTTGAATCAAATTGCTTCAAAATTTCTTGATGCGACAGCTGATATCTGTCCCAACTGGAAACTTTCCTCACCCGACCCAATGGTTACGGTGGGTGTGATGTGCGAAGGATTTCCCGTTGAAATGATTGTACGTGGCTACCTCTGTGGCAGTGCTTGGCGCGCATATAAGAGTGGTGTGCGTGAGATATGTGGGGTAAAACTGCCTGAAGGTATGCGTGAGAACGAGAAGTTCCCTACCCCTATTATCACCCCAACCACTAAAGCTGAAATTGGCGAGCACGATGCCGACATCTCTAAAGAAGAAATTTTAGCAAGGGGGTTAGCTACACCTGAAGAATATGCCTTGTTGGAGAAATATACATTGGCATTGTTCCAACGCGGTACAGAAATTGCGGCTAAACGTGGTTTAATCCTGGTAGATACAAAGTATGAGTTTGGCAAGCACAATGGTGTCATCTACTTGATGGATGAGATTCATACACCAGACTCCAGTCGCTATTTTTATGCTGATGGCTATGCAGAGAAATTCGCCAAAGGAGAGCCACAAAAGCAACTCTCTAAGGAATTCGTGCGTGAATGGTTGATGGACAACGGCTTTCAGGGAAAAGCAGGACAACAAGTGCCACCTATGACAGACGAGATAGTAACCTCTATCAGCGATCGCTACATTGAGCTATATGAGCACATCACAGGTGAGCAGTTCCAGAAAGAAGAAACATCAGATAATGTATTGGAACGAATTGAAAAGAACGTGTTGAAAGCTATATAAAATGGATATTTACGGATTGATAGGTTATCCGTTGGGACATTCCTTTTCAAAAGGATATTTCAACGAAAAGTTTGAGGCTGAGAGCATTGATGCTGAGTATGTAAATTTTGAGATACCCAGTATTAAAGAATTCAGGGAGGTAGTAGAGAAAAACGACAACCTCAAGGGACTGAATGTCACCATCCCTTATAAGGAACAGGTGATTCCTTATTTAGACGACCTCGACAAAAATACAGCCAAACGAATTGGTGCTGTGAATGTAATCAAAATCGTCAGAACCAGCAAGAAGACCAAACTGGTGGGATATAATTCCGATATTGTTGGCTTTACCCAATCTATCGAGCCGTTTGTAGAGGGCCACCATCAAAAAGCATTGATACTCGGTACGGGAGGAGCCTCTAAAGCCATTTACTGTGGCTTACAGGATTTAGGTATCGAGAGTACATTTGTATCACGTACAAAGAAAGGAGATCACTATATTAACTATAGCGACCTGACACCCGAAATTATGGACACGCACCATGTGATTGTAAACTGCACCCCTTTGGGTATGTATCCCAAAATCAACGAGTGTCCAGATATTCCATATGAATTACTGACCCCAAAACATCTGCTATACGATTTGCTCTACAACCCCGACGAGACCCTATTCATGAAAAAAGGCAAGAAACAGGGAGCGGTGGTAAAGAACGGACTGGAGATGTTGCTGCTGCAAGCATTTGAGGCTTGGAACATTTGGCATAGATGATTGACTATTGATTACTTCCCATCAGATTATTTCAAGCATTGAAGAAAAGAGCAAAAAGGATAATCGGTTTTCTTGTAGGCGTAGTGATAATCATACTATTATCACTACCTCTATTTATCGCCAACATGGCCGTAAACATGGTGGTGAATCCTAATCGTGAGGTTTCACACAACCCAGAGAAAGCCTATGCCCAACTCTTTGAGGAATTACCCCCAGCTAAAGCGTGGGTAGAAGATTTGTGCTCCAAAGGTGCCTTGCGTGACACTTTCATCATAGCCAACGACGGCAGACGTTTGCATGCTGTATATGCAGCTGCCAACCAGCCTACCGACAAGACAGCCTTCATCATTCATGGATGGGCTGACAGCGCCATACGCATGATGCGTTATGGCTATATGTTTCAACACGATTTGGGATACAATATTTTTTTGCCGGACCTCAACGGGCACGGCCTTAGTGAAGGCAAATATGCACAAATGGGTTGGCTTGACCGATTGGACGTCATCGAATGGTTGGATGTAGCCAATGACATCTTTGCACCTACCGACAGTTTAGGCAATAGAACAGGCAACACACAAATGGTAATTCACGGCACCTCTATGGGAGCAGCCACCGCTATGTGTGTCAGCGGTGAGCCACAGAAGCCATTTGTTAAAGCATATATCGAGGATTGTGGTTATACAAGTGTATTCGATGAAGTGTCGGGCGACCAGCATGACGAAAATCTGATGCAAATGGTGATTCCCATTGCCAATTGGTGGTGTGGCATTCGTCACGGATGGACCTTCCGCGAAGCATCCCCCCTCGAGATGGTGAAAAAGAGCCACTTGCCTATGTTTTTCATTCATGGCGACAATGACACATCTGTACCAACATGGATGGTATATCCTCTCTATGAAGCAAAGCCAGAGCCCAAGGAAATTTGGTTGGCGCCAGGATCCAAACATGCCTGTTCTTATTTCGATTTTCCCGAGGAATATACCCAAAGAGTACAGATTTTCTTGGAAAAATACATCAAATAATGATTTTTTCCGTATCTTTATCCCATCAAACAAAGTTTGGCCATGAATATTAGGACACTCATTATAGGATTAGTAGGGTTTATCTGTGCATTAAATATTAGTGCGCAGAAGGTTTTCACACCCGACAATCTGCCAAAAGTTCACTTACAGGATCGTACTAAATATGTATGCAATCCCTCTGGCATTTTATCCCAAACTGCCACCGACAGTATTGATGCTATGCTCTATCAATTAGAAGAGAAGACTGGCATAGAAACAGTGGTAGCAGCTTTGCCTTCCATCGGCGAGGTAGATCCATTCGATTTTTGCCACGAGTTGCTGAACAGTTGGGGCGTAGGTAAGAAAGGGAAAGACAACGGATTGGTTGTGCTGTTAGTGGTGGACCAACGCGCTATCCAGTTCTACACAGGCTACGGACTGGAAGGTGACCTGCCAGACGCTATCTGCAAACGCATACAAGTAAAAGACATGATACCCTATCTGAAAGACAACAATTGGGATGAGGGTATGGTGGCTGGTATGACCAAAGTAGTGGGGCGCTTGGACGGTTCGATGGAGAGAGAGGAAGAAGAAGATGGCGGGTGGTTTGGTCTGCTGGCATTCCTTTTTTTAACCTTCGGCTTCTCTGGTATCCTGATATTCTTTGCCTGGCTCTCAGATAGATATCAGCGCAAATGCACATCATGCGGACAATATACACTAAAGCAGGAATCTACCAAACTACTCTATAGCAGCAAAGCCTCAAAGACCTATGAAGTGACTTGGGTTTGCAGCAACTGCGGACATGTAGTGAAGCGCAAGCGCACCACCTACAACAGCGTAGAGAATGGCGGTGGTGGTCCCATCATCATGGGTGGAGGCGGCAGAGGATTCGGTAGTGGAGGCCGCATTGGTGGAAGCTTTGGCGGAGGCATGGGAGGCGGTGGAGGTGCCGGATCTCGCTTCTGATAAATAGTTATGAGATATAACGTTTAAATTTAAATAAGATGAAGAAATCAACTATTGGACTGATAGCAGTCATTGCAGTAATTGCCTTCTGGCTCGTTAGCGTTTATAATGGTATGGTTGGTCTTGACGAAGGTGTAAACACAGCGTGGGCCAATGTAGAGACTCAGTATCAGCGTCGCGCTGACCTGATTCCTAATTTGGTGAATACCGTGAAGGGGTATGCCCAACACGAGCAATCTACATTCGAGGCTGTGGTGAATGCTCGTAGCAAAGCTACTTCCATTACCATTGACCCATCGAACGTCACCCCTGAGAAATTGCAGGAGTTCCAGCAAGCACAAGGCGAGCTCGCTTCTGCACTGGGCAGACTAATCGCTATTTCTGAGAGCTATCCTGATTTGAAAGCAAGTGAACAGTTCAAGGAATTGCAGGCTCAACTGGAGGGTACAGAAAACCGCATCAACGTGGCACGTACTAACTTCAACAAGGAGGCTCAGAAGTATAACACCACTATCCGCACATTCCCCAAGAACTTGTTTGCTGGTATGCTGGGCTTCACACAGCGTGCCTATTTTGAAGCTGAGGCAGGTGCAAACCAAGCACCGAAGGTAGAGTTTTAATAATATTTACCTTCACGAAGAATTTTAGAATCAATCATGAAAAAAATATTACTGACGATACTGTTGGTGTGCACTAGTTGCGCGCTCTATGCAGCATCATCTGCTATCATTAAGGGAAAGGTAGTGGATGCCACCACACAGCAACCTATAGACTATGCTGATGTGATTGTGTCAGATCTCAATGACAAAGTGGTAGCGTCAGGAATGGTAGTGGACGGTGCTTTTACCGTTGAAAATGTACCTGTTGGCGATGTACTGGTAATGGTGCGCATGTTAGGCTATGACCCTTATATCAGTGAAAAACTTAGCATTACTGAGGGACAAACCATAGATTTAGGTATCATTGCTATCAAAGAGCTGGCTACGGGTCTGTCTGAAGTTACGGTTGTAGGCGAAAAGAACCAGATAGTCTATAAACTGGATCGGCAGCGCATCAGCGGATCGGCAGCAGTAGGTGCTTCTGGAGGAACGGCAGTAGACATCTTGGCCAACACCCCTTCTGTGCAGGTGGATGCTGATGGCGGACTCACTTTCCGAGGCAGCAGCAGCTTTTTGGTGTATGTAGACGGCAAACTCAGTCCTCTTACGGGTACCCAAGCCCTACAACAAATCCCAGCAGCCTCTGTGGAAGACATAGAGTTAATAACTACTCCATCTGCACGCTATCGCGCGGAAGGTGATGTAGGTATTATCAATATTACTACCAAGCGATCCAGCGGTGATGGATGGAGTGGTATGTTCAACACCTCAGGAAGTACGTTAGGCACATGGACGGGTGATGCTCTGCTGAACTATCGTACAGGGAAACACACTCTCTATGTTGGTGGTACGGCTACCAACATTATGGGAAAGAGTAATTTCCAGCAAAAGAAGAAAACTGTGGTGGACGATTTTACCACTACCTCAGAATCTGATGGTACTCGATTCAGCGAAAACCGTTCGTTCATAGGCAAAGCGGGGTGGCAATACAATGACGGCAAGCACCATAACTTATCACTCGACTTACAGGCGGGCCAGACTAAATTTACCAGAGGTGGTGATATGCGTTACCATGAGTTGCGCTTACAAGGAGACGAAGTGCTGAACGATGCTACCTACAACAGCCACGACCGCTATCAATTGAAAAAAAACCTATTCCAAGCAGCACTATCTTGGAACTGGAAAATCAATGATCACAGTAACCTATCAACCGTCAATCGTTTCCGTTACGATTGGTATTCGTTGGAATATACGGAAAGTAATATGTTCGACCTTTCAGGTAAGCGTTACGAAGGTACGCGAGGCTATGAGGAAGAGCACCATTGGGATTGTGATTTCACCCTCACCTATCGTAACAAATACAGTTCAACGGGTAATTTCGAGAGTGGCTATTTCTACTCCACATATAGCGAACACGGAGAGTACAACATCAAGTACTGGGATAGAGAAAAGGAGGATTTTGAGTGGCGGGATGACTTGCATGCTCCATTTTATTACCGTCGCCAGATACATGCATTATATGCAATGATGAACGACAAGTTTGGTAACTTTGAATTCGATGCTGGCATTCGTGCAGAAAGAGTAATCGACTTAGTAGAGATAACCGTCCCAGGAGGAAATCTTGATAAGAAGCGTTTGGATTTGTTTCCCTCTGCTCATTTATCTTACAACTTAGGAAAAGGAGGCATTTTCACGTTGGGCTATTCTCGTCGTACTAATCGTCCGGGCATCTGGCAGACAGAGCCTTACATTACTTATGAAGACTACTATACCCGTAAGATTGGCAGTACCGACATCCGTCCTGAATTCATCAACTCATTAGAACTGAACTACCACAACTCTTTCGAAGGCGGGCACAGCATCTCTTTTGGAGGATTTTATCGTCATCGTAAGGATGTAGTAGACTGGGTACGTGAAGCATACGAACCTGGTGTAACACTTGATAGGAACGTCAATGCTGGACGTCAGATTGAATGGGGTTTGGAGTTCAGTGGTGTTGCCAAGACTACTCGGTGGTGGACTACTACCCTCAATGGCAGTCTGTTCCAATATGATTTTAAGGCACAGCATATAGGTTGTACTGATGCTGATGGTTTTACTTATCAGCTTGGCTGGATTAACTCGCTTTCTTTAGGCAAGGATAGTCGCATACAGTTTGATGGTCATTTTATCGGCCCAAAGAGCTTGACACAAGGGAAAGAACACGGTTATGTTTACTTCAACCTGGCCTTCCGTCAGCAGTTTATGAAAGGCAAACTGGCATTTGCCGCTGTAGCTAACGATGTGTTCCATACAGCTAAATATTACAACCGAAGAACTAGCGTTGGCTTGAATTCGGAAACATGGGTACGTCCTAAATATCCTAACATCGTTTTCTCGCTGAGTTACATCTTCAATGCAGGTGGCAAACACAGTTCATCGACAGGCAGTGGTTCCATCTTTGAAGGTAAAGATTTCTAATTATAAAAAGTTTGAAATATCATTATCCTAATATTAGCAGAGACGGAAATTTCCGTCTCTGTTGTTTTTATTCGTAGGATTTTCATATCTAACAAATTAATACTATCTTTGCAAACAAATTAAACTAACAGCTTGTTATGGACAAACAAAGATACATGATGAGAGGTGTGAGTGCAGCAAAAGAGGATGTACACAACGCCATTAAGAACATTGACAAGGGCATCTATCCCAAAGCTTTCTGCAAGATTATCCCAGATATTTTAGGTGGTGACCCCGAGTATTGCAACATCATGCATGCTGATGGCGCAGGCACTAAGTCATCATTGGCATATCTATATTGGAAAGAGACTGGTGACCTCAGTGTATGGAAAGGCATTGCCCAAGATGCACTGATCATGAACATCGACGACCTGTTGTGTGTGGGTGCAACAGATAACATTCTTGTATCATCTACCATTGGGCGCAACAAGCTATTGGTACCAGGAGAGGTGATTTCTGCTATCATCAACGGTACCGACGAGTTGTTGGCTGAATTAAGAGAGATGGGCGTAGGTGCTTACGCTACTGGAGGCGAGACTGCTGATGTGGGTGATTTGGTTCGTACCATCATTGTTGACTCAACAGTTACTTGCCGCATGAAGCGCAGTGATGTGATTGACAATGCCAATATCCGTCCTGGCGATGTAATTGTAGGATTGGCATCTTTCGGGCAAGCTACGTATGAACACGAATACAATGGAGGTATGGGCAGCAATGGGTTAACATCCGCCCGCCATGATGTATTCAGCAAATACTTGGCTGAGAAATATCCTGAGAGCTACGACAAAGCGGTACCTGAAGAACTGGTGTATTGCGGAGGACTGAAACTGACAGATGCAGTTGAGAACAGTCCGCTGAATGCTGGCAAACTTGTTCTTTCTCCTACCCGTACTTATGCACCAGTAGTAAAGAAGCTGCTTGATGCACTGCGTCCTCAGATTCATGGTATGGTACATTGTTCTGGTGGAGCTCAAACCAAAGTGCTGCATTTTGTGGGTGACAACTGCCGCGTAATTAAAGATAATATGTTCCCAGTGCCTCCTTTGTTCAAGACCATCCACGAGCAGAGTGGTACAGACTGGCAAGAAATGTATAAGGTATTCAACATGGGACATCGCTACGAGGTATATCTGCCAAAAGAATATGCTGACGAGGTGATAGCAATATCTAAGAGCTTCAATATCGATGCCCAAGTAGTGGGACACATTGAAGCGAGTGATCACAAGGAGCTGATTATTAGAAGTGAGTTCGGCGAGTTTGTATATTAACGAACAACAACTTGCATTACCAAATTAACCATAGACAATTAATATTTGAACTTTGAGCGACAAAAACAATATATTAGAGAAATTAGATGGTTTGGCACCGAGGTTTGACGAGGTTTCCACATTAATAACCGACCCAAGTGTGATAGCTGACCAGGAACGTTACGTCAAGCTCACCAAGGAATACAAGGAGTTGGAGCGACTGATGACAGCCCGTAAGGAATATCAAGAGTTATTGGGGCGCATTGACGAGGCAAAAGACATCATCACCAACGAAGATGATGCCGAGATGAAGGAGATGGCCCGTGAAGAGCTGGCAATATGTCAGGAACGACAACCCAAGTTAGAGGAGGAAATCAAACTGATGTTGATACCTGCTGATCCGATGGATAGCCGCAATGCCATATTGGAAATTCGTGGTGGTACGGGAGGTGATGAAGCAGCATTGTTTGCTGGCGATCTCTTCCGTATGTATTCGAAATACTGTGAGAGCAAAGGCTGGAAGATAGAGATTTCCAGTGCTAGCGAAGGTGCTGTTGGCGGATTCAAAGAAATTATCTGTCCCATTACAGGAGACGGCGTTTATGGTACTTTGAAATACGAATCTGGCGTACATCGTGTGCAACGAGTACCTGTAACAGAAACACAGGGGCGTGTACATACTTCAGCAGCATCTGTGGCAGTACTGCCTGAAGCTGAACCTTTTGAGGTGAGCATCAACGAAGGGGAAATTCGTTGGGACACTTTCCGAAGCAGTGGTGCTGGTGGTCAGAATGTCAATAAGGTAGAGTCTGGCGTGCGCCTTCGCTATAATTGGAAAAACCCCAACACGGGTATTGTTGAAGAAATCTTGATAGAATGTACAGAAACACGTGATCAGCCTAAGAACAAGGAACGTGCGTTGGCTCGTCTGCGTTCATTCATCTACGACAAAGAACATCAGAAATATGTTGACGATATCGCTGCCAAGCGCAAGACAATGGTATCTACAGGCGACAGGTCTGCTAAGATTCGTACCTACAACTATCCGCAGGGACGCATTACCGACCATCGCATCAATTATACTATCTACAACCTGCCTGCATTCATGGATGGTGACATACAGGATTGTATCGACCATCTGATTGTGGCAGAAAATGCAGAACGAATGAAAGAAAGCGAACTGTAGCATTCGTACTTATAGCTCTGTGCTATTTCCCCAATATAGCAGGAGAGGGTAATTAAGAAATGGTATTTGAAAAGAATTGAAGATTATGAAGTGGATAGAGAACATGTCATTCAAGGGAATGTCAGAACGACTTGAAATCGTAATAAAAAGATTCCCTGTGGGACTGCTGTTCACCATTATCTACACATTTATCGCATTGACACTACTTTGGGATAAGGATTTGATACCCAATAGTGACGCTTTATTATTCATTATCATGTTCTACCCTCCTACGGCTTTGTTGTTAGGAGTATCCCTTCATTTGTGGAGTGAAGAACAATCTAATGTCAAACGAGCCCGCATCGTTCAATTGATAGCACAATTTGGCTGGTTGCTTTACTGCGTCATTATTGCCCAGCAAGGCCAAGATAGTTTTGGTATGGAGCTCATCGTTGGATTGTTGGCAACATTGTTTCTCTTTAAGGCATCCATTTTTTTTCTTTCATTTTTTGGAAAAGAAACAGACATTGAGTCTTGGAACTTCAGCTGGAACGTCATTATAAGTGCTTTGCAGACCACATTGGTGTGTGGTATTTTATTGGGTGGCATTGAATTATTGCTGTGGGGCATCCAGGAGCTGTTCGACTTAGATATTCCAGAAGAACTATATATTTCAATGGTGATTATCTGCATGTTCACCATTAACGTGATGTTGCTGATGATGCAGATTCCCAAAGATGCAGCCAAGCACGACACCAATATAAATCGAATGAACGATTTTGGACGAATGGTGGTACATGGACTTTTCGTTCCTTTGCAGGCAGCCTATCTCATTACCCACTATTTCTACTTGTTGAGAATACTCTTTACATGGGAACTCCCTAGTGGAGGCGTAGTATGGCTTGTCACCACCATGATGATTGGTATGCTGTTCATCACGGCCCTCGTCTATCCACTACTCTTGCAAGATAATAAACCCTTTGACAAGAAGTTGGTACGTTGGCTGGCTCTCTTGGCATTGCCGTTGTTGGCACTGATGACAGTGAGCATTTTTCGCCGCATCTCCGATTACGGTTTTACCGTTGCACGTGCCTATGTTCTGTTATTCAATATATGGTGTTATGTGGTGTGCATCTACCTATTGTTCAGACAAGGCAAACGCATCATGTGGATACTGACATCATTTGTACTGGTGTTTTTCATTTCCTCAGTAGGACCTTGGAACATGACAGCCACTACCCGGCGTTTGCTGACCAGACAAGTGGACGGCATCTTTCTTCGCACGGGCGTGCAACTTCCGCTGGACTATACTCGTTTCGACAGTCTAATCCAAACTATGGACAAACACGAAGCTGACATACTGAAAGGGAAGTTGAGCTATTTGAAATTTGAACTGCAAGGAGACTCATTGATGAGCCAATGGCTCGACGGAGCAGTGGATCTCCATACCAACCCTTACTACGAGGGTCCTGATGATCCATTCGACACAGATTCAGAGCCAACAGACCCAGCAACCATCGAATCGCCTTTTGCCAATATGCGAGAAGAAATGGCTTCGCTGCCACAAGGCAACTTCCAAAAGGTGATGCAGATTGACGACTGGCAACGTGAGCAAATTCTGGCTGAAACAGATAGTACACTGTATATGGATATTATCTATTCGCAAGACACCTTGCTCTATTTTACCCGATTTGGCATTCCATTCAGACAACTGCAAGAGATTGCTGCCGATGAGAGCAAACAACAACCTTTTACTGTTGAAAACAATGAAGGTACCCTACTGATATGGTACTTCGAAGTGGAGTCAAATACAAGTAAAGACAACAATAATGACGATGCCGAAAAAGCAATAGTTAAGAAAGACCTGCACCTGGAAGGCTTGCTCTTCCTACATGAAGCTGCATTCAAAAATACACCATTGAGTTTTGAAAACGAAGAAACAAAAGAATAAACTATATGAACCGAGAACAATTATTTGAGAACATTAAACGTAAGCAGTCGTTCCTGTGCGTTGGTTTGGATACCGACATCAAGAAGATTCCCCAGCATCTGCTGCAGGAAGAAGACCCAATCTTTGCTTTTAACAAGGCAATTATCGATGCTACTGCCGACCTGTGCATCGCTTATAAGCCCAACTTGGCTTTTTACGAATGCATGGGTGTAAAAGGCTGGTTGGCATTTGAGAAGACCATTAACTATATCAAGGACAACTACTCTGACCAACTCGTCATCGCTGATGCAAAGCGAGGCGACATAGGCAACACCTCAACAATGTATGCACGCTGCTTCTTTGAAGAAGGCAGAGTGGATGCTGTTACCGTTGCACCTTATATGGGAGAAGACAGTGTTAAGCCTTTCTTGGGCTATGAGGGGAAGTGGGTCATTCTGCTGGCACTTACAAGTAACAAAGGTTCCCACGATTTCCAACTCACTACCGATGAACAAGGAGAGCGACTATTTGAGAAAGTGTTGCGCAAATCACAAGAGTGGGCAGATGCCGATCAACTCATGTATGTGGTAGGAGCTACTCAAGGAAAGGCATTCGAAGACATCCGCAAGATTGTTCCCCAGCACTTCCTGTTAGTACCAGGTGTGGGTGCCCAAGGAGGTTCATTGGAAGAGGTTTGTAAATATGGCATGAATAGTCAGTGCGGCTTGATTGTCAACTCCAGTCGAGGCATCATTTATGCTGACAACACCTTGGGCTTTGCTGATGCTGCACGTCAATCCTCCAAGGATTTGCAACAGCAAATGTCAGTACTATTACAGAAAAATAGTTTGATTTAGGGAAATTGAACATATTTTATGCTTTTTGGATGCAGTAAATATCAAAAAAAGGCAGTATTTTTGTAGCCAAATAGATAATCGACTAAAAGTTATGGACTTTTCAGCACAACAAATTGCAGCATTTGTACAGGGTGAGATTGTAGGAGATGCCAATGCCACTGTCAACACCTTTGCCAAAATTGAAGAAGGCAAGCCAGGCAGCATAACTTTCCTCTCTAATCCGAAATATGAACATTATATCTATGACACTGAGGCCAGCATTGTGTTGGTTAACCGTGACTTTGTGCCAGAGAAGCCCATCAAGGCTACACTCATCAAGGTTAATGATGCCTATGAAACCCTGGCCAAGCTGATGACACTCTACGAGCAGAGCAAGCCAAAGAGCAAGGGTATAGCTGATACGGCAGTTGTAGCCGAGAGCGCCCAGGTAGGCAAGGATGTATTTATCGGAGCCTATGCCGTGATAGACGAAGGTGTTGTAATTGGTGACAACACACAGATTTATCCACACACATATATAGGCAAAGACGCGCGTATAGGCGAAGGTTGCCTCATCTACTCAGGTGTAAATGTTTATCACGATTGCCAAATTGGCAACCGTGTGACACTGCATTCAGGTGTGGTGATTGGTGCCGATGGTTTTGGCTTTGCACCTACTCCTAATGGATATGAGAAGATTCCTCAAATTGGTAATGTCATTATAGAGGATGACGTAGAAATCGGTGCCAACTCTTGTGTTGACCGTGCCACAATGGGTTCTACCATCGTTCATAAGGGAGTAAAACTTGACAATCTCATTCAAATAGCCCACAATGTGGAGATTGGTACGAACACCGTCATGGCAGCACAAACAGGTATAGCAGGTTCTACCAAGATGGGGGAATGGTGTGTGATGGCAGGTCAGGTTGGTGTTTCTGGTCACCTTAAGATAGGCAACCATGTAACATTGGGGCCACAGTCTGGTGTCATTAGTTCTATACCAGACGGAAAGACCATGATGGGTACCGTACCAATTGAGGACAAAGGCTGGTTCAAGAATCAGGTTATCTTGAAGCGACTGCCAGATATGTACAGAGAGCTCAATGCTTTACGTAAAGAATTAGATGAACTAAAAAAAGACAAAACACAATAAGATGTTGAAACAGAAAACACTGAAAGAAAGTTTCTCACTCAGCGGCAAAGGGTTACACACAGGATTAAACCTTACAGTAACCTTCAACCCCGCTCCTGATAATTACGGTTATAAGATTCAGCGCACCGATATGGAAGGCCAACCCATCATCGATGCTATAGCTGAAAACGTAACAGAAACCACACGAGGTACGGTACTCAACAAAAACGGAGTAAAAATAAGCACCGTAGAACATGGATTAGCGGCCCTTTATGCAGCTGGTATCGATAACTGTCTCATACAGGTTGATGGTCCTGAGTTCCCCATTTTGGATGGTAGTGCCGAGTATTTCGTGGAAGGCATAGAGCGCGCGGGTACCATTGAGCAGAATTCTGTGAAAGACTATTTTGTGATTAAATCCAAGATTGAGTTCCGCAACGAAAAGACAGGTTCTTCCATTATCGTACTGCCTGACGACGAGTTCAGCCTCAATGTACTGATCTCTTACGAGAGTACTATCTTACCCAACCAATATGCCACCCTCGAGGACATGAATCTGTTCAAAAGCGAGGTAGCAAAAGCACGTACTTTTGTTTTCGTACGCGAGATAGAACCCCTGTTACAGTTGGGCCTCATCAAGGGAGGTGATCTCGACAATGCCATCGTGATCTACGAACGGCAAATGACACAAGATAAATATGACCAGCTGGCTGACGTGATGGGTGTTCCCCGTATGGATGCCACCCAATTAGGCTATATCATGCACAAGCCGTTGGTATGGCCTAACGAGTGTGCACGCCATAAGTTGCTCGACCTCATTGGTGATATGGCACTGATAGGCAAGCCCATCAAAGGCCGCATCATCGCCACTCGTCCCGGCCATACGGTCAACAACAAGTTTGCTCGTGAGATGCGTCGCCAGATCAGACTGCATAACGTCCAGGCACCAAAATACGATGTCAACACCCCACCGTTGATGGATGTCAACAAGATACGCCAGCTCATCCCCCACCGCTACCCCATGTTGTTAGTTGATAAGATTGTGGAGATTGGCCCAGACTATATCGTGGGTGTGAAGAACATCACTGGTAATGAGCCCTATTTCCAGGGACATTTCCCTTTGGAGCCCGTCATGCCTGGTGTACTGCTGATAGAAGCGATGGCACAGACAGGTGGACTGTTGGTACTCAATCAAGTAGATGAATTGGAGCATTACTCCACCTATGTACTGAAAATCAACAACGTGAAATTCCGTAAAAAAGTGGTTCCAGGCGACACATTGGTGTTCAAGATCGAAATGATACAGCCATTACATCGAGGCCTTACCACTATGCGAGGCTATGGTTTCGTGGGCGAAGATGAGGTGTGCGAAGCAGAAGTAATGGCACAAGTAGTAAAAAACAAGTAAACAAGAATAGTTATGAGCAATCAAATAAGTCCATTGGCATACGTTGATCCTACTGCTAAGTTGGGTGATGGCAACCAGATAGGACCTTTCTGTTTCATCGATAAAGGTGTGGAGATGGGAGACAACAATGTGCTGATGAACAATGTATCCATCCATTATGGTGCACGCATCGGTTCTGGCAACACCTTCTTCCCAGGCTGCAGTATCAGTACGTTGCCCCAAGACTTAAAGTTCAAAGGTGAGGATACAGTAGCCATTGTTGGCAACAATAATAGTATCCGTGAGAATGTTACCATCAGCCGTGGTACCGCCTCAAGGGGAGAGACAGTCGTAGGCAGCAATAACCTTCTGATGGAGAATATGCATGTGGCACACGATTGTGTGGTAGGTAGCGGCATTATCGTTGGCAACTCTACTAAACTGGCTGGCGAGGTAGAGATTGATGATAATGCCATCATAAGTGCTGTAGTATTGGTGCATCAGTTCTGCCGCATTGGTGGATATGTCATGATACAAGGTGGTTGCCGTTTCTCAAAAGACATACCTCCTTACATCATAGCGGGACGTGAGCCTACCATCTATTGTGGCATTAACATCGTGGGCCTGCGTCGCCGCGGTTTCTCTAACGAGACCATTGAGCAGATTCACAATGCATACCGCATCATCTACCAAAGCGGACTGAATGTTACCAATGCCCTGCGAAAAATTGAGGAAGAGATGGTGATGACCCCAGAAATCAAATATATCGTTGATTTCATACGTGCATCCAAGCGTGGTATTATTACTGGTATTATGAATTGACACAAAGTATATTTATTGAGAATTATATGGTATATCGTTTTACAATCATATCCGACGAGGTTGATAATTTCCTGCGTGAGATTCAGATCGACCCAGATGCGACTTTCCTGGATTTCCACAAAGCTATCATCAAGGCAGTAAATTTTAAGGAGGGTGAGTTGGCTTCTTTTTTTGTTTGTGATGATGAATGGAACAAGGACATCGAAGTAACCCTTGAGGAAATGGACACCGATGCCGATACTGATAGCTACATTATGTCCAATACACGTATTGGCAAGCTGGTAGATGAAGACACGTACCAAAAGTTAATATATGTATTCGACTATATGACAGATCGTTGCTTCTTCATCAAGCTAATGGAAGTAATTACAGGCAAGGAGCTTAATGAACCCATATGTACAAAGAGCCGTGGAGAAGCACCCGCTCAGACCATGGACTTCAACGAGATGGAGAAGAAACTCACATCTGGATCCGATGACTTGGGCGAGGACTTCTATGGAGATCAGGGCTATAACTCCGACGAGATTGATGCCGAGGGCTACGAAGGCCTGGATGGTATTATCGGAGGTGACTCCTACGATGGCAGCGACATCTATTGATGAGAACCTTAGTAGTAATCTTGGGTCCTACTGCAGTAGGCAAGACAGATATCAGCCTCGAATTGGCAGAACAGCTGCAGACCAGCATTATCTCTGCCGATTCGAGGCAACTTTATGCCGATTTGAAGATAGGTACCGCTGCACCAACTCCTGACCAGCAGGCTCGAGTACGACACCATTTCGTAGGCACGCTACAACTGTCCGACTACTATAGTGCAGCACAATATGCCGATGAGGTATTAGCACTACTTGAACAACTCTTCAAATCTCAAGACACGGTACTAATGACAGGTGGATCGATGATGTACATAGATGCTGTTTGTCAGGGAATTGATGATATTCCCTCTGTCGATGCTGACACACGTGCCATGATGTGGCAACGCTATGAAGAAGTTGGATTAGAGGGCTTGCAACGCGAACTCAAGATGCTCGATCCTGAATACTATGCCATTGTTGACCTAAAGAACTACAAGCGCATTGTTCACGCCTTGGAGATTTGTTACATGACAGGCAAGACATTCACCTCATTTCGCCAGCGAAAGCAAGTAAAACGGCCCTTCCATATCATCAAAATTGGCTTGAATAGAGAGCGTGACGAATTGTTCAACCGCATTAATCAGCGAGTAGATCAAATGATGCAAGAAGGTATGCTGGAAGAAGCAAAGAAGGTGTATCCCTTTCGGCATCTCAACTCGCTCAACACTGTAGGGTACAAAGAGCTGTTCAAGTACTTTGATGGCGAATGGACCTTAGAAGATGCTGTAGAGAAAATCAAACGCAACACCCGCATTTATGCCAAGAAACAGCTCACCTGGTTCAAAAAAGACATGTCCATCCGTTGGTTTCATCCTGACCAACGAACAGACATATTCTCATATATTAATATGCAGATCAACGCTTAGAGAGCGGCGAAACGTTCATCCGTCTGCGCTTTCACCGCTATACATTCCATCTCTACCAACCAGCCGGAGCGACATACAGGCGCATTCACCAAAACCTTAGGTTTGTCAGGGAATCGCTCGTCAAACAACGTCTTCACCACGCTATAGTCGGCAATGTCACGCAGATAGACAATCATCTGCAGTGTATCGTCAAAGGTGCACCCTGCCTCAGCAAGCAGCATCTCCACATTCTCACACAAGCGCTTGGTCTGTTGGCACACATCGCCACGATACATAATCTCACCCTTGTTGTTGATGCTGGCAGTACCTGATATCAGCACTTGTCTGCGGTCACCATAGTCGATATACGTACCACGCTCAAAACTCACCCCATATTCGTAGGTAGGGTTCAAGTGTGTGGGGGCATAAAGGTAGTGTATCTGCTCCTTGCCGATACCATCTACCGCATAGGCATCCATCTGCACCAATGTTTTTGGATCTGCCATTCGCCCACCAATGCCCGTACTGGCAATAAAATGCGTTTCCGAGGTAAGGTTCTGTGTCATAAACACCTCATTGCGTGCCTTCACCACCCCTGAATAGTTATTGTCTATGTTCTGCACGAATATCCAGGTTCGCATACAGTTATCAGCTAACGTGCACCCTTCCTGCATCAGATTCATCACATACTCGTTCAACAACAGTCGCATTTGGTATTCCGACGTAGCTGCATGGTTGTTGTTACTACCTGTCCACAGGTGACGGTAGGCACCATGTTTCGCCTCAAACAATCCGTTGCTCAGCGCCCTGACATGTACATCCGTCATCAGATATGCCCACAAAGCAATTTTTGAACCATCCAGAGGAGCCTGTTGCACCATCGACAAGGCACAGTCGGTACCCTCAGTAGTAGTAGCCAGCAACATGTCCAACTGATTGGCGGCATCGCTCATGAAGTAGCGTTTAAACACCGTCACCGCCCCTGGCAACTGTTGCAATACCGCACTATATGCATCTAGTAAAGCCTCCACCTGCTCCTCGTACGTCAGTGTAGTGTCCGTCACATGCACCATCATGTGATACTCACTCACGCCATTAGCAGGCTTAAACGTCGTCAGTTCCACACAGGCTTTATCAAATTCTATCTTTTTCATGGCTGCAAAGATAATCATTTTTTTCTCAATTTTGTCTATCGTATGCTGAAATGAGGAAAAATGACATAAATGTACTATCTTTGCAAATATAATTTACAAAAAACATAGAAGAGATGAAACAGTTTGTGATTAAAGCCTACGACGGTGAAGGTAAGCTGGATAAGAGAATGGAAGTTCGCCCCCGTCATTTTGAAGGCATGGAGAAAATGAAGGAGCATATCCTCTGTGCTGGAGGCATGCTTGATAAAGACGGAAAGATGATGGGTTCCTTGCTTATCATGGAGTTCGAGAGCCGCGATCAACTGGACGAATATTTGTCGAAAGAGCCCTATGTGGTAGAACATGTTTGGGAGCGAATAGAAGTTGAGCAGATGAATGTTGTCATCTTCGACAATGAGATCATTAGAGAAAGAATATGATTCAGAATTACATAATTGTCTCACTCTGCGGTTGTACCAAACAAGAAATTACCTATGCCGAAAAGACAGGAAAGAAGGTAAACTATTTAGAGGAATAGCTCTTTAAGGGGAATACCGGCAATCACATAATAATATGACACAACCCAAGTTTATTATCACCATGGACGGCTATCTCCGTCTCGACATGGTCAACCTGCATAAACACTTGCTGATGCCAGGTGACCAGTGCATCGGTGGTGGTTACTACTACTTCGATTACGTTTCCCAGGTCATCATCCTCGACAGGGAATCCTACGACTATGGCCCTCCCCGCTGGCATCTATTAGATACGCTTAAGGTTCCCTCCGCCTATCGAGGTATGCGCATTATATACAAGTATAATGATGGTTATCACGATGATTTTGAAGTCAGCGAGGAATTAAATATTAAGTTTTACAATCCATACTGACCCTCAAAGCCTTACAGTCATCTTTACTTGAAAATGTGGATTTGTAGGATGTATTAATAGAACATAAGCCCAGTGAACTAATGTTCATCTGGCTTTATGTTATTTTGCACCTTATTAGATATTTATGCCATTCTTAAACCGTTTATTTGTGACTTCATCCACTTAATGCTGGATCTTGTGAAAGATTAGTAACTGTATAATAATAACATGAAGTTATATAATGAGGCATCAGGTTAAATATGATAGAAGCTAATGAGTCTTCCCCCTATTTCGTATAAATCAATGCTAATAATGCCTACTACTTAATTAATACTGAATATCCGCTAAAAAAAGTCCCTGGGCAGGGACAGACATACCTGCAGAACAACGGTCTTTCCGTAGAATGACTTGTTGGAAGTCAGACAGGGAAAGCTTGCCATAGCCCACTTCCAAAAGGGTACCAACAATGGCTCGCACCATATTGCGCAAGAAACGGTCGGCCTGAATATTGAAAACCCACGTTACATCATCAACCTGACTCCATTCTGCGCGTGAGACATGACAAATATTGGTCTTAACATCGGTATGCAACTTGCTAAAACTGGTGAAGTCTTCCACCTCTAACAACATCTTTGCAGCTTGGTTCATTAGTTGGAAATCGGGTACCTTGTGCAACTTGTAGCGATATTGACGCAGGAAGGGACTTTTGGCTAAAGTGACATAATACTCGTAGCGTCGTGCCTTAGCACTGAAACGAGCATGCATCTCAGCATTCACGGGTTCTACCTTAAAAACACTGATATCAGGAGGCAATAATCGATTAAGCTTGTCGGCAAGCAGAGTACATCCGATTGCCTCATCGTGGTCGAAATGGGCTACCATCAACTTGGCATGTACGCCAGTATCTGTACGTCCTGCCCCTGTAACCTCCACGACCTCACGACGCAACAGGGTTTGCAACGCATTCATAAGCTGTTGCTGCACACTATCACCATTGGGCTGAATCTGCCAACCGTGATAACGTGTGCCATCGTAAGCCAGATATATGAAGTATCGTTGCATTTCTCAAATAATTATACTATCTTTACACCGCAAAATTAAAAAAAACTTATGAAAATTTCACAAATCAGTTCAATTATCATATTGATGTCAGGCATTTGCTTGTTGTGCGGCTGTAAGGAGAAAGACATGTCGATGATAATGAACGAACCGCATAATATCAGAGGTGTCATCAGTTACCAACGCGACTTCCCAGATGACAACGATACACAACTATCAGCTGCGAGAGCCATTGGCGTGAAGCCTTTCAAGAATGCCGAGGATGCTGTCAACATCAAACAATTTCAGTTAATTGAGAGCAACGAGCACTATAAACTGGATAGGCTGACGCACTCGGTGCCTTATATGGTGCCTCAAGCAGCGAAGCTGATTGAGGATATTGGTGCCAATTTTCTCGACTCATTATCAAACAAAGGACTGAATCCCTATCGCATCGTGATTACTTCGGCAACACGTTCTATGGAGCAACAACAACAGCTATCGAAAAGCAATATTAACGCGACGGCAAACTCTACTCATTGCTATGGTACTACTTTCGATGTCAGCTGGAAGACCTTCGAGCAGGTGCTTGACAAAGATGGCAGACCCATGCAGGAAGTGAGTCCCGACACGCTGAAGATGGTACTGAGCGAGGTACTTCGCGATGTACGTCTTGCCAAACGCTGCTACATTAAGTATGAGCGCAAGCAGGGATGTTTCCATATTACAGCGAGATAACCATAAAAAGAAAAATAACTAATTATTTCCATTTAAATCATAGAAAATGGGATGCTTGCAGTTGTCTCCATGTAAGGCAAAAAAAATGAAGTTTAACAAGCGATTCAAGATGATTGAATTTGACGACTAAACATCCCCTCTTACAAAGAATGTTGTAATAAACAAATCATGAACCCCAAAAGCTTACTCTTTTGGGGTTCATGATTTCTGGATGGTAAAGAATGTTTATTCAAACGCTTTCCAAGCATTAGGGAGATAATCCACCACATCACTGGCAGTGAGGGCAATCTCGCCTTTCTCTCGTGCTGCAATATCGCCTGCCAAACCATGAATATATACGCCCATCTTAGCTGCGGTATAGGCATCATAGCCTTGTGCCAGCAGCGACAAGATGATGCCGGTAAGCACGTCGCCACAACCTCCGGTAGCCATCCCCGGGTTACCCGATACGTTGAACCAGCAATTGCCATCGGGTGAGATGACTGTCGTATATGCGCCCTTCAGTACTACATGTATACCACAAGTCTGCGCCAGATTAATGGCTTTTGTCAGTCGTTCGTAAGAGTCGGCACACTTACCCACCAAACGATCCATCTCACCTGGATGTGGCGTGATGATACTGCCTTTCGGCAAACGACGAAGGTAGCTATGGCTCTCCCCTATCAGGTTCAATGCATCGGCATCCAGCACCATAGGCACATTACTATGGGAAAGCAGGTGGTAGAGAGCTTGTCGGGTAGCATCCGACTTACCCAAACCCGGTCCTATACCTATAGCCTGATAAGACTCCAAATCGGGCGTTTCGGTAAAGCAGCACTCATTGGAATCCAACGAGGTCATCGCCTCTGGCACAGAAGTCTGCACAATAGTATTGTTGCATAAAGGCACATGCACGGTGAGCAGTCCTACACCTGAACGCAAACAAGCACGTGCAGCGAGTACAGAAGCTCCTGCCATACCTTGTTGGCCTGCCACAAGCAACGCCCTGCCAAAATCACCTTTATGAGAGAAACGAGTGCGGATCTTGAGCTGATACCTCATTTTGCTGACATCACCCATCTCGTATGGTGTTTCCGTCAAGCGGATGGCCTCTTTGCTCAAGCCAATGTCAAGCACCTTCCATGCACCTACATATGCCTCGTTCTCAGCAAAGAGGAAAGCCAATTTAGGGAACTGCAAGGTCAAGGTATAGTCGGCCTTTATCACAGCCTCCCTGTTGTGACTGCTATTGTCCTCTCCCATCAAGCCACTGGGGATGTCGATGCTGACCACCGTTGCTCCTGAGGCATTGATAAACTTCACCAATGAGGCAAAGCCCCCACTAAGGGGCTTATTCAGCCCACTACCAAACAAACCATCGATAATCACATCGTCTTCAGTGAGTTCAGGAGGCGTAAACTGGGTAATTACCTCGTGGAAATCTACGCCATCAATATTGGTCAGTCTGTCTCGATTGGCCTCACAATCAGGTGACAACTTGCCAGTTGTATTAAACAGGTAAGCCTCAGGATGATAGCCTTTCTCTGCCAACAGACGAGCCACTGCCAACGCATCACCACCGTTATTACCCGGACCTGCAAAGATGACAAATCTGGTGTCTTCTTTCTCGGGCCACTGAGCCGTCAACTCATTTACTATAGCTTTAGCTGCACGCTCCATCAAGTCGATAGATGCAATCGGTTCGTGCTCAATGGTATAGGCATCGAGCATTTTGATGGATGATGTAGGAAATATTTTCATAATAATCAATTCAATTCTGCAGGGTTGAAAGAGAATGTTGACGGAGCAATCTTGCCATCCTTCTTCAATTTGGCAAACTCCTTCTTAGCCTTTTCCAACTGCTTCTGGAAACCCTCATCAGCATGCAGTCGTGCCACCACACCTGCAGCAACTATACGACCGTTATCCACATCACTCTGGTAGTGATAGCCTGCAATCACACGGCTCTCACCCATCTCATAGCCACGTTTCAGTATCTCGTTCTGACGATCAACGTTTATTTCTGCCAACACCAAAGCAGTAGCCCAACCTATGGCTGTATGACCTGACGGATAAGAACCATTGTTTACCAAAGCTGCCTCATCTTCTGGTACACTGGTACCTATGCCAAAATAAACAAACGGACGCATACGTTGGTAGTAAACTTTTGCCTCGCCACCACTCAGCACACCAGCATCGCCATTCATATTGGTCATCAGTTTATAAATTTCAGGCGTATTCTGCTCATTGATCTCTATGCCAAATGCCTCACTGAAAGCCACAGCTACGCCCTTCGGTGTTACATCAGCATCAGCGATGGCTTGCTTGCCACGTGGACGAAGGCGTTGATAGCGTCCCCAATTGAAGCGAGCCTCATCAACAGAAAACTTGGCACTACCTGGTTCGGGAGGAGGGGGCAACAGATAAACACTGCTGGGTACATCTTTCTCCTCTAAGAAGAAATACTGAGGCGTTGTTGAGCGGTCATATACACCAGCGCGGGCTTTTGATGCGGCATCTTGTGCCATTACATTCGTTGCAGCTATCATAAATGCTGCGAAAAAGAGATAATTCTTCATAATATATAATATTAATAATTAATCACATAGTAAGAATAAAGCGATATACCTATAATAGTGAGTAATCCCACCACAACTGGCACCCACCATTGCCTCACTTCATACAGATACGTCCGTCTGGTCAGTTTCTTATAGATGAACCATACCACAGTAGCTGCCACCAAGCCTACCAAAGTGCCACACAAGATGTCACCGGGGTAATGTACGCCTAAGTAGATGCGTGAATAGCAATTAACGATGGCCCACAATATGATAAAAGTAGGTATCGGACTTCTCCTTAGCAAGAACAAGAGGAAAAACGCCAAGCCGAATGAGTTGGCGGCATGACTACTGGGGAAACCGTATCGTCCCCCTCGATAGCCATCTACGATATGCACCATGTTGCTGATTGGGTTCTCCAAGTTAGCAGGACGTAAACGGCCTACTGAATGACGTATAAGGGAAGAACTCATCTGATCGGCAATGACAATGACAAGTGCTATAGCCACAAGGCACATCAGGGCTTGCTTGGGTGTCATGTTGCGAAACAATACATAGGTCAGTGCCAGATACATGGGCACCCAGATAAACCTGCCAGTAAAAAGCATCATAAATGTGTCAAAAAACGCATTATGTGCTCCATTGAGCCATAAAAGTAAGTCGGAATCTATGTTAATCAAGTAATCCATGTATTTTTAATTGAGAATTGAAAAATGAAAATTGAAAATCAAATTATTTTCTTTAATTGTAAGCGATGGTCTATGCACGATGGCAACTCGCTCTCAAAGTGACTCACCATCATCAGCGTCTTATCAGGATGGGCACAGAATGAATTGATGATGCACTTCACCTTACGGCGATTAAAGGTATCCAATCCATGCAACGGTTCATCAAGTATCAGCAACTCGGGGTCTTTCACAAACGCTCTGGCCAGCAATACAAGACGTTGCTCACCATCGCTCATGTGCAGGAAGGGGCGCTCAGCCAAATGAACGATGCCAAAAGCCTCCATCCATTGTAGGCATACCTCCCGCTGTTCTGGTTTGGGGCGTACATACAATCCTATAGAGTCGTGCAACCCGCTGGCCACGATATCAATGGCAGGCAGGTTTTTCAGGTAAGCACGATGCATCTCCGGACTCACATAGCCAATGTGCTTCTTGATGTCCCATATGCTTTCGCCAGAGCCTCGTTTTCTGCCAAACAGACTCACGTCACAAGCATAGCTCTGTGGATTATCTGCACAGATGATGCTAAGCAGGGTAGATTTGCCACAGCCATTCTCGCCACTCAATGCCCATTTTTCTCCTTTCCGCACCACCCAATCAAGGTCTTTCAGAATAGTCCGGGTACCATAGCGGATGCTGACTTTGTTTAACCTGACAATCTCTGATTGTTCATCATCTACTTCGTTTAACTGAACTTTGATACTCTTCTGTCGGGACTCTGAATAGCCCAAGTCTGTTTGGCTCCTGAGAGTATTATCAGGCAGTTTGATGTCTTCTTCTGGACGATGCAGATATTCCTGCTTGAACCATGGATTGTATTCCGTCAAGGTCATCTTGCTGGCAATCCTCATGTCTTTAACTACCACTACATGGGTGATGAAATCAGGGATACTGTCCATCATGCTCATCACCAGAATCAATTGGATGCCCTGCCTTGTCAATTGTCCCAGTAAATCAGTCAACAAGTCACGGGTAGCGGCATCTAGTCCGATGTAGGGATTGTCCAATATCAGGATACGAGGTTGTGTGAGCAGCATCTTGGTCAGCTGGAACTTACGCATTTCACCACTACTAAGCAAAATAATGGGTTTGTCTAGCATCTCGTCAATCTGAAATAACTTCATTAATTGAGCATTGAAAAATAAATTGCCCGTAGAAATTTTGTCAGACTGACTTTGGTCAATGTCCAGCAAATCACGTACCAAGGGCACCTCGTCCAAATCAGTGGAATTCCAACGCTGCTGATAATAATAATTGGTATCCGAACTGCCGAAAGTATCTCGAAAACTGATGTGTCTGATATTCTTATACGCCTCTTTCCAAGGCGAGGGTGAAAAATCATACTCCAACGAACCTTGTTGCAAAGGGTATTTGCCCATCAGCAAATCTACCAGCATACTCTTGCCAGCTCCGTTCTCCCCTACTATCGCTACTTGTTCACCTTTTCTAAGTTCCAAAGAGACAGGTTCTGCCATCCTCACCTCAGGTATGCGTGGCATCACCTCTGTCAGTTGGATAGTACAAGGACTATCTACGATTGACGAGAACCTGCCATTATTCTTAACTATTGCTTTCATACTACTCATTCTGAAAAACTATCAAAGCACTTTCGGGGGCAACAGACAAGGTAGGACCATAGAGGAAGCCCAAACCACTCTCGTTTACCCAGCCATCCTTCACAACTGCCATATAGCGACCAACAGGCACCTCGATTCTGGCAACTTCACGACGCGCATTCAGCACCACAATGATATTGTTCCACGCATCGCCACCAGCATGGTCTTTCAGACGGAAAGCTACCACTCCACTACCTTCAACAGGCAAGAATTCCAAGTGTTGACGCACCAGTTCGGCACTACCCAAACGGAAGGCAGGATGATGCTTACGCATAGCTATCAATCCTTTATAATAATTAAACACCCACTGATATTTTGCCTTGTTGTGCCAATTAATAGCATTCACACTATCAGGGCTTTGAAAACTATTGTGTACAAATTTCTTATCACGCATCACCTCCTCACCGGCAAAGATGAAAGGAATGCCCTGTGAGGTAAGCACTGCAGTTTGCGCTAACATATCGAGTTTTTCCAAATCATTGCCCTTCAAGTCAGTTACAGAAGTACGCAACCTATCCACCAGACACATATCATCGTGGCAGCTCACATAACTCATCATCTGCACAGGCTCTTGAGCCCACGCCTTGTTGCTATAGTTCACCTCATCCATCTTCACCTGTGGATGACTGATGGCGCCAACAATGCCAAACTTAATGCTCTCCTCGTGTCCTGGGAAACCTGCCAAAAATGCACCTTTCTTGTCGTCATCCCAAGGGCCACGCAATCCATCGCGCATCTCGTCGCAGAATGCGGCGATGCCAGGCATACGGGCGATATTGGCTTTCATCGCCAATGAGTCGGCAGCATACTGAGGTGTCTCAGCTGCCCATCCCTCACCATATATCAATACCTGTGGGTCAAACTTCTGAGCCTCTTGCCTGATTTCGTTCATGGTGGCAATGTCATGAATGCCCATCAGGTCGAAACGGAAACCATCGAGATGATATTCACGCATCCAGTATAGCACGCTCTCCACCATAAATTTACGCATCATGGGGCGATTGCTGGCTGTCTCGTTGCCACATCCCGAACCGTTGGCAAAAGTGCCATCTGGTTTCATACGATAGAAATAGCCTGGCACCGTTTTCTCAAATGCGCTGGTAGATGCATTATAGGTATGGTTATACACCACATCGAGCACTACACGAATACCAGCTTGATGCAGGGCTTGCACCATTTGCTTGAACTCCATAATGCGAGTGACTGGTTGCGTAGGATCTGTAGCATACGAGCCGTCAGGCACGTTGTAGTTCTGTGGATCGTAGCCCCAATTATAATGACTATCCTTAAATGTATGCTCGTCAATCGACGCATAATCGTACGAAGGCAATAGATGTACATGCGTCACCCCCAGTTCTTTCAGGTGGTCGATACCTGTAGCCAAGCCTTCAGGACTTTGCGTTCCTTGCTCCGTCAGAGCCAAGAACTGTCCTTTATGCTCAATGCCCGAACTGGCGTCGATAGAGAAATCACGATGGTGCATCTCATACGCCACCACATCAGCCACACTCCTCAGTGCAGGCTTACGGTCGTTTTCCCACCCTGTAGGGTTGGTTTGCACCATATCTATAATAGCACCACGAAGACCATTGATACCCACCGCTTTGGCAAACAAGCCAGGAGTGTCACCCAACCATTCGTCATTCATCTTCACGTTGAATGCATAGAACTTGCCCTTCAGGTCACCTTTCACATTTACATGCCAGGTGCCATCGTCACCCAACTGCATGTGGTACGTTTCAAAGGCGTGACCACCCTCTGCCTCCTCATAGAGCATCAGGCGTACCTCATCGGCATTCGGGCTCCACAGGTGGAAGCTTGCACCACTGGGCGTATACTCCATTTCACTCAGACTCCCCTTCCTCACTGGATAATCCTCAAAACTTTCATATACTACCACCGAATGGTCTTCACATCCTGTCATCATAAATGCCACCATAATCAAGCTTAAAAAATGTCTCATATTATCTTTCGTAAACGGTAAATTTATACAACTTTATCTGGATTTTTAGTCACAAAATCCTTCCAACTCTTATAACTCTTCTCCACCTTCGGCGTTCCCATCTGCATGAAATGACAATAGGCAGCTCCCAAGGCATCCGTAGCATCAAGGAACTTCGGCATCTCCTCCTCGGCAATATGCAAGAGGCGTTGCAACATACCAGCCACCTGCTCTTTCGATGCATTGCCATTGCCAGTTATCGCCATCTTTATCTTCAAAGGTGCGTATTCGGTAATGGGGATATCACGGCTCAATGCCACTGCCATCGCCACCCCCTGGGCACGTCCCAGCTTCAGCATACTCTGCACGTTCTTTCCAAAAAATGGCGCCTCAATGGCCAGTTCGTCAGGCAGATAGCTCTCTATGATGCTCAACACACGCTCATGTATCTTGGCCAGTTTCAGGTAGTGGTTGGCATACTTATGCAAGTCAATCACCCCCATCGCAATCAGCGACGGTTTGCCCTGTGCCACCTTCAGCACCCCATATCCCATCACGGTGGTACCCGGGTCGATGCCCAATATAATCTTCTCCTTTACTGGCGTCATTGCTCAACTACCTCCATCATAGTGGGAAATCCCAACACACGCTGACGGAACACCAAGAGCAACTCACGGTTCAGCGCCACCCCCTGCTTCTGGTACCAACGGTGCAGGGCAGCCGTATCGTCGGCCTCCATCTGCACGGCATACGATGTGCAATTCCCCTCGTCCTCATCGTCCTGATGATGCCCCAGCACCTTCAGCACACGCGAATTCCGTAATGTGCCCTCTTTCAGAACCTCAGGTATGAGATATTGGTGAATCCAGTTCAGGAAAAGCTGTTCGTCAGCCTCATCAACGTGGTAGGTTGTGTTATAAACAATCATAATCTGCCATTTTTATTTTGCAAAAATAATGAATTATATATATCTTTGCAACCGTTAATCGAAGATTAAAGAAATAAAAATGAGTATAATTGACAAAATCAACGAGACGTTGCAGGGTGTTCAGGACATGCATGCAGCGAACCTGGAAGAGCTGGAAGCTCTGCGCATCAAGTACTTGAGCAAGAAAGGCGTCATCAATGCATTGATGGGCGATTTCCGTGAAGTAGCTGCCGACCAGAAGCGTGAGGTGGGTATGAAGCTCAACGAACTGAAGACTCAGGTACAGGACAAGATCAATGCCCTGAAGGAGCAGTTTGACGGTATGGACAATGTAGATGAGGAAATTGACCTGACTCGTACTGCCTACCCTAGCGTTTTAGGCACTCGCCACCCACTGACCATCGTGAAGAACGAGATCATCGACATTTTCGGACACATGGGCTTTAAGTTGGCTGAAGGTCCTGAGGTAGAGGACGATCTGCATGTATATACCAAGTTGAACTTTGCTGCCGATCATCCGGCACGCGATATGCAGGACACCTTCTTTGTAGAGCAGAACGAGAATGTGATTAAGAATATCATCCTTCGTTCACACACCAGTTCGGTACAGGCTCGCGTGATGGAGCAGACACAGCCCCCTATCCGAGTTATCTGTCCAGGACGTGTCTATCGTAACGAAGCCATCAGTGCCCGTGCACACTGCTTCTTCCACCAGGTAGAAGGATTGTATATCGACAAAGGCGTATCGTTTACCGACCTGAAGCAAGTGTTGCTCACCTTTGCCCGTGAGATGTTCGGCAACGACACCAAGATTCGCCTGCGCCCGTCTTACTTCCCGTTCACAGAGCCCAGTGCAGAGATGGACATCAGCTGCAACATCTGTGGTGGTAAGGGATGCGGTTTCTGCAAGCACACAGGTTGGGTAGAGATTTTGGGTTGCGGTATGGTAGATCCTAACGTACTCGAGGCTTGTGGCATCGACAGCAAGGTTTATACTGGTTATGCTTTCGGTATGGGTATCGAGCGTATTGCCAACCTGAAGTACCAGGTAAGTGACCTTCGTCTGTTCAGTGAGAACGATGTACGCTTCCTCCGTGAGTTCGAGGCAGCTTACTAATGAATAAACCATTCCCCCACCTTTAGAGGGAGTGGCTCATAATCATACGATTCCCCCTCTATTTAGAGGGGGTACTTATTTAAAGACAAAGCAAATTATGGAGATACGAAAAGCCGAGCGTAAAGATGCTGCATTGCTGCTTGATTTCATCAAGGGCATAGCCAGGTATGAGAAACTGGAAAACGAAGTTGTGGCCTCTGTTGAGGTACTGGAACGCGAGATGTTCGACGAGCACCGTGCAGAAGCCATATTTGCCGTAGTAGATGGTCGCGAGGTTGGCTTTGCCCTCTACTTCTACAATTTCTCCACCTTCATAGGACATTCGGGCTTATACCTCGAGGACTTGTTCGTGTGGCCAGAATATCGTGGCAAAGGCTACGGCAAAGCCTTGCTCCTGCATTTGGTAAAGAAGGCAAGTGAGCACCATTGCGGACGCATGGAGTGGACTTGCCTGAACTGGAACCAGCCCAGCATTGACTTCTACCTCTCACTGGGTGCCGTACCCATGAAGGAGTGGACGGTCTATCGCCTCGATGCAACTGCCCTTGAGCGTTTAAGTAAATAAAACCCTTAGCATTTCAAGATATGGAAGAAATAAGAATTGACATGCGCAAGCTGACTCCCGAGGAACAGGCACAAGGAGCCAAGGAAGCCCAGCTCTGCTTCAAATTGAACCACACTATGCCCTATACTGACGAGTACAATGACCTACTGAAACAACTCATAGGCGAGATGGGCGAGGGAAGCCGTCTGATGGCTCCCACCACCATAGTCAGGGGCCAGAATGTGAAGATTGGCAAGCGTGTGGTTGTTATGAACAATTCGCTCTTCATGAGCGCAGGCGGCATCACCATTGAGGATGATGTGATGGTAGCAGCCAATTCGCAGCTCATCTCCAACAACCACGATCCTGAGGAGCACCAGATACTCACCTGCAAGCCCGTTGTTCTGAAGCGTAATTGCTGGATAGGTGCTGGCGCCACTATCCTGCCTGGTGTTACCGTAGGCGAGAATGCTATTGTAGGTGCTGGTTCTGTGGTCACCAAAGATGTTGAACCCAACACCGTCGTGGGAGGCATCCCAGCAAAGTTCATCAAGAGACTTTAAGAAATAGTACATAGCTGTAATGATTTTTCATTATTTGATAATAATCATAGAGCATGAAGAGATTTGATATACCAAAGGTTTTGATAATGCTATGTCTGCTGTTTTGCGCCACACTTCAAGCACAGCAACTGACAGAAGAACAGCGCAGGGCATATGCTGAGATGCTGAAGCATTCAACTGTATCCTTTACGTTGGACTCTACTCAGGTGGCAGCTCCAGTAGGCAATTATGTATATGAAGAGCAGATGGTGGAAGCAGGCGACGGCTTGAAGTTGAAGACATGCATCTATAAGCCCACCGTTGAAGGTCCTTGGCCTGTGGTGATTACACGCACTCCTTATGCCTATGGAGGCGCAGGTGATACTAATGAGATAGGACGCGGATATGCACGCAGGGGTATTGCCTACATCACTCAGTACTGTCGTGGCAAAGGCGGTTCTGAGGGTGTGTATGAACCCAATGTGAACGAGCGTGTCGATGGTATGGCGCTGGTCAATTGGGTAGCTTCTCAACCTTGGTGCAAGAACATAGGACTGTTCGGTGAGTCATATACAGCTCTTACTGCCTGGATTATTGCAGACATCGTACCTGACAAGGTGAAGGGTATCTTCCTGCATCATTATGGAGTGGACCGCCATTTGTCAGCCTACAGCTATGGGCAATTCAGGCAAGACATCCTTACCGCCTGGGCTATCGATAACGCAGAAGAGGTTACCCAGAAACCAGCAAAGCCAGATATTACCAAGGTTTATCATGAGCAGATGGCCTATATGCCACAGAAAGAGATGGATACGCATTTCTTTGGCGTTGAATTGCCTTGGTATCGCGACTGGATTACACATACTGACTATACTGACCCATACTGGCATCAAGGAGTGTGGGAAACTCTGCGGAGCATCCCTCCAAAGATTCAGGTACCCATCGTAGTGGTGGCAGGCCATTTTGACCATCATCAGGAAGGCACAATTTTGGGATACAACCTGTTGCCAGACGAGACAAAAACCAAGAGTCAGCTCATTGTGGGTGCATGGAACCACTCCCACGTCATCACTCCTATGATTGGCAAGCTGGATCATGCAATGGATGTAAACCTTACTACCCTGCAGTTCAATTGGTTCTATGACCTGTTATTAAAAGAGGAAGCGCCCACGCCAGCCGTCAAGGTATATGCCATTGGCGAAGACAAGTGGCACGACTTGAACGGTTGGCCTTTGCAAGATAGCGTTGACCAGAAGGTATATTATCTGGCACCAGCTAACAAGTTGGCAGAGACGTCACTTTTTGCAGCAAGTCAAGTAGAATACGCTTTCGATCCCCTTAATCCCGTATTGTCAGTGGGAGGTGAAACCCTGTTCAACTCCTCTACTCGTCGAGGAAGCCAGTTGCAACCTGCGCCAGGCTACAGGAACGATGTCATCTCATTTGTCTCAGAGCCATTGTCGGCTCCTCTCCTGTTGGCAGGAAAAGTGAAGGTAGTGCTCAATGTCAGCTCCGATTGCGACGACACAGCGTTTACCTATAAAATCAGTGAGATCTTTGCAGATGGGAGTACCTATAACATACGAACAGGAATCACCTCTTTGGGGTTCCGCAACCAGCCTTTAGGAGTTCGTCAGGACTATGAACCAGGCAGTAAGGTAAAGCTACAAGTCGAATCCCTGCCCATCATGTGGCAGCTGCAGCCAGGAAGCTGTATCCGTGTTGATATCTCTTCATCAGACTTCCCCCAATACAGCGTACACAGCAACTATGCTGGCGTATGGTCAGAGCAAGGGAAAACACGCATAGCGCATCAGACCTTGTATCTTGATGGTGAAAGCAGGATAGAGATGCCAATATTGAATTGAGTTTTTTGTATCATAACTCTAATTCATTTGTGCTTAACAGCCACATAATTGGATTTCTGGCTTAGCGTGAGAACGATAATCTATACTTTACTTTAGCGCTGTAACGACACCCTAAGCCAGCCCCAGATGCCGAGGACAATAACCAACAGGGTTTGGATGGCATGGACGATGAGGGCAAAGGTGGCAGCATCCGCAGCACTGATACCATAGAGCATCATCATGGTAATAACAGCAAAATGCCAGGGACCTGCACCATTGGGAGTGGGCACAATCACAGCAAAGGTACCTCCTACAAACATTACCAAACCAGCCAGGATACCTAAATCGGCCGAGAAGTCAAAGCAGAAAAAAGTGAGGTAGAAATGAAGCAGATAGGACACCCATATCAAGATAGTATAGAGTACAAACAAGAGGGGATTGGAAACCTTGCCTATCGACATAACACCTTTCCACATGCCCCACAAGAGTGCCTTGACCTTGCGTGGCAAACCGAACACCTTAATTATATAATAAAGCAAAATGGCTGCCCCTAAGACGCAAAAAAGAGTGACATAGAACCAGGGGGTACTCAGCAGATGTGACCATGAAGGCACTTTGGTGCCCGTCTCGTTAAAGAAACGCATAAAGATGGGCATCTGCAAGAGGAAAGTAACAGCTGTGATAAGCAGAATACACACCCCATCAATGATGCGCTCGGTGACTACCGTACCTAACGCCTTGCTGAAATTCACGCCTTCGGTCTTGTTGAGCACCCCGCAACGGGTGAGCTCGCCCATGCGGGGAATAATCAGATTGGCAGCATAGGAGATGAAAATGGCATCTATACAGTTGGCTTTTTTAGGATGCTCACCCAAAGGCTGAAGGGTCTGCTCCCAACGCAAGCCACGGAACACATGACTCAGTATGCCAAAAAGCAAAGAAAGTGCCATCCAGTCCCAAGCCACCTCATGTGCCAACACTTCGCCTATGCGCGAAAAGTCGTAGTCGCAATAGACAAAATAAAGCACAAAGATGCCCAAAACTATCGGAAGGAGTGCTTTAAGCGATTTTTTCAGCCTTTTATTCACCTTTTTTAATTAAAATATGTACATTTGCAGGTTGCAATCGTACTAATAACTTTTGCAAAAGTATAAAAAATAGTTTGTAGATGAGACAGGTTAGACCTAAAAAATCTTTGGGACAGCATTTCCTGATTGACTTGGGCATTGCCCAGGACATAGCCGACACGGTAGATGCATGTGCTTCCATCCCCGTATTGGAGGTGGGACCTGGCATGGGTGTGCTGACGCAATTCCTTCAACGCAAAGACCGACCACTGAAAGTGGTGGAACTGGACCGTGAGTCGATTGCCTACCTGCGTGCCAACTTCCCTACCCTGGAGGGCAACATCATCGAAGGCGATTTCCTCAAGATGGACCTGCGCCAGGTGTTTGACGGAAAGCCTTTTGTGCTGACAGGCAACTATCCTTACAACATCTCATCGCAGATATTTTTTAAGATGCTCGACAACAAAGACCTGATTCCTTGTTGTACCGGTATGATACAGAAAGAGGTGGCCGAGCGTATGGCAGCAGGTCCTGGCAGTAAGACCTACGGCATTTTGAGTGTGTTGATGCAGGCATGGTATAAGGTAGAGTATCTGTTTACCGTACACGAGCATGTGTTCAACCCTCCTCCCAAAGTGAAGAGCGCCGTCATTCGCATGACGCGCAACGATACCCACGAATTAGGATGCGACCAGGTGTTGTTCAAGCGCGTGGTAAAGACAACCTTTAACCAACGTCGCAAGACGTTGCGCAATTCAATCAAGCCTTTGATAGAGCCCGATTGTCCATTGCTGAGTGACGAACTGTTCAACCGCAGACCCGAACAGCTGAGTGTGGCTGAGTTCGTTGACTTGACCAACAGAGTGAAAGATTACGTTAACCCTGAAAAATGAACGTTATGGAGATTGATGAGAAGTATGTTAACAGCGTGAAGGAATTCATCGCTCACAATGATGGCGAGAATGTAAGGAAAATTATCTGGAACATGCACCCAGCCGACATAGCCGAACTATGCGAGGAACTGGATGTTGACGAGGCGCGCTATATCTATCAGTTGCTCGATAACGAAAAGGCAGCCGACGTACTTTCAGAGATGGATGATGACGAACGTAAGAAGCTGCTTGAAGAACTGGATCCTGAAATCATCGCTAAGCGTTTCGTGGACAACATGGACACCGATGATGCGGTGGACCTGATACGTGATCTTGATGAGGACAAGCAGGAAGAGGTGCTTAGCCACATCAATGACATTGAGCAGGCGGGTGATATCGTGGACTTGCTCAAATACGACAAAAACACTGCTGGTGGTATCATGGGTACCGAGATGGTGATCGTTAACGAGAACTGGAGTATGCCTGAGTGTCTCAAGGAGATGCGCTTGCAAGCCGAGAATATGGACGATATCTATTATGTGTATGTGATAGATGACGATGAGCGATTGCTGGGTACTTTCCCATTGAAGATGATGATATCGTCACCCTCTATTTCAAAGGTGAAACACGTGATGCAACGTGATCCTGTGTCAGTGCGCGTGGATACGCCGCTCGACGAGGTGGTGCAGGCGATTGAGAAATACGACTTGGTGGCTATACCAGTGGTAGATAGTATTGGACGCCTGGTGGGACAGATTACAGTCGATGATGTGATGGACCAAGTGCGTGAGCATAGCGAACGTGACTACCAGTTAGCATCAGGTATCTCACAGGATATTGAAACCGATGACAGCGTGGTACAGCAGACGCGTGCCCGTATGCCTTGGTTGCTGATTGGTATCTTAGGCGGTATCGGCAACTCCATGATATTGGGTAATTTCGACTCTACCTTTGCTGCACATCCCGAGATGGCGCTGTTCATTCCACTGGTGGGTGGTACGGGCGGTAACGTGGGTACGCAGTCATCGGCTATCGTGGTACAGGGCCTCGCCAACAGTTCACTGGAATCGAAAGACATGCTCAAGCATGTGGGTAAGGAAGCTGTGGTGGCAGCCATCAACGCTACGATTATCTCCATGCTGGTATATATCTATAACTTTATTGTTTACGGAGGTACAGCTCCCATCACCTATTCGGTGAGCCTGAGTCTGTTTGCTGTAGTGATGTTCGCCTCTATTTTCGGTACTATTGTGCCCATGACCTTCGACAAACTGAAAATTGATCCTGCTATTGCAACAGGACCGTTCATCACCATTATCAGTGATATCATGGGTATGTTGATATATATGGTGATTACAGTGTTGTTAACATAATATTAGTGCTATTTCGGGAAAGAATCGACCTGTTTGGGAGAAAAATAACTCTAAGAATAAAAAAAATATGCAAAAAAGTATGAAATATCTTTTTTTATTCTTTTATTTGTAACTTGTAATTTTAATATCGGGGCAGCCCGTAACTTAATATCTATTGACAATGACGGACACTCAGGACACTAATCTGCCAAAGACGAATGAAGGATTAGAAGATGTAAAGCAAGCTGTTGAAGCTCCTGCAGAAGTTGTAGAAGCAGCATCGGAAACAACAGTTGAGGAAGCAGTTACTGAAGAAACGGCAGTAGAAGAGGCTCAAGAAGCCTTAGAAACAGCCGCATTGGATGAATCTGCGCGTAAATTAACAAAGACAGAGATTCTGGCCAAGATGAAGAAGATAGCTGAAGATGTAACAAAAGCATCGAAAGCAGAAATCGACACCTTAAAACAGAATTTCTACAGACTCCACAATAGCGAAGTGGAGGCTGCCAAGCGTGCTTTCTTAGAGGGGGGAGGTAACGTGGAGGACTTTGTGCCTACGCCTGACCCAGAAGAAGCCGCATTCAAAGAGGTGCTGGGAGTTGTCAAAGAACAGAGAAACAAGTTGAACGCCGAAGAGGAAAAAGAACGTGAGAAGAACTATCAGGTAAAGTTGGCTATCATTGAAGAACTGAAAGAGCTGATTGAATCGCCTGAAGACCCTAACAAGAACTACAATGAGTTCAAGAAACTGCAGCAGCAGTGGCATGAAGTTACGCTCATACCTCTAAACAAGGCAAACGAGCTGTGGAAAAGCTACCAACTGTATGTCGAAAAGTTCTATGATGTGTTGAAACTGAACAACGAGTTCCGTGAATATGATTTTAAGAAGAACTTGGAGATTAAGACGAGGTTGTGTGAAGCAGCTGAAAAACTGGCAGATGAGGAAGATGTGGTTGCGGCATTCCATCACCTGCAAAAACTGCATCAAGAGTACCGTGATACGGGGCCTGTAGCCAAGGAACTGCGTGACGAAATCTGGGCTCGTTTCAAGGCGGCATCTACCCTACTGAACAAGAAACACCAGCAATATTTCGAAAAGCAAAAGGAAGCTGAGCAGGAAAATCTGGACAAGAAGACTGTTATCTGTGAAATCGTGGAAGGCATTGACTATGGCAAGCTGAATGGTTTCCAGGCTTGGGATAAGAAAACTCAGGAAGTGATTGCCCTGCAGAATAAGTGGAAAACCATTGGTTATGCTCCACAAAAATTGAATGTAAAAGTGTTTGAGCGCTTCCGTAACGCTTGCGACGAGTTCTTTAAGAAAAAGAGCGAATACTTTAAGGCGGCTAAGGCTCGCATGAATGAAAATCTTGAGAAGAAACGTGCTCTTGTAGAAAAAGTTGAATCACTCAAAGACAGCAAAGAATGGAAGGAAACTGCTGAAGAGCTGGTAAAGATACAGAAAGAATGGAAGAGCATTGGTCCTGTGGCTAAGCGCTATTCTGACTCTCTTTGGAAACGCTTCATTGCTGCCTGCGACTACTTCTTTGAGCAGAAAGGTGCTGCTACTTCATCACAGCGTTCTGTGGAGAATGAGAACCTGAAACGCAAGAAGGCAATCATTGAGGAATTGAAGGAATTGCTAAACAAAGAAGAGAGCGAGGAAAACAACGAGCAGATCCATAAGTTAATGGCTGAATGGAACGAGGTTGGTCATGTGCCTTTCAAGGAAAAGGACAAGATCTACGAGCAGTACCGTACGTTGGTTGACAAGCTATACAAGTCATTCAACTTGAGTATGGTATCAAAGAAGGCCAGCAAGTTCCGTGCTGCTGTTAGCAAGATGCAAGAAACAGGCGCACAAGCCGTATATCGTGAACGCGAGAAGTTGGTTCGCAACTACGAGAATCTGCTCAATGAATTGCACACTTATGAAAACAACTTAGGTTTTTTAAATGCTACTTCCAAGTCGGGCAACAGTCTGCTGACTGAACTGTCAAAGAAGATGGACAAACTGAAAGCTGAAATAGAGGTGGCAAAGGAGAAAATTCGTCACATTGACGAAGGCATCCAACAAGAAGACAAGAAAGCTGAATGATTTATTGAACCTTTTAGCATGATTATATTAAGGAGGGAGCGTTTATGCTTCCTCCTTGTTTTATATCTGATGTCCCCAAGCCTAGATTTTACAATTCACATAATATAACAAAAATAGCCGTTGGTTTGGAACCACCGGCTATCTTGTTGGAGTACCAGGATTCGAACCTGGAATGACAGGACCAGAATCTGTAGTGTTACCATTACACCATACTCCAATACCCAAACATTTCTGTTTTGCGGATGCAAAGTTACTAACTTTTGCTGAAATACAAACAATCTTTCCAAAAAAAATCAAAAAAAATGACTTTTTTTGAAAGTCTTTGCCTCTTTTACGTGTTTTATAAGAGAATTAGGAGTATATTTGCATCTGTAATAACTCTAAAAATACAGAATGGAAGAAACAAAAAAACTTTTAAAAGAAATAACAGAAGGAATACAGGATAAAAAAGGTAAGCGTATTGTAATAGCAGACCTCACGGACATAGATGACACCATTTGCCAGTATTTTGTGATTTGCCAGGGCAATACCCCCATGCAGGTATCAGCCATAGCTGACTCTATCAAGGATTTCACTATTAAGGGCAGTCACGTAAAACCATCAGGCATGGACGGACAACGTAATGCTGAATGGATAGCTATGGACTACGGCAACGTGATGGTACACGTGTTCATCCCTCAATCAAGGGAGTTCTATGATCTGGAACACCTATGGGCTGATGCGAAGTTGGACAACATACCAGATTTAGATTGAATTAGATGATTGAAGTTTAGAAAAATGAGCGAAAAAAACGATTATAAAGAAAAAGAAAGACCTCAGATGACTGATCAAAACCAGCGCCAGAACGGAACAGACGGAAAGAAAACTTTTCGTTTCAAGTTTAATCTGAACACCCTATACCTGCTGATAGGCATGTTACTGCTTGGATTGATGTTTTTTAATGAAGAAAGTTCCGCGCAAAGGGAAATTACCTATGGCGAGTTCCAGCAATACGTACGCAATGGCTATGTGAACCGTGTAGTGGGCTATGATGACAACTCGGTAGAGGCTTATATCAAGCAACAATATGTGCCACAGGTCTTCAAGCAAGACTCTACAAAAGTAGGGAAAAAGCCATTTGTGGTAACAGAAGCTCCCTCCCGACATAGTTTGGGTGAATTCATTGACCAAGAGATGCAACAATCGCATTTCGATGGAACCATACAATACAAGAAACGTCAGAATTATTTCTGGGCTTGGTTCTGGCAAATCATGCCACTGGTATTCTTTATTGCCTTCATGATATACTTGTCACGCCGCATGTCGGGTGGTATGGGTGGCATCGGAGGAGGTATTTTCAATGTAGGCAAATCGAAAGCTCAGCTGTTTGAAAAAGACGGCAAAGAGAAAGTGACCTTCAAGGATGTTGCCGGTTTGGCAGAGGCCAAACAAGAGGTAGAGGAGATTGTGGAGTTCTTAAGAGACCCCAACAAATATACCGATTTAGGAGGAAAGATACCTAAGGGTGCTTTGCTGGTAGGTCCTCCAGGAACAGGTAAAACGTTGTTGGCCAAGGCGGTGGCTGGAGAGGCTAATGTTCCATTCTTCTCATTGTCGGGTTCCGACTTCGTGGAGATGTTTGTGGGAGTAGGTGCATCACGTGTACGCGACCTGTTCCGTCAGGCTAAAGAAAAGACACCTTGCATCGTTTTTATAGACGAGATAGATGCTGTTGGCCGTGCACGTTCCAATCGTGCAGCCTTTAGTGGCAACGACGAGCGAGAAAGTACTTTGAATCAGTTGCTGACAGAAATGGATGGTTTTGGCTCGAACAGTGGTATTATTATTTTAGCAGCAACCAACCGTGTGGATGTGCTTGACCAGGCTTTGTTGCGAGCAGGACGTTTCGATCGTCAGATTCATGTAGATCTGCCTGACCTAAACGAGCGCAAGGAAATATTTGGTGTACACTTGCGCCCCATCAAAGTAGATGAGTCATTGGACATAGACTTGCTGGCTCGCCAGACACCGGGCTTCTCGGGTGCAGATATCGCCAATGTCTGCAATGAGGCAGCACTAATTGCTGCCCGTCATGGAAAGAAAGCCGTTACCAAACAAGATTTCCTTGATGCTGTTGACCGTATCATCGGTGGCTTGGAGAAGAAGAACAAGATTACTACCGAAGAAGAGCGCCGTTCTATTGCCATACATGAAGCGGGGCATGCTGCCATTTCATGGTTGTTGGAATATGCTAACCCATTAATTAAAGTTACCATCGTGCCTCGTGGAAGAGCTTTGGGTGCTGCTTGGTATTTACCGGAGGAAAGACAGATTACGACTAAGGAGCAGATGCTTGACGAGATGTGCGCCACTTTAGGTGGACGTGCTGCAGAGGAATTATTTATGGGCAGGATATCATCAGGTGCCATGAACGACTTGGAGCGTGTGACCAAACAGGCATACGGCATGACGGCCTACATGGGTATGAGTGACAAGTTGCCTAACCTGTGCTACTACAATGCAGGTGATGAGTTTGGCTTCAACAAGCCTTATAGTGAGCACACTGCAGAACTGATTGACAACGAGGTGAAGCACATGATCAATGAGCAGTATGAACGTGCTAAACGTATTCTCATCGAGAACAAGGAGAAGCACAACCAACTGGCACAAAGGTTAGTGGAACGCGAAGTAATCTTTGCAGAAGACGTGGAGGAAATTTTCGGTCCTCGTCCCTGGGTATCCCGTTCTGAAGAAATCCTCAATGCCAACAAGATTTCAAACGAAATGAAGCAGGCCAATGAAGCTGCCCAGAAACGCAACGAAGCAGCAACTGAAAAGCATGAGGAGCCTCAAGTAGAGGCAGAAGAAAAACCCGAGGATAACAAAGAGCAATAACATACTCTCCCCCCCCCTATGGGTAGTTGAGGGGAGGTTAGCATATAAATATCTGAATTCTATGAAGAATTTCATCATAAGAGCCGTAACAGGAGTGTTGTTTGTAGCCGTATTAGTAGGTTGTATTCTGTTCAACTCACTGTCGTTCGGGGTGCTTTTTCTTGTACTCAGTGCGATGACAGTCATTGAATATGGTCAACTTATCAACAAGTACACCGATGCTCATGTAAATATCTATATAACAGCACTCGGAGCCGGATATCTATTCATGGCATTCATGAGCTACAACACCTTTATGGCCAGCGCCAGTGTATTCCTACCCTACCTCTTGTTATTGCTCTACATGATGATTTCAGAACTATATCTCAAACATGAGAACCCTATAGGCAACTGGGCACACGCCATGCTAAGTCAGGTTTATATCGCCCTACCCTTTGCCTTGCTGAATGTCATCTCTTTCCAAAACGATTTTGTGTCGTCGGAAGTGACCTACAACCCCATCCTACCGTTATCGGTATTTATCTTCTTATGGATGAACGATACAGGTGCCTATTGCATCGGTTCATTGCTCGGGAAACACAGGTTGTTTGAAAGGATATCTCCCAAGAAATCATGGGAAGGAAGCATAGGCGGGGCTGTAGTAGCACTTATTGCTGCCGCTATTCTGGCTCATTTCTTCACCACTCTCAATCTATGGGAATGGTTGGGACTGGCACTCACCATTGTGGTGTTTGGTACGTGGGGGGACCTGACAGAATCATTGTTCAAACGCCAGTTAGGCATTAAGGATTCTGGTCATATATTACCAGGTCATGGAGGCATGATGGATCGATTCGACAGTGCGTTAATGGCCATTCCTGCCGCTACGGTGTATCTTTATTGTATTTCTCTTTAGGAAAGTTTCTGAATAATGATGGCAGCTGCCTGACGGGGAGCACCAGGAGTACCTAACTTTTCCGCCATTTCAGTATAATCATCCAGCATCTGCTGTCGATAGGCATTGTCGTTCAGCAACCTCGACAGTTCATGGCGAAGCCGTGACAAAGTCATGCGCTCGGCGACCAGTTCTTGTACGACCTCACGGCCAGCTATGAGATTGACCAGTGAGACAAACTTTACCTTCAATACAAGTTTCATGATGATTCTTACAACCCTACCCATAGTTGTATTATAGCACACCACCTGAGGAACTCGGAACAGGGCCGTTTCCAAAGTGGCTGTTCCAGATGTTACAAGTGCCGTATGGGTATGTTGCAGGAGTTCATAGGTCTGATTAAACAGAAGCTTGACATTTGTACCTTTCAAGTATTGCTGGTAATAGTCAGCTTCAATGCCTGGGGCACCAGCCAGCACCAGTTGGTAATCACTGTACAGTCGGGCAGCTTCAATCATCATAGACAGGTTGTCCTTTATCTCCTGCTTTCTACTTCCAGCCAACAACGCGATAATAGGTTTGCCAGTCAGTCCGTTGGCAACAGCAAACTGTTGGAAGTCTTTAGGATGATTAGCCTGAAAAGCAGACACCTCGTCTAACGTAGGATTGCCTACATAGTGTATGGGGTAATGATGTTTCCCTTCAAAGAAATCTACCTCGAAAGGCAAGATAGAAAACAATTCATCCACATCACGCTTGATATTCTTGATACGGTATTCTTTCCATGCCCAAATCTTGGGAGAGATGTAGTAAAATACAGGAATCTTCGTATTACTATGAATATATTTTGCAATATTGAGGTTAAAGCCAGGGTAATCAACGAGTATCAGCACATCAGGTTGCCAAGCTACGATATCATGCTTGCATAAGCGCATATTGGTTAAGATCGTTTTCAGATGTAGCAGTACAGGTATAAAGCCCATATAGGCCAAGTCACGATAATGCTTCACTCTTTCACCTCCGATGGAAGTCATTTTATCTCCCCCATAGAAGCGAAATTGTGCCTGAGAGTCAGCCTCTTTGAGGGCAGCCATCAGGTGAGATGCATGCAAGTCACCCGATGCTTCGCCAACTATCAGGTAATATTTCATCTTAGAACCACGACTTCAAGTCATCTATCAACTCACGGGCTGTCACATCCACCAAAGTGGGCGTTATGGCTACATAGCCATTCTCCAATGCCCAGCGATCGCTTTTCTCATTCTCTGGGTCAGTGTTTTGGTATTCGCCTGCCATCCAGAAGAAACGGGTATCACCTCTATGAGCGAAACTCTCCCACTCATTAATCCAGACGCCCCTGGCCTGTTCACAGATACGCACGCCTTTTAATTCTTTCACTTTAGGGAAGTTCACATTCAAACAAGTATTAACAGGCAAACCACGTTCCAATACTTTCTCTACGATATCTCTAATGTATGGACCTGCCGGATCGAAGTCTGCATCGGCATCATGATCACAAAGTGAGAAAGCTACAGAAGGGATGCCACGGATAGCCCCCTCTATCACAGCACCCATGGTCCCAGAATAATGCACATTTACAGAAGAGTTATCACCATGATTAATACCACCTATAATGATATCTGGCTGACGATCGAGTACCGTATAAAAAGCCAGTTTAATGCAATCTACCGGTGTACCGGAGCACTTATATACAGAAAGTCCTACGTCTTTACGGACCATCTGGTACATGACAGGTTCATTAATAGAAACAGCACAACCTACACCAGAGCGAGGAGCATCAGGTGCCATAGCAACAATATCACCCAATGGGCGCAGGAAACGAATTAACGCACTAATACCTTTTGAAATCACACCATCATCATTTGAAATTAAGATGAGCGGTTTTTTATTTTCCATATTCAATTTAAATACAATCTTAATTATTCAGTTGCAAAGTTAACACAAACATTCCTTATCTGCCAACTTATTAAAAAAAATTAAGGAATTAACACCAATTTAATCAATATGTGGGATATTTTGCTTATCTTTGCCCTCGGCGAAGGTGTATAATTATGCTTTTGTCAATGATAATACAATAATTATGGGAAAGATAATTGCTTTAGCTAATCAAAAAGGCGGCGTGGGTAAGACCACAACTACCATCAATCTGGCAGCTTCTTTGGCTACGCTTGAAAAGAAAGTGCTGGTGGTAGATGCCGACCCTCAAGCCAATGCTTCTTCTGGTTTGGGCATCAATATCAGAGAGATTGAATGCTCCATCTACGAATGTTTGATTGACAATGCAGATGTGCATAAAGCCATACAAAACACAGAGATAGACACACTGAAAGTCATCCCCTCACACATTAATCTAGTAGGTGCAGAAATAGAGATGCTGAACATGAAAGGACGTGAGAAGATACTGAAGAAGGTACTGATGCCACTGAAAGATGAGTTCGACTATATCTTGATTGACTGTTCTCCTTCATTGGGCTTGATTACCGTAAATTCGCTGACTGCTGCTGACTCGGTAATTATTCCAGTCCAGGCTGAGTACTTTGCTTTGGAAGGCATCAGCAAACTATTGAACACCATCAAGATTATCAAGACAAAGCTGAACCCTTCGTTAGAAATTGAGGGGTTCCTGCTCACAATGTATGACTCCCGCCTACGTCAAGCCAACCAGATTTACGATGAGGTAAAGAAGCACTTCCAAGAACTGGTTTTCAAGACGGTGATTCAGCGTAACGTAAAACTGAGTGAGGCACCAAGTTATGGTTTGCCAGCTATCTTATATGATGCTGATTCCAATGGTACCCGTAACCACATGGCATTAGCCAAAGAACTGATTGAAAGAAATAGTTAAATGAAAAAGAAAGCATTGGGCAGAGGATTGGATGCTCTGCTTGACATAAGTGATATAGAAACAGAAGGGTCGTCTTCTATCAATGAGATTGAACTAAGTAAAATCAGCGTCAATCCCAACCAGCCTCGTCATGAGTTCAACCCAGAGGCATTGAAAGAGTTGGCTGATTCTATTGCTGAGGTGGGTATTATCCAACCCATCACCTTGCGTCAAACAGCTGCTGATGCCTATCAGATTATAGCTGGCGAACGTCGCTTCCGTGCGGCTCAGAAGGCAGGACTGACAACCATTCCGGCATATGTTCGTACTGCTGACGACGAAAACGTGATGGAAATGGCACTCATTGAGAACATACAACGTGAAGACCTGAACTCTATGGAAATAGCCTTGGCCTACCAGCACTTGCTCGACCAGTATCACTTAACACAAGAGCAACTCAGTGAGCGTGTGGGGAAGAACCGTGCCACAATAGCCAATTACCTTCGTTTGCTCAAGTTACCAGCTGAGATACAGATGGGGGTTAAGAACAAGCAGATTGAGATGGCACATGCAAGGGCTTTGGTATCGCTTTCTGACCCAAAATTACAGGTGAGCCTGTATCGGGAGATTGTTGACAAATACTATTCCGTACGTAAGGTGGAGGAGATGGTAAAAGAACTCAGTCAAGGGCAGGCAGTAAAGGTGGGCGACAAGAAAATTGCGCCGAAACGTGTGAAAATGCCTGCTGAGTTCAATATATTGAAACAGCAACTTACCGGCTTCTTCAAGGCTAAGGTGCAACTCACTTGTTCACCAAAGGGGAAGGGCAAAATAACCATCCCATTCAACAACGAGGAAGATCTGGAACGAATCATGGGGTTGTTTGATTCAATGAAGAATTAACCATTGGGAATTAAGGATTTGACATATAGACTGACATGGGTGTTGCTAACGTTACTATTGCTGGCAATCAGTAGTGTAGCCGATGCACAGAACGAGTCGAGGGCTTCCCGTCGCAGAAGGCATTTGCTTCAAAACGACAGTATAGTTGTATCGGCTGCAGATAGTATTGAAGCAGCTAATCAAGAACAGCTGCTGGAACTGCAGTCTCCTGTAGTGATTGATGTGAAAGAAGCAGATAGCGTGCAGCTGAAAAAACAATGGATTCCCAATCCCACTAAGGCCACTTGGATGGCATTGGTGTTTCCTGGTGGAGGACAGATCTATAACAAGAAATATTGGAAACTGCCCATCTTCTATGCTGGCTTTGCAGGATGTGCCTATGCACTGACTTGGAACAACCGTATGTATAAGGATTATTCTGCCGCCTATAAGGATGCGGTCAACAATAACTGGACAGCTAAGAGCATTACCGAACTTATACCGGCAAGATACCTGGAACGCACATCTGCTTCACAAGTTACCGACCTGCTGAAGAGGCGCAAAGATACTTATCGCCGATATCGCGATATCAGTGTGTTTGCTTTTATCGCTGTATATGCATTGTCAGTGATTGATGCTTATGTAGATGCCGAACTGTCGAATTTTGACATCTCACCCGACTTGAGTATGAGGGTTGAGCCAGCGGTAATAGACAACCAGTGGTCGGCCAAAGGCGGACTGGGTAATCAGTCGGTGGGAGTACAATGTAGCCTTAGATTTTAGAATCGAAAAATAGTATTATGGGAAACAAGAACAAACATAGTAGGATTATCATATCAAGAATGGCATTGTTTATTGTCATATCCATCTTTCAATTCTCAATTCTCAATTCCATTCAAGCCCAAGAGCCTGAAACGTTTAACGTCACAGTACACGATAGCAATGGTGGCTCTCATACGGAAACTTTCGAGCTTCCGCTGAGCATGACCTATCCTATTGATAGTCTGTTGGCCGACTGGAAAGCCAAGAACTACATCGATTTAAGCAAAGATTGTAGCACCAGCGATGAGAATCCGTTATTCAGCGACTCTATCTATATCGACCGTCTGAGCCGCATACCTGCCATTATTGAGATGCCCTTCAATGAGGTGGTACGCGAATTTATCGAGAAGTACACCTCCGGCACCCTACGCCAACGCATGTCACTGATGCTGAGTCTCAGCAATTTCTACATTCCTATGTTTGAAGAGGCGCTTTATGCCTACAACTTGCCTTTAGAGTTGAAATATCTACCCATTATTGAATCAGCTCTCAATCCAAAAGCGATATCCAGGGCAGGCGCCAGTGGTCTGTGGCAGTTCATGCTGGGCACAGGCAAGTTGTATGGATTGGAGAACAACAGTTATGTAGATGAGCGTCAAGATCCTATCAAGGCTACATGGGCTGCAGTGCGTTACCTGAAAGACATGTACGATATTTACAAAGACTGGAACCTGGCGATAGCAGCCTATAATTGTGGACCCGGTAACGTAAACAAGGCTATCAGCCGGTCGGGCAAGCGTGATTACTGGGAAATATACAACTACCTGCCTAAGGAGACCCGAGGTTATGTCCCATCGTTCATTGCTGCTAACTATGTGATGACCTATTATTGTCACCACAATATTTGCCCGATGGAGACCAACATGCCAGAAGCTATCGACACCATACAGGTGAACAGAAATGTACATTTCCAACAAATAGCAGACATCTGTGGCGTGGATATAGATATGCTAAAGAGTTTGAACCCCCAATATAAGCGTGACATTATTCCTGGTGACTCTAAACAGCAGACATTGCGATTGCCTCAGAATTATGTGGGTATCTTCATTGAGAAACAAGATACCATCTATGCCCATCGCGCCAACGAATTCTTCCGCAACCGTAAGGTAGTAGCCGTACCACAACAGAGCGTCAGGCAGCAACGCACGCGTGCCACGACACCCGCCAGAGCCACGACACCGGCTAACGGCACCGCCACTACTCACAAAATTCAGAGTGGCGAGACACTGTCGAGCATTGCCTCACGTTATGGCGTGACAGTCAACCAACTAAGAAGTTGGAATGGCATCAATGGCACACGCATCAATGCGGGACAAACATTGAAAATTTACAAATAAACAGCATCTTGACATTAATTATGGAAAACAAGCAGATAGATAATGAGGAAGAGATGATTCAACAAGCGTTCCAAGAACTGTTGAATGATTATCTTGCTACCAAGCACCGCAAACGTGTAGAAATCATCACCAAGGCCTTCAACTTTGCCAATGAGGCGCATAAGGGAATCAGACGATTATCGGGCGAGCCTTATATCCTGCATCCAATCAGTGTGGCAAAAATCGTATGTAACGAGATAGGATTGGGTTCTACCTCCATCTGTTCAGCTTTGTTGCACGATGTGGTAGAAGATACCGACTATACAGTGGAGGACATAGAGAATATCTTTGGTCCTAAGATTGCGCAAATCGTTGATGGTCTTACCAAAATATCTGGCGGTATCTTCGGCGACCACGCCTCTGCCCAGGCAGAAAACTTTAAAAAGCTACTGCTTACCATGAACGATGACATCCGTGTCATCCTCATCAAGATAGCCGACCGACTGCACAATATGCGTACCTTAGAGTCGCAGGCTCCCAACAAGCAATACAAGATTGCAGGTGAGACTCTTTACCTCTATGCACCCCTTGCCTACCGCTTAGGTCTGAACAAGATAAAGACGGAACTGGAGAATCTGAGTTTCAAATATGAGCATCCTGAAGAGTACAGGGAGATAGAACAAAAATTAGAAGAAACGGCGGCTGAACGTGACAAGGTCTTTACTGAATTTACAGCCCCCATCCGTCAGCAGCTCGACAAGATGGGACTGAAATACCGTATCGTAGCGCGTGTCAAGGCAGTCTATTCCATCTGGAACAAGATGCAGACCAAACATGTTACCTTCGATGAGGTATATGATATATTAGCAGTACGCATCATCTTCGAGCCTACTTCTCCAAGCGTTGAGATGAATAATTGTTTTGACATCTACGTCAGTCTGTCGCAGATATACAAGCCTCATCCCGACCGCATCCGCGATTGGGTAAGCCATCCAAAAGCAAATGGTTATCAAGCCCTGCATGTCACACTTATGGCCAACAATGGTCAGTGGATAGAGGTGCAGATTCGCAGTGAACGTATGAACGAAATTGCCGAGCAAGGTTTTGCCGCCCACTGGAAATACAAGGATGGTTCTACACAGGAAGGCGCCTCTCTGACTGATGACGATACCGAACTGAACAAGTGGTTGGTCACCATCAAGGAAATTCTTGACGACCCACAGCCCGATGCTATGGATTTCCTTGACACCATCAAGTTGAACCTATTTGCACAAGAGATATTTGTATTTACCCCAAAAGGAGATATCAAGACCATGCCGCAGAATTCCACGGTCTTGGATTTTGGCTTCTCACTGCATACAGAAATTGGAGCCCATTGCATAGGTGCTAAGGTAAACCACCGGCTGGTACCTCTCAGCCATAAGCTCAACAGTGGTGACCAGGTGGAAATTCTCACCTCCCGTTCTCAAAAGGTACAACCTGAATGGGAAAACATTGCTGCCACTGCCAAGGCTCGTGCCAAGATAGCATCTATCTTGCGCAAAGAGGCAAAAGCTACCCAGAAGAAAGGCCTTGACATCTTGGGTGAGTTTTTAAAGAAAGAAGGCATTTATGTAGATGAGGTGGTACTCGACAAACTGACTCGATTCCATGAGAAAACAGACTCAGACAGCTTATTAGAAGCCATTGGATCCAACCAGATTGATTTGGGCGAAGAAGATATCGATGTACTGAAAGGCAAGAGCAAGACTTCCTGGCGCAGGTTCCTCAAATTGCCGTTTGTCAACAAAGAGAAGAGCGATGAAGAGGCAACGACGGAGGAAGAAGCTATGCCACCAATGGAAAAGAAAGAGGTGAAGAAAATCACCAAGCAGATTCTCAAACTGACAGAAGAGACCATTCAGAAAAACTATGCCATAGCAGATTGTTGTCACCCTATTCCTGGTGATGATGTATTGGGCTATCTTGATACAAAGGGCAAGATTACCATCCACAAGCGCCAGTGTCCTATTGCTGCTAAACTCAAGAGCAGCTATGGCAACCGCATCATCGCTACGCAATGGGATACCCATAAGCAACTGTCGTTCTTGGTGACTATCAACATCAAGGGTGTTGACCGTTTGGGATTGCTCAGTGATGTCACTCAGGTCATTTCCCGCCAATTAAACGTTAATATCCGCAAGCTTACCATTGAAACTGTAGAGGGCATCTTCGAGGGAAACATACAGCTATACGTACATGACGTAGAAGATGTGCAGGCCATTATTGCACAGCTCAAGCGCATAGACAGCATTCAAGAAGTAATAAGGGAATAAAAAAGCAGTGTTGTTTAGAGGTTTTCTTTCAATTCCTCCACCTGGTCGTATGAAAAGGCATCCAGTGCATCACGCATACCTGCCAGTTCTTTGCGTATGACCTTAAGTCGTTCCAACACCTCAACCTTCTTATCCGTATTGTCTTTGTTTACCTTGAGGCGTTGGCGTGCACCAGGAATGGTCATTCCCTCTTCTTTCACCAAATGATGGATGAGTCTTATCAGTTCTATGTCTTTCTGCTGATATTGGCGAATACCCCTACCAGCTTTCTTAGGAGCCAATATAGGGAACTCTTTCTCCCAGAAACGAAGGGTAGATTCGTTGACATTGAACATCTCAGCCACCTCACTGATGGAGTAAAACAACTTTAATTCATTCTCTTTGTTCAGCATAATCTGATTTTTTTTGTAAAACTAATAAAAACGCAGTATCTTTGCAACCAAATTTAGAAAAAAGTATAAAAAAACGTTTGATATGTTGACAGCTAATGAGATAAGAGATGCTTTCACAGGCTTCTTTGAGAGTAAAGGTCACCACAAAGTACCTTCAGCTCCTATGGTAATCAAGGATGACCCCACGCTGATGTTCACTAACGCAGGCATGAATCAGTTTAAGGACATTATCCTGGGCAACCGCCCCGCGCAATGGACCCGTGTGACCGACTCACAGAAGTGCTTACGTGTGAGTGGTAAGCACAACGATTTGGAAGAAGTAGGTCATGACACCTACCACCATACGATGTTCGAGATGCTGGGCAACTGGTCGTTTGGCGATTATTTCAAGAAAGAAGCCATCAGTTGGGCATGGGAGTTTTTGGTAGATGTGCTGAAACTCAACCCAGAAGATCTGTATGCCACAGTATTTGAAGGCTCACCCGAAGAAGGTCTGGATCGTGACAACGAAGCAGCCAGCTATTGGGAACAGTTCTTGCCAAAGAGTCACATCATCAATGGCAACAAGCACGACAATTTCTGGGAAATGGGAGATACAGGCCCTTGTGGCCCATGCTCCGAGATTCACCTCGATTCTCGTTCTGCAGCAGAGAAAGCTGCCGTACCAGGCTATGAATTGGTTAACAAAGACCACCCACAAGTAATTGAGATATGGAACTTAGTGTTCATGCAATATAACCGTAAGGCCGACCAAAGTTTGGAGCCGCTGCCAGCCAAGGTAATCGACACCGGCATGGGCTTTGAACGTTTGGTACGCTCTTTGCAGGGAAAGCAGTCCAATTACGATACCGACATCTTCCAGCCTATCATCCAGGAGATTGGTCGCCTGTCAGGTTTGCAGTATGGCAAAGATGAAAAGGTAGATGTGGCAATGCGTGTAGTGGCTGACCATTTGCGCACCATCGCCTTCTCCATCGCTGACGGACAGTTGCCAAGCAACGCTAAAGCTGGTTATGTAATTCGTCGTATTTTACGCCGTGCCATCCGCTATGCCTATACTTTCTTAGGCCAAAAAGAAGCATTTATTTACAAGTTGTTACCTGTGCTGATTCGTGAGATGGGGGCTACCTATCCCGAACTGGATGCTCAGCGTGAACTTATTGCTAAGGTGATGAAAGAAGAGGAAGATTCCTTCTTACGCACGCTGGACAATGGGATCAACTTGCTGAACAAGGCAATGGAAGAAGTAAAGGCAAAAGGTAAGACCGAACTTGATGGTGTTCAAGCATTCACATTGTTCGACACCTACGGGTTCCCACTCGACCTCACCGAACTGATTTGCCGTGAGAACGGTCTGACTGTAGATGAGAAGCAGTTTGGCGAGGAGATGGAAAAACAGAAAGCCCGTGCCCGCAACGCTGCCGCTGTTGAGACAGGTGACTGGGTAACGCTGCGTGAGGGTGAGACAGAGTTTGTTGGTTACGACTATAGCGAATACGAATGTCACATACTTCGTTACCGCAAGATAACACAGAAGAAACAGACATTCTATCAGATAGTACTTGACTACACTCCATTCTATGGCGAGATGGGTGGTCAGGTAGGCGAATGTGGTGTGATATGCAGCGAGTTCGAGACCATCGACATTGTGGATGCCAAGCATGAGAACGGTATGACCGTACACATTGCCACCAAGTTGCCCGAGCATCCAGAGGCCAACTTCATGGCATGTGTCGATTTGGAGAAGCGTGCAGCCAGTGCAGCTAACCACTCAGCTACCCACTTGCTCGACGCTGCTTTGCGTCAGGTGCTGGGCACCCATGTAGAGCAAAAGGGTTCGTTTGTGTCACCAGAGACCTTACGATTCGACTTCTCTCATTTCCAGAAAGTCACCGATGAAGAGCTTCGCCAGGTTGAGCGCATCGTTAATGCCAAGATTCGTGAGGACATCCCATTGCAGGAGCATCGAGACACCCCATTGGAAGAAGCCAAGAAGATGGGTGCCATCGCTCTCTTTGGCGAGAAATACGGTGACAAGGTTCGCGTGGTGCAATTTGCTGAAAGTGTTGAGTTCTGCGGTGGTATCCATGTAAGGTCAACAGGCCATATCGGCATGTTCAAGATTGTGAGCGAGAGCAGTGTAGCTGCTGGCGTTCGCCGTATAGAGGCCATCACAGGCAAGAAACTTGAAGATATGCTCTACACGATGGAAGATACCATAAAAGGCATGCGTGCATTATTTAACAATGCGCCAGACCTAATGGGAACTGTACAGAAATATATCAGCGAGCACGACAGCATGAAGAAGGAAATCGAGAAGTTCCAGGCACAGACTGTCGAGAACGTAAAGAACCAATTGGTGAGCCATGCAGAGACCATCAACGGCATAAAGGTAGTGAAGTCAGTATTACCTATGTCAGCCAATGCTGCCAAAGATTTGGCATTCAAGATTCGTGCTGCTATTCCCGAAAACTTATTCTGCGTCATTGGCACAGAAGAGAATGGTCGCCCGCTCATCAGTGTGATGATTAGTGAAGACGTGGTTCAGAGCCACAACCTCAATGCAGGTGCCTTGGTTCGCGAAGCTGGCAAACTGATTCAAGGCGGTGGTGGTGGCCAACCCCACTATGCAACTGCTGGTGGCAAGAACCCCGACGGACTTCATGCTGCTGTTGACAAAGTAATAGAGCTGGCAAAACTTTAAAGCATTGTTATAAAAGAACAATAACGTATCAAACAACCAACGAGGACGGTTCTCATGTTCTATGAGAGCCGTCCTCGTTTTATAATTCTCATGAACATTATGGGGTTTAGTCCAAGTAAGCTATAGGCTTAGTTCTAGTAAACCAACAGTTTAGTTCTAGTAAACGACTTGTTTAGTTCTAGTAAACGGATGGTTAGCCCGTAGCAGAGCAGTATATTATTTGGCTACGATACACATTATTCTCTCTCGTGAGGTTTTTATTTTTCCCTCATGAGGGGAGAAAAATTTCTCTAGTTAGAAAAAAGTTTTTTCAAGTAAACACCCCAACACTTCATATAACACATTTAATATACTGATATATTGACAGATAAATACATGAAGTGTTGTTCCATCACTTCATGTCTCTTCATATCATGTCATTGCGTAATTTATTTAATCCTGATGGAAATAGGCTCTAGTTAGCATGAAGTCTTTATGAAGTGTTATGAAGTGTTGAGATGACTCTTCATACATATAATCGACTGTATTTATGAAACTTATGATAAGAATATGAAGTGTTGGGGTGTTTAGCCATATTTTCTTCTCGCAAATTCTCAAAATAAGCCTTCACTCTTCACAAGCATATCATATTTCTCTGATTAATAACTTGTTATTGGCGTGAAGAGTTTACACAACTCTTCACATCTCTTCACTGGTCTTCACCATTAAAATCATGCTTTAAAAATTGATAAAAGGTTTCTTCTATGTTCTAATGCTTGTCAAATAGTTACAATATATGCATTACTTATATTTGGATGTCAAGTGTTAGTGATGTGAAGTGTCGTGAAGACTTGTGAAGACCTGAGATAGGTCTTCACACCAATAAACGATTGAAATACAATTTATTGAGTAAATTATGTGAAGAGTGAATACTTTTTTGCAATTTTCTCTGTTTTATAAGCCTCCCAAGCATAGGTTTAGAGGCTGCAAACCTGTGCTTTGTGACCTGTTTTCATATGGTTTATGCCCTGCATTCATATAAAAACCAGCCTGTAAACACATTAGTAATGTTTTGCCCTGAACATTGGTAATGTCTATGCCTACACTTTACTAATGTCACAGGCAAACCAATACCAAAGTTTCGTCCACCACGATAGCACACCATCTTTCTACTTGCCCTAATTACTATCAACAAGATAAAAGTGGAGATATTTACCCCACATTTCAATCCAACCACTTGAAAAAAGCCAAATAAGCATTGATTATTTAGAAACTATCATTACATTTGCAGTTGAAGAGTAAAACTCTTCACAACATTGTGGATTATTATAAGAAGCGTTATGCTAAATCTTTGTTGATGAAAACCTGAGAAATTTTCAACTAACAGACAAGGTAAGCATGATGGTTCTCACGTATAGCGTGGGCTGCTATCATTGTATCTTTCTGTTTGGGTTTCTCAGGACCTTCATCAAGGGATGTGGTGCATACAGTGCCACGCTTCTTTTATAGATTAAATATATGTCTCATAAGGACACTAGAGACACAAAACTAACAACCATGAAAAAGTTAGAATTATTGCTATTAGTATTTGCTTCAGCTTTCCTGCTAAGTGCTTGTGGTGGAGATAATAGTCCAAGTTCTGAGCCATCTCCTGCCCCATCGCCTACGCCAGCAACACCTTCGATAGATATTGCTACGACAGAGAACACTAGTCCTGTTCTATCACAAACGGGAGGCTCTGCCCAACTTACCTTCAAAACGAATGCTGATTGGACAGCAAAAAGTTCTGATTCATGGATTAAAGTATCACAAACAAGTGGTAAAGCCGGTACTATTACCCTCACTATTTCAGCAGAAGATAATGATGGTTATGATGATAGAAAAGGAACAGTTACCATTAGTAGCGGCTCTGTTAGCAAAACAATTAACGTAAGCCAAGTTCAAAAAGATGCTATAGTGCTAGCTTTGCAAGAGTATAGTATAACTGCTACTACTCAAGAATTGGATTTTGATGTTGAAACGAATGTAAGCCTATCTGTTGCCATCAGTGATGATGCAAGTTCTTGGATAACACAAGCTACTACTCGTGCCTTGCATAGTGAATCATTGCATTTTGACATTGCAGAAAATCCTTCTACAGAAACTCGTGAAGGAACAATTACCATTTCTGGTGGTTCTGTTTCTCAAACTATCAAGGTGAAACAAGATGGAGATGGTATAATTACATTTGAAGACCCAGAAGTTAAAAGAATCTGTGTTGAGAATTGGGATACAAATAAAGACGGAGAACTGAGTTTGAGTGAGGCAGCAGCTGTGACTATAATTGACACCACTTTTAGTAATAACAAAATCATAAAATCATTTAATGAGTTACAGTATTTCAAAAATATACAAATTTCACCCTATTTTACTAGTTGTAGCAATTTGGAAAAAATTACAATTCCTGAAGGCATTTTTTCTATTGTTAGTTATTGTTTCGCTGAATGTAGCAGTTTAATGACTATCAACCTACCTGAGAGTATAGTAAGTATTGGCTATGAATCTTTTTTTGGATGCAGCAGCTTGACAAACGTTACCATTCCAGATGGTGTAATGTCCATTGGTGATTCTGCTTTTGGGGGCTGTAGCAGTTTGTTAAATATTACAGTACCAGAAGGCGTAACTTCAATTGGAAATTATGTTTTTGCTGGCTGTAATAGTCTAACTAGTGTTGGGATGCCCGAGAGTTTAATATCCATTGGTGAAAGAGCATTTAAAGAATGTAATAATCTCAACAACATTACGATACCAGAAGGGGTAACCGATATTGGAGATTGTGCTTTTGAGAATTGCAGTAGTCTATCAAGTATTACTATACCAGAAGGGGTGACAACTATCAATCAATACGCCTTTAATATGTGTAAAAGCTTGACTAGCATTACAATACCAGAAGGTGTAACTAACATAGGTTGTCAAGCTTTTTCGGGTTGTTATAGTTTAACGAATATTATCTTACCTGAAAGTTTGACACATATTGGTGTCTATGCTTTTGCTGTCAGTGGTTTGAATAGTATTTCAATTCCTAAAGGCGTTACATCTATTGATTATGCTGCATTCAAAGGTTGTAGTTTATTGTCTAGCATCACATTACCTGATAACTTAACGTCAATTGTACAAGAGTTATTTTATAACTGTAATAGCCTAACTAACATAACAATTCCAGAGGGTGTAACATCTATTGGTCGCTATGCATTTTATGGCTGTAGCAACTTAACCGATATTTCATTTCCCGAGAGTTTGACATCAATTAATTGGGAAGCTTTTGAGGGTTGTAGCAGTCTAACTAGTATCATTATTCCCTCCAGTGTGACATCTATTGGAAATGGTGCTTTTATAGATTGCAAAAATTTGAAAAACATCACATTATCTGAAAAATTAGAAACCATAGGGCATTATACATTTGAGGGTTGTAGCAGTTTAACAAGTATCATTATTCCCTCCAACGTGACAAATATAGGTAATGGAATTTTTTCTGGCTGTCCTAAGTTGGAGAGTATTGAGATTCAGAGTAATGATCCTCCAACAATGGGTGATGATTCCTCTCAGGCTTCACTTGAGATTTCTACCACATGCTCAATCTTTGTACCTTCAGCTTCTGTTAATAAATATAAGGATCATGATCAGTGGAAGCAGTATGCTAATCAGATAAAAGCAATGCCAGAATAACTCATTACAAGTTATTACCCTTGCAGCATCCACTACCCTCTCTGTGGATGCTGCTTTCTTATTTTAGTCAATCTGTTCTTTGGGGTAGTTCACCAAATAGAGAGTGCCAGTGGCACGAGTGAATGCAGTGTATAACCACTGGAAGTAATCTGGAGTCAGTGATTCTTCTGGCATATAGCCTTGGTCAAGGAAAACATTCTTCCACTGACCTCCCTGTGCCTTATGGCAAGTAATGGCATAGGCATATTTGACTTGAAGAGCGTTATAATAGGCATCCTCCTTTAGTTTTTTCAAACGATCACGTTTCTGGGATATATCAGCATAGTCCTCCAAGACTTCATTAAACAGTCGTTCGTTCTCCTCTTTCGTCAGCGAAGGCGATTCACTGTGCAACGTGTCCATCAATACAGTGGCTTCCACCTCTACATCGGCATAGTCGGGAAACAGAAGCGACACATCAGCAAACCGGAAACCATATAGCCGTCTTTCATTACGTAACCTGCGTACTACAGCCATCTCACCGTTGGCTATAAAATCAATCTGAGAATGATGCTGCGTCCAGAAATAATTATTCTTTGCCACCATCAAGCGATCTCCCCCTTCCAGTTCAGACTCACGCCAAAGAATCTGCGATCGGATACCATTATTATAAATGTTGGCCCGCTTATTAGAACGACACACCACGATAGTTTCGTCTTCTCCATCACGCTGGTAGCACTCCTCCAACTGGGCTATCAGTTCATTGCCAGGCAACACTTTGATATCAGCAAAACCTTCTATCTTAATCTTTGGCAAAGAAAATGTATCACCTGATGTTATCAATTGCCTTAACACGGTGGCATTCCATAAGATGCCCGATTCTTGTCCTTGTCGTACGACTTGTGTAAGCGTCTCCTCAAACACCTGAAGACCATAACCTCGTAAAGCATCGGCAAACAACGCAGGACTGAGTTCCTCCCCTACAGGTGGCAGCTGTGCCGTATCACCCATCAGCATAAGGCGGCATCCTTCTCCACTGTAAACGAAATTTATCAAGTCGTCCAACAGGCATCCTGTGCCAAATGCTGAGCCTGTGAGCCCCAAATTAGATATCATTGAAGCCTCATCGACAATGAAGAGGGTATGTTTAGCCAAATTGTCATTAAGCGAGAAGCTGCCCATATCGGCAGCTACTGTCTGCTGACGATATATCTTCTTATGGATAGTATAAGCTGGATGACCTGCATAAGATGCAAACACTTTGGCTGCTCTGCCCGTTGGTGCCAACAATACACATTTCTGCTGAAGTTGGTCGAGGGTCTTTACCAAAGCACTGAACAGAGAAGTCTTGCCGGTGCCTGCATAACCCTTCAGCAGGAAGACTGTTTCGTTTTTGGGCAAAAACAAAAAATCTGACAAACTTTTTATCACTTTTTCCTGTTCAAGTGTTGGTTGGTAAGGAAAATTTTCCTTAATTTGCTGCACCAAATGATTTTTTATCATCTTTTATGAATAAAAATTGTTTGCAATGCGCAAAATTAAAATAATTTCTTGTAATTTTGCAGAAAGGAAAATAATAACTAAAAAAAATAATAACATGAAGACAGTATTAAACATTGTTTTGGCTGCCATCGCAGTATGTCTGCTCTATATTTGCTATGAGAGTGTGATGGGGCCTGTCAGATTCGAAGAAGAGAAAAACTTTAGAGACAAAGCCGTTCAGGCTCGTTTGCTGGACATCCGTAAGGCGCAGGCTGAGTATAGCAATACGCACGATCGCCAGTACACCGACAACTTTGACTCTTTGATTTATTTCGTAAAGAACCAGAAGCTCCCGCTCGTGTTCAAGAAGGGTGTATTGAGCGATGCTCAGCTTGAAAACGGTCTGACAGAAGCTAAGGCAATGGCAATCATCAATAAGGCTAAGAAGACTGGCAAGTATGACGAAGTTAAGAAGAACGGTTTGGAGAATTTCTCTCGTGACACTACTTGGGTAGCTGTTATCGATACCATCTTCCCCAAAGGCTTTAACGCAGACTCTCTGCGCTATGTTCCTTTCGGCAATGGCGTACAGTTCCAGATGGACACCTTGACTCAGATTGCCCGTTCCGGTGCTCCTATCTGTCTGTTGGAAGTTAAGACTCCTTACGAAGCTTATCTTGGTGACCTCGACAAGCAGGAAATCATCAACCTGAAAGACCAGCAGCAGCAGTTGAACAAGTACTGCGGTCTGAAGATCGGTGACCTGGAGACTGCTAACAACAATGCAGGTAACTGGGAGTAATTCTAATCAGTACATATTATCCATCCGCTTTTCAGCGGATGGATTTTATTTTGCCCTCCTTAACCCAAAGGTAAAGGAGAAAAGCGACTCGTCCACCCCTTATATATATAAGGTGGACGAATCTCTTTCTTTTACAGCCAACCTCAAGCGAGCGGTCGATGAACTGGAATGGTTGAGCTATAAGTATAAGGCCGTACACATTATCATCACCACACCACGATTTACCATCGTGCCTTTGGACTACTTTGAAGACGAACATGCTGAATCCATCTTCTACCACAACTTCCCAAGCATTGACAACGAAGTGGTGGAGTATAATATCATTCAGAAGAACGATGCAGTAGTATTGTATGGGATAGACAAAGTGCTGCTCACCATGCTCTACAACCTATTTCCAGAAGCACAGGTGAAAGTGCAGGCAACTTCTTTGATAGAACACCTTACGTCACAAAACAACCATGCAAGTCAGCAGCAGATGCTGTGTCTCATGGCAAAAGACATTATCATCTTAGCTGCTATGGATCATCACAACCTGCTTATTTGCAACAGTTTTAACTGCACACAAACGTCCGACCGTCTGTATTATATCCTTCATTGCTGGAAGCAATTGGGTATGGATCAGCAGAATGACGAACTCTTGTTGGCTAAGCATCTTGACGAAACAGATGAATTGAAACAAGAACTTGGACGCTATATCAGTCATATTACCCCAATTTCTCCCTATTTTGACTTAGAAACGGCAATATCATGAGGGTGATAAGCGGTATATACAAAGGCAGACGATTTGACGTGCCACACTCTTTCAAAGCACGTCCTACCACTGATTTTGCCAAAGAGAACCTGTTCAATGTACTTAGTAACCTCATAGATTTTGACAACCAGATACAAGCGCTTGACTTGTTTGCAGGCACGGGCAGTATTAGTCTGGAGTTTATTTCACGTGGTTGTGAACAGGTGGTGAGCATAGAGAAAGACCGTGACCATTATGCTTTTATCTGTAAAGTACTAAAAGAATTAGGAGATACTTCCTGCCTACCCATAAAAGCAGATGTGTTTAAGTTTATCGGCCGTTGCCGGGAGCAGTACGACATCATCTTTGCAGATCCTCCTTATGCACTACCTGACCTGACTGCTTTGCCAGACCTGATTATAGAACACCAATTGCTAAAAGGAAACGGGATCTTTATCTTGGAGCATGGCAATGACCACCAATTTGAAAAACACCCCCACTTCATGCAACACCGTCGCTATGGAGCTGTTAATTTCACCTTTTTCCAGCCTACGGTCAAAGCAACGGCGACATAAGCCGAATAAAGCTTTCCAACACCCTGTTACTGCGTGGACGTTTCTCCCATTGTTTCAATGTAACCTGCCTGCACTCTTTTTGGTCTGCGAGGAATAAATCACGCGCTTCTATCGCCACATGCTCATCATAAATAAAAGCATTGGCTTCAAAGTTGTGCTCAAAACTCCGAAAATCCATATTAGTGGACCCTATGGTGGTTAACTGGTCATCACTAACCATGAGTTTGGAATGCAGGAAACCCTTCCGGTAGAAATATACTTTCACACCAAACTTCAACACATCTGCCACATACGAACGTGAGCCCCAATGCGTCATCTTAGTATCAGATTTCTCTGGCACCATCAGCCTAACATCTACGCCAGACATAGCAGCTGTCTGCAACGCATTGAGCATGGCTTCGGTAGGCAGAAAATAAGGTGTTTGAATATAGAAATACTTTCTCGCATTATTGATAGCTTTCATCAATCCCATCACGATTTCCTGTCCTGGTTGCACGGGTGAACTGGTAACGACCTGTATGATTGACTTACCCATAGCACCTACCATAGGGAAATAGTGAGCCGCTGTCAACAAAGTACCATCAGTAAAATACCAATCTAACAGGAAGGCGGTCTGTAAACCATGCACGGCCTTACCTTTAATCATCAAATGCGTATCTCTCCAGATACCCCATGAGACCCCTTTCACATAACGGTCAGCTATATTCATACCACCTATAAAACCAGTATGGCCATCAATAATGATTAATTTTCGATGATTGCGGTAATTGGCCTTATTAGTAAATAAAGGAAATCTCACCTTCAGAAAACTCCTCACCTCAATGCCAGCCTCCATCATGACATCAAAAAAAGCATTAGGAGTTTTCCAACTCCCCACATCGTCATATATCACACGTACAGCAACACCTTGACGAGCTTTGGCTATCAGCACGTCACGCACTCTTCCACCTACCTCATCGTCTGCGAAAATATAGGATTGCAAGTGAATATGATCTTGGGCTTGCTGAAGTTCCTGCAGAAGGGTATTTATCCACGCAGATCCATCAATAAAAATTTCCGTACTATTATTGGCATAGGGAAAAGCATGATTGGAGTGTTGAAACAAGGATATCAATCCCTCATAACCAGCAGGTTCGACATAGTCGGTTTGAGACAGGTACTCTTCTTCGGGTCGCCTCAGCAGTTTACTATAGCTGCGGCGACTGATAATCTGGTCACGTCTATGCGTTCTTCCAAAGAAGATATAGAACACCAACCCAATGACAGGCAAAAAGACCAGCACCAATACCCAGGCGATGGTCTTTACAGGGTTGCGGTTCTCCAGCACCACCACCCAGATGGTGCTGACAATCACCGCTAAGTATATCAGATAAACTGACCACGAAGCAATCAATCTAACTATTTCGTTCCATTCTATCATTTTATTCTGTTGGCCTACGACCACCGCCAAAACCTCCGGGACGGCCACCGCCAAAGCCTCCAGGAGGGCCTTGGAAACCACCAGGACGGCCACCTTCAAAGCCGGGACCACGTTGTTGTTGACGAGTATTTTTACCTCCAAAGATGTTCAGACGGTAGATAAAGTGTACCATCACATAACTGTTGATGGCATTATATTGGTTCACAGAACGACCGTTAGCCGTCAGTGAGCGCATAATCGTACTCTGCTTCTTCAGAATATCATATGCCTCTACACTCAGTGAAGCAGCTCCCTTAAAGAACGACTGAGATATCTGGGCATTCCAGATCAGTTCGTCTCGGTTCATGCTACTGTCACTGTATCCTCGGCGAGACTGGTTGGTAATGTTTGTAGAGATGGTCATGTTCCAAGGGAGCATAATCTGCGTATTCGCACCATAAGAAAAGTTGTAAGGCTCCTGGTTGTTCTGCGCATTTAGCCTGTTGCGTTCAATACTGTAATTGATGGCTCCGTTGATGCCAAACTCAAACCAATTGTTACGGTAAGCACCACTCAGCCGCTCGCCCAATGTCAGGTTCGTTGTGGTATTCTTCTCCTCAATATGGGTCTTGTTGTCAGTCAGGTAGCCCACGTTGTTCGTATAACCCACTGAAGTGAAGGTATTAATGGTGTATTTTTGATTCTTTAAGGCTGTATTATAGTTGAACATACCATTCACGTTCCAGTTGCCGTTAATATTTTTCGGCATCGTGGTCCATCCACCAGTCTTCTCGTTATAGATACGGCTGTTACTGATACTGTTCTGTGATGCATTGAAGAACACGTTAGCGGAAATACCACGTTGGCGTTCTGCATTATACGTATTATAGAACAAAGTCACTGTATGTGTAAAAGACGGCTTCAAGCCAGGGTTACCAACACGGATATTCAACGGATTAGAATAGTCGGTGATAGGCAACAGGTTCTCCATGCTCGGCTGTGAGCTTCTGCCTCGATACTGGAAACGCAGCTGACTCACTTTCGAGAAACGGTACCTGAAGTCCACATTAGGCGCAAAGTTAAACACATTGCGAGTTGTATCAATCATGTAATCACCTTTCTTGTAAGAAAGCACAGTATGCTGTGGTTGAAGGTCAATACCAGCACTCAACTGATACTTCTCGCGGTTAAATCGCAGCGTCACAGATCCTTGGTGACTATAGGTCCGATATTCCGCATATTTGCTCAGGCTATCCACCTCGGCTTTCATATAGTCTGCCGGCAAGGCCTCACCCAACGTCCAAGGGTAGCTATTCAGGTTATAGGTCTTGCGGTCGCTTTTATTCAAGCCATACTGGAACTGATAGCTGAACTGCAGAAAAGTATTCTTGGCAATCGGTTCACTATAGGTCATCTGTGCAGAATAGGTTGTATTCTTGGTAGGTGAAGCGATAAACTGGTTGCGAATCAGGACAGAATCACCACCAAACTGGCTCACCAGCTGATAATAGCGGGTCAGTGATTGTGTATATTGGTCATTGTCATTGTCACCATAGCGGAATTGTCCCCTCAAGGTCACATTTCTACCATTATCGTTCAGCTTTTGGTTAATCTGCAGTGAGCTGTTCACAGAAAGGCTATTCTGCTTGGTCAAGTTTCCACTCTCCGTCAGGTTCCTGCGGATCTCCCTCAACGGGTCACTCTCTTCAGGAATATTGAAATCCAGGTAGTCATTCGGATTATCCACCACTTGATAAGGATCGCTGCCAAAGGTGCCCGACTCGGACTCAGAGCTATTGTTGGTTTTTCCCCAACTGACAGTTGGACGGAACAGAATGTTGGTCATCTTGGTAGGTTTCCATTCCAAGCGCATGTTGGCATTCCACTGGTGATTCTTGTTACGGCTCATAGAATTGGAGTTCATAAACGAGCTACCTCCGTCAAACAAGAAGTTTTCCTGTGAGCCGATGTTCACCACATCGTTGTCGCGCCAGTTATATCGGATGCTACCTCCCAGCTCCAACTTATCGGTTTCAGTAGCAAAACTCATACCGAAGGTTTTGGTAGCCGTCAATCCATTGTTACGGCCAAAGCGCATGCCACCGCCTCCTCCACCACCAGAGAAGCCTTGGTCGTTCACATTGTTGGCACCTCCCATCAAGGTCAACTGCGTAGATCCTCTGAAATAGTTCAGCATAGCACGACTGGTATAACGTTTCTCGGTACCGAGTCCCAAGTCAACATTACCAAACAATCCTTGATTCATATTCTTTTTCACCGTCAGGTCGAGTACCGTCTCCTCCTCGCCATCTTCTATACCTGTCACACGAGCCATATCCGACTGTCGGTCGTAGGTCTTCAGGTTCTCCACCATGTCCACGGGCAAGTTCTTGAGTCCAGTCTGCACATCGCCTCCAAAAAACTCCTTGCCATTCACCATCAGTTTCTTGATATCCTTGCCATTGATTTTGATGTTTCCCTCATCATCAACTTCTGCACCGGGCAATTTCTTAACCAGTTCCTCCAGCATCGCACCTTCCGGTGTGCGATAGGCACTGGCATTATATAATAATGTATCCTCCACCACCTGTACTTGAGCTGCCATAGCCGTCACAACGGCCTCCCGCAGCGCAATGGCATCAAGTTCCAGTTTCTTGGTGCCCACATTTACATTAGTATGTTGATTGGTCAACGTGAGTTGTTCAAACACATTTTTATAACCAATGAAGGAAATCTTCATGACATATTTGCCAGCAGCAACTTTGGGTAACTCAAAAGAACCGTCATCCAATGTAGCGGCACCATTCACGTATGTACTGTCGGGTAACGCGAGCATCTGTATAGTGGCCTGCACTACAGGATCGTTAGAATCCTTATCTACCACTTTTCCTCTAACTGTGATGTTTCTTGTCTGAGCGACGGCCGATGCCACCACCAACGCTGACATAAAAAAACAGAATAATAGCTTTTTCATTAATGTACTATAAATGATACTAAATTTGGCTTTATGACATCAGTTTGCCAGCATCGTTTAATATCACCATTCAATATTTAAAATAATTTAAGTTTTTACATGCACAAAGATACACCTTTTAGAGATATATTATATCTTTGCAGTCTAAAAATATCATAAAACCATTGATTATGGACAATACAGGAGTTATTCTTTGCCATGATATGAAGCTTGAACTGGCTGAATCAATCAACCTTTGTGCGCCCGACCAATTGTATGTGCTGACCGACGAAACCACCCATGCTTTGTGCTGGCCTCTGCTGCAGGACGTCAAAGCCTTGGCTCAAGCGCACCATATCATCATCAGGCCAGGTGACGTGAATAAGAACCTGGAAACGCTTTCTGACGTATGGCAAGCATTAAGCGAACAAGGTGCTACACGCCATTCCCTCCTAATCTGCTTGGGTGGTGGCATGGTGACCGATTTAGGTGGCTTTGCTGCTTCTACCTTCAAACGTGGCATAAAATACATCAATATCCCTACTACTCTATTGGCTATGGTAGATGCAGCTGTGGGAGGAAAGACTGCCATTAACTTCAATGGTTTGAAAAACGAGATTGGTGTGTTTCAACCAGCCTTCAGGGTATTACTTGAGACCGAGTTTCTACACACGCTTGACACCCACAACCTACTCTCCGGCTATGCGGAGATGTTGAAGCACGGCCTCATCAGCAACTGCATGACACTGAACGAACTACTGGCTTTTGATATGGCGGAAATCGACTACGACCAACTCAAGCGAATGGTGGGACTGTCAGTAAGCGTAAAAGAAGAGATTGTAGAAAAGGATCCCAAAGAGCAAGGACTTCGTAAGGCATTGAATCTGGGACATACCATAGGTCATGCCTTCGAATCGCTGGCATTAAGCCAACAGCGTCCTGTCTTGCACGGATATGCCGTGGCATGGGGATTGGTATGTGAGCTTTACCTCTCACATGTAAATGCACAATTTCCACGAGAGGTTATGCGTCGTGTCATCCATTTCATTCATGAGAACTATGGTTCGTTTATTTTCACATGCGATGATTACGAACAACTATACCAATACATGATGCACGATAAGAAAAATAAGGGAGGAATCATTAACTTCACCTTGCTGAACGATGTGGGTGAATTACGTCTTAACCAAACAGCGACAAAAAGTCTTATCTACGAGACACTCGATTTCTATCGTGAGAATATGGGGATATAATTGAGAATTGAGAATTGAGAATTGAGAATTGAGACTTCTCGAAGCAGCGAGGGCCATCATGCTTGCATGTTTGGCCGAGTCGTGACGAGATTGGGCGTAGCCAATTGCAAAACATAAGAAAGAAAGCCATCTAAATCATTGATTTAGATGGCTTTCTTCGTAGTGGAGCGGGGATTCGAACCCCGATTACATGCGTGAGAGGCATGTGTCCTAGCCCTTAGACGATTCCACCATTTTAAATTAAGAATACTTACTTATTTGTACACCCTCAGGGGCTCGAACCCTGGACACCCTGATTAAGAGTCAGGTGCTCTACCAACTGAGCTAAGGGTGCATCTCTCTTAATTGCGGATGCAAAGGTATGAGTTTTTTTGTTATCTACAAAACTTTCCTTTGTTTTTTTTCATCATTTTCTAAAAAAGATTACTCAAAGGTATATAGTTCAGTAGGCATAGAGCGCTTCAAAGTACAAAGTTCCACATCTCGACCTACAATAATACCTGCTTCTTTCAAACGCATCTCTACTGTTTTATAGGCCAAATCGGGATGGTTGTTGTCCTTGCTGAGGTGACAAAGCCAGATATAATGCAGATGCGGTTGCCAATGCGTAGCCAGGAACTCAGCCGTTTCTGCATTACACATATGTCCTGTATGACTGGCAATGCGCTCTTTCAAATAAGGTGGATAAGGTCCCATCTTCAGCATCTCGGCATCGTAGTTAGCTTCTATAACCAAGTAATTGGCCTTAAGGATATATTTCTCAACGGTAGGAGTTATCTCACCCAAATCGGTAATAAAGCAGAAAGTCTTACCATCGGCTTGAATGCAATAACCCACATTGTCAGTTCCATCATGGGGCACTTCAAAAGACTCAATGGTAAAGTCGCGTATTTTCATGGGTTGATATTTCTCAAGCTTCTTAGCACTTATGCCTAATTTCTGAGTCATACAATAACTCTTGTTAATACCCACATGAGTCTGGGAAGTCGCAAATATCGGCAAGAAAAGATTTTCACCGAGAACTCCTACCGACTTGATATGATCAGCATGGTCGTGCGTAACGAATACCGCTATGACGCTCTCCATAGGAATACCTACATCTTTGAGACGTTTTTTTATAGTACGTATGCCTATACCAGCATCAATTAGAATTCCGTATGTATCGGTACCAAGGTAATAACAATTACCACTGCTACCACTGGCAAGACTCATAAACTTTATTTTCATTGTTCTTCTTTTATGAAGTCATTCAATAAAAGCAGGTATCTTTACATAAAGACACCTGCCAATATAAGGAAGCCGCATTGAGTATTAGATAAAGATGAAACTCCGAATGACATGATTTGAGAGCCCAATCCCTTTGTAATCCACCGACTCTAAGTTACCCTTTCGGGCGTGGCCCGCCATTGGGATATGGAGCTTGTCTCGGTATTTCTAATAAATTTGATGAGTTTCCCGATCGCATCAATGCGGCTTGTATTCTCATCTTCTGATTACAAATATAAGACAATGAATCTTAATATGCAAATAATCAGAGAAAAATATTTACTTATTCCTTATAGGGGGTGTTTAAAATAAATAGAAGGCAAGTCCTAAAAAGGACTTGCCTTTACAACCCAATATTCTTTATTACAGCTGGTTAAGCAGCCTTTGCCTTAGCAACGATAGCCTTGAAAGCTTCTGGATGGTAAACTGCTAAGTCTGCCAACACCTTGCGGTTGATTTCAATACCAGCCTTATGCAAAGCACCCATCAGTTTAGAATAAGACATACCTTCCAGACGGGCAGCAGCATTAATACGCTGAATCCACAATGCACGGAAATTACGCTTATTAGCCTTACGGTCGCGGTATGCATACAACAGACCTTTTTCCCAAGTATTCTTGGCAACGGTCCATACGTTCTTTCTCGCACCAAAGTAACCTCTGGTTAACTTCAAAATTTTCTTTCTCTTTGCTCTAGAAGCAACATGATTTACTGATCTTGGCATAGTTTTTTGTTTTTTGAATGTTAGCGCCACAGCTCACAGCCATGGTCTTTACGGCTAAAACACTCGGTTAATAACTAAATTTCTCTGGCACGACTTATCGGATAGCGAGGAGCTCACGAACCTGACGAACATTTGATGGGTCAACAATCGTTGAGTAACACAAATTTCTCTTCTGCTTCTTAGTCTTCTTAGTCAGAATGTGACTATGATAAGCATGCTGTCTCTTAATTTTACCTGTTCCGGTAAGAACGAATCTTTTTTTAGAACCGGAGTTAGTCTTAATCTTTGGCATCTTACTGTTTTAATTTATTTAATTAATATATATGGCAACGCACTATACCTATGGCGTTACTCATTTTCTGTGTCTGTATCTGAAGCAGGAACTACAGCTGGCTTCTGGGGCTTGGGCTGTATATTCTTGGCATCAGCATTCTTTTTTTTGATGATTTCCTTCTTTGGAGCTAACACAATGGTCATTTTCTTCTTCTCCAACACCGGCATCATCTCCACCTTGGCATATTCCTCCAAGTCATTGGCGAAACGCAGCAAAAGCACTTCACCCTGTTCCTTAAAGAGGATGGAACGTCCTTTGAAATAGACATAAGCACGAACCTTGTTACCATCTTTCAAAAAAGAGATAGCATGATTCTTCTTAAAATTGAAATCGTGGTCATCGGTCTGGGGTCCAAAACGGATTTCCTTTACCTCAGTCTTCACCTGCTTAGCCTTCATCTCCTTTTGACGCTTTTTCAGTTGATAGAGGAATTTAGAATACTCTATAACACGGCATACAGGGGGCTGAGCAGTGGGCGAAATCTCTACCAAGTCAGCTTCGTGTTCTTCGGCAATGCGCAAAGCCTGCGCAATAGGATAAACTTTCGACTCGATGTTATCACCTACGATACGAACTTCCTTGGCTCTGATTTGGCCATTAATCCGATATTGATCTTTGTTATCGTCTTTCATTCAATAAAAAACTACTATTTCTAAAAAAACGCGGCGCAAAGTTACCACTTATTTATCATATTTTGAACTTCTTCGCTAATTTTTTTAGCAAAATCTTCAAATTTCATTGTTCCTTGGTCGCCGGAACCCTGCTTTCGAACAGAAACCTCACCATTTTCAGCCTCTTTTTCACCGACAATCAGCATGTATGGGATGCGTTTCATCTCGTTATCACGAATCTTACGACCGATCTTCTCGTTACGGTCATCCACCAAAGCACGGATATCGAATCGCTTCAAATACTTCTGCACCTCAGCAGCATAGTCATTGAATTTCTCACTGATAGGCAGGATAGCCACCTGATCTGGAGTAAGCCACAATGGGAACTTTCCTGCTGTATGTTCAATCAAAACAGCGACAAAGCGTTCCATAGAACCAAATGGCGCACGGTGAATCATCACTGGACGGTGTTTGAGATTATCAGAGCCAGTGTATTCCAACTCAAAGCGTTCAGGCAGGTTGTAATCTACCTGAATAGTACCCAATTGCCAACGGCGACCAATAGCATCCTTTACCATAAAGTCAAGCTTAGGTCCATAGAAGGCAGCCTCTCCATATTCTATCTTTGCAGGCAAGCCCTTTTCCTGACATGCCTCAACAATGGCACGCTCCGCACGTTCCCAATTCTCATCAGAACCGATATACTTTTCATGGTCATTAGGATCACGCAATGAAATCTGAGCCTCAAAGTTCTGGAAATCCATCGAGCTAAACACGATAGAAATAATATCCATCACTCGTAAAAACTCATCTTTCACCTGATCTGGACGGCAGAAGATATGTGCATCATCCTGTGTGAAGCTACGTACACGTGTCAGTCCGTGCAACTCACCACTCTGTTCATAACGGCAAACCGTACCAAACTCAGCTATACGCAAAGGCAGGTCTTTGTAAGAACGAGGACTGTTTTTATACATCATACAGTGATGAGGACAGTTCATGGGTTTCAAGAAGTACTCTTCACCCTCTTCTGGCGTATGTATAGGCTGGAATGAATCCTTACCATAGTGGGCATAGTGTCCAGAAGTAATATAAAGCAGCTTGTTGCCAATAGGAGGAGTAATCACCTCCTGATAGTCGTAACGAGACTGAATACGACGCAAGAATTCCTGCAGACGCAAACGCAAAGCGGCACCTTTAGGCAACCACATAGGCAAGCCCTTACCAACTGTCTCGGAGAACATGAAAAGGTCCATTTCCTTACCAATCTTACGATGGTCACGTTTCTTAGCTTCCTCCAGCATCACAAGATACTCATCCAACAACTTCTTTTTGGGGAAGGAAATACCATAAATACGCGTCATCTGCTCACGGTTTGCATCACCACGCCAGAAAGCAGCCGACACACTGGTTAATTTAATGGCTTTAATAGCGCCAGTATTCATCAAGTGAGGTCCACGACACAAATCGGTAAAAGCTCCTTGCGTATAGGTAGAAATCGTACCATCTTCAAGATCTTGATCAATATGCTCACACTTATAAAGCTGGCCATCGGCATTAAACAGCTTCAGGGCATCTGCTTTAGATACCTCACGACGAACCAGTTCTTCTTTCTTAGCAGCCAGTTCCTGCATCTTTTTCTCGATAGCAGGCAAGTCACCTTCTTTGATCACTATGCCCTCTTTAGGCATCACGTCGTAGAAAAATCCGTTTTCAATGGCCGGACCGAAACCGAACTGGATGCCAGGATACAACTCCTGTAATGCTTCTGCTAACAAATGGGCGCTGGTATGCCAGAAAGTATGTTTTCCTTCTTCGTCGTCCCACTTGTAAAGCACAACCTTGGCATCCTCGTTAATAGGGCGGTTCAAATCGTAGGTCTCACCATTGACGCCACAAGACAATACATCCTGTGCCAAGCGAGAGCTGATGCTCTCAGCAATCTGCAAACCGGTAACTCCGCTTTCGTACTCACGTACAGAGCCATCGGGAAATGTAATCTTTATCATATATCTTTAATCTTATTATTCAAGTTAATCGAACTGCAAAAATACGAATAAACGAGAGAATTTCAAAAGAAATAACTTGTTTTTCTTTTTATTTCAGCAGGAAAGGAATGAAGAGAAGACAATGTCTGCCATTACTTACTCCGTAAATCGCTTGATAACATTGTAAGCTGAAGCGATACCCAACTCACCAGCCTTACTTAAATCTGCTATACCCAAACGGTTATTCCCCAAGAAAATATGGGTAAGACCACGATTATAATATGCTTCCGCAAAGTCAGGTTTCATATCAATCACCTTGTCATAATCAGTTAACGCTGAGCGATATTCTTTCATTTGGGTAAGCAGGCAAGCCCTATTGTAATAGCCATACACAAAATCAGGCGCCAAATCAATCACCTTGTCCAGGTCTCTACGCACCAAACTATAGTCCATCGCATCCAACTTATCCGTCCTAAGTTGTCCCACCACAAGAGAGGTGGACTGTTGTGCCTGGTTCTCCGCCATTTGATATTCAAACTGCTTGAACCTGACAATCGCCCTCATAAAATAAGCTGGAAAGAATGTATCATCAATCAGAAGACATTGTGTAAAATCACTAATGGCATTTGAGAAGTCCTGTACCAAATAGAAATCCAAACCACGCATAAAACGACGCATCGGATCATTCATATTGGACACGATATCGGCACTTCGCTGATCAATGAGAGCGAAATGAAGGTTTACCTGGTTGGCATCCAAAGCTGCCTCATTATTTGTAATCAACAAGTCACGATAGAAAGTCTTGTTATGATTGAGTTCATCCACATACCGATAGTAATGCATCGTCCTCTTCATATCGGTAGGCCTTTCATAGAAAGTGAGCACAAACATCCCCTCAGGCTTGATGGTCACATTACGGTCCTGCACCCTACCCCTACTATCATTGGCGTATGTACGATTGGTTTCTGTATCATCAGCAATAACCAGCTTGTGATAATTCTCCACATTCTTATCACTTCGCTTACGGGTTGTACTGGCGGCATCCTCCTGTTCGGCATCAGCCGTCGTGTTGTCTTGTGTAGGTTTGTTGGTAGAGGTTTGATTCAACCTGTCAATCTGTGCCCGCATAATAGCAAACTCGTCTTGTTGGGCACCTCGGGAATCTCCTATCTTCCGGCGGGCATCAGCACGCTGGTAGTACCCTGCCGTAAATTCGGGATAGACGGCAAGTACTTTAGAGAAATCCACGATAGCACCCCGATAATCACCAGTCTGCGCTCGCAACAAGCCACGATTATAAGTAGCCATCATGTCATCGGGATCAATATTCAGCACGAAGTCGAAATCTTCTATTGCCCTATTGTCATCCCCTACCTGTGCACGTAACAAGCCTCGATTATAATGTCCCATGAAGTTACCTGGATCTATATCGAGTGCCAAGTCATAATCGCTCATGGCACCACGCAAATTATGCTGATGAAAACGTGCTAAAGCCCTGTTAATATAATTACTTGCATTTCTGACACTTAATCGGATAGCCTGGTCAAAATCCTCTTCTGCCTCTTGATATCTACCTTGTTTCAATTTTACAACTGCCCTTGCGCTCCATCCCCCAGGCTCGAATTTTTCCAGCTCAATGGCTTTGTCGAAATCGACCAGCGCTTGTGTAGTATCTTTCTCATTGAGCAACACCTCACCTCTCATCAGATAAGCGGTGGCGTAACGGGGTGCCACTTCCAGCAAACGATTCAAATCATCTTTAGCCTGCTCGTATTCTTCCTGTTGCATGTGACAGAGCGAGAGATTGTGCCAAAGAACCACATTCTCGGGGTCAAGTCGCAAAGCAGCAGTATAGTCTTGTATGGCGTCAGTATATTTCTGCTGACGGATACGGGACAGTCCCCTAATCTGATAAGCACCCACCACAAAAGGATTACGGTCGATGGCCATATTACAATCATTCTCAGCGCCCACATAGTCATCCAAATAGAATTTGGCCATACCTCTATAAAAATAGGGTTCATAGAGATAAGGTTTGGCACTGACAACCTGGTTGAAGTATTGAATAGACAACACATAATCCTCAAAATACAAGGCATTCCGGGCGATAGCCATCACTCGGTCTGTATTGATTTGAGCCATCATCAGATTGGGCACAAATAATAGTAGTAATAGTAGTTTGTGTATATTCATTCTGTTTGCTAAATCTTAACGGCCTTATACCGATAAGCACAACGGACCTTACCTTTCAGCATAGCCCCAAGTTTTCCTCTTATCATCTGCTTACGGAGTGAAGAAATGTGGTCGATGAACATCTTGCCCTCCAGATGGTCAAACTCATGCTGCATCACCCTTGCCAAATAGCCTTCTACCATCTCGTCATGTGGTTGCAAATCTTCATCAAGATACTTTACATGAATCTTGCCGGCTCTCTTCACATTCTCATGAATGCCAGGAATACTCAAACAACCTTCATCCATATCTTCTAACTCACCGCTGGTTTCCAGAATATGTGGGTTGATAAAAGCCTTTCGGAACCCCTTGAACTCAGAAAACTCATCTGACAATACATCCAGATTGATAACTACAACTCGTATCGGCAGACCTATCTGCGGAGCTGCCAAGCCAACGCCCTCTGCAGCATCCATCGTTTCGTTCATATTGGCAATCAGCTCCTTCAAGTTGGGATAATCAGGAGCAATATCTTCAGCAACTTTACGTAAAACGGGTTGTCCGTAAATATAAATCGGTAATATCATATCTATCTAACTTATTTATTCTCCATATACGACTGCAAGATAATGGTAGCACTTATCTCATCTACCAAAGCCTTATTCTGTCTGTCTTTCTTCTTCAAGCCTCCGTCAATCATAGCACGATGAGCCAAAACAGAAGTAAAGCGCTCATCAACATACGCTATGGGAATAGATGGAAACAATTTCTTAAAACGGTTGACAAATGGAGTAATGTTAGTCATATTCTCTGATACTTCGTTGTTCATCTGCTTAGGCAGACCTACAATTACCCTTTCTACCGTTTCTTTGGACATATAGTCAGTAAGGAAAGCCATCAACTGCGCTGTAGGCACTGTGGTCAATCCATTAGCAATAATCTGCAACGGATCGGAAACAGCAATGCCTGTGCGTTTTTTCCCATAGTCTATAGCCAAAATTCTTCCCATAGTATAATCACTTTGCAAAAATACGAATATTAATTGAGAATAGAAGTGAAAAAACCATATAATATGAAAAAAGGGTACTCAGAAAAGAGTACCCTTTTAACTTAGTATATTGAATAAGATAAATTACTCAACACCCATGATTACGACGCGAGTTGTCTCACGATCGCCAAACATGTTGTCAACACCACCATTTGAAACGATCTGCAGCTGGCTTGCTGGAACACCCTCAGCAACGAGAGCATCGTAAACAGCCTGTGCACGAGCGTCAGTCAACTTCTGGTTGAAGCTTGAGCTACCAGTTGCCTTATCAGCATAAGCCTGTACCTTGAAAGTACCACCACTTGCCTTGATGCCATCAGCCACCAACTTAACAGTTGCCTTAGCATAAGTGTCAAGCTTAGAGCTACCAATCTTGAAGAAGATAGGAGTCTTGTTGAACTTGGTCTCAGTAACAGTCTTAGTTTCAACAACGGTGCGTACCTCAGCTGGCTTGTTGAGAGCAGCAGCCAATTCGCTACGCAGACGGTTGATCTCGTCAGTCAGAGCAGAAGTGTCAACAGCTGGGTTCAGCTTCTGGAACTTCTTGCCACCGAAGGTATAAGTAACACCAGCACCGAAGAACAGAGCACCGATAGCTGAAGAAGTGTTAGCATAACCCAGATAAGAATCAGCAATCTCACCACGTACTTCGAGGTCGATATCCCAGTACTGGCTTACGTTAAACTTACCCTGCAGACCGATAGATCCGTTGATATGTGGACGAAGCTTTTCGCCGTTAGTACCACGTCTGTGAATTTGTAAACCATTAGAAGAGTCATAAATATCGAAGCCCTTAGAAGTCTTAGCAAAAGTCAGACCAGGACCAGCGAATACTGACAGGTTGAACAGACGATCTGGGTTGTAACCCCAAATAGCGTTAGAAATGTTGTACAGACCATCGAGGCGTGTAACAACCATATTCTTATGATTAGCTACTTTACCTGCGTTATCAGGATTGTGCATAGTGTAGAAATTAGTTCTCCAGAAGCCAACCTGACCACGGATACCGATAACTGGATTGAACCACTTACCAACAGAAACTGTGAAGTGAGGTGCTAACTTACCAAATTTACCCTCGCTTTTGCCAGAGTAAGTGGTAGATACGCCACCTGTTACACTGACAAAGATATTGTCAGCGCCATTGCTTGTATATTTCTCTTTGGTTTGAGCTGATGCAGACATTGCAAAACCAACCATAGCCAAAGATAACAGTATTAATTTAGTCTTCATTTTTTTTGTTTTAAAATTAAAATGTTCTTTCTATAAACTCAAATTTCCTATTTTAAGTAAATCTTGTAAGTCAAACCGCCTGTAAACTTGCTTAACTTCTGCATTTCAAACTGCATGTGCAGATGATTGAAGAGCAAATACATGGCACCAATCGCAAAATCCTTTGAATCATATTCTGCCACTAATGTCAGAGGCTTGTGGAAAGAAGGACTATAGGTAACACCTATCGCAGGTCCGTTCAAGGGATAATCTTTACGCCTGTTATACAAGTAGGCCAAATGTACCCCAATTTCTTCCTTGCCTATCTGGAAATGCTTGGTAGCTGCTATAAAGAAACGACTAAAGTATCCATTTCCTGTTTTAGAAGCAACCCTATCACCCGTTGAAGTAAAAGGATCAGAAGTTCCTAATACAACACTAGGCATATATTTCCAGAACTGTCCCTCTTTCAAGGCTCTTATGCGGAACGAAAAATATCGATCCTGATTAGTGAAGCCTGTATAACCATACGGTTTAAGTCCCAAATGTTCGGCGCTGAACAACGTACAAGTGTACGCAACTTCCAACCACGGAAAAATCGTTACATTAAAGTAATAGTTATACGTGCCGTAATACCAAGCTGGCGGTGTAATCGACTTGTTCAAGAAATTTCCACCCAGCATCACGGTTTTGTCTTTCTGCATCTCGCCCGAAGGCATGTGCAACAAGCCCGTAACACCGTAGGTCATTTGAGCCGATAGCACGATGGGAAAACACAGCAAAATAATCGAAAGACCTATTTTGTGGCGAATACCCATCCTTGTTGTCCATTAGTTAATACCAAATATCTAATGACTGGTTAGAATTACTCTTCATCACCAGCACCACCACCGGCGTTAGTGTTATCACCATGGCCATGACCATGATCGTGATCCAATGGAGTAAATTCTTCTATTTCTACAGTGTAGTCATCATAGATTTCAACTGGCTGTGTATAATCACCCTCTTCAAACTGCCATAACAAAGTCGTTTCAGTCTTAATAGGAGTAACCTTGATCTTAGTTACCTTACAGTTTGCAGGAATAGCAAGAGGCAGTTCACGATAAGATTTACGATAGTCAGCATATTCTTTATAAGGACTTTCCTGCAACCAAGAATACATTGAATTAAACCAAGTAAGGAATGCCACTTCACCATCTTCTTCCAGAGACTTAGCTGCAACTGCCTTCGCACCATAAGGAAGGAACTTAGGTAAAGTACTTACATCGACGTACGCAATTATTGCGTTATCAGTTTCATTAGTAAAATCAGGATCTAAAGCAACAGCCTGCTCTACAGCCTTAGCTTCGTCTGCTTCAGTAACCTCTTCGGTATACTTAACTGCACCAGCAGGATCATCAAGTTTATACATAACTGCATCCAAATTGAAAACAGCAGTACCAGTCTTCAATGTAGGCATCTTCAAAGTACGAGTAGTTTTGAAGTAACCTTCCTTAGTGAAACTAACTTCACCATTAATAGGAGCGGGCGGATTTGCGCTGAAATCACCATTCTGGTCAGTCTTCATACCCAAAAGACCTGCACCTGCAATATCAACATCAGCAACTGCACCATTAATGTCAGTAACATGACCCATCACTGTATAAACAGGAGCTGGCCAATCAATGGTAGTCTGCTGTGGGATAATAACATCACCACCTTCAGAATCATAGCAACTTGCGAAAGACACAACAGCCAAAGCGGCTAATGTCATTTTCAAACCAAAAAACTTTTTCATTTTCATTTAAAATTTAATAATTTAACAATTCCGATTTAATAAATATTGGGTTAAAACTATTTGCTGTACCATAATTTCTATCCGCTCTCGGTGCAAAAGACTTACCGTAAGTTCGCTCGTTTCCTGCATTATACATAATGCCCATATTGGTGGACGGCAATACCCGAGGTATATAACCATTCCTCTTATATTTATATGGAGGAAGCGACACCACAAAACGGAAGCCCCCGTTAAAACCGTGATTACCCGCATGCTGTACCTTCATAGCATAAAAACCGATGGAGGTATAACGGAAATGGCGGACAAACTGGAAGTGGACACCTCGTTCACTTAACAGATATTGCTGCAGATGCAGGTCAAACTGCACATTGTATTTCGGCCAGTAGAAAGAACCACCAACACTCCAAGTGATAGTATTCATCTTACCTACTTTCCATCTCCAATTATTAAACCAAGAAGTTCCCGTTAGGGCAAACTCACCATCCAGCGCAAACCTTGGATCCTTGAAGACATACCTAGCCTGCAGGTCACCACCCCATCGCATATTGTTGAAAGTTCCAAACGTTCCTGTCAAGAAAAGGTTTTTCCACCTGTAATCTTGCGAAATCGTTATAAAGCCTTGCCTAATCTGACTCTGGCCATACATTTTCCCGTACTCATTCAGGACAGGGAATATCACCTGACCAATCAGCTTATTACCAGGCCACAAGGAAACCTCCAAAGTAGGATTTATGTTAATCTGGAAAGTATAAATCTTACTGATTACATAATTCCTGAAATTCACCTTGGGGTAAACCACGATATCAGTCTTGTACAAAGAGCGATTTTTCTTTTTTGTCTTACTGGCAATCTTCCAAGAATCACCCAATTCATAGGAAGCCTCCCAGTCAGCCCTACTTACATCAGCTTTGCCATCCTTGTCATTATCCTGCCACTCATAAAACAGCGAATATTGCGGCACATTGTTATCCAACACCACAATTCTGCAATTTCTATTGTCCGGCATTCCAACAGCCTGAATAACGTCCACTGCCTTTGCCATACCTACTCCCTGGAGTCGATAGGCTGTATTTTGCATAACATAAACACGCTCATCATCTGTATCCGTACAACTAACATTCTCAAAACCCATCTTTATCAGTTCTTCCACAGCGATATCACCCGATTGTGACCACGCCTTTATTGGGCAAATCAAAATAACCAACAAAAACAACACAACAGCTTTATCGCTGATTATAAGTTTCTTATCTATGTTAGTACGTCCAAAATACACCGTAAAACAAGTATTTTCTTGCAAAATACATTGCAAATGTAGAGACTATTTTAGAAACTACCAAGCTTTTTTTAGAAAAATTTAAATGTTAATTTATTTTTTTTATCAGCAAGCAGGGAATAAAAAGCCTCGCATCTGCTCAACATATAGCGAAGACTGTAGCGTCCATCGCTACACCTTATTTATATAATAAGGATGAAATCAATTCAAGCGATAAAGCAACCACGCACTTTGGAAGTCTGCACGATTGGCATACTTAGCCTTGAAGGCATCACGTGCCTGCTGAGCAGCTGCATAGTCAGAGAAAGACGATACAATTACCCTGTACATGTTGTTATCAGCATTGAACACAACAATTGAACTGTAGCCTTCGCCATCCAGGAACTTCTTCAGGTTATCAGCATTGGTCTTTACACCGAAGCTGCCACAAACAACGCTATAGTCCTGCAAGCCATCGCCTGACACCACAGATACTCTTTCCTGGCGGGCACTTCCCTGTGCAGGAGCCGGTGACGGGGTATTGGTCTGTACGGGAGCAGCTACTACCGGAGTAACCTCTGCAGTAGCAGGAGCGGTTTGAGGCTGCGCTACCTCCTGCTGCTTAGCTTTCTCATAAGCTTTCTTATAAGCGCTCTCGCTGGACTTGCAGGATGTGAAGGCAAAAGCCACACAAATACCTAATCCTAATACAAAAAATTTCTTCATTTTAAAATTGCATTTAGTGTTATACGATAAAATCACTGCAAAAATAATAGAAAATCTCTCATCATTCAAAAAAAATGTGTGAAAAATAATTATAGAATTGATTTTGTTTATTACCTTTGCTAAAAGAATGTATAAACTAAAGATTTAAGGAGGAAATATCATGAAAGGTTTTAATTTTTTTGCAGCATTTTTATCAGGAGCTGTAATTGGAGCAGCAGTAGGTTTGCTGTTTGCGCCTGAGAAAGGAGAAGACACTCGCACTAAGATTGCAGAGATCCTGCGCAAGAAGGGCATCCATCTGAGCAAGGCTGATATGGAAAGCCTGATCGACGAGATAGCTGACGTGAAGGACGAAGTGGCTGAATAATAAAAAGAACAACGCCATGTTTGGAGTAGAGAATAGTGTAGAGAACATCAGACAATTGTTTGCAGAATCGAAGGAATACCTTGAGTTGCAAACAAAATATGCCAAGTTGGAATTGACAGAGAAACTTACTATTTTGCTGTCAACGCTCATCTTGGTATTGATACTCATCATACTGGGTATGGTGACCCTATTCTATTTCTCGTTTACTATAGCCTATGTGCTTGCTCCATACATAGGTGGTTTAATGAACAGCTTTGCACTCATCACCCTGTTCCTGCTAATCATCATGGCGGTTGTCTATCGCTACAGACAAAAGCTGATAGTAGCGCCTATGGTTAAATTCCTTGCCAACTTATTTTTAGAAGAAAATGGCCCACAATCAAAAGAGGAGGAGACAACCTATGAATAACCAGCAGAACAATATCACATTGGAGAACATTGCCCAACAAAAGGCAGCTTTACGCAAGCAAATTGACGCACAGAAGCTGAAAATAACCGGCTTATCGCAAGAATTCATGAATCCCTGGAAACCTGCGATGAAAAGAAGTTCAGCAGCTTTGGGACTCTTCAACAAAGGCGTGTTGGTGTTTGACGGCGTAGTGATAGGACTCAAGCTATTAAAAAGGATGAGAAAGATGATGAGGTAATGTATCGTTAAAAGGGCACTGTTTTAGTGCCTTTTTTTATTCCCTAACTAGGAAAATAATTTTTCCTAACGAGGGAGAAAAAAAACGGCTTCTAGTAAGCCGACAACTTAGTTCTAGTAAGCCGACCGTTTAGTTCTTGTAAGCTGTGTGCTTAGTTCAAGTAAAAGAACCGACTAGTTAAAGTAAAGATGTCGATTAGTTAAAGCAAAGGGCCGACCAAGTGGAAGGATGAAGGAAATAACGGACATCCTTGCCTTCTTCCAACGCTTTTCTGATAAAGGTCGAAGACACCTCAAACTGAGGAGCATCGACAAAGCGTACATTACCTGGAAGTGAGGTCTCGTCTATTTCATAACCAGGACGAGGATAGACTATAATAGAATATTCATCTATGATCTTCTCTCCTTGATACCAATTCTTCAAATTAGGCCAATTGTCAGCACCCATCAACAGAGAGAACTCGTCATCCGGAAACAACTCCTTCAGTTTCTGTAAGGTATGATAGGTATAAGAGGGTCGAGGCATCGAGAATTCCACATCGCAAACTTGGAACTTGGGATAGTCGGCAATAGCCAAACGTACCCATTGCAAACGGAGATCGTCGTCCATTAAGTCTGCTTGTTGCTTAAACGGGTTGCGAGGACTCACCACAAACCACAACTGATCAACCCCTCCCCATTCGCAGAGATAGTTGGCGAGGGCAAGGTGACCTATGTGGATAGGATTAAATGAGCCGAAATAGAGTGCAACCTTCATTTCATCTCTTGTTTAATTCTTCCCCACAACTTCCAATTATTAAGGGCACTGAGGCAAGCCACTACTATCAACATGACACCCACCTCATATTCTCCATAATAGAGGAAAAAAATAGCCATGAGGATAAAGCACAGCATAGCAAACACATTGACAGCAAACAAGATACGCACCACTTTGATTGATAAGTTCTTTCCGTTAAAGTCCATATTAAATAAAATTGAGAATTAAGAATTGAAAATTGAGAATTAAGAATTGAAAATTGAGAATTAAGAATTGAGAATTATGATTCTAAAAAGTCAGTGATGATTTGCAAAGTCTTTGCCTTAGCTGTTTCCAAATCGTCGTTAACCACTACTTTATCGAATTGATGCGCAAACCCCAATTCGAACTCAGCACGAGCAATGCGATCGTTGATGACCTCAGGCGTTTCGGTGCCTCGTTTCTCCAATCGGCTACGCAACGTTTCAATCGACGGAGGTTGGATGAATACACTCAACGCACGATCGCCATAATATTTCTTGATATTGACTCCACCTTTCACATCCACATCGAATACCACATTCTGTCCGGCTTCCGATTGCTTCTCCACTTGTGCCTTCAAAGTGCCATAAAAACGGCCTGGATATACTTCCTCATACTCCAAGAACTCGTCATTGTCGATGCGTTGACGAAAATCCTCCGGCGTCAGAAAGAAATATTCCACTCCATGCTGTTCTTTCCCTCTGGGAGGGCGACTTGTAGCACTAATCGAAAAAGCCAGCTTCAGCTCAGGATGTTCCTCCAAAAGATAGTTGATAATGGTGGATTTCCCACTACCAGACGGAGCACTAAAGATGATCAGTTTCCCCATATTCTATAATTGAAACATTGAAAATTGAAAATTGACAATTACATTACGTTAAGGACTTGCTCCTTGATTTGCTCCAACTCATCTTTCATCTGCACCACAATACGTTGCATCTCTGCTTGGTTACTCTTGCTACCCAACGTATTGATTTCACGTCCCATTTCCTGAGCAATGAAACCTAACTTCTTGCCTTGTCCATATTTTCCCTCCATCGTGGAGATGAAATAAGCCAAATGATTAGAAAGGCGCTGCTTCTCCTCATTGATATCCAACTTCTCTATATAGTAGATTAGTTCTTGTTCCATGCGGTTCTTGTCATAGTCAACGGGCAACTTTGACAAGGCATCAAGAATACGTTCCTTAATCTTTGGCACGCGTTCTTTTTCATAAGGCTCTACAGAAGCCAGTAAATCACCTATACGACTGATGTTTGCACGGAATTTTCTATCCAATGCCTCGCCTTCCTGCTGGCGAAAATCCAACAAATGCCGTACGGCTTCCTTCACACCTTCAAACACAGCATTCCATTCTTCCTCAGCCAGTTCCACTGCTTCATCTTTGGTGGACATAACATCAGGCATTCGCAACAAGGTAGCAAACCAATCCTGCGGAGCAGGAATACCAGTTTCCTCCACTATCTCTGACAAGCGTTTATAATAAGCCGCCATCGTGCTTTGATTAATGGGCACCATTACATCAGCAGCATCTTTTTTCTCGATCCACAAGGCGAAATCCACCTTACCACGCTCTACTTGCTGGGCAATGTAGTTACGGATCTCCATCTCTTTCTCCCTATATAATGACGCCACACGAGTAGAGAGATCCATCGCTTTACTGTTAAGCGACTTAATCTCAATATTAACCTTCTTATCGGGCAATTCGACAATCGTCTTGCCATAGCCCGTCATTGATAGAATCATAACACACTTTTTTTGTTCAAACTGATGCAAAATTAAAGGAATATTTTAAGATGTGGAAATAAAAGACTAAATTTGTTGGCGGAAATAGAAAAGTAAGCTGAATATGTCGTGTATTTTACATATTGAGACATCTACGGAAGTGTGTTCTGTAGCTGTAAGTCAAGACGGAACCAACATTTGGCACGAAGAAGACTACAGCGGACCAAACCACAACACACAATTGGGTGTCTATGTTGACGAAGCTCTTTCATTTGTAGAAAGTCACGCCATCCCCTTGGATGCTGTAGCCGTCAGTTGCGGTCCTGGCTCTTATACGGGCCTTCGCATCGGCGTATCGATGGCCAAGGGAGTGTGTTATGGCAGAAATGTAAAGCTAATTGGCATTCCCACACTGAAAGTACTGTGTGTGCCTGTTTTACTGAGACAGGAATTGCCTGAAGACGCTCTGCTTTGCCCCATGATTGACGCTCGTAGAATGGAAGTTTATGCAGCCATTTATGATAGAGCGCTTCGAACAGTAAGGGATACAAATGCTGATATTGTGGAAACTGATACTTATAAGGCTTTTCTTGACGAGCATCCTGTGTTTTTTTTCGGGAATGGAGCCAACAAGTGCAAGGAAGTGTTGAGCAATCATCCTAATGCTCATTTTATGGACGACATTCACCCTGTAGCCAAATGGATGTTCCCATTAGCAGAGAAAGCCATTGCTGAACAGGATTTCAAGGACGTAGCCTATTTTGAGCCTTTCTATTTGAAAGAATTTATCGCTACAGTTCCTAAGAACAAATTGAAAATTGAAAATTGAAAATTGAAAATTATCGGAACAGCGAGAGCAGAGTGATGCTTGCATCAGCTATGCCGAGTCGTGACGAGATTGGGCGAAGCCAATTGAAAATTATCGGAACAGCGAGAGCAGAGTCAAGCTTGCTTGAACTATGCCGAGTCGCGACAGAATTGGGCGAAGCCAATTGAGACTTTCTGTAGCAGCGAGGGCAGAGTCAAGCTTGCTTGAACTATGCCGAGTCGCGACAGAATTGGGCGAAGCCAATTGAAAATAGAAATTTACAAAGTAAAAATAATAATTGAAATAATGAAATATAATACTCAACAAAAAAAGATGGCGCTCCCAGAATACGGACGCAGCGTACAGAACATGGTGGATTATGCGGTGACAATAGAAGACCGTGCCGAACGCCAATGGTGTGCAGAGACAATCATTCATATCATGGAAGGGATGTTTCCTAACCTGAAGAATGTGCCCGACTTTGAGCATAAGCTATGGGATCATTTGGCCATCATGTCTGATTTCAAACTCGACATCGACTATCCTTTTGAGACCATCAAGCCAGAGAACCTGAAGGTGAAGCCAGACCCTATTCCCACAAACGAAAAGAGGATGCGCTATCGTCATTATGGCAGGTTGTTGGAGAACCTCATCAAGAAGGCTTGCGAAATAGAAGAAGGCGATGAGAAAAACAACCTCTTGGCATTGATAGGCAATCACATGCGCAAGGACTATATCACATGGAACAAAGACTCGATTGACGACCAAAAGATAGCTGACGACCTCAAAGAACTGTCGGATGGCAAGTTGCACCTTAACGAAGACATCTTGGCATTGATGGCAGAACGTATGGAGAAGAATTATCGCCAGCAACGTACGGTGCAGAAGAATATGACACCCCAAAAACAGAACAAGAACAAGAAACAAAAATAAGTATGGCTTCATTCGTGATTGAAGGCGGACACCGCTTAGAAGGAGAGATCTACCCGCAAGGCGCCAAGAACGAGGTGCTGCAGATTATCTGTGCCACATTGCTGACCGCTGAGGAGGTGACAGTTCACCATGTGCCTGACATCCTGGATGTAAATAACCTGATTCAGCTGATGCGAGATATGGGATCGGAAGTGAAAAAGGTAGGCATCGACTCTTATAGTTTCAAAGCTGCCAATATCGACTTGAACTATCTGAACAGCGAAGCTTTTCTAAAACGAAGTGCCTCTTTGCGAGGAAGCATCATGCTGGTGGGCCCTATGGTGGCTCGTTTTGGTAAGGCTTTTACGCCCAAGCCTGGTGGCGACAAGATTGGTCGTAGAAGACTCGACACCCATTTTATCGGTATCCAAAACTTGGGAGCCGATTTCAAATACAATGCCAACCAGCGTACCTATGAGATTACTGCTAAGAAGCTGAAAGGCACCTATATGCTGTTGGATGAAGCTTCTGTTACGGGTACCGCCAACATCGTGATGGCAGCTGTGCTGGCTGAAGGAACTACCACCATCTACAATGCGGCCTGTGAGCCTTATATACAACAACTTTGCCGTATGCTTAACAGCATGGGCGCTCGTATCAGTGGGATCGCCTCCAACCTACTTACCATCGAAGGAGTGAAAGAGTTGCATGGTACGGTACATACGGTATTGCCTGATATGATTGAGGTAGGTAGTTTTATCGGTATGGCAGCAATGACACAGAGTCAGCTTACCATCAAGAATGTATCTTACGAAAACTTGGGTATTATCCCCAACAGTTTCAGTCGTTTAGGCATCCAACTGGAACAACGTGGCGACGATATATTTGTACCTGCACAAGAGAGCTATCAGATTGAATCGTTTATGGATGGTTCCATCATGACCATCGCTGATGCGCCTTGGCCAGGACTTACCCCCGACTTGCTGAGTGTAATGCTGGTAGTAGCGACACAAGCCAAGGGTAGCGTACTGATTCACCAGAAAATGTTTGAAAGTCGTCTGTTCTTCGTGGATAAGCTCATCGACATGGGAGCACAGATTATTCTTTGTGACCCTCATCGTGCCGTTGTGATTGGCCACGACCACCAGCTACGCCTCAAAGGGGGCAATATGACCTCACCAGATATTCGTGCGGGCATTGCCTTGCTTATTGCTGCTATGAGTGCCGACGGTATTAGTCGCATTCACAATATCGAACAGATTGATCGAGGCTATCAGAATATTGAAGGACGACTGAACGCCTTGGGCGCAAGGATTACGAGAATATGATCAAAGCTGAGGACGTATATAGGATTGGCATCATCAACAAGCCCCACGGGGTACATGGAGAATTGCTGTTCACCTTCGACGATGACATCTTCGACCAAGTGGATGCCGACTATATTGTATGCCTGATGGATGGCATCTTGGTGCCTTTCTTCTTTGAGAGCTATCGTTTTAGGAGTGATTCAACGGCATTGATTAAATTGGAAGGCATTGATACCGAGCAACAAGCAAGGCGCATGATTAACGTGGAGGTGTATTTCCCTAAGGAGCATGCCGATGAATTGGATGACAACGAGCTGACTTGGAACTTCTTTGTGGGGTTCCAAATCTATGATATTAATAAAGGTGAGATAGGCAAGGTAACAGATGTAGATAATTCCACCATCAATACATTGTTTGTGGTAGATCATAAGGGTACTGAGGTGTTGATACCTGCACAAGAAGACTTCATTGTAGAATTGGATCGTGAAGCTAAAGTTATTCGAATGGATTTGCCAAAAGGTTTATTAGAATTATGAAGAAGAAAATCGCGATATTAGGTTCAACAGGCTCCATCGGAACGCAAGCGTTGGAGGTGATAGAGGAGCATAACGACCTTTATGAAGCCTATATCCTTACCGCCAATAATCAGGTGGATAAGTTGATAGAGCAAGCCAAGAAATACCAGCCAGAAGCTGTAGTTATTGCTAACGAGCAACACTATCCAGTGTTAAAAGATGCATTATCCGACTTACCCATCAAGGTATATGCAGGAGCAAAAGCCTTAGAGGAAGTGGTACAAGACGCACAAGTGGATATGGTGCTCACAGCATTGGTAGGGTTCTCTGGTTTGCGCCCAACGATTAGCGCCATTCGTGCCAAAAAGCCCATTGCGTTGGCTAACAAAGAAACGATGGTGGTGGCTGGTGAGCTCATCAACCAACTATGCGATGAGAACCGAGTGCCTTTGCTACCCGTTGACTCTGAACATTCGGCTATCTTCCAGAGTCTGCAAGGCAATGAGTACAACCGCATTGAGAAGATATTGTTAACAGCTTCTGGTGGACCATTCCGCACTTTTACCTACGAACAGCTGAAGACGGTAACGAAAGACCAGGCTTTGAAACATCCTAATTGGAACATGGGTGCCAAGATTACCATCGACTCAGCCTCAATGATGAACAAAGGGTTTGAAGTGATGGAGGCCCGTTGGCTTTTCCGTGTAAAGCCAGAACAGATAGAAGTGCTGGTGCATCCTCAAAGCATCATTCACTCAGCTGTACAATATGAGGATGGAGCCATAATGGCTCAGTTGGGTATGCCTGACATGCGAGTACCTATCCAATATGCATTCTCCTACCCCTTGCGTTTGAAGTCGTCTTTTCCTCGTATAGACTTCACAAGATATGCACAACTTACCTTCGAGAAGCCTGATACAGAGAAATTCCTCAATTTGGCTTTGGCATATGAGGCAATTAGACGCGGAGGCAATATGCCTTGCATCGTCAATGCGGCTAACGAAATTGTCAATGCAGGCTTCTTGCATGACCAGATATCTTTCCTCGGCATGAGTGAGGTGATTGAAAAAACAATGGAGCGTACTACGTTTGTGTCAAAGCCTACATTAGAAGACTACCTGGCTACGGATGCTGAGGCAAGAAAAGTGGCAACGGAATTAATGAAAATTTAGAATATTATTTAAGTATTTTATGAAGAAACTGGTTTTATTTGTAGCAAGTACATTAACTTTGGGTACTGCTTTTGCTCAGAAGCTGAATCCCAACAACGTGGACGAGATTGTAAAGGCCATGACTCTTGAAGAGAAAGCCGAGTTGATCGTTGGTGGTGGCTGGGGCAGCATGACTGCCGGAGCCATGACTGCTTCTTCTGAAGTATTAGTTCCTGGTGCCGCTGGTACCACCAATGCTATCGAACGTTTGGGTATTCCTGCTACCGTTCTTTCTGACGGCCCTGCAGGTGTTCGTATCAGTCCTACCCGCAAAGGTACTGACAAGACTTTTTATGCTACAGGTTTCCCTGTAGGAACTTCTTTGGCCAGCACTTGGAACACCGAATTGGTAGAGCAAGTGGGCAAAGCTATGGGCAACGAGGTGTTGGAGTATGGTATTGATGTATTACTGGCTCCTGGCATGAACATCCATCGTAATCCTCTGAACGGACGCAACTTCGAGTATTATTCAGAAGATCCGTTCCTGACTGGTAAGATCGCTACAGCCTATACCAAGGGTATCCAAAGCAATGGTGTTGGTGTAAGTATCAAACACTATGCAGCCAATTCTCAGGAAACCAACCGTATGAATGTTGACTCACGTGTTAATCAACGTGCTTTGCGTGAGATCTATCTTAAAGCATTTGAAATGGTAGTAAAGGATGCAGACCCTTGGACTGTAATGTCTTCTTACAATAAACTGAACGGTAAATATACCCAGCAGGATCGTGAATTACTGACTGACCTGCTTCGTACCGAATGGGGATTCAATGGTATTGTGATGACCGACTGGACGATGGTTCGCGACATAGCAGCTCAGGTACATGCTGGCAATGACTTGATGGAACCCGGTATGCCTCAACAGAAAGCCGACTTGATTAAGGCCGTTAACGAGGGAAAGGTAAGTATGGAAGATGTAGATATTTGCGTTAAGCGCATTTTGCAGTACATTGTACGCACCCCTCGCTTCAAAGGCTATAAGTACTCTGACGCACCAGATCTCAAGGCTCATGCTCAGGTAACCCGTAACTCAGCTGCAGAGGGTATGGTTCTACTGAAGAATGATAATAACACCCTACCAATAAAAGATGCAAAGAAAGTGGCCCTATTTGGTATCACTTCTTATAACTTCATAGCAGGTGGTACTGGTTCTGGTAACGTAAACAAGGCATATACCATTGACCTGCTCACCGGATTGAAGAGTGCAGGTTATGAAGTGAATGAGGAACTGAAGAATGTTTATCAAAGCTACACTACTTACGAGCGTAATCGTCAGGCTGCAGCTCGTCCTGCACGTGGTGGCATGATGGCAATGATGAGTCTGGGTGAAGCAGCCCTGAGCGAAATGCCTATCGAACGTGCCATTATCGACAAGCAGGTGGCAGCTAACGACATCGCCATTGTGACCATTGGCCGCAATGCCGGTGAAGGTGGCGACCGTAATGTGCCTAACGACTTCAATCTTTCTGAGGTAGAGCGTCAGTTACTGAATGATGTAACTGAAGCATTCCACTTAGCAGGCAAGAAGGTGGTAGTAGTGCTGAATATCGGTGGTGCTATCGAATCTGCTTCTTGGAAGAATATGCCAGACGCTATTTTGTTGGCTTGGCAACCAGGTCAGGAAGGTGGTTATTCTGTAGCCGACATTCTGAGTGGCAAGGTAACACCATCTGGCAAGCTTACTATGACTTGGCTCAACAACTATATGGATGACCTTTCTTCAAAGAACTTCCCGTATGACCAGAAGTCTGATGGCATGATGGGTATGGGTAGCAATATTCGTGGCGAGCAAAAGAACGTCACCTATGCAAACTACGAGGAAGGCATCTGGGTAGGTTATCGCTACTTCAACACCACAGGTAAATCTGTTTCTTATCCGTTTGGTTATGGTTTGAGCTACACCACTTTCGAGTATAGCGCTCCTAAGGTAACTCCTACCAAGGATGGTTTCCGTGCTACCATCACTGTAAAGAATACTGGCAAGGTAGCTGGTAAGGAAGTAGTTGAACTATATGTATCTGCACCTGCTGGCAACTTAGTAAAACCAGAGCAAGAGTTGAAGGGTTTTGCAAAGACTAAGGAATTACAACCTGGGGAGAGCCAGACTTTGACAATAGATGTTACGCTCTATTCTTTGGCATCGTTCAATGATGCAGTTGACCAATGGGAAACCGCAGCTGGCAACTATACCGTAAAGTTTGGAGCTAATGTAGAGGACATTCGTTGCACCGCTCCTTTCAGATTGGCTAAAGAGCAGACTTGGAAGGCTTTAGATATCCTTAAACCTGAGAAGGAGATCAAGGAGATTGCCGTTAAATAATTGAATGAGTTAAACGACATACTCGCTGAGATAAGTGGCTGGCTTTGGGGTTGGCCCATGATTATCATGTTGTTGGGAACGCACCTGTATCTTACGTTCAGGTTGCGTTTCCCTCAACGCATGATCTTTACTGCTATACGCCTTTCCATAAAGAAAGACCCAGGTGCCTCTGGGGATGTGTCTCAGTTTCATTCTTTAGCTACTGCTTTAGCAGCTACCATAGGTACTGGTAACATAGTGGGAATGGCTACCGCAATAGCTTTAGGTGGTCCGGGTGCTGTGCTTTGGTGTTGGCTAACAGGTGTTTTTGGCATTTCAACCAAATATGCTGAAGGTTTATTAGCTATCAAGTATAGGATCAAGTCTAATGATGGCAAGATGCAAGGAGGCCCCATGTATGCTTTAGAACGTGGTTTAGGATGGAAATGGTTGGCTGTGCTCTTCGCGCTTTTTACTGCTATTGCCTCTTTTGGCATCGGTAATATGGTGCAAGCCAACGCCATATCTACCGTTACGGCAGAATCTTATCAGATATCCCCCTTCCTCACAGGTGCTGTTATATGTATTCTCACAGCATTAGTAGTAATTGGAGGCGTGAAAAGTATTGCAAGGGTTTGCGGAATGCTTGTACCTTTTATGGCATTTTTTTATGTCATTGGATGCATTGCCATCTTGATAATTAATGCCGATTACATCTGGCCAGCGTTAAAACTTATCTGTGTTTCCGCCTTTACTCCCACAGCTGCAGGTGGAGGTTTTATAGGAGCAACAGTAATGACTGCTGCACGTTTTGGTATAGCTCGAGGATTATTTTCAAATGAGTCAGGTATGGGTTCTGCTCCTATTGTGGCGGCCGCTGCTCAAACGCGCAACCCGGTTCGTCAAGCTTTGGTATCTTCATCGGGAACATTTTGGGATACTGTGATAATATGTGCCCTTACGGGGATGGTTATAGTTAGCAGTGTGCTTGCTTATCCCGACATCAGTTTCGACAATGGTGCTACCCTCACCAAGATGGCATTTTCCAAAATTCCATATTTCGGCACACCTCTCTTGACCTTTGGTTTAATGACTTTCGCCTTCTCCACTATCTTGGGGTGGTGCTATTATGGCGAACGAGCTGTTGAATACCTCAAAGGTAAGCGTTGGGTTACCATCTATCGCATACTTTTCATTATTGCAGTATTCCTCGGCAGTGTAGCTAACCTCGCCATTGTATGGAACTTGGCTGACTGTATGAATGCCCTAATGGCCATCCCAAATCTCATCTCATTGTTATGTCTGAGTGGCATCATTGTTCAGGAGACCAAGAAGTATCTTTGGGACGGGCAATTAGACAAAGATATGGACGAAGATAGTTATTGACTTAATTTGTCGAAACAAGAAAGGAATGAAAGAGGCATATACCATAACATCACCGAAAACCTTACGGGCAACGATTAACCTACCAGCATCAAAGAGTATCAGTAACCGTGCTTTGATACTTAGAGCATTGGCACATGGCAAGCTGCCCATAGATAACCTCGCAGATTGTGATGACACAATGGTCATTATTAAAGCCTTCCATGAGGGCAATGAGATTATTGACATCAAGGCCGCCGGTACGGCCATGCGTTTCCTAACGGCTTTTTATAGCACACAGCCTGGCACCCACATACTGACAGGGACAGAGCGTATGAAGCAACGTCCCATAAGTATTTTGGTGGATGCACTTAGACTATTAGGAGCACATATTGACTATGTCGAAAAGGAAGGCTTCCCCCCCTTGCGTATTACTGGCAGTCAACTCCAAAGCAAAGAACTGATTTTGCCAGGCGATGTGAGTTCGCAATATATCTCAGCCTTACTGATGATAGCTCCTACTCTGCCCAACGGACTGAAATTGAAGTTGACCGGACATGTTACCTCTCTGCCATACATTGACATGACGCTTCAGCTCATGCACGAGTTTGGAGCGTCGGCTCATAGAAGCGAGAGTAGTTATCCCATGCTGATTGAGGTAGAGCCAGGAGGATATCAGGATATTCCCTATATCATAGAGAACGATTGGAGTGCAGCATCCTACTGGTATGAAATGGTGGCACTGAGTCAAGACTCCCAAGCCCAAGTTACTATGCCTCATCTAAAAAAAGAAAGTACGCAAGGAGACTGCAAAGGAGCTGAGTTGTTCAAATTATTAGGGGTTCAGACAGAATATACTAAAAATGGCGTCAACATCATAAAGCAAGGAGGGGTCCCTCAACGACTGGATGCCGACCTTTGTGAGATGCCCGACTTGGCACAGACTTTTGTGGTGACTTGCTGTTTCATGGATATTCCTTTTCGTTTTATAGGACTGCACACGCTTCGTATCAAGGAGACCGACCGTATCAATGCTCTTATTAATGAACTACACAAATTGGGATTTGTCCTTTATGCAGAAGACGACAACGCTTTACGATGGGACGGAGAACGTTGTCGGGAAGAAGAGCATCCTGTGATTGCCACCTACGATGACCATCGTATGGCAATGGCATTTGCCCCAGTATCATTAAAGTTGCCAAATATCACCATTGAACACCCAGAGGTGGTAAGCAAATCGTATCCACATTTCTGGGAAGATTTACAACAAGTAGGATTTATCATAATGGACCGTTAGAAAAGTCCGATCACCCAATCCCATGCCCAAACGGCAAACTTGATAAGTAACCAGATAAGCAGGCACAGAAGTGCTATCAGGAATGCCATCCACCATGCACGGCGATCAACGCTTTTTATCATTTCCTCATCGCCTTCTACATAACCTGTTATCAATCGGTAATTTTTGACATAGCTATGATTGAAGAAATCCAGAATGTCCCCTATCCAGAATGGTATCACACCCATGGCAAAGTCTATCAACATATTGCATAGTAATGCCAAAGTCAAAGGAATGGAGCGAAGCTTGAACACACTGAAATAAAGATAAGGGAGTGTTAGTAAAGAAGTTACTGCATCGCCTAATGTAGGTACAAGACCGAGCAATGGATCCACATAATACTTATCCATCACTTTAGCAATGGCCTCAATCAACTTGAAAGTCTTTGATTCTTTAATACTCTTCTCCATTTTCTGACACCCGTTCAAGCCTTTATACAATCAATGGTCAACGTTCAACAGTCAACCTTTTTATCGTTCCCATCAGTTGTTCTCCCAACCCGATGGTATAACCCTGTGAAACGAATACTACACGATTGAAAGTATCGGCGATGATAAACAACGGCAATTGCGTCTTACTATTTAAGTGCATATTCTCAATAATCTGTTGTTGAATGCCTCCTGTAATATCTATGCCATATGAAACAGTCGAAGGCAATTCACCAAACTCCTCTATACGGAAGTTACGTTGTTGCGTTTCACCAGGGAAAAGTAACACTATCGCCCTGCCCCAATTCTCGAAATCACTCTTAAACTTAGCAATATCACGCAAGGCATGATTCGTAGGTTCCTGTCCTACTCCCAGAACTCCAATGACAAAATAGCCCCTGCCAGTTGTAGCAAGAACGCTGGTTTCTTTCCCTTCCTTGGAGTACTTACTTTCCGAGTCAAAAGAGCCAATCACCATCACATCCTCTACAGATGGCTCACGAAGTGTCAAATCCAATGTAGTTGTTTGTCCTTTAGCAATGGTAAAGATTTGAGATGAAGTCAAAACTTTTCCACTGGCCATACGTTTACCACTCACCAACAAATACGTTCCCTCATCCAACAGCATTCCATTTTTGAATGTGTTGTTCCAACTCACACCGCCGCCCATATCCAATTGTCCTTCATCGAAGCTCAGCAAACTGGTAGTACCATCTTCATTGATACGACTGATAGTGAAATGGCTGTAATATTCAGGATTCTCTAATGTTTTGGTAGGAACATATTTCAACACCAATGTACCTTTTGGAGCTATTAACTGCTCATCAGCATCGAAATTAACATCTATCCATTGCCCATCCTTGCGATATTGAACCTTCCCCGTCACCCCGTCTTTACGGGCTTCGATACCCAGACTCCATGCCACATTTACGAAGAAAATATCACGAGAGCGGAGATCTGCCACACCCGACTTCCAAACACCAATAGAAGACATGGCTACACGCTGGGCGTAAGGTCCATCTACAATGTACAGGTGCTCTGTACACCATTTCACCAACTCAGCAGGATTATCAGAGAAACGTTGTTGGTCTGCTAACGAAATATTCTCCTTAAAGAAACGTTTGTAAGGCACCAGCATTTCATCCTCCACTCTCATCTCTGGCATACTACCTGGCGTCTGCTGGTCAGACAACACCTCAAAACTTACATCCCGGAGATCCTTGTCACTCAACAAGGCCAAATAATCCACATTTCCTCCACTTAACAAATATTGTTTTATGGTTTCATGATTGCCGCTCGACTTTATTAAATAAGGAATCGCTTCCAAACTCAACTGATGCTCCTTCACAAAAGCTTTTGCCGTTTCCTCATTCATAAAAGTATTCATATAGGCTATACGCATAGCATCTTCCTCAACCTTACGTGCCTCATCCTGCAAGCGCTGCTCCTCGGTTACAGTAGGCAATGAATATTGCTCGACAGGAGGCACAATATCCAACTGATCCACATCAAAAACATGAACCTCACCATCATCTGAGTTTATCTTATCCAATACTATATCAATCTCTTCATCAGTACCAAAAGAAGCCTTGTTATAACCATATCGTCCGTTATACGAAGCCCACACCAGCATATCACCCTTTCCTGCGGTCAGAAATGTATGTCCGTCAGCATCTGTATATTTCGTCACCACTGGACAAAATTCGGCATAGTTGTAAATCATGAAGTCCACACGTGCACCTGGCACCGACTTTCCCTGCGCATCCACCACATTGAAATCAACACGAGCCGTAGAAGCATAATTATCGATGAGATTGATTTCCGTAAAAGTATCAGAAACGAGCATCTTCTCCTCTGGTCCGTTGTATTTGCCAAACACACGGGTATGCATCAGCATGGCACGACTGGCAGCACTATTGAACCACCCAAGGTTCAGCACTGCTTCTGGTTCACAAGCGCCCATAAACCACCACTTGCCATCAGCCCATGCTTCTACCCACGCATGGTTGTCATCAGTATGCGCCCAACGGGGTGTGTAAACTTGTCGTGCTGGAATACCGATAGTGCGTAAAGCTGCAACCGTAAAGGTGGATTCCTCACCACATCGGCCATAAGCAGCACAGATAGTGGCCAGAGGCGAGGTAGTCCGTGCATCCGATGGTTGATAGGTTACCCGTTCATGGCACCAATGATTCACCTCCAAAATAGCCTCCTGCATACTGAGCCCTTTCACTCTTTCTTTCAGATCATCATAGCAAGCCAGACGAAAAGTATCCAGATTTTCATTGTTCACACGTACAGGCAATACGAAATGACGAAACAACAACTCGGGAACTTGCTCGCCCCATGCCATTTCTTGTTGTGCTTTAAATGACATTCGCACATTATCCAAGTAATAATCCGTGGAATAGTCGGTCATATCTCCTATCGGCATATAGGCATACAAAAACTGCAAAGCCTCCTGCTCTTTAGAAGTAACATCTGATGCAGGTGTATAGAACTGCATACCTACCAATCCTACTTTTGCCTCAAAGTCTGATGCCACCTGCTGGCGATAATCACTGTCACTGATAAAATGGCTATCCGTAGCATAACAACCCTCAAGCAGCACGAGCAACAGCACCCATATATAATAATGTATTCTCATATCGAATTTTTAATCTTTCCTTCGCAAATGTACGAAAAAAAAATGTACATTTGCAAAATAAGATGAATAGAGTATAAATTATAAAACTATAGATATGAAGAAACTGATTTGGGTAGCTGCCACAGGCCTCATGCTGGTTATGGGCAGTTGTAGCACACCAGCCGCAGATGATAATCTGTATGCTGAGTTTCAGAACCCACCTGCTGAGGCACGTCCTCGCGTTTGGTGGCATTGGATGGATGGCAATGTAACCAAGGATGGTATTTACAAAGACCTGACCTGGATGAAGCGTTCGGGCATTGCTGGCTTCATGAACTTCGATGCCGGTTTTAGAACACCTTTGTTGATTGACAAAAAGGTGGCATACATGACGGACGAATGGAAGGATGCTTTTGCTTACACTGTTCACCTGGCCGACTCATTGGGTTTGGAAATGTCAGTAGCAGCATCACCAGGATGGAGTTTTACGGGTGGTCCTTGGGTAGAGCCAAAGGACGGCATGAAGAAGCTGGTGTGGCGAGAGATGACTGTCAGTGGTGGCACCTCTTTCGACGGCTTATTACCAGAACCCTACAAAACCATTGGAGCTTTCCAGAACGTGCCTCGTTCTAACTCCAACAACATCAATGGGGGTGGCACCAATCCAGGTGAAGGCTATTATGCCGATATCGCCGTGCTGGCCTTCAAAATGCCAGAGGCCGACAAGAACTTAGCTGCCTTGAATCCTAAAATTTCTTCCAGCGGCGGCAACTTTTCACTGCAAAAACTTACCGATGGCGACCTGACCAATGCTGACTTATTGGCACCAGGACCAGGTGGAGCCAATGGCAAGGCTTGGATTCAATATGAGTTCAGTGAGCCACAGACCGTGAAGGCACTGACCATCATGGATGGCAGAATTCGTGGGCAGTGGGGTGCCCCTGTTCAGGAAATCAACAAGGTGTTGCAAGTGAGTGACGATGGCAAAACCTTCCGTGAAGTATGTAAGATTCCTAACAGCTCTGCCCCACAAGGCACAGTGGACATCCCAGAAACTACAGCCAAGTATTTCCGTTTGGTGATTGACAATGTAGTAGTAGTCAATCCATACGCTGCTCTGATGGGCGTAAGTGCAGAGCCACAGGCCGAACCTACTCCTATCGCTGAGTTTGTTTTGCATAGTGTAAACCGCATTAACCATGCAGAAGAAAAAGCTGGCTTCGCTGCTCCTGCAGACTTGGCTCTCTACGACACCCCTGACGAAGCTGCTGCTATTGCTTTGGAAGATGTGATTGACATTACCGACAAAGTGCATGATGGTCGTTTAGTTTGGGATGTGCCAGAGGGTACCTGGAAGGTAGTGCGCTATGGATATTCACAAACTGGCCACCAGAACAACCCTGCTCCTCCTGAGGCCACAGGCTTTGAAGTTGACAAGATGGATCCTGTTGCTTTCAGGGCTTATATGGACCACTACTTAGGTATGTACACCGATGCTTCTAAGGACCAGTTAGGCAAGGTAGTGAAATACATCATGACCGACAGCTACGAATCTGAGCAAGAAAACTGGACTCCAGCCATGGAGGAGGAATTCGAGGCACGCAATGGCTATAGCCTGCGTCCATGGATGCCTGTACTGATGGGACATATCGTCAACAGCTCCGAAGAGAGTGAACGTTTCTTGCGCGATTGGCGCAGGACCTTGGGTAGCTTGGTAACCGACTATTGCTACAACCTGCTGACCGACATTCTGAAAGAACGTGGCATGGGACGTTATACCGAGTCACACGAGAATGGGCGTGTATATCTGGTAGATGGTATGGAGGTAAAAGCGAAAGCTGATGTGCCAATGGCAGCTGCTTGGATGCCGAATAATACGGGAGCTTCTACCCCTCCTATGAGCCGTGCCGACATTCGCGAATCGGCCTCTGTTGCCCACATCTACGGACAAAATCTGGTGGCTGGTGAGTCACTCACAGCCCCTGGTGGTGAGGGAGCATCATACGCATATCATCCTGCCAATCTGAAGGCTATTGCCGACATGGAGATGGCAAGTGGTTTGAACCGCTTTGTGATTCACACCTCTGTGCATCAGCCGTTGGATGAGCTAAAACCAGGTTTGGGTTTAGGTCCTATCGGACAGTGGTTCAACCGCCTCGACAACTGGTCTGAATCGGCATGGGCTTGGATGGACTATATGGCTCGCAGTTGCTACCTCTTGCAGAAAGGCAAGTTTGTGGCTGACATTGTCTATTATTATGGTGAGGACAACAACATCACGGGTTTGTATGGTGCAGAGCAACCTCCATTCCCAGTAGGTTACAACTATGACTATATCAACAGCGACGCATTACTGAATTTGCTCAAATATGAGAATGGCAGACTCACCACGCCCAGTGGCATGAACTATCGCATGCTGGTGCTTGATCCGAATGTAAAGCGTATACCAGTGGATGTACTGAAGAAGATTGCCTCACTGGCAAAGGCTGGTGCCGTGATTTGTGGTGCAAAGCCTGAATTACCAGGCCGTCTGACCGATGATGCAGATGAGTTTAACAGTATTGTTGAAGAAATCTGGGGAGGTGCACTGAAAAATGTCTATCTCACCAGCGACATGAAGAGCGTATTGGACAAGATTGGTGTGCAACCCGACGTAACTATCGGCGACGATCTGCGTTTCATCCATCGCCATACCAGTCGTGCTGACATCTATTGGATCAACAACCCCGAAGGTCCTGACAAGACCTTAGAACTGTCGTTCCGTGTCAAGGGCAAGAAGCCTGAAATCTGGCACCCAGAGACCGGCAAGCGTGAGGATGTGACCTATCGGACAGAGGGTGACCGCACGGTGGTAAAGGTGAACTTGGTGGAGAATGATGCTTTGTTTGTAGTGTTCAATGGTCCTGCAGAACAAGAGGCAGTAACCTTGCCCGAGTTAAAAGAGGTGCATGTCAACACTATCAACATACCATGGGATGTGGCATTCCAGGAGAATCGAGGAGCACCTGCTACAGCTCATTTCGACCAGCTCATCAACTTGGCCGACAGTGATGTGGATGGCATTAAGTATTTCAGCGGTGTGGCTACCTACACCAGCAGCTTCGAGGTAAAGGACGACGAGCTTGACTCCCGCCAGATACTCCTTGACTTGGGCAAGGTAGGTGTCATGGCAGAGGTAAGTATCAACGGCAATAACTTAGGTGTATATTGGAAAACTCCTTATCGCATAGACATCACTGAAGCCCTGCATGCAGGCAAGAACGACATTGAGGTAAAGGTGACAAACTTGTGGATTAATCGCTTGATAGGTGATTCTCGCCCAGAAGTGACTGAGAAGATTACCTGGTCGCAGTATCCATTCTATAATCCTAATTCCCAGATGTCACCATCTGGCCTCATGGGACCAGTTTGTCTGATTATCTGCAAATAACGCAACATTTGAGAAACCGACGTATGAGAAAAGCATTGTTCCTATTGGCTATGGCATTGCCATTGCTGGCTGATGCCCAACGCCAAGAAACCTTATTGGAGAAAGAGTGGCGATTCGTCAATGAAGAAGTGACCGATGCATGGCGCATTGACTATGACGACAGCAAGTGGCAGAAGGTGACGGTACCCCACGACTGGGCCATTTACGGTCCCTTCGACGGCAACAACGACCGTCAGATGGTGGCGGTAGAGCAGGACGGTGAGACCGAAGCCTCACAGAAGTCGGGCCGGACAGGTGGACTGCCCTTTGTGGGTGTTGGATGGTACCGCCACACCTTCGATGTGCCTGCCGGCAAGCAGACGGCACTGGTGTTCGATGGAGCCATGAGTGAAGCGCGCGTCTATGTCAATGGACAGGAAGCCATCTTCTGGCCCTATGGCTACAACTCTTTCTACTGCGATGTGACGCCTTTCATCCATGCTGATGGCAAGAACAATGTGGTGGCAGTAAGGTTAGAGAACCGTCCTTCATCTTCTCGTTGGTATCCTGGGGCAGGACTGTATCGCAATGTGCATGTGGTGACCACCGACAAGATACACGTGCCTGTTTGGGGCACGCACATCACTACCCCACATGTTGACAGCAACTACGCCTCAGTTAGTCTGCGTATTTCTTTGGCGAACACTGAACATCAACAGATGATTCGCTTAGTGACCGACATCATCGGCCCTGATGGCAAGACAGTTGCCACGAAAGACGATACCAAGATGGCGGTGCATGACATTGCATTCGGTCAGACCTTCATTGTTGAGCATCCTCAGCTTTGGTCACCTGAGACACCTTACCTATATAAAGCCCGTACGCGTGTCTTTGCCGACGGCAAGCAGGTAGATGAATATACTACCCGCTTCGGCATCCGCAGCATCGAGTATGTGCCTGAAAAAGGTTTCTTCCTCAACGCACATCTGCGTAAGTTCCAAGGCGTGTGCAACCATCATGACCTCGGACCTTTAGGAGCAGCAATCAACAAGGCTGCCTTGCGTCGCCAACTCACCTTGCTGAAAGACATGGGTTGTGATGCCATCCGTACCTCGCACAACATGCCTGCCCCAGAGCTGGTGGAGTTGTGCGACGAGATGGGCTTCATGATGATGGTCGAACCTTTCGACGAATGGGACATGCCGAAGTGTGAGAACGGCTATCACCGTTTCTTCCACGAATGGGCAGAGCGTGACATGGTGAACATGGTGCAGCATTATCGCAATCACCCCAGCGTGGTGATGTGGAGCATCGGCAACGAGGTGCCTAACCAGCGTGACCCTGAAAGCTACAAGACATTGGCTTTCTTGCAGGACATCTGCCATCGCCTCGACCCTACCCGACCTGTGACTGTGGGCATCGATCAGGCAGAGAACTCCCTGCACAACGGCTTTGCTGCCACGATCGACATCCCTGGCTTTAACTACCGCTTGCCTTTCTATCAGGAGGCTTATGCCATCCTGCCACAAGGCTTGGTATTAGGCTCTGAGACAGCATCCACCGTCAGCTCAAGAGGCGTGTATAAATTCCCTGTCGAATTGAAGAAAGGAGCCGTCTATCCCGATATGCAGTCATCGGGCTATGACACCGAGGCATGCCCTTGGTCTAATATTCCCGACTTGGACTTTGCCATGGCCGATGACAACGAATGGGAGATCGGTCAGTTCGTTTGGACAGGCTTTGACTACTTGGGTGAGCCTACCCCCTACTACGACAACTGGCCTGCCCATAGCTCTTACTTCGGCATCATTGACTTGGCATCCATCCCTAAGGATCGCTATTACCTCTATAGAAGTTTATGGAACAAGAGCGAGAGCACCTTGCACATCCTACCCCACTGGACTTGGAAAAACCGCAAAGGACAAGTTACCCCTGTCTATGTCTATACCAGCTATCCAGAGGCAGAGTTGTTTGTGAATGGCAAGAGCCAGGGGCGTCAGCACAAATGGACAGCCGCTGAAGCCAAAGCACAGGAAGCAGCATTGGGCGAGAAAGCCACTATGCACCGCTATCGCCTCATGTGGGAGGATGTCCGTTATGAACCTGGTGAACTCAAGGTGGTTGCTTATGATGCCAATGGCAACAAAGCAGAAGAGAAAGTTGTCCGCACGGCAGGCAAGCCTCACCATCTGCAGCTGGAGATAGACAGGAGTCAGTTATCAGCCGATGGCAAAGACTTGGCATATATAACTGTCAGTGTAGTGGATAAAGATGGCAACCTCTGTCCTGATGATGTTCATGAGGTGAACTTCAAGGTAAGTGGAGCTGGCACCTTCCGTGCTGCAGCCAATGGCGACCCCACATGCCTCGAACTCTTCCATCTGCCCCACATGCACGCCTTTGCCGGGCAACTTACGGCGATTGTGCAGAGCAGCGAACTGGCTGGCACCGTCACCCTCCAGGCTTCCGCCAAAGGACTGAAGGGAGCTGGTATTCAGATGTTGACGAAATAAAGTATTAAAGAAAGAGACTTATAACTAAATGGTTTTTCCGGCATTTAGCTATTATTCTACACTTCAACTACTAACTCCACTGGGCAATGGTCAGAGCCAAAGATATCGCTATGGATGCGAGCCCCCCGCAGTTTGTCATCCAGACGCTTCGAGGTCAGGAAATAATCGATGCGCCACCCAGCGTTCTTCTCACGGGCATGGAAGCGATAGCTCCACCATGAGTACTGGTTCGCCATGTCTGGATAGAAATAGCGGAAAGTATCTGTAAAGCCACTGCCCAGCAGCACCGTCATTTTCTCACGCTCCTCATCCGTAAAGCCCGCATTGCGACGGTTCGTCTTAGGGTTACGCAAGTCAATCTCCTGATGCGCCACATTCATGTCCCCGCACACAATCACCGGTTTCTTGGCATCCAGCGTTAAAAGATAGTTACGAAATTCATCCTCCCACTTCATACGATAGTCCAGACGGCGCAGCTCCTCCTGTGAGTTCGGTGTATAAACCGTTACCAAGAAAAAGTCAGGCATCTCCAGGGTAATCACACGCCCCTCATGGTCATGCTCATCAATGCCCAAGCCGTAGGTAACAGCCACAGGCTCGTGCTTCGTATAGATGGCAGTGCCCGAGTATCCCTTCTTCTCGGCATAGTTCCAGTAAGAGCGATAGCCATCGAAATTCAAATCCAGTTGTCCCTCCTGCATCTTCGTTTCCTGCAGGCAGAAGAAATCAGCATCCAGTGCCTTGAAAGCATCAGCAAATCCTTTGTCGGCACAGGCCCTCAGCCCATTCACATTCCAAGAAATAAACTTCATATCATTATGCTTTTCCAATTATCAATTTTCAATTAAAAATTAAGTCCATAATTATGCTTCACCTCACTCATCACAAACATGCTCTCCACTGAGCCCAGGCTCTCGATTGCTCCCAGCTTGTTGATCAGGAACTCGTTGTAAGCCTTCATGTCAGTAGCATGAATCTTCAGCAGATAGTCTGTGGTTCCCGACACATTGTAACACTCGGTCACCTCGGGTAACTCCTGCACCATTTCCATAAAGTCCTTGGCAATATCACGATTCATGCGCTTCAGCTTCACGTTACAGAACACGATGAAGCCCTGGTTCAGCTTCTCTGCATCCAACACGGCAATGTATTTCTTGATATACCCATTGCCCTCCAAGCGCTTGAGACGCTCATACACAGGAGTTGACGAGAGGTTCACCTTGCTTGCCAATTCCTTGATGGTGAGGCGTCCATTCTCCTGTAAAACCCGCAAAATCTGCAGGTCAGTCCTATCCAAAGTATCCATAAAAGAACATTTATTCTGTTTAAGTTTCGTTTAGCAAGCGAATGCAGCATATACATTCTACAAGCAACTGCAAAAGTAGCAACATTTTCTGATTATTCCAAATAATTTGTTTGATATATCCAAAACATATTAACTTTGCAGCAGAAAACTTAATAGCAAAAACAATCTAAAAACTAAAATAGTATGGCAACAAAGAATTATCATTTTGAGACGCTCCAGCTGCATGTAGGCCAGGAGCAAGCAGATCCGACCACAGATTCACGCGCGGTACCTATCTATCAAACTACCTCGTATGTATTCCGTAACTCACAACATGCCGCCGACCGCTTTGGTCTGCGTGATGCAGGAAATATTTATGGCCGTCTGACCAACACCACACAGAGTGTATTTGAAGATAGAATAGCTGCATTAGAAGGAGGCGTAGCAGCCTTGGCAGTAGCCAGTGGTGCAGCAGCCATCACCTACGCTTTACAAAACGTGGCGCACGCAGGCGATCATATCATTGCCGCCAACAACCTCTATGGAGGCACGTTCAACCTCATTGAGCACACACTCACTACGCAAGGCGTTAACACCACCATAGTCAATCCTGAAGATTTTGCAGCCGTTGATGCTGCTTTCCGTCCCAACACCAAGGCCATTATTGTAGAAACATTCGGCAACCCCAACGCCAGCGTGACCAACATAGACCGCATTGCCGAGATTGCACACAAACACAACACCATATTAATTGTTGACAACACATTCGCAACACCATATATATTCCGTCCATTAGAACATGGAGCCGATGTGGTAGTAGAATCTGCTACCAAGTTTATTGGAGGTCATGGCAGTACCTTAGGAGGTGTAATTGTTGATGGAGGCAAGTTCGACTGGATAGCCAATGCCAGCAAATACCCTACCTTAGGTCAGCCCGACCCCAGCTATCATGGTGCCGTTTTTGCACAGGTGGCAGGCCCTGCGGCTTTCGTGACTCGCATCCGTGCCGTCATTCTGCGCGACACCGGTGCCTGTATCGCCCCCATCAGTGCCTGGTTCTTGCTGCAAAGTTTGGAAACCCTCTCTCTACGCGTAGAGCGTCATGTGTATAATGCCCTGAAAGTAGTAGAGTTCCTGAGCAAGCACCCCAAGGTAGCCAAGGTGAACCACCCTTCCCTGCCCGACCATCCAGACCACAATCTATATAATCAGTTGTTCCCCAATGGCGCAGGCTCCATCTTCACTTTCGAGATTAAGGGCGGTCAGGAAGAGGCTTGGAAATTTATCGACAAACTACATATATTCTCGCTGCTGGCCAACGTGGCAGATGTGAAGAGTTTAGTGATACACCCCGCTACCACTACACATTCACAGCTGTCGCCCAAGGAACTGGAAGAGCAGCACATCTATCCATCTACTATTCGATTAAGTATTGGTACTGAACACATTGACGACATTATTGAAGATTTACGTCAAGCATTGGAAGATTAGTTACTCTCAAGGAATGAATGTGAGCCAGTTTTCATAATATTAGTTAGGTAAAAAGAGAGTAATTATCAATCAACCGTTCATGTAAAAATTCCCTGTCGTGAGGCAGGGAATTTTCTGTAATAATGGCAACACCTATGTCAGAACAATACTTTTATTTCATTGCATCATAAATCGCCTGCTGGATGCGTGGGCGGATATTGAGCTGTCCCAGTTTGGGATTCCAGGAATCGGGATGCACCCTATTGCTCAAGAAGATATAAACTATCTGATTGGTAGGATCCACCCAAACACAGGTACCAGTGAAGCCAGTATGACCATAGACGGTGGCAGGGGCATCGTCGGCACAAGGACTCTTGGTCTTGTTTACAACATCTGGCTTGTCGAAGCCAAGACCACGGCGACTGATGCGCGACTTGCTGGTGGTAAACAGTTTGCAGGTGCTTTCGCCCAAATAGCGCTTGCCATTCAACTCACCATTGTTCAATAACATCTGATAAATCAATGCCAACTCGGTAGCATTGGAGAACAGGCCGGCATTGCCAGAGACACCACCCTGGAAAGCGGCTGCCTCATCATGAACATAGCCTTGCAACAACTGCTTGCGCAGGAACTTGTCCTGCGAAGTGGGTACAATCTCTTCTTTGGCAAGACGTTCCAATGGATGGAAGCCTGTACGTTGCAAACCCATGGGCTCATAGAACTCTCGGTTCACATATTGGTCAAGACTCATACCAGTGAGCCGCTCGACTATCTGCTGCAAAAGGATAAAATTCACATCACTATAGCGATAGGTGCGAGAGCGCAAGGCAGCCTCCACAATCTTGGTGCGATAGACGTCCTTGAACTTGGGTGAGAGCCACAGACCTTCGGCTATCTGAAGCGGATAGTCGGCTGACTGCTGGCGCGATACCAATGAGTCGTAATACTGATAGTTGGGGTTCACCCAGTCGCGTGCAGCTATCTGCACGGTATGCAAACGGTCACGCTTATTACTCAAGATTCTGCCTTCGTAACTTTCTTTATCAATGGCTTCGCGATAGAAAGAGATAGAAGCAGGCAAGCCCGACTCATGGTATAGCAAACTACGAACAGTAATGGTTTGCTTATCGGTACCCTTGAGATAAGGGAGATACGTAGAAACCCGATCCGTGAGGTTAATCCTACCTTGGTCGTAGAGTTTCATGACGGCCAACAAGGTGGCGGTGGTCTTGGTCAACGAAGCCAAATCATAGACATCGGTAGGGCTGACAGGCTGCAACGGTTCGCCCTGAATGCCCGTACCTTCATAGGTATGGTTACCAAACACCTTATTATAAATGGTGTGTCCCTCCTTCATCACCACGACCTGACAACCGGGGAATGCCTTCTCACGAATACCCAACATCGCTAAGGTATCAATAGCTTGTAGTTTCTCGGCATCAATACCAAAGTCTTCGGGAGAGAAGACAGGCAACTCGTTTGCTATGAGGTCGGTACCCTGTCCTGCCCTCATCAGCTCGCCTATAGAAGTGGAGAGTCTGCCCGTAATGGACGCTTTCCCCACGATGGCTTTTGCCACATGCTGCTGAACAGCCTCTGGGGTATTGTGTGCAATGATCACAGCATCGGATTTCTGCACAGCCTGAGGCAATTTGGCGACTTCTTTTTGGGCTATGAAGAATACAGAGACCACAGGGTTGGTGGGGTTATATTCATTGAAGAAAGGTTGGAAAGCGCTGATATTCATGTCAGTGACGGCTATAATCACGCGCTTATATTTTTCCAGCTGACGGATAATCTGCTGACGTGTGGCTGCGGTATTATCTGCAGACAGACCAATGGTCTTAACATTGACATGCTTGGTGAGCTCATCGACAAATGGCATGAGTGCTGCCGTACGATTGCCCACATTGAGTACTGCCACCTCTCCTTCGCTGGGGTCTATAGGCAGTGACGGATGGGTATTACCTACGAGTACGATAGCTGCTTGCGACAGACGGTTGACCAGGTCGTTGGCCTCGGGGATGTTGATACGTTGTTCCAGTCCTGATATCTGGATGTTTTGTTTTCCGGTAAGCCCCAGCACATATTTATACATCAATACTTTCTTGCAGTGCAGGTTGATGTCACCCTCTTTTACCTGGCCCTCTGCCACTGCCTTAAGAATAGCATCCATCTCCGGGCCAATGGCTGAAGGCACCAGCAACATGTCATTGCCTGCCAGTAAAGCCTGCAAAGAAGCAGAGCCACCATTGATGGCACCCTTCATCTCCAATGCATCTGTAAATTTCAAACCACTGAAGCCCAATTCCTTGGTAAGCAAGTCGGTAACTATATTATGAGATAATGAAGAAGCAAGTCCTTCACGCTCCGTGAGAGAGGGGATATCCAAGTGTCCTACCATCACACCATCGATGCCGGCAGCAAAAGCCTCCTTGAAAGGCACCAGTTCGACACTGTCTAGTCGTTCACGAGTGAAGTTGAGCACTGGCAAAGCTTGATGGGAATCAACATCGGTATCGCCATGTCCAGGGAAATGTTTCGCCACAGCCACCACTCCACCGTCTTGCAGACCTTTGCTGTAGGCTATCACCTGCTTCGCCACCCTATGAGGATCTTCGCCAAACGAACGCACATTGATAACAGGGTTATTGGGATTGATATCCACGTCAGCCACAGGAGCAAAATTGACAGTTATACCCATGAGGCGACTCTCACGTGCCACCTCCTTACCATATTCATATAACAAGTTCTCATCGGTGATATTACCTAAGATGCGATTCTTGGGAAAAACAGGCGATGGCTTGAGTCGCATGGCCAAGCCCCATTCACCATCAAGGGTAATCATCAATGGTACCTTTGCCAATTCTTGTGCCTCATTGGTCAATATGGCTTGGTTTTGTAATACGCCACCAGAGAATAGCAGTCCACCAATCATGAAATCCTTCACCACCTTTTTGATGAGCTGTAGGTTGGCTTCCGTCCTCTCTGGTGCCACTTTATATACAAACAACTGTCCTATACGTCCGCGAAGGTCCAATGTCTGCATCACAGAATCAGCCCATGCAGAAGCCTTGCTATTAATATTGATTACCCTGCCAAACTGACTCTCTTTGAAAATATTAGATGCAGGAGAAGGAGGGGTAAATACGTTTGTTTCAATCTTCGCACTGCAAAGCAGCAGAGTCAATAAAAGGAACAGTAGTCTTTTCATCTTATTCATCAACAAAAATATTTATTTCTTACCTAATGTGATGATGGTATTACTCAGATACAAGCCATTGTTGCCAATGTGCATCACCGGCACCTCATGACCATCAGCATCCTTCACCATTCGAGGTTTTTCGAGGAAGGTGTGGGTGTGTCCGCCCAGCACCAAATCAATACCATGTGTCTGAGGCAGGATGGCATTGTCATATACATCATCCACGCCCGGGTTCTGCACGATACCCAAATGCGAGAGGCAAATCACCACATCACACTTTTCCTGCTGGCGAAGAATCATCACCATGCGGTTGGCTACCGCTGCCGGTTTGTGATAGACAATGCCCTCACACTTGCTCTGCTGCACCAATCCTTCAAGTTGCGGACAGAGTGCAAAGACACCTATCTTCACGCCATTGCGCTTGAGCACCACATAAGGCTTCACCAGTCCTTCGAGCACGGAACCCTCAAAGTCGTAATTAGAACAAACGATGGGAAAGTTGGCCATCTTGAAAAGTCGTGCCATATTGTCAAGTCCGAAGTCAAACTCGTGATTACCAATGGTCATGGCATCATACTTCATGAGATTCATGGCCTTGATTTCTACCTCACCTCGGTAGAGGTTATAATAGGGTGTACCCTGCGAGATATCACCACTATCAAATAACAACATTTCCGGATGTTGTTGGCGGTATTGATTTACCAACCCTGCCCTGCGAGCCACACCTCCCATATTGGCGTTTCTTGCTGAGGTGTTGGCCTCAATGGGATCAATACGGCTATGGGTGTCACTGCTGTGGATAACATACAATTGCTTGGATTGAGCATTGACAATTGAAAATTGACAATTGACAATTGAAAATGCTACAACAATTAATATGCTTAAAATTCGTGTCTTCATAATTCTTAATTATCAATTGTCAATTATTTTCACTCTACCATCAAGCTGTGAGGTAATCTTTTTACCCAACTTGGTTTGTTCCTGTACATAGTCAATAAAAAGACCACGTAAGGTAAGTCCATCAGGGCAATCTTTCTTCACCGCTTTAGGTAAGGCATGAAGGCCATCGTTACCCTCCGACAGGTAATCGATGGTGCCCAGGGTGTACATGCGATTGTCATCGATAGGTTGTCCCTGCACTTTAGCTTCTACCACCTCGTTCTTGCTGTTGAATACCAATGTGGCTCCACTGATACCTTCTCCGCCACGAATGGCAATGTTTGCCATCAACTCTTTCATATCGGAGCCTTTTAAGGTAAGTACACAGAGGGAGTTTTCAAACGGCAACACTTCGAAGGCATTGCTAACAGTGAAATCACCAGCCGCCACATCTGCTCGCAGACCACCGATATTAATTAACCCCATATCAGCAGGTTGTCCCAATACTCGAGCCGCACTTAGGCGCAGCACTTCAGCTACCAAGTTACCCAACAAGCACTCGGGTCGATTACGGCCCATCGCCACCTCACTTTGTCCCAACACGGTATTCATCATACTATCAATGCTGGCACGATAGGGGGCTATCAACTGCAAGGCTTCTTGACTTTGTATGGCATCGAGAGATGCATCAATGGCTATTCTGCTGCTTTGCACATAGGTCACCACATAGTGACTTTTGCATCCGCTTAAGAGCAATGAGACACAGAGCAACAGCCCACATCTACATTGCATGATTCCTTTTCTCATAGACTTTTTTGTGATATTTCTCACAAAGATAGTGCAAGTTGAAGACAAAACCAAATAAGCAATCTTATTTGTTTTGTTTAAACGCAGCCTATTTTATCTAAAGATATCTAAAGACAACAAAAAAGTAGAAAAAACTTGCATATTTGCCTATTTTTTTGCAACTTTGCACCCGCTTTTGCGCAATCGCTGTCAGGATACATCCCACGATGAGGCCTGGTATGTTGCGTAGTTATAAACAATTTATACAATTAAGAAGATGGATTTACTTAAAATTGCAGAAGAAGCATTTGCTACTGGCAAGACTTATCCTCAGTTCAAGGCTGGCGATACCGTAACCGTAGCATATCGTATCGTGGAAGGTAACAAGGAACGTGTACAGCAGTATCGTGGTATTGTTATCAAGATTTGTGGTCATGGTGAGAAGAAGCGTTTCACCGTACGCAAAATGTCAGGCACCATTGGTGTTGAGCGTATTTTCCCTATTGAGTCTCCGCACATCGAGAGCATCGAAGTAAACAAGGTAGGTAAGGTACGTCGTGCTAAGCTGTATTACCTGCGTAAGCTTACTGGTAAGAAGGCTCGCATCAAGGAGAAGAGAGTCAACTCAAAGTCAGCTGCCGCTGAGGCTTAATTCTTCAATCCTAAAGAAAAGTACAAGAGGGGTGTTCAAAAATGAACGCTCCTCTTTTCTTATGTCGGAAAAAAGTTGTATCTTCGCATCATTAATAATTAGAAGGAATAAGATATGGAATTTAGTGGAAGAGTAATCGCAATTTTACCTGCTCGTACAGGTGTGTCAAAATCAACTGGAAACGAGTGGAAAGTTCAGTCATATGTAGTGGAGAACCACGACCAATACCCTCGTCGCATGTGCTTTGAAGTATTTGGCGGTGACAAAATTGACCAATTCAATATTCAAATGGGAGAAGAGTTGAACGTATCGTTCGACATTGATGCCCGTCAATGGCAAGATAAATGGTTCAATACCATTCGCGCATGGAAAGTAGAGAGAGTGCAGGAAGGTGCTGCAGATAATTCCTCAACGGCAGATCCTGTACCTCCTTTTGCTCCAGAACCTGCTCCTTTCACAGGTGGTGAGAGCAATCCGGCAGATGATCTGCCATTCTAATAGCTCATCTCCCAACGGTTATCGATCTGCTGATAGATAGCTGTGCGAGCAAAAGAGGATTTAGTATTTTGTAAGTCCATAAAAGCGGCATCGCTGGCAAGCGTGCCGCTTTGTTGTTGCGCTTCAATGACCCGCTGCAGTAACTTGTTACTGAAACTGAGCGCCAACAAATTATCGGTGACGTAAGCTGATAGTTCATGTCCATCAGCCAACTGATACACAGCAATATCTTCACCTTTGAAGTTGATGATCTCTGGCTCGCCTACAGGATTCTGGAAATAACGCGTAAAGAAATCTTGGAACATAGCAGCATCATCGGCCTCAACACTGCAATAGAGAATCTGGTTAACCGGACCCTCGGGTTGATGATAGCTCAACAACACCTTGCTCAACTGCGTACTTAACCCGTGTGGTGATGCTTCTAAAAAACCATGTACATAATCTCTAAGGCAATTTACCATATCGGATGCCGGTAAAGAAACATTAATCAGTGCTCCATCGCTCATATCATCCACGAAAGCAACCACATCATCTGTTTCCACTACTGCAAAGGCATCGGCAGGAACTAAAGAGTATAAATCGTTGGTTGTTACCTGTGAGATTCTGGAATGATGTAGATACTGGTATGCCACAACGCCAGCTATCAACAATAGCAACGACATCCCTACGGCAATCCTATGTATCACGACAGATTTCACGCTTATTAGATAATTTTCACAAAATTATTAAAAACATCTAATATATACAAGAAATGCCTAAAAAAAATTAAAATCCCAGTTCTAATCCATCATAAGCTAAATGAATATGAGGAGGAAGTTGGGCATCAACAACGGCATGAAGACCAGCGTGATGACTCATATGAATGAAATAGGTTTCCTTGGCACCAATACGATGGGCATTATCAATAGCTTGTTGAATATTCTGATGGGTAGGGTGTTCATACACATGCAAGGCATTCATGATCAGCACATCCAATCCTTTCAACGCATCATACGACTCCTGTGGCATGGTCTTCATATCAGTAACATACCCAAAAGTACCGATGCGGAAGCCCAAGATAGGGAGGTCACCATGCATTACTCTAAGCGGCAAAACTTCAGTATTATTTACTTTGAAGGGTTGAAAAGGTACCACTTCATGCAGACTGATACCTGGCACTCCAGGGTATTTTTCTTTTACGAAGCAATAGGGCAACCGTGTTTGTAGGTCACGTGCCGTATAATCCTCAGCATAAACATCTACTTCACCAAACACATTGCTGGGTCTTAAATCGTCCAAGCCACCCACATGGTCGGAATGCTCATGAGTAATCAGGATGGCATCGGGTACCACGAATGGCTGTACCTGCATGTATTGCTGACGGAAATCAGGACCACAATCAATCAGAATCACGGCATCATCGGTATAGACAAGTGAAGAGCAACGAAAACGCTTGTCGCGAGGGTCGGTTGACCGGCACACTTCACAATTGCACCCCAAAGTGGGTACACCCATGGATGTTCCAGAGCCTAAGATTCTGACCTTCATATCAACACTATTCAATAAAGTTCACTTCGGGATGTATTTCGATACCAAACTGCGAAGCCACATCATGGCAAACAGCTTCCGACAATGCCACGATTTCAGCACCCGTAGCATTGCCTAAATTAACCAGAATCAAAGCTTGTTTTTCATAAACTGCTGCATTGCCCAACGCTTTGCCTTTCCACCCCGTTTGTTCAATCATCCAACCTGCAGGTATCTTGACAGACTGCTCGTCTATTTCATAATACGGCATATTGGGATATTGAGCCAAAAGGCTCTGCCATTTCTCCCTGGAGACGATAGGATTGGTAAAGAAGCTACCGGCATTACCCAATAACTGAGGGTCTGGCAACTTACTCTGACGTATCTTAATGATGGTTTGCCGCACTAAGGGTAATGTGACGGATGGAGCATCTGCCAACTCCTTGCGAATGGTACCATAGTCTAATTTAAATTGGACTAATTTACTCAACCTAAAGTTAACGTAGGTCACAAAATATGACTTCATCTCTGGGCGTTTAAAGATGCTATTGCGATAAGCGTACGCACACTCTGCATTCTGAAACACACGTTTCTGTCCCTTATAATCAACTGTCTCAACGGAGGTAATCAAGTCTTTCACTTCTACTCCATAAGCGCCAATATTCTGAACAGCACTGGCTCCCACTTCACCGGGGATGAGGGACAAGTTCTCTGCGCCATACCAACCACGGTGTACGCAGTAGGCAACAAAATCATCCCACACTTCTCCAGCACCTACACGGACAAAAACTTCGGAATCATCTTCAGCGGTTACCTGTATCCCTTTTATCTGAGAATGTAGCACGGTACCATCATAGCGTTCGTGCATGAACAGCAAATTGCTACCCCCTCCCACATGCAAGAAAGGAACTTTGACCTTACCTTCGGCAATAAAACCCTCCAATTCTTCTTCCGAGGTGTATTCCAGCAAATGAGCAGCTTCAACCTTCAGTCCAAAAGTGTTCTTTATAACGCAATTACCCATTAATCAATTATCAATTAAATCGAAGTATCTTCAAATTTATACATTTCCCATTCGCCACCACGTTTGCGAAAATACAAAATAATAGATGTGCCATCTTGGAAACCATTCACTTTCAAAATCTTCCTTCTCGACCTACCATCATTGGCCTGACCATAATTGATGTTTGTCAGTCTATCGACAGGCAGTTCTGGCTTAAACGCAAACCACTGACTGATACCTAAAGTAGTTTCCAAGATGGAGAACTCGTCATCAGGATCCAACGTCACAAACTCAATAGGATTGGCAAGGTGATCCAACTGATAAATACTATCGTTGGCAAATCGGGTATAGAAAGCCAGGAAACCACTTTCATCATCCATAGGAGTCAATGGCAGCAAAGAAATAGAATCGAGCATCCACGCACCCATGTCTCGTTCAAAATAATAACGCTGTCGCATATTGGAATCGAGATATATCCATTCTACCTCGGCAGAAGTGAGCGAGGTATCACCTTCTAAATCCAAATCAGACTCCTTGTCGAATAACAACGTATAAGTAGGCTGTTCGGCAAACAGGTGGTCATGTTGCCAATCCCTGCGTTCCACTTGCTGGATACTGTCCATAGTGTTGACATGCAAGGGGAATCTTATCCTGCGTCGCTGCAAGCGTTCATCTGAGGCAAAGTTCCAGATAAAGTCGTCAAACAGTTCATCCACCCTGGTCGGCACCACTTCCTTTTCTACCTCAGGTTCAGGCTCCAGAGATGTTTCAACTATCAAAGTATCGTTAGACATTAATTCTGCTTCCTTTGTAACATTGGCTTGCTTCCCCGCGCAGGACGCGAGGCACCATATCATTAAAAGGCCGCAAAAAGATATCCAACTATTATTCATTATCTTATTGTTTCAACTTTATCTTCAATTTCTCCAGCATATCAGTGGTCATGGTTTCTAAGTCATACTTGGGCTGCCACCCCCACTCCATCCGTGCACAGCTGTCATCCATGCAGTCGGGCCAGCTTTCAGCTATGTGTTGCTTCAACGGATCCACCTGATATTCCATCTCAAACTGAGGCATCTGTTTTTTGATCGCCTCATAAATAGTTTCAGGTGCAAAACTCATCGAAGCCAAGTTAAAAGCATTGCGATGAACCAGTTTGGCAGGGTCTGCCTCCATTAACATGATCGAAGCATGCAACGCATCTGGCATATATATCATATCCATCAGAGTACCTTCTTTAATAGGGCAAATAAACTTTTCACCCCTCACGGCATAATAATAGATATCCACCGCATAGTCAGTGGTACCGCCACCAGGAGGCGTTACATACGATATAATGCCCGGGTAACGCACCGACCTGGTATCCACTCCATATTTCATAAAATAATAGTCGCTCAACAACTCGGTGGTTACCTTGCTCACCCCATAAATGGTTCCCGGACGCTGTATGGTATCCTGAGGTGTCATCACATGAGGGGTGGAAAGTCCAAACGAACCGATAGAGCTGGGAGTAAACACTGAACAATGATACTCACGTGCCACCTCCAACACATTCCACAAACCATCCACACCAATCTTCCAAGCTAAACGAGGATTCCTTTCAGCCACCACAGACAACAACGCTGCCAAATTATAGATGGCGTCAATGCGGTAATCCCTCACCACCTTGGCTATGGCATCGGCATCAGTTACATCAGCCAAAGCCGATGGGCCTGATTCTTTCAAGACACCTTTCGGCTCTGAACCCTTTATATATCCAGCAATTACATGACTATTGCCATACCTGCCTCTCAGCTCCATGGTTAACTCAGAACCTATCTGCCCTGTAGCGCCAATCACCAGTATATTTTTCATATCTAAAGTTTTTTAGGTCTATTCTCATTTTGTTGCACAAAGATAATCATTATTTGAATTATTTTCGCTAATTTGGCGGTGAAATTGACTGTTGACACTAAATCTTAAACAATTTGACATATGTACGGAAAAATGCAAGATCATCTCGCCAACACATTGGCTGAGATAAAGGAGGCAGGGCTATACAAAGAAGAGCGCCTGATTGAGAGTCCACAACGTGCTGCTATCACAGTAAAAGGACAAGAAGTACTGAATTTTTGTGCTAACAACTATTTAGGCCTTTCTGACAATCCCCGATTGATTGAAGCTGCCAAGAAGATGATGGATCATCGTGGTTATGGCATGTCTTCAGTTCGTTTTATCTGTGGCACACAAGATATTCACAAGGAGTTGGAGGCTGCTATAGCCGACTACTTCCAGACCGAAGATACTATTCTCTATGCAGCCTGCTTCGATGCCAATGGTGGTGTGTTTGAACCCTTGTTCACGGAAGAGGATGCAATCATCAGCGACTCTCTGAACCATGCCAGCATCATTGATGGCGTTCGTTTATGCAAGGCGAAACGCTATCGCTATGCCAACGCCAACATGGAAGAGTTGGAGAAATGCCTGAAGGAGGCTCAGGCACAGCGTTTCCGCATCATCTGTACAGATGGTGTATTCTCGATGGATGGCAATGTGGCGCCTCTCGACAAGATTTGTGATTTAGCTGAGAAGTACGATGCTTTGGTAATGGTGGACGAGTCACATTCTGCAGGTGTAGTAGGTCCAACTGGTCATGGCGTGAGTGAATTATATAAGACCTATGGTCGCGTGGATATATATACAGGTACTTTGGGTAAGGCTTTTGGAGGTGCTATGGGTGGTTTTACCACAGGTCGCAAAGAGATCATCGACCTGTTGCGTCAGCGCAGCCGTCCTTACCTGTTCTCCAACTCTGTAGCTCCTGCTATTATCGGTGCCGCTCTTGAAACATTCAAGATGCTGAAAGAAAGCAATGCGTTGCACGACAAGTTAGTAAGCAATGTCAACTATTTCCGTGATAAAATGATAGCTGCTGGCTTTGACATCAAACCTACCCAGAGTGCTATCTGTGCAGTGATGCTCTACGATGCGAAATTGTCACAGGTATTTGCTGCCAAGATGCAGGAAGAAGGTATCTATGTAACAGGTTTCTATTACCCTGTAGTACCGAAAGGCGAGGCACGCATCCGTGTTCAACTTTCTGCTGGTCATGAGCGTGAGCACTTGGATCGTTGCATCGATGCATTTATCAAGGTGGGCAGAGAACTTGGGGTACTGAAATAAGAAGGTGTTTCCTGCCTACCTGGCGAGGAAACTTATGTATGTAAAGAACCTGATCTGTTGAAATAAAAGAAATATCCCCCGTCTATCTGGCGGGGGATTATTGTGTTAAAACAAATCTTCAGTGGTATATCCTTTAGGCAATGCCCTGCAATTATACTGCGAGGCCATGATCTCACCATAGGCGCCTGCGGAACGGATGGCAATCAAGTCACCACGCATTGTCTTGTTCAAATCAACAGCCTTGCCAAACACATCGCTGGACTCACAAATAGGTCCTACTACATCATAGGTTTCAGTCGGTAAGTCAGAGGTGATGTTTTCAATTTTATGATATGCTTGATAGAGAGCAGGACGAATAAGGTCAGTCATACCCGCATCTAAAATAGCAAACTGCTTGTTGGTACCTTGTTTCACATACAACACTTTAGAAATGAGAGAGCCACACTGCGCCACCACAGAACGTCCTGGTTCAAAGTGCAGCACCTGACCTTCACGGCGCCTAATCAGCGTATTGATGGTCTTGAAATAATCATGGAAATCAGGTATAGCCCGTCTGTTAGGATGTTGATAATCAACGCCCAGACCACCGCCTACATTGATATTCTCAATCTTGATATGATGTTGCTCGAATTGTGCCAAAAGTTCGTTTACACGGTTGCAGAGGGCAGCGAAATCGCCCATGTCCAATATCTGAGAACCGATATGGAAATGCAGACCTATAAACTTGACATGCTGCATCTTTTCAGACAAGGCAATCACCCGTTCCACATCACACAAGGCAATACCAAACTTATTCTCTGCCATACCTGTAGTGATATTGGCATGAGTATGCGCTTTCACATCAGGGTTCACACGAAACTCCACCTGTGCCACAACTCCTTTGGCAGCAGCCAGCTCATTAATTATCTCCAGTTCGGGGATTGACTCTACATTGAAACAGAAAATGCCATGCTCTAATCCTAAGTTAATTTCCCAATCAGCCTTACCCACACCAGCAAAAACAATCTTATCTGGAGAAAAGCCAGCCTGCAAAGCAGCCTTTATCTCTCCGCCGCTGACACAATCGGCACCTAACCCATATTCACGGATGGTACGTAACACCTGCGGATTAGCATTCGCTTTAATAGCATAATGCACCACAGCATGGTCCATCTTGTCCAGCTCTTTTTTGATTACCTCCAGGGTTTCACGCAAGATGTGGGTGTCGTAATAATAAAAAGGTGTCTGCAAGGCACCGAACTTTTCAATTGGAAACTGTCCTTTCATTTAGTTGTAAATTAAAAATGGATTGCTCCTGTAGGAAGCAATCCATCCTTTTCATTTGTCGTTAAATAATTTATCACTGAGTTGCTGCAACGCTCTCTTCTTGTCGCTTTGGCGAATCAAAAGAGAAATGTTGTAATTGCTGCCACCATATGAAATCATACGCACAGGAATGTCATGCAGTGCATCCACAGCCAACGCCTCGAAGCCAATGTTCTCCCACTCCAAGTCGCCCACAATGCATACAATGCACATATCCTTATCTACTGTCACAGTGCCATACTTACGTAGGTCTTCCAGAATCTCGTTCAAATGTTTGGTGTTATCAATCGTCACAGACACACCCACCTCTGAAGTGCAGATCATATCGATACTGGTCTGGTAACTCTCGAAAATCTCAAACACCTTGCGCAAGAAGCCGTATGCCAGCAACATGCGGCTTGACTTTATCTTGATAGCCGTGATATTGTCCTTAGCAGCTACAGCCTTGATGGTGTCACGCTTGGTCTTGTTAGAAATCAAGGTTCCTGGTGCGGTTGGCTCCATGGTATTCAGCAAGCGCACAGGAATATTGGCATATTTAGCAGGTTGGATGCAGGTTGGATGCAGAATCTTAGCGCCAAAATAAGCTAACTCAGCAGCTTCCTCGAAATGTAACATTGGCACAGGATTGGTCTTGTCCACTACACGAGGATCATTGTTGTGCATACCATCAATGTCAGTCCATATCTGTATCTCCTCGGCATTGATAGCAGCACCCAGCAAAGAAGCCGTATAATCACTGCCACCACGCTGCAGGTTATCCACCTCACCATAAGAATTACGGCAGATAAAGCCCTGTGTGATATAAAGGTCAGCACCAGCATGTAAATCCAGTTGTGCCATCAGTTTCTCTTTGATATATACAGGATCAGGCTCCGCATTTTTATCCATACGCATAAAATCGAGTGCATTCAACAGCACAGATTTCACGCCCTGCTCTTGCAAATAGAGATTCATCATGGCGGTAGAGATCAGCTCACCATGAGAAAGAATCAACCTTTCTTCATACAAAGTGAAGAGGTCTTTGGTATAAGAGCGTATCTCATCAAAATGCGACTTAATAACTTCCAAGCCCTTTTGTTTGAACTCTGGTGTCGAATAGAGTTCGTCTATATGACGCTCGTATTTACTTTCCAGTTTGTTAATCACTTCATTGGCGCCATCAGGATTCTTCTTATACAGATAATCCGAGATTTCCACCAATGTGTTTGTGGTACCCGACATGGCGGACAAAACCACAATCTTACATTCACCGTCAGTGATCAGCTTAGCCACATCCTTCATGCGCTGAGCTGTGCCTACTGAAGTACCTCCAAACTTTAATACTTTCATATTCTAATGCAATTAATAATTATCTTGTTCTTCTTTCACCAATTTTTGATCCTCACAACGATACACTTCTCCAGGAAACTCACGGAGCAGTTGCAGGTTATGGGTAGTCATTATCACCAGTGATCCCGTATCGCTCAGGTCGTGCAGCAATTTGGTAATGGCACGCCCTGTTTCTGTATCCAAATTACCCGTAGGCTCATCAGCCATGATGATATCAGGAGAGTTGAGCACCGCTCTGGCTATCACCACGCGTTGTTGCTCACCACCTGACAGTTCGTTGGGTAACTTGTCTTCTTTATCTTCCATACCCACCAGGTTCAGCACGGCTTTGATGCGGTTATCGATCTCCTTCTTGTCGTGCCAGCCTGTAGCACGCAATACAAATCGCAGGTTATCATACACAGAACGGTCGGTAAGCAGCTGGAAATCCTGAAACACAATGCCAAGACGACGCCTCAACTTGGGTATATGCTTCTGCTTCAACTTTCGCATGTTATAGCCTAATACCTCAGCCTCACCGTCAGTGATATCCAACTCACCATACATGGTTTTCAACAAACTCGACTTTCCTGTACCTACCTTACCTATCAGATAGACGAAAGAGCCCCTGCATAGTTCCAGGTCCACCCCTCGCAGTACAGTATCATAGTCCTGACTGACCCTTACACCCTTGTATTTTATCAATACTTCATCCATCAATGCTTTTTCCAATTAGGCTTATGGCGTTCTTCCAACTCACGCGCCAGATCCTCAATACTCAAACCCTTGGCAGTAAGCATCACAATCAGGTGATACAACAAGTCTGAACCTTCATATATCAAACGGTCATTAGTACCGTTAGCAGCCTCGATGATGGTCTCAACAGCTTCCTCACCCACTTTCTGTGCCATCTTATTGATGCCACTTTGGAATAAGCTGGTGGTATATGAACCTTCTGGCATTTCCTCATGACGTTGCTGGATGAAGCGCTGCAACTCCTTGAGAAACATCACAGGTTCGCTATTTACTTCCCCCCAACAGGTATCTGTTCCCGTATGACACACAGGTCCTCTTGGATGCACTTGTATCAACAAGGTGTCATGATCGCAGTCCTCCTTGATAGACACTACATCTAAAAAGTTGCCACTCTCTTCTCCTTTGGTCCACAAACGCTGACGTGTGCGGCTAAAGAAAGTAACAAGTCCTGTTTCTACAGTCTTGTCATACGCTTCTTGATTCATGTATCCGAGCATTAGCACCTTCGCTGTCTCAGCATCCTGTATAATGGCAGGCACCAGCCCATTCATTTTGTTAAAATCCAACATTCTTCTAAATTGAAAATTGAGAATTGAAAATTGAGAATTGAAAATTATAGAATAATCAATAGTCAATCTCCGTTGTTAATTCCTAATTGTTATATTTTCGCTGCAAAGATACGATTTTAATTCGGAAATTCGTATATCTCCGAAGTGAAAAACACCAGCTGCCAATGCAGCATCTGCTTTTCCTATGGTAAAAACATCACGGAAATGCTCCATCTTACCTGCTCCTCCTGATGCAATGACGGGTATCGACAAATCATCACTGAGTTTTGCCAATGCCCCGTTGGCATAGCCCGTGCGCACACCATCATGGTTCATGCTGGTAAAAAGTATCTCACCCGCACCTCGTTGTTCACCTTCTTTTGCCCAGCTGAACAACTCTTTGTCTGTTTCTACCCTACCTCCATTGAGGTAGCACCACCATCCCTTCTCGGTCTGCTTGGCATCAACAGCCAACACACAAACCTGCGATCCGAAATTACGGGCTATCTGGTCAATCAACTCAGGATGTTTGATTGCCGAAGAGTTAATGGATATCTTATCTGCACCAGCAGCCAGCAGTCTGTCCACATCACTTAGTTCGTGAATACCTCCACCCACAGTGAAAGGAATGCTGATATTCTCAGCAATGCGTTTCACCAGCTCAGTAAAGGTCTTACGTCCCTCAAAACTGGCAGTGATGTCCAGGAACACCAGCTCGTCAGCACCCTGTTCGCTGTAAGCACGTGCCAGTTCCACAGGATCACCAGCCTGACGAAGGTTCACAAAGTTAGTACCCTTCACCGTCTGTCCGTCTTTGATATCCAAACAAGGTATAATTCGTTTTGCTAACATTCTTTACAATTGAGAATTGAAAATTGAGAATTACTAATTGTTAAAATATATAATGTTCTATATCTCTCCAAGTAATCCGCCCTTCGTACAAAGCTTTGCCAAAAATCACACCAGGCACCCTCGCTTCTGCCAATGCCTCAATGTCATCCATGCTACTGACGCCACCGCTGGCAATAAGATGCAGATGGGGATATTCCGACAAAACATCTTTGTATAAAGAAACGGCAGGACCCTGCAACATACCATCCCTGCTGATTTCAGTGCATATCACCTTCTGCACACCTTGCTGAGTATAATGTTCCAGAAATGACATCAGTTCGTTATCGCTGTCTTCCAGCCAACCACTTACGGCCACCTTACCCTCTTTCACATCTGCACCTAAGATAATCTTCTCAGCACCATATTTCAGTAACCAACGTTGAAAAGTATCTGGTTCTTTCACGGCAATACTGCCTCCCGTCACCATCTGAGCACCGCAATCAAACACAATACGCAGGTCGTCATCTGTCTTTACCCCACCGCCAAAATCTATCACCAGATTCGTAGTTCTGGCAATCTGCTCCAGCGTTCGCCAGTTCACCACATGTTTCGACTTGGCTCCATCCAAATCAACCACATGCAGACGGGTAATACCGTGATCCTCCATCTCCTTTGCCACATCAGCTGGAGAAGCACTGTACTCTTTCACCTTATCATAGTCGCCTTGCGAGAGCCTTACGCACTTGCCATCTATAATATCTATAGCAGGAATCAGTTCAATCATATCTCAAACAAGAAGTTTTTAAGAATCTGTTCTCCGATTGAGCCACTCTTTTCGGGATGAAACTGGGTAGCATAATAATTGTCTTTCTGTATAGCAGCACTGAATGGCTGGATATAGTCGGTGGTCGCCACCGTATAGCTGCCTACTGGCACATAGTAACTATGCACAAAATACACATAAGGATGTGCTGGCAGTCCTTTCAGCAGCTCACCCTTAATATTATATAAGGTATTCCAGCCCATGTGTGGCACCTTATCCTCGTGACGCTGGTTGATAAAGCGTTTCACCTCAGTGTCAAAGATACCTAAGCACTGGGTATCACCCTCCTCAGAATAACTACACATCAGTTGCATACCCAAACAAATACCCAACACCGGTTGGGTAAGACTTTTGATTAGCAAGTCAAGGCCATGCTCCTTCAAGAAACTCATGGTAGTAGCAGCCTCTCCTACTCCAGGGAAAATCACTTTGTCGGCAGTTCGTATCAGTTGTTCATCAGCGGTGATGACAGAATCCACGCCCAGTCTTTTCAAGGCATTCTCTACCGAGCGGATATTGCCTGCATTATAGTCTATGATGACTACTTTCATTCTTCTTAATCTATTAGTAAAAAAAAATCGGCAACAAAAATAGCAAAATAATTTGCACAATCCAAATATAATACATACCTTTGCAACCGCAAAACCAAATTGGTGCGTTAGTTCAGTTGGTTAGAATACGTGCCTGTCACGCACGGGGTCACGAGTTCGAGTCTCGTACGCACCGCTTAAAGGATAGCTTATCAGGCTATCCTTTTTGTTTTATATGGACCTGAATTGCCGTTGTTCCTCGTTATACTCAAAGCCGTTTTCCAACAAAGCGACCTTCAATTCCTCCATATCCTTGTCAAAATATGCGCACAAGGTCTCCAAGTCGTCAAACTCGCCATCTCTTAACAACATGTTCACGCTGGATACCAGCATCATCGGGTCATTGGGTAGATAGTCCATTTCTATTCACGTTTTTAGTTATATACATATTACCATCCTGCATAAAGCGTTCAAACATTTTCTTATAGGCCTCCACTTTTTTGTCAAATGCCAGTGGATAAGCCCTTGACGAAGAAGGAAGGCGATAGAGCACTGTCTGCATACCATCGCAGTTGCTGGCATCAGGAATGGGTACGAAGCCATTCACCTTAGGTGTTTCTGCGATGCGAAGCGTGGCACAGATGGTTGTTGTAGCTTTCTCGCCAGTAGTGACAATAGCTCGTAAATGTGGCAGATGGTTCATCAGTTGCTGTATATCGGTAGGCTCCACTACTTCGAGGAACTTGTCAGCAGCATTGTCCTTCAATCGCCTCACAGCCGTAGAGGTGTCGAAAAAAGCAATGCCATTTTCCTGGCAGAACACCACAATCTCTTCTAACTTGAATCGCTTGGCAGCTTCATCCACGAAGTGATGACGGTCGCCGAAAAACACAGCTCCCTCAATTCTCCAGTGGTCATTGATGAAGTTAGGATAATAGAAGTCCATACACCATCGTTTTCGTTGAGGCGGAAAACTGCCCAGGAACAGCACCTTGGCATTCTCTGGCAAGAACGGCTTCAAAGGATGATATTCCACCTCATCAGTGCTACGCTGTATATTCTCTATGTTCAGATACGATATCATGGCATCAAAGATACGAAAAACGCTACAATCTCTGCGCCGATGACAGGATAATTATTATCTTTGCAGAAATAACGACTAAAAATATTGGCTATGAACATTGGAGATAAGGCTCCCGAGATACTGGGAAAAGACGAACAGGGACGTGATATCCGTCTAAGTGATTACCGTGGACGTAAACTGGTACTCTATTTTTATCCGAAAGACAACACCAGTGGTTGCACAGCAGAAGCATGCAGCCTACGTGATCGTTACAGCGACCTGCAAGGAGCAGGCTACGAGGTGGTAGGCGTGAGCAAAGACTCAGCTGCCTCCCATGTTAAGTTCAAGGAAAAATACGAACTTCCTTTCCCTCTGATAGCCGATATTGACCACACTCTCTTGGAAGCCATGGGAGCCTGGGGTGAGAAAGTCATGTACGGTAAGAAAACTGTAGGCACCATCCGCACCACATTTATCATCAACGAGGAAGGCATTATAGAGCAAATCTTTGCAGGCAAGCAGGTGAAGACCAAGGAACATGCCGACCAGATTCTATCCCTATAGACTATGAACAATCTGGCATCACGCCAGGTCTCAATACCACCGACGCCGCTCAATTCCGGCTTTGGCGGCATCTGTGCCAGTTCCAGAATATGACGCAGAAGATTGGCCTGATAGTATGTCTGGGGCTGACGCAAGTATAGTAATTGCAAATATTGCAATAGTTTTTATTAATCAAAAAAACAGTTGAAAAGAACATATTATTAATAAAAAAACTTTTTATCTTTGCAACTATTATTTAATAATTATATCAACCATGAAAAGATTTGTTTCAACCTTACTTTTGGTGTTTATCACCATCATGACCTGGGCGCAAAGCAATGCTGCATTTGACAAGCTCAAGGCTGATCCGAAAAAGGCTTATGGCAACGACTACCCCTACGAGATGAAGGTGAGCAAGTTGACCAAAGCACCAAAAGGATACAAACCATTCTACATCAGTCACTATGCCCGTCACGGCTCTCGATATTACTGGAGCGACCAGCTCTACAAAGACCTTGACACGCTGATGACTACTGCCCACAACAAGCACCAGCTTACCGCAGAGGGCGAAAGCTTCTACAACAAGTTTATGACGGCCAAGCAGGAACTGATGACGGGTGTAAGTGAGCTTACACAGTTGGGGTGGGACCAGCATCAGTTTATTGCGCGTACCATGTATAACAACTTCCCCGAAGTGTTCAAGAAAGGGGGCAACGTACTGGCTATTTCGTCTTTGTCGGGTCGTTGCGTCATCAGTATGGCTGCTTTCTGTCAGGAACTGGTGCAGTGCAACCCCAAAATAGAGATACGTGAGCAGTCGTCACGATTTACCCTCGATGGTGTTGTGCCCACTGACAGTCAGAACCCTGTAAAGCATAACTTCCCAAGACCTAACAAGCCTCGTTACGAGAGCAATCGTGACAAGTTCCAAAGTGACAATAGCCTGAGCAGCAAAGTGGTGCAAAGGGTGTTTACCAGCACCGAGGGCTTGCCTGGTAAACCTGAGACATTGGGCAATAGCCTCATCAACCTTTACACCACATTACCCAGCATCTTCCATGAAGGCATGATGGGCAACATTGTAACTGACCAGGAGATAGTGGACCGTTGGGAGGCATCTAACCTGGGCTCTTACTCATGGGTGTTCTCTGGTCAGTATAACATGATTCCTATTTTGGAGGATATCCTCAAGAAAGCTGATGCTGTTATTAACGGCACCAGCGATCATATATCGGACTTGCGCTTCGGACATGATACCTGCATTGGTCCGCTGACCGTACTGATGGGCATCAACGGTGCAGACCTCGACCCTGAAGACCCCTACGAGGTGAAGAACATCTACCAAAATTGGGAGACCTGCAAGGCATCCAATATCCAGTTGGTGTTTTATCGTGGCAAGAAGAGCAGCGATGAAGTGTTGGTGAAATGCCTGCTGAATGGCGATGAGGCAAAGTTGCCTGTGCCTACGAATATGTTCCCTTATTATAAATGGTCAGATTTCCGCCAATTCTATACTAATCGCATCAATGGGATTGTCCGCTAAAGAGATCATCAGTCAGATGGAGTCGTTGCAAAATGAAACGCAACGGATAATCTTGATGAGCTTCTTCAAGACAGCCCCCGGACAATATGGCTTTGGCGATGAATTCCTTGGCTTAAAAGTGCCACAGACCCGCAGTATTGTCAGGTCTGTGGCTACTGATTTGTCTTTGGATGAAGTGCCAGAACTATTGTTGTCCCGATGGCACGAGGTGCGCCTCTGTGGACTGTTGGTGCTGGTAGAGCGTTTCAAAAAACTATCTACTAAACGGATGGAAAATAATGAAAATGCTATCCAAGGACGTGATGCCATTGTGGATATGTACCTCCGTTATGCCAAACTAGCTAACAACTGGGACTTGGTAGATTTGTCGGCTCCAGAAATACTTGGTCATTGGCTGTTACTCCCCACCCGACTGGGTGACAAGACCAAGGTAATTGACCAACTGGCAGGAAGTTCTTGTCTCTGGGAACAACGCATGAGCATGGTATGCACCTGGAAAACCACCCAACAGGGTGATCCCTCATGGTGCCTGCGATATGCAGAGAAGCACCTGCTACACCCACATGACTTGATGCACAAGGCAGTGGGCTGGATGTTACGCGAGATGGGCAAACGCATCAGCATGGATTTATTACGAGAATTTCTCCGTCAACATGTACACGAGATGCCCCGCACTACCCTGCGTTATGCCATTGAAAAGATGGACGAGAAAGAGCGGAAGGAATGGATGAAAATGGATAAAAGGTAGTAAAAGAGTGTATCTCACTTAAAAAAACGGACAATTCTTTTTATCATTCCAAATAAAGCACTACCTTTGCAGTCGCAAAAAACAACAAAAATTGCTGCATCGCCACTTTAGCTCAGTCGGTAGAGCAACGCATTCGTAACGCGTAGGTCGCCAGTTCAAGTCTGGCAAGTGGCTCAAAACTCACATGAAGAAACGCACCATACACATTCTAATTGGCATTTTCATCGCCTTAGTACTGGTGGCTTGTGTCATCGGAGGTGCTTTCTATTATTTCTTCATGGCGCCGCAATTCTACCCCCAGCAAACCGCTTACGTTTATATTGATCGTGACGATACGGCCGACTCGGTGTATGTCAAGGTGCAAGAGGTGGGTAACGTGAAGGATTTTCATGGTTTCAAGTGGATGAGTGAGTATCGTCACTATCCTGAAAGCATCAGCACAGGGCGTTACGAGATACGCAACGGCGAAAGTGTCTATCATGTGTTCAGCCGTATCTGGAGAGGCTATCAGACGCCTTTGAATGTTACCATCAACAGTGCCCGTACCATGAGAAGGTTGGCTGGTCAGGTGGGACGTCAGCTGATGATAGATTCTGTGGAGATTGCCACCTTAATGTATGACTCGACTTTCCAGGCGAAGATGGGTTATACTAAAGAAACGATGCCTGCGCTTTTTATCCCCGACACCTACGAGATGTATTGGGATATCTCGGTAGATGAGTTCTTCGAACGTATGCAGACCGAGCATAAACGCTTCTGGAACAGTAGTCGTCAGGCCAAAGCCAAAGAGATGGGACTGACAGAGAATGAGGTTTCTACCCTCGCCTCAATTGTAGAAGAGGAAACCAACAACAATCCTGAAAAGCCATCGGTGGCTGGTCTGTACTACAACCGCCTGCGCATCGGCATGCCTCTGCAAGCCGACCCTACTATCAAGTTTGCATTGCAGGAGTTTGGCATCCGCCGTATCCTCAACTCCGACTTGAACGTGGAGTCGCCCTACAACACGTACCTTCACAGAGGACTGCCTCCCGGTCCTATTCGTATTCCTTCGGTAATAGGTTTGGATGCCGTACTAAACTATGCACACCATAATTATCTTTATATGTGTGCCAAAGAAGATTTCTCTGGCACACACAACTTTGCTGCTACCTATCGTGAGCATCTGAATAATGCTCAGCGTTACTGGGCAGCTCTGAACAGACGGAAAATCAGCCGATGAAATGGTTTGTATTCTATAAGGGACAGCTGCTATTACAGCAACAAGGCGATGCCTTGCAAGTACCTGAGGGCAATGAGCCTCCAGTGTCTGTGCCTGATGGGCACCAGGTGCATGAGGTGACGATGAATGATGGCATAAAGGTAAAAACTTTTGAGTTGAATGCAGTGAATGAGATAGCAGGTCAAGCCTGCAATGAGGAGCCCAAAGAGCTCCTCCCCTTAGCAAGGGGAGGCGTTTGCGAAGCAAACAGAGGGGTATGTCAATTTAATCTGATTGGTCTGCGTGATTCCTTCAACTATATTCCTCTGAAAGATTATCTCTGCGGAGGTAAGGCTGCACAGATTCTCTATTGGGACAAGCACAGTCGTTTTTGCCCCACTTGTGGGGTGCCTACTGTACAGGAAACTCCCATCATGAAGAAGTGCCCACAATGCGGACTGGAAATGTACCCTCCTATTGCTACCGCTATCATCGTATTGATACAGAAAGGTGACGAGATACTATTAGTACACAATCGTGCGTTCAAGCGCGACTACTACGGACTGGTGGCTGGCTTCTTGGAGGCAGGCGAGAGTTTGGAGGAGTGTGTGTACCGTGAGGTAATGGAAGAAACAGGACTAACCATCAAAAACCTGCAATATTTTGGCAGTCAGACATGGCCCTACCCCAGTGGCTTGATGGTGGGATTCACTGCGGAATACGATAGTGGCGTCATCAAGTTGCAGGAGGACGAACTGACGGCTGGTGCCTTCTACAATCGAGAGAACCTCCCGCATATTCCGCAAAAGATGAGTATAGCCCGTAAGCTGATAGACTGGTGGTTGGAACAGGGAAAATGACCACATACCCCTCCACCCCTTCGGGGCACCTCCCCTATCTTAGGGGAGGAGCTTAATTTCCTGCTGCTATTTGCATACAACAAAGGCGAAACCCAAAAACCTATATATAAGGAGCTTTGCACAACAAAGGCGGAGCCAGTGGCTCCGCCTTTATTATATATATGGTGCAAGATAACCTTATGCGAAGTTATCAAACATTAAGTTCTGTGCAGGTACACCCAAGTCGTAGAGCAGACCTTCAACAGCCTTTGACATAGGACCAGGACCGCACATGTAGTACTCGATATCCTCTGGAGCCTCGTGGTCTTTCAGATAGTCGTTGTACATCACCTGATGAACGAAGCCAGCGGTGTATTTTACACCAGCAGCATCGGCAGCAGGATCAGGACGGTCGAGAGCCAAATGGAAGTGGAAGTTCGGGAACTCCTTCTCCAGTCCAAGGAAGTCGTCGAGATAGAACACCTCATTCAAGGCACGTGCGCCATAGAAATAGTGCATCTCACGATCCTTAGTCTTCAACGTCTTACACATGTGCATAATCTGTGCACGCAGAGGAGCCATACCGGCACCACCACCTACCCAAATCATCTCACGCTTAGAGTCGAAGATTGGATGGAACTCTCCGTAAGGACCACTCATCTTCACCTTGTCACCTGGTTTCAGGCTAAAGATGTAAGAAGATGCGATACCAGGACTAACGTCCATGAAGCCCACCTGTGGTTTTGGCTTGAATGGAGGCGTAGCAATACGTACGGTCAACATGAAGCGGTCACCCTCGGCTGGATAGTTAGCCATAGAGTAAGCACGGATAGTTGGCGTATCGTTCTTGCACTTTAAGGTAAACAAGCCAAACTTCTCCCATGCTGGCAAGTACTCACCCAGAGACTCCTTGTCAATGTCCTTGTCGTAATCCATATCATAGGCAGGAATCTGAATCTGTGCGTAAGAACCAGGAATGAAGTCCATGTGCTCACCAGGAGGCAGCTGTACGATGAACTCCTTGATGAACGAAGCCACGTTCTTGTTAGAAACAACGGTACATTCGTATTCCTTCACGCCCAAGATGCTTTCAGGAATCTTGATAGAGAGGTCGTTCTTCACCTTTACCTGGCAGCCCAGACGCCAGTGGTCTTGCTGTTGCTTGCGTGTGAAGTGAGAGGTCTCTGATGGCAGTATCTCACCACCACCTTCGAGCACCTGTACCTTGCACTGACCGCAAGAGCCCTTACCACCGCAGGCAGAAGGAAGGTGAACGTCATTAGTTACCAATGTGTTGAGCAAAGTGCTGCCAGAGTTTACCTCCAGCACCTTGTCGCCGCCATTGATAGAAATCTTAACCATGCCTGAAGGTACCAAGTAATACTTGGCAACCAGCAGGATAATGACAAGCAGCAGGATGACTACAAGGAATACCCCAATGCTCGCTAATATTAAATTCATATCCATTGTATATTCCTTTCTTTTTTAGAGTTTCAAACCAGAGAAGCACATAAAGCCCATAGCCATCAAGCCTACCACAATAAACGTGATGCCCAATCCCTTGAGAGGAGCAGGTACGTCTGAATAAGCCATCTTTTCACGGATAGCAGCCAAGCCCACAATAGCGAGCAACCAGCCGATACCAGAACCCAGTGCATAACCCAGTGCGTCAACCACACCACCGATATACTTAGGATCACTTGGATTCAGACCGATGCGCTGCTGCATGAACAGTGAAGCACCCATGATGGCGCAGTTCACAGCAATCAATGGCAGGAAGATACCTAATGCATTGTAGAGAGAGGGGCTGAAACGCTCCACCACCATCTCCACAATCTGTACGATAGCGGCAATCACGGCGATGAAAAGGATGAAGCTGAGGAAGCTCAGATCAACACCCGGAATCAATGCACCTTCTGCCAATACGTAAGTCTGCAGCAGGTAATTTACAGGCAGGGTAACGAGCAACACAAATGTAACAGCGGCACCCAAGCCTAAAGCAGTCTTTACATTCTTAGATACGGCAAGATAAGAGCACATACCCAGGAAGAATGCAAATATCATATTGTCCACGAAAATAGAGCGGACGATTAAGCTAAAGAAATGTTCCATACTCTTTCAATTATTACTTTTCTTGCAATTCTTTATTGTGGGCACGCTGGTACCAGATGATACATGCCACGATGATCAGTGCCATCGGAGACATTACCATCAGACCGTTGTTCATGTAACCCAAATCCTTCAACCAATCATAGTTCAACAGGTTAAAGCCAAGCAGGGTGCCTGAGCCGAAGATTTCACGGAACACAGCCACAATCACCAGAATCTTGGCATAACCCAGACCGTTGCCAACGCCATCCAGGAAAGACTCCCAAGGACCGTTCTGCATAGCAAATGCTTCCAGACGACCCATCAGGATACAGTTGGTAATGATCAGACCTACATACACTGACAGCTGAACGCTCACGTCATAAGCGAACGCCTTCAGAATCTCACTAACGATAGTTACCAAGCTCGCAACCACCACCAACTGAATGACGATGCGGATGCGGTTAGGTACTGTCTTTCGCAGCAGAGAAATCACCACATTGGCAAAAGCCGTGATGACAGTCACTGCCAGACCCATCACAATGGCTGGCTCCAACTTGCTACTTACTGCCAGTGCGGAGCAGATACCCAGCACCTGCACGGTAACAGGGTTGTTCAAGCCAAGAGGAGTCATGAACACTTCTTTATTTTTAGCTGAAAATAATGCTGACATATTCTTTCCTCCTCTTATTTATTAGTTAAAAATGCCTTGTAGTTGTTCAGGCAGTCCTTCAACATAGCGTCCACACCGTTTGAGGTCATGGTACCACCGGTGATACCGTCCACCTTGTTGACATCGCCCTTAGCCTGTCCACTCTTCACCACTTCGATAGCCACATTGTCGCCATTCAGCAACTTCTTACCCTCGAACTGCTGCTGGAAAGCAGGATAGCTCTGAATCTCAGCGCCCAAACCAGGAGTCTCACTGGCATGAGAGAAATAAGCACCATATACGGTATCCTTATCCTCATTCACTGCCACATAGCCCCAGATAGCGCCCCACAAACCTGCACCAAACACAGGGAACACATACTTCTTCTGACCGTCAATCTCTGCCTCGAACACATGGAGCTGACCGTTCTTCTTGAAGTCATTCTCAAAGCTGGTCACAAACTTGCCAGTATAGTCGGTGAGCTGTCCGTTCTGGAACAGCTTGTCGGCCTTTACATATTTATCATAGTCGGCTGCAGCGTCAGCTGACTCACGCACGTTCAGCGCATACAGAATCTGCTTCTTGGTGTCCAGCTCTACATTAGCATCCTGACGGCTGCTGAAGACAGAGTGAACGAAAGACAGCAGGAATGCCACAATAACAACCATTACCGCAGCATAAATGATAGTATAACTATTACTATTGGTATTCATTTTCTATAACGGTATTAATTGTTAAACTTTAGCAGTTCGTTTCTCACGCTTGCTGATGTTGCTCTGTACTACACAGTAGTCAATCAGCGGAGCAAAGATATTCATCAAAAGGATGGCAAGCATCATACCTTCAGGATAACCTGGGTTGAGTACACGGATCACAATTGCCATCACACCAATGAGGAAGCCATAGATATACTTGCCACACTCGGTGCGGGCAGAAGTAACAGGATCGGTAGCCATGAATACGGCACCGAAGCAGAAGCCACCCAATACCAGGTGCTCATACCAAGGCATGTTAGCAATAGCAGTGTCAGGACCAATGGTGTTGAACACACAAGCCATCAGGGCGCCACCTACAAACACGCTGCACATGGTCTTCCAGCTGGCAACACCTGTCCACAACAGAATCACAGCACCTATGGCAATGGCTATGACACTTGTTTCACCAATAGAACCAGGAATAAAGCCTGTAATCATATCCATATTGAACTCAGGGAATCCAGTTGAAGCAGTAGCCGTAGCTGCCTGTCCTAAAGGAGTAGCTACAGTCAGGCCATCAACGGTCTTGCCCAAGCCCAGAATACTATCGCCTGATACCCAAACGGCATCGCCCGACATCTTAGTAGGATAGGCAAAGAACAGGAAAGCACGGGTAATCAATGCCACATTGAACACGTTCATACCAGTACCGCCAAATACTTCCTTAGCAAAAATCACGGCGAAAGCCGTTGCAATAGCCAAGATCCACAATGGGCATTCGATGGGTACAATCAGTGGAATCAACATACCTGACACCAGAAAGCCTTCCTGAATCTCTTCGTTCTTCCACTGAGCCACAGTGAACTCAATGCCAAGACCCACTACATAAGATACTATGATTTTAGGCAGCACAGCCAGGAAACCATAGATGAACATAGCCCAGAAGCCTCCTTCTGCGCCAGTTGCATTGAAATGCTGATAGCCCACGTTGTACATACCGAACAACATGGCCGGAATCAATGCAATCACTACCAATGACATGATTCGTTTGCTGTCGATGGCATCATGAATATGCGTTCCGGATTTCGCTGTGTTGTTAGGCACGAACAGGAAAGTCTCGAAACCATCGAACACAGAACGAAATGCGTGTAATTTGCCGCCTTCCTCGAAGTTCGGCTTTATCTTATCCAGATAATTTCTTAACGCGCTCATTATTTAGTTTCTGTTTTTAATTACTTGTTAAAACTTTAAGCCATTTCAGCACGAAGTGCGTCAAGTCCTTCACGTACGATGCGCTGTACCTCCACCTTAGAAGAGCATACAAACTCGCAGAGAGCGAAGTCTTCTGGAGCCACCTCATAGATGCCCAACGCCTCCATCTTGTCGATGTCACCGGCGATGATAGCCTTTACCAAATATTCAGGATAAATATCCATTGGGAATACACTGTCGTATTCGCCAGACATAATCATGTGACGTTCACCACCTTTGATACGTGCATCCATCACATATTCCTTCTTGCCCTGCAGCCAGCTGAAATAAGAGCGGCTGGTACTGAAGTCATTGATGCGAGGCATAATCCAGCCAAGCATCTCGTGTACGTCATTACCCTCAGGGATGACAGTCAGCTGTGAATGGAAAGCACCCAGATAACTGCCTTCTGCATTCACCTGCTTGCCGGTAAGCACGTTGCCACTGATATAGCGCAGGTTCTTGCCAGTAGTGACATGTCCTTTGAATACGTTGTCCAACTTAGCACCCAGCAACATCTTCACATAGCAAGGCTTCACAAACTCTGAGCCTGTGAGTGCTACGGTGCGACTCAGATTCACTTTACCCTCGTTAAACAGGCGACCGATAAAGATTACGGCCTCAGGGCCGATAGTCCATACCACCTCGCCCTTGTTCACAGGAGCTACATGATTAATCTGCACACCTACGTTGCCTGCAGGATGAGGACCGACAAAAGCGTTGATGGTAACATTCTTTGCCTGTGTCAAAGCAACAGACTTCTGGTTTACACTGATGCCTAAATAAACTTTAGCAATCTTAGCCAGTGCATCAAGACCTGTCTGGAAGTTAGCCTCTTCTCCTTTTAGCTGCAACTCGAAATCGGGAGCCAAAGGAGCACTGTCGAAAGCCGACACAAAGATAGCGCGTGGCGCATCGTCAGGATTAGCGATTACATCATACGGACGCTGACGCATAAATGCGAACAGACCAGCTTCCAGCAGAACAGCTTTCACCTGCTCACCAGTGAGGGTAGCAGGATCCTTCTTGCCAAAATCTGCATACTGCTGCTCCTTGTCAGGAGCCACGATGATGTTCATCACCTTTCTACGTGCACCTCGCTCAACACTTGTAACTACGCCACTAACTGGCGAAACAAATTTCACTTCGGGGTGATTCTTGTCAATAAACAAGGCTTCCCCTGCCAGGACATGCACCTGCTCTTTCACCACCACTTTAGGAGTGACACCAGTAAAATCATCGGGCACAAGAGAATATGCGTCCGATGCAGGTAAGGCTGTCACTTCATTGGCTGGCTTACCTTTCAGGTTAATATCCAGGCCTTTGCGTAACTTAATTACATTTGCCATGCGATTATATTAAAAGTTAGTATTCGATAATCTTTGCAAAAGTAATGAATATTTGACAAATAAACGAAGTTTATTAGGTTTATTTCTTTCCTTTTGCCATAAATCATCAAAGAAGCCTCAAAGCACATGGCTCCGAGGCTTCATAAAATATCGATTAATTACTCTGAAATCAAGCTTCTCTTTCAATGTACGCCAACACATCGCCCTTGTTTACAGTAGCGCCTTGCTGTGAGCACACCTCAATAATCTTGCCGGTAAAGTTGGCCTTCACTTCTACCTGTTCACCCCACATAGTGGTGATGTAGCAGAAATGATCGCCATCCTTGAACTTATCACCGATAGCAGGAGCCATTGATGCGTTCACCACATCAATCTCCCACAATACCTGACCGTCCACAGAAGCTGTGATAGGTTCAGCCTTTGCACGCTTCATCTTCAAGATATCCTCCGGGTTGAAGCCCTGCTTAGCCATCGCTGCATCCTTAGCCTTCTGCACGTCAGCCTCAAAACGCTGCTTAGCCACACCGCTCTTGAATGGACGATACTGTTCTGGGTGCATAGCCAACTCGAACAACTCTTCATCATCCGGACCAGTCTCCCAGCCATTCTCCTTCATCTCCTTGCGGAAGTCATCCATGTTGTCAGGATAGAGTGCCTGCACATCGCCAGTGAAGAATTCCAGACCCTGTTCCTTGGCCAACTCCTTGATTTCAGGAGCTACTTCACCTGGCAAATGACCACTCTTTCCGAGGATCATACCCCAGATACTCTTGTCGGTCAACAAGCTATAGCGAGGCTTGCCCTGAGCTTCTGCCACGATGTTCATCAAGGCAATATTCTTCACATACTGACTGAACGGAGTTACCAATGGAGGATAACCTACCTTAGGCCATACATATTCCACCTCATCGAACAAGCGGACAACCACCTCGTCGAGGGTCATTTCCGGCTTACCCTGAGCCTTCAAAGACATATTGATTACTGGCATCATACCCTTCATATCGGCCATCATAGATCCCATCATACCACCTGGCAATCCGCACTTCAGCAGCAGTGAAGTCATGTGCTTGTTGGTTGGATCCATGAAATAACCCAGGAAGTCATCAATAAACTCCTGAGTCAGGGCACGAGCCTCCATATAAGCCTTCATATTGATATCCTTCACCTTGAAGCCTGCATCCTTCAGCATAGCCTGAATGGTAATCACGTCCGGATGAACCTTACCCCAAGACAATGGTTCCATAGCCACGTCAATCACGTCCACGCCAGCCTCTGCTACCTCCAGCATGGAAGCCACAGAAAGACCAGGACCACTATGACCGTGATACTGTACGATAATCTCAGGATGGCGGTCTTTGATATTCTTTGTCAGCTGTCCCAAAGACCATGGACGACCGATACCTGCCATATCTTTCAAGCAGATTTCCTGTGCACCAGCTTCAATCAGCGTATCAGCCAGTTTGGTATAATATTCAACGGTGTGAATCGGAGAATATGTGATACAAAGAGTTGCCTGTGGGGTCATACCGCCTTCCAGGGCATATTTAATAGAAGGAATAATGTTGTTAGCATCGTTCAAGCCGTCAAAAATACGGGTGATATCTACACCTTGGGCATGCTTAACCTTGTACATCAGTTTTCGCACATCCACAGGACATGGATACATACGCAGCGCATTCAAGCCACGGTCCAACATATGCGTCTTGATACCTGCCTCATTGAAAGGCTTGGTGAAAGCGCGGACAGCTAAGTTAGGATTCTCGCCATACATCAAGTTCACCTGCTCAAAAGCACCACCGTTGGTTTCAACGCGGTCGAAACAACCCATATCGATAATGACGGGAGCTATGCGCTCCAGCTGATCTTTCCTAGGTTGGAATTTGCCTGAACTCTGGAACATGTCTCGATAGAGGAGACTGAATTGGATTTCTTTCTTCATATCATCTCAATTAAAATTTTACCTATTTAGCTAATTTAGCGCAAAGATACAACTTTATTTTCACTCAGCACAACATTTGTACATTTTTTTACTAAAGAATTTCCATTCATAACAAATTAACACCATAATCCTGTTTATGGTAAATAATTAAGTTTTTGTTTTTTCCATAATCTACAAAAAAAATAAAAGCTAATGGAGTCAAAAGAAAAAAAGAATTAAAAATAAACGTTTATAGCTTGCAGTATGCGGATATAACAAGAATTATTTGTATGTTTGCAAGGAATTATCAATTGACTATTGGAAATGAAAGTAACCATTGTCTCGGGCGCACGTCCCAATTTCATGAAGATAGCGCCTATATGCCGCGCCATAAACGCAGCACATAGCAACGGAAAAGATATTACATACCGACTGATATATACGGGCCCACAAGGTGACCCCAGCCTTGACACATCGCTGTTTTCCGACCTTGACATACGTGAGCCGGATGGCTATCTGAACGTTGCCCATGGCGGACAAAGCGAAGTATCGGCAGCGATCATGCTGGCGTTCGAGAAAGAACTTGATGCCCATCCTGCTCATGTGGTATTGGTGGTTGATGACCTGGCCTCTACCATGAGCTGCTCCATCGTAGCCAAGAAGCGCGGTCTGAAAGTGGCTCACGTGATTGCCGGTACACGTTCTTTTGACATGAACATGCCCCGCGAGGTGAACCGCACCATCGTAGATGCCATCTCCGATTACCTGTTTACTGCCGGCATGGTAGCCAACAGGAACCTCAACCAGGAAGGCATGATACCTGAATATATCCATTATGTAGGCAATATACTGATTGACACCATACGCTACAACCGTCACCGGTTGCTCCAGCCCATGTGGTTCAACAGCATGGGACTGCGCAAAGGCAACTACCTGTTGCTGACACTGAATCGTCGTGACCTGATGCGCAACAAGCCCGTTCTGAAGTCGCTTTTGGAGGCGGTGGTCAAAAAATCGAATGGTCTGCCCATCGTAGCGCCACTGCATGGTTATGTGGAAGATGCTGTCAAGCAACTGGAACTGGAGGCACCCAATCTGCACATTATGCCATCACAGAGCTACCTGCATTTTGGTTTTCTTATCAACCAGGCCAAGGGCATTATCACCGATTCGGGCAACATTGCCGAGGAAGCAACATTCCTGGATGTGCCTTGCATCACACTCAACACCTATGCCGAGCATCCGGAGACATGGCGCATTGGCACCAATGAACTGGTGGGCGAGAACACTTTCGCGCTGGAAGCCTCACTCGACAAACTGATGCGGGGCGAATGGAAGCATGCCACGTTGCCCGACAGGTGGGACGGCAGGACTGCTGAGCGTATCGTGCAAGTGTTGGTCGAGTCATTTGAGAACAACAATTAATAATTGAATGATAAGCATAGAATAAATGAGAAGAATACATATATTTCTTTTGACAATAATTACAGCTTTGACTTTTTCCACAGGGGTTTCTGCCCAGAAAATCAGGGGTGTTGTAACAGACTCCCTCACTAACGAACCACTGCTGTATGTCACGGTACAGTACGAAGGAAAAGGTTCGGGCAGCGTGACCAATGGTGACGGTGAGTACGAAGTGGACAACCATGCCCGCAGAGGATGGACAGAACTGACATTCTCAGCCATCGGCTACGAGACCAAGAAAGTGAAGATTACCACAGCCACGCGTGAGTTGACACTGAAGCTGAAACCTGCTGACATCCAAATAGCAGAGGTGACGGTAAGACCCGGCCGCGAGCGTTATCGCCGCAGGGAAAATCCGGCTGTGATATTCATGCGCAAGGTGATTGAAAAGAAGAAAGGTCTCAAACTGGAAACCAACGACTACTACGAATACCGGAAATACCAGAAGATGCGTATGTCTATCAACGACATCACGCCTGAGAAGATGGAAAAAGGCATCTACAAGAAATTCTCTTTCTTCAAGGACCAGATGGAGGAATCGGCCAAGACAGGCAAGACCATCCTGCCTATTTCCATCAAAGAAACTGCTTCACGCACCATCTACCGTAAAAGTCCTGAAAGCAAGAAGGAAATCATTGACGGTTTCAACTCGTCAGGCATCGAAGAGTTCTTCAACACAGGCGATTTGGTGGGCACCATCCTGTCAGATGTATTCAAGGATATCAACATTTATGACGATGACATCAACCTCCTGCAACGCCGCTTCGTAAGTCCGATTGGACGTGGTGCCATCACCTTCTACCAATATTATTTAGAGGACACGCTGATGGTGGATAAGACTGAGTGCATCCACCTGACATTCGTGCCGGCCAACCCGATGGATCCGGGTTTTACAGGTCATTTGTATGTGGCACGCGACTCCAGCTATGCCGTGAAGCGTTGTATCATGAACCTGCCAAAGAAGACAGCCGTCAACTTCGTGGAAGACATGATTGTGCAGCAGGAATACGAGCAGATGCCCGACAGTAGCTGGGTTCTGATGAACGATGACATGACCGTGCAGTTGAAGTTAGCATCTGCCATCCAAGGTCTGGAAGTGGAACGTACCACTCGTTATTCAGATTATAAGTTCGACCCGATAGAACCACGTTTGTTCCGCCTCAAAGGTGATGTCATCAAAGAGATTGACATGATGAACAAGACAGATGAGTTCTGGGCGGAAGTGCGTAACGAGCCACTGACCAAGCAGGAGAGTACTATGGACTTGTTCATGAACCGCTTGGAGCAGATACCAGGATTCAAATTCGCCATCTTTGCCTTAAAAGCATTGATTGAGAATTACATAGAATTAGGCGACCGACATCATCCGAGCAAGGTGGATTTAGGACCTATCAACACCATTGTGACCAGCAACTTTGTCAACGGATTACGTCTGCGTCTGAGTGCAGGAACCACCGCCAACCTTAGTAAGCACTGGTTCTTTGAAGGCTATGGTGCATACGGATTCAAGGATCACAAGTGGATGTACAAGGGGCAAGTGGCCTATTCGTTCCTGCCACGTCAGTATATGCTATGGGAATTCCCCAAGCACTACATACAGTTCAAGTATCAGTATGACGTGATGTCACCCAGTGACAAGTACCTCGATACCGATAAGGATAACATGTTCGTGGGATTGAGGTGGACCACCATGGACCAAATGATGTATTCGCGCAATGCCGAACTGACTTACGAACTGGAAACACAGTCAGGTTTGTCAATCAAGGCACAGGCACGCCATCGAAATGATGAGCCTGTCGGCACGTTGGCCTATTACAAGAACGATGGTCCTGTACCTGGTGTACTCAGTGAACAAAACACCTTTGTCAAGGACGTAACCACCAATGAACTGGCTGTCACACTCCGCTATGCTCCTGGTGAATCGTTTATCAACACCAAGCAGCGCCGTCGTCCTATTTCACTCGACGCACCTATCTACACGCTGACACATACCTTTGGCTTCAAGGGTTTGGGCGGTGACTACAACTTCAACATCACCGAGTTCAGCATGCGCAAACGTTTCTGGTTTGGTTCTTGGGGCCATCTCAATATCATCGGCCGTGCAGGTGCCCAGTGGAACAAGGTTCCGTTCCCCATGTTGAACATCCCCATTGCCAACTTGTCATATATCATGATGTATGACCAGGAGTCGTTTGGATTGATCAAGAATATGGAATTCCTGAACGACCGCTATGCGGCACTGTTCGTGAAGTACAATATGAACGGCAAGTTATTCAACCGCATCCCGCTCATCAAGAAACTGAAATGGAGGGAAATGTTCTGCGTTCGTGCCATGTGGGGTACGCTTACCGATAAGAACAACCCTTATTTGCCAGGCAATGAAGACTTGTTTGTTTTCCCCATGCGCAATGGCCAACCTGCCAGTTTCCTGATGGATACCAAGAAGCCATACGTGGAGGTAAGCTTCGGCATTTACAATATCTTCAAACTACTCCATGTTGAATATGTAAGACGACTCACTTACCTGGACGCACCAGGCACACATAAAGACGGCTTCCGCTTCATGGTATTGATGACGTTCTAAACAATTGACTATTGAAATCAAGTTACGATGCAACCCTTGGCAGAAAGGCTTCGTCCGCAGACCCTCGATGAGTACATCGGCCAGAAACACCTGGTTGGTGAGGGGGCTGTTCTGCGTCAAATGATAGACAAAGGGGAGATATCATCGTTTATTATGTGGGGACCTCCAGGCGTAGGCAAGACCACCTTGGCACAAATCATCGCCCACAAATTAGAGACACCTTTCTATACACTGAGTGCGGTGACCAGTGGTGTGAAGGATGTGCGAGATGTGATTGACAAGGCCAAACATTCCCGTTTCTTCTCACAGGCAAGTCCGATTCTGTTTATCGATGAGATCCACCGTTTCAGCAAGTCACAGCAAGACTCGCTGCTGGGAGCTGTAGAGCAAGGGGTAGTGACATTGATTGGTGCCACTACCGAGAATCCCTCTTTTGAAGTAATTCGTCCCTTGCTGTCACGCTGCCAAGTATATACCCTCAAACCATTGGAGCAGTCCGACCTGCTGGAGCTGATCAATCACGCCATCACCACAGATGCAGAACTGAAGAAGCGCAAGATCGAGCTGCAAGAGACCACCGATTTATTGCGATTCAGTGGGGGCGATGCTCGCAAGTTGCTCAACATACTTGAGTTAGTGGTACAAGCCGAGCAACATGACCCAGTCGTTATCACCAACGAACTGGTGGCGAAACGTATCCAACAAAATCCGTTGGCATACGACAAAGATGGCGAGATGCACTACGACATTATTTCGGCATTTATCAAAAGTATCAGAGGCAGCGACCCCGATGCCGCCATCTATTGGCTGGCACGTATGGTAGAAGGAGGTGAAGACCCTGCTTTCATTGCACGCCGACTGGTTATTCTCGCTGCCGAGGACATCGGGCTCGCCAATCCCAACGCCCTATTGTTGGCCAACGCATGCTTTGACACCTTGATGAAGATAGGCTGGCCAGAAGGACGCATCCCTTTGGCAGAAACAGCCATCTACCTGGCAACAAGCCCAAAGAGCAACTCGGCTTATCTGGCCATAGATAAGGCATTGGAGGAAGTGAGGAAATCTGGCAACCAACCTGTACCTTTGCATTTGCGCAACTCCCCTACCCAACTGATGCAGGAATTAGGCTATGGCATCGACTACAAATATGCCCACGATTATCCTGGACACTTTGTTAAACAGCAGTATATGCCAGACGCACTGAAAAACACCCGCTTTTGGGAGCCACAACCCAACCCTGCCGAGGAGAAGCACAAAGAGCGGATGAAAGCACTTTGGGGCTAACGTTTACTGTTGGCTGTTGGCCGAAATAGATGTGCGTAGCGGATGTTTAGGCTTGCCGAGAGGAGCGGCACATCTATGAGGCTGTTAGCTGTTGGCTGTTGGCCGTAATAGATGTGCGTAGCGGATGACTTTCTGGAGCAGCGAGGGCAGACTCAAGCTTGCTTGGGCTATGCCGAGTCGTGACAGAATAGGGTGCAGCCAATAGGCTTGCCGAGAAGAGCGGCACATCTATGAGGCGGGATTTTGGCTGTTGGCTGTCGGCTATTTGCCGAAATAGATGTGTGTAGCGGATGACTTTCTGGAGCAGCGAGGGCAGACTCAAGCTTGCTTGGGCTATGCCGAGTCGTGACAGAATAGGGTGCAGCCAATAGGCTTGCCGAGAGGAGCGGCACATCTATGAGGCGGGGCTTTGGCTGTTAGCTGTCGGCTATTGGCCGTAATAGATGTGCGTAGCGGATGTATAGGCTTGCCGAGAGGAGCGGCACATCTATGAGGCGGGGGCTTTGGCTGTTAGCTGTCGGCTATTTGCCGTAATAGACGTGCGTAGCGGATGTTTAGGCTTGCCGAGAGGAGCGGCACATCTATGAGGCGGGGGCTTTGGCTGTTAGCTGTCGGCGGTTAGCCGACGAAGAATATTTTTAAAGGATAATTATATATGAAGATTGTTGTTTTAGACGGTTATGTATGCAATTCAGGCGACTTGTCGTGGGAATCCCTGCATGCATTGGGAAATTGTACCATTTACGACCGCACCGCACCCGAAGAGATGATTGAGCGTGCCAAAGACGCCGACATCGTACTGACTAACAAAGTTTGCTTTCATGCAGCAGATTTCAACCAACTGCCCAAGTTAAAGTATATAGGAGTCATTGCAACGGGATATAATGTTATCGACTTGGAAGCAGCCAAGGCTCACGGTGTTGTAGTAACTAACATACCCGCCTACAGTACCAACTCCGTGGCGCAGATGGCCTTCGCACACATACTCAACATCTACAACCGTGTAGATCATTATGCCACCGAGATTCGCGAGGAAAACGCATGGGTAAAGAGTGCCGACTTTAGTTACCTCAATACCCCGCTGCATGAGCTATATGGCAAGAAAATAGGTATAGTAGGGCTGGGTAATACAGGGTCTGCAACTGCCCGCATAGCTATTGGCTTTGGCATGCAGGTATTTGCCTATACTTCTAAATCGGATTTCCAACTACCTCACGAAATCAAGAAGATGGAACTGGACGACCTCTTCCGTGAGTGTGACATTATCAGCCTGCACTGCCCGCTTACTCCCGCTACCCAGAATTTGGTAAATGCCGAGCGACTAAAGCTGATGAGACCCACCGCGGTCATCATCAACACCAGTCGCGGCCCTGTAGTAAACGCGCACGACCTGGCAGAGGCACTGAATAACGGACAAATCATGGCAGCCGGCATAGATGTGCTGGAGACAGAACCTCCGAAGGCAGACAATCCTCTGTTGAAAGCCCACAACTGCTACATCACGCCTCATATTGCCTGGGCAAGTCAGGAAGCTCGTACCAGACTCATGGAAATCATGGTGAACAATGTAAAGGCATTTATCGAAGGTAACCCCGTCAATGTAGTGAATTAATTATGGAAGAAAATACCCAAGAGAAAAGAAGTGATTTGATGGTAGGCAAGAAGATACTCTATGTCCACGGATTCGGTTCTTCAGGTGCATCAGGCTCAGCCAGAGGCATACGTATCTTACTGCCCAAGGCAACTGTCATAGCTCCCGACCTGCCCGTTCATCCTGCCGAGGCCATGGACTTGTTGCACAACATCTGTAACTCAGAGAAGCCAGATATGATTATCGGCTCTTCGATGGGCGGTATGTACACCGAAATGCTCTATGGGTTCGACCGCCTTTTGGTAAATCCTGCCTTTCAGATTGCCGATACCATGGCGGAGCATAACATGATGGGCCGGGTAACATTCAGCAACCCGCGTCAAGACGGTGCCACCGAGTTCTTGGTCAACAAAGCCCTTCAAAATGAGTTCAGGGAAGTATCAAGTCATTGCTTTGAAGGAGTGAACGATGCCGAGCGTAGTCGTGTATTTGCTCTCTATGGCATCCACGACGAACTGGTACATACCTTCGACCTGTTCTCCGAACATTATACTCAGGCCATCCGTTTCAACGGTGCCCATTTTCTCAACGACCACGCCTTGGTGCGTTGTGTACTACCTATCGTACAATGGATTGACGACCGTCAGGAAGGTCGCGAACGGCCTATCCTCTATATCAGTCTGGACGACACCTTACGAAAAGGCGACGAGCCAATGCCCTCTGCGGTGAAAGCATTCCAGAAATTGGCAGCAGTGTATGACACCTATATCTTAGGTTCGGTATCCTATAATGATCCAGACGCTTGGGGCGAACAGGTAAGATGGGTGGAGAAATGGTTAGGTGTACCTGCCTACAACCGTCTGATTCTGTCCTCACACAAGAACCTGAGTTATGGTGACTATCTGATTGATGCACACACCTCCCAAGGTGCCGATGGTTTCATGGGCACTCATATCCAGTTTGGGACAGATCCCTACAAGACTTGGGAAGATATTCTAACCTTCTTTGAAAGGCTAGGAGGACAATAAACATTGATTACCACGCCGTAATAGATGTGTGTAGCGTATGACTTTCTGGAGCAGCGAGAGCAGAGTCTCAATTCTCAATTCTCAATTAGTTTCGTTATCCCACAGTCAGTTTCACCACCGATTCTCCAAACCTGCTCTTCACCTTGACAAAGATGTCACCAGGTTTGGCATACGGACGGACGATAATCTGAGCATAGGCGCGCCAAGTCTTGAATTGGACATGGTTAAAGCTCTTCATGCCATCGATGCTGGCATTGCCACAGCCCAACAGTTCACCGTTTCCTGTGACGGTCACCTCTACAGGCACATCCACATCCGTTATCTTGTTTCCGCCTCTATCAACCAACTTTACCATGATGAATGAAAGATCCTGGCGATTGGGCTCTAACAGCACCTTCTCTGGTTTCAATTCAATTCTGTAAGGTTCAGAAGCGGTTCTCAGCACCGTCTTGCCTATCACATTGCCCGCCTTGTAGGCAATGGCCTCCAGTCGTCCGGGTTGAAATGGAATCTCGAATTCTGCGATGTAGCGGTCATTCACACTGGCCTCGGCGATTGCCATGCCCTGTAATGTGATTTTCACCTTATCACCCTTGGTGAACACCCTCACTTTCATAGGCTTTCCCTCGTTGCCCAACCAGTTCCAGTGATGGAATTCATTAGGCCATCCCCAAGGTGTCATATTCTCTACCATCCCCTCAGGAATCGGTTCGTGAACCAGCATCTCCACAGGAGTGACATCCCACAGCACATTACGGTAATAGCCTTGTGGTTTCTTATGTCCCGTAATATCCAAGTCGCCACACCATGAGATATATCTCGGGAAGAGATTAGGCATGCCTTCATACTGTAAATCATACAGCATTTCCGGCTTTATTCCTTCTGGCAAGTTCCCGTCATTCAGTACCATCTCCGCACGGTTATCCACCTCCTTGGCATAGGTCGCCTCTCCGGCGCTCACCTCACCTAAATAGTCAATGGCCGTCCACACAAAGTCACCAAGCACATAAATCTTGTCTGACGAAGCTTTCCAGTAATCGTATGCTTTTGAAGAATAGGATGCTGCTGTAAAGTACACCCTATCAGGATGCGCAGCATGATCAGCATCTATTTTATTCGACAAATTATTGACACCGCAAACATCGAGTGCCTCCAACTGAGGTGGCACATTATTCCATCCACCGGTCACCATGTGAGGCGAAACCACCTGCGTCACAAAACGTGTTGGGTCAAGTTCCTTTACGCGCTTGATCAGTTCTCCTTGAATGCGCAAGGCATCCTCGGTCGATTGGTTAGGAATTTCATTACCGATGCTCCACATGATAACACTTGGATGATTCCTGTCACGCTTGATCATATTAGTAAGGTCAGGCTCCCAGGTTTCCTTAAAGTAAGTCGCATAATCCTGTGGGGTCTTGTGCACCTCCCATACATCGGTAAACTCTTCGATGACCAGCATACCTAACTCGTCGCACGCTTCAAGAAAATACGACGATGGAGGATTGTGCACTGTTCGCACCGCATTGTAGCCCGCTTCCTTCAGCTGTTCCACCTTGCGGTACTCAGCACGTTTGAAAGCAGCCGAGCCCAAAAAGCCATTGTCGTGATGCACACATCCTCCCTTCAGTTCTATCATCTCGCCATTTAGGCGGAAACCCTTGTCGGCCGACACCTCAATCTTGCGTACGCCAAACTTCTGCTTGTATTCATCAATCACCTCATCCCCTTTCTTGATCGTGATTTCAGCAGTATATAAGTAAGGGTTCTCCAACGACCAGATAACAGCACGACTCACATGCATCATCTGTGTCAGTCTTACCCACGAGTTGGCCCTTACCTCTACCTCCTGATGGGCATTTCCCACGTTTCTGCCCCTTTGTGAGCGAAGCACTACCTGCACACTGACGGTTGCATCGTTTGCTGTCTCATTCACCACACGCGCCTCCACATTCACCTTGGTCTCATAAGCATCCAGATAGGCCAATGTAACAAAAGCGCCCCAGGGATCCACATGAATGGGGTCAAACATTTCCAGCTTCACGTCGCGGTAAATGCCGGCTCCGGAATACCAATGCGCATTACGTCCGTTGTTACGGCAGCGTACGGCAATGATATTATCCTCACCCACTGGGTTCAATGCGTCAGTAATATCGTAATAGTAAGGAGTATATCCATTGACATGATTGCCTACCATGATACCGTTCACCCACACTTTGGTTTCGTTGTAGGTGCCATCGAAGCATATCTTCACCAGCTTGCCTTCGAAGTTCTTGTCGGTTTTGATGATTTTCCGGTACCAGCCAGTACCCCCCATCACATGTCCTGTGGCATTCCTTCCAGGAGACAGTTTACTAAAAGGACCAATCTGTTCGTCGTTGTCACCTCCCGGCAATGGTATCAGACTGAAATCGTGTGGCAAATCCACTGGCTTCCAGGTACTATCATCATAGTCCATCATCTCTGCTCCAGCCAATTCAGTAGGTGCAAAGCGCCATCCATCATTTATCAGCATCTCTCGAACGGGCTCTACATCGGGCATATCATAGTAGCGTCCATAGCTATAAGTGCCTTCAACAGGCATGTTTAACTGCTTAGCTTCTGTATTTTTCATGATTAAAGGATTATTACATTCATAGTTGCAAAGATAAAAAACTATTCGCATTTTTCATCATACTAAGACAAATAGTTTGCACATATAAACAAAAAAAAACTCCCCTACCTCATCACAGGCCAGGGAGTTTAAAAATGCTTATGAAAGCTTCATAAATTATGAAACGCAAAAAAATGGTGGAGCTGGAGGGAGTCGAACCCTCGTCCAAACGAGGAAACCATAAGCTTTCTACATGCTTATCTTTGACTTCATTTTCGAGCTACGGCAGAACCAAAGCCATCAACCGCAACCTTATCTCCTAAAATTTCATCCTTGCATCGGAGCCTGCAAGAACTATCCCCGATATTGCTGCGCCACTATATCAGACTGCTTCGGAGCAAGAGCTTCTGAGTGACGTCTCGTCTCAGCACCTGGTGCCGAGATAAAGCCGATCTACTGTACTTCGATCAAGCAGCGAGAGCATAGTTTGTATTGCCAGATAATTGTTGAAAGCTCAGATTTAAGTGCAAACTGACGAGGCACTGCATGCTTACTTACCTTTTCTGCTCGCTGTCAAAACCAAACAACCCCAAAGAACGTTTTGCTATAATGCAGTGCAAATATAGGGCGACTTTTTTGAATCTGCAAAATATTTGCTTAAAATATTGTTGCCTAACAACATTTAATTCGCAACTTTAGATAAGTTACTCCGTCTCGGCATAAAAAAGAATGAATACATTTTGTTCTGCACTCGACTTTTCGTAACTTTACACCCCAAGACAAAATTGTAACTATGGCAGATAATAAAATTAAAACAAACTCGCTCAAGGCGTGGTTCTTGGGCATCCGCCCCACCAGCTTGGGTGCTTCTTTAATGACCGTATTGTTAGGTGCAGGCTTGGCGCATGGCTTCATGCCCGACCAGTTTTCGTGGCCCGTAGCCATCATGTGCTGGCTGTTCGCCTGGTGCATGCACATCGCCGCCAACCTGATCAATGATGTTGTTGACTTCAACCGTGGGCTCGACGCACCTGACCCTGAACGTATCGACCGCATCTATGCCAACGGACTGCTGACCAAGAAAGTGGCCTATATTACCATCGGCGTATGCTTGGTACTGGGCTGTTTGATTGGGCTGGACATCTTATATTTGGTGTGGGATCACCTCGTATGGGGCGGTTGGGAAATCGTACTGATGGGTGCCATCGTAGTACTCTGCACCTTCCTCTATAGCACCACCTTTGCCTATCATGGATTGGGCGACCTCGCCGTTTTGCTCTGTTTCGGACTGATTCCCGTTTGCGGCACGTTCTATGTGCTCACCTATACCATCACGTGGAATGCCATCTGGGCATCCATCGTCGCAGGTTGCTCTATCGACACCTTACTGATAGTCAACAATTACCGCGACCGTTACGAAGACCCTACTGCCGGCAAGCACACCAGCGTGGCCATCCTGGGTGAGCCTTTTGGACGTTACTTCTACCTGATAGCCGGCCTCATCTGTGTAGCCATGGTGGTATTGCTCTACCTCGGCGGTGCCATCAGCTGGATAGGATTGCTCTATTCTGCAGTGCCTTACCTCATCCTGCACTTTGGCTCATGGCTCAAACTGAATCGCATCCGCGAGGGCAATGGCCTGAACGTCATCTATTACGAGAGTCCGCGCAACTTCACCCTCTTGGGTTTATTGCTCACCATCGCACTCTGGTAAGCAGCCATGAAGGCGTTGCTGCAACTCATCTACCTGGGCTGGTGGTTCATCAGGGCCAGGTTCTTTGGTCGTCGAAAGCCGCTGCAAAGTGTGTTGTTCGTCACCAACGGCTGCAACAGCACCTGTCGCCACTGCACTCAATGCACCCATCCCGACGAGGACTATTTTATGCCCATCGACAAGATAGGACAGCACCTCGACTATTGTTTGGCGCAAGGTGCCAGGGTCCTCGATATCGAGGGTGTGAGACTACTGCATTGGCAGGATGGAGAGCATACGGTAAGCCACCTCTTCCAACTGGCTAAAGACAAAGGCTTCTATAGTACTTCGACAATGATTCCTGCTGCCGACTATGCGGCATGGAAAGAGCTGAAAGTCCCAGCAGATGTGTTGTGGGTAAGCATCATGGGCATAGCCGACTGCTCTCTGTTGGAGGACCTGCAGGAAGCATCCCTCTACATGGTGATCAACAGCCAGAACTACCAAGAGCTACCTGCCGTTCTTACATTCGTGCAACAACACCCAGCCATCCGCCAGATTGCCTTCAACTTCCACACACCATTTGCAGGAAGCGAGCAACTGGCGCTCAGCAAGGAGCAACGGAAAGAGGTAATAGAACAACTGATAGCCTATAAGCGCAAGGGGCACCGTATCATGAACAGCGTCTCGGGTCTGAAGAACATGCTGACCTTGCACTTCAAGCGTCATTGCTGGATCTGCAACTTCATCTACTGCGACGGACGACGCTCACCGCAGTGTATTGACAATATGAGCAGTGGCATCTGTGAACAATGTGGCTTCAGCATGGCGGGCGAGATGAATGCCGTGTTCAACATGAAGCCCGACACCATCCTTGCCGGTATTGAATTGAAAATTGAAAAATGAAAAATGAAAATTAGCACGCGATAGCCTCGTGGATGTGTATAGGCGACATATCTGCTCGCAGTCAGTCGCCGGCACAGCCACGAAGGCGAAGAGCAAGAACGAGCGGCACATTCATTTTACGGAATAAACTAACGAAATATGGAAGAACTGAAATTAAACCAGCACAATAAGGAGGAATACCCCCCAATGCACACTACCGAGCACATCATCAACCGAACGATGATCAACCTCTTTGGCTGCGGACGCTCCGTAGAAGCACACATCGAACGGAAGAAGAGCAAACTGGACTATAAGTTGCCAGCCTGCCCTACCCCAGAGCAAGTGCAACAGTTGGAAGACACAGTGAACGAGGTGATACACCAAAACCTGCCTGTCACCACCGAGTACATCACCCAAGCCGAGGCACAAGGCCGCTTCGACATGAAACGTCTGCCCGACGATGCCTCCCAGACCGTTCGCGTAGTAAAGGTAGGCGACTACGACGAGTGCCTCTGTATCGGACAGCACGTTCAGAACACCAGCGAGATTAGCACGTTCAAGCTATTGAGCCATGATTACAATCCCGACACGGGCATCTGGCGCATTAGATTCAAGCTGGTTAACTAGTATTTGTTCAATTTGCTTTATCATTTACAATGTCCAGATAAAGTTGGAGGACAAATGGATTAATTACACATTTTGTGTTACACATTTTGTGTAATCAAAAATATTATCTATATTTGCAAACGTAACCCGTTGTTTGTGAAGCTATGGAGAATCCGTTTATCATTAAGTCATACGAGTCGAAAGAGTTGTTTTGCGATAGAGAAGAAGAGTTGCAACTGATGTTGCGAAATTGTATCAACCACTCTGACATGACGCTCATCTCTCAGCGTCGCATGGGAAAGACGGGGTTAATTCTACGTCTTTTTGACGAGCTGCATGACACAAGACCTGACATTCACACCATATATTTAGACATCTTTTCTTCTCGCAACATTGACGACTTCATCAAGTTGTTGGCAGAGGCAGCGTTAAAAGCGTTTCGCCAACAGACTACCATTGGTGATAGACTTATGAATTTCATCAAATCATTGCGACCTCAATTCACATTTGACAGCATTACTGGTGACCCGCAGTTACAAATTGCCTATCAAACGGTCCACGAGAAAGAATATACACTGAAAGGATTGCTGGATTTCCTTGACAGTCAGAATGTACCCATCGTGATGGCGATTGATGAGTTCCAACAAATCAGAGAATATCCTGAGCAGAAAATGGAGGCCTTGCTGAGAACCTATATCCAGCAGACTCATCACATAACATTCATTTTCTGTGGCAGTAAGAAGCACATTATGGCTGATATCTTTGCCAATGAAAAGAAGCCTTTCTACTCCAGTACAGCTTTCATTTCTCTTGACAAAATTACGGCTGAATCATATTCAGCTTTCATTAAGAGATTGTTTAATGACAATCAACGTAGCATTACAGAAGAAGCCGTACAATTTATCCTAGAATGGACTCGCAGGCATACTTACTATACCCAACAGCTATGCCATACCGTGTTTGCCAATGGCGCACAAGCTGTAACTATTGAAGATGTAAAGATAGCCTGTGAGCAACTGATGAAACAGGGGGAGGCCGTGTATCTGCAATACCGCCAGATGCTGACCGACAAACAATGGAACTATTTGATAGCTATAGCGAAAGAAACGGCTGTCAGTCAGATAACAGCATCAGCATTCCTTAGCAAATATAATATTGGCACCCCCTCAGCGTCTCGCAGGCTTGCCGATGCCCTCTGTGAGAAAGGACTGCTTAACGATGAAATCACACTTGAGGGTACTAGCTATAACGTCAGCGATGTATTCCTCTCACATTGGATGGAACGATTGTAATATTGAATTTAATTGTCAATTCTCAATTGTCAATTCTCAATTTATTATTATCTTTACGGCAAGAAACAACTAAAAAATTAAGATACTATGGAAAAGTACGTACCAAAACCAATTGACCTGAGTGATGTCAGCATCAGCGATGATTTGAAGGAATTGCGAGAAGCTATTGCCGAAAACACGCACGAGGTATGGGCAGAGAACCGTATGCGTGAGGGATGGACCTATGGTCCACAGCGTGACGACAAGAAGAAGCAAACGCCAGATATGGTACCTTATGCTCAACTTTCCGAGAAAGAGAAAGAGTACGACCGTGCCACTGCATGGCGCACCATCAAACTGCTCAAGAAGTTAGGCTACGATATCGTGAAGAGCAGAGAAACCCCGCTGTACCAAGAATTGATTTCACGTGTTCGCGAGATAGAACACGCCAACCACTGCAGCGAGTGTGGCGGTGTCATCTTCAAGCATCAGGTATTCTGCGAGCATTGTGGCAGGAAACTAACTAAAGAAGATTTCACTGCATAAAGCTATCCCTTTAAGAAAGGAAGACAATGCCATCATCGCTCCCCGCATCGACCATCTGGGTACTCATCGTCTTTCTGTTCTTGACACTCCCGTTACGGTTGCTCATCTATTATGCCAAGAGCTACCGTCTGGTCATCCTGTCAAGACAGATAGCTGATGGTGTGCTCTTTGCACTGACAGTCCTTGCCACCTTAGGAGCAGCCTCATCAGTATTTTATCAACCCTTTGCTGCCAACGACGACATCTTCGCCAAATATATTGCACCGGCATCAGCTTCCTTCATCTTGTCGGTGCCCTATTTTCACATTCTGTCCTACCTGGTAGGCAGACGACCGTTCTATACCAAGAAACACCTCGCCAACCTTGATTACTTCACCGTCTATCTACGTAGTTTCAACGATGAACGCAAGGGCAAGAAACTGAAACGGCGCATGACAAAAGCGTTAGGCGAGTGGTTCCCCGTATATGCCATCGGCAAGCCCGACGAATTCATGCCACCTGCAGGAGCAAAGCGCATCTATGTTGACGAGGACTGGCAAGAGATTGTGTACGACATGATCAACCGTGCGCAAATCATCTTGCAACGCATCAGCATCTCCGACAATTTCCTGTGGGAGTTTGAGCAATGCCATCAACTGCAACTGCTCGACAAATCGATATTCTGGGTAGATAAGATGGATGAATACAGGTCTTTCCGCCAAGTAATCAAGCAACGTTACGGACTTGACTTCCCGCATTTGGAAGACCGCAAGTGTCATGTGGTATTCTACCGACTGCCCGACTTGACATTTCGCATCATCTACCTCACCGTCAAGGATGATTATGAACGGTTCAAGTTATTGTTCAGGAACGACCATGCCACTTTGTTTGCTGAAAACGCTACCTACCTCTATGGCAGGAAAGAGAAGTTGAACCAGCTACTCAAGTTCGGTATCGACAGCGTCATCCCCCGTGAGGCGCAAGGATGGAGCTGGGCGGCATTCTGGTGTCCGGAATACTACCTTATCTTCCAGCGCATCAAGCATCGCCTCTGGCTGTTCTTAGCCTTTACCACCTTTGAAGGTATGATTGTAGGCATCAATTTCTCACCCGAGAACATCTTCCGACTATTCGTATTCCGTTTGTTGTTTGCCATGATACCCTTAGGTGCTAACGGCAAGAAGATGGTATGGCTGTCACACCACTGGGAAAGCGTCCGCTACTACCAGCGCGAAGAGCAGTTCCTAAGAAAAATGGCAGTCTGGATGAGCATCGCCTATATTTTGTTCTGGGTGGTGGCCATCATCGCTTTGCAGTTCATTAGGTAAAATGAAAAAAAAATCGTAACTTCGCACCCTCAAACATAAATCATTAGCAGTGGCAAGAAAGAAGAAAGAGCTCCCCTTGCTGGAGCAGATAACCATCACCGATGTGGCAGCCGAGGGCAAGGCCATCGCACGTGTCGATGACCTGGTGGTGTTTGTGCCCCATGTGGTACCGGGCGATGTAGTAGATTTGCAAGTACGTCGCAAGAAGCACCATTATGCCGAGGCCGAAGCTGTGAAGTTCCACAAGTACTCCGACGTGAGGGCAGTACCTTTCTGTCAGCACTACGGTATTTGCGGCGGTTGCGTGTGGCAAATCCTGCCCTACTCCGAGCAGCTCAAGTACAAGCAGAAGCAAGTGGTGGATAACCTCACCCGCATCGGTAAGGTGGAATTGCCCGAGATCAGTCCGATTATCGGCTCTGCCAAGACGCAGGAGTATCGCAACAAGTTGGAATTCACCTTCAGCAACAAGCGCTGGCTCACCCGCGAGGAAGTGTCGCAGGCGGTGGAATACGAGCGCAATGTGGTGGGCTTTCACATCACGGGTGCCTTCGACAAGGTCTTGCCCATCGAGAAGTGCTGGCTGCAAGACGACATCTCCAACCAGATACGCAACGCCATCCGCGACTATGCCTTAGCGCATGGCTATACCTTCAGTGACCTGCGCTCGCACGAGGGCATGTTGCGCAACCTGATTGTGCGCACCACCTCTACCGGCGAACTGATGCTGATTGTGGTGGCACGCATCGACGACAGTGCAGAGATGGAACGCTTCAACCAACTGTTGCAGTTTGTGGCAGATAAGTTCCCACAAATCACCTCGTTGCAATATGTCATCAACAATAAAGTGAACGACTCGATAGGCGACCTCGAGACCTTCACCTTCAAGGGACGCGACCATATCTTCGAAGAGATGGAAGGACTGCGATTCAAGATTGGTCCCAAGAGTTTCTACCAGACCAACTCAGAGCAGGCCTATAATCTCTATAAGGTGGCACGCAACTTTGCCCAGCTTAGTGGCAACGAACTGGTCTATGACCTCTACACAGGCACTGGCACCATCGCCAACTTCGTATCGCGCCAAGCCCGTCAGGTCATCGGCATCGAATATGTGCCAGAGGCCATCGAAGATGCCAAGGTGAACTCCCAGATCAACGGCATCGACAACACCCTGTTCTATGCCGGCGACATGAAGGATATCCTGACGGACGATTTTATCCGTGAGCATGGGCGTCCTGATGTCATCATCACCGACCCACCCCGCGCGGGCATGCATCCCGATGTGGTGAATGTCATCCTCAATGCCGAGCCGCAGCGCATTGTCTATGTCAGCTGTAACCCAGCCACCCAGGCACGCGACCTGCAGCTTCTGGATGTCAAATACCGGGTAGAGGCGGTGCAGCCTGTAGATATGTTCCCGCAGACGCACCATGTTGAAAACGTTGTACTTTTACAATTGAAAATTGAAAATTGAGACTTCTTGGAGCAGCGAGGGCAGAGCGATGCTTGCATCAGCTATGCCGAGTCGCGACAAGATTGGGCGTAGCCAATTGAGAATTGAGAATTAATTAGCCGAAATGAATGTGTGTAGGCGACATATCTGCTCGCAGTCAGTCGCCGGCACATCCATGAGGCGAAGACAAAGATAATTATGGAGAAGAAAAAAACGGCCAATAGTTCAAGGACGGCAAGAGCCAGAAACCAATATACAGACTATATCGTAAGAGAGCCCATGGAGCTGATGGAGTTCCTTGCAGCCCGTATGCCCCAAGCCAGTCGCACCAAGCTGAAGTCACTGCTCAGCAAGCGCATAGTCTATGTCAACCAGCGGATTACCACCCAGTATAACTTCCCCCTCCAACCAGGCATGAAGGTACAAATCAGTCGCGAGAAAGGCAACCACGAGTTCCGCAACCGCCTGCTCAAGCTGGTGTATGAAGATGCCTACCTGATGGTGGTAGAGAAAGAACCCGGTCTGCTCTCTGTCAAGACCGAACGAGAGAAAGAGCGCACCGCCGCCACCATCCTCACCGAATACCTGCGTCGCAGCAACAAACGCAGTCAGGTATATATCGTACATCGCCTCGACCGCGACACCTCGGGCTTGATGATGTTTGCCAAAGACGAGCAGACCCAGCACTCCTTGCGCGACAACTGGCACAATATCGTGACCGACCGCCGTTATGTGGCTATCGTTCATGGTGATATGGAGCAAGACTATGGTACCGTTCGTTCCTGGCTCACCGACAAGAAACTCTACGTAGCCTCCAGTCCGGTGGATGATGGCGGTCAGCTGGCCATCACCCACTACCAGACCATCAAGCGAGCTAACGGCTATTCCATGATGGAGTTGCAATTGGAGACAGGTCGTAAAAACCAGATTCGTGTGCACATGGCCGATTTAGGGCATCCCGTTGTTGGTGATGGCCGCTATGGTCGTGAAGACGACGACAATCCCCTGAACCGTTTGGGTCTCCATGCCTTCAAGCTCTGCTTCACCCATCCTGTCACCGGCGAGAAGATGCAGTTTGAGACGCCCTATCCCCTCACCTTCAAGCGCCTCATGCAACGTCCTGTCAACGGCAACAAGCCCACCAATGAGAGCTACGAAGAATAAAAAAAGAGCTTGATTATTTGGTTATTTTGAAAACATCCACTATCTTCGTCACTGTAATTCATCATTAACAATTAAAGAAAGGAGAAACTATGAATGGAAGGAACAGGAAAAGGAAAGAGAAATTTGCCGACTTACTACTTGATATTGTCAAGTATATTATAACAGCTGGTTTGTTAGCATTCTGGTTTAGTGATTTAAGTCAATGGGTTTGGTCTTCTTACGTTTTGCTAATGGTAGTATTGATTATTGTTACTACAGGAGCGTTATATTTATATAGTGATGATCAAGTAAATAATAAATGATTATGAATGGAGCAAACATAATATTAATTTTTGTAATGCTTATGGCAATTGTAGGCGTTGCATACTTCAAATACGAAGATTGGAAAGCTGACAAATACGCTAAAAAATCAAAATAATTTTAGCTGAATATATTACTGTGCTCCGCCTGATTATCTCAGACGGAGCGTTTGTTTTAACAAAAATGGTTCATTAAGCAATCATGCCTTCAAGCGCCTCATGCAACGTCCAGTTTCAACTCCATGACCGCATTAGTAAGCGATCATGCACTAACTAGTTCTCGGCCAAAAGCATGTAATGCAGAGCGGATTTGCTCGACGCGTTGTTTACTGGGTTTAGAAATACCGTAGATATACCTTGACAATAAGCTTTTATTGATATCAAGACTTCTGGCCACTTCAGAAACATTCAGCCAAGGAAAGCGAGCAAACATTTCTGCCACTTCGTTATGATAGTTCGGTTCAGCAACATCAAAGAAACTAGAGATATGAAGGTCAATATCCAAAGTCTCCCATCTAATATCATCACCCTCTTCGCCAATGACAAAATCATTACGATCCTCCACCGATGCATCCATCAGTTCAGGATATGCCTCAAGAGGCCGGCTATACATCCGCCCGGCATCCGTACGAATGAAAATTCTGTTTTCATCAAACCACAAGTTTTTAATTCTTTCCATTATCGACCTCCTCATTATCAAATCTTCTATTCCATTCCCTAATGAACTCCTCACGATAGAGCTTACAAATTTCCACGGCATTTCTGATTTCTTGTTCCTTTAGGCCATGATTATAGGCAATCTCCACATCTGGAACAAGCAAGAGTTTAGCCCTCTTTCCGTTGCAATTTACATGTACATGAATGGGTTCATGCTCATCTAAATAGAAAAAGAACCTCATTCCAAATATTATTAATAGTGTGGGCATAGTTATGAGTTTATAATTACACTGCCCCAAAGATAGGTATAAATTTTTATACCTACAACAAAAAAAAGAAAAAATGTATCTGGAGATTGAGGGCACCCTTTATAGCAATCATGCCTTCAAGCGCCTCATGCAGCGTCCTGTCAACGGCAACAAGTCAGCAGAAGACCCAAATGATTAAATGGTGACGATTGTGACACCCATTCACGCAACTTACCTATATATATATATTAATTATTTTCTTTCTCTTTTATTTTTTACGCGTATAGTAAAGTTATACAAAGAAGCGTCACAATCGTCACACCACCCCAAAACACTTGATAAACCACATTGCATAAGTCAATTATCCTGCCATTTGCGGACAGATGAAGACAGAGGCAGACAATTCGACAAGTCGATGTATGTACCTTTGTTACGTCATTCCGGAAGACACGGCATGTGTCGCTGTAGGAGATAATCCCCACGACCTGCTCCGATATCTTCTATGGGGGAAAGAGATAATCCCTATAGGGGTATAGAGATTATCGCGATACCTCGAAGATGATACCCGGACACCTCGAAGGAGCCATCCGGATGCCCCACGGAAGGCATCTCTTGCAGCACACGCCGGAAACCCTATGTTTCACTAAAAAAAACTGTTTATGTCACAGAAATTAGTAAAGGAAGAACAGCAATCATGCCACACCCCACTAAGAGGGCGTGGCACGATAAGGATTGATGATATATAACACGAAATAGTAGTTTTCGAATTATGGGGTTGGGGCTACATAAGTATAGACACCTGCATCCAAAATCTTAGATCTAAGTACATCAGTAGGTGTTGTTACAGTCCACACTGGTCCTGGTGTTTCTCCAGCATAGAACGTTATTTTATAGCCAGCAGCGAAAGTTGTTGGCGGTACTACGATATAATAATCGGTATCTTTTAAAAAAGTTGTTTCTGCAGGTGCATTTAAAGTAATGGTAGTACCTGATCCAGTTATTGTACCAACAGGGACAGAAGGAGAATTATGTACAATCGACATCGCCCCAGCAATGCTTTCCGGGGTTGGAGTAGTCAATCCCTGCAGCACAGCCTTGGTAAAGGGCAGTGTCGCTTCAGCACTGGTAATATTAAATTTGACTAACCCACATACATTCTTGAAATGGAAAGTCATTTCATTATTGGTAGTGGTTGCCACAGTGACATTGGCATCCTTGGCAAAAGAGTTTGCCACCGCTGTCTGTTCAGCAGGAAAAGTGGTGGTATAGGTATAGGTGTCAGAATCATAAGTTGCACTCTCATCGTAAGGGAAAAGGCCATAATAATGAATATCCTCACTTAAGACAACACCAACAAAAGTAACTGTGGCACCACCTTCTTTGGTGTCAAATCTATAAGAAGAACCACCAGCGAATACATTAATCGCATCATATGTATTCCAATACACGGATCCCCCATCAAGATAAGACTTGGTATCAGCACCGCCATCCGACTGCACCCCTTGAAATACCAACTGAACAGGTTGCTGAACGACTGGCTCGATATCTTTTTTCTCCTCATTACTGCACGATGCCGCAAGGATAATCCCCGCTAGCCCCATCGCTAATATATAAAACCTCTTCATAATTCTATATTATTAAACTTTTCAATCATCATAAGTAAAACCCTCACTATCTGAGCCATAGCTTTGACCATAATTCTCACTATCAGACCCAAACTCCTTGTAGTTATTCATATCGTCCCTCACATCCTTCACGCACCGCACATAGAAAGTGCCGCCTAATTCACTCATATTAGGTAAAAAATTGTCTGCATTATTTGGATAACCTCCCTGATTTTTAGGATTCGTAGTATGAATACCCCATCCTTCATCGTTGTTATAATTGACAGACTGCATACGGGCATAATAACCTGTGTAGTTCCATGATGTGGCCGAGAAGATCAACTTACTGCTAGAATCAAAGAACCAAGGAGGAGTCATCTCTTCGACTTTGTAAATACCCATACTTTCGTTCTTCTGTCTAAGTTGGATAACCATCAAGGACATCTCTGCATGGTTAGGCATTCTCCATGACCCTCGGTCACTTCCATCACCCAATTGTGAATAGCTACCACAAGGCCTAGACGCAATGATGTCTTCGTATGAAGCTCCAGAACTACGCGTAATAGAATGAAGATCCTGGGCCACCTGGAACCTGTAATAAGGCAGGTTGTTGGTGGAGAACAAGAAGTGCTTGGGCAACTCTTCTGAAACATAGTAAATTCCTCTGACGGAACGATTATCATAGTAAGTCATCTCAAAAATCTTATTTACTTCATCATAATTAAACAACAGACTCTGCGGGGTCTTTGACACATAATTATACGGTTCGGGAAGATCATACGAAGTTTCCGGATAATTAATATTACCACTCTTGTCATACTCGCCTCCCAAGTTTCTCATACATCTCATTTCGTAAGGCTTTGACTGGTAGTTTTGTTTAATACCATAAGTAGGCGAGTTAGCCATTTCTTCGGAGGTCAATGTCTGGAAGTCGCTGGCCACATAGTGATATTTCCAAGCATTTTGTCCTTGCAAATTATTGTTAGAAATCGCTAATATTTGAGCTCCATGGCGTTCAATTCCAGGAGTTAAATCTGGGGTGTAGTTGACAAATTGATTGTAATTAAACAACGGATCCTGCAAAGAATAGTGGCCCAATGCCGCCAACTCATATTGACGGGAGGTAGGCAGGAACCATTTCAGTTCGCTTTCATCAATTTTTCCATTGCCGTTCTCATCACGATTACGGTTCATACACATGCGCACCGCCTCAGCCAAATACGGGTTATCACTATCATCATTGCTCGGGACGCCAGTAGATATAGTTCTGTTCGTCGGCACTTTAGTTTTTCCCAACGTACTGGTTGCCATGATAACATTATTCTGAAAACCGTTCTCCAAATCCCATACCTCTTTGCCTACATAATAATCCCAACTGCCGGCGTAGCCAGCGCCACTTAAATATTTCTTGGCAAGTGCCCACCCATTATAGGTACTCATTTCCGGATCAGATTCGGGAACTGCAGGGTATGGACTAGGTACACTACCAGCCCCTGCATACCATCGTGGGTCATGCGTTTCATTCACATGCTCCAAGCCGATGGCCACCTCATACTTCTCGCTGGTGTTGATTCTTTCAGTGGAATAGAAAGTCTGGATACTGGGTTGTACAATGGTAAGCTGCGTAAGCATTATACCACTCTGTCCATCAGAGCTCATCATAAAGCCAGCAGCATTCGTTCCTTCTCCGGTATAATCTGCAGAACGGTAACCAAAGTTGACATAACGTGACGGTTGGTTGGCAAAGTGCTTCCAGTAAGGCTTTACCCAAGAAGAAACGCCGTAAGGTTGTTCATAGTAATAATACTCATCCAGATAAACGGTATAGAACATGCGGCGGATAGGGGCAATAGTTCTATCACCGAACCTAGTACTTTCCTCTATCTTTAAGTAATTAACATAATTTTCTGTAACATAATATTTACTACCAGCAGAACTATAAGATTGATATTGACCGAGCCTAGCAGATTCAGAATCCACGTTGGTCTTGACCTTTTCATATACATCCGCACTTACCTCATACGTTACCTCGTCCAACATAAAAGGCAACGCATAGTCCCCCATATAACTATTCCCAGCTCCACTACCAACAGTACAATCAAACCTTTGAGCCAACAGAGCAGCCATTCTGGCTCTGGCTGTGTTAGGATTAGTCTCTGACGCCAATGTCGGTTTGGCATCCTCCTCTGCTTGTACAAGCGACTCCATCGTCAACGTAAACTCATAGAGGTTCCATAGTGTTATCCCAGAAAGAGCCCTATTGTATTTTTCAGTCTGTCGTACTTTTTTATACGATGTTTCATTATTACTAAAAACATCATTAGTATCAAACATTCCCCTTTGGTCAACATTAGGTGTGAATTTGAACCAAGTGAAGTCCTGATTAGTAACAATCTGCCTCACCCTGTTCTGATCTTGTGTGGTATAATCATTCACATATCCCCCCCCTAACGTCTTATGTTTAGTTATATGGTCAAGATAAATAAAACGCTTTTCTGTCACTGGTTGGTTTAAGTCATCAACGGTATTAACTCTCACGTAAAAATCTTCGGTCGAGAAGTTGTTCCAAGGAGTACTCATTTCGAAGAAGAAATTATTAAGTGCCTCTTTGGTCAGCATCATGTTAAACTGGCAGAAATGGGCATCCGTATTATATACGGTACCCTTTGCCATATTCAGCAAGCCGTCAGCACCATGCTGTTTCTTTACACGAATATTCCGTGGTGAAGATCCAGAAGTTTCAATGGTAGTATAGATACTATTAACACTATTAATCTTAACATTATAGATGTATTCCGTATTACGAAGGCAGTCAAAATTATCATAGTCGGGCAGTCCATCATCATTATTATCTCTCAAATCACCCAAATGAATGGTATAAGTCACATCCGCATAGCCGTCTTTGAATTTATCAGAATCCGTTTCCAGATAGTCCCCTTCTCTAATCGATTGATAATTAGAGGCATTGTTAATCAGTTCAATTTGCTTAGCACTGCCATTATCATTTGTCGTTTTAAAGCGCAACCTACCTTTAATCACAATATAGGTAGCCTTATCGTCAGCATAGATAAACTTTTTGGAGTCGTATTTCATTTTAGTATATTCTTTATCCTTCACATTAGGATATCCTTCAGGATAAGGATAATAATCCCCTTTACGATTCCATACCGGCTTATTATTCACCGTCCAACGTTTGGCTTGCAACTCGCGTTTATTGTAAAGGAACTGGATGATGGCCTTATTGTCAATCTCAGCTTTTTCCTCATCTGTTAATTCACCAGCAGACTTTGTCGGATAATAGCCATAGTTGCCATGTTTATTAGCTTCATAGGACTTATATCCATAGACAGTTTTTAACCAATCCAACGGTACTCCGCTACTCTTTTCCCATTGCATCAGCGTATTACCAAATCTATTCTTATAATGATCCATAATATCAGAAACTTCATCTGCATCTTCTATGTACTGTTCGTTATACTGGATTTTATTTTCATCGTTAACATAGCCTCCTTCCCTGATGGCATAAGTCAAGCTGTTGCTCAGATCAGTGCCAGAAGCTGTTCTGGCTTCTTTGTGGTTCTCAAACATCCAGAAATCAAATGTATATCGGGCATCCTCATGCACCATTTGGTTCTTCATCACCTTACTTGCCTTAAAGTCTATCTCGGCACGCTTAACAGGAGGATTCGTTTCTAAGCGTTGATCCATCAGATAGACACGCTTAGGCAGGTTGATTACCTGCCATGATTCTGGCTCAAAAGCGCTGAACACCTCTTCGTTTATCTCAATATTGAACTTGATGTGAGAGGTTAGTGTACGTAGGTAAATCATACCGTGACTACGCAAGTCAACATTGCCATTATTATCTACCCATTCATTTTTAATAGTTACTTGCCCTGCACTCCTAGTATGATTATATTCATCTCGTTTACCAGTTTTTCCAAACTCTTGCCATGCCCCACTATACATCAGGTTAGGTTGCTCTCTTACCAGAATATTGTCCTTGGCATCAGACATCGCATCCACCTGAACCTCGTATAAATCATTCAAATTCCTCACATGATCCAGTTTCCAGCGATTTGAAGTCAAACCTTCCCAGAGGTTTTTCTTGACAGCAGATGCCTCCAGTGTATTTACAGGTTCAAAAACTTCTTCAGTAGAATCGCCAATGTTAGCAAAGCCGAAGATATAGCATGTTCCTGCAACAGCCTTGGCTATTACATATCCGTGGGTTGAGTTGGCATCATCCATTTTTTCTTTATGGGCTTCTACAGAAGACCAATCACCACCTCGATACTCCACCTTATTCATTTCAGAATCAGGATAGTATTTTCCAAACACCCGGTTCCCTTCAGAATCGAATATCAGAATATAGAAGTCGCCGATATGGTGTTCATCGATATCTGTCAGCGTGCGGGTCACAGCTACCTCGTTTTTCTGAGGCAACTCAAATCCCAGGACGATGTTCACCGGTTCACCATTTTCCACATAATCGTCCACCAAGAACTCGTCGCGTTCACACGACAGACTTGTCAGGACAAACAGTCCCAACGAGGTCATGGCAACTTTTCTCAACAATTTATGTAACGTTTTATTCATCTTCATAACTCCTTAATCAAATGGTGGAATATCTATAGAAATACCCGCAGGCTCATCCCAGTCTGTCACCTCATACAATACTCGCATCAGTTTACCCAAATGAATACTAACTGAATAAGACTTGTGGGGTTCGAAACCCAACGTTTGTCCATTCTCATCCGTTGGATTTATTTTAGCTGTTGAAGTTTTTTCAGCAACTTTCGCCTCATGTCCAGTAATACCCGTCATGGTAAAATCACCCATCTCTAGATTTTGTATAATGACGTTTTTGCCACTTCCATCTTGCGTGTATGTATAATACCCTGTTAACTTATAAGCCCTGACTATCTTATATGATATGACAACCTCAAGATCTTGGTTAGTTGGCACAAACAGGGTGTAATGGGTTTTACCCGCCATGCCCTCTCCAGGTAGTACAAAAAGTGGCTCATTAGTATTTTGACCCCAATGAGGCAAGGTTGTCCAGTCATAATCTACTGACAGATTCTCTAATGCGGACTTAGACATATAGATATTCGGATTCAGCAAATCAGAAGGAACTGAAAAACCACCTACAGAAGTATCATATGTTTTGTCTTCCTCTTCCCAAACAGGTACCCTGGGCACAGCGTTATCATAGCTCAACTTCGCACTTTGCACATAATTCCTAAACTTTACCCCCGTTATAATCACTAATGAACTGCTTTCCGTCAATTCTTCATATTTGTGACAAAGGGTCTCATTCCCATCTCTCTCATTCAACTTTACATAATAACCGTTGAGCTCCGGATGCTCTTCATCAACATATGAAATAGTAACAGGAGGATTTCCATTACCTCCTACAGTATAATCGCCTCCCGGAACAGGTCTGCCTTCGGGTATAGGAACAGCAGGATTACTATAAAAATCGCCAAAATTGAAATACAATGAAAAATTAACACGAGCCAAAGCGTGACGGAAACGCCAGTGCAAGGTACCATTATCAGTGTCTGAACGTTTGATGTTCTTGAAAGCCATTCCACCTAAGCCTGTGGGTGGATCAGTATCATCGCCAACTTTACAAGCCCCCCAAAGCAGGTCTTGTTGGTCAGCAAAAGTCCAACTCGATTTGGGGATTTGAATATCTTCCAAGTATTTAAAATGATAATACGGCCGATTATGTGCTGCATCTGTCCAATAGTTAGTCCCTTCTGTACCTATAGAAGGGTGAGAAGTATTGCTATAGGGAGCGTATGCAAAGAATGACATATAGTTCTGATTGCCTGGCCAAAACCGCATAGGGCTATATGTCCACATTTCTTTGACATCATCATATTCTACCTCTTGGTTCAGCATCACAATCTCCTTATATGTCTGATCAACTCCCTTAAATTCGTTTTCTGCACCAGTAATCTGTTTGTCTCTCGTATAGTAGGCATATACTCCAAAACCCGTTTTTTTCAAATCAGCATTAGTTTCTATGCCCTCATGAAAATCAGTCGTGCCATCTGGGGGTAAACTAGTATCTTTCAAGCCATATATAACAGTGTGATCTCCTGGAGAAGTAGGTGTCAGGGGTGTCAGGGTTCTAGTATTGGCCTTATCTTCATCAACACTGGCAGAAAAGACTATCGGTATTTCTGTTTCATCAATTGGCAATGGGGTATTGTCAGCCGGCTGCTCTTCCGTTGGCTTGTAGCTGATAGCAGGTTCATCAATCCCCCCTTCTTTACTGCAAGCTGTGAAAAGCAGAATACCCAGAAACAATATGTAGAATCTCCATCTCTTCATGCTTAACCATCAATTTCTCCTTCAACCTCAAGTTCCTCATCAGTTGGCCATTCTTTCACTTCTGCATCCATTTTGATATCCTTCAAATAAAAAAACAGCTTAAAGTATAAAGCCTTACCTGCTTCTAAATTCAGACCAGATATTTGTTTTACATCCTTGCAATTTTGGTAGAGTACAGTTAATCCCTTGTCTGCATATTCATAGGTCAGGTTATAATCAACCTCTACCTCACATTGATCCGTAGTAGTTTGAGGCAGGGCCAAAATAATCCATTTGTAACCCCATCCCTTACTATCGGGGTTAGTATACACATTGAAATTTCTAGCTCCACCACTTGCGGGAGTGGGAGTTTTATACTTTAAGTTATTTTTAGTTATAGTAGTTCCTTCAACGTAAGAATCATTTTTCTCTACATTATATGTACAATTAGGGAATATCCGAGTGTCACTTTCATCTTGAAAGATAGTATAATCTTGTGTATGAGGCACAAGAGGATGTTCTTCATCTATTGGATACCATTCCTTCCAATCGAACTTAATTAAGTTGTTCTCATCAAAATACGGAACAACTTTTGCGTGATCTTTCAACCCTTTCAACTTGATCGAATTCACTTTCCATTTCACCTTTGATGGCACTTCCTGATAATAATTACCATATACATCTTTGGTAGGATCACTAAAATCACAAAGAAAGAATATGGCACAAAGCGTATGCTTCAGGTTAAGTGTCACTTCTTGGTTTAAGGTATAATCGGGTTCATGTTCATTTAGTCCCATCATAAAATCTATATGATCTTCCACATTTGGCTTCTGTTGAAACTCAAATGTACATGCCAAATCACCAACAGCATCTTTTGCAGGGGGGACTATGTTGGTCAAGTCTTTATTCTGTTTTGTTCGGGAATCAGAAAAAGTTTTATATGATATATTATTTATTGTTGTAAAATTTCTATCAGACAAACCATTATAAGGTAGATTATTCCCAGAGCCATCCTTTCCGTCTTGTCCTATCCAATGAATACGATCAGTAACACTAGTACCTTGGCCATCGCGGTAATAGCCTGGGGTTGACGCAGAAGCATCTCTGCCCATACTAACATAATCTTGGAACGGATAATAGCTGATAAATGTTACTTTATCTCTACTGCCTACATAACCACTTGCTGTTTCCTTTACATTACTATTGGGCCAATACTTAGTTGGAGAATAATACCAATACGGAGCACGACCAGCAGTATCTGGATCCCACAAATGCAGTAGGGGCTGGTTGGTCATAAAATCTGCTTTTAATGCCGGATCATCCTTATCTGTATTCCAATCACTTCCTTCATGCCAGAAGCCATAAACACCAACTATATAGTTATTATATGCCGCATGTCCAATTTGTGTTCCATCTCTGGGTATATTAGATTCATTATTTCGAGACTCTCCTAAAAAAGGTATGTTTTTATACATCCTATTACCGCTTTCTGGGTGAAAGAATGCTAAATATTGCAGATCAGCTCGTGTTGAGGCACTACCATCCGTCATCTCACCCACATAAGTAGAAAAAGTGACAGGAATAGGCTCAGTTGTAGCCTTTACCTCTTCATAGGATGTAACGACTTCGTTTTCCGAACATCCAAAAATGGATAGTGCGGTCAATCCAAATGCCATTATATATAGTATATTTCTCATCACTTACATCCTCCTCTATTATTCATTAAAAGGTAACCTCCAGTTTTCATCTGCTTGTGTATAATAAGGCCAAATCTCAGGACGGCTTGCATCAGGAACATCTTGTTTTTCACCATTTCTGTACTGGTTCACCTTTAGTTTCACCGATTGCATACCCAGCAACATGTTTATGGAATAAGTTCCCTCCTTTTCCACTGGCACTGAAACCGTATTGGTAATTATGTTCTCAATATCAGCCAGATCGTTCAACATCCTTTTGTCTTTTGTGAAGACATGATAATGCGCCGTAACTTCAAAATCCATAGTGCCAGTGTCTCCGTTGACAGGCATGAAGATGAAGTAATTACCGCTGCTCAAAACAGGTTGGTATAAGTCAGGATTAACAATATCATTATTCGACGCATCTTTTGTTTTTGCTGGAATAATAGTTCCTGATGATGCATCTCTACCTACGCCTTTGGCTATCGTTGCAGCAGTTTCTGTTCCTGTATATCTGAGGTTTTCCAAAATATCTGTACCGGATATCACAAAAGAACCCTTAGCTGAACCATCAGCCGACCATTCCTTTGTGCGAAGGTTGAAAGTTGCTGCCTTGGGGCAGGATACAGAAACCTTCTGCAACTTGATATAGGTATAGTCATCTATCACCTTAGAACTAATGGTATGTTCTGCTTCGTCAAAAAGGGCAGTTACACTAAGATCAAAGCGGGCTACAGCATGCTTGAAGCTAAACGGTATGGGAGCGTCTGACAACTTGGGTTTAACCATATTTAAATATAAGTCATTACCACTATAAGTAGTATTAGTACTACCATCCGCGCCATTATTTGTATAGCCTGTTCCTGGAACTACAGCATACAAAAAGTCTTCTGGGCAATTACTGAGGGTCATTTCATCTGCGAGTTCATAGGAAATAATCGGATCACCTGTCACATTGTTAGCGCTTATACTCTTAATGCCACCATAACTTGCTGGAGTCTTTCTTAATCCCAAAGAAGAGCCTGTGGTATTAACATCAACCCATGGAGCATAAGCAAAAAAAGTAACTCTGCTTATTTTGGATCCCTTTGCACTTTGGTTATCAACGGCATTATTGTTGCCTGCGAAATCATTAGGCCAGTATTTCACTGGAGAATAATCCCAAGACGAGCCATAACTCACGTTTTGGTTATACATGAAATTAGGAATGGTTGCTTCAGTTGAGTATGAAGATCCATCACCAGTGTAGTGATAGCGACCGTCTGTTGTAACTCCGTCAGAGCCATCAGTCCAAGTTCCCTGATGGGTGTAGTATCCAAACACACCAAAACCCGCGCTGTTTTGTAAATCAGTCAAATTTGTAATAGTTCGAGTTGCTGCTGATTTTGGAGTGAATGTAGTAAAGGCAATAGGTACAGAATTATTGTTTGCATCCTCTTGAGTGGGTTGCTGCTTGCTGTAATCTTGCTTGGCAACCTCTTGCTCATAGGTTGTAACAACTTCGCTCTTAGAACAACCTGTTACCAAGAGTAAAGTAGTAATTAAGAATGTCCAAAATTTTGCGGTCATTCGTGTTACTTATATCATCAATCCTTATATCTCATGCTAGAAACGGGTGTTGGCCGCTTCTAATAATCCTTCTCTATATATACCCCTCAACATTACCCCTCAACATTACCCCTCCGTCCCTACGGGACACCTCCCCTTTACAGGGGGAGGAGTTCTGTGAAATTAATTCACGTTTATCGGCAGATCCACTGCAGTTTCGCCACCATCACCCCAAGTACTTACGGAAGCATCAAACTTCACGGAAGTGAGACCCAGGTGCATCACAATGTTATATTGCATATTTTGAACCACGGGGGCAGTAAATGCCACTGTCTTAGTGATGGTTTGCCATACCTCGGTAAAGCCCTTTGCCAACTTGGCATCCTTGGTACGCACGCAATACTCGATGGTAAACTTCAAGTGAGGCGTGGTGCCTGGGAGGAAGAGTATCGGGGTAGCTTCTGTGCCATACACATTTGTCTTTGTACCTGTCAATACACCTGGGATAGTTGCCAGGTCAGTCCATGCAGTTGGAGCTGTTGTCGGCTCCATAATGGCTGTGTTCAACTTATTACCCTGTGTACCACCATTCTGATTAATCTCATGATTGATGGTGAAATAGGTAGTGGCATCGGTAGCATCAGCCGCTGTAACAATCCACTTTCCTGTAGCCAGGTTGAATACACCTGTGCTTGGCATTGGGTTGGTCAACACGGCAGGAGTGCCAGATGTTGCGTCATCGTGGGTAATGGTAATGCTCCTAATCGTCACCTTGGTGGTGGCGGGCTTGTCAGCAGTCGCTGTAGTGCCGTCGGTATCAATCAGCAAATCTGCCATAAGACCAGCATTGACAGCAGATGATCCATCAGCAGATCCACCCACCTTGGCCAACGCATGCTTGAAGTTGAACTTCACCTTACCGTCGGTCTCTTGCTTGGTCATATCGATATTGGTAGGATCTTCAGCCACCACTGCTGTTACTGCACCGTTATCCACCGTGCGGGTCACATAATCACCGTTCTGAGCGGTTCCCACCACATTATTTCCATTGCCTAAACCACCGGCTGTTCCCCACACCAGATCCACCATCTTGGTAGCATCGTTGCTGATGCGATAGGTCAGGAAGGGGTCACCATTAAAACTGTTACCACTGGCTGCAATAACACCACTATTGGTTCCGTCACCACTGGTAGTTGGAGGCGTAGCACCATTTCTTGTAGTAGCAGAATTTTGTTTAAATTCTCCTGCGTATGGGGCGTATGCGAAGAAGCTGATATAGTTCACTGTAGTACCGGTGGCACCGTGGGTGTCAACAGGGTTGCCATTGCCGTTAAAGTCGTTAGGCCAGAACTTTTGATCGTCGGGGTCGAAATAATCCCACTTGTTATTAGTACCGTCCCAAGCGATATGTTCATTATACATGAAATCTGGAATCAGGTTTCGTGTACCGATGGGCATATAATTAAAATTAGTATTCTCTGTGTAATAGGCGAAAACACCAAATCCCTTTGTTTTGAGCTGAGCGTCGATGTTGATAGAGCCTGGCTGGCCTGCGCGAGTGGTTGGGGCATCAGCATTGTATGTGCCGAAAGTGACAGGCACTGGCTTCTGAGCCACGTACTCATTAATGCTGATTGGCGCCGCCGCATCGCGGTCGTTGGTGCAGCTTGTAATAGCTGCCAGCAAAACAAATGATATTAAATAAAAAACTCTCTTCATCAATCCAAATTTTAATCAACTAGGTTTTTTCTCTATCCCAAAAACAAGTACTTACAGTTGTGTTGACCTGTAAATATAAATTCTTATGTCTTTCTTCCCATGCCGAAACAACCACTTTTGATAGTTATTTCGGCATTCGGAAGGTTTATCTATGCTGCGACCTCAAAGGGTTGCAGGGGAACGGTTGCAGGAAATAAGATTAGTTATTAATTGGCAACCAAACTTCAGATTCATTACCTGTTGTAACCCATGGTGATACCTGAGCATCGATTTTTACAGTTGTCATACCAAGTGTCAACACTAATTTGTATGCATTACCAGCCGATAAAGTAATAGGGGTACCTAATGTTTTAGTAATTACATTCTGAACTCGAGACATTCCATCATACAAATTACCGTCATTTGTGTTAACAAAATACGTAATTGTTACTTCTTTGATTTTCGTATTTGTATCTGGGATAAACATGAGATACTGAGTATTCCCAGACCCGTCAGTCATTACACTCTTAGCATTACCCTGTCCTTCAACTCCAGAAACTGTGATAGCTGCAAAGTTAGCCGGATTATTATCTAATACATTAGGGTTCAGTCCATTACCAGAATTAATTGTAATAGTCTGATTAGTGGAGACGGCAGTTGTGTTAGCCCATGTACCGGTATGAAGATTAAGTCTATCAGAAGTAGACCAATCACCTGTAATAACAACAGATTCAACAGTGATCTTAGAACTTGCATCCAAGTCACCATATCCAGAACCTGAAGTAGTTACATCAAATGCGCCAATAACTTCAAGTTCTAATCTAGCCAATGCATGCTTAAAATCAAATTTTATAATGCCCGCTGTTGATTGTTTTGTTAAATCTACCAAAGGATCACCTGCAGCAATGTTATTGGCGGCTGGAGGAGTATTATTACTTGCGGGACCATCGGTTATTGCATTAGCAGACTTGGCATACATCAAGTCAACACTATTTGCAGGATTAGTAGCAAAACCATAAGTTATAATAGGGTCACCCCCATAATTATTACCAGAAACGCTTAAAATACCTGATCCAGATACACCTTTTAAATTTGCATCTGAAGTATTTGGAATAAAGCCATCACTATCACCTTCAGTTGAACCTTGTGTAGCAGCTTTTAGTGGAACATAAGGAGCATAAGCAAAGAAAGACAGTCTATCTGTACCAGTAGAAGCAGCTGAATTACCATATTCATTCGGCCAATATTTAATTGGCGAATATTCCCAATGGTCAGTATTATAGAATACACCTTGGTTATACATAAAATTAGGCTTAGAGCCTGAATTAGCTGTGCTAACATAATTACCATTGTCAGTGTAATAGCCAAACACGCCAAAGCCACCACCAGCAGCAATTGCTGCTTCTAATTGAGTATCATCCATTACACCTGTATAGCCATAACGGGTTATCGCTTGTTCTCCCAGATACGTCCCAAACGTTACAGGCACTTGCTGTGCTGCTGCAACAGTTTCATAAGAGATCTTTGCAGAAGGACCATTCTCACTCTCTGAAGTGCAAGCTGCGAGCATGGTGACTGCTCCAGCTACCAAAACCATTCTAAAAAACATCTTTTCTCTCATAATCGTTGTAATTTAGTTGTTAATATTTTCTAATTACTTCGTAATTTTCTTTATAAGCCTACATCCACTGTTCCACCATCGTCCCAAGGATCTACCTGTGCATCGAAGCCACTTGATGAAGGCGGTTCTGGATCTACATAAGGCAAATCAGGTATTTTGTCCACCGTATCGATATTGATCACCAGGTCGAGCTGCAAATCCAAGAGGATAGTGGTGTCTATATCAATACTGGTATCCAGGTCAGCTCGGGTAGTATTCATCAAACGCGTCGCCACTTGTTCATCCAGTCCTCGGTAGTGGATAATCTTCCCTACGTCGTATGAAAAGTCGAGCGAAGAGCCATCTCTCAGCACGATGTGCAACTTCAGCACATTGTTGTCCTCCGTACGCTGAGACAAATATTCCTTTCCGTGTGGCAAACCAAACACAGGCATGGTGTAAAACATATAGCCCGTATTGTCATCTTGGTCATCTTCGACAAACGGCGACCATTTATCGGTCTCGAACAGCATGTAGCGTTCGTCGGTAGTGCGCCATACCTGTGAAAGATAGAACCCGTCTGCCATACCGGAAATATTGCCTGTCATAGACCGCATGTTATTTCTGCCTTTTATCTGTACCCACACATTCAACTTGGTAATCTGTGGTCTTGCCTCTACCGTCATGGAATAGGTGCCATCTGGCTCTATCACCCATCGGGTGGTACCATAATGCGTCTCTATCCATTCTTCGTAGGGGTAGAAGTTTACCTGTTCCAACAGCATGTCATCGGTAATGGTAAACTCATCAACCACCACGCCAATATTCTCAGGGTCTGCCATGTAGGTGATATCCTTGTCCCAGTCGCCAGAAACATACTGCGTGATATCCCTACCTCTTGCCGATACCAGGTCGTAGTTGTCGGTGTCGGCGAACTTCATGGAGCCGTACTCGTCGAAGCTCTTGTTAAAGATCAGCAAGCGATAGTGACCGGGGTCAAGCGCTACTTTCACAGATTCTACATCGTTGGTTGAGGTAGTGTAAGGTCTTTCCCATCCATCACCCCACACCATCACCGTCATACCGTGAGGTCGTGCACCGAAATAGGTGAGCCAGTCAACATCTATGCGGATCTGAGCCTTTGTGGGTTCCATCACCTCTAACTGACGGCGGTCACAGCTGGAAGCTACAAACAACAGCACTACTACCAAGCACAACCAAGCCGTAAAGCTGCTCCTATTTAGCCTCCTGCTGCTCCCATAAGTTAGGGGAGCTGTCACGCAGTGACTGAGGGGTCTGGGGGCTTGCTTATCATACCCCCTCCCGGCTTTGCCGTACTCCCCCTGTCTCATGGGGAGAGCTTTTTCTGGCTGCTCCCATAAGCTAGGGGAGCTGCTCCTATATATACGCGGAGCTGCACCAAGGGCATACCCCCTCCCGGTTTTGCCGTACTCCCCCTGTCTCATGGGGAGAGCTTTTTTCTGCTGCTCCCGTAAGCTAAAGAGAGCTTTTTCTGGCTGCTCCCATAAGCTAGGGGAGCTGTCACGCAGTGACTGAGGGGTCTGTACTATATAGCTATCAACTCTCATTTGTGCCTCCTAACTGGCCAAAGCCACACTAATGAGAACTTTGCCTTGGTTGGACCGAAATAGCTTAGATGTCCGTTGCGCTGCCAAATGAGGTGAGTATCGTCAAAGCGGCCTTCGTAATGACGATAAGGTCCTGCCACCCAGCCTCCTGCCACGCTGGCCTCAAAATTAAGGTTGCGACCGATACGCCATGTGTAACCCACACTCAGACCCAATGAAGTATATTCACCCTGGTCGCCTTTGCTCTTCCACTCAATGTCATACTTGCCACCTGCGGCATAGGCTCCTATAAACCATCCTGTGATGGGACGGTTGTAGTGCTTCTTGCTGTGGGTAAGCCAATAGCGTGCCTCCAAGCCGATGTTCAGCACCTCGTAGGCATTGCTGTTATGGCGCCATACATACCAGGGGAACCAGACTTCTGCCATCAGACTGAAGCGGTTGTTCTTGCCCAACCAGCGCTCGATTTCCACATTGGGTGCCAGAGCAGCGTCAAACAAGAGATTGGTCTTGACAGCCCATCGCCAAGGTCCTTCGGTGTCGCTATACGACGTTGTTTCAACGACCATCGGTTCTGGAACGGGCTCCTCAACGGGCTCGGGTGCTGGCTCTTCAACAGGCTCCTGTTCAAGAGCTGGCTCGGGTTGCGACACTACATCATAATAGATACGCATATAGCCAGCCACGCGTTGTCCGACAAACAGGTTATCCCTAAGATACTGATACACCTTGCCATCGTTCAGTTCCTTGATGCGCACCTCGCGCAGCCAGGGGTTCCTGGTATGCTTGATGATGTCCAACACCTGGGCCTTGCCGTCAAACTCAGAGTCTTCCACCAAACTGCGCAATTCCGACCATGCTTCACCACCTGAACTGATGTCGAACACTTCGTCGTCCAAGGATGGCACCTGCTGCTTGATGTACCTTTTCAATGCCTCAGCTCGCTGCATACCTAAATTATAATTATAGTCAGCAGAGCCTTCAATGGAAGCCATACCCACAATCTGCACACAGCGGATAGCCAATGTCTTATCGTCAATTACACGGTGGATGCTGCGAATAATGTGGTTCAGTGCCTCGGCATTGCCGTGGAAATTCTCGTCAAGTGCAACCTTGTCTAATTCAAAACTTACAAAGATCACATCGGTGTCCTTACTTAACACCTGTGTACCATCGTATGGAATATAGTTATCAATCGGCACCAAGATTGGGTCATCACTGATTGTCAAATGAGTAGTGACTTCCCCAACCGTTTCTGACATAATGGAGGGCATTCCGGTAGTTTTTAAATTGAAAGCTATCAGAAAAAAAGTTACTAAAAGGAATTTCAGTATATTTTGACCTATATATTCTGAATGGTTCACAACCTAACCTCCCATTCTATTTTATTGAGACACAACCACCTAATCTAACGAGGGATTATATCTTTAATTCACAAATATATACAATAAATTCAACATTTAACGATACACTGCGTTAAAAATTGTTAATCACCCCTCCTAATAGTTAAAAACAGTATCTATTCTAAAAAAGATATGAAAACGCTAACTTATTTATATTTGTAGCAATTTGTTACTATCTTTTTTTTATAAAAAAACGCTAACTACGGGGATGAAAGAACGCTTTTTATCGCTTTTGGCATACTATAAGCATACTCAAGAGTATGTCTATAGTAAACCTAGAGCAAGCTAGAGTATGCCTAGAGCTAAACAAATGCTTGTATGTACAGATTATTCACCTTAATCCACATCCTTAACGCAGCGGACGAGTAAGTTATTAGCTGTGATTTGAGAATCGAGCCATTTATTATTTTTATAATTCGGCGCAGTAAGCGTAGTAGCCCAAGAACTACCCATTTGTCTTGTAGCAATAACTCGTCCCCAAACTGTTTCATGTGGTGTAAAGTCCCAAGCAGTATTGGTTATGAATTGACCACCAGAGACTGATGGCAACAGTTTCTTAGAAGTTTCCCCAGAAGACAAGGAACCATCATATAGAATCATCAATGCCAATTCGGTTTGATTAGGAACACGCCAACTACCTTCAGCCGTTTTTGGTTCATCCGTATCCCTGTATTTCCTACAAGGCCCAGGTGACAACGCCTCACGGAGATTGATAATACCGTTCCATGGACTAGCATTTTTCTCCACCGTAACATAATCTTTTGCCACTTGGAACTTACGATAAGGTCTGTCTAACTCTGAATACAACGTATGAGGCTCCAGTTCTTTACCATCAACCTTAGAAGACCGTAAACTACGACTATCCAAATTATCAAGTACAAATGTCCTACTTGAGGTTACAGTACTCTTATCGAAGATATCATCAGGGGTCGCATTCACAGTTGCGCCCAAATTTCTCACACATCTCATCTGACCAGTACGAGCAACGGACGAGCTATAGTTATAATCTTTTATATTCATCATCTCTTGCGTCTGGATCTTCTTAAAATCACTGGTAACATATACATAGTTACCCATTAAATAACCATTGGCTTCATCATATCCGCCAGATTGACTGTTTATCTCCGGCATCACCCAATAGTCATTGCCATAGCCATCACTCTTTTTGTTTTGGCTATCTTTATAAAACTCATTATACGGGAATAGCGGATCATAAAGTGCGAAATGGAACAGAGCCACATAACCAATCTGTTCTGATGCAGGCAAATACCATTTCAGTTCACTATCTTTGATTAACCCATCCCCATTCTCGTCTCGATTACGATTCATACATAGACGAATGGCACTTGCCGCATATGGGTTATCTGTATTTCCGACTCCATTTTTTTCATCCTCCGCCTTTAAAGTATTGTCAGGTGTATTATTTGTAGCCACCATCTTTAAATTATTAAAATCAGGATCTACTGCCTGCTGCACATAATCTTTCCAATAAGCAGTAGAAATAACCTGACTATTTCTGTAGCCATTCTTGCGATCCAGGCCATTGGTATTAACTTGATAAGCTGCATCTTCAACAAACCACCTCGGATTGGGTGTTTCATTTTTACGTTCTATACCCAATGCGCTCGTTGCTTCGGTAGAGTAGAAGGTTTGAATGCTTTTTTGGACTACCATCAGTTCCGTCTTCATCACACTACTTTCCCCATCATATGACCTATCAGCCTGTGAAGAACTAAAAGTAATATAACGATCAGGTTGGTTCACAAAGTTATGCCACATTGTTGGCGTTTCAAGTATATGACCCTCGCCATCTGTATTCTCCCAACTCTGACCCATTGGAGACTTATTATAATAATACTCATCTACATACACTGAAAAATAAGCGTTATACACACCAGTACCCCACGTTTCATATTGATCATTAATAAACGCTTTTAATTGATAAAGATCCATTAATCCATAAGTGTCGTCTTTATAGTTACCGTCTGTATTGCTAGCAGAATAGACACTTGGACTCAATTTATAAGGCTTCACTAATTCTAGATTATTAGTTTTCGCTCCTTCATAATCCATCGTATAATCGATAGAAGGTGTACTCGGGGATACACCATTAAATCTAAAATGTATCCAATTAAAATCAGATTCATTCTTATATTTAGAATTATAAAGTGTCTCAGAACTTATATCTGTTGCTTTAATCGTATTCCATGGTGTATTTATTTCATAGTAAAATTTATCTATATCTTTTGAACCCAATTGGATGACAAAAGCATTATAATGGGCATCCAGATTAAACACATCCTTGGCAGCTAAGCCAATAAAGCCAGAGGCACCAGGCAGTAGCTTGCTACTATCCATTTCATCGTCACCCTTAGCCTTGACATGGGTATAGATACTATTTACGCCGTTAATTGTCACTTCGTAGGTATATTCTGTATTACGCAAAGAGTTGAAGTCGGAAAGCTTATAGCTATCTGCACTTAAAGAAGAATTCCCTTGCAGATTATTCTCTCTGGCATACCCCAAATGTACCAAAAAAGTAACATCAGCATAACTCTCAGCCGCCACACCCTCATTATTTGTATTATCAGTAGGAGCGAGTGTAATTTTCTTAAGATTCACACCAGAATTAAACCTAAGTCGTCCCTTAATCACCACGTACGTAGCATTGTCTTCTGAATACACAAACTTTTTTGAATTTTGTATATCTTGATCTTTATTATTAGGTTTGTTCAATTGAATCTGCCCCTTATTATCCCCACTGTCATATTTTTGTTCCAACTCACGTTTAGCATACGTAAACATTTCAGCAGCAGTAACAGGTGTTCCAGCATCATAATAACTCGGGATATTGCTATATAAGCCAAGATTCTCGCAGGGCTGGTCAGCCTCATAAATATCTTTATAGGTTGTCGCATCAATTGTAGGCCCATATTTCTTATAATACCAAGATGAATTATCAACCTCTTTTGCCTGCTTATGATTCTCAAACATATAGAAGTCAAAATGATAATTTCCCTCAGTACGCAACATGGAAGTTTGCAATTCACTATTAGTGAAGTACTCATCATCCACAATCCTTCCATCATCTGCCATCGCATCATCACCCACATCCATCAGCCTACTTCTCTTGGGTATATGCACCACCTGCCAGGAATCAGGTGTGAAATCACTAAACACAGAATAATCAACTTTCAGCACAAAGGAAATATGGGAAGAAAGGCGACGCAGCTTGATAACACCAGCAGTTCTTAAATCTTTTCTACCATTGGCATCTTCAGGGATAGTAGCTATCGCTATTATTCCAGCAGTACCTTGCGTATAGTTTTCTGCATATTTATTCTTGTCTTCTTTCTTTATAAACACACCACTCATCAAGAGTTTAGCGTTGCCCCTATCCAACAGATCTGCTTGTTCACTTAAGCTAGCATCTAATTGATAAAGTCCATTTATATTAGTTACATTATCCAAAGCTGTTTTTAATGCACCAGCGGCTTCGCTACAACTCACATTGGCTATGGCATAAATATAGCAATCTGAATTAATAGCCTTTACCATGACAGTACCGTGTGTAGAGTTAGCGTTGTTTGAGTCTAATATTGAAGACCACTCACCCTTGTCAGTATAATGGTCGTAGTTTGTTTTAGCTTTGTCCAAAGTTGTTTTGTCAAAGTAGGTACTACCTGACAGTCTATTCCCGCTCGCGTCAAACATCAAGATATAAAGATCGTCCACATCATGGGCCTCTATACCATTCAGCGCTCGAGTAGAAACCTCCACATCTGCCGCGGGTAATTCGTATGAAAGTAGTATTTCTACAGGTTTCCCATCACCTATAGGACTATCTGTCAGCCACTGCTCGCGTTCGCATGCGTTAAAAGTCATGGCCGTCAACATAGCCAAGCAATAATAGCAAATATGTATGTACCACTTCTTCATAACTATATAAAAGGTTTAAAGCTATGGGATTCTGTATCCCATTTTGCCACCTCAAATACCAGACCATTCTGATATAGATAAATATAGACGGTCCACGAATGATTGCGCAGGAAATCCCCCTCGTTTGCCATAGAGAAGTTAGCAGTTTTAGTCTCACCGTTAACAACCTCATAACTGATGGAACCCGTTAATTTCAACGGGCTTTCACGCAGATAGGCACGTGTGTATTCCAAAGCGGTCTTATCTGCTATAGCATCATTAATGGCATCTTCCCATGATTGAGGTGTATAGTCAGCACTACTCCATTTCAAGCTAGCAGGGTCTTGATGTTCAGGGATAGCTACAGAACTCATGCCCGACCATTCATAACCATTGGTTACATAATCAGTTCCAGTCCAATCATTATGCAAATCCGCGCCATTCTCTGCCAAGGTACCACTGAAAACATACTCACTCACAGGGATCTTCCCCCCGCTTAATGAAATTGAATGTATTTTTGCATTGTCCATCCCCGGAGCTTTAGCAAGTACGAAGCGCAGTTTTGAGACAGCGCGTTTAATCATTACATGCTCCGTAGTATATTGTCCTTCCTCGGTAATGATATCTGCATTCTTCAAGTATCCTGACATAGGCAAGCCTTTCTCTACAATAAAATCATCTATAGATGTCAAAGTATTGATGTCAAAATAACTACCGCTAAATGATAATGCTTCCAAAGCAGACTTAGTTGTAGTGCCATTATCATCCCACGATAAACCTACACTGGCAGCATTGATTACCACATAGATATCCAATTTCAATCCTTCGTTGTTTGAGATAAAGCTATCTGCCACTTTAAAAGACACTGTAGTAAGGCGTTGTGATAAAGAGGTCTGCCCCATGTGTTCATAAAGATAGTCTTTCTTCGTACCATCACCCAAATCAATCTGTGAAGTACTCCCACTTGGAAACACCCAGACATCAATGGTTTTTACGGAAGACTCATATGCCTTATCTGCGAAAATATCTTTGCTATCGCCTTCACCCCTTGTTATAGCTTCACTTTCCGGCAGCTGTATATACATCACGAACACAGAATTACTAGGCATAAAAGCAGGCGTATCCTTGTCGCCACACCCCACCACAAGCAAGGTGAGTAACAAAAGAATTCCAAACCGTATGTCTATCAGTCTATTCATGTTCTATCAACTATTAATTCAACCACACAGATGTAGGGTCTGCCTGTTGCCAATCCAACTCCACCTCCAACCCTAACGTCAACGGCGGTGATGTCACATCGGGCACATAACTATACACCGCATCAAACGACCTCAAAGTAAGTACCGCTGATGTATATCTATCAGACTGGAATATTTGATTTTTGCCTGTACTATTAGAATTAGCCTTTTCTGGATCAAGCAGCCCTACCGCATAAAATCTATCGCCAGAAACTATTTCACACGCATTAGTGCGAATTACTGTATTAGCAGCGAGTAGTTTGAATTCAGCAATTACATACACCTTCTCGTTTAATCTTGATGGCAAAACCAGTACATTAAAATTGTTCTTCTTTATAGCATTATTGGCCTCCAAAGTAATGTTTCTTTGACCAACATTCGAAGCATACTTATCATACACAATGAAATATGGATCATCTGCATTGGGATCATCGCTCTTAGGAACAGGTTGGAAATTATACCCCACAGAACGCTGATGAGATATCATAATTCCCGTTATCTGAATGTTTGCTGCAGTTACATTATTAATTGTTGCGGCATTGGTTTTTGCATTCACACGCAGACAAGACACTCCATAATTCAAACTTTTATCAATTGCCACAGTACGTGTACGCTCATAAATGGCATTTTCATAGAATAAAGAATTGGAAGGAGGCCATGTATTCGATTTAAAAATAGTGCTAATTTCCGAGTCAGTTAGTTCCCTATCCAAGGTCCTAATTGGACTGAAAGTGTAATACCACAGCTCAGAAGGATAAGCTATAAGATCTCGATGGGCGATGCTGGGATTTAAAATCACCTGATCTTCGCCATCCTCTACTGGTATGAACATATTGGTATTGCCACCATCAAGCACCACAAACTTATGCCCATCGTCCACCCACTTGAAGACAAACATGCCATTGGGCAACCGGTTATCTTGTGGAAAACCATACCAACTGCTGGTTTCATTAACTGTAAATGTATAATTGCCTCGTGTATTCGATATATTAGTTTCATTATTAACAACATCAACAATGGCAGTTTTAATCTTACTATCAAGAGAGCCATTACTGCAAATAGAAGATAGTTGGCTCAGTATATTGGTAATAGATGGATAAAAGATATAACCATCATGGGTAAATGTATTGAGCAGCGTCTTGGCAGTACCTGTTGTAATATCGTACCAATGCACAGTTGTACCATTATCTTCATAGGATGCATTAGCTACTCGCGTCATAAAAGCAGCTACCTCATTTGCCGTTGTCAAGATAGCATTATAGGTTGTCTCCGTTTCACCTTGATATATCTTATCAGGTGTAAAGGTTATAGAGCCCACCTTATCTAGCGCTGTATATAAGCCTGTCGTCTTCAAAGAACCAGAAGCAAATTCCTTTTCTTTCTTAGCGTAAAACACTTTTGCTGGTTCAGGAGGAGTTTCTTCACTTGAAGCTGGGCGGGCATACACTAAAAATGATTTTGTATTGAATGGGACTTTACCCACCGAATACAAGTCTCTTGTCCAAATATATTTCGTTATATTTTTGTTGTCGTCATTCTTAAATGTTGTCGTTTTCTTTTCATGAGTAATATTGCTCATCAAATCCAACTTCGCACCCCAGGGTTGTGTATCTTCGTCGATAGTGGTATCACCAAAAGGAATGATATGCAGATAGTCTATGTCATTGAAATGGCCATCTGCCTGTGTACGCTCACGCGACATTCTGGTGGTAGCCTCCTCTTCAGCAGCATCATTAACAAAAGAAAGAGAAAATGCTAAATCCAGAGTAGGTTCAGCTGACAATGACACATTCTCCGCAGTCTTGTTAGCATCAGTAGAAAGAATTGCATCAGTGGCATCATCCAATGCATCATGCCCACTGCAGGCACAAAAACTGATGACGACAGACACACATATGCACCATATGGGAAATGTCATTTTCACGACGGTTCTTTCTTTATAGCTGCGATTCAAATTCATATCCAGGATCCCATTCAACGTTGAAGGAACAACCCACATTCACGTCTTTCGGCTGCACCACGCCCTCAGGGGTAAGATTACCTCTGACAATTTTGAGCTCACCCCCTAAAAGCGGTTCATTTATAGTCAAGGTAGTTTGGGTAATACTGCCATCTTGCAAAGTAACCAAGGCCACGATTTCCCAAAGCGGTTCACCATCACCGCCATCTCCTTCTGGAACAATCTCACCCGTAGCACGGGTAAAAGCCACTTCTTCCTTCTCGCGTATCCACCAACCATCGGGATTTCGTGAAGGGAAGCTCACCACACTAAAGCCCACATGATTGAGACTATCAGACAAAGCCAACTGTTCACCACGAACATAAGGAGATTTCTCAGGGAATACATATACACTATCGGCCATCAAAAACTCGGTGGCAAAGCCAGTGGCATACACTTTAAAGTCCTTACAGTTCACCCCTGTTGTATCTACCAACAATGTGGCAGCAGCGTTCGCCATAAACAGCTTAACGTTGAAAGTCTGGTCAATACCCTCTAACACATGCATGTGAGAGCGAGCAGTAAAGACACCCGTACTGTGGCTATTGATGGTATCACCCGTTTGTTGTAAAAGGCGAATAGAGTGGCAAAACTCATCGTCAACAATACTCACCAGCGGATTATCCAATACGTTGGCAGAAGCCACGTGCATATACTCTCGCATCGGCAGGAAGATGGTATAACTACTCAGGCTATCGTTCATGATATGGCTCTCATGATGCAATCGCAAGGAATCTGCACCCGTATCGTAGAAAGAAAGATCGACATCGTGGGCATAGCCTCTGAATACGCCTTGCAGGTGTTCCTGCAAGGCATCAGAGATCTCTATGTCAGTCACGGTGTTCAACTGTGTTTGTAGCTCGGTAGTCATATTGGTCACCAGCTTCAGTTCATAGTCCAGCTGATACTCCTCATTAGGCACAACTGGCTCATCTGGAGGTGGTGGCGGACAATCATTGAGATTGTCATCTATCTGACCACAAGCTGACAAACACACAATTGCCAGCACCGTCAACAATCGTTCTATCTTTCTAACAATACACATAATGTGCTTTAGTTACCTGAGCCTCCTACTACAATATCATCAAATGACAAACCGGTTTCCCATTGAACATCAACAGACAAACCCAACGACACCTGTTCTGCCTGTAAGTCTGGCATGGTTACGTATGCCTTCTTCAGTGAATTCGCGTCAATCTTGAAGGTAGCAGATGTCATATAGTCCTGCATAAACACGCGTGGTTTCCAATTAATAGTTGTACCATTAGTATAAGGAGGCAATGCATAACCATCGCTGCGTTCAGTTAAATCTCTACCCTGAGGATCCAACAAACCTATCAAATAGAAAGTACCACCATTTCTAATCATGTTATAATAGCCTCTGATATCCATACCAGTATTATTAATTAATTCCAAGAGCACATATACAGGTTGCTGTTGAGTTACTGTTGTTCCATTAGTTACTCTATAGTTATCGAACAGTAAAGTATAATTAGAGCATGTGGCATTTTTATCCGATGTTATGATAGTACTATTCATACTATTATCATACACCAAACGTGTATTAGTATTACCAGTTGTTGATGTTGGCAAGAAATCCCAACCCACCTTCTCTGGTTGCTGAGCGACAATCACACCCTTCAATTTAAAGCTACCGTCTTGTACTTCAATGTTTTTTGCCGGAGTACTATTGTCTTGAATAGTCGCAGCACCAAAATAGACAGAAGTCTTCAGCAGGGCTGTACCATAATTGATATGCTGGGCCATAGCCACATTACGGGTAGATGATGTTACCAAGCCATTTGCCCCTGATTTCCAAGTTGTAGGCCAATAAGTGGTTTCAGCAGAGAGCCATTTATCAGCAGAAGGCCATGTAACATTTGACTCATCCGTCACTTTTACAGGGCTGTTACCGAAATAAACCAATTCAGCAGGATATACATAATTATTTACAGTAAGGCTACCAGAATTGCCTGCATCATAATCAGGAAGATTCTCTCTGTAAGAAAAAACGCCCGCTGTTGCATCATAATTCGATTGGCCTTCTGTTCCAGACTTTGTATAAGTTAACAAAGTACCACCCACAGGCACATGGAAGATATCAGGAAAGCCTGTAACATGCTCATAAGAAAGATTAGATAAATCCCATCTATTCGTGCTGCCTTCTTCGTAGTTAGCATTGTTATAGTCCTGTATAGTTTTTCGAATGGTTGAAAATTCAGCACCGCTCTTCAGAGATATACTTCCATCAGTTGCAAACTGGAAATAAGTTCTGATACGCTCGTTAGAAATCCTTGAAGCCATTTCTTTGGCCACAGCCTCTTTTACGTTGGTAGGTATAGCATTTTTAATTTTGGTACAAACCATCTCCAAGTCATGCACAGTACGGAACACAGCTTCTGCTGAACCAGCACGAAATTCTTCTTGATTCGGTCCTTGAATAGTAGTCAAAGCACTATAAGCCTGACCTAAGTTTACCTCCAACACGTCTAATTTAGCTTTTTCAGTAGGATTTTCTACAGCTTTACCATAGTCATGCCACGCCTTATCAATGCAGTAAAGTGTATAGGTGTAATCAGTGCCATTTACTTCGATAACTTTCGTGGTGGGTTTATCTGCAGGCGTAGTTGCAACTGATCCATCATAAAAAGTTGCTCGATAGTTGCTCTCATCTCCTTCAGCAAGTTCCTTAATTCTATGATTAGTAACTGTGGTACCAGAAGTAATTACCGGGGCAGATTCGCAGAACCAGAACCAGTATCTTCTGTCAATAGTTTCCGGCGCTGAAGGATCTGTAACATGCGCTGGATTAGGCTCCACCTGCAATCCTGCAGCTATAATACCGGTTAAGATACCTGATAAGAAATGCTGAGCATTCGTGAAATTAGTCACCTCTCTAGCATCTAATCGTGGCACATAAGAGAAGGTAGAAGAAAATGGATCATCATTCAATGCATAATCAATCTTACCTTGTTCCTCTTCCAGCGTATTATCTTCATTAGATGGTGAGGCACTTCTTATAGCCTTACCATAAAACATAAGTGCATTGGTTTCAGCAGGTAAAGTAACTTCCAATACACGCGGAGCTGATGATGTTGATGCACCACCTCTACTTATTACCGTTCCATTAAAAGTCAACACCTGGTTAGGTGCTTTTGAGTTGCCTACCACCCAATCTCCAATATTATCTAAAGCAAAAGAAAAAATCTTTGCCTGATTAATACCACGGAACGTCTCAGTAGTAGAAGCTTGGGTGTTAGCAGCAGTCATACGAGTGGTAGCTGGTCCGTTAGTAGTAGAGAAACTAAGTCCCAAATTAACTGGAACCAATTCAGTTGCTTTACTAACAACACTTGTACTACTTGTGTTGTCGGTAGGGGTTGCTTTCTCCATCTCCTTGATCTGATCCGAGCAAGCAGAGAAGCCCACACTGCCCATGAGAGCTATCGCTCCCATATAGGCGAGTTGTAATAAACCTTTTCTCATAATAAATTATTATTAATATTATATTTTTCTCTTTCTTCTCTATTCATCTACTTTATCAGTGCTATTGTCTATATAAAATTCATTGCAATAGCTCTGTACTGCATCTTATTCGGATAAATAATCCCAATAGACACGGATGTAACCGGCATTACGGGTATCAGGCAGCAAGTGTTCCTTGATGTACTGGTAGGGCTTACCACCTTGCAAGCGACGAATAAGCCACTGACGACGACCAGGATCAGTAGTCTGGTCAATAATCCTCAGCACCTGCTCCTTGCCTTCGAAATCTTCATCGTTGACCTGATCACGGAACTCTGCCCAAGCAGCACCCGCACTGGCCACCTCAAACAGGTTGTCAGGAACATTCAGCTCTTGTTGTATATACTGCTTCAACGCCTCGGCACGCGCGGTAGCCAACTTGGCATTGTAAGCGTCGGCCCCCTCTACGGATGACATACCGACAATCTGGATGATCTTCACCTGATGTGACTTGTCGGCCATCATCTGACGGGTAACATCCAAGATGTGCTTCAACACATCGGCATTGTTGCGATAGTCTGCATCTATAGCAACGCTACGCAATGGGAAATAAACATAAAGCATACCCTTCTCCTTGCGTAATACGCGCGTCTTGTCGTAAGGACGATACTGGGAAACATGTTCCAGCACTGGATCGTCGATTACAGGCGCTAGCTTAGGTGCCGGCAATGGTTCTTCAACTATGAGCGGCTTAGCTGGTGCCTCATAACGGAACGGTGCTGATGGAACCAAAGCTAAGGTCTGCACTTCGCAACACCCCTCACGTTCCACCTTAGCAGCCAAAGTAAGCTGTTCCTGACCTACCCACGGATAAGCTGCCAGACTGACATTGGCATTACGGACTACAGTAGTCGGCATACGGCTGGCTTGGATATAATCAGGTTCCTCTCCACGATGGTGCAACACATAGTCGCGATGCAGCTTGCGGGCATTCTGGGCACCACGTATCACCACCGGCTCCAACGCCAGGGTGTCGGTCGCCCCGCACAGCAAGGGAGTTACCACCATAGCATACGAGGAAGCAGGCTTCTGCAAAGGCAGTTCATAACGCAACTGCAGCTCATCGTCCGTGCTTACCGTCTGGATAATCTGCTGGGCATGGATACTGACTGTCAGCACCATGAATAATATAGATAAGACAACCTTCCTCATTTGATGTTATAGATGATGTTAATTCCCACCTTGGGCACTGCAAAGGCTTTCTTTTCCTTACCATAGTAGTCGCCGCAATGGGTACATTCATATTCTTTATATTTGGTATAGCCCACATCGACACCGCCCTCTGCCTCAATGCTCCAATGAGGCGAGAGAATCCACGAATAGCCTGCAAAAAGGCCGGCAGCAAAGGCATCGCCTTGCTTGCGGCGGTCTTTGACCGACGGATACATGCCGAATGGGAATTTTACTTTGCTGATATTATAGTGTGACCAGAAAGCATTGGCTCCAATGAACCAACCACTGAACACATCACAGAACCAGTAACGAACCTCAGGGGCAACGAGCAGATGGCGCATCTTGCGCTCTGCGGTGTCCTTGAAAGGCCAAGGCTGATAGCCGACATTGATGCCAGCCGACCATTGGTTGGCCAACTTGACTTCAATGCCCAAATTAGGAGTCAGCGTAGCATCATACAGAAAATTGTTCTTGAGTACAACCGTCTGAGAATAGCCGCTCAGACTGATACTTAAAAGCATCAGCAGCATTGCAAATATTTCTAACTTTCTTTTATTCATACAATTACGTACGACACTCTGTCAGTTCGTGTTTTATACATTGTATATAATATATAACTTAATCCGGCAAAGGTATTCATAAAAAATAAAAAAAGCAAACAACAAGTGTTAAAAAAGTATTACATGTTTAATGTTGGCTTATTATTAACAATCCGCACTGGAAGGGATTTTGCAGAAATTGAGTCACCTTGAATTATGATTTGGGCCATGGCGGCTTGGTGGGTAAGGGGAAGGGATTGGTCAAAAACAAAATTGCCCAAACTGTAAAAAACGGGCTTGCCATTCAGGTATCTAAGAGGCTGGACCACATGGGGATGATGGCCGACAATGACATCGGTACCTGCTTGCAAGAGGGTTTGGGCATCAATACGCTGCTGCATGGATGGTGCCGCTTGGAGTTCTACGCCCCAATGTAGTACAGCAATGATTTTGGTATGGGGATGACTGGTACGATAACTACGGATGGCATCGGCCAAGGTGGAAGCACTGGCCTGACAAATGCCGGGACGATTGTCAAGGTCGTACCAGTTTTCCAACGGCAGGGGAACGCTATTGAACAGTGCCACCTCGGCAGTGCCCTTACGGATGACGACTGGCTCCAGACGTTCGGTTTTGGTATGACCGAAGCCCAAGGGTTCTATGCCCGCATCCTTGAGGTGCTGATAGGTAGAAAGCAAACCTTGTCGTCCTTGGTCGTAGGTATGGTTGTTGGCCATAGCCGCATGGGTGACACCTGCCTCGCGCAATCCTTTTGCCCATTGGGGTTCGCCCCGAAAGACAAACAGCTTGTTGACGGGGGACACGGTTTCCGTCAGCGGACATTCCAAGTTGACAATCACGGCATCTGCCTGACGGAACACGCTATCGACACCGGCAAACAGGGCGGGTATGCCTTCGCGCTCAGCATAGGGGCGGACACCACGGTCAAGGAGCACGTCACCGGTGAAAATAATATTTAATTGAGAATTGAGAATTGAGAATTGAGAATTATCTGGTGGGAATTGAGAATTATTACCTGTTGTCTCTTGTTGCTTACTTGTACAAGAGGTGCAGACTAACAGCAATATTGTTATTAATAACAACATCTTTAATTTATTGCTAAAGAAAAGCCAAGGGCTGATTCTCCTAGGCTAAAATTTCTTCGCTTTTGCTAAGAAAAAATAGACGACCAAAGGTCTTATTTGACTACTTCCTGTTTTGTCACGACTCGGCCAAACATGCAAGCATGATGGCTCTCGCTGCTCCAAAAAGTTGATTTTTTCTTTTAACGCAAAAACTCGAAATTTATTAACGCCTCTCCGCATATGCCCTTTACACTTTTCTTTTAAATTAAAACATTATCCATTTTCAATTATGCTTCGCATCAATTCTGTCGCGACTCGGCATAGCCGATGCCAGCATCGCTCTGCCCTCGCTGCTCCAGAAAGTTTCAATTTTCCATTTTCCATTTTCAATTCTCAATTTTCAATTTTCAATTCTCAATTTTCAATTCTCAATTTTCAATTTTCAATTCTCAATTCTCAATTTTCAATTATGCTTCGCATCAATTCTGTCGCGACTCGGCATAGCCGATGCCAGCATCGCTCTGCCCTCGCTGCTCCAGAAAGTCTCAATTGGCTACGCCCAATCTCGTCACGACTCGGCCAAACATGCAAGCATGATGGCCCTCGCTGCTCCGAGAAGTCTCAATTTTCTCAGCATCCTGAGCTGTAAAGGTTGGTTTCATCCACCTCCACCTTGGAGTTAATAAGATAAGGCTTTACCCAAGACGGAACATCAGGTGCCTGATTGTTATGCAACATCTCCTGCCACTGCTCATCGGTAAGCCTGTCGCCCAACGGACGGACAAACTCGTAATAGCTGAGGGTGGCACCACGAGTGAGGTAGGTTTCACCACCAATATTCACAAGTACGTAAATGGCATTGGCATTGCCGGTGGCCTCGTAAAGGATACCGTTTTTCTCACAATTCTGCACGTTGCGGGTAAACACATCAGCCACGACAGCAACGGAGCGGTCGGCACCCTTCACATCGTACCAGTGGTAAAAATCAGTCATCGGGTCGAGTACCGACAGCGTGAAATATTCCAGTGAGCTACCCATGTAACGCATCTCGTTGTATTCCTCGGTGGTAGGCTGCTCACCTCGTAACTCTTTCTCTGTCATATTGAGGCAGAACTCTACCATCTCGCCCAAACGCTGTGACCTGTCTTGCAGGTCCTCAGTCAGGAAGCCAGTCTCTGCCAACATATTGAGGTTGAGCGTCAGCATCTCCTGCAACTGTTTCCAGAACGCCAGGTTAGGCTCAACATAACCCATCACCTCAGGCGTAGGCAAGCCACCACCGCCACACTCAGCTGCCATCGGTTGCTCAGCATAAAGGATGGCATCGTGCTTGAGTTCCGCCCATGAAGCCAGTGCCGAATTGAGCCCTTTGATCTTCCAGGCATCAGTCTGCATAAAGCCCGGGTAGTTTTTATCACTCTTCTGCAATACCAGCAGGCTCTCCATCCACTTATTATACATAGAGTCTTCCCAGTTATCATTATAATCGATGAAACGCTCATGCAGGCGATTCCTTTCTTTTGTAAATCCGCTCCAGGCAGCTGCATCATGATAGGTAGTATCCATCACGGCGCCAGCCGTTTCAACGCCCAGCACATCCATCACGTGTACCCCGCGTGGATAGGCCAACTGGCTGTTGGGAGTCTCGTCGTAGGTACTTGCCAACACTTCGTTGTCGAGGACATATCGCTGGGGCATGAAATTCAGTTTGTCAGCACAGCTGAGCTGTATCTTCGGAGCTATGCGGTTGCGTCCTTTGAACTCCTCCACCAGCCAGTCGTTCACCTGCTGGAGTGTCTGGTCCGACAGGGCTTGTTCCAAACTGCCCACTCCTTTTTCCTTCAAGAAATCTGCCACCTCCAACACGGCGAGGTTATCAGGCTCACCCATGAGGAAGGCCAGCGCATCATACACGCCACGACCAGCTTTCCGGTCAGCTTCAGAGAGCTGGTTGAACAGCTGTGCCATAGACACCGCACGTTTCAGGCCTTGGGTCTCTTCACGGCAGAACGAGGCTGTCTGCAACCACATCATCGCACGGAAATAGTGCTTCAACACTTCATTGCGGGTATAGTTGCCACGGGGCTTGAACAGACTATAGTTAAAGAACACCTCTGTCTCTAACAAAGCAGACTGGGCATCCTGGCAGTCCATGATATGACTGATCTCGAAATCATACTTGGCACGCATCTGCTCTGGCACATCCACCCGCGAGTCGTCCAACAGGTGCAGGGCGATGGCGAAGAACGTGGCATTGAAGTCGGCCAACTGTTTCAGTTCGTCATGGGTCCCAAGCGAGCGGGCTTGGATGGCAGCCTGGTACATGGCACGGCACATCTTTGCCAATGCAGGTACGAAACTGTGTTGTTCGAGCGACTTGAGCACATAGCTGAAATACATGTGGTAGGCTTGCAGATAGACATCAGTGGTGATGAAGCTGGGGATGCATGAGTAGTCGTTGCTCTCGTACACCTGGAACAGCTGTTCAAAGTCGGTTGGCTCCATCGCCATATTGTGTTGCAACAGCATGGTGAGCAGCTTTTTGGAGGGCGCCTTGATCTGGTGCAAGTTAACCGCCAAAGCAGGGTTCTGCAACGTGATGCCTTGCTGCGAAGTAATCTGGCGCTGCCGGGCCAGTTCGGTCATGCGGGCATCTATCTTGGCGATAAAGGCTTTCTCTTCATCTGTAAGATTAGTTTGGTCGAGATAAGCCTGGTATTCGTCGTCATAATTGTCGAAACTGATGAGGGGTTCCCAGTTGTTGGCTTCGTTGCCCCAGAAGAGGGAGTCGCAGAGATCGTAGTACCACTTGGTGCGGCTGCAATAAAAGCCGTTGATGTCACCTTCCTTGATCCAGATGCCATGGATGGCATAGGGGTAGTAACGGAGGATACGCAGTTCCTGGTAGCTGAGCTGACTGATGTCCATGTCCAGGTCAACGGACTGTGGCAGTTCGTCATCATTGAGCAACAGTGACTGGGGGTTGTAAATGGCGTCAAGGGTTTCCTGGCTGACGCTTCCGCCTTGCTGTTTACAGGCACTCAAAGCACAGAATGCCACCATTATAAAAACAATTAGTTTTTTCATTGTAGTTCTTGTTTACGTTTGGTACTGCAATATTACAAATTTCTTTTGTTACTGCAATAAAGCTTACTTCTTTTCTTTGCTATGCTATCTTAGAACTACCTAATTCAATATTATCATAGTTCAAGAGCTGAACCTTTTCTTTGCTATATGAATATTCCTGATGGCTTCGCCGACTGCATCACTGCAGACTACTTTTCTGTTCCTTTCTTCGACGCGAAGAAAGAACCAAAGAAGCACCCCCCCCTTACCAAACCATCCCCCAGGGGATGACTTAATTGACTTCGGACTAAAGTCCTTCGTCAAGGTCTTCCTGTATCGCTCACAAGCTTTCGCCCTACGGGTGAGCGATAATTCTCTACTCGCTTCGCGAGAAGAGTGATAAGAAACTACCGGCTTGAAACATTGCATAGTGAAAGAGCATAAGTGGAGAGGCGTGTTGGAGGTTCAGCTCTTGAACAATGCCTAAAGTTGAAATAGGTAGTTTAAAAATTATGGGAGAAAATAAAGGAATTTGATGCCGAAACCTTGTTGGCGATAAAGAGCATGAACCAAAGTGCTGTCGTCTTGATGTTCGATGGTGCGGATAAGCGCTGGCACAGAATCACGGACAATGGAGAAATCGTCGAGTCGGTAGGCAACATGAGAACCCAGCCATAAGGGACGGATGTGCTTGCCATGAAAGAGTTTGAAGAGGAACAGGCGCTTGTCTGGCTCCGGAAAGAAGCGCGTGGGTTTGATGACCCCCACCGCTATCTCCGGTACTCCATCGGCATTGACATCACCCCAGTCAAAGCGATAGACAGGATAAGGCAATCGCCATGAAGAAAGTTCCTTGCCTTGCCGTTCATAGCGGATGAACGACAGACTGTCGTGGATGCGTTCCAAGCGGACGACTCCCCCATCCCATGGGAAACTCTCAGCGGGAGCGGAATGGCAGGCTGCTAACAATAAGATAAGCAGGACAGGCAATATGCATTTTTGGCAATTCATGAAATATAATATTGAATAAGCTACTGCGAAGATAGCAATAATTAGGTTTTTTTACTAATTTTGCACTCGCATTAATTAAAGTAAATGATATTCTCTCAAAAAGTATATATTATAAATAAGGTATGGCTATGCGGCGTGCTGAGCCTGTTGACATTGTCAATTACCGTCGTAGCACAAGAAAAAGGTGTCAAGAGCGAGGCGGCCATGCGTGCCTATTTGCAGGAAAGGAACATAGCCGTGACACAGCACAATAGCCTGAAGTTGTTCTTCAGCGGACACGACAAGTTCAAGGACCTGTTTGGTCACATCAACCAAGCCGAGAAGACCATACACATGGAGTATTTCAACTTCCGAAACGATTCAATCGCCGGACTTACGTTCGAATTGTTGGGTGTGAAGGCACAGGAAGGCGTAGCAGTGCGTGCCATGTATGATGCTTTTGGCAACTCATCGAACAACCGGCCTCTGAAGAAAGTACATACCCAAGCCATCAGAGCTACTGGAGTTGATTTGGTGGAATTCGACCCGATACGCTTCCCCTGGGTAAACCATATCGTACCCCGCGACCACCGCAAGATTGTAGTGATTGACGGCAAGACAGGCTACACTGGGGGCATGAACATTGCCGACTATTACGTGGTAGGATTGGAAGATATCGGTGAATGGCACGATATTCACATGCGACTGGAAGGGCCTGTGGTGAGCAAGCTGCAAGATATCTTTCTGAAGATGTGGAATAAAGAGACAAAACAACATGTGTTGAGCGAACAGCGTACGCAAGTGGTTGACATGACTGCCGAGCGCACGCCTGTGGAAGACATATCAGAAAGTGAAGTGGCGCTACTGCCATTAGAAGAGCGTATGGAACTGGTGGGCAAGCGAACCCATGAGGAGGTGGACATAGCCATCGTGGACCGTTCACCGGGCAAGACTTCGGACGCTATCAGGAAGATGTATGCCAAGGCGTTAGACAGCGCCGAGGAGCATGTGCAGATAGTGAACCCCTACTTTGTGCCCACCAAGTCGGTACGCAGGGCCATCAAGCGGGCACTGAAACGTGGTGTGGAGGTGGAAATCATGATTCCTGCCAAGTCGGACATCGGGTTTACCCCAGAGACAGGTGAGCTGGTGGCTTACCGGCTGATGAAGAAGGGAGCCAAGGTATATCTGTTCGACGGGGGCTTCCATCATTCGAAGGTGATGATGGTGGACAGTACGTTCTGTACCGTGGGAACGGCCAACCTGGACAGTCGCAGTTTACGTTATGACTATGAAACTAATGCGTTTATCTTTGATAAAGGTACCACCGACGAGTTGAGCACAATGTTCGAACGTGACAAGCAGAACAGTCATCCGCTGACCAGGGAGTATTGGAAGAAACGCAGTGGATGGAAGAAGTTCGTGGGATGGTTTGGTAATTTACTTACGCCGTTCCTCTGAAAATTGATAATTGAGAATTGAAAATTGAAAATTATAATATGGAACAATATTTGGATTTGTTGAGAAGGGTGAAGGCCGAAGGCGTTGAGAAAAGCGACCGCACCGGCACTGGCACCATCAGTATATTCGGTCATCAGATGAGGTTTCACATGGATGATGGTTTTCCGTTGCTTACCACCAAGAAGCTGCACTTGAAATCGATTATCTATGAGTTGCTGTGGTTCCTCAAGGGAGATACCAACGTGCATTTCCTGCAGGAGAACGGGGTGCGTATCTGGAACGAATGGGCTGATGCCGATGGCAATTTAGGACCGGTGTACGGACACCAGTGGCGTTCATGGGAAACAACCGACGGCAAAGTGATTGACCAGATAAGTGAGGTGGTGGATACCATCAAGCACCACCCTGACTCCCGCCGCATCATGGTGTGTTCTTGGAACGTGGGCGACTTGCCTCACATGGCGCTCCCACCCTGTCATTGTCTGTTCCAGTTTTATGTGGCCAACGGTACCCTGAGCCTGCAACTTTACCAGCGCAGTGCCGATATCTTTTTAGGTGTGCCTTTCAATATTGCATCGTATGCCCTGCTCTTGCAGATGATGGCACAGGTGACAGGCCTCAAGGCGGGTGACTTTGTACATACTTTCGGTGATGCGCACATCTACCTGAATCATCTGGAACAAGTGGACTTGCAGCTGACGCGTGAACCACGCCCACTGCCTAAGATGACAATCAATCCTGACGTGAAGGACATCTTCGACTTCAAATACGAGGATTTTGAACTGACTGACTATAACCCCTGGCCACATATTGCCGGAAAAGTTGCCGTATAACCATGATAGCCATCATAGCCGCCATAGACAAGAACAATGCTCTGGGTTTCAAGAACCGATTGTTGTTTTACCTGCCTGATGACCTGAAGCGATTCAAGGCGCTGACCACAGGGCACACTGTGGTGATGGGCAGAAAGACATTTGACTCATTGCCCAAGGGAGCACTGCCTAACCGCAGGAACATCGTGTTGAGCCGCAGTACCAGACTGGAATTACCGGGAGCCGAAGTGTATGCCTCATTAGAAGAGGCACTGCAGCATTGTGCAGATGACGAACAGGTGTTTATCATGGGGGGTGCCAGCGTCTATAAGCAAGCGATGCCCCTGGCCGACAGACTTTATATGACAGAGATAGATGCGGAAGCGGCAGAGGCCGACGTGTATTTCCCTGCTATTGACCATGAGCTGTGGCATGAGATAAAAAGAGATGTCCGCCGCGCCGACGACAGACATCCCTGTAATTATGCGTTCGTAGATTACGAAAGATAGTCTTTACTTATCAGTGATAATGGATTCCACTGGCAACTGACGCTGGATAGCCTCGTTGAACGAGATGATAGTTTCTGTGCGAGCCAGGTTCAAAGGTTGCAGCTTATCGTGAATAATGCTCAACAGATGATGGTTGTTGCGTGCATACAATTTGATGAACATATCATACTGCCCTGTAGTATAGTGGCATTCCACGATTTCCGGAATCTTTTTTAAAGCATTGGTCACGTCTTCGAAAGAAGCAGGATCCTTCAAGTAAAGGCCTATGTACGCGCATGTCTCGAATCCCACACTCTCGGGATCCACAATAAACTGAGAGCCTTTCAAGACACCAAGAGAGGTGAGTTTCTGCACTCTTTGATGGATAGCAGCTCCAGAGACATTACAAGCCCTGGCTACCTCGAGGAAAGGGACACGGGCGTCAGCCGCAATCATTTTCAGGATTTTTTTGTCAAGGGCGTCTAATTGATGATGTGCCATATTAATTACAATTTAAAAGTAAAAATATTAATTTTATATGCAAAGGTAAACAATATTGACTAAATTTGCAAGAATAATTGAACATTAATAACAAATTATGAAGAAAATCTTTATAGCAGCATGGATATTATTAACTTCTACAGCTACCCATGCACAACATTTTGATGATTATTTCAAGGAGGAGACGCTGCGTGTGGACTATGTCTTCACGGGTAATGACCAGGGACAGCAGATAGCGCTTGACGAACTGAGCATTCTCCCAGGATGGGCAGGCAGGAGACATCATTTGGCAGAGATGCCACTGAAGAGTCATGGTCAGTTGGTGATGCGCGACAAAGAAAGCGGTCAAACCATCTATGCCACTTCCTTCTCTTCACTTTTCCAGGAATGGACCGCCACTGACGAGGCAAAGGTGGTGACCAAGAGTTACGAAAACTGCTTCTTGGTGCCATTCCCTAAAAGGACGGCAGAGGTAGAGGTGACGCTCATGAACTACCGGCATGAGGTGGTGGCAACCCTGAAGCATACGGTGGATCCGTCTGACATTCTGATTCATCAGAAAGGGAGGGAGCATGTGACGCCCTATAGATATATGGTGCAAAATGGAACGCCTCAGGAGTGTATAGACATTGCCATCCTGGCGGAGGGTTACCAACCAGAGGAGATGGAGTTATTCTACGAAGATGCAGCCAAGGTGAGTGAGTTTCTGTTCAGCTACGAACCTTTTAAGTCGCTACAGAAGAAATTTAACTTCGTAGCGGTGGCCAGTCCGTCGGTGGACAGTGGTGTAAGCATTCCCAAAAGAGGGGAATGGAAGCATACTGCATTCAGTTCAAATTACAGCACTTTCTATTCCGACCGCTATCTCACCACTTCACACCTAAAGGCGGTACATGACGCGTTAGCAGGCATTCCCTACGAACATATCATCGTACTGGCCAACACGGAGGAATATGGCGGTGGTGGTATCTACAACTCGCTGATGTTGACACCTGCACATCATAGTACTTTCCGTCCTGTAGTGGTGCATGAGTTTGGCCATAGCTTTGCCGGTTTGGCAGATGAGTACTTCTACGAGGGTGACGTGATGTCAAACAGCTATCCATTGGATATTGAGCCTTGGGAACCTAATATCACTACCTTGGTGGATTTCGACAGTAAGTGGAAGGACATGCTGAAGAAAGGTACCCCTATCCCAACCACCGACCAGAACACGCCAACAGGTGTATTTGAAGGCGGAGGCAACACATCAAAGGGTGTCTATCGCCCTGCATTCGATTGCCGTATGAGGACCAACAGCAGTCCTGACTTCTGTCCTGTTTGCAACAGGGCCATTAGACGGATTATTGCTTTCTATACAGAATAATACCCCTCCGTCTGCTTCGCAGCTACCTCCCCTATCTAGGGGAGGATTTATAAAACAACCCCGCAATAAAAAGCCGTCGGAAATCCGACGGTTTTTTGCTATTAACTATTTCTGACGTTTGGTAGTAATAAAACCTCCTCACTTGGAGATTAGTATCTACTATAACAGACGTTTGGACGTAATAAAAACCTCCTCACTTGGGGAGGTTTAACTTTTACGGTATCTACTATAGCAGACGTTTGGACGTAATAAAAACCTCCTCACTTGGGGAGGTTTAACTTTTACAGTATCTACTATAGCAGACGTTTGGACGTAATAAAAACCTCCTCACTTGGGGAGGTTTAACTTTTACAGTATCTACTATAACAGACGTTTGGACGTAATAAAAACCTCCTCACTTGGCGAGGTTTAACTTTTACGGTATCTACTATTTCTGACGTTTGGACGTAATAAAACCTCCTCACTTGGGAAGGTTTAACTTTTACAGTATTAACTATTTCTGACGTTTGGCAGCAGGTATAAAAAAACTATCCCCGCCGGATGGCGGGGATAATCTCATATTGCTATCAACTATTACTGACGTTTTGCAGCAGAATAGTTAATCTTCAGTGCATAAGCCCTACGAAGTGCTTCCTTGATATCGGTCACGATACCCATCTTGGTATCACGATCCACCTTCAATGAAACAGTCATCTGAGGCTGATCCTCTTCCTTCATACTGGCACGTTCACCAATAATGTAGTCTTGGATCTCAGCAGTTTCAGCGAATGAATCGTTCAACTGGATACGTGTTTCATCACCCAAAGTCTTGCGGAACTCCTGTGTAGGCTTACCTACATAGATGAAAGTCACCAAAGACTTCTTCTCCAGTTTCTCCAGCTCAGTTCCCTGAGGAGCTCTAAACTCAACCTTCAAAGTTACCTCACGCATTGTTGTTACCATCATGAAGAAGAACAACAGGGTAAAGATCAAGTCAGGAAGAGAAGAGGTGTTCATACGTGGCATACCACGCTTACCAGTCTTACTAAATTTTCCCATAATTACTTGTCTCCATACTTTTTAGGTTCAGCCTCGGAGATATTCTGCGGATAAACCGTACGGATATCTTCTTGCTGGATTTCATCGCATTCGCTATAAACCTTACCAAATCTGGCAGTTGCCAGCTCGTCACGCAACTCATTGTATGCTGCTACCAGCTCATTCTGTACAGCGATGTATGAGTTGTAAGAGGTACCGCGGTCGCATCGCAGAGAGATAACGTGGTTGGTTGTAGCCTCCATATCACCCAAAAGGTTGGTATGAACCACGTGCTTCTCTGGCTTGTTAGCTTCGTTGGCCTCATTAGCAATAAACTCTTTTGCTTTCTTACGAAGATCACTTACTCCTATATACTCACCGCCACACAATAACTGGTCTTGGAAGTTAAGGAATACCTGCAGTACGTTACGCTCCTTCAGCTTGATATCATCATTCTTCTGGTTCTGCTCGGGTGGAGGTGGCAAACGACGTGCCAGACCCTGGTCAGTATCCATAGAAGTTGTCAGCAAGAAGAAGATCAACAACAGGAAGGAGATATCCGCAGTAGAGCTTGAGTTTAGTTCAGGAACTTCCTTTTTGCCTTTTGCCATTTTTTATATCTCCTTTTTAAATTACATACCAATTCTCTTCTTGATACCTGAACCAATCATCAGGACGATCATCACAGCTACCAGGAATCCGATAGTATAGATGAACATATCAGCTACAGCCAGCCAAGGAGCAGTATTCTCATCGCCGGTATAACCTACCAATTGGAGAGGTTCGTTGCTACCCATTGAATAAGTAACAACCATCAGCACTACTAAAGCAATAACGCCTACCAATGATTCGAGCGCAGCCTTAGGACTATCTTTCAGATCAGCGAAGAATCTGATAACGAATGCCAGCACTGTAACTACAATAGCAGCTATAATCAGGAAATAAACCCAATAAAGCAGAGTGTCTGTCTGTGCAGGCTCTGAATATGATGTATCGGCAACCAAACGATTAGCTGGATCAGCCTCTCCTCCGAAGAAGAAAGCAGCGAACACAACAATCGTGATGATGAACAAGCACCACAGAATGCCGCCAGATACGTTTTGTATCCTAAATTTCTTCATAACATTTAATCTCCTTGAAATTAATTACTTCTTATACTTCAGGTTATACTTTGAGATGAGGTCGAGCAGAGTAACTGAAGAATCTTCCATGTCACTGTTAATAGACTCGATCTTAGTCAGCACGTAGTTGTAGAACAACTGCAGAATCAAAGCAACAACGATACCGAAGATAGTAGTAATCAAAGCGACCTTCATACCACCTGCAACGACTGTTGGGCTGATATCACCAACCTGCTGGATAGTATCGAATGCCTGCACCATACCGATCACAGTTCCCAAGAATCCGAGAGATGGAGCCATTGCAATGAACAATGTAATCCAAGAGCAACCCTTCTCCAGATAACCTGCCTGAACGCCACCGTAAGATACTACTGAACGCTCAACCTGATCCAGACCCTGGTCAATTCTTGCCAAACCCTGATAGTAGATTGAAGCAATAGGACCGCGAGTATTGCGAGCGATATCCTTAGCTGCCTCAACGTCACCCTTCTCCAGAGCTTCCTCTACCTTACCGATGAACTTCTTGGTATTGATTTCTGCCAAGCTCAAATAAATGATACGCTCAACGCAGAATGCCAAACCGATAACCAATGCGATGGCTACCAAGCTCATGAAAGAAGCAGAACCTTCGATGAAGTAACGCTTCAATGTTTTGTGAATACTCTGACCTTCAACTGAAGCAACTTCAGCTTCCTGAGCCATAGCTGTAGAGCCAAATGAGAAGACTCCTAACATAGCAACAATTGCAAATAACTTTTTCATTGTCTAACTGTTTTTGATTAATTAATTAATTAAATATTATTGTTCTTATTTTAAGCCATTTATATCATTTTATCAGCATCTAAACAAACGTCTTCAGCGGAGAGAGGGGGATTCGAACCCCCGAAACGCTTTTGGCGTTTACACGCTTTCCAGGCGTGCCTCTTCAACCACTCGAGCATCTCTCCCTCACGGCACCAATCTGAAATCGGGATAAAATTACAAAAAAAATCTGAACCCACCATCTTTTCGGCTACAAATGTTTCTTTTTTTTTTCTCTTTCCGCCTTTTCTCACCTTTTTCAGTGGAAAACCACCGGTAATTTAAGAAAAATTAAGTTTCACCAACAGCAATCAAGCTCCAAACATCCGCATGGCATTGGCAGTTGTTTGTTCAGCCAACTCCTCGGGCGAACAACCTAACACCTGAGCCACCTTCATCAAGGTATAACGTATGTATGCGCTCTCGTTGCGCTCCCCCCTATGGGGTACCGGGGTCAGATAGGGTGCATCGGTCTCAAGAACCAGTCTCTCGACAGGTATCTGTGGGAGAACGGACGGGATGGCCGACTTCTTGAACGTGACAATGCCGTTCACACCTATCATAAACCTTTTGAATTGCAGCATCAGTTCAGCTTCTTCAGGATCACCCGTGAAACTGTGAAAGATGCCCCTCAAGGGAGTGTCTTTGTAAGAAATCAATACCTTATATATATATTGGAAGGCATTCCTACAATGCACCACTATGGGTAAGTCCATCTCCAATGCCCACCTGACCTGCCGGTCAAACACATCGATTTGCTGTTCCAGAAAGGTATCGTCCCAATAGAGGTCGATTCCAATTTCTCCTACAGCCACAAACCGCTCGCGATGTGTCATCAGACACTGATGCACTTGCTGCAACGCTATTTCAAAGTGTTCGTTCACCGAAGTGGGATGCAAACCCATCATCGGAAAACAATAACCACTATAATCTTCACAAACCTGCAACAACCTACTAATGGTTGTCTCATCTATATTGGGCATGTAGATACGGGAAACTCCCTCCTCTTCTGCCCTTTTCAATACTGCCGTCCTGTCGGCATCAAACTCTTCAGTGAAGAGATGCGAATGCGTGTCAATAATACGCAACATCACGCCTCCCTGAGCATCAATTTATTCATCTCATTCAACAACGGCTGTTTCTTTTCTTCGGGAACCTTCACCTTACCAAGATTGGTTTCCGCCAACAGCGTATAGTGAGATATTCTGTCTTCGCACAATGAGCGAACACCAATGGCATCGTACAAAGCAGTTACTGCCTTGATCTTCTCATCAGGATCAAAATCCTTAGCAGTAAGCCATTTCTTCAACTCCGCCAACTGGTCGGAATTGGCACGGCGAAGTGCCTGTATCAGCATATATGTTTTCTTGTTGCACAAGATATCGCCACCTATTTTCTTGCCAAAAACACGTGGGTCACCATACACATCCAAGACATCATCTTTCAGCTGAAAGGCCATTCCTAAGTTAATTCCAAAATCATACAGCAACTGGGTGTCTTCGGCTGGCGCCTCTGCTAAAAGAGCGCCGATCTTCAGACTGGCTGCCAATAACACAGATGTCTTCAAACGAATCATTTCCAAATACTCGTGTTCATAAACATCCATGCGAGTCTCAAAATCCATGTCATATTGCTGTCCTTCACAAACCTGAATGGCAGTTTCAGTAAACAGTTTCATCACTGCGGGTACATACTTTTCACCCATACCTGCCATGAGTTTATAGGCTATTACTTGCATCACATCGCCCGACAAAACGGCGGTGTTTCCGCTCCATTTTTTTTGCACAGAGGGTTTACCCCGACGGATTTCAGCATTATCCATCAAGTCATCATGCACTAAAGTATAATTGTGATAGGTTTCGATACCCGCCGCCTGACTGAGAATGCTATCCACATCGTCTCGATAGAGATTATATGCCATCAGCATCAACAAGGGGCGGATACGCTTACCGCCTAAAGACATGGCATATTGGATAGGTTCGTACAACCCCTCGGGCTGTTTCCCATAGATGAGGTGAGAGATATAATCATTTACTTTATCCAGAAGCTGGGTATCGGTAAACATAAATGACAATAGTTTTTTACGGTTTTGAAGTAAGGTTGATAAAAAAAGGCTGCTACTGAAAGCAGCCTTTTTAAAATTTTCTCCGAACAGTCAAATTACTGCAGGCGGAAGTTTACAGGCACTGTATAGCGTACGCGTACTGGTTTTCCACGCTGCATACCTGGTTTCCACTTTGGCATACTGTTGATCACACGGAGAGCCTCTTTGTCAAGATATGGGTCCACGCCACGCAACACCTGAGCGTCAACGATAGAACCGTCACGGTTAACGACGAACTGTACAGTTACACGACCCTGAACGCCATTTTCAGCAGCGATAGCCGGGTATCTGATAGCACCACTCAGGTACTTCATCAAACCTGCCATACCTCCATCAGGATATTCAGGCATCTGCTCTACAACTTGGAAGATTTCCTGCTCTTCAGGCTCTTCTTCTTCCTCTTCCTGAACGGCTACAGGAGCAGTGTACTTGATCTCCACTGCCTGACCAGTTTCCTCAGAAGACTGGATAGTTGACTCCTGGATATCGGAATCGTCATCAACGATGGTCAATGTCTCGGCAATTGAAGGGGCCTCTGGTGGAGGAGCCTGCACTTGCTCGGGTTGTTCGGTAATAGGAATTTCAATTTCCTCTTCAAATACGGTCTCGACTACCTGATTGCTGGTGTCAATCTTCACATCGCGCTGCGTCCATTCGAAGCCGAGGAACAAGACTGCCATCACCAATACATAGCCAGCCAGCAGCCAAGTGGTTTTGTGTCCTTCAAGGTCTGCCTTCGGTGATTTTTTAATTTCCATAAATACTATTATTTAAAATTAAATGGTGTTTCGTTTATATTACGCTGCAAATATAATGAAGTTTTTTTACATACAAGACTTTTGATTACTTTTTTTTGTTAAAATCATCCAGATTTGTTACCTTTACACCCTGAAAAAAATAATGATAGAACGATGAAAAAGATAACGATTGCGATAGACGGATTCTCTTCTTGTGGCAAGAGTACCATGGCGAAGGATTTGGCTAAAAAATTAGGATATGTGTATGTAGATAGCGGTGCCATGTATCGCGCCGTGACGCTGTATGCCATGGAGCATGGATGTTTTGACGGCCTGCAGCTAAACGTGGAAAAGCTACGGAACATGATGCAGGACATCCACATTTCTTTCCAATTTAACCCCGAGACAGGCAAACCCGACACCTATCTTAATAATAAGCATGTGGAAAGCCAGATACGCAACATGGAAGTATCTGAACGCGTAAGCATCGTGGCGGCACTGGATTTCGTGCGCGCAGAGATGGTGGCACAGCAGCAGGCTTTCGGAAAGGAGAAGGGCGTGGTGATGGACGGACGCGACATAGGTACAACGGTTTTCCCCGATGCCGAACTGAAGATATTCCTTACCGCCTCGCCAGAAATCAGGGCACAACGCAGGTATGACGAGTTGAAGGCGAAAGGTCAGGAGGCCAGCTTCGATGAGATTTTGGCAAATGTAAAAGAACGTGATTACATTGACCAGCATCGTGAGGTAAGTCCGCTGGTTCAGGCAGAAGATGCCATCTTATTGGACAACAGCAACCTGACTATCGAAGAGCAGAACGAATGGTTGATGAAAGAGTACCTGAAAAGAGTTGAAGATTAAAAGACTCCCCCGCCCTAACGGGCACCCCCTCTACTTCAGAGGGGGAGCTAAAAGGCAGTTTGGGTCATGAAGATAGAGATTGACAAAGGATCGGGCTTCTGCCATGGAGTGGTGACTGCCATCCACAAGGCAGAGGAAGAGCTGGCAAAGGGCGGACCGCTCTATTGCCTGGGTGACATTGTACACAACAACCGTGAGGTGGACAGGCTCAGTGAGCTGGGACTCATCACCATAGACCATGAACAGCTCAGCGAGTTACACGATGCCAAAGTGCTGTTACGAGCACATGGAGAGCCTCCATCGACCTACAAAATTGCCAGACAGAACAACATAGAAATCATTGACGCCACCTGTCCTGTGGTACTGAAATTACAGCAACGAATCAATCAGGCCTATAACGCGAAACCTAATCCTGACGCACAAATTGTAATTTTCGGTAAAAACGGTCATGCTGAGGTGTTAGGACTGGTGGGGCAGACACAAGGCGAGGCCATCGTGATAGAGAGTTTGGAAGAAGCAAAACAGCTTGATATGAGCAAGAGTATATATCTCTTCTCTCAGACCACAAAATCGCTTGAAGAGTTCAGAATGATTGTAGAATATATCAAGCAAAACATCTCTGATAGAGCTACCTTTGAATATGCGGACACCATTTGCCGACAAGTTGCTAACCGCATAGCCAACATCCGCAAATTTGCAATGGCACATGATCTGGTTTTCTTCGTGAGCGGGAAAAAAAGTTCTAACGGAAGAGTATTTTTTCATGAATGCCAAGCCGTTAACCCCAATACTTTTTTTATCGACAGTGCACATGAAATTGACTGGCACTTACTTGAAGGTGTTCAATCAGTGGGTATTTGTGGTGCCACATCCACACCCAAATGGCTTATGGAATCCATCCAAAAGGCCATTATTGAAAAAATAGGTGATACAGAACAAAAATAATTTTCTTGTTTTTGTGCTGGCATAATCGTATATTTGCAAAGAGAATGTACAATTTAACAACATAGTAATATGGCAGAAATCAAATGTATCGGTATCTTGACGTCAGGTGGTGATGCTCCCGGCATGAATGCAGCCATCCGTGCGGTGACCCGTTGCGCCATCTATCACGGTCTGAAAGTAAAGGGTATCTATAGAGGTTACAAAGGCTTGATAACAGGCGAAATCGTTGAGTTTAAAAGTCAAAATGTAAGCAACATCATCCAATTGGGTGGTACTATTCTGAAGACCGCACGCTGTCAGGAATTCCGCACTCCGGAAGGTCGTCAGATTGCCTACGAGAACATGAAGAAAGAGGGCATTGATGCCCTGGTAGTGATAGGCGGCGACGGTTCTTTGACAGGTGCTTTGCAGTTTGCCAAGGAGTTTGACGTGCCTTGTATCGGCTTGCCTGGTACCATCGACAACGACCTTTATGGCACCGATTCCACCATTGGCTATGACACAGCGTTGAATACCATTAAGGAATGCGTCGACAAGATCCGCGATACTGCTACCAGCCACGAGCGTTTGTTCTTCGTTGAAGTAATGGGACGCGATGCAGGTTTCCTGGCATTGAACAGTGCCATTGCCGCTGGTTGCGAGGCTGCTATTATTCCTGAATTTGCCACAGAGGTTGACCAATTAGAAGAATTTATCAAAAACGGCTTCCGCAAATCTAAGAACAGTAGTATCGTAATTGTAGCAGAAAGCGAACTGACAGGTGGTGCTATGCACTATGCTGAGCGTGTGAAAAATGAATACCCACAATATGATGTACGTGTCACCATCTTGGGACACTTGCAACGAGGTGGTAGTCCAACGGCGCACGATCGCATTTTGGCTAGTCGTCTGGGAGCTGCTGCTATTGACGCTTTAATGGAAGGCCAACGCAACGTGATGGTAGGCATCAAGAATGATCAAGTAGTTTACGTACCTTTCAGTCGTGCCATCAAGTTCGACAAGAGTATAGACCGCCAGTTGGTGGAAGTGCTGAGAACCCTTTCTATCTGATATGGCTGATAGCCCGATACTGCACCTGCAACGTCAACAACTCTTGCTCCGCATGGAGTATGAATATGAGAAGCAGGAGTTTCAGCGACAAACTGAGACGATGGGTGTAGCACGCAAGGTGAAACGAGGCATGTGCTGGTTTCCTTGCACCGCAGGGCGTAGCTTCTATAATTCGCTAAACCAACTGGTAATTGAAATTACCCGTAGCGAAGATACCGATATAGAACATGGTTTTGAATATGGTAAGCCCGTCTGCTTTTTTAAACAAAGCGCGACGGGCGACCTTACTTATTATACTTTCCTCGGTACCGTAAGCTATGCCGATGAGGCACGCATGGTGGTAGTAATGCCAGGTGGCAATGCGGTAATAGACCTCCAGAATACCGAGAATCTGGGTGTACAACTCTATTTTGATGAAACCAGCTACCAGACAATGTTTGAGGCTTTGGCAGATGTTATAAAAGCCAAAGGCACCCGATTGGCTGAGCTAAAAGATATCATCTTAGGTACCACCAAAGCAGGTTTTCGAGAGCTCTACCCCATGGGCTTCCCCTGGTTGAACCCCACTCAAGAAACGGCTGTCAACAAAGTGCTTTGCACTAAGGATGTGGCAGTGGTTCACGGCCCTCCTGGTACAGGTAAGACCACGACGATGGTGGAAGCCATCTACGAGACCTTGCATCGTGAACCACAAGTCCTGGTGTGTGCGCAAAGCAACATGGCCGTAGATTGGATATCGGAGAAACTGGTAGATCGTGGAGTGAATGTCTTGCGCATCGGCAACCCATCGCGTGTAAATGACAAGATGCTGTCATTTACCTATGAACGCCGTTTTGAAGGACACCCCTCCTACCCTGAGCTATGGAGCATCCGCAAGGAACTGCGCCAGTTGCAAGGCAGACGCCACAGAGGAAGTCGCGATGAACGTGATGGTGTACGAAGCCGTATCAGCCGGCTGAAAGACAGGGCTGTGGCATTAGAAGTACAGATTAACGCAGATTTGTTTGACTCAGCCCATGTGATAGCCTCTACCCTGGTCAGCAGCAACCACAGGTTGTTGGGTGGCATGCATTTCGGCACCTTGTTCATCGACGAGGCAGCGCAAGCACTCGAAGCTGCCTGCTGGATAGCCATCCGCAAGGCCGACCGTGTGATACTGGCAGGTGACCATTGTCAGTTGCCTCCTACCATCAAGTGTTTCGATGCCGCCCGAGGCGGATTGGAGCAAACCATGATGGAAACGATTGTTGTCAACAAACCGGAGACGGTTTCGCTATTAAAGATCCAATACCGTATGAACGAAGCCATCATGCGCTTCTCATCAGAATGGTTTTATCATGGAGAATTGGAAGCTGCACCCGAGGTAAAGAATCGTAGTATCCTGGATCTCGATACACCTATCTCATGGATAGATACCTCCGAAATGGATTTCAAGGAACAATTCGTGGGAGAAACATTCGGGCGCATCAACAAAAACGAAGCCAACCTGCTGTTACAGGAATTGCAAGCCTATATTAGTAAGATTGGTGGCGAGCGCATCTTAGATGAACGCATCGATTTCGGCATTATCTCTCCCTACAAAGCACAGGTGCAATACCTACGCAGCAAGATCAAGGGGAATGATGCCTTGCTGCCCTACCGCCACTTATTTACGGTCAACACTGTAGATGGCTTCCAAGGCCAGGAACGGGATGTCATTTTCATCAGTCTGGTACGTGCCAACGAAGAAGGTCAGATTGGTTTCCTTCGTGACCTGCGCCGCATGAATGTGGCGATTACCCGTGCTCGCATGAAGTTGGTCATCTTAGGGGATGCCGCTACGCTCGGCAAGCATCCGTTCTATCGCAAGCTGATTGATTCTATTAAATAATAATTCCCCACCAATTGGCGGGGAATTATTATTATTTATTATCCATTATTTCATGGCAGCCAAAGCTTCGCCATCAGGATCGTTGCGAACCTCGCATACATCATTCAGGATCATAGTTGGCTTGTCAACCTCGTTGAATGCAGGCCACTCTGGCAATGCACCGCAATTAGGATTGCCGGTACGCATGAATGACAGTAAAGCATCAGACATCTTGTCAGCCAAGTCACGAGGACGCTTGCCACCACCTGAGTGGGTAACCATGCGGTCGGTATTGCGGAACCAGAAGCAGATATCAATGCAATGGAATGCACGTGCGCGACCGTTGAACGTAGGAGGATTGAAACCGAACCATGCCAGATATACAGGAGCGCTCTGCTTAGCCTTCAACGTAATATTGTTGATGATACCTGTACGAGGACTGGTAGCCATACCAATAATGTCGCCTGCATTAGCCTGTGGGAATGCCTTCTGATAAGCAGCCGCTACGGCAGCGCCCTTACCAGGATAACGCTGGTCAAGATATTTGCCCAAGCCCTCAGCATCCAGGTTCTCCAGTTCAGGATTAGCCTGTGCAGGACTGAACTCTGCCATGGTAGAGCAGTAAATCATAGGTACCTGAGCAGAAGGAGCATTCAGGTCGTCATAGTAACCAGCAGCAGGAATGTGCTTGCCATCAGCAACAGGCTGGAAGCCACCACGCATCATGCCACCACCCAGATTCTGGGTCTTGTTGAACTCCTGTACAGCTGCATTAGCCATTGCCAAATACTCTCTCCAAGGCATCTGCTGCAACTGCTCGACAGTCTTCTTGCTGTACTTCACGATAAACTTACCTAATTCACGACTATAGTCCTGTGACAAAGCATTGTTGGAGTTTCCACTCAATGCCACAGCTTTGTGTACCAATCCCTTGGTCTCAGGCATTGCCACCAGGGTACAAACCTTAGCGCCACCACCTGATTGGCCCATGATAGTCACGTTGTTAGGGTCACCACCAAAGTTCTCGATATTCTTGTTCACCCACTTTAAGGCAGCTACCATATCCAAAGTACCTGCGTTACCAGAATCCTCATACTTTCCGTCAACGCCTGAGAAATCAGAGAAGCCGAAAGCATTCAGACGGTGGTTCACAGACACGAATACGATGTCGCCATAGCGAGCTAAGTTCTCACCATGGTAACCATCCTGTTCGATACCATTACCAGCAGCATAGCCACCACCATGGAACCATACCATCACAGGACGTTTCTTGCCGTCAGCCAGACCCTTGGTCCAAACATTCACGAACAAGCAATCCTCACTCAGGTTGCTGTAGTTCCAGTGATCACGCCATACACCAGGATTGTTGGCATAGTTGGGATCATTCTGCGGTGCGCAGTAGCCGTACACCATTGCTGGAACGATACCATCCCAAGGTGCTGGCTCCTGTGGAGGCATGAAACGGTTAGCACCTTCTGTACTGGCGCCGTAACGAACACCCAGGAAAGTGTAAACATCTCTTGACATGAAGCCCTGCACCTTACCATACTGGGTCTGTGCAATGGCAATATCGTCACCAATAAATACTTGCTGCTCGTCAGCCTCACTGTTGGCAGCATTGTTGTTCTGATTGCCGGTGCAAGCAGAGAAGCCCATCAGCAAGGCTGTTGCACACAGCGCTAAGAAAGAAAGTTTTTTCATATTGCTTTAATTTTAAAGAATAACACCGCAATATTAGCAATAATTTCATTTTCAACCAAATGTTTTGGTTACAAATTACACCCTAATATAATAGGGTATAGTTGCATGTAGATGACCACCTCTCTAAAATGCTGAGGAAAGTTAAATTCCATCTTTTTCCCTCCCCTTTTCCCTGCGTTTATCCACTTTTCCCTGTTTTTCTATTTGGCAGAGGAAATAGACAGGGAAAAAAGGGAAAAACGGAAATGGGTGTATTATCTTCGCAGACGCGCTGAACACGGAACGCAGACAATTGGTGAAGCTGGTGCCAAAGGTTTTCCAAACCTGTTTCATGGAGCATATAGATGATATCAACGAACTGGCAGCCAGTGTCACGACTATCCATCCAATGCCGGGTGAAGATGACTTTCAAGCTCTTTTTCTTGCCATCGCCAAATACCAGTGGATTTCCGGAAAATTGTACGAGCAGAGTCATTCAGCGTGTATTACGTCTGAACCCTACAACAAGGTATTCCACACCAATATCAACGGGAAACCCGTGGATTTCAATCGCCTGCGCAAGCAGATAGGACAGATGGTAAGCATGATAGAGCGTAAGAACCATTGGTTCTGCATCTACAGCGTACTGAAATACCGCAACCTCATCAAAGACCCTGTAGCCACCCATTTTGCCGAACAGATGCAAAGTACCGACTGGTTCCCTCACCTGCCCGATGTGCTTCGGTTTACAGGAGAAACCTTGACAGAATACAACGGCTACCTGAACGACACTTCCTTCCCTACCTGGAACCGTGAGCGATACGACAGCTTCCGCCTACGCAAAGGCAAGAAGAAATGGTCGCCCGACCTGTGGAGCAAGTTCCAGCGCCTCTGCTACCAGCTTGACGAATGTTTCTCTGGATAATGATTTGGGAATAATTCATTAGAATACCATCATACCCCCTCCCCCCTTCGGGGTACTCCCCCTTTCTAAGGGGAGAGCTTGGGGGATGGCTTTGGGACACACATCATCAGCTTTGCTTTTTCAAGCAACTTATGGTTCCGCTGCTACCTGAGACGTGGGTTCATAGGGTTCGTATGGTTCCAAAGTTGTACCAATCTCATAAAGATATTCAGGGGCGAAATCTGCCCCATTATCCCATTCAATGGTATTGAACTTGATAGAGAAAGTCTTGAAATAGTCAATGTCTTTTAATGGTGAAAAGACACTGCCATTCAAGGATTTGCTTAAGTCAGCAATCCTTGTTTCACCAGTATTGAACAGCAACTTTACCCTGTAACCGTCCAAGTATTCAGCTTTAACTACTTCCAAAAACATAATATTCTTATTTCAGTGGTTCAATCTTGTCAAGAGGTTCTCCACGTTGAGCTTTCTCCCAATTATCCATTAATTCATTACGGTGTTCTTCAAGCCATTCAAGAACCATACGCAATGCTCGACCTGGCATTTCTCCTTTCACAATACCGTCTTTGATATGTACTATTATTTTGTAATCGCCATACCACGCATGAAAATGTGGTGGTTGATGGTCAGCAAAGTTCATCAAAATATAAATACCATAAAAAAGACTAATCTGAGGCATAATTCTTTATAATTAATTGTTTCTGCAAAAGTACATATTATTCAAGAAAGGCCAAAGCTTTTCACAAGATATTATATATATGTAGGAATCGTTGGGTAACAGCAGCAGTAAAAACAAGGGGGAACCTGTATTGAGGCTCCCCCTGTTGTTTTAGATGCGAAAAGCTGATTAGTTGTTCTCAGGACGCAGCTGACGAACCACCTCAGCGGTACGCCACATCTCAGAGTTGTGCAAAGCTGCCAGCTCCTTCTCCAGACCTACGCGATAGTCGGGCTTAGAGTTAGAATCGATACTGATCTGAGCTTCATTGCCACACTTCACGCTTGCATAGAGCTGCTGCATTACAGGCTTGATGGCATCGTGGAAGCGAGGGAACCAGTCGAGAGCACCACGCTGAGCAGTAGTAGAGCAGTTAGCATACATCCAGTCCATACCTTTCTGAGCAAACAAAGGCATCAGTGACTGAGTCAGTTCCTCAACGGTTTCGTTGAAGGCCTCTGAAGGAGAGTGACCGTTCTCACGCAACACCTCATACTGAGCCAGGAGCAAGCCCTGGATAGCGCCCATCAGTGAGCCACGCTCACCAGTCAGGTCAGAAGTAGCCTCACGCTGGAAGGTGGTCTCGAACAGATAACCAGAACCAATACCGATACCCAATGCCAAGGTACGGTCGAGAGCCTTACCTGTAGCGTCCTGATATACTGCATAAGATGAGTTCAGGCCACGACCCTCGAGGAACATAGTACGTAAAGAGGTACCTGAGCCCTTAGGAGCCACCATAATCACGTCAATATCCTTCTGAGGAACGCAACCGGTACGGTCGTTCCATGTAATAGCAAAGCCATGAGAGAAATACAGTGCATTGCCTGGCTGCAAGCACTTCTTCAAGGTTGGCCATACTGACATTACTGCTGCATCAGAGAGCAGGCACATCACGATAGTACCCTTGGTAGCAGCCTCTTCGATAGAGAAGAGGGTCTCACCAGGTACCCAACCATCAGCCTTTGCCTTCTCAAAAGTCTTGCCTGGACGCTGGCCAACGATGACGTTAAAACCATTGTCACGCAGGTTACATGCCTGACCAGGACCCTGTACACCATAGCCAATAACAGCAATAGTTTCATCTTTCAATACCTCACGAGCCTTCTCCAATGGAAACTCTTCACGTGTCATCACTTCTTCAATGACACCGCCAAAATTCATTTTTGCCATTTTCTTTCTTGTATTAATTAAGTTTATCAAATATCACTTTTGACCGGCAGACTACCTCTTGTCGGTTCTTCTTAACTTCCACATCATAGTGACCATCATCCAGCTTATCCATATAAAATGCCATGTTGTCAGTGGACATGGTCTCAGCCACGTATGCCATCTCAAACCTGCGCACCCGCTGTTCTCTAAAAGCATCTACAGGGAACAGGTCGAGGATATGTTCGATATAACGGATACTGTTTACATGACCGTTAATATCCATGTCGCTATACCTCACAGGCAACTCCTCAACAGGTTCCTGACTGCTCACCTTGATGCGTGAAGGCTTCTCAATAGGACACTCCCTGTCGCAGATATAGCCGGCAATGTCGCCTTCATGTACAGCCATCAAGTCAACAGGCTTTCGGGTATCGGTGTTTATCATCGCCCAAACCGAGCGGGCGTAAGCCACAGCCTTCCCGTCTTTGTCGAGTACGGCGAAGTTACGGTCGGTAAACAAGCGATACACATTCTCCACCCATGTCTCGATGGTGAATGGTTCGTATTGAAAAGGCAGGTCGGTAAGCATCTCCAGGGCAAGCCTTGACAGCACCCAGGTATAATGCTCCTTATTCAGCCGGTCGATGCCAAAGCCCCTGTCGTGGGAATGGAAGCCCGCCACGTTCAGCAAATGGTTGCCCAGCACCCCAATGGTCAGGTGGCCCGTATAATCTACATGAAACGGCTCGGCCACAAACTGATAAGTACCGATCTTACCTAATTCGCTCATATTCCCCTCTGTTCGTATTTCTTACCACGTTTCTCGAGGTACTCATCCACTCTTTCAAAACTGCTCTTAGTAACTACAACACGACCAGTCCTCACAAACTGCAGTACGCAACCTAGTTGCATCAATTGCTCATTCATGGCAGTCAGTTCAGAACTCATGCCATCATGAACCACAATTGAATAGGTTGCATTTACCTCCACAATACGGGCATTAAACCTACGAATCACGCGACCCACTTCGCGATTGGCCTCTAAAATGTGCGTCTTTAGTTTATACAAAGCAATCTCGTGCTGGAACACCTCGTCGTCTGTATAATACTGCGTTTGTACCACATCAATCTTCTTACTGATTTGTTTCGCCACCTTCTCCATCGTATCAGGATCGGTCAATGCTGTGATAGTGTATTTATGTACCCCAGGGATAGACGAAGCCGAAACATTCAAGCTTTCAATGTTGATTTGCCTACGGGTAAAGACGGCAGTCACTTGGTTCAGCACACCTGCCACATTTTCAGAGTGTACAATTATCGTATATAAATTCTGTTCCATAGTTTTTTACAATTGAGAATTGAGAATTGAAAATTGAGAATTACTCAATTACTCCGTTTCTAGCATTATTTCACTGATGGCACTTCCCGGAGGAGTCATTGGCAACACATTCTCTTCCTCTGTCACCACGGCCTCCAAAATGAATGGACCATCGGTAGTGAGCATCTGATTCACAGCATCAGCCAAATCCTCACGCTTCATCACCCGGTGAGCAGGAATGCCATATGCCTCAGCTATCTTCATATAGTCAGGGTTCATCATATGCGTAAACGAGTAACGCCGATTGAAGAACAATTCCTGCCACTGACGCACATTGCCCAGAAAATGATTATTCAGGATAATCACTTTTACAGGACATCCATATTCCATGATAGTGCCAAACTCCTCAATAGTCATCTGGATGCCACCATCACCAACGAAAAGGCATACTGTTCTGTCAGGAGCTCCAAAGGTAGCGCCGATAGCTGCTGGTAAGCCGAATCCCATGGTACCCAAACCTCCTGATGTTACTATACTACGTTTGTTCAACAGATGGAAATAGCGGGCTGAAGTCAACTGGTTCTGACCTACATCAGTTACCAGGATACCCTCATGCTTTGTGGCTTCTGCAACGGCATGCACCACTTCACCATAACTTAGCGTCTTTGTCTTAGGGTTCAGTTCGTTATATATAACTTTATCATATTCCAGTTTTTCATAGGTAGTGAAACTATCCGACCATTTTTCATGTTTAGCAGGATTCAACTTCTCACCCACTACACGCAAAGTGTTCTTGCAATCGCCTAAGACAGCCACATCTACCTTTACATTCTTATTTATTTCAGCTGGATCTATATCAAAATGGATAATCTTTGCTTGCTTTGCATAGTTAGGCAGATAGCCTGTTACACGGTCACTAAATCGCATACCCACAGCTATCAGTACATCACATTTATTGGTATTCACATTAGGTCCGATATTGCCATGCATGCCCAGCATACCCTTGTTCAAAGGGTGGTTATATGGAAGAGCAGAGAGTCCCAACATAGTCGTACCACAAGGGATATCAGCCTTCTCAATGAAGTCAAGCAGTTCCTGATGAGCATTGCCCAATTCGACTCCCTGTCCTACCAACATAAATGGACGTTTGGCATTATTTATCAGCTCAGCAGCCTGCTCTACCGATGCCATATCAGTATCGGGTACAGGGTCGTAACTGCGTATATAATTCACCTCTGCAGGCTCAAATTCTATCATCTGTGTCTGTGCACTCTTGGGGAAGTCGAGCACCACAGGGCCTGGTCGGCCGCTCTTTGCGATATAGAAAGCACGTGCCACCGCTTGTGCGATGTCGTTGGCATCGCGAATCATGTAGCTCCATTTAGAGATTGGTTGCGTCAAGCCCACCCAATCGACCTCTTGAAAAGCATCGGTACCCAAGGCACCTACACCCACCTGTCCGGCTATTACCACAATAGGCGTACTGTCGATCATCGCATCAGCGATGCCAGTAACGGTGTTGGTAGCGCCCGGGCCGCTGGTCACAAGGCAGACGCCTACTTCACCAGACACCCTGGCAAAGCCCTCTGCCGCATGGGCAGCACCTTGTTCATGCCTTACCAGTATGTGGTTAAGCTTTCCCTGATGGTCATACAAGGCATCATACACAGGCATGATGCTACCACCAGGATAGCCGAATATGGTCTTCACTCCCTGATGTTCCAGCGCTCTCATCAACGCTTCCGATCCAGATATCATAGTCTTTCCCATAAGGTTCAATTTTACTTCGTAACAATTCTGTCGCGACTCGGCATCGTTCAAGCAAGCTTGACTCTGCTCTCGCTGCTCCAGAAAGTCTCAATTTTCAATTTTCAATTTAAATAATTCTCACAGCTCCCTTATCAGCCGAACTAACCATAGAAGCATAAGCCTGCAAGCTCTTTGGCACCTGACGGTTACGGGTTAGAGGTTGCATAGGCCTTGCAGCCAGCTCCTCATCACTCAGTAACACGTTGATGCTTCGGCGAGGGATGTCTATTTCGATAATGTCACCATCCTTGATTTTGCCAATGTTACCACCAGCTGCTGCCTCAGGAGAGATATGTCCGATGCTCAGGCCAGAAGTACCGCCACTGAAACGGCCATCGGTAATCAGTGCGCAAGCCTTACCCAAGTGACGACTCTTTATATAAGAGGTAGGATACAACATCTCCTGCATACCAGGACCACCTTTCGGTCCTTCATGGGTAATGACCACCACATCGCCGGCGTTGACGCGGTTCTCGTCGAGAATACCATCACAAGCAGCATCCTGTGAGTCGAACACACGAGCCGGACCGCTGAAATGGAAGAGGCTCTCATCCACGCCTGCAGTCTTGATGACACAGCCATCTTGTGCGATATTACCCTTCAGTACAGCCAATCCGCCATCCTTAGTGTAGGCATGTTCCAAATCACGGATGCAACCATTGGTACGGTCGGCATCAAACTCCTTGTAATAGGTCTCTTGCGACCCCATCACGTTGCTGAACCGGTTGGCTGGAGCACTGAGGTAGATATTCTTAGCCTCATCGCTCACCTGCTGGGTTTCAATAGTATATTTATCGATTTCCTCTGCCAAGGACATGCCGTCAACACGCTTCAACGAAGTATCCACCAGTCCGCCTTTCGCCAACTGCTGCATGATGGCCACAATGCCACCGGCACGGTTAACATCCTGCACATGATACTTGTTTGTATTAGGAGCCACCTTGCAAAGACAAGGCACCTTGCGACTCAGCATGTCGATATCGTCCATCTTGAAATCAACATCTGCCTCATGAGCCACTGCCAACAGATGCAACACGGTATTGGTGGAGCCACCCATAGCGATGTCCAATGACATAGCGTTGAGGAATGCCTGACGGGTAGCGATGCTGCGAGGCAGTACACTCTCGTCACCCTCCTCATAATATTTATAGGTATTCTTTACAATCAGCTCAGCAGCCTGCTGCATCAGTCGCTTGCGATTGGCATGGGTAGCCAGCACGGTTCCATTACCAGGCAAAGCCAGACCGATAGCCTCTGTCAGACAGTTCATAGAATTGGCGGTAAACATGCCTGAACAGCATCCGCAACCAGGACAACCCACTTGCTCGATCTCTGCCAAGTCGGCATCACTCACCGTCTTGTCGGCACCTTTGACCATCAAGTCCACCAAATCCACCTGCTCGTTACGGAAGTTACCTGCTTCCATCGGACCACCCGACACAAAAACAGCAGGGATATTCAGTCTCATGGCTGCCATCAGCATACCCGGCGTAATCTTGTCGCAGTTGCTGATACACACCATAGCGTCTGCCTTGTGGGCATTCACCATATATTCTACACTGTCAGCAATAATATCTCTTGAAGGCAACGAATACAGCATGCCATCATGTCCCATAGCGATGCCATCGTCGATAGCGATAGTATTGAACTCAGCTGCAAAGCATCCTAACTTCTCTATTTCCTGCTTTACCAGCTGACCAGCTTCATGCAGGTGCACATGTCCTGGCACAAACTGAGTAAAAGAGTTGACCACTGCAATGATGGGCTTACCCAACTGCTCTTTCTTCATGCCGTTAGCCACCCATAGGGCCCTGGCTCCAGCCATGCGTCTGCCTTGCGTACTGAACGAACTTCTTAACTGATGTTTCATGTTTATCAATCTATATAGAATTGAGTCGCAAAATAACTACTTTTTTTACTATTTGCCAAACGATTTTAAGAAAATGTTGCCAAGATGTAAATATTAATAACAATTCATCAACGAACCGTCTCTCATCCCTTCCCTTCGCAAAAAAGGCACTATAAAACTTGGAATACTCCCTAAAAATGCACTACCTTTACAAGCAAAACAAAAAAAAGCTTACAATGACCAAGAAAGAAAGATATAGAGGAATCATCGGATGGTTCCGAGAGAACATGGCTATTGCAGAGACAGAGCTGCATTACGAGAATCCGTTTCAGTTGCTAATGGCAGTAATCTTGAGTGCCCAATGCACCGACAAACGCGTGAACCAGATTTCTCCTGCCTTGTTTGAAGCCTATCCTACTCCTGAGGTAATGGCAGTATCGACCCCAGAGGCAGTATATGAATATGTAAAAAGTGTATCTTACCCAAACAGCAAAGCAAAACATCTCGTAGAGATGTCGAGGATGCTGGTCAAGGATTTTGGCGGTGAGGTGCCCAGCGAGATGGATGATTTGGTAAAGCTGCCAGGCGTGGGCAGGAAGACAGCCAATGTGATGCTAAGTGTGGTGTGGGGCAAGGCCACCATGGCAGTAGATACCCATGTATTTAGGGTAAGTCATCGTTTAGGGCTGGTGCCTGACAGTTGTAATACCCCTTTGAAAGTAGAGTTGGAGCTGGTGAAGCACATTGCCGATGAAGACATACCTAAGGCCCACCACTGGCTGCTGCTACATGGCAGGTATGTCTGTCAGTCGAGGACCCCGCATTGTGAGAAGTGCGGCTTGCAGCCTTGGTGCCAACACTTTTTAGGGAAATAGCAGCCACTTTGCGCCTGGCTGAATTACTAATCCAATACACCAATAGGCGATTCCTCCCAGTCCTTACGCTCATTTTGATTCAGATAACGCAAATACAGTAGCATCTGGCCTTCATGCTCAGGCTTGAATTTTCCTAACTTCAAGTCTATTGCCACCAATGTTCCATACCGCATAGACGGACATAGAACTGGCGTTCAAGGGGAACTTTGATATACATAAGACTCTTCAGAAGAGTCCAAGTCAATTGTCTCTGCGCTGAGGAGACAATGTCTTGCTCCGAAAAAGTCTCCGCGCAGCGGATACAATGTCTCAGTTTTTTCTCACTCCATCCTGACCCGTATCGACCCATGAGCCTCAGTGAAAGATTCTTTATCACTTGTTTTCCATATTCTGCTCGCTGGTTGAAAAGCACATCCTCCTTAATGCGTTTGCCTATATACCAGTTGGTCATGCATACCTCTGTGTTAAGGAAGGTGGCAATCCTGCCCCTTGTTCCATCAATTATCTGGCACACATCATTATACAGGATCTCTTCAGCGTTGGTCTGACAAAACTGTTACATTTTCTTCCATATCTTTATAACGCTTTCAATTAGTTATTATTATGGTATCAAAAGTCCTCTATATCCAAGGTCGTTCTTCATAACTTCTTCCGTATGATGGATGTCAATGCCTATCAGCTTCAGTCGCTTTTCCTTATCATCATCAGAATGCCCATTGTTTTGTAACACACTCAACATCATCTTGGCTTTGATGCATTCCAATCCGTTGTGTATTACTGATGCACTCACAGGAATATTGGAGTTGAATAGATGTCCCCAACTTTGTCCAGCAAGCAGGTTTCCCTTCTTCTCGTATTTTTGAATGTCATTGAGAAATTGGTTTATTCTATTGCCTTTTCTTTGTAACATAGTCACTTCTTTTTATGCTATGAAAGCTGTAATTATTAACGAATTATATATTTTAAAATAAAAAATATGGTTTACGGTTACATTAGAGTAAGCAGTGACAAGCAGACGGTTGAGAACCAACGCTTTGAGATTAACAAGTTCTGTGAGAAGCAGAACATAGTAATCAACGACTGGATAGAAGAAACTATCAGTGGAACAAGGAATTATACCAAGAGACAACTTGGCAACCTGCTGAAGAAAGTCAACAAGGATGACATTATCATCTGTAGTGAGTTGTCACGTCTAGGCAGGAATCTCTTTATGATTATGGAGATACTGAATATTTGCATGACCAAGGAGTGCCGCGTTTGGACTATCAAAGACAACTATCGTCTGGGGGACGATATTCAAAGCAAAGTCCTTGCCTTTGCCTTCGGACTATCAGCTGAGATAGAACGCAATCTTATCAGCCAAAGAACCAAAGAGGCTTTGGCGAGGAAGAAGGCAGAGGGAGTGGTGCTTGGTCGTCCAAAAGGGAAAAAGAGTAGCCCAGATAAATACAAACTATCGGGCAAGGAAGTCCTCATCAAAGAACTACTGAAGAACGGCACTTCTAAAAGGAAAATAGCGAAGATATGCAAGTGTGACAGGAATACACTTGATAGGTTTATAATTCTGAAAGATTTGGCAGTGAACTAATGAGTGATTTGGCATTAGCCCAATCGCTTCACGCTCGGCAATTCTCAAACAAGTTTGAATTGCTCTCACTAAACCAGCGATTTCGTGCAGCAACAGAATAGCATCTGCGATTTCGCCACATCCGACAGTTGGGTTATCCTTTCTCCTATAGAGCAAAGCATCAAAAAGAAGATAGAGGCTGTAGGTACACCACTTAAAGATTGGGACATCAACATTTATCGTGGAGTGCTTACAGGATGCAACGAAGCATTCATTATCGATTCAGAAAAACGTGAAGAGATACTGGCTAATTGTCAAACAGAGGATGAGCGTCAAAGAACGGCTGAACTTATTCGACCGATTTTGCGTGGCAGGGATATAAAGAGATACGGCTATGTGGACAATGGACTGTATCTTATCAACACTCATAACGGTGTTCGTGGGCGCATTCCTCGAATTAAAATTGAAGATTATCCTGCTGTAAAGGCTCATTTAG